>Ga0187868_1000001_pt1 | contig 461181 bp, 456 predicted proteins | sample June2016WEW_13_4_FD_133014 | JGI IMG/M metagenome (GOLD analysis project Ga0187868, IMG submission 133014) | Peatland microbial communities from SPRUCE experiment site at the Marcell Experimental Forest, Minnesota, USA - June2016WEW_13_40 | ecosystem: Environmental > Terrestrial > Soil >... | reverse complement strand
TTGAGCCTGCGATCAGTGCGCCAAGTATTGGAATCCATCCGAGGAGGGTCAACATCGTGCATCCAGCGATGATCCCCCTGCCGAGACTTCCCTTGTGCTTAGAGGATGTGCTCATATGTGTTCATCTTCGCATCGTAACCATTATACCGTTTTATGTTTGCTGCTAACGCCAAGTCTTCCACTGCTACAGTGGCAAAGTTGATGTCAATGATGTCACAGGCGCAATTAGAGCAGCCCCGCAGATGTTCGGGCCTATCTTCAGTTAGCTTTTCAATGTCAAACCAAGCCAGTAAGGTTCCGGGTGATCTTCCGCACGGAGACCATGGCAGTTGGAGCAGTAGTAGACTTCTTCATTGCTCCACTTTCCCTTCTTGAACACATTGAGACTCCAGAGGAGACGCATGCTGTACCCGCAAATGTCGCATTGAACCATACCTCCAAAATACGAGCTGCGGATAAGAGCGATAACAGTCCTCGCCTGCGGTGAGAGAGTAGAATGTAGAATGTTCAGGGTAACATTAGCCACCTGAACGAATCTACCCTGAAGCCGTAACTGAGAGACATTCAACTCGGCCGATGTCAAAAAAAGACATATTCCAATTACTACAGCGGAGTGTTGTCTAGTTAGTTGCAATTAATACAACTAGCGAGGTAGACCGGGGTTTGGAGTTCAATGGGCAGATTATCGAAGCCAAAGAGAGGCAGAGCTTGGAAGGGAAACTAATGTATGTCTGCGAGGATTGCGTCAAGAATTACGTTTTCAACTCACGTAGGCCAAATTGAATGAATCAGCACAGCTAATGTCATCAATAGAAGTGCGAATAAAGCAACAAGAACGCGTTCGCGGCGTCCCTTGGGTCCTACTAGCACATTCGCCATGGGAAACATCGAAGACGCACGGTTCAATTCACGTCTTCTCGATGGCAGTCTTCTCTTGAAAACCGAAAAGACCCAACTCATCGCTACATAGCAGATTAACGACCAGAAGAAAAAGAATCCGAGAGAGAAGACCCAGTCGAGCACTAAGGTGAGTGAGAACCTCATTGGGACGGGAAACAATGACGGAAAGTCCTTGCGCATGCCCAACCAAAGCATTGCATTTCCTACAGCTGTAGCGAAGTACGCTGCCCAAGCGCGTATTCTTTCTGTGATTGAATCTACCATTTTGGCGTATATTCCAATAGGCAATGAAATCAGCCCTGCCATGAAGAAATTCACTATGAATGCGAACCATGGCTGCGTAGCATTCGAGCTAGACAGTTGCGTGAAAAGGAAAAGCGTAATGGGGAACAAAAGGAAATAGATTAAGTCGATTGACGAGAGCGCATTTTGTTCTCTGATAAGTTCCTCTATGTCGTGAAGAGCACGACTTGTCTTTCTTGAACTCATTCACGAATGACCTGCCATACTTGCTTTGGCGTCTATCTGAGTATGAAGTCCCAGAGGTAAACTTGTGAGTTGCATTTCAACGAAGAATCTCCAAGCCCAGTTTTCAACAATATCCAACTCTCTATTTTGAAAGCGGCAGAGGGGTCTACGGTCCTTGTTAAGGTTCCAGTCTTCCTTAGGAGATCGTATCGAGCCGGAGGTTGTTTTATTACCATCAAAGGAGCTGCTTTAGGTGATTTTGAATGTTCGATATTCTCATCAGTATCAGCAGAGGGCAAGTTTACTTGTTGACTTGACTATTTCTTCGGGGGCCATCTTTGTGCGAGTCTAGTGAACCACGCTGTCGGTAGGATTTCCTCCAACTTCGGAATCTTGCTCACATCGGACGGATTCAGTCTCGATTTGTATTCGTCGCTGTATTCGCGGATGGTTTCATTCAAGTCGGTGATTTCTGAGGCAGAGAACCGTGTCCACGGCTTGACCCATGTCTCGTTGAAACCATCGTAATCTACATAGATTGCGGATTCTCTGAAAAACTCTCCCATATCACGGAGGAATCGGAGGTTCGGTATCAGGTGTCGATACAAAAAGCGAAACGCTGTCGCGCCGTTGTTCCCTGCCGATGATTTGGCAGCTTCCAGCAAAGCTTTCAAAGCTCCGCCTACGGTCGTCGGCGAATGCTTCGCAACCAGAACTACTTCACCCGCTAGCCCTTCAACTGCTCTAAGTAGTTTCGCAGTGTGCGAAGTGAAGTTTTCAACCTTGATATACGCAACGCCCGAAGGGGCCTTTTTCCAGGCATCGACTAGAATAGCAGCTTTTCCAAGCTCCTCCAAGGCAGTGTACGTAAGGAACATTGCACGAGTCGGCTGATTAGACGTAAGCATGTCTGAAGTTAGCGTAAGTGAAATGGCGTTGTCTAAACACAGTCGGATCCCCGGAAACATCAGGCGAGAGGATATGAAGGGAGCACCCTCTGGATTACTCAGGAAGTCGTCCAGATCCTTCTCGGTTGCATCCTTTAGAGGCAGAACATATTTTCCGTAGCTTAAGCGAACATCCGCAACATTTCTAGCGACGCGAATGAGTTGGGCTCCACAGTCGCGAACATTCTTGCGTGGAATATCAATCGCCCACACTTTACCGCCCTGAATTTCGAATCGTGGGCCACTTTTTCTGTTAGATCGAGCCCTAAGACTCCTCAGCACCGGAATTACTTGGGAGGGGGAGTAAAGGTCGAACTTGATCCGAAGGGCCTCTTTTGATCGCATTTCTCTCAGAACACTGGTGATTTTCCTTTTCGTCAGTGGAACCTCCCGTTCGCTAATTGAGCCATCCTTGTCGTTGATTCTATTGAATAATTGGCTCAGGAAGGTTGTCTAGTAATTCTACGCTGACAAAAGCTATCGAGAGAAGGCCTCTTACCTGTGAGCGCTCTACTTGCAGCGTGGTGAACGAAAGCAGGTGAATCCTTAGGATAGAGACGGAAACTCAGTCTTCAACTTGCTTATCTCCTGAGCAATCTCCTTAGGCGTCATTCTCAAATCGTCGAGGCCTTTGCCTTTTCTCCATTCGTCTATCCGCCAAATAGTATAGAGACGAATTGTACTCTCTATTCGGCGGACCTCCTTGAGTTTTTAGGGAGGCAATCATTTCTTATTTTGACACTGATTGTTCACAAGAGCTGTCAATGCTGCTTCGATCTTGCTCGTTTGCCTAATAGCGATTCCGGCTACATTTCCAATTATCCGGGTTCGTGGTCAGAGCCCTCCAATGATCAACAATGTGCGTTGGTATCCATATCCACCGACTCCAAACGACACCGTAAGCGTAAGAGTTACGGCGACCAGCTCAGTTGGCGTCAGGAATGCAACGATCTACTATCGACTCGGTGTTGAGGGGCTTAGTCTCCGATCAATGTCAGATTACCCAAACAGAAACTTAATGCAGCCTTACGCCGGAAACTCGACCAACGGCACTTGGGACTACGATATCCCACCGCAACATAACGGTACAACAGTTTACTTTGTTATTTTCGTTTTCGATAACTCCGGCCTCAATTCCTCATATCCTGGCACTCTGCCCTTCGGTCGTCCGCAGTCAATTTTGATTGAATTTCCGTCTGAGGCATATCTGTCGAGCCTGGTGGTCAACATCAATTCGCTTACTATAACAGATATTCAACAAGTAGCAAACGTCTCAGTTCAGATGGCCGCTTATCTCCCAAGTGTGCCCGACAAGTACTACATCCTTGTCGATGTGATAGGGAATGGGCAACCTTGGATCCAAGGTCTCGGAATGCCGGAGTCGAGCATCCGATTCTACTATCAGGGGCAATCTTCCTCGATAACGTATTTCAGCGGTGCGTCATTTAGTCAACTTCCGTACGATACGTACACCTTAGACATTGACGTAGGCATCCCTTACATATTCAAGAACATCACTTATGCGCTAAGCTCCAGTCGTAGTGCAATCTATCTGCTAAGCTCCAGCAGTGTCTACAATCTGTGGAACGTACCGAACCCCAGTATAAGTTACTACGTATCCAATGGTCAAACACATTTGATCATTCAATCAACGCTCAGTCGTCGGGTAGCGACATATTATCCACCGCTCATTCTCATGTTGGTCGCCCTCGCAGTGCTGGGTTTGGTGCCTCTTGTGTCCATCTACTATCATGATAAGCGCTATGAGTTATTCCTCAACGTCATCATTTTAGCTTCGAGCGCGGAACTTAGCCAGACTCTCTACCCGGTAGCGGGCTTCCTGGGCGACAATATTTTCCTTGAAGGATTTGCGGCGATAACGGTAGCCGCAGTGGTAATGATGGCTGTTTCAAGTCTGCCTCCCGGAGTTCGGCAGTGGTCTCGTTATGGCCTTCAATTAGAGTGGTACACAACGTTCGCGATCGCGATCCTCACGTTTTTGTGGATATGGTTCACGAACTTTCCGACGACGGCGAAAGTGCTGACTTTGTTCGCTGGTTTATCAGGCGTTGTAATAGTTGGCCTGTACAGATTGCATCGATCATATGTGTGGTATAGAAGGCGACAATTCCGAAGCTCCTTAGATCTCGATCATTAATTGTACGGACCGACTGGACCGCCGAATCTTGAAGTGGGACACAGTTATTGAGGAGAAGCTCTTGGAGCCAACACGTCCGCACGGAGCGCGCTTTCCGATTGTACCGGAAAGTCAATCGGAAATTAGGGACGCAGCTTGCATAAATTTCGGGATCGGGCCTCTGACTGTGTTCTGATGCTTGACAGTCGGGGGAGCGCTTTCAACGAGAGTGGCCGCTTGGTATCCGCTAGAATCATAAGTTTCGTCTAACAAGGACAGTTACAAGGTTAGTGTGTTACTTCTACAGGAGCCGATTTTCGAGGTGTCTGTGATGCCCAACATCACACCAGGTGAATCGCCTCTGGTGGTCTTCGTAAGCAGTGTCATGAATAACGAAATGGCTGACGTACGGAGAGAAGCCCTTGAAGCGCTACAAACCTATCCGTATATTCAACCGTGGCTTTTCGAACACGTTCCTGGGAGTTCGGAGCCAACTCGCGAAGGGTACTTAAGAAGAGTTCGAGAGAGTGATTTGGTAATTTGGCTTTGTGGAAGCACAACGACAGAGCCTGTTCGTGACGAGATTCACGAGGCAATTTCGCACAATCGACCGATTATCGTAATCCGTCTGCCCGCACAAAACAGAGATCAACTAACGCAATCGCTACTTCACGAAATGTCTGCTCGCGCGCGTTATTGCAATGTGGAACGAGCAGGCAGCGTTGGCACAAGCGTCAAACTAACCATTAATGATGAGATCGTACGGAATTTCCGTGGCCGGCAAACAATTTCGCGCCTAGCTTGGCTTGCACTGTTGGAGGAAACTTCCAAGGCCCGCTGCGTTGCGAGCTGGATTGCCACGGGGCTTTCACACGAGCAAGCCCTGACGCTCACACAAGACGAGACCATCGGAGCCCCGAGAACTGAATACGAGGCTACGCCTGGCTCAATTCGCGTTATAACTGCAGGCATGGGAAGCGGAAAGTCCCTCATACTCGAAAGAATTCACCAGAAGGCCATACGACTGTATGGAGAAGATTCACGCGCGCCGTTCCCAATTTATTTGACAGCTGATTCGATAGAAGGCCGACTTCGTGACAAAGTGATAGCTGAATGTGGGGGTTTCGGAAACCCTGAGAGGCAGGGAGTCAACCTCGTTATCGATCGCGCAGACGCACTCGGAGTCGGGAGATCCTCCGAACTTCTGTACGAATCACGTGTTCTCACCGGATCTTGGCCAGCTACAAGCGTAGTGATAGCCAGCAGAACGGCTCCGCCTACCTCCAATGAGGAGGACATAGGCGTAATTCCTAGTCTAACTGACGAAGAGGGAAAGTCATTGGTTGCGCTAGCGTGGGGTGAGAGGGTTGAACCAGTACACGATTATGTCTGGCCAGCATCTGTTCGTGCTGCGATTAGGCGCCCTCTCTTCGCGTTGCTCCTAGGATCACATCTCAGACGTAACCAAGGTATCCCAGAATCGAGTGGTGAACTAGTCGCAAGCTTGGCTCGACTTGCGTTAGCAAATGTGGAGCACCCATCAGAGGTCGAATCATTACTCCAAAGGCTGGCCGTAGCCTCAATGGATCGAGGAGGGGGAGTTGTACCCTCGACAGAAATTTTCTCCCACTCAGATCTGGCAAGGTTGACGGACACAGGCCTTGTTCTTGTGAATCGAGATTCGACAGTCGGATTCATTTTGCCTGTATTTGCCGAATGGTTTGCCGCACTCGGCCTCTCATCCGAACTAATTTCAATTAATGAGATATCCTTAGACCGTTCCAGGTTAGAGAAGTGGAGAGACGCGCTTGTCGTCGCCGTAAGTTCTTTGAGTCAAACGGTAGCCTCCAGATTACTTTCCCCTCTCGCGGAGAGAGAGCCAGCCTACGCGTCCGCTGTTCTATCCGAGGCTTCTAGACAATGGTGGTTAGAGAGAATTGCCGCTCTGCCCGCCCTCGAATGTGGCAGACTGGTACGAAATTCGATGAAGAGTTGGATAACCGGGATTCGAGAACTTGCAACCCTAATTGCACCGCTCGGTACCGATCACAGCCTTTTGCCCATCGTGGCACACGTAGAAGGTGAATCGCTGACCACAGCATGGGCGGAGAATGGAGCAGATTCTGAGATTTTGACTCCATCCTCTGCCTCAGAGTTCGCGAATTTGAGAAGGTGGCGCGGCGCAATGTTCAGCGCTAGACCTGGCTCAATCCCAGCGTGGCCATGGAAGTGGGCTAAGGAGGAACTCGTAAGAAACCTTGCAAACCTGATAAGGGTCAAGGGGTTACCCTCGAATGCAGAGTCACTTATTCGAGAGAATAACTGGACTGCCTCGCAAATTCTGCTGCGCCGCGGGTCGTTGAATAATGACCCAATACCCATCGTTGAGATTGAAGAAAGACTAAGCGTAATACCACATGAAACTGTTGTTCACAACAACAAAATGATCTGGTTAGGTCCATTGCGACAAGAATTGACTCGCCTTCACAATTCTGGAGAGGTTGATCTAACTACACCTTGGCCTGCGCAGGATTGCGAGTTGGCAGGAAATTGGATTTGGTCAGGATATTCAGAACCTCAAACACTCGCACGTGCCCAAGCTGTCTACGGCGCAGCTGTGGAGATCTATTCCGAAACAGTTGACAAATGGTTTTCCCGATTCAATTGGCAGCTCTTTACGGCCGCGGTACTTCCGGCTCGCCTAACTGGCTCGGTGGAGACAGGGAATCCACCAGGGATTACTTGGCACTTCGATCCTCTACCTTCAGGAAGCTCAAACTCCGTTCAGCTGCACTTGGGCGAGCCCATTGATAGGCCTGATCTAGAAGCATTGTACCGTAACTTTCAGACTTTGCGACCGACGTCGAGTTCCCTAGGCTTTCACTCCACGAGCGAAGTTCTCCGCGTCTGGGATTCGGCTCCTGCAACTGAATTGGCGTATCAATGGCTCGAACACGACCTCAAGCAGGTAGGATGGTTATAGCTTTCTTAAGACCGTGACCACGAATTGCTTACTGCAACATCACGAACCAAGGACCACTAACCGTGGTGCGCACACACACCCTGGAGCAGCTAAGCTGGAGTCAGAAAAGGAGAACAAGAAATTTACCCAGAGAGATATAACGGCATAGCCAAAGCCCGAGGAAATTATTTGCCTATGATTTTCTGGTGCAGGCGTTCAGAATCTGACTGTGTGTGCGCACCAGGTAGTATCACACGCACGAGAAAACCATAAACCAGGAAAGCGGATCTATGACTCGTAGTGCTTTCCCCTAGCAGGAAATATGCGTTTCGTCTAAGGTGCGTACCAGGGGAGACCGGGTTTCGCTCTTTGTGCGACCCCCTGAAGGAAAGAGTCCTAAAATTACTGGAACCACATACAGCAAACCTATAGGAGCATCAAGTCGGATTGAGTATCGAAGCCAAAGTCAATTCTCTGATCAAACGTTTCACCGAAATAAAGGTCCAAGTCAGCCAAGTCTTGTCGACTGGCACCTCCGTCGACCCATATCAGCTCAGTGTCCAAACAAAAGCGCTTGTAGATAGTTACGAGACAGGCAGGAACATGTTTGCGAGTGTTTCGACGGACATGTTCCCCGCATATCTGCAGCATACCCCAGGTGGTCAACAGGTCGGGTTGCTACAGCAACTCTCGGTGGAATGTGCTGCCGCAGTTGGATTCCTTGAAACACTTTCAAGTCCGATCTCAACCTCAGACAAAGACAAATTGGAATCGCTGCGACATGGGATCACTTCACTCGAAACCTTCAATGGGAATCTGTTTACTCATGTGAGTGGGGCGATAAGTGAATATGAGGAAGCTCACTACCTGGCATCTGCCTTGTTAGCAGGGAAGTCCGTAATCTACGCATGGGAACAATTTCCTGGTAAAGGCAGTGAAGAAAAAGTCAGTAAGCTTCTCCAAGAGAAGTTGCTCAAGGAGGGCCTGAAAGAACAGTTCCTAAGAGCTGAGAAGAAAGCACGTAACTATTTCACCCATGATATTTCGGCTATTCCGCAACCTCAGGAAGCACTTGCCTTGGTCGCGGATGCCTGCAATCTGTCGATGACCCTGGTGAAACTTAAGGGGTCAGGCACGCCAAGTTAGAAAAACACTATCTATTGGTCTGTCTGCGCACCGGTAGTGTGGGCAACGGAATTTGAACCGCCATCTAATCCTCTCTAGCTCGGGGTAGTATGCGATTGGCCGCTAGTGCGAGCTCAAGGTTGAACTTTCCCCTTTCCAATCCAAGGTTGAAGTTCCTCTAGGTACCCGTTCAGTTTGCGGATTACCCCTTCAGCGTATGGGTCGGCCCCAACGCGATCCTCTATCATTTCGATAATGGTAGCAGCATACTTTCGTTTGAGCGAGAGAGGCCGAAGAACCCTCCAGTCCTTCATCGAACACTCGATCAGTTCCATCGACCAAGCCCTAAGGCGTTGAAGCCTATCCTCAGATTCAGCAGCGTCCTTCAATCGAGCCATCCAAAGTCTCCTAACTCTAAGGCACCTCGTTTGTTCCACCCACTGGATTCGTGACGGCTCGACGCTGTTTCAGCTTCGCGTCCTCGTCCCACTTTTTCATTTCTACCTCAATCCGGGCCAAGTTTTCTTCGATCTCCTGGATGTGTCGAAGGTCATTATCGTAATCCAACAAAGTTCGGCAGGCGGTGGTAATCGCGCTGCTCTGTCGCGTTCCAATCTTGCCGGATAAGGTGAATGGGATGAGCATCTCACGCATGAACTTCAGGATCGATTCAACGTCATCAAGCCTCAGCCGGTTAGGAATGATAATCCTCTTCCGAGCGTTCCCATTTCCAATGGGAGCCCCACGGCTCCTCTTCCGAGGAATTGATTTGTGTACCACAGCTCTAATCATTCAGTAGACCCTCATTGGAATATTCCCCCTCGAACGGTGTACCACCACAACCAGAGGAACGCTGAAAGCATACAAAAACGGCAGTGCGTGGCGTGTTTGTAACGACTGTAACAACTTTTCCTTCTTCTTTCTATACTTAGGATATGATTGTTTACTGTGTTTGCACAAAGGATAGCAGGTTGTTACAGTTGTTACAGTTTCCATTTGACGTACCTCCATACCCGTGTCGTGGTGTCACCGCGTTTGAGCATGAGCGAGGAGCCGGGCATTTTCTGTTTCATGCCTCGGGTTAGTTCGCCGACGCCGAGGATTTCCGCTTCATGTTCGGTGCAGAATTGGATGTATTCTCGGTATAGGAGCTGCTTGTCGATTTCGTCTGTGTCGCTGAGTGACTGTTCCAGTTTGGCTTCGATGAAGGCGTGTGTGCTGTTGCTCTTCAGGATGTAGTTGGCTCTGATCTGGTCGGTTTCTTCGTCGATGGAGAATGCTTTGCGTTCAAGTAGTCGCGGCAAGACTCGAATGCATTTGTTGAGTAGGCCGCTTAATTCCTGTGGGGTCTGCAATTTCTGGTCGAGGTTTGCGTCGCGTCTGTCGGTGAAGGCGGTTGGGAACTCGATGATGTTCCATCGGCGATAGTAGGCGGATGAATCCTCTTTTGTTTCGGGGATGCTGTTGCATGAGTAGAAGTGCTTCGCGTATGGTAGGAAGGTGAAGAATCGACCGTGTTTATGTTCTCCTGTAATCGGGTCTCCGCCTACAGCCATCTTGAATATGCCCAAGTAACGAATCGCTTGCTTCGGTAGGTCGGCTGAGATGTTGGCTAGTTTCAGGTATAGTTCCGCGGACGCGAACCTTTGATCACATAGGGTTTGCAGCGGAATAGTGCTTACGTTTTCTACGCCGAGAAACGTCCTTAGGACCTTTAGGAATGTGCTTTTCCCAGACTCGGGCGGTCCAATGATGAGCGTGGCCTTATGGATGGGCCGGGCTTGCCATAAGCAGTATGCGATTGATTCCTCAACTAGACCGTTCATTTCCGGGTGTGTGACTTCATTTAGGAACTTGTCTATTGTTGGGCATGTGGCTGCTGGGTCGAATTTTACGGGGATCTGAGTTACAATAAAGTCGTCTGGGTTTCCTGCTTCAAGCTGGCCTGTGGTTAGGTTCAGTATGCCGTTCTGTACGGCTATCTTGTTCAGGAGCGGTGTGGGACGTGGAACCATGAGGCCGGGCGTGCAGATAATGGCATGTTCAACGTCTTGCACGTAGCGCTTGCGATTTTCTTCCTGAAGGAGCTTTCCCATTTCTGCATGAATGATTTGTGATCCTTTCGGTTCCCAGATTCCTTTCTCAGGCGTGTAAACGAAGATGTCGAAATTGTCCTCCATAACTTTGAATGGGTATTGTGTCAGCAAACGGTTGGCGAATACCACTGGTTCGAAATGTGGGTTGCCATGCAGGTCCACGCTAAAGAGCTCTGCTGACGGGTCGATGGGTTGTAAGGTTTCTTTGCTGTGAACGTAGCCACCGGTGCCAGCACTTTCCAATGCATGATCTATTTCGGTGGCGTCGAGTGGCGGTTTATTTTCATAATTCCAAATCGTCAACCATTCCTTGGCGGTGGATTGAGGGAGCTTCAACTCATTCAGCATGAGGGTCGCAAGTTTGAATGCGCGTTCCTCACGTTTGCCTTGCGAGACAGGTCTGAAGTAACGTCGCATCTCGGGCCCCAATCGACGCCAGGGCTTCACCGTAATCTTGGCTACCACTGGGACAAAAATTGGGTCACTGCTCTTCATCATGCCCGTTAAAGGGGTGTGTGTTAGTGGGGGCTTCACGCCAAGTTTCGCGCAACGGTCGCGCAGACTTTTCTCAAGGCCTACTTCAATTTCCTCCGGCCGTCTCAGTTCACTCATGAATCTGTATTGGGAGCCATCAGGGTGAAGGCTCGGAGGCATCATAACGAAGCGACCACTAGCTGCAGAGAACACTTCTATTCCTAATTCGGCAACCTTGAAACTGCCACAAGGTTCCTTTGAGCGAAACCAAACATGGTACCCGCGGCGAGTTCTAGTAACTAATGTGTCTTCCAAGAGCCGTTTGCGTTCGTCTTCACTAAACAATTTCAGGAAGCTCTCCTCGTTGTCGAAGTCAATGCAAACGAAGTCACCGCTGACTACGACGCCAACGTTGACGGGTTCGCCATTATCAAACCAGGCTTTGAGTTCCTCCTCAGTTGGTTTACGTTCCTGAAATTGCTTCCATTCAACGCTGGGCTTCTTGGTCCCGTAGTCCACAGGTATGACAGTGAAACCAAGTTCGGCATACGAAAGCGCCGCGCTATACGTTGACTCAGTTATAGTAGTCATAGAAACTTACACCTACAATCGTAACACAACCAGCCTGAGTAAGGCATAGGCGACTGCCCGGTTGGAGCATGAAAGAGAATGTTGTTTCCAGATCCACAAATCATACATCGAAGTTCGGTTGCTTCGCTGGCGAACTTCGGCAACACTTTGATCCAGCGTCGTTCAGGCGCTGGTTGCGGCCCGTTGACTTCTTCCAATTCAATTTTCCATCCGTGTTCGGTCGATCAAAAAAATGGGGAGAGGTTCTTGGAGTCGACAGCAACTTACGCGCCTGCGACTTCCACGATCCAAGCCCACCCTTGATTCCCGTTCTTGAACGCAACTTTGTCTTTGCTGCGTGTTATCCGAACCAGGGAACCGATTTCCACGGAATCCATGAGGCCAACCAGTCCCTTAGAGCTTCCAACCACGTCGACTTTACCGTCGCTTTTCTTGAGAACGTATGTGGGGCCGAACCTTCCCGGTCGAGACTCCATATAGGTTCCTTCAATGGTCGGTGTTGTTGCGAAGTCGTGGAATTTGGAGGCTGAAGTTATCTTACGCCATGTGGTCAATTCTTTTTTCACCTGCCTGTCGGATCTAATGATCGCGTGACTGTTTTCGTCTAAAATTTCAGCGTCGCATTTGCGAATCGCTCTGTGAGGCTACCTGCTAGCGATCAGGCTTGACGCTACGAGACATTGACGGCTTCGACGATGTTAACTTGGAGGCTAGTCATCTTCAATCGAAGTGACTAGTTCTTTGCCGAGGTCGGTTAGGCTTACGAGTTTTTTCCGTTCTAGTAGTCGAAGAACATTCTTGAGGTCTTTATCGTTCCGTATTTCATATCCCATTTTCTTTTCTGCTTCTGAGGCGCGAAAAGTCAATGCGGTCCGCGGGACCAATCAAATACAAGCGGTAAACGGATTCGTTGTCGTGTTCTGGAGCTAGGCCGGTGGGTGTCAGGCCAGCGGGTTTTAGCGTATCTGCAAGTTTCAGTAGAACTTCCCGAGGCCCGCGTGCTCTAACTTCTAGTTGTGACGTTTGCCACGTAGATGTGGCTGGGTCTGGGAAGGTTGAAGCGTTGAATCTAGACATTGCCTTAATTCCGGCAGAGCTTCCGCTGGACAGTGTTCCTTGACGAAAAACTCGCGTAACCGTAGCTGATTTTGATTTGCAATTTGCTTTTCCTCGTGAGGGCCGCGGACGGCAAAAGGGAGACTTTCGCCCTCAACTATACGCAGATTACCCAGCGAATTTTTGCACACTACGTTTTACATTTATATGGGGTGCTCTATCCTGAGAAAGAAATGTCTCCCAGCGATCAAAGTCTTCGTCCAGAGTCAAGTGCATCTCATCCGTCTCATCGTATCGGCCTTGTTGTTTCGCAACAAAAATGTCCCACTCGTCGAGCCAATTCATGATGGCACGACGGGAGACAGTAACCCTAGAGAGGATTACCTTCATCGGAACGCTATTGTAACGCCGAACATGTCCGGCGCATTTCCACACCCAGTGGCCGGCGTACAGGGCGGTCGCAAATAAGGTTTCAAGAACCTTTTCCGTGGGGTACACGCCTTTGTGCACTGCAACTTCACTGATCAGCCGTTTGACATGGTCACATGCAGACGCCGCCGGTGGATCGTAACTCTCGCCGGGTAATGTACTGAACTTTTCGCCGGGAATATCACTGAATTTTTCAGCCAAGCGCTCAAGCTGTTGGTACGCCGTGGGCGTCCTTAACTTAATTCGTTTAGGTTCAGCGGCCAGTGAGTCACGCCGAATCATGCGCTCATGTTCGTGACGCAATGGGTTTCCGTCATCGGCTTCTCCAATCTCCCAGTCCCATCCTGCATTGTTCCATTCCCAATCACTATCTTCGTACGATGGCCGCGGTGGTTTCTCATTTATCCACTCTCGCGCCGCCGCCTGAAATGTCTTATATGTGGGCAACCATGTCGCCGTTACCGTTTCTTCAGTAGGGCCTCTTGTACCCTTTCGTCAATGAGTCTCTCTAAGTCCGATATGTCAGCGGTGCCTTTCTTCAATTCGTCGATCTGTGCTTGCATTCGCCGTACGCTCTGCCTGAGTTCCTGGTTCTCCTTCGCGACGCTGTCAAGTTCTTGGGTGGTTGGTCCGTAAGCCTTTCTGATTTCGCTCCAAACAAAGTCGGGGTCTTCGATACACTTCTCATAGCCTAGCGGGTCGACTTTGTGGCCTAACGCGAACTCCTTACACTCAGGGATTACGCCGCACTTAGTGCAATGGGTTTTGAACGTGTCACGAAACTCATGCGGGCTAGGCATGGGGTCGAATTTCAGGGCGGCGCGGTTAGCAGCGTTCTTGAATGCGGATTCTAGGAGAACCACGCTTGAATGGTAGTTTGTGAGGTCTAAGGGTTTACCGCGAGTTGTGGTTAAGGGATAGCGGTTGTTAGCGTCGAAAATCTCCTTTAAGACAAAAGTGGGGATTAGGGTGTACCAGGATTCATTGTTTCGCTTTCGAATCGCAAACTCGAACCGGAAATATTCTTTTCCATCCGTGACGGCTTGCCGCGCTCTTTCCCAATTCACAGCTTTCTCATTGAACTTCAAGAACTCCCCTATGCCCCACCCGCAGTATGCTTGAAGTCGGAATATCCAACGGTAGGGCGGCGTGGCGGCGTCGCACAGTTTCAGGGCTTGTTCCCATTTCATGTAGGGCGTGCGTTTGGCTTTGGGGGCTTTGGGGATTTTGTCGTTAGGTGGGAAGACGTCGCAGTATCGTATGAAGTGGCGGAAGGCGCATAGTGTGATCTCGCGGCCTTTCGCTGTGAATACGGGGTCTAGGGTTACTTTCTTGGCTTCCCGCCACGCATCGCCGGGAGACGATTTAAGGCGGGTTCTCATCTCCTCCGCGTTTGTTTGCATCATTCGCAGCAATTTTGCGAAATAGGGACCATAACCGTTCCTCGTATTCGGCTTTTCAATAGACCCTAACCATTCATCGAACAGGTCTTTTTGTGCGGGCAACACATCCACCACATAAATCTACAGGCTATAAGTCATATTGTGGCGTATAATAATCTTATCCATACAAATCATCATGAAAGTGTAACCAAGCCTTATCTTCGCACCTTCTTAGCAGCCGAGGTAACACGGGAGTCGCCAAAGTAGCAAAATCCCGCGCATCCATCGCGGCGAGTCGAACAACTATTGGTATACATCAAAAGGATCGACCTTAGAGGCTTCAAGACATTCGGAAAGAAGGCGACCGTTCACCTCGAACGCGGGCTTACGATAGTGACCGGACCGAATGGTTCCGGCAAATCCAACATTCTAGACTCGGTAAAGTTTGCCCTAGGCGAACTTAGCCCTAAGGAGCTTCGAGGGGAAACCATAGGCGACCTAATCCACAAAGGTGCCCAGGCAGCAACTACACGCTCAGCATGGGTCGCCGTGCAATTTGACAACCATGACAGACGCATACCCATTGATGCTGAAGCCGTAACGATCTCTCGAGAATTCCGACGGGGTGGAGAAGGCATCTACCGGATGAACGGTAGGAAGATTTCAAGGAAACAGCTGACCGACATTCTCTCTTCGGCTGACATCCAAGTCTCGGGCTACAATATCGTCCCACAGCACGCCATAACCAGGCTTGCTGAGGTGACTGCCGAAGAACGCCGCAGGATAATTGAAGACATGATTGGGATAGCCGTATATGATGTAAAGAAGGCCTCAGCCCAAGCGGAATTGCAAAAGGCCGACGTCAACCTTCAGGTCGCCTCCGCAAAGATCGAAGAAGTTCGGCTTCGAGTTGAATCCCTTGAAAAGGAGCGCAACGATTACCTGAAGTTTGTTCAAATAAGACACGAGCTGAACGAACTTCAAGCCAAGGCAATCTCACATAAGATTCTGAAAGCCAAGCAAGAAGTCGCGGACCTAGAAGATCAAATAACACAAAGCCAACAACAGATTCAAGACCTCAAGACCAGACGAGACCAACTGATCCAACAAAAAGGAATACTTGAATCTGAAAAGAGGGAATATGAAGACTCTGTGGGAGAGAAGGGCAGCAGCAAGCTGCTTGAAATTCAACGAACAATGGGCGACATAAATGCCACAATCGCCCGACTTCGAGCCCAAGCTAGCGCCATACAGTCTAACTCAAAATTATTACAAACCCAGAAACTTGAACTCGAACAGAACTCAACAGAAATAGATAAGAAAATAGCCAATTCGAGGGAGGAACTGCAACAACTCGAAACACAGCACACCTCCATACTGAAAGAGTTAGAGTCCAAGCAAGCATCAGCAGATGCGTCCTTCAAAGCACTCACAGGATTAAGGGAGAACCTTGGTGAGAGGAACAAGGAAGCCGAAGATCTGGAACGAACGATAAGTGAGTTAAACAGCCGAACCCTCAGGTTCAGCGCCCAAATCAAAGCCAGCGCAACAAAAATCGAACTTCTCAACAGTCATCTCCTAACACTTAGGACACGGAAGGATGAGTACGAGACGGTCCTGCAAAGCATTACCAATCGACTCGATGATCTGAAGACGGCCAAGCAGGAGGAGGAAAAGAGAGCGTCAGAGGCTGAGAACAAGGTTGCTGACTACACTGTATTAAAGGAACAACGATCGAAAGAAATTGAGAACGCAAATGAAGTTGCCAAGCGAGCAGCAGTTGCATTAGCAGAAATTGATACACAGAGGACCATAGCTCAGAATTTTGCATCAGACGACAAGGCCCTACGATTAATCGAAGAAATGGCAAAAGCAGGTACAGTCACTGGCGTATATGGCAGACTCGCAGACCTCATCAAAGTGAAGAGCGGCGATATGAAACCCGTTGAAGCTGCTGCCGCCGGCTGGCTCAAGGCAATAGTAGTCAAGGACATGGAAACGGCGATCTACTGCATTGAAGTATTGAAGAAGACCAAGATCGGACGCATTAAACTAATTCCTCTAAAGGGCCTTCAAAGACCTAAGAAGAAGCAGTTACCCACCCAAATTCAAGAAATTATTGGGCCCATGACGGAACAGTTAGAGTTTGACGATCAGATTCGGCCCGCGATCGAATATGTCTTCGGTGACACTGTACTAACAGCCACGCAGAAATCCGCCTTCCTTGCCTCTCTCAAGGGTATTCGAGCGGTAGCCGCAACTGGCGACCTATACGAGCCGGGAGGCGCTATGGAGACCGGTTACTTTAGACAGCCACTCGACATGTCGAAACTCCTGCTTAACGGCCAGACAGTCGGCGAGCTCAGAAACACACTTTCTTCCCTCGAAAAACTCACCCTCAAAGCGGGAGAAGAAATCACAAGGATTAGCCAAGAAGTACTTGATCAAAGCAAGAGCAACGCCCAGAGCCTTAACCTAACACGCCTAACAGAAAGAGAAATCGAAACAGTCAAGGAAAGCGTAGAGCGAGCCCACAAAATAGTTGACGAAACTACCGTTAGAATCGAGCAACTAAACCGCGAAATAACAACCGAACATACGGTCCTTGAAGCTTGCAAGTCTACGAAAGAGAAACTGCAGGCCCCATTGTCTTCATATGAGCATACCAGAGATTCCATCAGCATACGCTCACACTCCACAACACTCCTCGAAAGGGAGAATGAACATTCGAGACTAACAAGCGAAGCAAACGACCTACTCCGACAAAAAATCGAGACCGAAGGGCGTATGCAAGGTCTATCATCAACGATTCTTGCAATTGAACCAACAGCCGACCAGACCAAGACACAAATCACGGGCATCGACGCGCAACTGAGAAAGCTGAGCGACGAACTCCTTCAAACAGAGGCCGAACTTCCTAAGTTCGAAGACCATCTCAAAGAGGCCAATGCAACCCGCGATCAGCTTTCCGAAGAATTAGGAGGAGTGAAAAAGAAACGTGATGAGTACGACCAGCAGCTCAGGAAATTAGAGGGGGACATCACCGAAATCCTCGAGGAACTTGACCCAGCAAGCAGCAAGTTCGCCGATGTAACAGCCTCAAACAAGCACATGCAAATGCAGATCGACTTTCATTTGAGCGAACTAAAAGAATTAGGTTACACAGAAGTAACCGAAGTCTCAGACGCCGAGATCGAAAGAGCGGAGAAGACCCTACCAGTCCTCAAGAAAGAATTAGCGTCAATAGGCGGCGTAAACGAACTTGCCGCTTCACAGTACGACGAAGTCAAGGAAAACTACAAGCACCTCGCCTCAAGGATCTACGACCTAGAGAAAGAGAAACTCTCTATCGTACAGTTCATGAATGAAATAGACCGGCAGAAACTAGAGGCATTCATGAAAGCCTTCAACCAGGTCAGCGCCTCATTCAATGAAATCTTCTCCACGGTCACAAGTGGAGCCGGACGCCTATTCCTCGAGAACCCTGAAAAACCGTTCGAGGCGGGGGCCGACATTAGGCTTCAATTCCCAGGCAAGACTGAGATGACGATCGGAAGCGCCAGCGGCGGAGAAAAATCTGTCGGCACAGTCTGCTTCATACTAGCGCTTCAAGCCATTCATCCGATGCCGTTCTACATGATGGATGAAATTGACGCCCATCTAGATGTAGTTAATTCTCAGAAGCTTGCCGAACTTTTGAAATCAAAGTCAAAAGGTTCACAATTCATAATCGTTTCACTGAAAGATGTGACAATTGCTCGCGCCGATGCGGTCTACGGGGTGTTCATTCAAGAAGGAGTATCTCAGGTCGTCGGGTTACCGATGCAAGAGGTGAGGACGGTTGGAAGAGCTAAGTAAGCCATTCTGGCTACGGCCACCTTACCTGATCTTGTTCGACCTGCTCAGGCTTCACCGTATCAAACCCTGGGATGTGGACATCACAGCACTTCTAAACTCCTTCCTGGGGGAGATGAAGAAGAACGGCTATGTCGACTTCTCCGCCTCCGGAACCGCCTTGCTCTCATCGTCAGTAGTTCACCGAATGAAGTCGGAAATCGTTCTGAAGATGGAGGAACCACCGAAACCTCCGACGCCTAGGCCAAACGAGGAAGTACCACCCCCGCTACCTTTTCCTCTCCGCTTCGAATACACATCTACATCTGTCGCAGAAGTCCTGCGCACGCTTCAAGACGTGCTGGCGAATGAAAAAGCGGTCTTGGCGAAGAGGTCTTTCATTCTGAGCCCACCGTCAGTCTTCGAACAGTTCGACGAGTTCCTAGCCAATATTGAAGAGAATATTGAAACCTACTACGGCCACTTGATCAAACTCAGCATCAGGGGATTACCACTCTCATTCAGGAAGATCGTAGAGGGCCTAACGTTATTGCAAGCGGTAAGAGTTTTCATCATGCTCCTTTTTCTGGCTAATCAAAAGAAGATTCTCTTAACTCAGAACGAGGGCGACTCTGACTTATACATAAGATTAGGCGAGGTCTCGCCCCCAATTGTCTGAACCCACGCCCCCACCAGAACCTAAACTTTCAATCCCGAAAGCTAAGACGAAAGTCGCTTTGATCGAAGCGGCGCTCTATGTCACTGGCAAGCCCTTGGACCTGAAGACATTGGGCTCGGTCGTGGGATTCAGATCGGAAGAAAAACTCAGGGAACTAGCCCGGTATCTCAAGGCAAAGTATGTGGCAGACGGTAGCTGCCTTGAAGTCTTGGAGTTGAGCGACGGAAGGTTCGTAATGCAACTCAAACCACAGTACGTTCGCCAAGTCAAGCGCCTTGCCACAAGGCAGCTGCTCACACCAGGCCCGATGAAGACGCTATCCTTCATCGCTTACAGGCAACCAGTCACTCAGTCTCACCTCGCGAAGGTTCGTGGAAACCTAGCCTACTCGCATGTGAAACAGCTTCGTGAGATAGGCCTGATTGCCGAGGAGAGATTGGGGCGAACGAAGATCCTTCGCACGACTCCAAACTTTGCGGACTACTTCAACCTAAGCCATGAACCCCAAGCCCAGAAGAAGCAGCTGGAACGCCTCTTTGACGACATCAAGATGCAAAGCGGGCCAAAGAAAGCCCAAACAACAAACCCCGTGCCAAATTGACCAAGCAGAGTTATCACCAATCAGAGAAGCGTGCAAAGACTACGTTATACACGCCGAACCTCAGGTTCTGTCAAGTCTTCGTTTGAAGCAACCTCAGGTTCTGTAAAGTTGGCGTTTGGGGTCTAGGGCTGTAAAGTTTCGTTTGGTGAATGTTGGCTCTTGTTCTGCCCAAGTTACTGCGTTAGCGACAGTTAAGCCGAAGTTGCTGAGTTCCAAGCTTAAGCCTTCAAGGGCTATTCGTCCCGCACCTTGGCAACCAGTTGGATTCGACAAATATGCCTCGGAAGTTGATTCATAATGTCCACATTCCGAACACACATATTCCGTGATTTCTGGGTTAACATCTACTATTTGGATAAGGTGTCGGTCACACTTAGGACACATTCGCAAAGCGCATCAAGGCCCCAAGAACGCGTGTACTGCAATTCGCATGTCTTCCATCGATGATTCCAGGTTGCTCAATCTAGTTTCGATGTTTGGGGAAGTCAGAAATGTGCCCTTTATTCTGTCGCCGCATCTGTACCTCCATATCCAATCAAGCAGCGAATTTACGGCTATCTTTCGTTCATCCTCAGAGGCTTGTATGCCGCCATAGATTTTCTGTGCATCCTCCGTGACCCTGCTTGTAGCCGCTTTGAAAAGTTTGGCAGCCATAGCTGCATCCATTTCATCAAATCCTTGATTTTTGGCTAGGGCCGCCATACTTGGGTCAGCCTGCATCTGTTGAATGGATGGAAAATCTATGTGAACTGTACCCGCAAACACCCCTTTGACAAAGTTCATAGTCATGTCAAATTTTTCGGCGTATGTAAGTGGAGGTGGAATGGTGTCTCCGGTAACGCCTGAAGGTGTAACGGGTTTAGGTGTTTTGTCTGAAGTGCTCATTCCCTACCCTCCTCTCTCAGCCATCGTTCTATAGCATCAACTATTGCTTTCTTGAGGTCGCCCTTTCGACCACCATACCGTTTGAGTACGGCGAATCTAAGTCGCTGTTCTAGTTTGTCTTCAACCTCTACATCTAATCTGCCCATATCGGTCACAGATAGCCGTATGTGTAATGGTGTTTTTAAGGGTTTGTGTGAAAACACACAGTTTATAGGCTGGGCCGTGTGTATGTGGGTTTGTGGGATTGTGTGATGGACGCAAGAGAAATGCGTGGAAAACTGATAGCGGCTCTACCTTCTCAGATTCGACGGGTGGGTGCGGCTGGTACGGCTAGATGGCGTGTCAAGTCTCAATCAGGAAATGGTGAATATCTAGTCGTGCATGGCTTCTCTGGTTGGACTTGCAAATGCCCTGACCATGTTCACAGAAAGGTTGAGTGCAAACACATTTGGGCGGTTAGACTTAGCTTCGCAATCCGCAAAGAAGTTGAAGCTCACGTAATCAAGCCACTCAATATTGAGGCTTGTATCTACTGTCGCTCACTAGAGCTAATCCACTTCGGCATACGCCACAACAAATGCGGCGACTTACAGAAGTTCTCATGTAAGGCATGCGGTCGATTCTTTACCGTCAATATTGGGTTTGAAAGAATGAGACATAGCCCGCAAGGAATAACGACAGCCATGCAACTCTACTTCAGTGGCGAAAGTCTCAGAAACACGGTCAAAGCCTTACGAATGATTGGGGTCAAAGTAAGCCATCAAACCGTTTACAATTGGATTAGAAAGTATGTTGGTTTGATGGAGAAGTACCTAGACAAGATTACCCCGCAAGTTGGAGAGACTTGGCGGGCTGATGAAATGAGCCTCAAGGTCAAGGGGAATCTGAAATGGCTGTTTGCTCTCATGGACGACCAGACACGTTTCTGGATAGCCAAGGAAGTAGCTAACACGAAGTTCAACCACGATACAAGCCACCTGTTCAGAATGGGCAAAGAAGTAGCTGAGAAAAAGCCTCGTGTCCTAATCACTGACGGATTGAAAGCGTACCACCAAGGATACTTAGAGGAACTTTACTCTCACAAACTTGAAAACCGAACTGAGCATATCCAAGAAATTGCGCTGGACGGCGTGCGGCACAACAACAAGATGGAGCGGATGAATGGAGAAATCCGTGACAGAGAAAAAGTCATGCGCTCTCTCAAGAGGGAAGATACCCCAATTTTGACAGGCTACCAGATATTCCACAACTACATTCGTCCACACATGGCCTTAGATGGTAAGACCCCCGCCGACTTAGCGGGAATTGAAGTTCAAGGCGAAAACAAGTGGTTGACTCTGATTCAGAACGCAAGTCGAAGCAAAAAGATGTAAAAAATAAGGCATTATTACTTACCTGAGAGCATAAGGGAAAATGAGCAAATGAGAACAATGTCCCCAGAAACAGCGAAGAAAAAGGAAGAGAAGACCGAGCTACCAGAACCTGATAGAGTTATGATATTCATAGACGGCCAAAATTTGTTTTATGGCTGCGGTTCATACGAGCACGGATTCACATGGGACTACGACAAGTTCGTGAGTCTTCTTACTAACCTTGCACCTAACAGAAGGTTGGTCGAAGTCTACTACCACGGCTCTATTGCACCAATTGACCCGAAACGCGCAGGTGATGATGTACGATATAGAAAGCAACAGATGTTCTACAATGTGCTTCGAGGTAAATGTAAAGCTGAGATAAAAATAACGAAATTGCAATCAGTCAATTGCCCGCTTTGCAATCAGACATTCAAGGAACCAAAGGAAAAGGGCGTTGATGTAGCACTCGCGGCTGATTTGCTCACCTACGGGATGAATGAGGACTACGATGTTGCAATCCTAGTAAGCGGTGATTCCGATTATATTCCCGTTCTCAAGAAACTGTCAGACCGAAAACCGGATGTTAAAATCGAGATTGCACAGTTTTCAAAGATGGCGGGAAATGATTTACGTGATTGCGGATTCAAGTTTCATCCTTTAGAATTGTACGCTCAAAGATTCCGTAGAGAAGGACCGCAAGCCTAACAGTCAGTCGCATGAATCGTTAGAAGAGGTTTAACAGGTAGGCAGTCGGTGTTGCCACCGCAAAGAGCAAGTGCTACTGCCTACCGATTTTTAACAGCAACAATACCGAATCATTTTGGGTATAAAGTTTGCGTCCCATACGCACATGGGGACGGGTGACACTTCGGATGGGATTTCAATGTTGGTGTTAATTGTGTCAATGCCTCTTTGAGGCGGGGCCTACGGGATTTCAACCCGTGACCCCCGACTCAGCAGGTCGGTGCTCTATGCTGACTGAGCTAAGGCCCCGTCAGTTCGTACGTTCTGTTAGTATAAGTGCGTTTGAACGCAAAATCTTAAGTTAGTGAACGGTGACATAATTCGCAGCTGACTGAGTGCAATCTGGGTAACAACCCGTTAAAGGAGAAGCAAAGCAATCCCGACGCGTGGAAATCGACGCGGGGATGGCTTGGCGGGAACGCGAGCTGGCTTCTCCTTTACTAATTCCCCATGAATTATCCGACGAAAAGTAACACGGTCAGCACTCACCAAACGAAACTTGACAGGCTATCTGACCAAACGAGAACTTGACAGAACCCAACCTCACAATGCTTAAATGAACCGCGCAATGCCTGTGATCAAAATCGCGATCAGGAGCTACGTTGAATGCCCCAATGGCATGGAGACCTGCACAAGAGAAAGAAGACTGGCGGTAAGAAGCATATTTTCCGCGGTAAGCGCGCGTTTGAGATGGGTAGCGACCCAGCGCAGACCATTGTCGGAGAGAAACGATTTTCGGTAAGGCGGGGCCGCGGTGGGAGAATAAAACTGGCCGCTCTGGCCATTAACACTGTCAGCATAACCGACCCTGCAACCGGTAAGAGTCAAAAGACAGAGATTCAAGGCGTCGTGAAGAACCCAGCCAACGTTGACTACCAGCGCCGTGGTGTTATCACCAAAGGCGCAGTTCTCGATACTCCTCTTGGTCAGGCTGTTGTCACTTCGAGACCGGGACAACACGGGGTTGTAAACGCGATTCTCATACAGAGCACCCAAAAGTGAGCGTTCGCGCCGTGTTCGAGGCGTGAGGCTTGAAACTTCATGGAAAGGCAGTGATTTGGCCGGCAAATCTTGATTCAACGAAATCAAGAAAAGGGGGACGAAAACTCGCGAAAGGCCCTGCCCTTCAAACTCCTAGGCTGGAAGAATTAAGAGACGCAGCCAACCAGCTCTCCATTGAGCATGAAGTCGTAACTGGAAAATCAAGACCCAGTAACTGGTGGGAGAAGGGAGGCTATCTTATTGTTCCAAAATCAACTCCTGAATCAAAGCTCCTGCGCTCTCTCGCATCTGAGATCCGAAAGCAGAGAGCTGCAAAGGAGAAGGACAAGAAGAGTTAGCTGATCAAATATCACTCGTTAAGCTAACGTCTACCTCTTCACCGGCTTCAATGGATCCAACAGATTCGGGAATCGTCACGATCCCGTTGGCGTCCACCATGCTTGTCAACACGGACGAACGCTGAACTCTCAATGGTGAGGCCAGAAAACCTGCCTGGGTCTTTTCGACTTTAACCCTAACAAACGTTCGTAGATTCGGCGCTCCAGAAATTCTCTCCTTAAGGACCGCCCTTATGGAACGCTCGACCGGCATTGGGATCCCAGATAGTTTAGCCAGAAGCGGACGGACGAACGTCTTGAAGGCGACTATCGCTGAGACTGGAAACCCAGGCAACGAGACTATAGGCTTACGCTTTACAACCGCCAATCCGGTTGGCATTGCCGGCCGCATCGCGATCCCATGCACTAACATTCCGGGCCGTCCAAGGCTGTTGATGCAACTCGGAACAAGGTCCTTCTTACCCACCGAAGATCCCGCAGTGACCAGAACCACATCTGAGGCCCGTAAACCCTTGAGGAGTGCTTGCCTTATTTCTCGTGGCTCGTCCCTCACAATCCCAAGATCTACGGGTTCTGCCCCTAGTTCTTTCAACATGGCGGAAATGATCGGACGATTTACGTCGACGATCTTCGCACCCACCCGCGTCCGTTGTGAGTTGACGAGCTCGTTGCCCGTCGATAGAACTCCAACACGAATCCTTCTCGCGACTAAGACCTTCGATAAGCCCAATGCCTTGAGGGCTCCAATATCCTCAGGCCGCAGCCTTCTCCCTTTGCGAAGGACTCGCCGACCTGGCGCAAAATCTGTCCCTTTCTCCGTCACCCCCTGTCCTGGAGCCGCAGCTGATGTCACCTCGATCACGTTCTCATGTAGTCTGCTAGTGTGCTCGACCATCACAACGGCATCAGCTCCCCGTGGCATGCAACTTCCTGTCGCAACCACGACCGCTTGTCCTGATGCAATCCTCAAGTGACACGGCTCGCCGAGTCTACTCTCCCCAACTATCCTTAACACCACACGTTTCGTTTGTGAAGCGTCTCGAAGGTCATTTGATCGAATCGCGTACCCATCCAATGCAGATAGGTCAGCTGGTGGAAGGTACCTCCGGGCGATTGCCTCTCGTGCGAGGATCCTCCCCACGGCATCCTGAATCAGAATACTTTCGAGTGTTATTTTCATGTTCCCGACGGCTTCGAAAAAAACACGCATAGCGTCCTCTACTTTGGTGAGTTGCCTGAATCCTTCGGTGTGCATAGGCTCCAACGGTACACATTCCTAAACGAAGATATTATCCTCAGCCCTATGTAACACCCCCCTGACGCTTATGCAATTGCCCCTAACTATGACGCTCGCAATCCTTGGTCTTGCTACCGTGGTAGCCCTCTTGTTGGGCCGAGCGTGGTGGACTGGAAGGCTTCGCCAGAAAAACGGCGAACCAATTATAGAACTCGAGAAGTTGATAAATTGCAAATCGTGCGGATCGCTAATACCCGAAGGTGCACGCAAATGCGCATTTTGCGGCTCATGGCAGCAGCAACAGCCAAATCCGGAGAACAAATAAAGAGCTAACGGGAAAAGGCGCGAACGCCGCCGAACGTATACCCGAGCCGCCGTATGCAAATATCGTGCAGACGACAGCTCAGTGGTGGAGCAGCGGATCCTTCGCAAGAAGGAGCTGAAGCTGTTAAACGGGCAGACACCCGTTGGTCGCAGGTTCGAGCCCTGCCGGCGGCGCCAACGCCTCTACCGGCGACATATACCCGTTCTATTGGTGAAATTCTCAGATTCGGATTATGGATGGAGAAGGAAGGCTACCGAACAGCCACCACCAGATGCGCCGTTGAAGCATTAAGGTCCCTATCTCGTCGAGTTGACCTATTCGACACCGACGCCGTCAAAACCCACTTAGCTAAAGCAAAGGTCAGTGAGGGAAGAAAGGAACGAGTAAGTAACGACCTAACACGATTCTACAGATTCAAAGGCATCCCATTCGAGAAGCCAAGATACAGGAAGATAGAGAAGCTCCCCTTCATCCCATTGGAATCTGAAGTTGAACAACTCATAAGCGCCATGGGTCAAAAGACCGGAACATTCCTACAGTTACTACGTGAAACAGGAATACGCTGTGGGGAAGCATGGAATCTGAGGTGGGTTGACCTTGATTCCGAAAGAGGCACCGTTAACGTCGCTCCTGAAAAGAACAGTAAACCAAGACAACTCAAAATCTCAAGCCGACTAAACGCCATGCTGAATCGACTGCCCAAAAAACCAGTCTATCTATTCAGAGAAGCCAATCAGGACCCCATAACTTCCCTGCATGGAGCACGGAGAAATTTTGAACGCCAACGTAAGCGTTTGGCGGTTAAGTTACAGAATCCGAGACTGATGCAGATACACTTCCACAGTCTACGACATTTCAAGGCGACACTAGAGTACCATAAGACTAAGGATATTCTATACGTAATGCAACTGCTGGGCCACAAGAATATTCAGAATACGTTAGTCTATACACATCTAGTAAACTGGGAGTCAGACGAAATCGTTTGTAAAGTAGCTAAGACCGTCAATGAAGCACAGGCACTGATTGAATCCGGTTTCGACTACGGCTAGTAGAACGAATAATCCAAAAAGCCTCTTTCTCCGCACCCCAATCAACCTCACAGCAAATTTGACTCATACGTTCTTAAGGGTTCGCAGACGTCCACCTAATCGTTGGGCCGAGTTGGGCCTCAATATCAATTTCGAGTTCTACGTCGAATTAATCCGAATCCAATAACCATGAAAATTGCTAGTAACGGTAATCCTAACGGATACTCAGGTATGACGGCGGGATTGACAATTAAATTGAAGTTGGCTGTGGTAAACGGAGGATGATTCGAGGTAGAAACGAAAACTTGTACGACTGGCTGTTAGACACGAACGTTTGGTGACTGAAACGATATTGTACCACAGTCTGTTCTCGCCATGTACTTTTAAATAGTGTACGGTGGATGGCGGGTTGTTGTCGGTCTTTTCCTTTGAAGAACCTTCGGTTTCTACTTGCTGCCGTTTTGATTTTGGGGTTTCTGGCTCTGTTTCCGATTCCATTGGCACACGCACATAATCTCTTCACGTGTACTTGGGATGGAACTAACAACAATTGGGAGAGTGCTCACTGGATTGGAAGTGGTAACGGATGCGGCACTTTTCCTGATGATAACTCTAATGCGTTCATCCCTTCCGGCACCGTTACGGTGACTGGGGCTGACACCTTTCTGAACTTGCAGATGAACGGTGGCAATCTGATTATAGACTCAGGCGGCTCTCTCACGACACAGGGAACGATTAACAATAATGGTGCAGGGTCGATTACAAACATGGGCACATTCACGGACTCACTAGGGGGATTGAATAATAATGGTGGAGGAACCATTACAAACACTGGCACACTCGCACTCTCAGACCACCTCGATAATGGCCCTGGGACCATCATAAACAGAGGTACGATTACGGTAACCGACAACATTGCTAACAGTGGGACTATCACTAATTGTGGTGGCACCATTACGTTTGGTGCCTTTAGCGGGAATGCAATCGTTAGCGGTGGCACGGCATGCGGGTCATCGACTCCCCCAATACCTGAATACCCAATCGGCCTACCAATACTCGCTATCTTCATGATAATCGGGTACGGCTTGATTAGACGCAAAACCCGATACGACTAAACCCGTTGGGCCGCAGGCCCAATAATTTCAATCAAAACTATTTCCCCTAGCGATAACGCCGTTACTGCTGTAACGTAACACCTGTAACCCAAGTTCTTGTAATAGCTGTAACGTCTTGAAGTCTGTTGGCTTCGTACAGGTTACTGGGGAGCGACGTTGAATGCTTGTGGAGTTTACATGATGATAGTTCTGTATCCGTGGTTTTTCGGCCTAGAACTTAGACTGAGCGTCCCGGAGTGAACGAAGCAATGAACGTAGGGTCTGCGGGCTTTCGTTCTCGTTAGGTCTAGCTATAACAATAGCTTCCCGTTCATCTAGGCAACGAAAATCTTCTTGGTACTTCCCTCTTGGAAGTAACCCACTGTTTCTTTCCACTGAATAGCTGAAGATGCACGTGCTCAATCTCAACCACCCAAAATAACTCATCCCGCAGTTTAGCTTGCGGGTTAAAACCACCTTCGGGAGGCAATGCGTTCTTGCATTCATCGTAGTTTCTGAACGCTTCAAGTGCCCATTGCTTTACTCGCTGTTCTTCTTCCATAAACTGACCACGGAAAACTAACTTGACTGCTTAGACTTCTTACGAACTCGCTTTGTAGCGTCAAAAGTGTGTTTACAGTTTGGGCAAGTAACTTGCTTTAATGTTCGTCTGGGCTGTTTGACTTTCTCCTTACATTTCTTTAACTCGTCTTGTTTGTCATAAAACGTCAAGTCGGGCGTCCTCCGTGCTCCAAGTTCTCTGGCTCTCTGAATGTGGTGGCCCACTTGTTGAGACCGACTGGACCCATAGTAACCCAAGGTATCCCACGCACAAGAAGGTCGGATTAACGCATTTTTTAATTGAGCGGTCTACCGGAATTATTTTTGAACTATGCAAATGCTTAGTTTACTGCGATAAAATATTAAGGAATCAACGGAAAAGCAGATAGGTGAACGGTAGCAGTAGTAGTACCGTGATTTTTCCTTGGAGATTGATGAAGCAGAAGCAAAGCGTCAAGCTAACACGAAGTTCCAAGAACACTGTAAAGATTCTGGTGACGTTCTTCCATCATCCGAACCAATTGAATTCATGTCATGGAAGTCAAATCAAACTGGCGAATGGACAATCGGCATTCCACATCACCACATGAGGGAAGGCACACATCTGTTCGTTTGGACAGAGAAAGAGTGGTTTGACATTAAGGGTAATCAATTCGTAGACGAAGCCAAACCCTAGATTACACACGATAAGGCTAGAGGTGGCCCTAAGGATTCCAATTCTAACGGACAAGAACAGCTAGGGCAGTACATGGATTTGGTAACGGAGAGAATTCTAAGTTAACATACGACGTAACTATAAGGTAGAGGCAGTCTTAACCGAAACTAAGTTAGAATAACACTTTACTATCCTTGTCAGAACTTACCTGAAAGGCCAATCTGTTTTCAATAGAATATTCCTTATAGTAAGTGATAACTCCGAAACTGAGTAACGATACCTCTTCTGTTGATAGCTCAAATTCTTCCGACAGTCAGTTGATGGTCAACCTTGATTCAGAACGCTTCAAGAAATCCATGAAACACGTTAACGTTTCAGTCATGGAACATTGCTATTGGCGGAGTATTCTTCGACTTATCATGTTAAATAGTCCTGACTTCCTCACAACTTTCAGTGGTTTGTGAAGTCTACGGTTCAAAGATTCAGGTTCATCGGAATTACCGTGCTTTCAATTCTAGTGTTCACGATTATGGGAGTCACTTTTCCCTCGTCAGCATACGCTGCTCCCGTTGTTACAATGACGCTTAATATTTCACCTAACCCTGCGCTCCCAGGTCAAGCCGTAACCTTCTCCGGCACAGTAGCTTCTCCAGCTGTGCCTGCTGACTCTATACGAGTCAGTGTCTTTAGCGGTGGCCCATTATGTCCTACCGGCGGCGACATTGGATTTATTCCGTTAGCAGTGAACTTAGCTCCATCCACCATTGCATTCGGCGTCTTCACAGGAACAGCTCTTAGCGACGGTTCCTACAGCATTACTGCTCCAAGCGGGTTCCCTGTAGGCTCCTACGGCGTCAGCGCCTCCGACCTGACAGCCAGTTTTACCAGCCTTTGTGACCCACTTACAGTTTCAACTGTTATTCCTGAGTATCCGTTTGGATTACCGTTGCTCGCAATCTTCATGATAATCGGCTACGGTTTGGTTAGACGCAGAACACGAAACAACCTACGTTAAGGTCGTTGGGCCGTCAGGTTCGAGCCCTGCCGGCGGCGCCAACAATATACAGAATCCTAGGTGACTGGATTGTCGAGAGTACAGATTCATGAATTTCAGATAAATGATTACAATGTAGTTCTTGAGCTATGGGAAGAAGCTGGCTTGGTCATAAGGCCGGGCGACGACATTAGTGGCGTCCGAATGAAATTGCTTCGAGATCCTGACTTATTCCTGCTTGCGTGGCTAGAAGGTGAAGTGGTAGGCTGCATTATCGGTGGGTGGGATGGAAGGCGAGGGTGGCTTTACCACCTAGCCGTGAAACCTTCGCATCAGAGGCAGGGGATAGCAACCGCTCTCCTAAGCGAGGTTGAGAGACGTCTGGTTGAGAAGGGAGCGAAGAAAATTAATGCACAAATCTATCAGTCGAATACGAACTCCCTAAGATTCTTCAAAGCACGCGGTTATGAAACCCATACAGACCTAGTAATCGTCGGGAAACATCTGGAGAATTAGCGATCAGCACAGGTCAGCTGGCTCGCGCTTCAGGGACGGGTAGGTACTCGCATATTGGCGAGGGTTTCTCTAAGATGCGGTTTATGGTTACCTCCCCAATCATTCGGCAATATTTCGTAATTTGCGCGAGGTTCCAGACCACAATCCTCATGCTAGCTGCGAGGGTCGGGTCCTTCACGTAGGCAAGAACTTTCTGGGTCAACTTTCTCTCGTCACTTTCAGCAGCCTCGACCATCTCCACCGCATCGTTGGCCAACGCAATGTCCCCGGTGAGAAGAGCTTTGACTGTTTGGTCTGAGATCTTTGTTGTCTGGGTTCCGAATTTTTCTATTTCGTTTAATATGGCGTCGCTGTTGATTTCTCGGTCCTTCAGGGCTAGGACTTCGTTCGCGATATTCTCTGCACAATCAGCCATTTCTTCAAGTGTCTTAGCGACAACTCTGTTCCCTGCGATATGGACTGGGGATTCGATTCCTATCTTAGTGCCTACGCTCCGATCGCGTATGGCGAGCAGTAACTGTCGCACAATGAGCCAATATATCCTATCTGACTCTTCCTCCATGTGAGTTACTTCAGACGCAAGCTCCGGTCGCCTCTCAACCAAGGCTTTGATTGAGACATCGACCATGGATGTGATGATGATGTGTAACCGGCGAATAAGTCCATAGATTGGAAAGCGTGTGGGGTCAACGAAACTCTGCAGGGTTATCTGTTTGATTGTTTGCTCTACTACACTAAGTCCGGTCAGACGTTGTGTTGTGGCTCGTATCTCGGCCAAATGGTTCTTCTTCAATTCATCCTTTGCGACGATCTGAATGGTGTCGTGACCGAGAATATAGTTAGCAGTTATGACGCGGGTCAGGAGATGGGTTGAGTCGCATAGATCAGCGTTTACGACGCAATTCTTGACTTCGTCCCGTTTATGTTCGGTGCCAGGGACGAGCTTCAGGGATCCGTCGTCTTCTCGTTTAATGGAAACTATGTCACCGGCCTTGAGTTTGACGTCTTCAACCCAGTCTCGAGGAAGGGAGACCGTGAGGGTGGAGTATCCAACACGTTGCACTTTACGAGCTTCCAAAATCCCGCACCAGACAATATAGAATTCATAGTAGAATATATGTTTCTATAGTGTTTTTCATAGTCTAAACTAACCTAAGTCAACTATAGAGATCCACTTACATTACCGAGGGAACGCCCCGCTTAGAGAAGTGATTACTCTCTCTACTTCGCTAAGGAGAACGCGTAGGAGAAAACAAATTCTCCTATCCGTTTCATTCCTAGATCTATTCTCCCCTCGGGTTCACTGACAAATGTCAGCCTCAGATGCCCTGCCCCTTTGTCTCCAAAGTACGAGCCAGGTATAGCAACGACACCCTTCTGCTTCAGCAAGTGGTCGCACAATTCGTTGTCGGTACGTTCCATGGCAGTCAGGTACTTCCTCATATCAACGAAAAAGTAGAATGCCCCATCTGGCCGAACCGTAGTCGCATCAGGCAAATACTTGAGGATAGCTTTTTCCATAAAATCTCTTCGCGCCACATACGTCGGAATAACAATCTCTCGCAAATATTTCTGTTTAACATCCCCCGCCAAGAAACGCACCATTGCACGTTGGCTTAACGTGTTCGGTGCCAGCGTCGTGTATTGCTTTATTTTCTCTATGCCGTCAATTGCATCGGAAGGTCCCAACGCGTAACCTAGCCTCAATCCCGGCACGGAAGCTTCCTTCGAAAAACTTCCAACTGAGATCACACGCTCGTGTGCTCCGGGGAATGAAGTCAGTTTGGGTTGAATGTTCTCGCCGTAGACTATGTCGCGATATGTTGCGTCGTAGATGATCCAAAAATCATTGTCAACTGCAAGATCTAACAAACCCTTCACAAAAGGGAGACGAAGAATCCTCCCTGTCGGGTTGTCGGGGCTGAGCAAAACGACAACTTTAGTCCGACGAGATACGAGCGACTTCAGCACTTCCAGGCTCGGTTGGTATTGGTCTTCGACGGAGGCCGGGAGCCGTGCGATTCGTCCTCCGGCGAGTTGCGCCGCCTCTGGATAACCGAGGTAGGTCGGGTCTGACAGGATGACTTCATCGTTCTTGTTCAGTATCGAATGGAAAGCAGCGAAGATAGCTTCTGTGGCACCCTCGCTCAATATAACTTCGGTTTCGGGGTCATAGGTTTCGCTTTGGTGGCGAGCCCAATCGTCTGCGACAAGCCTTCTAAGGTCTAGGTAACCCCTAGTTCCTGAGTAAACGGTCGTTCCCTGAGGATCCTCGGACATCCTTCGAATGATATCGTTTGACACTTCCTTCGGTGGAGGAAGGCTTGGGGCGCCGCCTCCGAATGAGATTATCTCTTTTCGTTGGTTTGCTTCTGCGAGAAGTGCGGACACGCGGCGGATAGGCGAAATGTGCAGTGATGTAACACGATCGGAGAGGGTTACCATCTCTCGATGCCTGCCATCTCACGTTTGGTTTCTGCGGCTGGGTGAACCCTTTCGAACTTAAGGTATATGCAGTGTGACAATCCCCCAACTTTGATAACCAGCGGGTATTACCAGTAGAAAGCGTCAGAAGATCCGGGTCGATGGTAGAGTTCAGGTCGGGTGCAGGGCTCTGTGTCTGAATTTTGTTGAGGGTGGTGCGTGCCACCTATTCGGTGGAAAATGCGTCCTAGGCGAGCGCGGGGGATCCGCTAAGAATTCTGATGGGGAATGCGAGTTTCATGGTGGGTTTGATGTCTGGCTAACCGAGCAAAACGACTTGCTCGTTACTGACATGGGACTTCCATCTGATGAACCGAAGCGATGTCTGGCACTCGGAGTCAGAGAGAGCATCGCCCGAACTATCGCGATCATGGAATCCAAGAAGCTCGGAACAAAGATCATGACGAGCAAGAGAAGGTGTATTCGATGCGGGGGTCTCTATTGGATATCTCACCACAACCGATCTTCGGGCCTACTTCAAACGGGACTGAACAACTTCTGCCCGGAATGCATCAGCCTCCTAACAGATCAGGAGAGAGAAAGGAGGCTGGGTGCTCAGCGGTATTGGTGTGGGTAAGACTGCTATTGGTCAGTCCAAGCGGGAATGCAGTGGAATGGGAATTTCGCGCTCAGTTCGGGGATTGGGTTTGCCTTAACGTATTCCCTGCCCTTCTTCAGGGCCAGATAGTTTAGACCGATCAGCTCTTCTTTCTTACCCGAGAGGAAGTATTTCAAAGATTCCTTGATGAGCCCGTCGTCCGTCTCCGGAGCACACAGACCGATAAAGGCACCGAACATCACTGCGTTTGCGAACATCTTGGTATCATTGATTCCTTGGATCTCGACCTTTAGTTGGTCGGCTATTTCAGTTGCCGGAATTCCGAGGCTCTTTACGTCATCGCGGTCAACTCCGGTATCAACAAGCGACGCATTGTAGAGGACTAACCCATTGGGACGGAGGTAGTTTAGAAATTCCATCGAAGGTTGATTCATGATTATTTCGACATCGGGCTCCTCTACAATTGGGTTGTCAACTTCCTCATCCGAAATTACCACGTAGCATTTCGCCTTGCCACCGCGTGTTTCCGGCCCATATGACGGGGTATACGCCACATGTTTCCCTTCCAACATTGCAGTGTAGGCTATGTAGTCGCTTAGCAAAAGGACGCCTTGGCCACCATGGCCTGCTACCAGCAACTTGGTCTTGGTCATTCTTTTTCAACTCCGAAGCTGTCTTTGTATAATCCCAACGGGAATTTCTTTACCATCCGATCGTAGACGAACCTTTTGGAGTCAAGCACTGACATCTTCCAGTTGATTGAGCATGTGCTCAGAAGTTCCACGAATGCGAACCCGCCGCGGGCTTGAACTTTGAATGCATTCTCCACCGATTTCTTAGCTTCAAGCAGATGCCTGATTGTGTACACTTTACCTCTTGAGCTAGAAAGTTCTTCAACAGCGAGGCTTACCCGTTTCACATAAGCGGCGCCATCTAAGCTCGCAATTAGCTTTGATGCATCTAGTTCGGTTCCGGTTAATTGGGCGTCCCTACCAAACGGGGTCGTGCTTGTAACTTGTCCCTCTAGCGTCGTGGGTGCCATTTGGCCGCCCGTCATTCCGTAGATCGCGTTGTTGACTAGGAAAATTGTTATCGGCGTTGCCCTTTTCGCCGCATACACGAGCTCTAGCAGTCCAATAGACGCGGCATCGCCGTCACCCTGCACTGTGAATACCGTCAAGTCGGGTCGGACTCGTTTCAGTCCTGCCGCGACTGCGGGTGCCCTCCCATGTGCGGCTACTACATGGTCGAAGTTGAGGTAGTTGTAGGCGAGAACGCTGCAGCCGACTGAGTCTATCATTACAGTTTTTTCACGTATGCCTAAGTCGTCGATCGCCGCCGCGATCAGCCTCGTAAGCGTGCCATGTTCGCAGCCTGCACAGTAATGTGTTGGGGTTTCGGTTAACGATTCAAGTTTTCCAACTTTAACTCTAAGCGTTAGTTGGCTCATACGGCGACCACCTCCAATCTTCTTACCTTACTTTCTATCTCTGCTTCAGTCGGTACGATGCCTCCCCATTTACCTAGGAAGTCGACTGTAGCACCATCGCCAACGGCAAGCTTGACATCTTCGAGCATTTGACCTGTGTTTAACTCGACGACTAGGAATCGCCTTCCTTCTGAGGCAAGCTTCTTGAGCTGAGTCTTCGGAAACGGCCACAGGGTTATCGGACGGAACAGCCCGACCCTTATCCCTTTGGAGCGTAACTTGTTAACAACTCCTTTCGCGATTCTGGAGACGATGCCGAAAGAAACTATTATCGTCTCGGCGTCTTCAGTTCTGTATTCTTCGAACCTAACATCGTTTGCCTCAGCCTTCCTGTATTTCTCCAACATTCTCCCAATGTGTTTGAAGTGCTTCTCATAGTCGAGTTCTAGGGAATTGATTATGTGAGGAGTTCGCCCCTTAGCGCCTGTAGTTGCCCATAATGACGTGTCGTACTGATCAGGCGTGAATTCCGGGAATTCCACATCTTCCTTAAGCTGCCCCGTAAAGGCGTCGCCAAGGATTAGGACTGGGTTACGGTACTTGAAGGCTAAATCAAATCCAATTCGCGGGAAGAGTGCCATCTCTTGGACAGTGGCAGGTGCAAGAACGAGCAGGTGGTAGTCGCCATGGCCACCGCCCTTCGTCGCCTGAAAATAGTCACTTTGTTCGGGGCCAAGGTTACCTAGTCCTGGTCCCGATCTGCATATATCGGCGATTAGGAAGGGAAGCTCCATCGCAGCCGCATAAGAAAGGCCTTCTTGTTTCAAGCTGAAGCCCGGACTTGATGTGGCAGTCATTGCTCGAGCACCGCCTGAGGCGGCACCGATCACCATGTTGATCGCTTCTAGTTCGCTTGCGGCTTGAAGGAAGAACTTGTAGTCGGGGTACTTCTTGCTACCAAACTCTTTCGCCAATGTTTCTGGAATTTCACTTGAAGGCGTGATCGGGTACGCAAAGTAGGCGTTGAGTCCAGCCTCCAACGCACCGTAAGCGAGAGCCTCGTTTCCTTTTAGGTAGACCCTTTTCTTAGCCATCTATCCTTTCACCTGGATCTCACTTATGGCGAAATCGGGGCAGACCCAATAGCAGATTGCGCAACCTGTGCACTCTCCCTTCAATCCTCGATAAGAGAACTCAGCTGGGTGGAAACCTGCGTGGTTCAGCTTTGTTGATAGCTTCAGGTTACCCTGCGGGCAAGTGACGACGCAGAGCTCGCATGCTTTGCATCGCTCTGCAAGAATCGTTACGTCGGCTCTGGGTTGGAGAGTGGTTGTTACTTGACTCAAACTTCCAAGACCTCTTTCTTATCGACAAAGCTTTCCAAAAGGTAACGAAGCATGGCGTAATGCTGCTCTTCATCTAACGCCAGCATTGTCAGCATCGTCTTCAAATGTGGATCCCGAACCTGCGATGTGGCGGATGTGAAAAGCCGCAGAGCTTTCTCCTCCATGTCCATGAGCTCAAGAATATCTTCTCGTGTTTCATTGATCGGGGCTAACGTTTCCCATTTGTCAGTGGAGAGGTAGCTGATAGCACACTGGATGACATCCGCGTGTTGCATCGAGTCTCGCATCAATTTCGCGTAGAGAAGCTTCGCGACGCTGTGTTTGGTTTCTCTCACTTTTCTGGCGTAGACTTCGGTCTCATGTTCCTCATGATCGAGTTGATCTTTCAGCATATCTGCGAGTTTTTGGTTTAGCATAATCCCGCCGGGGGAAACAGGCTGGTAATTACCCTTAGAAGTTCTGTTGGTATTCTACATACAATATTGACCCGCCCTTGCACTCATCCCGCGGTCAAGGGTTTGATCAGAATAGCCGCAGAGAGAGCTCCCGGCAATTCCTTACCGCGACAAGCGCAAGGAAGAAGCTGTGCGAAACCTGCAAGAGGTATCCCTCAACCCCGAAACATCTCTTCTTCGTGTTCTTGCAACCACTTCGTTATGGATTCTCTGTATTGCTCGACAAATATGGAACCCCCCTGTCTTTGTGCCTGCAACTGGCGCACAAAATTTCTAAATTCAAGTTTGCGCAGGTCGATCTTCTCTGCTTTGTGCAACAGTTCCTGAGAGTGTTCAGCGTCCGTAACATCGTGAGAGATGCACAGGTGCTTCAAGAGGTCTTGGTTTTCTTTTTTGCAAACTGGGCAAGTAGGCATTCATCTCTGCCTCCGACTTTGATCAAGACGTTTCTTCATCGAGGTCTTCATTGCTCCTTCAACATCGCGACAAAGAAGCCGTTGCGGCAGTGATATTTGTAATTACCACTTAGCAGTTCTGCCTGTACTCTACATTGAATAAATGCTGGGATTGATTGAATTTCCAACTCATTAGACTAACTAGCATGCTTCGCTACAATTGGACGGTTTCGTCGAATGCATTTGTTCAATATATATTGCTACATAGAACAGGGGCATTAGGTATATACCAGCTTATTGGGCACCTTCCACTGTTTGATACTCCTTGTACCAAGAGAGCATTGAACGAAATGCGCACGCTTTAGGCGACGTCTTCCTCCAGGATGTCTATGGCATTCCCGGGGGCGACAAGATCAAGGAATGCATCCAGTGCGGAACATGCAGCGCCTCCTGTCCGACAAGCTACGCAATGGATTTCACTCCAAGAGAGATCATTGCAGCTTTCAGAGCCGGAATGCTTGAGAAAGTACTCAAGAGCAACACGATCTGGCTCTGTTCATCATGCTACTCGTGCACAGTTCGCTGTCCTTCAGGCATCAAACTCACGGACATCATGTATGAGCTGAAACGCCTAGCCATCGAATTCGGGCTAACACCGAAAGGAGCCAAGGCACCAGTAGTAGCCAAACTGTTTGTCGATATTGTCAACAAGAACGGAAGGATTGCTGAGGTACCCCTTGTCAGCAGGTTCATGTTGAAAACGAACCTACTTGGAGCTTTCAAAATGATTCCACGGGCTGCGAAAATGTACAAGCGCGGAAGGATGCCCATAACTTCTCACAAGATTGAGGGGATAGCAGAATTGGAGAAATGCGCTGGAGCGATGACGGAGCCTATGATCTCAGGCCTTCACCCCGGCTCGGCTAGAGAGGAGAGAAGTTAGAGTTGCAGGCTCGACTTGGATTCTCCTATTATCCAGGTTGCTCGATTAAGGGAATGAATAAGGCATATGATAAGTCAACTCAGGTAGTTTGCAAAGCGCTCGACATTGACCTCGCAGAGCTGAATGATTGGAATTGTTGTGGAGCTTCGGCCTATCTGTCCATTCACGAGATGAAAGCTCATCTTTTGTCGGCGAGAAACTTAGTTCTCGCTGAAAAGGAGAAAAAAGATCTCGTCGTGGTCTGCCCTGCATGCCTCACAACCTTGACTAAGACAAACCATTACTTGGCCGAGGAGACGAGATTCAAGAGGACCATCGACACCGCTCTCAAAGCTGCTAATCTCCAGTATAGGGGTAGTGTCACGGTCAGGCATCTGCTGGAGGTCATAGTCAATGAAGTGGGAGAGCAAGAGGTCAAAGCCAGAATCAAGAGAAAACTGTCGGGTCTTAAGGTGGCCCCGTACTACGGCTGCCAATTGACGCGACCCTTCGGTGAAATCGACGACAAGGAATTCCCAGTGATCCTTGACCGATTGCTAACATGGATTGGAGTCGAGCCGGTAGACTTTCCCCTCAAGACGAAGTGTTGTGGAGGCCTTCTGATGATGACCAACGAGGATGTCGCTCTTGGCTTGAACAGGAATCTCCTTGACTGCGCTAAACAAAACGGAGCAGAATGCATCGTCACAATTTGCCCTCTGTGCCACATGAACATTGAGACATACCAAGGCGATGTCAACAAAATGTTTGGAACAGACTTCAAGGTTCCAACATTGTACTTCACCCAGCTCATGGGGTTGGCGTTTGGCTTCTCGCGTAAAGAGCTCGGAATCGACGAGGAAATGATTTCCAGTCGGCCACTGTTGGAGAAGCATTTCGAGGTTGTGGGATAGTTGAGTGAAAAAATAGGGGTCTACATCTGTCACTGTGGACTGAACATAGCCAAGACGGTTGACTGCAAAGCTCTGGCGGAGTACGCCAGTCACCTGCCTAACGTTGCCGTTGCACGAGACTATCAGTTTATGTGCTCCAACCCTGGCCAAGAAATCATTCAGAACGATATTCGCGAGATGGGACTTACTAGAGTCGTCGTCGCCTCATGTTCACCGCTAATGCATGAGCCAACGTTCAGGCGTGCTGTCGCGAGTGCAGGGCTCAATCCCTACCTATTCCAGATGGCCAACATTCGAGAACAGTGCTCTTGGATAACTCAGAATAGAGTCCTTGCAACGGAAAGAGCTAAGGATATTGTGAGAGCCGCCGTAATGCGAGTGAATTTCAACGAGCCCCTCGAAGTGCAGAAAATCCCGGTCAATTCGAACGTCCTCATTGTTGGAGGTGGGATAACCGGAATCGAAGCCGCACTTCAGATCGCAGATTCCGGCAAGAAGGTCTACTTGGTAGAGAAGGAGCCAACTATAGGAGGGTATATGGCTCGATTTGACAAGACCTTTCCGACTCTGGATTGCGCGGCATGCATTCTCACACCCAAGATGGTATCTGTTGAGCAACACGATAACATCGAACTGTTGACGTACAGCGACGTGACAGACTTCTCAGGATATGTAGGAAAGTTCACGGCCAAAATCCGCAAAAGGCCAAGATACGTTGATGAAGACAAATGCACGGGTTGTGGCCAATGCGAAGAGAAATGCCCATTGAGCGTCCCGAGCGAATTTGATTGTAAGCTCGGAAAAAGAAAAGCAATCTACAGACCATTTCCACAAGCCGTGCCAAACGTACCCGTCATAGACCGAGAACACTGTCTCTACTTCACCAAAGGTGTCTGCAGAGTCTGCGAAAAGTTCTGTGCTCATCATGCAATAGACTTTGAACAAAAGGAGAAATACATTGAAGTTCCGGTTGGTTCAGCAATTCTAGCCACCGGTTTCGATCTCTTCGATGCCTCAAGAATCAGAGAATATGGTTATGGCAGGCTTCCGAACGTCATCACTAGCATTGAATTCGAGAGACTCACACATGCCTCTGGACCCACCGCCGGAAAGATACAACTCAAGAACGGTAAGCCGCCCGAGAGTGTCGCAATCGTACATTGCGTTGGAAGCCGTGACCAAAACTACAACGAGCATTGCTCTCGAGTCTGCTGCATGTACTCATTGAAAAGCGCTCATCTCGTACGCGAGAAGACCGACGCGAAAGTCTACGAGTTCTATATCGACATGCGAGCCTTTGGGAAAGGTTATGAAGAATTCTACAAACGCGTATTACATGAAGACGTTACGTTCATCAGAGGCAGAGTAGCTGAAATCACAAATGTGGCTCGGGATCCTTCTGAGAAGGGAAAGCTGATTGTTGTCGCTGAAGACACGCTCCTAGGCATCGTGCGTCGCGTTCCGGTCGACATGGTCGTTTTGAGCGTAGGCTTGGAACCGAGAAAGGATGCTGCACAATTAGCGCGTATATTTGGAATCAGCAGAAGCAAAGATGGTTTCTTCCTTGAGAGACACCCCAAGCTTGCCCCTGTCTCAACCGCAGCACAGGGCATCTACGTCGCCGGATCCTGTCAAAGCCCTAAGGACATCCCTGACTGCGTGGCCCAAGGTGCTGCAGCGGCGGCAAATGTGCTCTCATTCGCCGATAAGGGAGAGATCGAGTTGGAACCGACTACTGCAATGATCAACGACGAGGCTTGTTCCGGGTGCAAAATCTGCGTGGGCCTTTGCCCCTACCTCGCCATAAGCTTTGATGAATCCAACAACCGTGCCGCCATCACTTCAGTTCTCTGCAAGGGATGCGGAGTCTGCGTGGCGGCATGTCCCTCAGGAGCAATTGAGCAACAGAATTTCACTAACAAGCAGCTAGTGACGGAAATCGAAGCAATTTGCTCGCAGGATTATGGTGTTTGATTTGGATACACGATTCGAACCAAAGATCGTAGGGTTCCTCTGCAGATGGTGTGCCTACACAGGAGCCGATCTTGCCGGGTTAAGTAGAATTAACTACCCCCCGAACATCACCCCAATCCGAGTAAACTGCTCTGGCCGAGTCGACCCAACACTTGTCCTGAAGGCTCTCGCATCCGGCGCCGACGGTGTACTGATAGCCGGATGCCACCCCGGAGACTGCCACTACATAAATGGCAATTGGAAAACAATCCGACGATTCAAACTTCTACAGAAGCTACTAGACCAATTTGGAGTAGAGAAGGAGCGCGTGAGACTGGAATGGGTCTCCGCCTCTGAAGGTGGAAGATACGCTAGCATCGTGGAAAGCATGACAGAAGAAATCCGAACCTTAGGGCCACTCAACTGGAACCGAGTAGTGATACCGGCATGACCAAACCCAGAATAGCCTTCAACTGGGCAAGCAGCTGTGGCGGCTGCGAAATCGCCGTCCTGGAGCTAGGGACTAAACTAGTCGAACTGAGTGATAAAATTGACATAGTCTTCTGGCCCGTTGCATTAGACTTCAAGTACTCAGACCTAGAAAGCATGTCGGACAAAAATATCGACGTGACCTTCTTCAACGGAGCAATCCAAACCTCCGAAAACCTGCACCTAGCTCAGCTACTCAGAGCTAAATCCAAACTACTTGTGGCGTTCGGAGCCTGCGCAACCATGGGCGGCATACCCGCATTAGCAAACACGAAGAGCAAAGAACAGATCTTCAATTCCTCCTACAAGGAAACCCCAACCACAGACAACCCACAAAACATAAGGCCTCAAACGAAATTCGCGGCGCCGGAAGGCGAGCTCACGCTCCCGGAATTTTATGGCACAGTTAGGACGCTGGATCAGGTTGTTGACGTCGACTATTACGTTCCAGGCTGCCCACCAATTGGAGTTCAAATCGAGAAAGTGGTCGGAACCATCCTAAGTGGCTTGCTCCCACCGAAGGGGGCTGTGCTCGGCGCATCCGACAAATCACTTTGCCACGAGTGCAAACTTGAGAAGACCGACAGAAAGGTATCGAAACTTGTCCGGACTTATGAAACGATACCGGATCCGAAGAAGTGCCTGCTAGAGCAGGGGGTCATATGCATGGGGCCCGCGACAAGGGGTGGCTGCGGCGCTATTTGCCTAGACGCCAACAGCCCTTGCAGAGGTTGCTACGGCCCATTACCAAACGTGGTAGACCAAGGGGCGAAGATGCTCTCAGCGCTTGCATCAGTCTTTGATGCAGAGAGCGAAGAGGATATCCAGAAACTGGCCGACAGCGTCGTTGACCCCATTGGAACTTTCTATCGGTTTGGCCTTGCACGATCGCTATTGAAGAGGACGAAAGAATGAAAACCGTAACCATAAACCCTGTAACCAGGCTTGAGGGGCACGGCAAGGTCTCCATCTTTCTCAACGACGAAGGGAATGTTGAGAATGCATACTTCCAAGTGCCCGAACTTAGGGGATTCGAAAAATTCTGTGAAGGCAGACGGGTTGAGGAGATGCCGGACATCACCAGCAGGATCTGCGGCGTATGCCCTGAGGCCCACCACCTAGCCTCAACCAAAGCCCTTGATGCTGTCTTCCACGTTGACCCTCCACCTACCGCGAAAAAGTTGAGAGAGCTACTCTACAGCGCTTTCTACGTAGCGGATCATACAACTCACTTCTACATCCTAGCCGGCCCAGACTTCGTGATGGGGCCCTCCGCCCCTAAAGCGGAACGGAACATTCTGGGGGTCATATCAAAAGTCGGTATAGATGTCGGTGCATCTGTAATCAAGCACCGCTCAGATGCCCTCGACGTAGTGGGGATTATTGGCGGAAAGAGAATTCACCCAGCCTGCGGCGTCCCAGGCGGTGTGACCAAAGCAATCACGGAAGAAGAGCGAACTAGAATCGAGAAGATAGCGGAATCGGAAGTCGAGTTCGCAAAATTCACACTCAAATTGTTCGACGAAGTCGTCCTTCAGAACAAGGAATACGTAAGCCTGATACTCAGCGAGACATATGCCAGCAAAACCTACTACATGGGCACAGTGGACGAAGAGAACCGGGTAAATTTCTACGACGGAAAGATCAGAGTCGTAGATCCTGAGGGAAAAGAGTTCGCGAAATATCATCCCAAGGACTACCAGCAGTACATCGCGGAACACGTGGAACCGTGGACCTACCTCAAGTACCCGTACCTGAAGAGCATCGGCTGGAAAGGTTTCGTCGGCGGAAAAGACAGCGGAGTTTACAAGGCGACCCCGCTGTCACGCTTGAACGCTGCCGACGGCATGGCGACGCCCCTAGCTCAGGAAGAATACAAGAAAATGTATGAAACTCTCGGCGGCAAACCTGTACACGCAACCCTTGCAACTCACTGGGCTCGTTTGGTTGAACTTCTCTACGCAGCAGAACGTATGCTTGAACTAAGCGGGGACAAAGAAATCACAAACCCGAACGTTCGCACACTTCCAACCGCCACTCCAGATGAAGGAGTTGGCTGTGTGGAAGCACCTCGTGGCACGTTGACGCATCATTACAAGACTGATGAGAGAGGCCTCGTTAGGAACGTGAACCTGATAGTTGGGACCACCAACAATCATGCTGCCATAAGCATGTCGATAAAGCAAGCCGCTCAAGGCTTGATCAAGAACGGCGACGTGTCAGACGGTATCCTCAACATGGTGGAGATGGCCTTCAGAGCCTACGACCCCTGCTACGGTTGTGCTACACACACTCTTCCGGGACAAATGCCTCTTGACATCAAGATCTACAACAAGCAACGGATTGTTACCCACCACCTAAGAAGACCGTAGAGGAGATTCAGAATAGTTCGGCACGAGGCTGGGTAGTACGACAATTCTGCTCCTTGGTATTGGAAATTCAATCATGGGCGACGACGGAGTGGGAATACACGTAGTAAGAATGCTGAAGAAGAAGATCCCAGCGAGAGATGATTTAGAGTTCAAAGAACTAAGTGTCGGAGGCCTCAAACTAGTTGAGGAGATTTTGGGCTACGACAAAGCGTTCATAATCGACTCGCTCGATATGGAGCATCGAGAGATTGGTCGTATCCGTGAGTCCTCGCCCGAGCAGTTAAAGGCAACAGAACAATCATCTCCGTCGCCTCACGTCTTGAATTTCGCCACCGCTTTGGAACTATACAAGAGACTGAAAACAAGTGAGATTCCGGGCACTATTAGGATCTTCACGATCGACATTGACCCAGACTTCACCTTTCGAGAGAAATTGAGTCCAATCATTCAGGAAGCGGCCGCAAATCTTGTCGAAATGATTACTCAGCATATCAAGCAGTTGTAAGATTGAACAACTGCTGCGTTCAATCTAGGTGATCTCGGACTGGCACGCAATGCTGGTCGAAGTGATCGTATGTAGGTCCGCGTCTACAACGGTGACATTCAAAGCAATCACGTGCTGAACTCAAGGCCACTATATGTTCTATGTGCTATCACGATAAGTCTATAGTGAATCCATTTATTTTTATGAGTTTCAACTGACACGAGTATAGACTATGTCAAAACCTAGTTCCAAAGTGAATGGGCTGATGTCGAAATGACACAAGCACTATTAAAAAAAGAACAGACAAGAGAACAATGCTACTTACTAGAAAAGACATGGGATGCACTGAACGAGATCAGCGCAGATCTCAAGAATCGTGGAATAAACGTCACACCAGATATCTATACATCGCTTAGAAGCACAAAAAGCCTCATCACGCAATGCCAAACTCACCCTAACCCCGACGAACTGACATCACGAGAGATCGACTCGTACTTAGGATTCTGTGTCGGTTGCTGCGGCCAGAATGTTGCCTCTCGGATTAAGTGTGAACTGCGAAACGTCGAAGACCACCTAATAATCCAAGCCATGAATGAAGTGGGCAAAGAATACGCCCTCAGACTGCAGCAGAAGACAGTGAAAGCGTGGGAGCCACTGCACGAGAGAATAATTGCCAGCATTGAAAACCTAGATCAGGCAATCAAGGTGGAAAGGGATGTTATGTCTGGCTACCAGAGTGTCATCGAGGACAATATCTCGTACTGGGAGGCAGTCGAAGAAGACGTAGTGGGCAGCTACACCAAGATGATTGACAAAACCGAAAACGAGAAGGTGAAGTCCATTCTAAATGAAATCGTCGAAGACTCAAAGAAACATATAGAGGCCTTGGGATCAATACGGCAAAGCTTCAGGAAAATCTTGACTGATAACAAACGCCACGCTCAGCTGCTACAAGACATAAGCCAAGAAAAAGTATGAAAATAGCGACTCGAATAGAGACACACGGTTGACTGCCGCGGTGCTGATTTCTGGACAACCCGGAATGTTGGGGTAACTCCTCGATCTGTTAGCCTTCCGCCAAACTTTGACGCTTCTGTAAAGTCTTGGTACGAGAGACGTTCGGATAGTATTTGAGGGCTACACTGTCGATTTGAAGAGGGAGCACGCAGCGACGTGTTTGAACAACTCTTACCCTCAATGCATGGCTCCGCACGGAAGCTTCGCTATAATGGGACAAGCCACGCTCAATACTTGTAGGTCTAGAAATCCGGGTTTCTAACGAGTCGTAACTGTAAGTGGCTTAGTCCACTGCCAAGCCTGCATAGTTTTCTCCTGAAGTTTCAACGCATCTTTACTCCCTAGCTCATTCATGGCTTTGAGAATGAGCAGGTCTTCTACGCTCCGCAATTCGCACTTGATTCTACCCACAATATCTGAGCCGCAACAAGCAACGCAGTAACCTTCATGTGAATCAACGGTGGCAGGCGTGAGATCGGCGAGCTTTGGATGCGACTTGCACAGGCTAATCAAGTCTTTCGCTCCTCTGAGGGAGACGTAAATATCTGGGGAAAGGGTCGCTATGTGACTCGATAATTCGACCGTGGCATCGTTCAATACCTGCCAGGCGACCTCTAGCTGTTCACACTGCCCTCGCGTCTGTTTATCGTCCATTGGCAACTATCTCGTCCTCCCTATCCAACTACGTTTCTCCTATAAGTACTACCGCTACAATAGTATATGCACTATTTATCAGGATCAAATAAGGCATTCGAAGTAATTTGACTCTTTACTCCGAAATCTGCCGGAACTAACTAAAATGAGACTGTTTGCTTGATGTCGCTTTGGTGGACCACGCAGACCGTAACCCAATAATGGATGACGACAGAATCGGCATACGCATCGCAAGAATGGGTCAGGCCAAACTGCCTCAAAGGCCAGACATCTTCTTCAAAGAGTTGAACTTTCAGGCATCAGGTTGTCGAAGAGACTCTCGGTTTCGACCACGTCATCATAGTCGACTCGCACGCCGACAGTGAAACCGAACCTCGCCGCATACGCAAATTCACTGCTGTCGACTTTATAGGCACAATACATCCCGGAGCACCGCATGCCCCCAATCCCGATGACGTTTCTTGGAGGGTCTAATCGACAAGAAAGTCATGAGGAACAAGCTTAAGCAAGTTGAGTTTCAGAAGAGCAACAAGTTTTAAACCCGTAATCAGGAGCCGAATACAAACCCAGACTGAGGTCTCGTTTAGAATCTTGAGTGTGCGGAGCAAACGGTTCAACCTCGGCTTGTCCTCAACTGGATTCTTACTTCTAATGACTCTCGGGTACGCTGTATACGCGGCTGATCGAACCGTACTCGCGTCCGTGCTGGCGCTGATGGTTCCGGCGCTCAGCTTGACAAATTACGAGATCGGCCTCCTCAGCTCAGCTCAGTACATCGGCGTGCTGTGCTTTGTTTTCCTCGCAGGTCACCTATCTGACAGGTATGGAAGAAAATCCGTGCTAATTATCGGTCTGGTGGTGTTCACTATGTTCACATGGTTGCTAGGGTTCGCGTCGAGTTTCTTGGAAGCTTTTGTCTTTCGGCTCATCAGTGGTTTCGGTGAAGGAATCTTCTGGCCCGTCGCGATGGCGGCTGTGGCATCATATTTCAAAGAACGCAAGGGATTAGCATTGGGCATATTTTATGTTGGTTTCGATGGAGGGAGCGTTGCGGGTCTCTCGTTGGGAGGCCTAGCCTACTCCCTTTCAGGAGACTGGCGAAACGCCTTCTTCGTTGCACCATCGCTGGGTCTAATCGTCATTGGTGGCGCTGCGGGATTAAAGGGCAAATTCACGTCGTCGGCTGAGTTTGCCGGACGGATAAGATTGGGGAGAGACGCGTTGGAGCTTCTCAAACAGAGGGGCGTGCTTCTCCTGATGGTTTTTGCGCTGTTTGCAACCTGGGCTTCCGTGTGGCAGGTTGTATTCTTGCCCTACTATTTCTTCACAGTCATGCATTTCGGAATACTATCCTCGGCTCTATTTTCTGCAGTAGTTTCCATTTCAGGCGGAGTGGGTAAGCTCGTCTTGGGTGGAACGTCCGACGTTTGGAAACGGAACAGATTATTGGCGTCAATTTCCCTTGCGGTACTCTTGGCGTACGCTGTCTTCTTCGCAACTTCAAACTTGACCCTGGACCTCTTGTTCGCATTAATCATGGGCTTCTTCAGTAGCTCAATCTTTCCAATCATGCAGGCGCTGATGGTGGATAGTTGTAGTGGTAGAGCTGGAACCGCACTCGGTCTCACCACGACATCTCAGTCAGTAGCCACCGTCATTTCGCCCATAATCACCGCATCTCTCTTCGTTATAGGAGTCGGAAGGGCTGTGGCTTTGGGGGCTATGATACCTGCGGGACTGACGTTGCTGGTGGCTCTGATGCTTAAGGAACCTCGACCACCAACTACTCGATAGAAAACAATCACAAATACAGAGAAGGCCCGCGCTAGTGGGACGAGCCTTTCGAGCCCTCAAAATGGTGTGCCGGCGTCACTCCATCGCCTCAACACTATTGCGGAACAGGGACGGCGTTTGCAAGCGTCATGTCCGAAAGAGTGTACTTCCTGAGGTTCGTGACCTGCGTGGGGGTTAGAATTGTACAAGCGAATCCCCAATGAAACGAAACCCAATCTCCCGCCTTCGCACCTTCCACGAAACTCTTGCCTTGAAACTGAGCTAGAACCTTGGTTGCAGCAGGCTTCCCCAAGTACAATTTTCCCTTCAAACGTTGCACTGGTTCATATTCTACAATCAGATTTCCATTCTCGTCAGCCTCAAGAACCCTGCCCCAAGAGATACGGCACTTATCCATCAAGCCGCCAACCATCTCGTCGGGTCCCGTCCCACTTGCGAATGATTCAGGCACGGTTCCCATTGTGGAAAACGCGTTAAAGACATGAAGCGCATGGTGCGGGAAAGGCGCAAAGGTTTGGGCTTCAAAGAGTTTTTTGATGTGTTCCTTAGGGAATTTCGATTTGAATCGGGCCTTCAAGTGGTCATAGAAGTCTCCAGGCGAAATCTTCTGAAGGAAATCGTTGCCGATCCAATAAGCCTCAACTGCTCGGTAATCCAAAGGATCCTCAGCACCAAGTGATTCTGCGATGAATCGCAAGTATGGATAGGCAGCTTGGAAGCCCCTGAGTGCATCAACGAGTTGCTCGCTGCGCTTGTTGCTTATGCAAGAGTCGAATAACACGTCATTGTTCTCTGGGCCACAGTATCCCAAATGGTTCGGCATGAAGCTGTGCCGCGCCGCCAGAATTGCGCCGTCGATCACCTTAGAGCTCACTTGCAAACGTACCTATGCCTCTTGAGAGTCGAGTTCACGAATCATCTTCCATAAGTTCAAGGCTTCCATCGCCTCGTCATTGGAAAGCAGTTTTACTGCGAACCCACTCTGAACTAGGACGTAGTTTCCCAGGCTTGGTCTTACGAGAGATACGTTGATGTTCTTTCTTATCCCATCCTGGCCGTAGTCCACTGATGCAAATTCTCCGTTTATCGCCACAACCTTTCCCGGGAAAGTGAGGCACATAGTGGACCCTCTAGCATAGTAGTCTTGCTTGCAGCCTATATGTTTGTAATGCGGCTCTCAAAACTGAATTCAATATCCTACGCCAGAAGGCTTCTGATTATGGAAACCCAACAAGCACTTTCTTAAGCCCAAGTTCTCAGAATGGTTAGCAGTTGGTATTAGATTGGCGAAACCGGTCGATGTAGTAACTTCCGCGGAAGGGGAGGTTTTCGACGTGGAACTGGAAGTCAATATACTCAGAGAAAATGAACGATTAGCGGAAGAGAACAAGCGTAGATTGGAGTCAAAAGGAGTTCATGCAGTAGACGTTATGGGCTCAGTGGGGTCAGGTAAGACTTCCCTGATTAAATCGATGATTTCACAACTCAAGAAAGATCTCAGAATTGCTGTAATTGAGGGAGATGTCACAACCACGATTGACTCGGACATTATCTCCTCAGAGGGAGTACCTACAGTTCAAGTTAACACAGGCAAAGAGTGCCACCTCGATGCTAACCTCATTCGAAAGGCGTTGGATAGGATCCCCCTCGACAGGCTTGACTTGATCTTCATTGAGAATGTCGGGAATCTGATTTGCCCAGCCGAGTTTCCGTTGGGATCGGACCGACGGTTGGTGGTCATTAGCGTAACTGAGGGGCCCTACATGGTCGTTAAACATCCGATGATGTTCTTGGATGCTAACGTGGTTGCAATCAACAAAATCGATGTGGCGGCAGCCATGGGGATCGACCCGAACAAGCTTAGCGCCGATGTCGCCCGCCTTAACCCCAGAGCAGCCTCAGTTCACACGAGCTGTAGGAACGGGATCGGTGTTAACGAGGTAATTGAGAAGCTTGGCTTGAAGAATAGATAGCAGGTCTTGCACGTGCATGAGTTTGCGATCGCAACTTCGCTGGTTGAGGCACTTCACGAACTAGTCAAAGAGCAATCTGCAAGCAAGGTCTTAGAGGTTCACCTCAGGGTTGGAAAACTCAGGGTTCTCTCGATCGACCAATTGAAGTTCTCTTACGAGATTCTGTCGAAAGGCACGGCACTCGAAGGTTCAGTTTTGGATGTTGAAGAGACGCCTGGATATGCTAGGTGCACGAACTGCCACTACGCTGAAAAACTCGAAACTGACGACCTCTCATTCCACTTTATCCTCCCGCAAATGACCTGCCCCAAGTGTGGGACGAAACTTGTCCTAGAAGGCGGAGATGAATGTCTCATAACGAGAGTCCGTATCATCGCTCCCTCGGCCAGTCCTACAGCCCCGACGAATGGGCTTGTGTAGAAGCACAACTCCCGGCGTGCAGACTGTTCTCTATATAGAATTACGGCGAAATATATAACAAAGCTGAGCTGGACCATCCATGCGTTGTGTACGTCTGCAGGAACTAGATTGAAACAAGTTTGAGCGAAAGGACTTGGAAATCAGAAAGGTTCAACGGGTCGGGCACTCAACCCTAACGGTTTCACTCCCCCGGGATTGGGTAAGACAAGTTGGACTTAGGCGAGGCGGCGTAGTTACACTTCGACTCTCTGAGTTCGGAGAACTGATCGTCACTCCAGGTAGCGAGATCGAATCCGATGAAATGACGATTTGCAGGATCAATGCCGACGTTTGCAGAGACGGCGAGTTTCTCGGCAGAATGATTACAGGCCACTACATACTGGGACGCGACACAACGATCGTTTCCTCAACTACAGAACTAACTCCCGAACAACTCAATGCAATTCGCAACTCAACAAGGCGACTAAGCGGGTTAGGCATCGTCGAACAGACTCCGAAGGAGACAGTGATTCAATGTTTTCTCGACCCTTCAAAGTTTCCTATCACCGGCCTCCTCTCACGCCTCCACAAAGTCGCCGTTTCAATGTTGGAAACAGCTCTCCAAGCACTAATGGACCGCAACTTCTCTCTCGCGATAGAAGTTTTGGAGCTTGAGAGCGAAGCTGACCGATTGTACTGGTTGATATTACGCCAGATCTTTCGCGCCATCTCCAGGATACCATTGTCAAGGCATGTTGGCATTGAATCTGCCACGCATGCCGTCGGTTACAGAGCCGTATCAAAATATTTGGAGGAGACTGCCGATCGCAGCGAGTCCATTGCTAACCAGATAATAACTATGGCCGAAGAGAAGTACACTGAATATTCGTCAGTCATTGATGAAGTGTGTAAGTTCGGTGTCGAAACGCTTGCGATTTGCAATGGCGCAATGGATTCCTTTAGCATGTTGGATGTGGAGCTCGCAAATCGGACCATCGAACGCTCCAAGAGAACTGAAGAGGAGCAGAAGAAACTCACTGAACTCGTTATCTCATCCGTACAGGACCGGAAGCTTTGCTTGGTGCTAAAGGGAATTGTTTGGGACCTCACTCGAATCTCCCGCATATCACAGATGGTGTCTGAAGTAGCTTTGAACCGGTATCTTGAAAGCAACACCGAAGTCTCTCAAGTCTGGAAAGAGCGCAAAAGCGGGGGAGACGTTCAATATCTGAAGAAGGTAGCAACCTAAATTCCTTCTTTGAACCAAAATCGTTAGCTATCATCGGCGCCTCTGCAACTCCCAGTAGGATAGGCTACGCAGTCGCAGAGAATATGATCGCAAACCGAAGCCGGGGAATTTTCAAGGGCCACGTCCACTTGGTGAACCCAAAGCATCAAGAGATCCTAGGCGAGGCATGTTACGCCTCCATTTCAGCTATCCCAGAGCAGGTTGAGACCGTAGTAGTTGCCATTCCCGCTCCCGGTGTACCTGCAATTATTGAGGAAGCCGGGCAATGCGGCGCTAAAGCAGCGATCGTAATATCGTCTGGATTCGCGGAACTTGGATACAGAAACTTGGAGGACGAATTAGTGAGGACAGCTCGGAAATATGACTTGCGAGTGATAGGCCCGAACTGTCTCGGAATATATGATGCATATACTGGAATGGATACCCTCTTCCTCCCTGAGCATAAATTTCTCTCCGACGGTCGCGAGGTTGTTGCTACCCCGCGCCCAAGGCGAGGTTCCGTCTCGTTTCTGACCCAAAGCGGAGCCTTCGGAGCGGCCTCCCTGGATTACATGGCGGGACATGGAATGGGGATAAGAGGGTTCGTGAGTTATGGCAACAGATGTGACGTAACCGAAGATGAACTTCTCGGCTACTTCGAGAATGACGCAAGAACAAATGTAATTCTGATGTATGTAGAGGGACTTGCGAAAGGAAGGGACTTCCTATCGCGAGCCATGGAAACTTCAAAGAAGAAACCTATCGTGGCCCTGAAGGCAGGTAAGACTGAAGCGGGCACTAGAGCCACTGCGTCCCACACCGCAGCGCTCGCGGGAATAGATCAGATTTACGATGGGGCGTTCAGACAAGCGGGCATCATCCGAGTGCGAAATGTTGAAGAACTCTTTGACTTCGGTAGAGCATTAGCCCTACAGCCGCCAACCTACACTCGAAAAGTAGCAGTCGTAACGAACGCCGGTGGCCCTGGTATCATCGCTGCCGACGCCCTAGAGGAGTCGGGATTACTCGTTCAGAAGTTCCCCGCCAGGATTATGTCCAAATTCTCAGAGTACAAGGAGAAGAAACTGCTTCTCCCGGTTCAAACGGGCGCAAACCCGATAGACCTCACTGCTGAAGCCACGAGCGAGATGTTCGCGTTAGTCATTTCAACAATACTGGAAGACCCTGAGATCGGAGGTCTCGTTGCCATAACCCTTCACCACGCGCCCACTATACTCGACGACGTAGTCGACAAGATCGCCAAGATCGTTCCGAAATATGGAAAACCTGTCATGATGTGCGACATGGGTGCGACGGAGATGGCACAGGCCATGAGGATGTCGTTTGAGAAGCACGGCCTACCAGCATACTCGGTACCAGAAAGGGCTGCCCGCGCCCTTTGGGCCCTGAGCTACTATGGAACTTATTTGCTAGAGCACGGTGCCGTAGGGAAACGAGAAGAAATCAAGGTTTAGGGTAGTTCACCCTCTTGCCCGTTGCTGTCCTACCGAAGTATGTTGACGAGCTAAAGACACGAACGACCGACAATCTAGTTACGCCACTAGTCGAATCTCCCCCAGATGCCACACTTTCTAAAATCCTAGGATTGTTCCTGGATCGAGGAGTCTACCAAGTCTTTTTCCCGGAAGGGATTCGATGCGGAATAATTTCAGAGAGGGAACTCCTGAAGGCAACAAATATGGAATCGACAAAGCCATCAGCTTTAGTTTCATATATCCCCGTTCTCCGCAAGGAAGCGCTAGTTGGGGAAGTTGCTAGATTGATGGCAGACTATAGGATCAGGGCAACTCCGATTTCGGATGGTCGGAAGATCGTTGGCCAAGTGAACTGCACGACTCTTCTACGGGAACTGAGGGGCAGAATTGGCGGGGACCTTAAGATTACCTCATTGGCGACTGAAAATCCAATCACAATCGAAGCGGACGATCCCGTTACGAAGGCCAGGGATCTTCTAGTTCGAAAACGTATTGATCACTTGCCAGTGATCAAGGACAAACGGGCCGTAGGATTGCTTACCTCATCTCATATCGTTTCGCGATTGAAACCGCCCGAACGCGTTGGAAGTAAATCCATCAGACCTGACACTAAGAGCAGTTTAGACTTTCGCGTGGGAGACACCATGGACATGACTCCGCTAACATGTCCCCCCGATACCACCGCGGAGCTAGCCCTTGAGTCTATCTTGAAGAACGACAAGACCTGCATTTTGGTCACCCAATGGGAGGAACTCCAAGCAATTTCTACGCAGCGAGACTTCATGACCCTCCTGGCCGAAGTTGAACCTGCACCTGGGTTCCCAATATTCATCGTTGGCCTTCCCGAAGACCCATTCGAGGCTGAGGCGACGAAAGCTAAGTTCAAACGGGCCGTCAATCAATTATACAGGGTCTTTCCGGACATTCTCGAAGCTAGATCAGTTATCAAATCGAAATTCAAGGCTGGAAGAGAGAGGGGCCGTTACGAGGTGACAGTTCAAATCCGAACACCAGTCGACTCTTTTAGTTACTCCGATGAAGGCTGGGAACTCCCCGCGCTATACGACCTTATAACGGACAGACTTAAACGACTGATGACCGACAAGCAAAAGCCACGACGAGCCCATCAGAGGGAAAATTCAGAAACCTAATCAGACATCCGAAAACCCAGGAGACAGGACCACTTGTTAATACCCACTAGAATGAGACGCGTCGAGATAATTGTACCGAAAAGAAATTTCGAAGACGTGATGCTCTACCTCCGAGAGCAGAACGCTATCGAGTTACTTGACGTTAAGGAAATGATCAAAGGCTATGGAGGAGGCGTTACTCCCACTTCCGTTTCAGACAGGCTCTACCGCCTAACTACTCTAGAGTCAAAAATCAATTCCGTAATCACAGCCCTCGGAATCAGCGGGACTCGCGCTAAACCAGTTCCCGTTGAACGCCGCGTCTCCGATGAACACTTGACCGAAGTTGAAAAGAAAGTATCGGATTTAGAACAGCAAGTAACCACTCTCGCGAATGAAGCACAATCCCTCGAAGCGCTCATCACCTACGCGGAACGCCAACTCAAACAGAGCATTGAAGAAATAACGAAAATTGACAACGTAAACTCTCCCGAAGGCCGACACAAACTGGAGGAGATCGTGACCAGCATCTTCCAGACGCTAAAGCCGACAGAACTCAAAGCTGGAGGTTCAGTTGAAGACGTGGCCCAAGCGAAGGCGATGGAAGACGCGGTTGTTAAGGATATTTCAGATAACGTTGCCCAAATTATGGCATCGAAACGGGACCCTGCCGCCATCGCCGACACGATTACCGGCACATTAGGCCTGAAGCTGAAATCAATTTCACGGAAAAAACGCCTCCAGTACGACGCAACGAGCAGAATCGAAGAAGCGCGAACGCGCCTGAAGGAACTGAACGCAAAACTTGCTGAGATAAGCCGACGAGACGGAGAATACCTACACGTACAGAGAGAAGTCATTGGCGCGGAAAGAGCGCTCGAACAGGGAAAGGGCTACTGCGGGAAGACAGAATCAACATCCATGATCGAAGGATGGATACCATCCTCAAAAGTAAAGAGGATTAGGAATGACCTCAAAACGATATGTGCAGACGAGGTAATTGTCAAGGACTGGCCTGCCAAAAACGCTCCAACACAAGTCCAACACCCAAAGGGCCCAATCCTAGCTACATTTGAGAAGCTGACGCTCGGCTTCGGAGTACCTTCAAGCGAAGAGATCGACCCCACCGTTCTTTGGCTCGTAACATACCCAATCTTCTTCGGGTTCATGTTCGGCGATGTCGGCAACGGACTTGTCGTGATGATAGCATCGAGCATCATCTACCTGTACAAGAGAAGAGGACTCAAGATACCCGATAACGCATTCGGCGGTCTTGGCGGCGTTTTCAGCATGGTAATCGAAGGTTCACCACTGCTCATTCTGAGCGGCCTTTCAGCCCTCGTCGTCGGATTCCTATACGGAACGGTGTTCGGAAATGTCGCATGGTTTAGACTGGTGACTGGATTACCTGGCCCCCTATGGTTCGAACCATTTGACAACATCCGACTTATGCTAAGACTATCGATAACGATCGGCGTGATCCACATAATGTCTGGGCTGATTCTGAAAATCGTCAACGATCTATACGTGCGAGACTACCACGACCTCATATCGGGACCCCTGCCGTGGCTCTGGTTCTACGCAGCGTTTGGTATCACTTTGCTAGAATACGGGTTGCGTTTTCCCAACTACCTCTTCAACCCGAGCAATGGCATGGATATATTCTTGCGAATGGGAGTCCCAGTCATAGCGATGATTGGGGCGAAGATCTGGGCTGAGGGGCCGATGGGATTGATGGACGCTTTTGAAGCCTTACTCGCATCCCTGTCTCACACAATCTCCTATGTTCGAATACTCGCAATGAAACTAATCGACGACGTCTTCCTACGCCTCTTCCTCGGAGTCCTAGTATTCTTTATGGCTTGGGGAAACATCGGTGGCACTGTATTGGGATGGATACTGTTCGCGGCACTAACAACAGTCCTAATACTGATACTAGAGACCGCGTTCGTATTCATGCAGTCTCTTCGACTTCATTGGGTGGAATGGTTCCTCAAATTCTACGCAGGAAGCGGCATCGCATTCAAACCCTACGGCATCATCAGAACATACACTCAAGTGCGCTCCGATCTATCCTAGGATCTAACGTAGCCATCATTGACCATTCCTAGGGCACGTACACCGTGGGTAGAGCGCAACCTTCCGCTTGAACGTGTACGGCGTTCACTACATTCGGACGGATTGGGGGAACATCCCAGATGCTATTCGTACGTTCAACCCTGTACTGGCCTAGATGACCTAGCGCTTGAAAAGGAAGAATCTAAGGTGTCTTACACCCCCCATGTAAGTGTCTGACACGCGACCCCGTGCAACGGATGGATGCGAAGGCAACTAACGGGCGCTCTAATTTGTTGTCGAACGTCGAACCGATGCGGCTTCTATTTATATTGCCGTGTCGCTGGCCTACCAGACACAGCAATAAGGTGAATCCTCCACGAGTACTTCAAGCTCAGTTCAAGTACAGGCAATAAGTGATATTGTCGCGGAACTACAGGAATATGGGTTGACTCGCAACGAGGCCCGGGTACTGGTTTTCTTGGCGAAGACTGGACCGTCAAAGGCCAGCGAGGTCGCGCGCGCCGTCCTGATCAACCGGACGGAGACCTACCGAACCATAAGGAATCTTCAGAGACGTGGGCTTGTGGAGGCCACGCTTGAGAGGCCTGTACGGTTGCAATCTGTGCCCTTTGACAGATGCTTGAGCATTCTAATCGAGGAACGAAAGGCGAGGCTGAGAATTCTAGAGCAGCGAGGCGATGCGCTTCGCCGCCAATTTGACATTGTCCGTGTGGAACGGGTCACGCACGAAGTGGAACGGTTTCAAGTGGTCGAGGGCAGACTTCGGATCGAGCAGAGACTGCACGGGATATGTTCACAGGCACAAAAATCAGTCATGACAGTACTCTCTCCCTCAGAGATGGTGAGAGCCGATACTGCCGGCCTATTTGACATGCTAAGCCACGCTGTGAAAGGTGGATTACGTGTTAGGGTGATCACTGCGATCGTCCAACCGAACCTAGAAATCGTCGAAAAACTGCGGCAACACGTTGAGATCCGACACCTAGACCTGAAAGCCAAACCGATTCCGAGAGTCTCGATTATTGACGACAACGAAGCTCTATTTGAGATAAGCACCGCTGATGAATCAGCCAGAATGGAAGAAGAAGTCGCTCTCTGGATCAATAGTCGTGCCTTCGTGCGGAACCTCCAAGCCTACTTTGATGAGATGTGGGCTTCCGCAACGCCATCCGAAGCACGCGTTGAAGCATTGCGAAAGGGCATACCTCCCGATGAACTCAAAATCTTCAAAGGACGAAACGAAGTTAGCGGAAAGCTCAATCAAATGATCGAATCGGCGGATAAGAGCGTGGAGATCTGGACGACAATGAGAGGAATACAAGCTCTCGCAGATTTCCATTTCGCGCAGTTGAAGGAGGCGAAGGGACGCGGGGCAAAGATCCGGATAATAGCACCGATCACAAGCGAAAACACAGAAGGAGCCCGGAAACTTGTCCCAGTTTCCGAGTTACGTTACTCTGAAGCACTCGGGCCGACAGGAATGGCGATCGTCAACCAAAGAGAGTTAATGTTCTACGAAAGATTACCAGACGACAACAGTCCAGATGTGGGAGCCGATGTTGGATTTTGGACTAACAGCAATCGGTTCACAGAAACTATGAGTAGAGCGTACGACGCGATGTGGAAAGGAGTGTTTACGATCTACACGCCAAAGCGACGTGGCGCACAGAATAGATAGACTCGAACACGCATTCAACCAGTTGACATAGGCGCTTTGATTGCCGCGCCCTAAGTTCGGCTGCCAGCTTCCCCAGGATCTTCCCGATCCGGAACATGTCATAGAGGTTGCGAAAGAATGCGAAAGCCTTGGGTATGATAGTGTTTGGGCGTATGATCACCTTTCGCCTTATTGGCTTCGCTCGGGCCGGGCCTTGGAATGTTGGACTCTACTCTCTGCAGTCGCGGCACGAACGTCGAAGATTAGGGTTGGAAGCCTTGTGACGAATGTAAACCTACGCAACCCGGCATTACTTGCAAAGATGACGAGCACAGTCGACTGCATTAGCGGAGGGAGACTGATTGTTGGACTAGGAACGGGTGATAGAATGAGCGCGCGTGAAATGGAAACTCACGGTTATCATTTTGCGCCTCTAGACGAGAGGATAGATCGCCTAAGGGAAACGATCCTGATTCTGAGAGCAATGTGGACGGGGGAGAGAGTATCAGTAAGAGGCAAGAAATTTGAGATATCCAACGCACTGAGCTTACCGAAGCCGAAACAAAAACCCGGGCCGCCCATTTGGATTGGTGGCAAACACAAACTGATCTTAGATATTGTCGCCGAACTGGCTGACGGATGGAACTATTGGGGCCTCAATAAGAAGGAATTGCGTGAACGAGAGAATTACCTGTTTGCAAAATGTACTGAGGTAGGTCGCTCCCAAATGGACATAATCAAGTCCTGGGCTGGGAGAGTCGATGGAACGAATCAAAGCTCAGCCAATGCCACGATCATCGAAGACATGAAGAGACAGTTGTTGTCAAACACAAGCGAACACACCGACTACTTCATAGCTTCGTTTGGGCGCGATTCGGACCGCAAGACTTACGAAGCATTTGCAGAGGCAGTAAAGTCATTCTCCTAGCGGGTTGCAGGTCGTGAAAATGTCTAGGCCGCGTACGATGAGGACTCGACAGATCACATTAGCGGCCGTATTAGCAATTGTGTACTTTATTCTACGCGTCGTACCCACGTTTTCCATGATTGGAATCTCTGCACAGTTTACGACAGGAGATTTTCTGCTAACCTCGATTGCCCTAATAGCAGGAATTTGGAGCGGCACAATCTCAGTCTTAATCGGAACTATAATCGCTTACCCAATAAGACCACCCACTTTTCTCGGTTTGGACTTTCTCCCTGGCGTAGCGAACGTATTCATCGCTGGACTTCTACTAGCGGGGAAGCGCAGAATAGCACAAGTAGGTTACATCGTTATCCTAGTTGCATTTCTTGCAAGTCCTTACAGCCTTCTGTATGGGTATGATCACATACCCTACGTTTGGCTTCACGTAATTGCACTTGCAATCTTGTTATCCCCTGTGGCCTCGCGAATACCTTCCTGGTCTAAGAAGGGGGGATATCTAGGGGTTGCAGCGATCGCAATCTTAGCGTTTGTAGGAACGATGGCGCAACACCTCGTCGGAGGGCTTCTTTTCGAATTGGTGGTTGGGTATGTGGGAGGGGTTAACCCTACGAAGTTCGCAGACATCTGGCAGGTAATATTCTTCCTTTATCCGGAAGAGAGGGCGATCATAGTGGCAATGTCGACCATTCTAGCCGTCGCCATATTCAATGCATATGAACGATGGGCTCCCCAGTCCCAAGTTGGAATAGGAAAGCGGAAGATTACTTGAACGCAGATCTGGTTAAGGTAGCCTTTGACCTGCACCCTGTCATTTCGCCTGAGGCCCTTCTAACCATATTAGAGTAGGGTCCGAAAACCTTTCCTCTCGCTTAAGGTACGACTAAGCACCCCTCAGGTGGGAAGACACATAGCAAAACGCCCGATGAAGCTCTTCGAACGTTTGCTGGACACTGATGTAAAAGCAGACATTCTCACGCTCTTCCATAACAACGCCAACCTGTCTGAGACGCCTGAGGAATTAGCAAAGAAGGTCGGCCGTAACCCAACTGAGGTCCAACGAGAACTCGAAGACTTAGTAGAACTTGGAATTCTGAAAAAAGTTGAAGTTTACTCGTTTGGAATGGACCGAGATAAGGAAATACAAGACGCGATTTCAAAGCAACTCGCGTTAGGAGAAATAGTTGGCCCGGAGGGAGCAGTTGGCCTGTCTGGCACCAAACCAAAACCGATTCCAAGGATCAAGTCAGGGGTGGACGTCGTGGACAAGTTGCTCCCGGATGGATTGCCCTCCACATGTACTATTGTCTTACTCAGCGATCCAGGGGCTGGGGACGAGAATCTTTTGGCACACATGGTCGGCCGACAAATTGAATCCGGAAAAACCGTGGTATATATTACACTAGATAACTTTCCGCCCAACATTCGCCAGACGGTTCATACACACGTTACCCAGGGAAGCGTAGACTGGTCGTCTCTCGTGTTTGTCGATTGCTACTCTAAGACGGTCGGTGTAGAGAGTGAAGAGCCAAACACAGTAGATCCAGAAAACCTGTCAGCAATTAGCATTGCAATATCGGATGTGATGTCGCGTAGTGAGGTGTCACTGATCGTAGTCGATTCATTCAATACTTTGATTCGCAAGAGAGGAGGCCATTCAGCGATTGAATTCTTGCGCGTCCTAGTAGCTAGAACACGACAGGCAAAATGCCTTTGCCTAGTGACCATGAATAGGAAGGCGTTTCACCCAGCCATCGTCGCTTCGGCACAGGATATTGTAGACGGTGTTATCGAGCTTAAACTGGATGAGGACACCCAAGCCGAAGGGATTGCGCTTTCGCTTCGGGTTCTTAAGATGGTTGGAGCGAAACACTCTACTGCCTGGGAACGGTATACGATCTCCGACGACGGTGAATTGGTTTCAGTGAATACTGATCGGCCTTAGATGAGTCTTCAACTCATCTCTTTCAGTTTCGCCGGTAGATACTTGTCGACTATGTAAGCTAGGCCGTAACGGCTGAACGCCTCCTGCTCAGCCTTACGTTTGTTCTTAAGGAAAGTTGCGATCTCCTGCTTCCACAGCTTTCCATCGTACCGCGGGTCTTTCTCAAGCTCATAGAGTCGTTTTATGTCGAGATCGGTTAACGGATCGCTCGGAAGTTTGTAATCGACGATATCCGAAGCCCAAACTCCGCACCATTTCGCGTCCGGTGTGTTTAGATCTCGAAGGTGCGCTGCGTTCGCGGAACCAGAGATTATAACGTTAGCAATGTGCATTCCCCAAGGATCCGCGTCACAGAATATGTAACATGGAAGCTTCAGTTCTTTGTTCATCCGTCTTATGAGTGACCGAGTAGCACGCGGGGCTTGGCCCGCAGTGTGAATTAACAGTGCTTTGTACTTCTCATGCACCCTCTCTTCTATGAAACGAGTGAACAGACCTCCTTTTTCGATAGCGATTATCTTGTCAGCATTGCAATCAGCAAATTCCGCATTTGTAAGTGCTGGGCCTATCATCATTCCATCGGGATGAGATGCAAGGTTGAGTTCTTTTCCCTCGTAACCTCGCACGGTATATCGGATTGTTAGGTCGCCGAATATTGCGCTTCGTTCTTCAGGGAAGACGTTGAAATCCTCTCTAGAGTGACCGATTACGGTTTCCAGATCAGTGATTATGTCGTCGCTTTCAGCCTGATCGGCGAAGCTCATTTCATACGCCTGTGCTGAATAGAAAACGTCTCGAAGGGTTGAGGTCTTTCCTTCGCTGGTGAGTTCGTCAACGAAGGATCCAGTCCATACAAGTTGGGTTAAAGGCCGGATGTGTCTGATGTTACGTGCGCTTCGTCTTACGTAGTGATCGCCGAGAATGTATTGGCGAGTATGTTGATCATAGTGGATGTTGTTGATTGATCGGCTTGGCATGCGGACTGAAGGCCATTGTTTCTCCGACAGTTGCGTGTAAACCTCTTCACCTAGATCCTTTAGTCCGTTTAGGACGACCCGCTTCTTCTCTTCGATTCGGCTAGGCGTCTTCGACGTCTTCTTCGCTTTCTTCTTCATACCTCAAAACACTCCTTAGTAACGGGGATACGTCGGGCTGCTTACTTTCTCCCGCAAGTTTGGCAGAGAATGAAGCAATCTTAGGCAGGTACTTTTGGAATACGTCGAGCCTATGCTTGTCGTGGGCGATGTTGATCTTCTTCGATAGGAATAACGACAGTCTGCGAGCGACCTCGCGCAACGCGTTTAGTATTTCGCGTTCCACGTCAGGCCTGTCTGCGATGAATTCCTTCCCCACTGTCTTGTATGGAACTTTAGTGGAACAGATGTGAACGAAAACTGCGATTGGCATGTCGGACGTAGCTTTGTAATGCTTCCAATCGACTTGGGTATTGACAACCTTCCATGAGACATCGCTCGCCTCATCGAAGAGCAGAGGAATCTTGTTGGCGAACCTGAAGAGTTTGATCCCCCCGCCGGCCTCAATCTGGCCACCATACGCTACCCCAACTTCTACGATGAATGGAAAGCCTGCGTAAGCTGAGGGTTTTCGCTGGTACACGGCGACGAATTCTGGAGACAGCTCCTTCCTTATCCCGGCTTCCAACAATTCCTCACCTAAGGGGGAAAGGCAGCTAGCGTCAGGAGCCAAGAACTTGTAATTCTTCATCCCATTAACAAGAGTGACTATATCTTCAGGGGTCAGTTTTTTCGGATTCTTCCTTGTCGGGAGGTTTACTTGCTGGAGGAATGAGGTGGCAATTGTTCTCCCAACCCGGTGGAAATGCGTTCTCATGAAACCCACGAGCGTGTGCTCATTCGTTAGCTCGATTAGGCGCTTCATGGTTTCGACATCGACGCCGTAGGGATGCGGTAAAGTCTCCTCAGGTGGTTTCGGCATCTCAGTTGTAATCCGATCAAACCTGTACAGCCTCCCCCTCGGATCAACGTAAGTCAAGGTGGCGTATGGGGCGACGATCGCCGTCTCCATTAGGTAATCTAGAATCTTCGACATGGCACGTGTATAATCTGCCTCAGTGGAGAATTCGATTACGGCTCCGTGCCACCTATTTTCATTCGGATGCGTCTTATGTTTTAGAACCAACGGCTTATTCTTTTGGATGTCAATCATCAAATCGTATTGATGAATCTTCGTTGGTCCGGTGCTCGACATTATTGTGGCCGCGCCGTGAGTAGTGATTTGGCCGTAGAGGATCGCCATCTTTCCACCCAATCCGAACGTGCCTCGCGTCTGCCGAAGTTTGTACTTAGAACCGAAAAGCACCTGACCGAAGGCTGATGGAATTATGTCATATGGTATTCCAATCCCATTATCTTCGATGTGGACGCGGTAAATACCAGGCCCATCCGTAGCACCTGACTCATGTGAAATGCGCAGATATATTTCGGGCGGGATCTGCCTTGTTTCGCACGCATCAAGAGAGTTCTCTACTAGTTCACGGATAGTTGAGTAGATAGCACGAGTTGGATTCGTGAACCCCGCGATGTCCCGGTTTCTGTAGAAGAAGTCTGCCGCAGAGATTTCCTGGAATACTTCTTGAAGCGCCATTACGGTTCGACTACCTTTGCGTACGTGTGGAATAAAGCTGATGATGGTTGATGTATGTTAAGTGGGCGGCTTTTGCCACAGCTCAAGGGTTTCTCTCTTTTTGCTTTCGCGTTTTATCTTTCTAAGCAATTTGTACACGGTAGAATGCTGTTTGCCTTTCAGTAAGAGTTCTATTGCTTCTCTTGCAGCAGTGACGGTCTCATAATCGCCGAGCATTGCGATCGTATGTCCGTATACTGATACTTTCGCGTCGGTCATTTCCTCTAGTAGTCTGCGAATCTTTCCCTCGCGACCTATGACGCGCCCTTTTAGACGCGAGATGTCCCGGTCATTTTTCCCGAAAGTTTCCCTCAAGTCGATAATGTCCAGAACGATGTCGTCGTCAGCTACCATGAGCGCGCGTTCTGGTGAAAAACCTCGAGCAATCGCGAGAACTACATCTCGGGCGCGCAAAATGGTTGTTGGATCATCTGAATCTTCGCGCGGGACGATCTCGACCACGCCGCTTTGACTTTGGATGAGTAGCCTTACCTTGAACATGTTTTCAATTGTTGCTTTTGTTGACCCGTCTCTTCCAATCAGGACACCCATTCGCTCACTCGGAATTGTCGTGCTAATTCTTGTCGACATCTTCGCCTGTCACCCATTTCGTTAACCTTTCGATCGGAGGAACGCTTACTCCAATCTTTGAGAAGTATCCGTTCATGCGAAGCAAATCTCTTTCAAGAAAACTCTGGGCCATGGGATGTTCAATCGTTACGGCTTGCGCGAAGTCGAAGATTATCGGGTTGAGGTCAACAATCATTATGTTGTACTCACTCAGGTCGCCGTGAACCAGATGCGCTCTTTGGTAAAGGGTCTTGATGGCTTCAGCTATCTTATCGTACATTCGTGCTGGATGATCTAAGGGGCTTTCTCGCAACAATGGTGCGGGCTCTCCTTTTTTGCCAATGAATTCCATCAGCAGCACGTTCCCGTCAACCTTCAATGGGGTTGGCACGCGTATACCCACCTGCGCTGCCTGTTGGAGGTTCCTGAATTCCTTCAACGCCCATAAGTTGACTAATGAACGTGTGTCTTTTCTCGTGCTCTTGAACCTTTCATCCCCTTGGATGTACATCATTCTGCCTTTCAAGAATTCTGCGGAGGTAGTCAAGAAAATCTTGATGGCCACTAGCTTTTTTCTTCTGCCGATACCCCAGTATAACCTCGACTCCTTCCCAGCGCGGACGACGCCGTTGATGTTAGTGATGTAGCCGCGGTTCAGCAAGCGGTACACGATCATGAGTGTGGACCTGTCGAACACTTCCTCGAGGGATTCCATTTCCTCGCTCCGTTTTTCCCTCATCAATCGTTTTGTTTCGTATTGCACGACCTTCCTCCGTAGCTTTCGCTCAGCCACTGATTCCATCTAGGACACCTAGGAATCTAGGCGAGGATGCGCCCTTGGTTGCGGAGCCAGTCGGCCTGGTTTTGTGTATAACGCCAGAGAATGTCTCCCCTTGTGTCCGCTTGGAAATCCCAGGGCGCCATAAGTACAATGTCTCCGACCTTAATCCATACCCGACGCTTCATTTTACCTCTGATACGGCACACCCTCTCGTGGCCGTCCCCGCATTTCACCATTAGTCGGTCATAACCTAGCATCTGAGTTACGACACCAAGCATCTGCCCCTCACCGGGCATGACCATTTCTCTGAGGTCTCCCTCACTCAGGACCTTCTTCTTACCCACACATTCCACCGAGTTTTATTCCGTTAATAACTCAGGACCCTAAATAAACATACTAATCGAGCGTTCAACAACCCTAATTCGGTTCGGTCGCAGCCCATTCAACGCGAAGGATTACGTCACATTCTGACTATTTGCACATGCGGCACGCCGCTGATGTGTAGGATAGCGGTTGGATCAACGAGACTCTGCTGAACTGCAGCTTGAACAATTGTCTCTCCTACGAGGTTAGCGATGTCCGCCGTGTCTATAGCCGCCAAAGCTTCGCCAACGCTTGCACGGTTTCCCCTATAGAAATCTGGTTTGACTTCGAGTTTCAGTTTTCCTTCTCGAAAAGTCTCTCCTAGGAGTTCGGAATCACACGCCGCGACCAACGTGTGCTTTGCATCTTTGAAGACTCTGAGGAATACCTCAGTCACAGGAGGAACTCTCCTAGAATGGCAGTATGGAAGACCTAGCACCGCAGGCCTCGCAACGAAGGAATAGGTAACGCCCCTCCTTCTCGACCTTCGTGTCTGGCCTGCTGCAAATTGGGCAAACTACGAACCGTTTAGCATAAATGTTGAGCAGCCTCGTGACTGTTGCCACGTCGAATCTCCCCTGAAAGATAGCTCTAGTCCCATCCAAGGAGGCTGCGGTCGCCAACTCCTTGGAGAGAAACTTCAGCAGGTGATGTGGGTCACGGTTGAACTTACTGCTAATGTCGCCAAAATTCTGGATAATGGTCCTACGCCCCATCCTGATTCCGACAACCCTCGGAATCTCGAACCTCTCCCCCGTACCTACCGTCTTCGGAAGATTCGAATACGCCCTATCCAGGAGTTTCGCGTAATCTGTGCTCAAGACTAATTCCTACGGAACCATATGAAGTGCCATATTTGTTGATTCCCCTTAAAGAAAACGTTAATGTGCATACGCGCAAAGCTTAGGAAAGCATTTGGAGGGGCAGAAACTAACCGCAAACAACCCGACCGTAGGTAGAGGATCAAACACCCTTCCTTGGCAGACTACTGCCCAGAATGGAGGCGAGGACAATTGACAAGATGGATAGTCAATTCTGCGTGGCCCTACGTTAATTCCGTTCCGCACCTCGGAACATTCATTCACATACTAAGTGCTGACGTGTACGCGAGATACCTCCGCCTCAAAGGTGATGAAGTGATAGCGGTCACTGGATCGGATGAGCACGGAACCCCGATTGAAGTTGAAGCGATTAAGAAGGGTGTCCCGCCAAAGCAGTTAACTGATCAAATTCATAATCAGATCCTCCAACTTCTAGACGCATACAACATTCGGCTCGACAATTATACCCGAACTGAAAATCCGGTGCACATTCGATATACACAGGAATTGTATAGGAAGGTGTACGAGAACGGATACATCTACACGCAGAACGTCAACCTCCCTTATTGCCAAACCGACCAAAGATTTCTTCCAGACCGATTCGTAGAGGGGACATGCCCCCACTGCGGCAACGAACGGGCGAGAGGAGACCAATGCGATTCTTGCGGCCGAGTCCTAGACCCACTTGAATTGAAAAACCCACGATGCGTTTTCTGTGGTAACGCGCCTACGATAAAATCATCAACTCACTGGTTCTTTGATCTACCTAAGTTCCGCGACAAGCTCTACACGGCCGTCAAAGAGAACAAACAGTTACCCGAAAACGCCCGAAACTTTTCGTTGAGATGGCTCGAGGAAGGATTGAAACCGCGTACACTGACACGGGATAACAAGTGGGGAATTCCAGCGCCGTTCCCCGGCGCTGAAGGGAAAACGATCTACGTTTGGTTAGAAGCCGTTCTAGGGTACGTCTCTGCCTCGATAGAGTGGGCTGAGAAATCGGGTAAGCCGGAAGCTTGGAAGGATTACTGGTTCTCGCAAGGGACGAGGAATGTGCATTTCATTGGCAAGGATAACATCCCGTTCCACGTGATAATCTTCCCCGCGCTTCTTCTCGCAACCCACGAACCTTACGTTCTACCTTGGCAAGTGTCGTCGACCGAGTTCATACTATTCGACGGAAAGAAATTCTCTAAAAGCAATAAAATTGGCGTCTGGATGGACGACGCGCTGAAAGTTGCGCCTGCTGAGTACTGGCGGTATGTACTGATGGCAATAAGGCCGGAAGCTCGCGATGCGAACTTTACCTGGCGTGACTTTGAAACACACGTGAATTCTGAGTTGAATGATGTATTCGGAAATTTCGTTCACCGCACACTCACATTTGTGAATAACCAGTTTGACGGGATAGTTCCAAAACCTGGCACACTCGATGAGAAAGATGAGGCGATTAAGAAGCAAATCGAAGAAGCTCCATCGAAAATTGCATCGCTGCTCGATGATTTCCAGTTGAGAGGAGGCCTCGCTCAAATAATAGAACTGGCTAGAGCTGGGAACCAATACCTTAGCGAACGAGAACCATGGCACCTCATCAAAACAGACCGTACGAAGACTGCGACCACACTCTACTTGGCAACCCAACTAGTCGGCTGCCTAGCAATCCTGATTGCGCCGTTCTTACCTGAAACTGCCAGAGGAATCGGGGAGCAACTCAATCTCGGCACAAACATCACCGAAAGTTGGTGGGATGCAGGCAAACTTCGCGTTGAAGCTGGCCATAAGATTGGTAAACCTATCCCCTTATTCCATAAAGTGAGCGTTCCCAAATCGTGATGAGGTGTCTTGATGCCGTTACTGAAACTGGACCTGCATGTTCACACAGTTAGATCATACGACGCCCACACTAGGCGCGAGGACCTGCCGGCGATCATCAAGAGTAGAGGATTGGATGGGCTTGCGGTCACGGAGCATAATGTCTTTGATCCACCGAAGTTTAGGGACGCTCTAATTTTACCAGGTGTCGAAATCAGTTCGAGGGATGGGCACATTATTGCTCTGGGCATAAATGAGATGATACAACCGAGGCTTCCAGCGGATGAGACCATACAAAGGATCCATGATCAGGACGGCGTGGCCATAATCCCACATCCATACGACCCTGTCTGTCAATGCATCAAGATTGCTCGCTTGAAGACAAGACCGGACGCCGTTGAAACAGTAAACGCCGATGCGCTTTCGTTCTACATTTCAAATTGGCTTGCGCGCAGGGACTCCGCCAAATTCAAGCTTCCCCCAGTTGGAGGAAGTGATTCCCACATTCCTCAAACCATCGGAGATGCTTACACCCTAGTCGATACCAAATCCGAAGATCTAAAGGACATACTCGACGCGATTCGATCTGGAAAGGTCAGCGGAGAAGGACGCGCCACGTCTGTCATGAACAAGCTGCGAAAACTGCGATTCAAGTTCAGCTAAGGTGTATCCTCCATCTGGTCAAGGCCCAAGTCAATGCCTATTCGTTGATCTTCCCCAGCGTCGACTTCCATCTCCCACAGTTCAAGATTCAACTTCCTTCGTGGCCGAAGTTCAAATTGTTGAATTTGCCCAATGAGGCGGCTTGTAGGACTGTAGGCTTTCAAGAATGCACCTTCAATGCTAGTTCGATTCTCGACCCCGAAGGTCATCGAGCCATATTTGCGACAAGGCACGTAATTGCGTCCCCACCGCCTCGTAAATAAGGAGAAAAGACGGTTCCCCTAACTGTCCGCTACGCTAATCTTTCGACGAAACAGCAAAAATACGCAAAAATCCGCTTTGCTAATTGTAATGTGAGTGGCTAACTGTGCGAGAAGGTTTGGCTATCCTCCCCCTACGGGCGGTATAATCGCCAAGACGCATCCATCCGTTAACACTGTCGAGAGTCCATTGAGTACCGAAGTTGGCTTGTCCCCTACGAGAACTTGAAGGGACCGGCGTAATTCCTCGCTTTTAGGATCGAAAATATACTCTCTGAACCGCTGGCCATGCCTGTCGACCAGCAGATCAAGCAGATTCTTTACCGTGCCACCATTGGGTAGTTCTAGCGTCTCTTCGCGCAACCCGATCAGTTCTCTGACAGCAGCGAAAAATTGCACATTCACCCTCAACCCAAACTCCACCTACATGTAGCTAAGCAACCGTCTATTCTGTTGCATGCGACGCCCACGTCAACTCCATCGTTTTCGGTCGATTCGCTCTTGCTTCATCAATTCGCGTAACGCTAGTCGCATGAGGACTCGTTTTCGGTTGATCGGAGTTTGAGTAGGCTTCGTTGCTTATCTTCTCGAACGCGGTAATCATCACGTCAAGTTCTAGTTTGCTCACGGTCTCGGTCGGTTCAGCCATCATCGCCTCTTCTACAATTAGAGGGAAGTAGACCGTGGGAGGGTGAACCCCGAAGTCGAGGAGCCTTTTCCCAACCTGTAAAGCCGTTATCCCTGTCTCCTTCGCAAGCCTGGAAGCTGACAACACGAACTCATGTTTCCTCGGAACGCCTTCTCCATATGGCAACGAGAAGCCCTTGACCTTTCTAAGTTTCTGCGCCATGTAGTTAGCGTTTAGAACAGCCACCTCAGAGGCCATCACTAGTCCCTCCTTCCCATGCAAGAGGATGTAGGCATAGGCACGAAGAACTACTGCGGCACTTCCATAGTATGCCCTTACTTTTCCGATGCTCTTCGGTCGGTTGTAATCTAGATAGTACTTCGAGCCGTCAAATTCGACCGTCGGGATTGGGAGGTAGTCTGCGAGTCTGCTCATTACGCCAATTGGGCCTGCACCTGGCCCCCCTCCCCCGTGGGGAGTAGCGAACGTCTTGTGAAGGTTAAGGTGGACAATATCGAAACCCATGTCCCCGGGCTTCGCCTTGCCCATAATGGCGTTAAGGTTAGCACCATCGTAGTACAGAAGCCCCCCGGCCTCGTGAACGATGCGGGTTATTTCGAGGATTTCGCGTTCGAAAATGCCGAGCGTGTTAGGGTTAGTTATCATTAGGCCTGCTGTTTTGGATCCGACGGCCCCCTTCAAAGCATCTGTGTCCACGCAGCCGCGTGAGTTCGAAGGTACTTCGATAACCTTGTAACCCGCCATCGCTGCGCTTGCGGGGTTAGTTCCGTGTGCGGAATCTGGCACAATTATCTCGTCACGTTTCAGATCTTTCATATCCCGATGGTATGCTCTCATCAGCATGAGACCTGTGTACTCTGCGTGAGCTCCTGCGGCGGGTTGTAGAGTCATTTTCTGCACCCCCACGATTTTAGCGAGAGAATCTGCCGCCTCGAACAGGAGTTGAAGAATACCTTGCACGGTTCTCTGATCCTGGTACGGATGAAGTTCCTGGATCTTGTGTGAGGCAGCGAGAAGGTCGCAGACTTTTGGATTATACTTCATCGTGCAGCTTCCAAGAGGATACAGCCCAAGATCAACCCCGAAGTTTTCTTGGGAGAGGCGGGTGTAATGACGGATTACCTCAATTTCCGAAAGTTCGGGGAGAGATGGCGGAGTCGAACGCCTCAGCATTCTCGGAATGGCGTTAAGTGCTGGCGATGGGTCTGAGGCTTGTTTGTGGAAACCGATTTGCCCGTGCCCTGAAAGTGACCTGATCAGCGGTTCGTCCCATCGAGCTTGAGAGTATACCATTTGATTTAACCCCCCAAAATAACGCGAAGCTCGTCAACTAGCATGTCAATGTCGCGATGTGTGTGAACCTCCGTAAAGCAGTAGAGGGCGGTCTGCCCCAATTCAGGGAAGTAAGTGCTTAAATCAAGTCCCCCTTGTATTCCGGCTGCCAAGAGAGCGTCGTTAATTTCCGGAACTTTCTTCCTTGCATCTCCAAAGTTCACAGTGAATTCCATGTAATGGAATGCATTGAATACCGGCGCCTTCACTCCACGCAACTTTCGAATCTGTTCGATCGCATAGTTCGTTCGATCAAGAATAGTCGCGCTGAGCTCCGTGATTCCCGCGGGTCCTAGGAGCGATAGGTACATGGCTGCAGCCAGAGCAAGCAACGCTTCATTCGTACAAACGTTCGATGTTGCCTTCCCTCGCCTGATGTGCTGCTCTCGCGTCTGCAATGCCATGCAATATGCATCCTGCTTACCATCTAGAGTTGTTGTCCTTCCGATGATACGTCCGGGCATCTGCCGCAGCAGACCCTGACCCTTGCAAGCAAAGATACCGAGCAGAGGCCCACCAAAGTTCATGTGATTCCCGAGGGGTTGCCCTTCTCCAACAACTATGTCGGCCCCCAACTCGCCCGGCGGTTTGAGCGCACCGAGTGAGATGGGTTCACATCCAACCACAAACAGTGCGCCACGTTCATGAGTTAGGCGGGCAATATCATCACACGATTCCTCCACGAATCCTAGAAAGGCTGGTGATTCGAGGTAAACCCCAGCGGTTCGGTCTGAAAGTTTCCGTCTTAAGTCGGATTGGTCAATGTAGCCTGTCCCACGATCTTGGGATGCTTCTACAATTCTGATATCTGCCGGGTCGCAGAATGTCTTCAGTGTTTGGAGGCGCTCTGGGTGGATGAAGTGGGGAACAATGAATTCGTCTCGGCCGGTTGCGCGCGATGCCATCCTCGCAGCTTCACCTAAGGCTGTAGACCAATCGTAAAGGGAACTGTTCGCGTACTCCATTGCTGTAAGATCGCAGATTAGGCTCTGGTATTCGAACATGGATTGAAGCATGCCCTGCGAGATCTCAGGCTGATAGGGTGTGTAGGAGGTTAGGAATTCTCCTCGACTTATTACCGCATCAATTGCGGCAGGCACATGATGGGGCCAGACGCCCGCACCCAAGAATGATAAAATGTCACGCGTCGATTGATTCTTCGAAAGTAGGCCTTCGACGTACCTTCTTGTCTCCATCTCAGACAGTTTCGACATGATCGGTAACTCTGCTTTGGACTTTAACGCTGTTGGAATATCATTGAAGAGCTCGTCTATGGATTTCATGCCAATGTCGTCGAGCATTTTTCGTCGGATTTCTCGATCGCTATTGGGAATGTATGGATGAACTTCAGACACCTTGACTGCCTCATCAATGCCACTTAAGAACGGTTAATATTATTTCAGTTATGGTTGCTTCTCGGAAATAGTTGCCGCCCCAACTTGTCAACAAATCCCATTAACCCCGCGTGGGTCATTGTAGCGTCGGTCGAAATTCATTGAGATCGAGAAAAATCTCCCCCTCAGCGTATGTGGAAAACAAGCGCGTGCTTGGACGCGGGACTTACGTTGAAAGAGGTGCTCGACTGTTTGGGAATGTGCAGACTGGAGAGGGGGTACACGTAGATGCGAACGCGGTTCTTTACGGGCCAATTAAGATCGGGGAACACAGTTACGTTGGGCCGAATTGTGTTATAGGATTCCCCGCAACGGATGAACTCAATCAACTAACACAGTCTCACAAAACCAGAAAGAAACCAACCTTACTTGGTGAGAAATGCATAGTTCGATCGGGCACTACCATCTACTCCAATGTGATTGTAGGCAACGACGTTTCCTTCGGCCATAACGCGTTGGTTAGAGAGAATGTCACGATTGGTGCGGGCACAAAGATCGGCACTAACACTGTGGTAGACGGTAGCACGAGGATAGGTAGCCGGGTTTCAGTTCAGACGGGGGTTTACGTCTGCACTTACTCAACCATCGAAGACGGAGTGTTCCTCGGCCCATGCTGCGTCTTCACGAACGACAAATTCGTTACCCAGAAACCGTACAAGTTGATCGGCCCCACGGTGAGGAAAGGCGCAAGCATCGGTGCGAACGCCCTCCTCTTTCCGGGGGTAGTTGTCGGGGAAGGGGCTGTGGTTGGTTCGCAGGCTATGGTAAACGTAGATATCCCCCCTCGAACTATCTTTGTAGGCATCCCTGCAAGAAAGATTAGAGATCTACCGGAAGATTGGCATTCTTCTCTCCTGCAAAATTGATTCTTGACCGACAACAGAACGAATAAATAGTGAACTTCCCAATCACGGCGATATTCGACTAAGATTAACCCGATGAAAGCGAGGACAAGCTGAGGTTGAAGACGAAGTTCATAGCGATCATCCTAGTTCTGGTCCTCGCGCTCGTAGTTGCCGTCCCAACCCATGCCCAGACGCCACCGGCTCAATTGACGATAGACATCTCAAGAACGGCGTCCATCGGCGAGTACGGTATAGTGCACATAATCGACAATTACACTGTGCACAATTCAGGGACGACCCCTGCCACCTACCTAGATTTTGGTGTGGCCAGCATTTTCAAGGGAGATGTATACTACGTCGATGCGATTGATAGCCAAGGAAAAACCCTCACCGTGGATACGAATGTGAACCAGGCGAGTGGCTTTTATTGGCTACGAGTTCACTTCGCTAACCAGCTTCCGTTCAACTCGACCTATCGATTCACCGTCTACTCCACCGTAGCTCACGTCATAACAACCGCCCCGAACGGGCTCCTATACAATTTCTCAGCCGCTCCGGTCCTTACACAGGATGCAAGAGAAGCCAACGTTACACTCCTCGGCGCCGTTGGATCCAGTTTCGCGGTTGCTCAAAATTCAACTTACACGCAAAAGACAGTGGCGGGACAACCCGCTCTGGTTAAACAGTACAAACCCTGGAAGGCTTACTCTAACGAGACTTTCATTGGGCCTTACCTAACAGTCAGCCAGTACCTAGTAGATGTCACATCCGTGGAGAAGGATATCAAGATCGGCAGTACGGGTACGCTGAGCATTGTCGACACTTACGAGTTGCACAATTATGCTATTCCAATTACTAGCTTAACGATCACACTTCCTGACGGCGCAACTAACGTTATGGCGTATGACGTCGTTGGTGCAATGTGGACGACCCCAGAAAACCCCGGGCCACCTTACCAAGTAAGCATAGCTCCTAGATACGGCGAAGGGATTAGAGGAGGAGAGAACTTCACATTCAGCCTCTCATACAACCTCCCCCAGTCTGAATACCTCAAGCAAGTGAGTTGGTGGGGCAGCTACAACCTTACGCTTCCAATGCTCAACAATCGAGAGGACTTCGTATTTGATAACGCCACAGTCAAAATTGTGGCGCCCAGCGGAATCAGGATTGACAATGTCATACTACCCACTACAAACCCTCTCTCGCCGCCTATCCAATACGATCCCGTCACGAGACAAATCCAACTTCAAGAAGTCACGGTAACTAGCAACGTGACACTTGGCGTATTCTTCACCTTCATCCCATTCTCTGCTGCATCTGAATATTTGCCCTGGCTACTCGGCCTCGAAGTGGCATTCGCAGCAGTAATTTTAACCGTCAGGGTTAGGCGAGGACCGGAACTCGCAATCCCAGTCCCTGTCGAGAAACTCAGAGAGTTTGTGGGCTTGTACGACGAGAGAATTTCGCTCTCAAGAGAACTCGTTGCGATGGAAGAAGAAGTCGCTAGGGGTGGAATGGTCAAACATGAGTTCAGAAGGAGAACAAAGGTGATGGAATTGAGGCTTGATGAAATTAACAAATCGCTCATGGCGGTCAAGGCGGAGATCAGAGAGATCAGCCAACACTATGACGAATTGATCCGCCGCATAGACCGTTCCGAAGCCGAAATCCAAGTCTCTAGAGGTAGCCTGAACCAAGTGAAAACTCAATACCGATCTGGAAAAACAACCAGAGAGACATACGATGCAATGGTCAACGACCTCACGAAGCGTATCGATCGAGCTGAGGAGACCGTCGAAACGATCCTGATCACCCTAAGAGAAGAAGCCCGCTAAACGTAACATAGATACGCATTCCACAGGTTCTTTAGCACGCGCTGATGGCAATGGAATGCATCTAGTGTCACAGATGACCAACCAGGTCGCAGTCACGAAACTTCAGGATTGGCTAAGAGATTCTCTAGGGTCAAACCTTTCCCAAGCAGAGCGCGAACGTGACAAACTAGTTTCAGAGATCAAGCGAGGAGTCGATTCGCTTAGAGGCTTCTGCGATCAACTCATTCGAAAAGCAGAACAAGACATGGAAACCAAGCGGGACAATAGAGCGCAATATAGGGCCTCTAAAGCGGTAGCAAGACTCACTAGCATCATACCCGACATGTGCAAGGACTTCAACATCCCAACCCTAAAGGACTCAACCAGCCTCAGAAACTTACAACGGGACACCTCCAAGCTAGCATCGGAAGCTGCCCGATCCAGAGAGGAATGGCTGCGCCAAATCAGGCCTTACTACATCCTAGACATGATGACATTGGGAGGCAATATTGACAAGCTTCGGAGGCTTGGCGACGAGCTTCATAACTTTCTCATGGGCCGCGGAGCGCTGCTTCGCTCCCTTGAAGATGTGAATGAGAAAATCGACTCTCTGAACAAAATGAAGCAATCCGAAGAGCTAGCAGCGTCTCAAAGAAAATCCCTCGAGGGAATGTTGAAAGAAACAAACCGTTTGGATGAATCATTGAGGCTTCAAGCTGAGAGCGTGCGGGGCAACCCAAAGGTCACACGGTTCCTTGAAGTCGACTCGGAGTTGAGGCGGCTCAGGGGTGAGTTGATTCGAACTGGCTTCAGTAGACTTGGCCGCCCGCTCAAGAAGCTCATCTCAATTTCGGAGCGTGGTGACTACCCACTTCCTGTCGAAGTTCGCGAAAGCGCGAAAGAGTACATCAGGAAACCATTTACCACTTTCCTTGCAGAAACTGATGGGTACCCCCGTTTGAAATCGGTAATGTCAGCCTTATCCGGAGGTGTCTCTTCAGGCAAACTTGCCCTCAAGCAACGCGAAGCCAAGAAAGTCATCGAACGATCGGAACAAGTGATCTCAGGAAACTCATTGTCAAACATTCATGAAAGCGCAAAGAAAGCAAAATTAACTTACGACCAAATTCTATCCGACCAAGAAACCAAGGCGTTAGTGCAACAACTCACGGATTTACGCAAGAGAGGTAAGGAAAACCGGAGCTCACAAGAGGAATTGAAGGCGGAACTCGAACGGGCGATCGAAAATGAGAAACATGCAGGCGAGCAGATTAACTCGCTCTTGCGTGAAATAGAAAACTTTGCACGGAAACTCTCTAGCACAGATCTCAAACTTCAACTCCCGTAGGGGCATTAGGTCAGGACTCGAATTCTTTGTTTTGAAACGAGAGCGCGTAAGAGGCTGCGGCCTAGGTCCGACTTCTTTGAGACCCTGATCTGGCCCTTCTTACCGATAGTAGCTGAGAAAAGGTACTGGTCGCCCACGTAAACATTAGCGACTGTTCCGGTCAGGTCTTCGTCGAAAACGATGTCGATTCGATTACCGACTTCCCTTACCTCGTACCGCGTTTCTTTTCCGGATGAGCTCGGAGCCAGGGGCTCTACGTCAATCTTCACGCCAAGCTTCTCTTCGAGTTTTGTGACCGTGACGCCCTTCTTGCCGATGAGTATGGGAACCACGTCGTTGTCGACTCGCACGACAGCGCGATTGTCGGATACTAGTGTTACTTCAGCATCGGGGTCGAAACGTCTGATCTCTTGCGTAATCCTCTCTTCAGCCAACTTCCGCGCACCGCTAACCGAACGCTTGATTTCACTGACTGGAATTATCACGTTCTCTTCGCCGAAGGTGTAAATCTCGAACTGCAGGTTGCCAGTTTCGAAGTCGTTTACTTCAACCACCGGCCTAGCTAGATCAGCCTCCGTCATCCCAGTCGGAACCTTTACAGTCAAATTCAGCGTGAACAAGTTTCGAACTTCCCCATACTGGATGAAGATTATCGTGTCGATTATGTGTGGGATCATACCTAACTCGACTCGCCCAATGAACCGTTGGATCGCGTCGATGGCTTTACTCGCATGAACAACCCCAATCATGCCTACCCCGGCCAGCCTCATGTCCGCGAATGTCATGAAATCCTTGCTCTTTCTCACCTCATCAAAAACCGTGTAATCAGGCCGGACGAGGAGTAGGATTTCTGCGGTTTTATCGAAATCACCTTCCAAAGGACCATACTGAGTAATCTCCGGCCCCACTTGCAGGTCTCGGGGCGATTCCAGCGTCTTGACTATTTTGTTTTGTTTAAGATAGAATTCTGCGAGGGATGAGGCGAAAGTTGTTTTCCCCGAACCAGGAGGGCCTGAGATCAGGATCCCTTCAGCGCGTGTAGCTAAGCGTTCCATAAGCTTGGAGGGCAGCTGATAATCTTGTAGAGTAAGGCTAACGACCGGGCGAACGATAGTAACTTCCAAGCCGTCGGATAAAGGCGGGCGCGTTATAGCGACCCGAAAAGTGCCGAGTTGAATTACCATTGCACCGCCGCGGTTAATTTCAACGAAACCTTCGTGGCTGACACGCGCTGCTTCAGTGACTTCACGAATTATCTGTTCGACTTCTTTGACGGAACTTCGGTCCTCGGATAGCGTTACTAACTCGAACTTCCCCGGTTTTCCCCTCTTAGCTAATGGCTTCGTCCCTTCCTTCAAATGGATACTCGATGTGTCGGGAGTGAAAAATTTCTCAAACTCAAGCCCAGTCAATTTCACCTCGCCCGGGACATGCCTCACCCTCACACCGGCAGCTTCTGCTGCCAAGGCCTGCACGTAGTCCGCAGTCAGCAGCGTTCCGTTCTCTGTCTTCGCGACATCAGTGATCAGAGCGTCAAGCCGTCCACTTCTAGCAAGCATGATGTCATTGTAGCCTGGTCGCTCACCCAAGAATGTGAGTTTGATACCTTTACTCTCGCACAGAACTCGTAGTTTCTTTATTTCCTCTAACCCAACGAAGCCTGTCTCGCGGCCCTTCGAAGCTTGAGCTTGCAGCTCGTCTAGGACTGCGCGTGGTATGACGATTTCCACATCGGTCATCCCTTCATTCTCTATAATGGCAGGAACGTTGCCGTCAATAATTATCGATGTGTCAGGAACAAGTTTCTCTGTCAATTCTAAATCCTTACGCGCCATGAGTAGAGAACTCTCAATAAAAACAGTACCAAGAAGAAGGACGGGCAAGAGCTAATCGATCATCTCTTATCGATGAACCCGCTCGAGCTGTAAACGAGTAAGTTGGAACAGCGCATCTCATCCAGACGCATTTACGACGGCAGAATTCTCAATTTCCGCATCGACGAAGTCAGCATCGAAAACGGCAAAGTTGCGAGTCGTGAAATTGTTGAACATCGAGGAGCTGCAGCCATAGTTCCCATCCTTGAAGGAGGAAACGTGATCCTCGTTCGACAATACCGATATGCCGTCTCTTCTGAGCTTCTCGAAATTCCCGCTGGAACATTAGAGCCTGGTGAAGAGCCGACGGATTGTGCGAAACGAGAGTTAGAGGAAGAGACAGGGTACACTTGCCATTCGATAGCTAAGGTGCTGGAATGCTTCGTGGCTCCCGGTTACAGCACCGAAAAGATTCACATTTACTTAGCCAAAGGCTTGACGAAGACGCAGACTAGATTAGAAGAGGATGAAAAGATCACTATTGAAACTGTCCCATTCGAAACCGCCCTCGCCAAAATCCGGTCAGGGGAGATACAGGATGCGAAGACAATAGCTGGCCTTCAAGGTGCAGCAAACCTACTCTAGTGCGTGCGAGGGATCTTGAGAAAATCGGGGTGGCCTGCAGACGTCATTCTCGAGACCTCGGCGCATAGGTTGTCAATGTTGATGCCGAAGTGTTCTGAATGATAACCGGTTAACTTACTGTGGGCTCGTCCCATGACGCTGAGAGTAACTGCGATTTCGTCTTTTTGTAAATGGACGAGTGCGGCGGCGAGTAGGATAATGCCTTGCAGTATCTCCTTATCAGCTCCCGTCGCCTTTCGCCACGCCGACTCCAGTGCCTCGTGGCTTTCCCAGAACCGTTCTTCATTGAACAGCTCAATCCCCTCCCGAATCGCTTTCCCCGCTTCCATTTGAGGCCCTGGAATGTCAAGTTCCCTTAAGGTAAGCAATGGCCCTAACGTGTTCTCAAGAGACTGGGTTGCCGCTTGCAAACTTGCCCTTGAATCCATGAGCAGATCTAGTTCGATAGCTGAACTGCTCACTCGCAGATTCCCCACATCCCCGCCCAATCCCTTCACCGCCCCGTAAGACCGAAGCGTCAACTCTCTCGCGTCTTTAGGTGTGAATTTTCTTCCGTTCGATAGTCTAACTAAGAATCTCATCGAAACACGCCCTAGCTCGCACTTGGATTGCAGTCTGAGTTATTTGACAACATCTATAACGATGGTCAAGGGTGTCAACCGTCAAAAGCTCGGAGCTGCAACGGCGATGTCAACTACACAGGAGTATGTGATCGACGGTAACGATTTGAACAAGAAACTCGAACCATTGAACCTGGAGGCTCCCCAACCGACCGGTGAGCTCCACCAAATGTTGACCGGCCAAGTTTTTGACATCGTTGAAAAGAAAGTCATCAAGGGAATGGCCGACGAGATCGAGAAGGCTGAACCTCAATCTGTCCGATTCGTAAACCTTGAGGCTCTAGCGTCAGGTCCGCACAAAGAATACCTGGTCCCAATTTGCGGGTGTCTCGCCGTTCTCATTGAGAGCTTAACGGCTAAGGGGATTCAAGTTATAGGCACGATTCAGAACCCAATGCTTCTGCCTTGGCATTTGGTAGCTAAGCTCGACAAGGACTTCAAAGGGCTACCTGCCCCAGGCCAAACCGAACCACCCTGACCGCGAAAGTCCTGCAATTAATTGGTTGAAGCTTGATGAGAAACGGTTAATTGGGAGCCCGAAAAACCATCGCAGGAGGAATCAGTTTTGTCAGTTGAAGTAGGTCAAAAGATGTTAGACTTCCAACTCTATGATCAGGACCGGAAGCTGAGATCATTGGAAGAGTTTCAAGGAAAGAAGGTTGTCCTGGCGTTCTTACCAGGAGCGTTCACCGGCGGTTGTACTAAAGAAGTGTGCACATTGAGGGATTCTCTGGCGAGCTTGCCGGGGCAGATTGTTGCGGTTAGCGTGAACGATCCGTTCACGAATAAGGCTTTCGCGGACGCGAACAAGCTGCAGTTTCCGATACTGAGCGATTACATGAGAGAGACTATTAAGAAACTGAATATCTTTCACAACGATTTCGTCGGATTGAAAGGCTATACGGCAGCGAAAAGATCCGTGTTCGTACTGGACTCTACTGGGACGGTGCGTTACAGGTGGATATCTGAGGATCCAGGAACACAACCGAACTACGACGAAGTCAAATCCGCCCTCGCTAAGCTCTAGGTAAGGCTACTGCGGCTGTAGCAGGAACACGGTTCGTAGAGAATACAACCATGTAGCACACGGTGTGCTTCACTATAATTTTCCGCCCGAGGGTTGTTCTGGTAGGGGTGTACCCGTGTGTCTGTGTTCCAGCGGGCAGACCTCTTCGTGAAGTCTAGGCCTCTTCGCATGGTCAGTCCTAGCGGAGATGGGTGGCTGGAGTTTGTGCACGGGTCAAGAGCCGCGGAATGAACCGGGTTCCAGTTCGCTGCAATTGGCGCCTAGTGAGGGGTTGCCCTATGGCCTAATGGTCTGGCTGTGGCAAGGTCACGTGTAGAACATGTACCTCTTCCCAGTGGATCATGATCATATCCTACGCAAAGCCCCGTTAACGGTTACGTGGTCAAGCAAAACCTGAAGCAGAGGCGTTCGCCACTGTGGCCATCTGCGCAAACTCGCACGGGTGAATTCGTGATTAGAAAGGAAAAAAGAAAGGCGGAGGGAGTTTTCGGTTTAGTCGATTTTAATTTCTTTACCCTTGGGTCTAGGCTGCATTTTGCGTAGGGTGATTTCTAGTACGCCGTTGTTGTATGAGGCTTTGGAGCTGTCGGGGTCTACGCCGGTTGGTAGTTTAACTTCCTTGTAGTACTTCTGGGTCGGTGAATCCACCTTGATGGTTAATTGGTCCTCGTTTATGCTAGTTTTGATGTCGGATTTCTCGACACCGGGTAGTTCTGCTACTACGCGCACTTGTGTTTGTTCGTTGATGACATCGACTAGGGGTTCACGTGTTTCTTTTGGTTCTAAGGCTGGTTGTTGGATGCCGAATGCGCCTGGGCGTCGGGATGGTTTTACGTTGCCGAATTCTTGTACGTTGGGTTTGCCGTCGGGACCGATGGACATGGAGTAGCCGTAGACGAAGGGGCCGTATTGCTTCACGGTTGAACCGTCTGGTAGCTTTCTCTCGGTCATCATGTCCTTTGGCATGCCTTTGAGCATATCCTGGAACATGTTTCCGAACATCTCGTCGACGTCGCTGAACCAGCGGTCCATCCAACCGAAAGGAGACTGCCTGCCTCGTCGTGACCTAAACCATTCGGGAAGGAATTCGTCTGAAGACATTTTCTTACTTCACCTCTGATAGGTTAGTTTGTTACCTTTAGTAACAGTCCGATATAAATATTGTTACCTAAGGTAACGTTACGTTGTCGGTTGATAGGCTGAGTTTTTCTAAGTGTTACCAATCGGTTGATTGACGATTGAGCCTTTTGCTATTGTTTTCCTTGGGACATGAGCCAAGGGCCGAACTGCACTAGCAAGGCCGCAATAACTGCCCACTGCGCCCCACTCTTAGCCCAATCATCATGGTAAACCACGCCGAGATAGGACAAATATCCTGCAAGAGCAATCAATGCAACTGGCAACGTAATTCTAGTGACCTGAAAAGAAAACGACATAGGCGTATCTTTCAATTTCCCTAGATATTTGGTTAACCCATTCAAGAGTCTCAATCAAAAAAATTGCGCACTAGAAGAACACGCTAAGTTGTGGTTAATGTCAAGTGCTAGTTACCTACACAAATTTTCACGTCCGATTTTGGGCTGCAAAAAACCGTCACCTAGTTCCTAGTCTCTCGTTCGGCGTCGGCTGCGTGCTTGTCTCTGGACTCGGTGTGATCTTTTCTTTTTCTGCCTAATCACCAAATATCCCACAATTGCCAGGGCAGCCAATACTACGGCCACCATGAGAATTGGAGTAAGGTCTTGAAGCAACGACGGAACCTCTGGATAGATAAATGTCTGCGAAAACGTGTCCACCTCTGTCGCATATTGCGTAAAGTAGAGAAAACCCCAAGCCGTTTGTCTCATCGGTGCGGACAGATCAACGATAACAGTTTCCTTCGTACCCGAAAATGTCTCAACTAACACCCAGAATTGCCCTGAAACTGGCGCAGTCCAATCCACAGACACCTGTGGAATGGCAGGTAAGTTGGGGGTGGTCCCGACCCACTCTATTCCTATTCCTGACGCTCTTGGATCACATTGAGCTTGATTTTCCCAAGCGGTGAACTCTTGGTCCGAAAGGAGATAGACGACAATATACCCACCATATACCCACCCCTCAGTGATGGTTCCATTTATGATGTCACCAGCATTCGCTTGAAAAGCAAACCCATCGTTTACGCAGTGCTTACTGTTTCCACCTAATGTCCAAGAATATTGAATGCGCGTGTTCGCAGTCGTGTATCCTAAGGTGTAGGAGGCGACTGGAATCACACTTGTATGGGTGTAACTTTCTGTACTGACGACCGTAGCGGTGCTGGTTACAAGCGTGACCGATTGACTAGCAACTGGATACAAGGGAAGAGATAGGGTTAGACCGATTACAAAGATGACAACGCAACCAACGATAAGCGATTTCAACGACAAACGAAGGTAAAGTCACCGTCATCTTGTTTTAAGACTTCGCGTTTTTCTCGCTCGCATTTTGAATTAATGTGAGCTACTTGTTCACACCTTGAAGGTCTATTCTTGCTAGAAGTCTTTGCTATCAATCGGTTGATTTTTGTTTTGAACCATCTTGGCGCTGAAGACACTAGGAACGTATGCCCAAAAGAAGCATTATATCCGATGCACAGAGATTCTAAGTGATGAAGAACAATTGGACTGTGTCTATTTACTTGAGGACTATTGCACAGCACAACAAACAGCTATCGCGGGAAGGAGTCCCGGATTGGCTGGGTATTATGAGCCGACTGTTACAGAACTGAAGGCATTTTGCAACAGTGGAGCGTTCATCAATTGTCCACGGTTTAAGGCGTATCAAGCACATTTGAAGCTAATCGGTTTGCAAAAATAACTACGATGAACAATTTTGCGAACTTGCGTTCTGTATTAGCGTCAGCCACTTGTCTTTGCCCTTAACTTCTATTCCCGCTTTCTCAGCGGGCGTTTTGCCTTTCAAAGCCATGTGTGGTCGAATGTAGTTATGGTAGATTCGCATGCCCGTCAAGATAGGCGTATCCGGTATCTCTAAAGTTCTCATAACCCGTTCTCGGTCACGAATCTCCCCGTTAAAGCGTTCCATCTTATTGTTGTGAACCTGTCCGTCCATGCGTATTTCTCGGATATGTTCGGTTCCGTTACCACGCTCCCAGAACTCTTTCGTGTACGCTTCATGAAAGTTCGGCGCACCATCCGTTATGAGTGTCTTAGGGTTTTTCTCAGCAATTCGCTTACCTTGTTGGAATAACGGTCTTAGATCGGCTGTGAATTTCGTTTCTGCAACCTCTTGAGCTATCCAGAAGCGTGTTTGGTCGTCCATGAGGGCGTATAGGTACTTCATGTTCCCCTTGACTTTGAGGAATAGTTCGTCGGCTCTCCAAGTGTCCGAGACTTGTGGTGTTATCTTGTCTAGATACTTCGTCATTAGAGCCGTGTATTTCTCAATCCAGTTGTAGACGGTCTGGTAGCTTACTTGAGCACCGATTAGCCGTAGAGTCTTTGCTGTGTTTCTGAGGGATTCACCTGAGAAGTACATTTGCATCGCAGTCGTAATCGCTTGTGGGCTGTGCTTCATTCTTTGGAAACCTAGATTCACGCTGAATGTTTTGTGGCAGTCTAAGCAACAAAATCTCTGTATGTTACCGTACTTGTTGTGGCGAACGCCGAATTTCTTCAAGTGGCTTGAACCGCAAGCGAGGCACGCGGAAATGTCGATTGGCTCAATGACTACGTTTTCTTTGACTTTCTCTCTGATATGAGCGCGAATTTGACAAGCTATGATGTGCTTGCATCGTAGCAGTTGTCCATGACCAGAAATGAGGCTGCGGTATGTGAAGTCAGGGCAAGTACACAGCCAACCACCTCTCTCCTTTCGCGTTACATCATACATTCCATGCCCGTTCTGAGAAGCTACCTTGTAGAAACGCTCACCATCACAAATGATTTGGTTGGACTTCTCCGCGATCAATTTGCCCTTTTCTTCACGGGAGAGAGTTGCTTGCATGTGTTTTCATCTATGCTTTGATATTACAGCATAAGGCGTATATAACGCTTACTGTGATATTACAGCATTGGGGAGAAACATGGTCAGAAAACAGATTCTAGGTGATTGGGAGCGTAAGATACTCGTAGCTTACCTGAAAGGCGAACGGTTGAAGGGCTACACGGCTCTACTATTTCACATCCGAAAGATGGGGCTTAATGCGATCATAGAAGGTTGCGAAGCCGACTTGAAAATTCTTAGACACCTTGCGATAAAGGAAAAGGGAGAATGAGCCAAAGCTCGCCAGATTACGTAACGCCATTCATCAGCTTGTTGTCCGTTATCGTGGCAGCTATCGCTAATTACTCTGGATAAGGTGCTTCAAATTTCAAACTAGGTATTTAGGGTTACAAGGTAGCAAATGCAAATAATGAAGAATGAAGCAGAGAAACGCCACCATCTGGATAAACCTGATACCCATTAGTGCATACGGAAGATTACCCGTAATAAGATTAAAATTCAACCAATCTGCGTACGACAAAGTGTTCCTAAATGAGCATAGACCCCAAAATCGTTGAACAGCACATCAACCTGCTTAAAACTGAGGTTGAGCAATTAAAGTTCGACACATGCTGGCAGATTTCCGCCGATTATACGCGGTTCTATGTCATTTCAAATGATCCCGACACAATCTTTCTCGGAGAACTCTGTCAAAACGTTTTCAGCGAGATGCGAATTCTTTTTGATCATTACGAACTCTCCAGTGAAACGCTTACAGAGGTTCAAGCAGGATTGCAAGCTAGACTTGACACAATACTTCGTGCAATGAAATCAGGAACTGATACTGACAAGTATTCCTCGCTGCGTGACCTCAGAGTTTTTCTCACCAAATTGCAATTCAAAGAGTGGCACACAGGAACAATGCGGATGTCAGTTAATGTGCCCGTTCCTGAAGCAAATGACGCGGTATAAAGTGACTAGCTAATGGGAACAATCATCACTAAACCTTGGCGTGAAGACAAGGACATAGAGAAATCCCTAGGATTGAGAGAAGTCGGTGTTCAAATTCACGACCTTAGTCGAGGAAAAATGCCGACAGCCGACGAATTCTTGAAAATGATCAAGGGCCTGACAATAGAGCTACACAAGTCACGGCGTGAATTATTTTTGGATCGAGTCACTATTAGGGCTATGTCACGGCGCATTAAACGATTGGAAGAAGAAAAATCTCTCAAAGCATCTGGACTAGATGGTCTGAAACAGAACAGCCGAGAGAGGGCAGTACGACTTAGGACAAAGCTTGGTCTCAAAGAAGACCCGATGAAGGTAGATGGTTTCTCGAAAATCAGGGGCTTGCTAAGAAACTATGCGGACAAGAACGAAAATTCCGTACAGTTTCTTGGGAGAGACCGAGAAGACGAGTAATGGCCCTAACTTACGTTGAAGCATCAGTTTTCGTGGCATGGGCTTTAGATTTCGATCCCTTTCATTCTAGAGCAGAGCAGATAATTCGTGACATTGACAGCGGCAAAATAGCTGCCATTACCTCAAGCCTATCGGTAATGGAGGTGGTTGATTCTATACGAAGGCGGATAACCGAAAGAGCGCAATGGGTCGGTGATCCAGCTTCACCTCGAACTAATGTGAAACCAGTAAGAGATGAAATTGAAAGGGTTGTCACCCAATTTCTTGATGGCTTAACAGCATTAGTCCTTCAAGACAAAATCATGTGGACAGACCCAATCTCTCCGATGCTTGATGTTTTTCAAGATGCAGTTGATGTTCTTTTGGCGACGTCAGGTGGATTCGGCCAGAGGTTTAAGGAACTGAAGACCTGCTATTTCTACCGAGGAGTCGGACAGTATGATGTGCAACATGCATTAATCGCGAAATCGTTCGGAGCAACGAACTTTCTAAGTTTCGATCAAGGATTCTCTGAACTGGGCAGTCTTAGCGACTTTTCCGGCATAATCACATTCTCCGTTCGATGAATGCTATCTTCCACCTCCTAAGTTACCAGAACCCTGTGTAGGTTCTCGTTCAGCAACCGAATTTTGACAGCTTGAATTTCTAGGGTCAGCAACCGAGGACTTGACGTTACCTTACCTAAGGTAACGTCACGTCTACGTTTGGTGAGTTGATTTTAGGTGGCTGTAACAAAACGTTTGGTAGAACGCACTTTCTACGGTAAAGAAATCGGTAACGGTACCTTCTCGTCAGCTATTTCTCTCTGTTACTTTTCGTCTGCTGTAGGTATTTTGGTTGACGGCTTGAGCTGTGAAAAGTCGGTCGATGTGTCGGCAACGTTAACTTGTTAGCTCATCGCTAAATGCGAAAGAGAAGCAGTGAGAAGAAAGGAACCAGAGCGCATAAAAAAGAACAAAGTTGTGGTTCCGTTACGGGGTGACGGTAAGCAACTCGCACGCGCTAGTCACGCTTGGCGGACCGCTATAGACCGCATCGAAGCTGTATGTTCCTGGGTTACTGAATTGAACTGGGTTCGACCAAGCCCCCTTTCCCCCAACTCTGCCAGGTCCGTTTACTGGCAGAGACCCCTCCACCGTGCTGGGGCCTGTGCATGAGCTTCCAGAGAAGTAATAGAACGTGACCGTTCCCGTCGCAGTAGATGTGACACCAGACAGATAGGCAGAGTCAACCACCGTATCATCCGTTCCGAAGGATACCTCGTGTATAGTCGTGGCATTAAGCTGCGTAACGAGCGTCTCGTTTCCCTGCGAGCCCCCATTTGGATTAGAGTTCGGGCAGAACACAGCACCAACCGCCAACGCAGTCCATTGATTCGCGTTGTAGACACCAGCTCGTAGGTGATAAGTACCGAACGCTGAGGGAACTGTTACAAAGCCTACCGGAGGGGCGTTACCTCCAACCGTCCACCAGTCTCGTAGGCCTCCGCTGGCCGTAGCGGCAAGTGTGGTCGTAGAAACTAAGGTACCAGCGGGGCTGTAGAGCAGCAGTGACAGCACTACGGTATTATCGGCATTCGCAACGACATAGAGAGTACCTCCCGTCCCAGCATTGAACGCGATATCATAGAGATACAGCCCAACGAGGGACGTAGGAGGACTATTATCGTAAGGGAGAGTAGCTTTACCAAATGGCCCGTCATATACATCGTTTGTTTGAGCGGATGCATATCCTTTTGATCCGTCAACTGTGAGATAAGTGATATAGTTGAATCTCCCGGGAGGACCCCCACCATTTGGAGTTGACCCGACGGTTTGTGGGTTCACGTAGGGAGTTGTTGCCCAAGGTAGTGGGACATAGTTGTTTGCGCTGTTGATCCAAGCGGGGTTAACGCTGATCGGAGTAAGTGGACTCTTCACAGAGCCACCCCAGGGACCTCCGATGATCTCCCAGCGACCTGCATTCTCCAACGTTCCAACTGCGTCTGCGCTGAATGCTCCGTTGGTTCCCGTGCTCAAATCCACGCGTCCAGGATTCTGTGGGCAAATTCCAGCACCAGTATCGCATCCTCCTGCCTGCGTTGGAACGCATGTGGTAGAAGTGGAACTCGCAACTTGCCCAAACGTGGCTGCGGGTGCAGCGATGACAAATGGAGTGATTAGTGCTACAGAAGTAATTAGGATAATTACGAGAGATCGGAGATTGATTTTTTGGTTCAACAAAACCGCGTATAGTTAGCCTGCAACGATATTTAACTTTGGCGTCATGATTACATGTTTCACCGCAATTCTGCTGAAATCTAATACGTATAAGTTAGAGTCTCGCTGATCGCGAGATTGTTCCGTATGGCCATATTTCCTCTTTTGCTTACTTGCGTTCTGAATCAAAGTCAACCACTTTTCCTTAGATTTTTCTGATTGGTGGAAGAGTGCCCCGAAAACATCGAATAATGCCTGCTCTTATTTCGGTTTGGCCCATTTCTCTCTGTACCTTGGCTTGGTTTGCTGTCGCGTGTGTCGGATTTACAGGTGCTTTGATCTCGCTTGCAGGTGGAGCGATCAGACTGTTCATGATTGCATGTTTCCTAGCAGGGCTGAGTCTAGTGTCGATAGGGAAGGACCCGCGCCTTTAGCAATTACCCGGAGTTGGCTGAACGACTAACCTGATAATCGGTTCAGAGGTTTCTTGAACGTAAGCCGTTATGACAAATTCGACTTGTGTTATCTTCACTCCCGAATTCGGTATTGCAGATTCGGCTCCAAGATTGAAGGAATGCGTTGTATTGTATGTTTGGCTCTTGTCAGTCGATTGCTGGTTGACAGTAATGACTGTGCCATTTGCTAGGGTATAGTTCGCAAATATGATTGTCGCAGAAACGTAGTGAAATGCTATGCCCTTATCGTTTTGAAGTTGCGCAGGAACGGTGACTGATTTGAAACCATTGATCCCAAGCACACAAGCGTACCCAATAGGGGTGATGTTGAAATCATTTGCCGTAAGCGGACTGGGGGATGAAGAAGCTTGACTGGTAGTCATCGTCTCGTTCTTGCTCGGGTTTGACTGAAACACGGCCAATGCAATAATGGCGACTAAGGCTAGAGCAATTATGCCCACAAAGAGTTTGTTCCCCAAGCCACCTTTCTTCTTCTTGGGTTTCATAATTTTCCACTTCTTGTATGGCTTTGCGTAACTATTTCTGGTTTTGCCTTACTTGCATTCTGAATAAGAGTCATCCACTTGTCCTTCCCGTTGACTTGTATTCCTGCGGCTTCTGCGGGCGTTCTCTTGTCGAGTGATTGGTGCGGCTTGATGAAGTTGTGATAAATTTGATAGCCTGCTAGTATAGGGCTGTCTTTTCGTTCTAATCCACGCATGACCTTTTCTCTGTCACGGATTTCTCCATTCATGCGTTCCATTTGACGTGACGTTACCTTACCTAAGGTAACGTAACGTTGTCGTTTGGTTTAGGAACCTGTAACAAACCGTTTGGTGGCTAGTTTTTGTATGTTCACATGTAACCTAGAACATCCAATTCGAACAATCTTTGGGAGAAGGTCACATCAGGGAAACGCGTAATATGGTTGCGGTCGTTCTTGTTCTTCTCGCCATCTCCCCACAACCTTGTTGCTTCCACGCAAATGTTCCAATGTCGAATCTACTACTGCACCTTGAGCGTCGCGAAGTGATATGCCAAGTTCCATAACAATTTCCATTGGGGTATACGCCGATTTCCGATTCCCATCAAGGAAATTGAGAATTTGCTGATCGAGAGTGGGTCCCATCGAGTCTAGCTTTTCGAATTCGTTTCTAGAAATTGGCATTTTAACTCAAGATTAAGCCACTAAGGTGGCTTAAGAGTCCTTGCGTGAAGCGTTTTGTATGATTGTTAGCCATTTGTCTTTGCCTTTGACTTCTATTCCTGCCGCTTGTGCTGGTGTTTTGTAGTCTAGGGCTTTGTGTGGTTTGATGTAGTTGTGGTAGATTTGGTAGCCTGTTAGAATCGGGCTATCCATTCGCTCTAGGCCACGCATTACTTTCTCTCGGTCACGTACTTCGCCGTTGAAGCGTTCCATTTTGTTATTGTTGTGATCTCCCGCTAGTCGAATATGTCTAATGTGTTCGGTTCGGATTTCTATATTCATGGTGCGAAATTCTTTCATGTATGCTTCATGGAAGTTGGCGGCTCCATCCGAAACAAGTGTCTTAGGGTAGCTGGCGTTCAATCCTTGAATGATACATGAAAAATGCAGAATTTAGCTCCAGTAGCCGCACAACGCGTTTCGTCACTTGATTCAGCCTTGCGCCCTGTGATGGATTCTTGCCATCCCGTGACGATCCCACGAACAATGTCGCACATGGGTTCCGTAGCTGTCCGCCTGTAGCATATTGGGCAATCCCTTATCGTGTAAGCATACGTGACATAGGGTTCGTCGTTAATTCTGTTAACGCTAACACACCTGCCCCAACCACGAACGCTCAGAACTTCATCCAAAATTTTCCAGTGATCTTCCGAGGGCATATCCTTCTTTGAGTAGGCGAATGCTGCGCGTCCCATATCTTGCCCAATCTGGTAAAGAACGGTCTTTCCTACCTTAGGTTCCGCCATCGAGTAAAGATGGTCAAGCACCCCTTGGAACGTTTTAACCCTGAACGATAGGATTCGTTCTTCCCCTTCCAGTATCCAGCCATCTTCCTGCCGCCGTCTTAGTTCTCGTTTTGTGCTCAATTTTCTGAACGAGCTAGGCATTCACACAGAACGACTTCAGAGGTTTCTGGGATAGTGCCTCGCATTCTTTCCTTACGTTCTTTCTCTAATGCTTTCTCCATATCTTCCGTTATCGAGAGCATGAACCGTTTTCGATGCTAATCTACGACCCTTACTCATTTTCTCGGTGTAGCGAGTTTATTCGCCTAGATAAGTTGCTCCCAGTAATCGTATAAGGTCTGAAACCGCGCTAACGAACGGCGTCGTTACCTTCGGGTCGTAGCTTAGAATTACGACAAGATTCCTGACCCTGAAGAATACGAGAAGAACCTTCTCATATCTCATCGTCACAGACTCTAAGTCGCCAAGTATTCGTTGGAGCTTCTCTGCAGCCTCAACGAGAATGGGCGGCATAAGTTGAATGAAATTGCGGTCGTCTTCCGCAGGCGTTACGCTCGGGACACCTTCTCTCATCTTCGAGAGGAGAATGTGAAATTGGTTGTCTACAATTCCCACATACCGTAGCTTGGCGTCTCGTCTGAATGCTTCCTGCGCGAACTTCTCAACATCCAAGCCACAAATCCTCCATAGCGGGATGAACTCAGTATTGGACCCTGGTTATTCATAAGTTGCTTGCGTCAGTTTTGCAGTCGAGAAAGACCGTCAAGACCGCTAGTCGATCAACTGATAATTCGTCCACCGCACCGGGCGCATACTAGAATCGTGCTCTCTGCCTTAGGTTGGCACAGGCTGCCATCACAGGTACCTATCCGATCGGACTCTTGCCCTCCTTAGACAATGGACGAGTTTAAGCGCATTCTCTACTCCAACTATGCCAATGAGTGTTGAAGGCAATCAAAGTTAACAGCACTCCAACCGCTGCCGAGATTCTGTATGAAGACCCCCACGACTTTAGTTTCGACTTCAAGGACGGTTATTCTTCAAATATGCTGAATAGCTGGGCTTTCGCGTAGGGTTGCTCATGGTCACCAAAGACCTTCGGAATGAAGTCTTCGACTTGATTTATGGGAAGAATAGGATAGAGGAAGCTATTCTGAAGCTGAATGGCATAATCAAATCCTCTCCTGAAAACAGCCGGGCCATTGCCCTGAAAGCCTACGCGCTCAACAAACTGGCGAATCTCCACAAAGCGTGGAAGTACTCACAGCTGGCTCTGGAGTTTGCTGAACGAGCATTATCACTAAACCCCAACGACGACATCGCACTCACGAGCAAAGGCTGGGCACTAATAGACCTCGGCAGGGCGAACGAGGCATTGGCAGTGCTGAATCAGGCTACGAGGCTTAACCCGAACAATGAATACGCATGGTATAACCTAGCATGGGCCCAATACCTTTCCGGGAACCCACTCGCATCAACAGAATCAATCCGACGGGCGCTCGGCATTAACCCTAACAATCCAATCCTAAGACGCGGCAATGAGATGATGGAGAAAGGCCAAGTCCCAGAACATTTGAAAAAACGAAATCCGCCTCAGCACTAAGGTTCGATAAGTTAACTAGCCTTTGGTTACTCCGATTGGAGTAAGGCGGGCGACTTTGGTTGCTATGCCAAGTTGGTGGCTGACTTCAGCTACGCTGTCGACGTCCTTGTAAGCTTCGGGGGCTTCCTCGCTCACGGTCCCAATGTTTTCCGCTCTGATCATGATTCCTTTCTTCGCGAGCAAATCCTCGACGGCTCGCGCAGGGTTCCTCCTTTTCGCCGCCGTCCGACTCATGAACCTACCCGCTCCATGTGCAGTCGTCCCGAAGCTAAGCTCCATTGACTTCGGTGCCCCGATGAGAACCCATGATGCTGTCCCCATACTCCCTGGGATGAGGACTGGCTGCCCTATGTCCCGGTACTCTGGCGGTATGGCCTGGTGCCCTGGCGGAAACGCCCTAGTTGCTCCCTTCCTGTGAACATACACTTTCTTCATTCCACCTTCGACCGAATGTTCCTCGATTTTCGCAATGTTGTGTGCCACATCATAGATCAAACCCATATCGAGCTGGTCAGCCGATTTTCCAAACGTCTTCTCAAATGATTCCCTGGTCCAGTGGGTTATCATCTGTCTGTTCGACCATGCGAAATTCGCCGCACAGGACATAGCGCCTATGTAGTCTTCGACCTCATTGCTCTTTGCCGGCGCGCAAGCTAGTTGCCTGTCGGGCAGTTTGATTCCATATTTCTGAATCGCGTGTTCCATGACTCGGAGATAGTCGCTACAGACTTGGTAGCCGAAGCCTCTGCTGCCGGTGTGGACGAGAACAAGAACTTGCCCTTCTTTCCTTATTCCAAGTTTCTCGGCTACTGGCTGGTCGAAGATTTTGTCAACTTTTTCGATCTCAAGGAAATGGTTGCCACTTCCTAAGCTGCCAAGCTGCGGTGCGCCACGTTGTTTCGCAACTCCCGAGACCTTGTCCGGGTTAGCGGTTTCCATACATCCATTCTCTTCACAATGTTTCTGATCCTCAGCCCAACCATAACCGTGGGCCACAGCCCACTCAACCCCCTCTCTCGTAACCTTCTCAAGGTCACCAGAAGCAAGCCTCCCAACCTTTCCACGACTGCCCAAACCCGACGGAACATTCACAAACATAACGTCCAACAACTTGCCTAAAACCGGCCGAACATCTGCCTCCATCAGATTAGTTCTGATCAACCTGACGCCGCAATTTATGTCATAACCGATCCCACCGGGGCTTACGACACCCTCATCGTAGTCGCTTGCGGCCACTCCTCCGATTGGGAAGCCGTATCCTTCGTGGCCGTCTGGCATTGTAATAGCCCACTTGTATAAACCTGGAAGCGTTGCGACGTTCGCACACTGTTGAAGCGTGGCATCTGTTCGCATCTTCCCAATCAGTGCATCGTCGGCGTAGATTCTGCCTGGTACCTGCATTCCTGGTTGAGAGTCTTTCGGGATCTCCCAGACGTACTTGTCGATCTGCTTGAGTGCAACTTGCTGTGAGGCTCTGCCGTATGCTGGCGGTTGCGACATTTTCGTCACTCCTTAGAACGCGTGAAACACGCCCGTGTTCTATTTAAGCTTCGGCAGGTCTTCCCGAAAAAATAATTCCGGTCTCGAGCTTCATTTTGGCCTCAAAGATCTTTCGAATACGCGAATCGCGTTCTCCTGATCCAAATTCTGGATCGAACCTGGACGCTTCTCCCTCACCTTGCTGATAGCGTCATCCGCGGTCAGTCCATTGTAGACCATGTAAGCTGCTAACACCGTCCCCGTTCTTCCCATACCCTCGGCGCAATGCACAACTACTGGTTTTGATTGAGCGTTCTGTTCTTCAATGAATTGAATGATCTCGTGAAGTTGAATAGACGATGGCGCTCCAGAGACGTGAGAGTGAAGGTATTCAAAGCCTAACCGATTGACAGGTTCTGGGTAGAGCGGTGTACCAGTCAAGGAGACAATAGCTTTGATCCCCTCACGCGTCAATCCATTCAGTTCAGCTTCGGACTCTGGCCTACCGCAGCCGGCTAGCTTAGATTCAATAAGCCAACTGAAATTCCTAGGAAGTACGGTTCGCTCACCCAAACTTAACGACCTCTATCGACTCATTTTCTGGTGAAATGTAAATGCCTGTGCGTGCTGGATGAATCAAGAATCCCTTAGATTGCCATCCTCCGCAATTCGCAACTCTGTGCTTCGCATCGATTCCTGGTATGTGAGTGTGGCCGAAAATTACCCAGTCTTGACCAGGGACACCGGCTAGGTGCTTCCAGGCCCTCTCCAAACTCAGCTGCGAAATGAATCTGTCCCAACCGTGGCCTACTGCTCCTTTCAGACTTAGGTCGTGGCCATGATAGGCCACAACCCGCATACCATTGATGCTTAAGATTGCACATCGTCCAACCGGTACAAGGGGAGACCCATCAAAGAGCGCACGCTCTTCTGGCGAAGGATCATGTGGGGGCGAACCATCCACGAAGAACACTTTTAGAGGTAAATCATCCAAACCAAGTATATCGCCGATCGAAGGCGACGCAGCTTTATCCAACATCTTCCGCGCGTCTCCGGGTGAATCGAATAGGTCGCCATCAACAATTAAATTCGAGACGCGGCGGCGTTCCAGAAGCTCATGCACGGCCGCAGTGTATGCGAACGGCTGACCGGCACTTAGGTGCAGGTCTGAAATGAAGAGAGAATTACCGTTAAGGTTGAGCCGCGTCGCGTTTCTTATTGGATTTAACTGCGGGAACAAGGGGTATAGAAGAAACCGAAAGGTCACGAGAGCGACGATTACCGCTGCAGTTGGGATTAGAAGCGCCAATACCGTTAAGGCCTGCATTGCCGAGCTCCCTGGTTTCTTTGACTAAACTCTCCCACTCTCAATTCCTGCTTTGAGTTAAATCCGCCCCCCTAGGAGGCGCTCAAGGTGACGAGGTTACGCGGGACAAGACTATCCAGGATTTGGGCTCAATGCAGAGCTGAAGATGTGTGTTAAATTAGGCGCGAAGATTGACAAATTCACGACTTCTAAACCCGTACAAGAACCAAAAGGCATCGAAAAAGTTCTACAACCGATGCTGAGAAAATTTGGACATGCCAGCCCAACATCCAAAGTACTCGGCAGCAAGAAAACAGTTGATCTCTTTCCTGCAAACCGAAGGATTCAAGGTGCATCCGGAGGAAGTATACTGCCCCGACGCCAAGCATTGTTGGGTAGATGTCGCGGCTCTCAAAGGCCAAGACTATTGGGCCTTTGAATACAAGTCACGGAAAGACTCCATAAAGCGCGGCCTAGACCAGTGCCGCTGCTACGCGAAAGCATTCAACTTTGTTGTGCTCGTCGCTGATCGTAATCGCGCAACGTCAAGCCCATATTTCGGCAAATTCAAACAAAACGGTTTCGGAGTCTGGTCCCACGTAGGGATCAGATTCCACCCCCTCCTCAAGCCCAAACGGTTGATGGCTGTAAAAGGAAGTAGAGTGGTCGTGGAACGGCAGTTCAGGTGGATGAAAACCGAAGCCCAGGAGCATAAGGATCGAAAAATATCCGAATGGTTTTCCTCTTAGCGAAGCTTCGAACTTCACTCAGTGGATTCATGAGCTTTTGTTAATCAATATGGAGCCAATATGGAGCGTTAGTTTGCGGAACCCTCTGTCCAGTCAATGATGATCTTGACCGCTTCGGCAAGGCTTGTCACGCTCGCATCCGGGTTCGTCAAGTGATTGCCTTCTATTGGTTTGCGAAGCAAGTGTATTGAACGCATTCCCATATTTTTTGAACCTGCCACGTCAGCTTCCATGGAGTCACCAACAAAAATTGCATCAGATGGCTTGACGCCCACAGAGTTCAAAGCTTGTGTGAAGATTTCCGGACGTGGCTTCCTTATTCTCATAGCAGCGGAACTCACGACGGTCTTGAAGAATCTGTCTAGGTTACGCCGGCGCAATATCGCGCGGACAGCGTAGTCGCTCTTTGCGTTTGAAATTACACCCATCGCGTAACCCCGCTTCTCAAGTGCGGTTAATGTTTCGACTGTATCGGGGTAAACCTGCCAAGCCTCAATTTCGGGCCTGAAGAACTCAATCATGGCATTCGTTGGTAGGTCTATGGTATGAGGTTGTAGACCGGATTTTGTGAGGGCGTTTGAGATGATCTCCTCCATCGGAATCTCGATTTTGTATAGGCTGGATTGGTATGAGGCATCGTCGAATTGTCTGACGAATGTTTTCGCGAATTTCTCTGAATCCAGTGTTAAACCCTGCTTGGCCAGATACGTGTAGAGTTGTTGGAGATTTGCGTGGAAGACATCTTCCCAAGGGTGGTCTAGATGCACCAACGTGTCACCGAGATCGAGAAAGACCGCGCTAAGCAACGTTATCACGAATCCAAACATGCGATGAGTAGAGGCTCATAACTCTTCGTGAAACAGAGTGTGATCTAGCATTCAGTTGTTTTAAGTAGGCTCCATCCCTCAGACTCATGGTGTTCATGGATGCCGAGCGGCCCAACTGGCGTAACCTTCTATGGGGGCGTGGGCGAGATCGGTGGAAACAAGATTCTCGTCGAGGATAACGGCTCTCGAATTATGCTTGATTTCGGAATGAGCTACGCCGACCGACGCCGGTTCTTCGTTGACCCAATTCTCTCCCCTGGCGATGAGAGGGATTTGCTTGAGTTTGGGATACTACCAGACATAAAGGGAATTTACGCATTCGAAGAATCTGCACCGTCTATCAACGCGGTATTCCTCTCCCATGCCCACGGCGACCATTGGGGCTATATCTCATTCCTGAAACGAGAGATTCCAATTTACTGCGGCGAGACGTGCGCACAGATACTAGAATCAGTAGCCGCGACAAGGGTTAGGCATTTCGAGTCAGACATTAGAGGAATTCATTTTGAAACATTCAGAACTGGCAAGACGGTTAAGCTTGGCACCATTGAAGTAACCCCCTGCCATGTAGACCACTCCATCCCTGGGGCATATGGTTTCATCGTAAGAACCTCGCAAGGAACCGTCGCTTACACAGCGGACTTAAGATTGCATGGAACAAAACCACAGCTGACCGGCGACTTTCTGAACCTAGCCGCCAAGTCCGAGCCTAGAATACTTCTCGCTGAAGGAACGAACATTCTAGGTGGCGAAGTAACCAGCGAAGGCGAAGTCAAGTCGAAGCTAAACCAGTTGGTTTCCAACACAAAGAACCTAGTCCTAGCTAATTTCTCGAATGTTGACGTAGATAGAATTCGCACCTTTTTCCAAGTGGTTAAGGAGAATAATAGGGTGCTTGCAATCTCGTTGAAACAGGCGTACCTTCTCAATCAACTATCATCCGACCCGAACCTGAACCTACCCAATCCGTTTGGAAGAGATGGCAACATAGCGGTATTCAGGAGAGCGAAAAAGAGGTATTACGATTGGGAAGAAAAGGTCATGGAGAAAGCCAGAACGATCGACAGCGAAGAATTACGCAGAGACCAGAGAAGGTTCGTCGTCGCCTTCTCGATGCCTGACTTCAAAGAACTAGTTGACATTAGGCCGGATGCAGGAAGTGTATTTGTGCTCTCAACGTCCGAACCGTTCAACGAGGAGCAAGAGTTCGAGTTTGAGAGGTTAAGGAATTGGCTGGACCATTTTGGTCTACCGATGTATCACATACATTGCTCAGGTCACATAATGCCCAGCGAGCTGAAGACGAGCATCGAAAAAATCAAACCTCGTAGGTTATTCCCTATTCACACAGAGTACCCAGGCCTTTACGCGAAGTACCTCGCAGACACAGCGGAGATCGAAATCCCCTTGAGAGGAAAGATATTCGAAATAACGGGCTAGTAGGCGCGCTCGAATTCAACTCTAAGGGTCATACCCTTGAGTTCGTGAGCAATCGTCTTCACTTTCTCAAGATCCACAGGCATATTACGAGGCTGTCGGCCAGTGAGAATAACCTTAGTCTCCTGGCTACCATCTGGAATCCAGATCGTGTTTATGGTCAGAATCGAAAGGGGACTACAGAGATCTTCAAGGAACTCTCGATCGTCGCCACCATAACTGATCAACTTAACGCGCTTGCCGAACGTCTCGCCAAGGTCTTTGACGATTTTCGCCCCCCCTCCAAGCAATCTCGGAATGTCTTTCCTATCAACTAGAACAGCCATCATTCCGTCGGCTTCAACAGAACGGTGGTAAGTGACGTCCTGAAGAACAGGATATTCCTTCTCCAATTCTACCATGCGCTGGATTACTTTCAGATCTAACTCCGTGATCTGCCCTTTCTCAAGCTTCTCCTCGCACCTACGGCAGAGGATGCCAGACTTCACGCAAAATGCATCCAGAATCGTCTTTACCATTCACTCTCAACTATTATCTGAATCCTACAGTTCGTCAACCAGCTCCGCGCTCGCGAAACCAGCGTCATCTCACAGGACGAAAACGCGCAACATATTTGAACAATTTGGTCACGAAAGATACGAGTGACTAACAAAACTCGTTTCAAGTCAAACCCTTAGAAGCTGAAGCTATTTTATTACCGAACCCACAGTCTAGTGCTACGTAACGTTTCGGGATGGTATTTCAGGTTGAAACTTTTCGAGTATGAGGCGAAAGAGATCGCACGACAATACGCTCTGCCAGTTCCAAGCGGGTTTGTCGCATCGACACCGGCCGAGGCAAGGGAAGCTTACTTGAAATTAGGTCGGCCGGTGATGATTAAGGCACAAGTTCTCGTGGCCGGCCGCGGTAAAGCTGGAGCAATCAAACCAGCATCCAGCCCTGAAGAAGCAGAACGGGTTGCGCAAAGCATCCTTTCTATGACTGTGAAAGGGGAAAAAGTTGCAAAAGTGCTCGTGGAAGAGCAGCTTGCGAGCAGGTACGAACGTTATGTGAGTATAGTTGTTGATCGAGGATCCAAATGTTACACCATCCTCTGCTCACGGGAGGGAGGAGTCGACATCGAGGAGGTTGCTGCGCAACATCCAGAAAGAATCATCCGATACAGAATTGATCCCCTGCTGGGTTTGCAGGAATTCGAAGGTAGAACAGTTGCAAAGCAACTAGGCTATTCTGGAGAGCAGATGACTCAGGTCGCAGGTATAGTCAGTAAACTCTACCAGATCATGCTTCAGTGCGATGGAGAGCTTATCGAATCGAACCCCCTGATCGAGACAAAGGCGGGAGAAATCGTTCCCGCAGACCTCAGAATTCTCGTAGACGACAACTCACTATTCAGACAGAAGAAATTCCTCGAACGCTCGAAGACGTATGAACCAGACATGACCGAACTCGAAATCAAGGCACGAGAAAAAGGTCTTGCGTTCGTCGAACTCGAAGGAAACGTTGGAATAATCGGAAACGGCGCTGGCCTGGTAATGGCAACCTTGGACATGATCATTGACTACAATGGCAAACCTGCCAACTTCTGCGACGTGGGAGGAGGTGCCAGCGAGGAAAGGATCACGGCTGCACTGGAGATCGTACTCGCGAACCCAAAAGTGAAGGTGCTTCTCATCAACATCATGGGAGGAATCACACGCTGCGACGACGTAGCCCGAGCCATTCTGAACATTCAGAAAAACATGGGCATAACCATACCCATGGTAATAAGGCTGGTTGGCACCAACGAAAAAGAAGGCCAAAAGATTCTAGCCGCAGCCAATATCCCATCGTTGAACAGTATGGAAGAAGCGGCCGCGAAAGCCGTATCTCTGATTTCGGGGGCCACTTAGCATGGCGATTCTTGTAGGACGTAAGACCAGGGCGGTTGTGTGGGGGATAACCGGTTCGCAAGGACAATTCCACACACAACTAATGCTCGAATACGGTACAAAGATCGTAGCTGGAGTCACCCCTGGACGGGGTGGCCAAGAAGTTCACGGAGTGCCCGTGTTTGATACAGCGCACGAAGCAATTGAGAAGGTGGACGCCGACGCGTCAATTATCTTCGTGCCGGCGCCTTATGCTAAAGATGCAACACTTGAGGCGATAGCTGCAAACCTAAACCCCATCATAGTCATCACCGAAGGCATCCCTGTCAAGGACGAAATCTTGATCATGGAAATCGCGAAACAGAAGGGCACCACGATCATCGGCCCCAACACTCCTGGAATCATAACGCCAGCTCAATGCAAACTAGGCATCATGCCCAGCCACATCTTCAAGCCGGGAAAGGTCGGGTTAGTGTCCAGGAGCGGAACTCTAACTTACGAAATTGCAGCAAGCCTCACCAACGCCGGCCTGGGGCAATCAACATGCCTTGGTGTAGGTGGGGACCCTGTAGTCGGCATGAGTTTTGTTGATGTGTTCAAGATGTTCAGAAAAGATCCTGCAACGAGAACCATCGCAATGATCGGCGAGATTGGTGGCAATGCTGAGGAGATGGCGGCTGAATACGTCAATAAGACGAAGTATCCCAAACCCATCGTAGCCTACATCGCCGGGCGTGGGGCGCCAGCAGGAAAGAGAATGGGCCATGCAGGTGCAATAATTACGGGAAAGGCTGGGACGGCTGAGACCAAGATAGAGGCACTCAGAGCTGCGGGGGTTAGGATCGTACTCAAACCCGGCGAAATTGCGAAACTCATCAAACGACCAAAACTTACCATAAATTAGGAAGCAATACCTGTTAGAGAACCGGCATGCGGAAAGGTAGTTTTCTTGCTGAAACGGACTCACTATACGAACGAAATAGAGAACGCTGAAGGTACAGTCGTTCTCGCGGGCTGGGTTCATGACATCAAGGACCTTGCTCGGATAAGGTTCATCTGGCTAAGGGATAGGGGCGGTGTCGCCCAGGTCACTATCTCAAAATCGAGTGCTTCACCTGAAATTATTCAGGCCACAGAGAAGCTCGGTAAGGAAGATGTTATCGCCGTTGAAGGTACGCCAGTGCAGAAACGAATTGCAAAGGTAGGTTCAGAGATAACACCAACGAAATTTGAGTTGATCGCCAAAGCGCAGGCAGCCGCTCCGCTCGACATGTCAGGAAAGATCGAATCAAATCTTGACGCCCGCCTAGACTGGCGAGTCATGGACCTTAGGAGGCCAGAAAACCTTGCAATATTCCAAATACAATCCAAACTGGTAGAAGGAATGTTGGAGTACCTGAAACAAAACGGCTACCTCCAAGTCTTTACTCCATGCTTGCTGGGCGGCACGTCCGAGGGTGGGTCTGAAGTTTTCAAAACCGACTACTTCGGAAAAGAAGCATACTTGCGCCAGGATCCGCAATTGCATAGGCAGTTGTGCATTGCAGCTGGCTTCGATAAGATCTACGATCTCGGCCCGAACTGGAGGGCGGAATTATCCCACACGACACAGCACCTCTGTGAGCACAGAGGCTTGGCAGTTGAGTTTGGTTTCATGAATGACGAAACAGACATGATGCGGGTCGAGGAGGAAGTGGCGGTCGCAGCGTTGAAGAAGGTTGAAAGAGACTGCTCCCGCGAACTAGCAGTATTGAATCTTGAAGTGAAACTCCCTAAGACACCGTTTCCTGAAATGCGTTACCCTCAGATTTACGAAATCCTAGAGGAGTATGGGAAGAGAGTTCCTTACGGAAATGAGCTTGGGAAAGAAGGCGAAAGCATACTTGCAAAACATGTTAATGAGAAACACAAGACAGACGTTTTCTTTATCAACAGGTATCCATCGAAAGTCAAACCGTTCTACGTAATGCGGGTTGATGAGGACCCACAATGGGCACGGAGCGTCGACTTCGTATATAGAGGCATAGAGCAATCGTCAGGTGGCCAACGAGAACACCGTTACGACAAAATCATGTCACAACTAATGGAGCAGAAAATCAACTCCGAAGGGATGAAGTGGTTCACCGAGCCATTCAAGTTCGGTGTCCCACCACACGGTGGATTCTGTCTAGGAATCGAGAGGTTTACGATGGCATTTCTTGGAAAAGAGAACATCAGGGAGACGACGCTCTTTCCGAGAACTCCAGAAAGGCTGCTACCATGACTGCTTGAGATCTTCGCGTTCCAGTTAGAGACCATTTGGTTTGACCAACGCGGAAAACGCGGTTGTAAAGCGCAACCCACGAATGTTAGGCCTCGTTACCGACAGACAAGATTCAGGGAACTGAAGAATCAACAACGGTTATTATCTGCCCGCTCTTCGCTGATTGCGAAAAGTGAGGAGTAGAGTCGGTGGTTTCAAAGGACCAAGTAATGGCATCGCTGAAGGATGTCATTGACCCAGAACTTCACATTTCCATCGTCAACCTACAAATGGTCAAGGTCGTTGAGATTCAAGGAAACACTGTCAAGGTTCTCATCGCACTTACCGTTGGCGGTTGCCCGCTCTCAAAAACAATATCGAACGACGTTGAAAAGGCGGTGACCAAACTCCCAGGCGTCAAGACTGTTAACGTCGAGACCACGGTAATGACCAAGGAGGAACTCGGACAGTTACGAGCCAAGATACAAGGTCAGATGGCAGCGGCTCAGGTACAGAAACCAGGTTCCGCGATGCCGCCCGGAATCAACCGTCTTGAGCGGAAAGGTATCCGAAACGTACTCGCAATAATGTCCGGGAAGGGCGGCGTAGGCAAGTCATTCGTCACCGCATTTCTAGCAGTCGAGTTAACTAGGCTGGGTTACAAAGTAGGCATTCTTGACGCTGACATCACAGGGCCAAGCATAGCTAAGATGTTCGGGTTAAAGGGGCCGCTCTTCGTCACGGCGGACAAACACGTGTTGCCCGCAGTTACGCGGACTGGGATCAAAGTTGTTTCGATGAATTTGATCCTCGAAGAACCACAAATGCCAGTGATCGTGCGTGGCCCAATCATCAATAGCGTCATCCGACAAATGTTCCAAGACATCGAATGGGGGGACTTACACTTCCTCCTAACAGACTTGCCCCCAGGCACGTCCGATGCACCCCTGACGGTTTTCCAATCGCTTCCGTTGCAGGGAGTGATTGTAGTTACGACGCCTCAGGATTTGGCGCTGATGGTAGTGGCGAAGGCAATTAACATGGCCAAGACGCTAAGTGAGCAGCTAAACGCTGTGAAGATTCTAGGTCTAATTGAGAACATGAGTTACGTAATATGCCCACACTGTGGAGAGAGGATGGAGGTCTTCGGACGAAGCAAGGCGCCTGAGGCAGCGAAAAAGGCAGGCATACCCTTCCTTGGGGCGATCCCAATAGACCCTAACATCGCAAGGTTGGCGGACGAGGGCAAGATAGAAGATTATAGCAACCCCCTGTTCGAGGATGTCACCAGAGCCATTAGAGTAAACGCTACCAGCCTCCTTGAACCAATACCCGGGGCTATGCCGATTGCATGGTCCGAACAGAAGGCAGCCTGAATCGACCAGACTAAGATTAATAGGGAAGCGAACCGCGACTAGTCTTGTCTCGACGAGAGGTGAATCATAAGTTGGTAACTAAAGATGAAGTCATAACAGTGCTCAAGGACTGCTACGACCCGGAAATTCCCATCAACATCTGGGACCTCGGCCTGGTATATGGCATAGACCTCAATGAGGACGGTAACATTGGAATCAAAATGACTTTGACGGCCCCTGGCTGTATGATGGGCGGCATGATAGCAGAAGAAGTAAAGGCGAAAGTCAAAGCGATGAACGGCGTGAAAGACGCTAAGGTAGAACTGGTCTGGGACCCACCATGGAGTCCAGACAAGATGAGTGAAGAAGCTAAGGCCCAGATGGGAATCGCCTAGCCTCACTCCCCCATCCATTCCCTTTCTACTTGATTTTCGGTACGGGTATTCGCTGCAAACTATCTTCGCGAGGATGTTTTGCAGACGCTGCGCTGGAGTGCGTTTATGAAGTTGAATGTGAGGTGAGGAGACTTACTTTGCTCCGAGTTCGCGTTTCTTCGCACGCAAGTTGTGGCCGTGGCATTTCCTGCACCTGTTAGAGGCCTCTGGGTTTCGCGCCCCGCAGTCCCTGCAAACCTTGTAATGCAATCTGATCTTCTGGGCGAGTTGCTTCTTCACGACATCAGTGATCGGCATTGGTGAACCACTTGATAGGAATTTGCTATGTGAGATTCAAAAGTGCAATATATACCGTGCGTTGCCAACATCAAGTGACGCGACCTCGATTTCAGCCCATTTAGAAGAGTTGATCGTGATGCAAACGCAGGATTCACTTGTCAAAGTGTCAAGCGAAGTAGTTGCTTGTACGAAATGCCCGCTGTGTGAGACTAGAACAAACGCTGTTCCAGGCGAAGGATCGGAAAGCTTGAGAGTCATTTTCGTAGGAGAAGCGCCTGGCGAGCAAGAGGACGTTCAAGGCCGACCGTTCGTCGGAGCTGCCGGAAAACTGTTGACTGAACTGCTCGCATCAGTTGGTTTGAGGCGGGAGGATGTCTATATTACGAATGTTGTCAAATGCAGACCTCCGAAGAATAGGCCTCCACGAAAAGATGAGACGGCAGCATGTAGACCTTACCTAGATCGACAGATCAACCTGCTTGCTCCTCGGGTTATCTGTCCAATGGGAAATTCTGCCATCCACTCGTTAATGGATTCTGACAAATCGGTGACAGACTTACATGGGATACCGTTTGAGCACGAACAAGTAACTATCTTTCCAATGTATCATCCAGCTGCGGCGCTCTACACGTTCCAGTTGAGGAAGGTAATGGAGGAGGATTTTAGAAAATTAAAAAAGTTACTGAACACCATGGAATGAGGCGTTTTAGCGTGTCAACCAGCCGATCTTTACCTAAAGCCTAATCGTTCTTTTCATCGCTTGGCAGCGTAACGGCGTCCATGATTCTCCGCAACCTTTTGGTAACGGATAGTTGTCGGTGGATGGAACGGACTGGATCTACTCGGTTGATGCGGATACTTATTCGAGTTCGCGGATGGATTTAGAGATTTTTGGGTATGCTTCGCAAGGTACGTCTCTTTCTAAGTTGATTGCCACGTAACCGTCCTTGAGCGGTACGATTAGTTCAACGTATTTCTCAAAGCAGAAGGTTATGTGGTCTAATGCGCCAACCCATTTGTTTTCTAGTTCTGCCGATTCGATGATGTATTGCGATCGTACCTCAAGATCAGTTAACTTGTTACTATCGGGAGTGAAACTTGTCACACCCTTTCTCATTTGTGCGAAAATGACCGCGCCCTTGTTTGTCGCAAATCCCGCCCACCTGATTTTAGGATGAACCGCGAAAATCTCTTCTGGTTTCAAATTTGAGCAGAAGCGAGTATCAGTTTCATAAACGAGCAAATAGGTTTTTGCAATATTCCGTAAGTAATCTAACCTATCGTTAAGCCTTGGCAAAAATCAAGTTGCTGCTCTAAGCGGTTCTTCTAGCAAGTAGAGTCGATCTACACGCCAAGAACCCGTCACGTATGCGGCCGAGTTTAAGGGTGCATCGTACTCACTGACACACCAAGACAGATCAACGTGTTCGCATAATTCGGAGAGAAAGCGGAACATTGATCGCGGGCCCTCGGGAGGAAGAGTAGTTTGCAGTAGGAAGCCCGCTTGCATTGGGATGAAGGTTCCGGGAAATGGGAGCTCAAGAATCTTAGTCTCGCATTTCTGAACGACGCTTGGTCGAGCCTTGCAATAAAAGAGCACGTTATTAGACAATGCAAGGTGACGATACGCAATCGCGGCTCTGTACCCCACTATGAAGCCTTGATCTGCCAGGAAACGAATTCGTCTCCTGAGTGTGTGAGGAGGTGACCTTGCCAATCTGGTTGTGTCGCCGCTGGCAATTTTGTCTTGGGAGATCAGGCGAAGAAGTTCCAAATCGGTCTGCGCAAGCAGGTGCAGTCCAGGTTCCAAGAGTCGCCTTTGCTTCTCGTAAATGCTTTGAGTTACTGAGTCAGTCGCTTCCCACATCTCCCAGTCGAAATTCCAAACACCCATAACCGGATCAAGTGCGCGTAAATTAGGTGTAAGGAATTCTAAGCCGCTGTCATCGGCAAGATACATCCTGTAATCATCAATGGTTCCTTGCGTTGCGAGTTGGTCGAAGAATTCCACAAGTAAGTGCATGCTGCCAATTGGGGCCATGACTGTTACGAAGACCCCATCGATCCCACCCTGAACGCTTGCCACGTGCCTGACGTAAGGATGGGCGCGGCACGCGGCGCTAATGGCTAGAAGGTTTTTCAGTGATGCACTTACCGCAACCAACACTCGCTTAAGTTCAAGCCTCGGATATGAAAGAAGAGCGAAGGCCCCTGCGTAGAGGCCCCGTTCTTTCATAGATTGAATGTGAGCCGCAACCGTCTCAGACTTGCAGCCCAAATTCTCCGCAATTGAGACTTTTGATGTGAGCGGATGAGTTTCAAGGAACATCAAAATTCTGAAGTCCCGTTCATCAATTGGACTTCGTATCTGGACGGTCTCACGCAACGATGCCCAGATCCTTGAAATTTCTACAATGGATGTTTAACGTCATTCTGATGTATGGTTTCAATGGAGACGAAACATTGAGTTTCAAGAACACCATCGATGGAAGATATCAGAGCCAACACACGATTCAGCTCCTGTTGCTCCAAAATGAGCACGACATCCACTTGTCCAGTGACCCTGAAGATTTGGATCGCAGGGATTGTCTTGATCTTCTCGACTGCCTCGCCCCGCTTCTGAGGTGCGATTCGTATTGTCACAATCGTAGGAGTTATGTTGCAACCCACTGCCCTCAGCCCTTCTTCGGTTAAGCTAATGAACCCCCCCCCGATTTGGACCAGTTTCCTTTCTTTCAGTCTCCTCAGTTGAAGGTTTAGTGCTTGTCGAGAAATCCTCAGCTTGCTGGCAAGATCGGTCTGATTCGCTTCGTACACTTGAACCGTCTTGCGAACTCCACCTTCCGAAAGCAGACGAAGAATATCTAGAGACCGAGGTGTTAAGTAACTTGCCGAATGTTCAGCTAGTTTCCGTTGCGAGTAAAGCGAAAACTCCTCATTGTAAAGCTCATGCTTTCCGTTTCTTTCTGTCAACTGAGCGAGAGCCATCGATTTTCATCATAAACATGCGCTGAACCGCCATAGGTGTAGTGTCACCGTCCCCCCCGAACTCGAAGGACAGATTGACCTTTACATTTGCCAATCATGTGTGTTCGAATATCTCCAAGTCTACGGATTGCAATGAGATATTTGACATTTGTAAAGCTTCGATTATGCTAATGTAAAGGCCAGCAGGGCTTTCGCCCTCAAACATCAGGCTGATGCGCGATGTTCGCGTTGATCTTTTGTAACGTTAGAATAATGCGATAGGAAGCAATTCATGCACGCAGGTGAAAAAATTGCGGAGTAAAATGAAAACGTTGGGCCTAGTGTTAGCCGTAATCATCGCTGTGAGTTTGATACAAGCCAGTCTAGTCTTCGCGTGCTCTATGACAGGCAATGTCAACGGCCAAGGCGCTGTCAATGGCAACGGGAATCCCGGCGGCCAATGCTTCGGCGCCACACATGGATTGACCTTCGGTATCTCAAGCGATCCGAGATGCGGCGGCGGCGGCGCTGGCCCAGCTTCGGGTCCACCAGGTGCTAACTGACCCCTGAGAACTCTCTAGCTAGGAGAGACTCGTTTTACTCCTCTAGTTAGGGATCCTCATTTTTTCATACAGGCGCCATGAATGAAGGAAAGATAGATGGATAAAATCGAGCTGAAACTGCTTTCGTACTTGGGGCAGGATCCGCTTCAATCAAACATTGCTGTTGCGCGTCAACTAGGTGTCTCGCGCGAGAATGTGGCGAGAACCATTGAACGGTTGAAGACGGAGCGAAATCTCCTAGGCGTTTCCGCCCAAGTAAGTTATAGTAGGCTAGGTTTGGAATCAGTTGCCTGCCTACTGCGCTGCCAGCCTGATTCATGGCCGCTCCTTGAAACCCTTTGCCTCGAACATCCGTACACGCAGTATCGCATTCGCTGTTCGGGCCCCCAGAACGGGCTCTTTGCGAGGTTCGCAATTCCTCCTGGAACCACTGCGTTGCTGCTAGAATTGTTCGAAAAACTAGTAGGCTTAGGAAAAATAGAGAGCTATGATCTCCACTTTCCAATTGCCCACGTCGTAATGCCCGAAACTGACTACTCCCGTTACACCCCGGGAAAAGGCTGGATGTTTGATTGGAAGGCTTGGGAGCAGAATTGGCCCTCAGACCCTTCGCCTCCAATTGCCCCTTGGCCATCAATCCTCGACCGACTTGATCTTACGGACATGCGAATTCTAACTGAAGTGTCTCTTGACATGCTCAGAACTCAACGCGACATAGCCCGCCACGCAGGCGTTTCCGAACCCACCTTAAGCCGTAGACTGGATTTCTTAAGATCCGAACGGGTGATTATAGGCTACAGGGTGAGAGCTGGCGTATTCTTAACCGGTCTAGCGACGATCGCGCTCTTTTGTTGCAAATGCAACTTCCGCGTGGTGAAACAAGTCTCGGCAGCGGTATCAGAGTTGCCCTTCCAATGTACTGTCTTTCCTGAGCAGGAGGGCTTCGTACTATACGCAACGCTCTCATCACTTGACATCCCTCTCGTGTACAGTATCTTGAAGAGACATTGCTCTTCGGTCGAAATGTTCTGGTGCGATTATTTATCCAGCTTCCGTTGGGCCTTGGATTCCGACCCGTTCCAGAACGGACAATGGAGAACCGATCATGAATACATGGTTTCCAACGTAATGCAAGGAATCACTCCACTTCTTGAAAAGAAGGTGGTTTGAGACATGTTTCCCGGCGCAGATCAGCTCACGAAAGGGAATGTTTCCGAGGGCGTGTGGCTACTGACCGGTCCACCAACCTCGGGAAAAACCAGCTACGTCGTACAGTTCCTATACGAACACCTGCAAGAGCAGAAAACATGTCTTTACGTTATCACTGATCAGTCGCCTTCACATCATCTCCAACTTCTCTCAAAGCACTCAAAGTGCAACCTAGAGAGCCTTCTCCGAATCGTCGACGCCTATTCGTGGCGTCTCGGCGAGAAAGACCCAGCGGCGACGTGGTCAGCTAACGGGTTGAGCTTAGGCGAGGTTAGTATAGTCATTGACAAGGCTCGACTCGATATGCAAAACTACGCCTTTGCACTCGACTCCATTACCACACTAAGTCTAGAAGCTGGTCCCGCCGCGACCTACAAGTTTCTACAGGTCCTGACCGCACGTCTACGCAAAGACCACGTACCTAGCATATTGACTTTAGAAGAGGACGTCCATCCGCCAAATTTTGTGAGCATGCTCAAGCCTCTCTTCGACGGCATATTCGAAATGAAATCTACCGAACGGAACGATGAGGTGGAGCACCAGTTCCGGATCGCGTCACTCAACACCGAGCACTACACATCAAAATGGATAAGCGCAGAAAACATGTGTGTTGACAATATTTCTCGCCATTGGTCAGAACCACAAACCCGTCAAAACATGAATTCTACAGAAACCGCGGTAATCTGTCGGTGAAAATACCGGCTAACGGTTCATGCTCCGTCAATACAAAAGAAACAACCATGCCGTTTCACTGAACAAATAACCCGAACGGAACGAGTGAGCCATTATCCTGTAGCTCAAGCCATAGGGCCCATCTGTCGCAACGTTTCAACGGGTAGTTATCTTAGCCGAGAAGGTTCCTCATCACAATTCGGACAGTTCAATTGACTTCACGAATCTTGCAGTCATTGTCGCAATTAGTCAAGACGGATATAACACTCTTAGTGTCACTGGGCCCTGAAAATGATTTTCAGTGTCTTAGTGCCCTCATCAATAGCACTATTGAATGAGTCTCTGTAGGTCCTGCGCATGGTGTCTGGAAGAACAGGTAAAGAAACCAGCGATCGAAACACCACCACTTCATGGCCGTAATTTCCAATAGCGTAGAAAATCGCAGAAAAACAGCCTAAGCCGCTGATAACCGATGGCGCACCAACTTCCACGAGGCCTGCGGGCATGAGACAAGCTATCGACCTTGCAGAATATTTGGTATAAAAATATTGGTAGAGAACGTATGGAGTAGGATTCTCTCACTTATCGAGCTATTGCGTAATGGACTCGAAAGAAAAATTACCTTCCAAATTCGAAGTAGCACGGACGAAAAATAGAGCGTTAGCTTCAAAATTACTTAGGGCTTTTACTTAGCTCTTTCTTGAGGACCACAAACGCCCCAACAGACTGGATATCATCCACAGGTATCAGCAGATCTTCCGTCTTGGTTATTCGCAGCTTTTTCAGGAGGCGATCCTGCCTCTCGCTTTGCAGTTTCGTTATCAAGAAGCCTTTGCCTTTCACTACGATGGCATCGAATGTTCCCTCTTTCAGGTCCAGCTCCAATTCGTCTGCTTTTCCAATTTCATTCCCAGCTGAGTCAACTATCTTCTTGCCAACGATGTCGGACGCTTTCATCCACCATTTTCCTTCTTTATTTGTTCAGCGTGCACCCATTTAATAAGGATGAAGTTCGGTTTTGTAACGTCTACGAATGCCTGTAACAAATCGTCTGCAAGCAGTCGGAGAAGCTATCTCTCAGCAGCCAGTTTCCTCAACGAATCTAATGTTGACCTTGTAAGCCTGCAACATGAATTCGGTATTTTTGGTGGAGAATCGGGCGAATACGTGCTCGACCTCTGCAGGAATATCGATAGGCCACTTGTAACGACGTTTCACACTGTACTTCAGAATCCTTCGGAAAGAATGCGCGAAATCGTTCGCGAAATCTCCCAAATAAGCGGGACCGTAGTTGTCACAATCGCAGCTGCTGCAAATATCCTTGAAAAACAGTTTGGCGTGAACCCTGAGAAAATCGTTGTAATACGCCATGGAGTAACCGTCCCTGCCTGTGTACGTAAACAATACGCTAAACGCCAGCTTGGAATTCCGAAACGCACTGTCCTAGCTACCCATGGCTTGATCGGCTCCGGAAAAGGCATAGAATTCGCAATAAAGTCCCTACCATACCTAGTTAAGAAAACACCTGACATACTCTACTTGGTGATAGGAGAAACACATCCCGAAGTTCGAAAGCATGAAGGAGAAGCCTATCGCAACACGCTGATCTCGTTAGCCAAACGGCTAAAAGTGAACCGAAATGTCCGATTCGTCAACCGCTATATGCGAGAGGACGAGCTCTCATTGTACCTTCAGGCAACTGACATATACGTAGCACCTTACCGGGGTAGAGATCAAGTTTCAAGTGGAACGATCACGCTTGCATTGGCTTATGGGAAAGCGATTGTCGCAAGCCCCACAATCTTCGCAAGAGAAATTCTCAGTCACAAACGGGGGTTGTTCTGCAAGTTTGACGATGCACGTTCAATCGCTGTCTGTGTCAAACGCATACTTCATGTGTCAGGTCTTCGACAGGAATTGGAAATGAACGCGTCCGAGTACGGACAAGAAGTGGGATGGGCAAGAGTCGTCGACCAATATAGTGCCGTTTACAGATCTGCAGTCTCCACGCACAGGCTCATGGATTATGGGCCGTTAGGAATGAAGCCGCTGGTGCCCTCGTAACAAAAGTTTTTTCTATGCGATAGAGCGCATTGTATCGTGGTGTTCTTTGTTTGAAAACATGTAGATATTGCAATAAACAGAATAGCGACGATAATAATTACTGCAACTGGTGTAGAACTGTACTGAGTGATTTTCCTGACCAACCACCACAACGAGGAGAGTGTCTGATATGCGGAACCCAAAACTCTGGGGACGCACGCTTCTGCGGCGAATGCAGTTCACCGCTAATCAGATACGGCTGAACTCTATCACACCCATTTCCACCTAACCTCACCTCATCCTTCTAATTCCTCTGCTTTCGATTAGGGTAACGCGACGTTGTCGTTTGGTAGGTAATGCCGCGGTTCAATCGGCTACAACAATCCCATTCTATGCGGGCCCAACCAGTCAGCCACCAAGCATCATGCGAAGCATCAAACGCGCCAGTCACCGATTAACCAGGTAATTCAGGCCGAAAACCCAATTGGTACCTTAGTCGAACTGGAATAGAATAGCCATGTAGTAGTAGCTTAGCTGACACTAGCATGGGGCTTGGTCTGGCAGTCTTTGGACTGGCAGAGAGATTAGAACAGGACAGCGTCAAGTGCATATGCAGCCATCTGGAGCCAAAACAATGACGTTCAGGCCAAAAGTTCTCAAATTCGAGCAAACCGAGCTCCCAAGACGGGAAGGTGCTCCCCTAAAGGGAAAGTGTATTGGGGACAAATGAGTACAGTAGACTGCCGGGGTCTCTGTGTTACGCCATAACACTACCATGGCGCCGAGCCTGGAGGAGCGATTCGATAGAGCACTTGTTGAATCAGTTGAGGAAGCCATAACTGACGTTCTAAGTAAGCAAGTCGCGGAGTCTTTCGTTCACTACTTCCATGATCATCTAGGGCTGTCCAAGGAAGACATTCCGTCACACCTGAAAGAGCTCTCTTCAACACTTTACGAATTGTTCGGCGTTGGTGGTAGCGTTCTGGGGCGGATGATTGTTCGAAGATTATGCGTGAAGTTGGGTTTGAGTTTGGTTCAGAAGCAAAATTCTTCGTTTGTTGAGTGCATTGTGGATGTGAAGAAAATACTGCTGGAGGAGGAAGGGAAAGTTGGATGAAATATATAGTAAGTTACTTTCGTCAGATACTAAGGTGGATCTTCTGACGCTCTTTCACAACAATCCAGGGTTAAGTGATACTAGCGAGGGTGTGGCCCGGAGGATTGGAAGGACGGCTAGTGAGATTGAGGCGGATGTGAAAGACTTGGTTGATCTCGGCCTTCTGGTAAAGGAAAGGTTCGGTAAGTTGGACGTACTTTCTTTTAACACGAATAAGGACAAACAGATTCAAGAAACCATTTCGAATCAGATCATAAGGAGGGCAGACTGACCGTGGTGGACCGCGTAAGGAGCGGAGTAACTCAACTCGACGAAATGCTTGGCGGCGGGTTCCTTTCAGGCGACTCCGTATTGGTTGCGGGAGGCACTGGAACTGGGAAGACGACTCTTGGCCTACAGTACATCGTGAATGGTGCAACCCAGTTCGGAGAAAACGGAATCTTTGTAACTTTCGAACAAATGCCTAACCAAATCTACCGAGACGCGAAGAATTTCGGATGGGATTTGAAGCGGCTGGAACAAGAGAAGAAACTCAGGCTAATCTGTACCTCACCAGAGCTTCTCCTTGAAAGCCATGGGACCAAGCACTTCCTTGATGAGCCTATCAGGCAAGTTAAGCCTCGAAGGATCGTGATTGACTCGCTCAGCAATCTTGCAATGTGCGTTGAAGAGAAGGAGGTCAGAAAGGAAGCTTACCGACTCCTCAACTATTTCAAAACCAAACAAATTAGTTCGCTGTGCACCTGGGAAGCGCAGGAAACCATTGGCCAAAGCCTGTTAACCGATGTGGGGCTCAGTCGAGTTGCAGACTGCATCATTCTCATGAGACTGGTGGAGATCGACTCAACCATGCGGAAAGCGTTAGTCGTGTTGAAGCTTAGAGGAAGCAATCACGACAAAGCACTACGAGAGTACGACATCACCTCTGAGGGCATCACAGTGGCTCAGCCGTTCACTGGATTTGAAAGCATAATCACAGGCGTACCGAGACGGGTGCAGTTACCAAGAAGTTTTTAACTTTTAACTTTTTTTTAACTTCTTGAAACCACAAAACCTCTGGGCGGATTCAATGTGAAATTTCAGGAGTAAGATGGTTAGAAGAGTGGGTCTAGAACATCATAGAGCGGTAAGCGACCCTGCCGATAATTCTTCTCTCTTGAGCTCGCAGAAAACTACAAGTCTCCTCGAAAGCCTGGTACCAGGACGGAGGCTGGGTAGCATAGTCGACAAAGCGCCGTATGCGGACGACAGTATTCTTGTCTTTTCGCTTCTTCTTGATAAGTTGCTGTGGATAAGAGTTCATCTATACGCCGGGTTTAGTCGGCCTCATATGTTCTGCGCTCGCTCTTGTGTCCCTGCCTAGCTGGTAAGATTTCTCAGGAAGCTTTCCTCAGTTTGACTGTCGGCTGAGAACGTTGAGTCAATTATCAACTCGTCAGGATTAGCGTCCTTCACTACTCATATTCCAAATGGGGCACTCAACGAGAAGACGCCTGCGCCGAGAACGATCATCGTCACTGCAAGCAGAATGTATAGCGCATCAGTTTCGTATGCTGCTGCATTCTCTCCGATAAGATAAGGCGCCTTCATCTTAGTCTTCTTCAAGAAGATATTTCCAATCATCTCTAGGGCGATGAAGAAGGCTACTATTGGGACTATGAAACCGAGAATGAGTGCTATTCCTCCAAAGAATTCAAGCATGATTACAGCAACCGTAGCGGCTGCCGGAACACCGAGATCCCCCGTCCATTTGAGAGTCGCTTGAGGATTCTTCAGCTTCGGGTACCCGTGCATTACGAGTGATGCTCCTACAACCACTCGGAGCAGTAACGCCAGGTAAGGCGTATAGACCATTAGCGTATCAAGAAACATGTACCATCACAAACTGCACAGACTACGACACAATTACTAATCTACGGATGAGATAAATTATACCATTTGGTCTCTCATTCTAATTAAATATCGAAGTGCGGTCTACCTACCAAAGTTTCGTTATTTAGTGATGGTTCAAATTCACTTGCCCGCACAATTAGACCTGCCCGATGGTTCTATGGTAGTGATGCACATTAACGTAGGCACTGAGGAGAAATTCGACGGCGAGCGGGACAATGTTCACGGTTTCAGGGAGCCTCACGGCAAATGGGGCAGGTGTCGGCGGAGAGACTATCGTGTTAGTGTTGGGATGGAACTCGAAGATGGTTAACGTGACTACTCAGTCCAACGGATCATACAGCTACAATGCGACTGCTCCCCCTTCAACTGGTCCATACAATGTTGACGCCACGTATCACTCAGCCGAGTTTTCGTATAACTTCATATCGAGACCTATGAGAGGCCATGAGGACTAGGGATTAATTGTGTCATCACATCTTCCTGAACAATTTCAGCGAGAGTATTTTGATTGGTCTAGAGAAGAGTTTGCAAATAGGTTCGTTGAAAAAGTTACGACTGGCAGGCTTAAACTAAACAATACATATGTTCAGACAATATTTCTCGCCATCAGTCAAGCCATAAACCCATCAAAACATGAATTCTACAGAAACCGCGGTAATCTGTCGGTGAAAATACCGGCTAACGGTTCATGCTCCGTCAATACAAAAGAAAGGACCATACCATTCACGGAACAGATGACGTTAAGGAGGATTTTAGAAAATTAAAAAAGTTACTGAACACCATGGAATGAGGCGTTTTAGCGTGTCAACCAGCCGATCTTTACCTAAAGCCTAATCGTTCTTTTCATCGCTTGGCAGGTAGAGATCAAGTTTCAAGTGGAACGATCACGCTTGCGCTGGCTTATGGGAAAGCAGTTGTCGCAAGCCCCACAATCTTCGCAAAAGAAATTCTCAGCCACAAACGGGGGCTTCTCTGCAAGTTTGACGATGCACGTTCAATCGCTATTTGTGTCAAACGCATACTTCATGTGTCAGGTCTTCGACAGGAATTGGAAATGAACGCGTCCGAGTACGGACAAGAAGTGGGATGGGCAAGAGCCGCCGACCAATATGGTGACGTTTACAGATCTGCAGTCTCCACGCACAGGCTCAGGGATTGTAGACCATTAGGAATGAAGCCGCTGGTGCCCTCATAACAAAAGTTTTTTCTATGCGATAGGCCGCATTGTATCGTGGTGTTCTTTGTTTGAAAACATGTAGATATTGCAATAAACAGAATTCAGACGATAATAATTACTGCAACTCGTGTAGAACTGTACTGAGCGATTTTCCTGACCAACCACCACAACGAGGAATGTGTCTGATATGCGGAGACCAAAATGCTGCTGACGCACGCTTCTGTGGCCACTGCAGTTCACCGCTAATCAGATACGGCTGAACTCTACCAAACCCACTCTAACCTCCCCCTTCCTTCTATTTCCTCTGTTTTTTTGATTAGCAAATTTATCCAGTCCGACTCGATTTCCGGTAGTCCTATCCAGAGAAATTGGCCGTTGACCGCGTCGTGAACTTGAAGGCTTCCTAGATCGAGAAGATTGGTTAGCTTACTGGTTCCGAAACAACGAGTTACATAGTCTTCGTCCTGTCCTACCAGCGAGCGTCCATGATAATCGTTCTCTATGAAAGAGAACCCTCTGAGGGGATGACCTTGCTCCACCCACGCTCTACCAACAAGTTCAGCATGAATCGAAACCCCGCAGGTCTGATTCCACGCACCCATCATACCTATCTTCATGGTTGGAATCACTGCCAGCATATCTTAAGGAAGGTAAGCGTTGGTTGCTTCGCGGCTGGTTGTACATTGGGGTTCCATTTGAAAATGATCACAATCTTTGCACCGTGAAGTACTTCTCCGGGGCTAGAGTACACTGTCATTTTCTGCGCCAAACGACTTCTTCGGGAATCCACGCTTTAGCAGGGCTACCTTCGATTGTCGTCAACTGTGCATTGTGAGCACCGCTCGTACCAACGCATCTAACTGGTCTGATTTGCCTGAACAGACAGTAGATTTCAACAGGTTTTCTAAGGCGTGATTTATGCAACCGCCTTGCCTACCGCCAAGTTTCCCAGTGTAAAGGTCTTGAACAACCTGTTTCTGGAAGCGTAGAATCGCTTCGGGGCTGTCTAACTGCATGTCTTCCGGCCAAGGCTGCTTCTTCGCGTGATTGGCACTGCCTAATGGCGGCCCCGGGCCACGCCTCTCTTCCTTTTCTTCACTCATGGCTTACCGATTTCCTGAATGATAGAAACCACGATTTCCAACACACTAAACGAAATTGGATTAAACGGTGCACCACAACCCCAAGACACCTGAAACCCCACAAAATTTCTTGATTTTCTCCCTAAAGTCTACGTCAGATAATATTCTATTCACAATAGTTTCCGTAACCAAACCAAGAATCAAGGAATGACGGTACCATTTCTAGCGACAGGAATGTGGCGGGTCCGGTCATGTTCTTAATGTCTGCGACGTCGATCTTGGACTAGCCTTCGACCAAAATGTAGCTTTTTATCTTCTTCTCGTCGAGATTGACTACTACTCCGCGAAGTATGCCTTCACCGTATTCGCTTCATGGTCTCAAAAGAGAGGATTGTACTATGCACCTATGTTGGAAAAATGTTAGAAGAAAAAGTCATTAATCATAGAGCGAGAGTCAACACGGCAGGAACATAGGGAGAGGCATACTACTGAGTGAAGAGTCTGAGGAGAAAAAGGAAGAGCAGCGTGAGGAAGAGCACGAAGAAGACCAGCGGGAACGCGAGCGGCAGAATGAACAGACTGTGACGCGGGTTGCGAAAAAACTCGAAAATAGAGTATGCCCTAGCTGCCATCAACCAACCTACTACCTCTGTAAAACTTGCGGCCACTGCAACAAGTGCTGCAATTGTAGTTCCAACACTAAACGTTCTGACACCGAGCCAGGTTGATACGCGTAGCCACACAGCGTCGTCCGCACTCTTCTATGAATTCGTGGACATTTTACACCGAGTCGTTTTCTGAACATGCTGAACTTGGTCATGCTTCAGAGATGGGGCAGGGGATTCTGACCCCAATTTACTGGTACACATAACTAACTAGCAGTACAAAGGACAAATAGCGCACCAATCGTTTCTTGAGATTCCATTTGCGCTACCCGACTCGATAAAAGACTTAGGTGTGCAAAGCTATAAAAAGCAAAATTAACAGGTAATGGCGCTGACCTAGATTGAGCAGTGGCACACTCGCATACTTGGCCTACATTTTCGCCGTAATCGGCGGAATACTCATGGTGATCTTCAGCCTACTGTCGTTGCTAAATTATGCAATATCGATCCCATTTCAATCTCCTATCGGAGGATTCTTCGGCTCCGGCATTATCACCCTAATCCTAGGCATCGTTGCCGTGATAGTCTCTAAGCGGGCAAGCGAGTTGATCTGGGCGATCGTATTGATTGTCGTTGGTTTCATCGGCGGCGGAATCGGCGGCCTGCTCGTCCTAATAGGCGGCATCCTGGGTCTGCTGTCGCATTTCCTCTAGAAATTACACTTACACCTGACTGCACCTGAAACGCTGGTTGTGTCACCGTGGGTTGGCTGGTGCACACATTCTCCTTGACCCAGCCGCTATCGCTCCCTTCCCCCCAAGCACACAAATAACATGAAATCATGAAATCACACGACGCATACGGACAGCTTCTGCTCGACTGCTTCAAAAAACGACGCGGTAGAGAAGTTGTAGAGCACAAAGATGGTCTAATCGACCCATCGGAAACGTTAGTGATGAGATCTCTTGATAGGATGAGTCTACTCGTTGTATCTGCTCAGTTCTCTTGCGCGATCCAAGTCCTTGAGATGGTTTAGCTCTTTGGCTCTCTGGAGGACCTTGATGATTCTTTCAACTTCTTTTGTGCTTCTTCCAACATCCAGCGGGTAGGTGGCACTGAACCTCAAGATTCCATCTGGGTCTATTACGAAAACCCCTCGGTATGTGACTCCTTTAGTTTTGTGCAGTATGTCGTATTCCTCCGCCAACTTCTTGTCAACGTCAGCTATGAGTGGATAGTCTATGTTCACTCCAGTCTTGTCCTTCATTTTCTCAGAACACACACACGGAGACGACGCTAGATTGTCTTGTTCAATGGTGTGATCGATCATCAGGACAATTATGAGCCTCATAATCCTCTGATTCTGAAACCACTATCCCGAACTGCCAAACTCGTTACGTAACGAGTTACCGTTGTCTCCGCTGCGCGCTAGAGTGGAGAATATGGTCAGGACGACGTAGCCACTCCTTGATTTCCGCCTCATGTTGATTGAAGAAATGGTACATTGACGATGCTTTCCAATATGGCTGAACAACGGACTCATCTCTGTTTCCGTCCGTCTGAAAGATTTCGAAATGCTCTCGCTCCCACGTTGTTCGGCATTGATCTCTAAGTCTTTCAAATTGTTTGGCCAGGTCATGTTCTCGGGCCAAGGGAACAGCGGCCTCAGAATTACGGGCGATTTCCATGATTTGCTTCCAATCCTTAGCTTCTGTCTCATTCGCTAGATTCAGCGCCAAGTCACCCCGATAGGACGACCCTGAGAAGATGCGCTGCCGCTACTAGGGCATTTCCGTTTTGAGTTCGCCTCGGAATATGTGGCCTAATTCATGTGTTAGATCCTCTTCCTCCGTGAATCGAGATGAAGAGTTTCGGAAGATGCCATACCCAGCCTTCCCTCGGATGACAAAGGCGCATGTTAGGTGTAATGGTCCCTTGCTACCGTATTCCTCTACCTCACGGTCAAGAGTATGCCCAGAAGCTACGAGTTGCCTGTGCCACTTAAAGAAATGCTTAGGTCTAAGCGTCCACGCCCTGACGGAAGGAAAAGCCTTCGATGGAAAGTTCTCCGTCCAAAGCTGTTGAAGTTTATCCTGAGATATCTCCTTGCCTTTGAAACTCCCTGACCAGGGAACATCCAAGGCTGGCTATCCCTGCTAGATTGCTTTGTTCTCGTTCTCTAAGCGTTCAAGTAGTTCCGTGAAAAGGGAAAGCACAATGTCCAGGGTTAGAGGTGGGTTTGAGTATCTTGTTTTCGTGGCGATCTCTAAGCGTTGACAGGAATTGGTCGAGTGGTCCGCCACAACGGGAACATCGTCGGTTCCGAACCGTGTCAATTTCAGCCTCTTGCATGGCTAGTTCTTCGGCGACTGGGTCTCGTTCGATCTTCATCTCCCTTAGCATACCTTCTCTGAATCGGTATTCACGTTTGCATGAATCACAGCGGAAATGCAGTTCGTCAACATTGCGACCTTGAATTAGACGCTTACTTCGGGTTACCCAAACTAACGGTTTGTGGCATTCGAAGCAATCGGTTGCGTTGGAGCCGATTTCCAAATCTGCGTCCATGACCTTTATCTGGTTTAGCGTCGTCTTTTCCTGAGGTTTTAGATGCTTTGTGTCCTAGCGGATGATAGGTTACGGTTCAAATTACGACGCCCCCCCAAATCTGGGAGGAATTGGCCAGATTTTGTTTTCGACGCTCAACCACGAACGACCTTTAGGAACAGTGCTCGCACTCAGAACAACTATCATCCTTCTTGTGTCAAAAATCGTCTGCTCGACTAGCAGTCCGATAGCCTCTTGATCTCCCCATCAATTTTCGATATAACTGGTGGGATAGACTTCAATAAGCCAATTTTGTCATCTTCGCCAATCTGAAGAAACAATTGATTCCGATGGGCTATGATCTGTTTAGTCAACAAATCTAGCTTTTCGTTCTCGGCTCGTTCGTAATAGGCATATATCAGTTCACGGTAGAGCGTGACAGTTCGATTATGCATTTCCAGTTCGTAGTATATCGTTGTCATATCTATTCGAAGTTTCTCTTCAACTGAAGGTAGACGGTCTAGGAATGTCCGCCAATTCGTGAATCGCACGGCAAAGAATGGCGAATCGAACTCGCCTTTTTTCAACGCGCCCGCTAGGTAGCGGAGCGTCTTGCAATTGTCGTCTAGCTCTTTCTTTATGAGTTCTAGAAATTCTATGACTCTGACTTTGTTCAAATGGCCCTCGTATAACCTATCAATTCCGAAAGCTAGAAGCACACCAGCGACTACAGCAACAAACTCAACGAATGTCTGTAACCAGTCAACCAACGCCGCTTTACCGACAGCAAGTTAGGAGGCATGTTCTTTTTCTTTCTTGCCGTAGCCTTAGCCACTGGCACTTCTACGAAAGGCTCGTCCAACACTATACTTACCCGGACCAATGAGCGAAAACGAATAGACGGTCTTTTTGCGGCTTAGCTACCTGTGACGATGATTTGTTCGGACGCTTGCTGGATTAACTGGTTGTCGTTTGTGTAAAACGATTTCAAGAAGCTTCGTGGGCTTCTTGATTCGTTGTCTGGTTGAGACTAGTCTTCTTCGAAGATTGGTTTGTTCCCAAGGACGCCATCTATCCTTTCCATAACCTCTGAACTGAGATTCTGAACAATTCCCTCAGCCTTCATGTTCTCATTGACCTGTTCTGGACGGGTGGCACCGGTGATGACGGTGCTTACGTTCGGGTTTTTGAGGCACCAGGCTAGAGCTAGTTGAGCCAACGTACAATTTAGCGACTTCGCGATTGGTTCCAACTTTTTGACTTTTTCAATGTTCTGTGGCGTGAGAACGTACTCTTTGAGCCATTCGTAGCCTTGAAGGGAAGCCCGAGTGCCAGTCGGGATACCGCTGTTGTATTTGCCGGTAAGAAGCCCTGATGCTAGTGGGCTCCAGATCGTAGTGCCCAATCCAATTTCCCGGTATAGGGGTAAGTACTCTTTCTCAACTCTGTCTCGGTGGAGCATGTTGTATTGTGGCTGCTCCATTTGCGGTGGAGTAAGGCCCTGCTCACGGGCTATCGCGTGGGCCCGCATTACGTCGGCTGCACTCCATTCCGAGGTCCCCCAGTAGAGAACCAAACCCTGGTGAATTAAGTCGTCCATCGCTCGTACCGTCTCTTCGATCGGCGTAGTTGGGTCGGGGCGATGGCAGAAGAAGAGATCTAGGTAATCGAGCTGCAACCGCTTCAGGGATCGGCGGGATGCTTCGTAAATGTGTTTTCGTGACAACCCTCGGTCGTTCGGCCCTTCGCCACCCCAGAAAACCTTGCTCGACACCACAAAACTTTCTCGGGGCCATCGAGCTTTCTTCAAAACGTTGCCCATGACAGTTTCTGCATTTCCGCTCGCGTATGCTTCAGCGTTATCGAAGAAGTTAACCCCTGCCTCATAGGCCGCGGACATACACTTCAGAGCCGCCTCTTCACCGACTTGGCCTCCGTACGTAACCCATGCACCCAGCGATAATTCACTGACCTTCAAACCGGCGCTGCCGAGACGACGATACTTCAAGTTTGACTCACAGAGCGAAGAATAGCAGCGGAATATTAAAGCAATGACGGAAGGCGAAACCTGGATTCAGGACAATTTTGGACCATGTAGAATCCTCACCCGCGACGGACCCCCTCTGAATTGCCTTCTTCGGGAAACCTCTTATTTCCACAGAAGACCACAAACTGTCAGTTGGTGCACCTTGTGAGTCGAGATGAGAAAAAACTCGAACGGATCCGTAATGCAATGCGGCTTGAAGGGCTTAGTGGTCTTGTGCTTCGCATACCTGAGAATGTTTCATACCTTTCTGATGCATGGCCCGGAAGGGGCTTAACCTATTTGATCCTCCCACTTGACCGCGACCCCATTCTAGTTCATCCCTTGGGGGAAACGGTGCCGGAGACGTGGGTTGAGAATGTGAGGATGTACAAGTGGGAAACTTACGAACACCTCGGTGACTCACTGACAGTAGGAGTTAACGAGGTGCAGAAAGCGTTAATGGACTCGGGGATCGAGTCTGGCACGATCGGAATCGAACAAGGGTGGGAGCATTTCCTTGGGACACCGCTACGTTATGAGATGATGGTTGTTGGAGAAAAGACCACAACCGTCCTCAAGAATCGACTCGCCAGCTATGAATTGAAAAACGCTTCTCCTCTCCTCGTCCAAGCCAGATCTGTAAAGACGGTAGGTGAAGTTGTTGCGATGAGGAAGGTCAACCGAATAGCTCGCGTTGGATTGGAGATATTCGAACAAAACCTGAAGCCAGGATTGACCGAAGTTCAACTCTCTTCAAAAATTGAACATGAGATCGTTACCCAAGGCGTAATGAAGTTTCGTGCCAATCACGTTGTTGCTTGCGCTTTCGTAGCTTCTGGACCGTCTACGGCGGAGGCTTACAAGTACGTGGTCGGAAATACGAAACGGAAGATGAGACGTGGAGAGTTGGTGATGTTGGAACTCGATGTAGTAGCAGATGGGTATAGTTCAGACACGACTAGGACCTTCGTCGTGGGAAAACCCAGCAAGAGACAGCGCGCTCTTCTCGAAGCTGTACTCGAATCGGAAAAGTCAGCGATAGCTGACATAAGGCCTGGGGTTAACGCGGCAGAGATAGCTCGGAGATCAATAGAGGTAATTCAGAAACATGGATTGTCGGACTGCTTGGTACATAGGCTTGGGCATGGAATCGGGGTTGCGGTACATGAACCGATACCTGCCTTACATGTTGAGTCGAATGATCGTCTAAAGCCTGGAATGGTTCACAGCGTTGAACCGGGCATCTACAGCCAAAAGTTCGGGGGCATACGGATAGAAGATGACATCCTCGACACGGAGAGCGGTACGGAGTATCTTTCAAACTTCCTAAGGATTCAGGAATGAGTCACAATTGTGGTTAGGGTAACTCGTCGAAGATCTAAGTTTGCCTTACCAATGTTCGTGGTGTACGATCTGTTCAAGCGGCCGCCGGCCACGTTTCAGGGAAGGGGATTTGATATCCGCCGCAGGCAAACCTATCGAAATGACTCCAACGGGGTGGAAGTGCTCTGGAATCGCAAGGAGCTTTTTCATCTCTTGAACGCGGAACACACCGGTGAAAGCTGAGGCGTAACCTTCGTTAACGGCGGCGAGAAAGATTGTCATGCATGCACTGCCGATGTCGAAGTACCAGTAGGGCGTGGGCCATTCAATCTCAGTCCCATCTTCTTTCAGCTTATCTTGTTCTCTATAACGGTCGTGATACATCTTCTCGCTCGCGCAGGCCACGATTAGCAATGGGGCTTCTGACACGAACTTGTGGAAACGCCGACTGGCATAGAAGTCAATCTCCCCTTGCAGATTTCCTATTTGTTTCCTTAACCTCTCGCCCTGTACCACAACATAAGCCCAGCCTTGACTGAAACCAGCGCTCGGTGCATGCACCGCTAGTCCAAGAATTCTGTCAACAACCTCCTTTGGTACAGGTGTTGGTTGGAAGTTCCGAACCATTCTACGTTTTCGGACAACCTTCTCGAATTCCATTCGTAACCCAGCCCTCAATTGGCGGCCTTGGATTTCAACAATTTCAACCTACGCTCGTAAAGTTCGGAACCGAGAACGGATGCTAGACGAAAGAAATAGAAGAAAAGGAAACTAAGGGATTACACCAGAAACGGACTAGTATCGTCTGTGTTTCTGGTAGCAGGCTCTGCAGTAGACAGGTCGGCCTTGCGTAGGCTTGAACGGTACTTCAGTCTCAGCACCGCAGTCAGAACATGTAACCTTGTACATAGTTCGGCCGCCATATCCTTCTTGACTCATACTCACTAACACCACTCTATTCTTTAGTTACGCGGAAGATAGTACCTAGGTACAATCGTAGCGTACCGAGGTTTAGGAAGCAACCGAACGTAAATAAAGCTATACCACAACCGGATGTTAACTTACGCACTGTCTCGCAAAGCTCGATTCGGCATACGGCGAGAAAATCTGAGTCTATACGTAATATGTGACATGAAACCGAGAAGGTTACATTCCCCACCACGTATTACACGGCTATGTGTGAAATGCGGATCGCGGTGGGAGGGTCTGAAAGGCAGTTTTTCATGTTGGGGAGCCCAACGCAGCCTGTTAACGGCCGGTAAGCCCCTCAGGAGTCTTATCCATCAGCGACCGAAGGATGAGTATACAAATTGAGAATTGAAGAGATACGGAACGGGATGAGGAACATCCATCTAGAAGGAAAAATTTTCGATATGAACCAGTTTATGCTAGTACTAGATGATGAAAGCGGGCGAACGTTCGTTAGATACAATTACAGAAATCTGGCAAAGCCAATTCAGAAAGGCGACTATGTTAAGGTGGATAACGGCATCGCCGTAAACTACTCTGGGATTCTGCAAGTGAAATTACCGCGAAACGGTTCCATTACACCTACCCAGTGAGCGCCGACTTTTCAATTGCGTTAGATAGGAATGATACTAGGTATCGCGCGATTATCAAAGAGTCGTGCAGGGATACGGCTTGATGTTAGCGATATTGCTGGCATTAAGCCATACGGATTCCCCCAGTCTCCCTTAATCAACCACCGACCTTCAAGGCCAAGGGCATCGGCAGTAGCGTCAGAATTGAGCGTAACGGAATATTCGAGTAATTGCTCTTATGAGTATGATCGCGAAGACTACTTCTATTGTAATTAGAAAACTGGACCTTCACGCATAAGGGCAAAGCCTCAAGATTCGTAAATACAATGCTAACGCCGACTGCAACGGTCAAAGATTTGGTACACCGATAATCGGCGCGAGCAGACACTCAACAGTATCGGAATGACCAATTCAAATTGCCATAATCAGGAACCACCGATAACCCACTTATCCCCATCCATAAACTCAGCATTGAGCGAGTTGACATGGCCAGTATCGAGAAAATGCTAAATCCAAAAGCCGTCGCGGTAATCGGGGCTTCTGAGAGCGAGGGGTCAATCGGCCAATCCCTGATGAAAAACCTGCTAACGGGGGCAGAACGCAGGAAAATTTACCCAGTGAACATGAACCGAGAGACAGTCATGGGACTGAAGTGTTACCCATCAGTATCAAAGATCCCTGAACATATCGACTTGGCCGTTATTGCCACGCCCGCAAAGACTGTGCCGGCTATAGTAGAGGAATGCGCGAAAGCCGGGGTGGACGGTGCTGTTATTGTTTCAGCCGGTTTCCGAGAGGTCGGAGCCGAAGGCGCCAAGCTAGAGAGCGAAATTAAGAAAATCCAATCGATGCACGATATTCGGATTCTAGGACCAAACTGTGTCGGGATTGCAAGGCCACAAATAGGGCTCAATGCCACGTTCCTCCGAGACAACGCTCAACCTGGCCAGATTGCATTCATCTCGCAGAGCGGAGCGTTGGGCTCTGCAATATTAAACTGGGCGGTAAGCGCAGGCATAGGCTTCAGCATTTTCGCTTCGCTAGGATCGACCCTAGATATCGACTACGGAGATATGATCGATTACTTAGGCGAGGACCCAAACACAAGAAGCATCATCATCTACATGGAGGGCGTCGGAAACGCCAAGAAATTCATGAGCTCAGCCAGAGGCTTTGCACGCACAAAACCCATCATCATAATTAAAGCTGGTCGGCATGCTGCTGGCGCAAAGGCCGCATCCTCACACACCGGTGCACTGGCTGGTGACTACGCTGTCTACGAAGCAGCCTTCAAGAGAGCTGGAGTTGTGAAGGTAAATGAGATCGGAGATCTATTCAACTGCGCCAGCGTCCTAGACTCAAGATTTCTGCCCGCTGGTCCGAACTTAGCCATCGTCACCAATGCTGGAGGACCCTCGGTCTTAGCTGCTGATTCGATTGTCACTCACGGCGGACAACTAGCACAGTTATCTGACGAGTCTATGAAAATATTGAATGCAGCCCTTCCTCCATACTGGAGTCGAGGAAACCCTCTCGATATCCTAGGGGACGCAGATACCGCTCGATATGAACTCGCAGTGAAAACCTGCATTGCAGATCCAAATGTTGATGGGCTTCTCGTAATCTACACCCCCCAGGGAACCACGCAACCAACCCAACTCGCTGAAGCGGTAACGAAAATTGCTGCAGACAGGCGTAAGCCAATGCTTACGGTCTGGATGGGCGAGAGCGCCGTCAGGGAAGCCCGCGGGATATTTCATAAGAACGACATACCAACCTATTCAACTCCTGAGGAAGCGGTCAAGACATACTCGTACATGTACCAATACCGACGAAACCTTGATCAGCTCTACCAAACCCCACAGGAACTAAACGTGGACTTTTCACCGCCGAAGAGCCATCTTAAAGTGATGATTCGAAAGGCGGCGAAGACGCGAAGAGCCCTAACTCAACCTGAAGTGGACCGGTTCCTCGATGCATACGCGATCCCACGAGCAAAGGGCTCCTTGAGCAAAAGCGCGGACCAAGCGGCAATGATCGCTTTAGACATCGGTTATCCAGTAGCGTTGAAGATCTCCTCCGAAGACATTCTTCACAAAACAGACATTGGCGGCGTCGTCACCGGTCTTGACTCAGCTCAAGCAGTCAAGGATGCGTATAAGGCGATTATCGATAGAGCACACAAAGCGAAACCTGAAGCTAAGATTGATGGCGTGTACGTGCAAAAAATGGCGTTGGATATAGACTACGAACTAATCCTCGGCGCGAAAAAAGATAGGGACTTTGGATCAGTTATTCTATTTGGAATGGGAGGGACCGCGGTTGAACTCATTAACGACGTGTCGATCGGACTTGCGCCGCTGAATCAGATTCTCGCACATCGTGTTATCGAAGAGACGAAAATATACAAAGCACTTTCGAAAGGCCTTCGGAACAAGAAACCTGTTGACTTACGACCGCTCGAAGAGATCATGGTGCGGTTCTCCAACCTAATTGTAGACTTCCCTGAAATCAGTGAAATGGACATCAACCCACTAATTGCTTCCCACGGTGAGTTCACCGTCCTCGACGCAAGGATGATAATTGATCCTAGCGCTCTCGACCATGCCGAAACTTACCCACACCTAGTAATCATGCCTTACCCGTCAAAGTATGTCATGCCATGGAAACTGGAAGACGGCACCGACGTAACCTTGAGGCCCATAAAACCCGAAGATGAACCTATAGAGCTGGAATTCATAAGAGGCTTATCGACGGAGACCAGCCGATTCAGGTTCTTCCAAATAATCAAAGACCTCCCACATGACGCCTTAGTCCGCTTTTGCAACATCGATTATGACAGAGAAATGGCGATCATCGCCGAAACCCGAGAGGGAGATCGAAACTTGGAGATTGGAGTAAGTCGCCTCATTTTGGAGGCGAACAAGAAACGGGGCGAATTCGCAGTTGTGGTTGCAGACAAATACCAGGGAAAGGGTCTGGGTGTCAAGTTGGTTGACCTGCTCATCGGTTTCGCTAAAGAGAAAGGAATGGAGACCATCTATGGTGGGGTGATGGCTGAGAACATCAGGATGATCCGCCTCTGCGAGAAACTCGGCTTCTCCACTCGGAGAGAACAGGAGAATACAATTGCAGAGCTAAAGCTAAACTGAATCGCAGAGATGAGAGAGTGGACGGTTACTTTTTCTTAGCCTTCGACACGGCGAAGAGGATAACCCAGACTACAACCGCCCAGACAACGATATCGAGGATCAATCGTATGGGACGAACGACCCATGGGAAATACTGAGGAGCCACCACCATCATCTCCAACCACGCAAAAGGATACCCATAGTAAACTGCCCCCACCAACATCTCGGGCGTGTCACCAATTAGACCAGTTAACAGAGTTATTACGACGCCAGCGACAACCGCGTAGACAACCATCTTCATGCTAGACTTCGTCTTTATCACCATTGATTAATCATGAATAACTTGGAACCACTATTTAGAGACTTTTTCGAACCGTACGATTAAGATTTGGCAAGCAGGTACATGAATTCGTGGTGGGCCCGCCCGGGTTCGAACCGGGGATCTCCGCCGTTCTCAAGTATTGAATGTGAGGGCGGCGTGTTACCAGCTGCACCACGAGCCCAGTCTGACCATCTTGCCGATTTTGCGTAGGCACCCCTTGAAGCTTGTGGAACTACATGAATTGCACGAATGCCCTTCTGTTGACACGATAAATGGCTTTCCTAGGCACCCGAATTGATGCTCTCACTTGATAAGACACGGCTCTAAACTCGCAGATGTTTAGCCGGGTTGAAGGGTGCAGGCCGTAATAATCAAAGAGAAAGGAACGGTTCAGATTCAGAATCTTCCTACGCCCAAGATTAGTCCAAACGAGATACTCGTTAAAATGAGAGCATGTGGAATCTGTGGAACTGATCTCGAGAAAGTTCACGGAGAACACATTACGCCGCCAGTTCTCGGACATGAGGTGACTGGAATTGTTCAGGACGCCGGAATAGAAATCAAAGGCTTCAGTATCGGTGACCGAGTCATCGTGCACCATCATATTTCATGCCGCAACTGCTACTTTTGCAAGAACGGCCTCGAAACACTATGTGAGGAATATCCGAAAAGCAATCTTGACCCCTGCGGGTTTGCAGAATACTTCAGAGTTCCAGAGACACTCGTGAAAGGGGGAACCGTGCACAAGTTGCCCGATTCTGTAAGTTTCGAGGAAGGCTCACAGGCGGAACCCACTGCATGCTGCATCAGAGCACTCCGTAAGGCTGGCGTTTCGGTTGGTAACAGTGTCGCCGTTTATGGTCTAGGTCCTGTTGGCCTGACGCATGTGCAGCTCCTGAAATGTTTCGGGGCCGGGCCTGTATACGCCATCGATGTGATTAAGCAGCGTAGACATTTCGCTACTAGGTTGGGCGCGGATTTAGCATTTGATCCAACTACCGACGACACCCACCAGGCAATTTCCCTGTTGACACGAGGCATTGGGGTTGATTACGCGATTGTTGCAACTGCCAACTTGAAAGCACTAGAATCAGCGTTTGCCACAGTTCGTAAAGGAGGTAGCGTCGTTCTATTTGGCGCCCCAACACGAGGCGCAATGATGTCAATGGATATGAGTAAGATGTTTCTCCGAGAGGTGCGATTTCAGTCGAGCTACTCCACGTCCGAAACTGAAATGCAGATGGCTATCCAACTGATCGAGAGCAAACGGATTACACCCTCGGAGATCATTACGGATAGGTTCCCGCTCTCTCAAGCAATAGAAGCGCTCGGACTCGCGGACAATGCTGTAGATGCAGTTAAGATAATAATTGAGAATGAATAATTGCGAAGCTCAGTCGAGTGTAGCGGAGCTTAATATCGACCAACCTGGTTGGGGTTGAGGGTCAGCTCATGGCAAACACCATGCTCGCAGTTAGGTTCTACGAACCCGGTAATCTCAAAGCAGAACAAGTCTCTGTCCCTGAACCTGGACCGGGAGAATTGATTGTGAAAAGCGCCGTCGCCCTGACATGCGGCACGGACGTTAAAATGTACAGACGCGGGCACCCCCTGGCAAAACCACCCCAAATAATGGGGCATGAGTTTGCAGGAAGCGTGTCGGCCGTTGGAAAAGGGGTTACAAACTTTAGAGTCGGGATGAATGTGGTTGCTGCGAACTCCGCTCCTTGCAATCAATGCTTCTACTGCATGCTGCACCAGCCGAACCTATGCGAACGTTTGAATGAAAGCATAATTGGGTTCACCTGGCCTGGCACATACGCGGAGTATGTTCGAGTTCCAGAAAGAATCGTTCGACAGAACACGTTTCAAGTTCCCGACGGGGTGCCGCTTGAGAACGTAGCGAGTCTAGAACCGTTGGCTTGCGTGGTACACGGATGGGAGCTGATCAGAATATTCCCCACCGGAGGAACAGTCGTAATTATCGGTGGCGGTCCGATCGGTCTGCTACACGTCCAACTCGCGCGGCTTAACGGTGCGCGCCAAGTGGCTTTGTGTGATGTCGTGTCAGATCGGTTGAAGGAGGCTGAGAGGGTTGGGGTGGACGTAACGATAAACTCGTCAAAAGAGAATCTTGTAGCAAGGGTCCGAGAGCTTACAGATGGGAGGGGAGCGGACATGGTTGTGGAAGCAGTTGGCCGAGGTGAAACTTGGGACGCAGCTCCGACCCTAGCTAGAAAGGGCGGTACAGTCCTTCTCTTCGGGGGATGCCCGTCAGGGACGATGACGTCGTTCGAAGCGGAGAAGATACACTATGGCGAATTGCAGGTTCAAGGAGCATTCCACCATACACCCTCCTCGGTTGAACGCGCCTTCCGGTTAATCGTGTCGGGGCGGGTGTCCATCAAACCGCTAATCTCTCACGAGATGCCACTAGAACGGGCTGAGGAAGCTCTTCAGCTGATGGGAAGCGGAAAGGCATTGAAGGTTGCCCTGCGTCCGCCAAAGTAGTTTGCTAGAAGCTCGATAGTCCGTCCAGCGATAGATGGCTTAGAGCAGGTCTTCTGGCTCCTCAAGGTTACGTTTCACGTCCCTGAGGAACTTAGCGGCGGGAACGCCATCGATAATTCGATGGTCGAAAACGAGTGTTAGCAGTGTCGATGGTCTAGCGGAGACCTGGTTTCCATTGGCGAATGGTTTGTAGGCGATTCGGCCGAGGCCAAGAATTGCGCATTGGGGTGGGTTTATGACTGGTGCGAATGATTCAACATCGTATGCGCCGAGGTTGGTTACGGTGAATGTGCCGCCAGTCAAGTTCTCAATTGTTAGCCGATTCTCATTGGCTTTTCTAGCGAGGTCATCAATCGTTGAGCCGATCTCCTTCAGGGATAGCCTGTTTGCATTTCTGACGACAGGAGCAACTAGACCTTGTTCGGTGTTTATGGCCACGGCGACGTTGACGTCGGAGTAGGTTGTAACTTCGTCGCCTTCGATTGTTGCGTTAACACTATTGTGATCATGCAACGCTTTTGCAGCTGCTTTTACTCCGAAAGCTGTGAACCCAACATGGCTCTGCTTTTCTCTCATCGCCATTAGTTTCGTGGCGTCTGCTACGATGGTGATTGTAACCGGGACGACGGTTCGTGCACTGAACGAGAGTCTTTCAGCCACGGCCTTTCTAACCCCGGTAAGTTTCGTCTTCTTCAGTACGGATGGTTGAGGAATCTTTGAGATGGTTTGCGTAGTCTGCGAGGATGGGCTTTGTTTTGCGGCTATGATATCTTCTCGGGTTATTCGACCACCGGGACCAGTTCCCTTCATTGAGGTTAGGTCGAGGCCGTATTCTTGGGCTAAGTGCCGTGCTGCTGGAGAAGCAATTACCCGGTCTGAGGGCGTTCCGTATGCTGGCGTGGCCGGAGGTGGCTGTGTTTTCACCTGCCCAGTCTTCTCGATTGACACTGGTTGGGGTGTTGATGATTCAGGTTCTCCAATGATTGCAACTGGCTCTGCTACTTGAACATCTGTCCCGACGCTCGCTAAGATCCTGGTCAAAGGGCCGTCATCTGGAGCTTCAATTTCAAAGGTGGTCTTCTCACCTTCTACGACGAGTATGGGCTCTCCTTTTCTAACCAATTCGCCCTCCTTCTTCAACCATTCAACGATCTTGCCCGATTGCATCCCAGGATCGAGACGAGGCATGACAACTTGCGTCAAAACAAATCACTTGCCTAGGAGGGTTTGGACGGCTTGGATGACGCTTTCCGCGTTTGGCATATATTGCTGCTCGAGGGGTGGAGAGAACGGGATTGGCATGTCTGGGCACGCGACTCGTGTAATTGGGGCGTCCAAATAGTCGAAGGCACTCTCCGTGATGGAAGCCGAGATTTCGGCACCCACGCCACCTCTCTTCACATCATCAGACGCAATAACCAGTCTGGACGTGCGCTTGACCGACTCTACGATTGTTTCAAGGTCGAGCGGCTGGATTGTTCTTACATCTATGACCTCAGCTGAGACGCCTTTATCCTCCAGTTTTTTCGCGGCCGCTAGAGATTCACCAACCATTCTCGAAACCCCCACAATCGTGACGTCGTCGCCCTTCTTTTTCACGGCTGCTTTTCCTAGAGGGGTTACGTATTCCTCCTCGGGAACCGGTCCCTTGGTTCGGTAGAGTAGGCCGCTTTCTACGAAGAGGACTGGGTTGGGGTCTCGGATTGATGACTTCAGCAGGCCTTTAGCATCACTTGGATCTGCAGGCAAAACTACCTTCAATCCTGGAGCCTGCAGAAACCAGGCAGGGGTGAATTGTGAGTGTTGCGATCCATGTTGTCGGCCGAGGCTGTATTGGGTTCTCAATACCATTGGTACTTGGAGTTGGCCTCCGCTCATGAAATGCATCTTTGCGGCTTGAGTAGACAGCTGATCCATGCATATGGGGAGGAAGTCCATGTACATGATCTCGGCTACGGGCTTCATGCCGGCTAAGGCTAAACCGACTGCCGCTCCAGCTATGGCCGCTTCCGAGATTGGGGTGTCCCTAACACGTTCAGGCCCGAATTCGTCGAGCAAACCTCTAGTGACCTTGTAGACCCCGTTGAATACACCGATCTCTTCTCCAAGGAGTATCACGTTCGGATCACGGATCATTTCCTCGCGGAGAGCCTCGCGGAGTGCGTCAGCGTATGTGAGTTCTTTCATCAGTATCACTTTGCGTAAACGTAGTTTCCGATCTCGTCGAATGGTAACGGCGAACCTTGCATAGCGAATTTAACTGAGTCCTCGATTTCTTGTTGTGTTGCCGCGTCGACTTGTTCAACTTCCGTTGTCGTCATGATCTTCTGGTCTAGAAGCCGCTTCTTGAATGTAAGAATAGGATCGCGTTCGAGCCACTTGGCGACTTCTTCCTTGGGACGATATTCTCCTTTATCATAAACTCCGTGGCCTTTCATCTTGTAAGTTAGGCATTCAAGGAACGTTGGAATAGAGTCTCTGCGGGCTTTCTCAGCCGCAGACTTGGTCGCGGCGTATACGGCTATAACATCATTTCCGTTGACAACCATCGTTTCCATTCCATACGAGCGCGCTCTCTCTGCAATGCTCGGACTTGAGACCGCCATCTTTACGTTGGTTGACATTCCGTACTGGTTGTTTTCACAGAACAGTAGAACCGGAAGCTTCCACAGGGCGATGAGGTTTACGCCTTCGTGGAAGGCGCCAGTGTTGCAGGCACCGTCGCCGAAGAATGTGGCGGCTATTTGCTTGCTCTTCTTCTGTTTAAGACCGAGGCCCACGCCTGCTGTTATTGGTATTCCGCTACCAACTATAGCCGTGGCGTAAATTGAGCCTGTCTTAGGGTAGATGGCTACGTGCATCGAGCCGCCTAGCCCTTTGCAGTTACCCGTTGACTTTCCAAAAAGTTCTGCCATACAGAGGTTGGACGGAACATCCTTGGCCAAAGCGTGTCCGTGGCCACGGTAAGTGGTTACCGTCAAATCGTTGGGCTGAAGGGCCATCATTGCGCCTGTCGCAATCCCTTCCTGGCCTAGATACAGGTGAGATGGGCCTATCAATAATCCTTTGACAAGGAATAGTTCCTCGACTTTCTCCTCGAACTTTCTAATAATAAGCATCTTCCTGAGCATTTCACGTAACAGCTCCCTCGTTAGCCCATACTTGGCGTAGTCGTTTTGCGGTACTTCTTGTACTTCGGTTATCGTCGCCATGTCTATCTCAGCTGATCAATATTCGCAGGCTGGTTCTTTAGCCATTCTCCGTTTCCCACTCAGTCAATTTCAAGTTCGTGGATGAGTTTCATTCTCGGCGGATCTTCGTTCTATGTTCCAGCGGCTCTAAACATCGGTTGCACTATACCTTCCTCAACCATCTCTAACGAATGTTTGTACACTTTGCTCCATTGCTCGTACAATTTCACGTATTTCTTATGGATGGTCTGATTGGGTTCGAAGGTTCGCTCCCATTTGACCAAGTCCTTCGCCGTCTCTTTCAAATTCTGGAACATTCCGACGCCCACTCCTGCGCAAATTGCCGCGCCCAGGGCTGTAGATTCTTTGATTATTGGGACGTTTACCGTGATTCCGAACACGTCGGATAATATTTGGGGCCACAGGAAGCCCTTCGATGCCCCCCCACAGAATACAACTCGCTTTATTTTTCGATGAGTGATCGCTTGCAATATTTGCAGGTGGCCCAACGCTACATAAGCCGCGCTCTCTTCAATCGCCCTAACGCATGCCTTCTTGCCAGATGCTTGCGGTCGGTTGATGTCGAACTGGACAAAGGAAGGGGAGGCATGAATCCATCTTCTAGCGTTCATTATATCCGAGAAAATCGGGATGACACCGTTTGACCCAGGCTCGACATCTTCGGCTTGTTTTTCAAGCAAATAGTACGCATCAACTCCTTCCCGAGTCGCGATTTCCTTTTCTCGTTCGCAGAATGCATCCCTGAACCATCGCATCGTCAATCCGCATAGGAAGCCTATCCCTTCCGTCATCCACATGCCTTCAACTGCATGGCAAAGGGTACGCAATCGAATTCTTGGGTCTATGATCGGTTTGTCAGTAACAATCGTTTGTTGCCAAAAGGTTCCACCAATCGTCGCTGAATCATAGGGTTGAACCGCTGCTATGCCGATAAGGCCCAGCTGAGTATCTGCTCCACCTACGACTACGGGTGTTCCCGGTTTGAAACCTGTCTCGGAGGCGGCCTCAGCGGTGACCTCTCCTAGGACTGTTCCTGGTTCCTTTACCTCCGGAAATATACTCCTAGGTAAGGAACACCAATCGAGGATTTCGTCCGACCAGGTTCTCTTTGCGAGTTGAAATAGATTTGAGCTTGAACCAATCGAAGGATCGGTGACGAATTCTCCAGATAGTCGGTGAAGGATCCAATCGCTTATCATCGTCATCTTGGCAGTTTTCTTAAAGATCTCTGGCTCGTGTTTCTTGATCCAAAGGAATCTTGGGGGCGAGGTGATCGCGAGCCAGTCACCAGCTTTGAGGTAGATTTTCTTGGCGATACCGTTCTTAATCATTTGAGCAACTTCATTTTTGGCGCGTGAATCGACGTTCGGGCATGCCCAGATTTCTCTTCCAGCCTCATCATAGAGCACCATGCCCTCGCGCATGCTAGTCGCACTTACGCCGCGGATCTCATCGGGTCGTATCTTGGCCCTGTCAATCGCCTCGTGTATTGATTCACAGATAAGTGTCCAATTTCTTGTGGTTTGGAAGACAAACGCGCCTGGATATTCTGGGATCGGAGGATGCGTCCACTCTCTTGAAGCGATTGAAACTTGCCTTCCCTCAGAGTCAAAGATTACACACCTGCCGCTGCCGGTTCCTGCGTCTATCGCGGCCAGATAGTCGCTACTCAAGCTAACTCATGCCCTAGGTGAAAGGAGTCATTTTACGGAAGGGTGCTGCCCATACTTTGTCCGTTTGAAGACCTTCAAGTAGGATAGCTCTTTTCTTGTGAACTCCCTTGGTTTCGCAAGAACTACTGAATGGACCGCCATGTTCGCAACGTCCTCGAGCACTATCGCAGTCTCCAACCCTTCTTCGGGTGTTCTTCCTACAACAACTACTCCGTGCTTTCTTAGGAGGACGGCGTCACATTTCTCGAGGGCCTTCAGGACCGCCGCCAACTCGGCAGGTTCCGTTGTGCCGGGAAGTGAGTATTTCCGTACTAGCGGCACCCTGCCTCCAAGATAGAAAGCCTGTTCCGCCGAAACACATGGAATCTCCATGTTAGCGGCGGCAAAAGCGCAAGCCATCGGCGAATGCGTATGAATCACCGTACTGATTTCAGGCCGATTCTTGTGAATGTAGGTATGCATGGCAGTTTCTACAGATGGCCTGAAATTCCCCTGAACAAGTTTAGCGTCGAGGCCCACAATGATCAGATGGTGCGTGTTCAATGTGAGTTTGCTGAATCCACTCGGAGTGATTAGTGCGTAGTCTGTGTTCGGGATTCGGACGCTAACCACACCGAACGTTGAGGTCACGAGGTGGTTCTCAAAGAGGCCACGAGCCACTTCAACCGTCTTACTTGCCAAGTCGTCGATTATCCGCTGTTCCACACCGGGTACGCTAAAATCGGACGTCTAAAGCCACCTTCACATTGTCTGATACTATGCTTCTTTTGGGGAGAGATGACTGTTAAGGGTAGGTGTAGATAGGTTTCATAGAAATCGCGTGGCCGCTTACTGTTTCTGCCACCATCTTCAACACAGGTTCTGTATTCATGTAATAGAATCTAATGTTCTCGCCCAGCCTTCCACTCATCATAACATCCACGCCGTTTTTCTTGAAATCTGCCAGCGCTTTTTCGACATCCTCAACTGGGCTCACAACGGAAACATGGTGCAATCCCTCTCCCTTCTCTTCTAAGAATTCCTTGTAGATGCTCGGCCCTTCCAACGGTTGCAGTATCTCGAAGTCAATCGGGTCACAGTGGACCTCCGCCCCAAGCATCGAATAGTTAGCCGTTTTGCCATGGAGTTCCTGGTGGTGCAGGATCGGGGGCTTGTGTTCGTAGACACTCCAAGGCCCCCAACCAAGAATCCTGTGATATGCCTCCATAGTTTTCCTCAAATCCTTCACGACTACGGCAACCTGAGTAATCTTCATCCCAGCCGGGACGGGTTTAGTCATTAAGTGTCATCTCCCAGAAGAAAGGGCAAGTCGCTTCGTATATTAGCCTTAGTCTACATTGAGGTCTTTCAGCGAGGTATGTCCCTTGAAGTGCGGAATCGCGGTTACAGGACGGGCAAACCCGAAACTTATCGAAAGACTCGCAGTAGAAGCCGAAAGAGCGGGATATGATTATTTTCTTGTAACCGATCATTTCATGCTTCCAAACTCAAACAATCATATCGATGTTTGGTCCTTCTTGCCTTACCTAGCCGCGAAAACCGTCACGCTCAGACTGGGAACGGCCGTTACCCCTATCACGTTTCGACCACCCGGTATGCTCGCGAAGATGGCCGCAACTACAGATTATCTGTCTGGCGGGCGTCTGATAGTTGGAGTGGGGTTTGGGTGGTATCGGCCGGAGTTTGAAGGGTACTCCGAGTGGCATGAGAATAGGGAGAGAATCGCGTTTAGCCTCGAAGCAATCGAATTGATGAGACGCTTATGGACTGAACCGGGGCCGGTGAACTTCAATGGCAAATATGTACACGCTAAGAGCGCTGCTCTTGAGCCCAAACCAATTCAGAAGCCCTGTCCACCAATATGGTGGGGTGGACACCTCCCAGTGTCGCTTCGTGCAGCGGGGAAGTATGCGGACGGATGGATGCCGATCGGTCCTAGATGGTTCGACGAAAGCTACCCCAAACCTGATGAATACTCGAGAATGAAAAAAGTAATTCTCGACGAGTTGAACAAGCGCAAATATCCTGAGGAAAAATTCGTATTCACGACCCTAATCAACCGGACAGAGATCCAAACGCTCCGGAGAGACGTTGAACAGTATGTGGACGCAGGGATGACACATTTTACGTTAGGCGAGAAAGCGGAGAACGAAAAATGCCTGCAAGAAATAGGCCGCGTCGCGAAAGAGGTAGGAGGATCTTTCTAGGAAATTGGCAAGAACCTCAGGCTGGAAGTTATCATTCATTCCCTACTATATGACGTCCCCTGCCGTTTGGGTCTCGCCATCAACTGACGAAGCGATCCGTGTCATCTCGAAAGCCGGGTATGAGGCTGTAGAATGGATGCTCGGTCAGCATTTCCGGAATACCAGAGATCTCAGGAACTTGGTCAACAAAACGAGGAGGCGGGGGCTTGCCGTTTCGAATATAATGTGCTGGCAAGACCTGGTGACAAAGAATCCTGCCGTTAGGAATAGGCGTCTGAAGCTCTTGAATACTATGTTGAGGGAAGCGAGCGAATTGTCTATTCCTTTGATGAATGTCTTCACGGGGCCGATGACTTGGAAATCTGACTTCCAGAGGATCGGCCACGAAATCTCGGAAGGCGAAGCTTGGAAGGTTGTTGTCGACTCATTTTCTAGTCTGGTTGACTCGGCGGAGAAGAATCATGTCGTAGTTACCGTTGAACCTGTATTCGGGATGTTGGTGCACGACTATTATACCGTTAAGGAGTTTCTCAGTTACTTCGATTCCAAGTATTTGGGAGTGAACCTTGATCCATCTCACTTCGTGGTGTATGGAAACGACCCCGTATGGGCGGCGAAAATGCTCGGCGACAAAGTGCGACATGTACATGTGAAGGATGCGTTCGGGAAACCCGGCGGCCTCGGAGAAACTTTCATTTTTCCGTTTCTTGGTGAGGGTGTTGTCGATTGGAAGAGGTTCTTTGTGGCCTTACGTAATTCTGGGTACAGTGGCTATCTCTCGCTTGAATTCGAGAATGACCGTTACCTGAACAATGTGTGCGACGGAAAATGGTCAATAGCCGCAGTAGAGCTCAGGAAACGAGTAGAGAAGTTCCTGCCGACAAATGCATAGGGAAAGCGCTGACAACTATACCGCTATGGATCTGCAACAGCCGAGTTCAGCGAATTAGCCGTATCAAAGCCACGACAGCTATGGCACCCCAAACTACATTCAGAACACCATTTTGATACGCCCTCTTGACGAAAGCAACGAGGCCGAGCCCCACCGATCCACTTAGATTCAAAAACTGGTAGACGTAAGTGTTCGGTGAAACAAAGTTCAGACTCACGCTACCATAGGCAATTACGACAGCGATCAACCCATACCAACCTAGAATTTCCACACCCGTCCGCCGTATATGATCCATCTTGACTGAATTCGCAGGGAGCATCTCTTTCGACACCAACTCATCTTAGAGCGATGCTCCACCATAAAAGTGGCTCCTCACATTACGTAATTCCAGCAACGATTAACAGATGAATTCTACGCAATCGAAGAACTAAGGATGCAAAATGCTGGAACAGTAAGAACCACTTCGGAATAGTTTGCCATCCCGAAAGTGATCCTGCAGAGTATGTGAACCTTTGTCGATTCGGCGATTTCTGTCGTTTAGATTGCTTATTCTGGCGGTATCTCCATCTGGCCCTTGATCAAGTCAAGACCTTTGCCCTTGAAGTAGAAGTATCGCGCGAGATAGATGACCACAGCAGATCCGAATATCACGACTAGCAGGATTGTTGATCCGAAAGTTGAGGGCCCAATGGCAGGATTTGTAACAGACCAGTAGAAGGTGGTTCCCATCCCTATGATCGTTAGAAGGCCAAAGATTGGGAGTAACCAGCGACCACCGATGAGACCCTGGGCCAATTCCTTCTTCCAAAACGGAAGGACGATCGCTGAAATTCCCACTAGAATCCACACTATTGCCCAAATCGTGACCACATTCAGAAGCTGCCCAATGTATGTCGTGTATATGGCGATGTATGTTAGGATGACGGAGATTACGAACGTCAACCCGATCGCTTTGAGTGGGACATGCAGCCTATCGTTCACGTCCGCGAAAACAGTTGGAAGCACCCGGTCGAAAGAGAATGCAAACACGTATCTCGAAATACAGATAGCGAGGCCTGCTGCCCACCAGAAGTTGAATAGCAAGAAGCCGATCTCGACGAAACTCGAAAGGTATGGATTACTTAAGATTGCTGGGATGAATAGAGGTGACCATGGAGAAACCCCCAAGGAGAACTTACCGGCGCCGAATAACCCAAACACCGCTTGCATGAAAGGATAGCTTTCTGCGCTCGTCACGAAGTAAAGTCCCGTTACATCAAGAATTCCGCAGATCAAGAGTGCAACTAGCACACCCCACAGCATTCCATTTTTCACATTCCTCACTTCGCCGGATATGTAGACAGAATAATTGAATCCATTGAAGAGCAAGACGCCGAATGGAATGGCTAGGAAGGTGGCAGTTTGATTCACGGGTACGAAAGGCATACCCGCCTGCGCCGCTTGCGATACTACCCCATTAACCGTCACATTTCCGCCCGTTAAGCTGCTCAGTCCAGACGCAAAGGAGGCGCTTGTTGTAGTCGCAAATGCTCCGATGAAGATGAAAGATGCGAGGAAGATTATGCCCGCAAGGACAAGCATGATGCGACTGTAAACTCTTGGAGTACAAGCGGCAATAACAATTCCGATAATTATGGTGAGCAGTGTTCCAGCGAATAGGTTTGTGGTACTACTCGCGAAGTTCTGACCCCATGAAATCAGTCCCGGATTATTCCAAATATAACCCAGAGCCACTCCTACGTCTGGCATGACGACCGCGGGTTCGGTTACAGACGCGCTTGCCAAAAGTGCGATGAATGAAATGAACATAGCCCAGCCTCCAACAAACCCCAAAATTGGGTGCAACGTTCGCCCGAGCCAAACGTAGTCTCCTCCGGATCTTGGCATTTGAACCGAAAATATGTAATAGGTTACAGCGAGGGGAATCATGAACAGGAAGCCGATGATTGCGGAGAGTGTGAAGTCGGCTCCAGGCCCGTTCGGGGCTACATAACCTATTTGCGAAGAAATTCCGAAAAGAGTTGGTCCAGTTACGGCCAGGCTCAATATCGTCGCATCATACCACGTGAATGACCTGACTAATCCAGTCGCGTCGCGTAGGAAGATCTTCTGTTTAGTCGACAAGCCAATCTCAGAGGTGGTTCATCAAATTGTATTTAAAACTTGGCATGTGAGAATGATCTTCAGCGAGAACCTTGGTTAGAGGTATGGTAACTTAATTTTATTCAGTCTCGCCTTGGCAGCTGTGTTAAAAGACATTATCCACGAGGCAGCTAGGTAAGCGGCTCACGCTGTTTTCCTAAGAAGACTTTAGAGTACATGAGTGTTTCTTTCTTGGGACATGCCCATGAAATTGAATGATAAAGTCGTAATCATTACTGGTGCTTCTCGCGGAATCGGACGCGCTATCGCAAAGAGATTCGCTCAGGAGGGGGCCAAGGTCGTCATTAACTACAACAAGTCTGAAGACAAGGCTTCTCGGTTAGTGGACGAGATTAGAAAGAATGGGGGACAAGCTCTAGCAGTAAGAGCCGACGTATCTAAGTCAGATGAAGTGAAACAACTCGTAAAGAAAACGGTCGAGACCTACGGTAGAGTGGACATCTTAGTGAACAACGCGGGAGTGATGTTCCAGAAAACATTCCTAGACGCTACCGAAGAAATCTGGGACCAAACTATCGACATCAATCTCAAAGGGGCCTACCTGTGCTCGAAGGAAGTAGCCCCAATCATGTTGAAACAGAAGAAAGGAAAAATAATCAACATATCCTCCAACTCTGGGGCCTACCATCCCTCAGCTCTACGATTCGTAGAATACGTCGTCTCAAAGGCAGGAATGAACGGACTAACCAGAGCGCTCGCACTGAAACTCGGCCCCTATGTTAATGTTAACGCAATCTGCCCAGGTTGGATCGAGACCGAGATGGTCGGGAACACAGATCCCGAAGTTGAACGGAGGGTGCTTGAGGAAACCCCACTAAAACGGTTCGGGACTGCTGATGAGGTGGCTAATGCTGCGCTGTATCTAGCTTCTGACGATTCAAACTTTGTTACCGGAGAGCTTCACATGATAACGGGCAGTCGGGGAATGCATTAGAACTCATGCATACCTACCCCTGAGCCTGAGACAGGTTGCTTATTACTGGAGATTTCCCATGAACCTCGAGGACCGGTTAGCTTGCCTCAACCAAGTGCGAGAACTTACCCGGAGATTGATGAAATCCAGAAACGCATACGCAGCTCCTACCGCTCAGCGTTAGGCAGACACCGCCGTGAACTCATAACGCCGGCATTAATCTTGGACTTGGACGTGGCTCGACACAATGTCAATTTCATGGCACAACGCTTGAAATCATTGCACGCTAAACTCAGGCCGCACATAAAGGTCCAGAAAAGCATTGAACTAGCCAAAATGCAGGTCGAAGCTGGAGCGATCGGAGTTTGTACAGCCACAGTCTGGGAAGCGCTCGTAATGAGCCGCGGCGGAATCGAAGACGTGTTGATAGCAAATGAGGTGGTCGGTAATGAGAAAATTCAAACGCTTGCCGAAGTCGCGAAAGACGGACACCTCACAGTTACTGTAGACAACGCCAATAATGCTGATCAACTCTCCAAGGCGGTCTCCAAGATAGGAAGCAAACTTGACGTCATCATCGAGATCGACGTCGGAATGGGACGCGGCGGGGTTCGTTCTCCGGATGAAGCCGTCGATCTAGCCAAACACTTGTCAACGCTTTCTGGCCTCAGGTTCAGAGGCGTGCAGGGCTATGAAGGGCATTGTATGCTTGAACCGAACCGTGAACTAAGAGTAAAGAAAGCGCGGGAAGCAATGGATATCGTAGGTACGGTGCTCGACCGCTTAGCTAAGTCGGGGTTCAAATGCGAAATAGTTTCGGCCGGGGGAACTGGTACATATGATATTACGGGCGCCGACCCACGCGTTACCGAGATTCAAGCCGGGTCCTATGTTTTCATGGATAATTTCCACGGAAACCTAGTACCGGGCTTCTCGAAATCGTTGACTGTCTTGGGGACGGTTGTGATACAGCACGGCGATACTATCGTATTTGACTGCGGCCGGAAGTCAATCGGCATCGACTTTGTACAACCCACGATGGTGGATTACCCATCGTACGGGGCACGTTACTTTGCGGAGGAACATGCGCTCTTCGACGTCGACAAGCGATGTAGCCTCAAACTTGGAGACACCATGGAGTTCGTTCCAGGGTACGGCCCAACCACAGTAAACCTCTACGACGCATACCACGTTGTCGAAGGTGGTGTTGTTGTCGACATATGGCCGATAATCCCCCGAGGGCCTGGACACGGAGGCTTACTTGCCTCCAGGTAGGTTCCCGACACATGCGCACCCCTATCAAACGACACCCAGCCGCATGACAACCTCTGAGTTTGACCAAATATTCGAGCGAGTATGCAACTGCGGCCGATGGGGTCCAGACGACCAGTTGGGTACTCTGAACTACATCACACCTGACCACATTCGCGCTGCCGCGGCCCTCGTACGCACTGGCCAATCAGTATCGCTGGCGATTCCAATCAACACGGTCGCTGGACCGGATAATCCTCAGCCTGCATTCCACTACATTGTGCAGGCCTACGACACACCGAACACTTCCGACGAGCCACGGTTCGCGTTGGACTACCCGGCTTGTGAGTTCCATGGTGACTATAATCGTCTTCCCCAAGGTTCGCAGTTATCTGGAGTTTCGCCAATTCAAATACGTCAGATTCAGAAGAGCCCAATCTAGTACTTTAGTGCCGCGAAATCAGGCTGCTTAAATTGGCGGGTAATTCATTCTCGAAGCGAGAGCTCCAAGGAGTGATGCACGAGAAATGGGGGAGCCGCGAGTCCTTTACGCAATCGCGGAGTCTTGCCCCTTCGATTCGGTTCTCGTGCGCGATATGAAAAAAGCTGTAAATTCGCTGCTGCAACTCAACCTTAAGCGCTTCAGGGTTCCCCAGAAGAACTTGGCCAAGTATTCTGCGCTGGACATCGTAAAACAGGCTTTGGAACTTGTCTTCGAGTTCTCGCCATCTGCGAAGAATTACCGTGAGGCGATGCGTACGCTCCAAGTCTATTCTGAAGGCGACGTAGAAATGCTGGCCGTACTGCAATCAAGTTTCCGTTTGATCGCCAATGCGGTGTATAATGCATACAGTGGTCAGCGACAAGCTGAATCCCTAGCCCCACAAATCTTGTTTCTTCAAGGAGTGCCGTTCGAGCTGAGCGAACTCCAACAATCCTTCAGGTTCGTTGGTGTCCGACCACCCGACATAAGCCCGCCGAGCGTTAAGAAGACGATCTTTCTTGACGAAGGGTTCGACTTGTACAAGTTACTGCTGGAAGGCAAGATTGCGGGAAAGGAAGTCGAGAAGGGCAGGGAGGAACACTGGGCGGGGCTGATTCGCACAAATCTTTCTCCAGGGAACGAAACCGCCTTGATGCGAGTTGGTACGGAACATGTTGATCGATCAAGAACCGCGATGGGTAGCGTCCTTAGGAAGTTATACGTGTCTAGCGTTGGAAAGCTGCAGGGATTACTCAGAGAGAGCGGGATAGAAGTACGAGTCATTCACAGAATTGCAGACGTGAACCAAACTTTCGGAAAATAGCTTGGTTCTACTTCTTTCTCTTCCTTGGTATCAGGAGGTATTGGTAAGCGAACCCGCCTAAGAGGGCACCAACGATCGGACCAAGCCAATAGACCCAGAAGCCATCAAAGTCCATGGAAGCAACTGCTGGACCAAGCCACCTTGCCGGGTTGGCTGCGCCGCCAGTCAATGGACCGGCAATAAGAATGCCCACCGCTAACGTCATCCCGATCAGCAACCCGGAAGCAGCCGGGGGCACCTTGTCTGTGTAAAGAACTGCATAATATGAAAACATTAGGAAGAATGTAATGATGAGTTCCACAAAAACCGCCACAAGTTCACTTCCACCAATTGCTGGTTGAGGGACCGGAAGTCCGAACTTTATGAGGGACCCATTCCCCGGCTGGATTAACCCGTCAAACGCACCTGCAAGAATTGCTCCAAAGATTTGAGCCAATAAATATGCAACGCCATCGCCGGCCTCCATCTTCTTTAGGGCTACGGCCGTGATCGTTATTGCGGGGTTAAGGTGGCAACCTGAAATGTATCCGATCGTGTAAAACATGGTAATCAGAATCAACCCGTATGCCAATGCGATGCCGATGAATGATGATTGCGGAGAGGAGAAACCGAGAGCCGGAAAGAACATGATGACCGACATTGAGCCGAAGAAGACCAGCGCGAATGTCCCGATGAATTCAGCCACGTAGGCTTGTCGTCCCATCTTCAATCTGAACACTAATGCAGCGGTACGCTTATCGCACCTTATAAAAACGCTTCAGCTTTCAGCCCCCAGCGAGGATAGATGCGAGTACTAGTGTTGCGCCGAGAAGAGTCACTGTAGTATAGGTTCACCAAGGTTGGGCATTTACGGCGGTGGAAGTGCTGAGTAGCTAGACCTGTTGTCCGATTCGATAAGTGTAGATTGTGTGGCCGAGTAGTTCGTCATAGACTCCGCTGGGCTTCCAACCGGGAACCTTAAAATCGTGAGATACAACACGGGCTCCTTGTTTCAGTTCCGACTCCAACTTCGGTCTGAGTCGCTCGTTCGCGCTTGAAGTGAGGTAAAGCGTGACTACGTCGGCGTCGGATATGTTGACGTCGAAGAAGTTTCCCTGGATGACTTTCACTTTGTCTTCGACATTAAGGCGCTTGATCTCTGTTCTAGCCCGCTCCACGAGATCCTCCCTTAACTCGACCCCGGTTGCTTTAGCGCCAACATCTTTCCCTGCGAGTATGATCAATCGCCCATCTCCACAGCCTAGATCGTACAGGTTTTCGCCTGCTTTGACTTGCGAAAGCTCAAGCATCTTCTTGGCTACTTCAAGCGGGGTCTGAACGAAAGGTGCAATGCTCATTGGTTGAGGCTCCCAAAACTGCGGTCCGAGATGGCGCGATTTATGCGTATCGTCTCTCGGCTTCCGCCCGTTCACCCTTGTGGGTCTTAGATCCAATCGGGAGGTTCTTCTCCTTCTGGCCCGTCCACCTAACGTCTTCCTCTAGAAAACGAACGCAGACATCCTTGAATTGCTTGAAAATCTCCTTCAACTCATCCTGAGTGAAAGTGTCGATAAATGAGGGATTCCTGAGCCAGCTGTCCCAACCGCGCACGCTCTCGAACAGCGCGGAATTCATGCGAATCAAAGACGCATACAGGCCGAGCCGATCTGCGGGTTCGAGCTTCTTAATCTCGTCTAGAGACTTGTTTCGTTCTTCAGTCCAAGACAAACTCCGAGGTACACCTTTCTGACCTCGCCCACTGGGACCGCCGCAATTTAGCCTTATTCCCAACATCTGAACACACCCACGCATTACCTCGTATTCGTTGAATGCACAAAATCGGAAACAGAAACGACGCTACAGCTAACGCTTAGATAGCTTACCCCAGAGACCATTTGGGGGACAGAATGAGCAAGATGGAACCTGTCGTAATAAAACTCGCCGAGACCAAGCTGAACTTAGCTGGCGTGCAGAAGTTTATGGAAATGTATAACGCAACTGACTGGTTCGAAAGGGTTAGACCAACGCAAGCTAATGATAGCGAATTTCTAATCGAACTCTCGGGCAGAGCGTGCTACAAATCCTACGGTGTTGGACTCAACCCCAATGTCACTAAGATTCGCGAAAATTCTCGTTCCTACTTGAATAACGTGCTCGAGAAGGGCGACGGAAGCATATTGGAGCATGCGACGGTTACCTTCGCGTTTCTCAACGTAAGCCGGGTGTTTACACATGAAGCAGTCCGACACAGAGCAGGGACAGCGATGAGCCAGGAAAGCTTGCGGTACGTTCGCCCTCGTGAAATTTCCCTCTGGATACCGCCAGACTTAGAATCAGTCTCGAAGGAGTTTCAAGAGGCCGTTAAAGAGATTGAAAGGCAATATCATGAACTTGAATCGAAATTCGACTGGGACAAGATGCCCTTCGAGCAAAAGAAGAGGGTTACCTCTGCGTTGCGGAGGATCCTTCCCGACGGAATAGCCACGAATTTGATTTGGACCGCCAACCATCGAACATTACGTTGGGTTATCGAGATGCGAACAGACCCAAGTGCTGAGGTTGAGATTCGAAAGGTATTCGACCAAGTCGCGGAAATTTGCATGCGAGACTATCCAATCCTCTATTCCGACTTTTCGAAAACGCAGCTTTTGGATGGAACGTTCCAGTACACGCCGAAGTTTTCCAAGGTGTAAATAACTAGCCAAGGATTAACAGTACTGATCCGACCACATAATAGAAGACTAATACCAGACTGAATCCTATCCTGACAATACTGTGTGTTGCAGGGAGTTCTCTTCCAAAGAAGTCAAAGGTTCCTTGGCCTTTCGCTATGGCGTACGAGTATACGGTTGTGTCGTATATGCCGAAGATTAGTAGGCAGACCCCAACGAACTTCAGGAATAGGGACGGCAACATGCTCCATACATCAAGCCTGCGATCTAGAACAAAAGAGGCTATAACATCATTCATCTCTCCTGAACACTAATCATCCGTGGTGGATTTACGACGAGATCGGAAGGGAAATTTATTGTCTGAACCATTTTGGAAAACGGCCATTTCGAAAGTTGAACCGAATAAGATCGTCGTTCGTGGTTACAATCTGATGGACTTGATCGGTAGATACAGTTACGCGGGTTTAACCTACCTACTTTGGCGAGGACAGCTCCCGACTGAGGAGCAATCGCGCATGATGGACGCCCTCTTAGCTGTCTGCCTTGAACATGGCCTTAACTCACCGTCTGTTGATGCGACACGTTTTGTGGCCTCATGTGGGGTTCCATTGCAGTCAGCTGTTTCGGCTGGAGTTTCAGCAATTGGAGACTTACACGGAGGGGCAATTGAGCAAGCAGCGAAACTTCTTCAGGAAGGAGTTTCCAGCACCAGAGATACGAAGCGCTCTCCACGAGACACCGCTGAGGCCATACTTCGTGGGTACAGTGAACGTAAAGAGAAGGTGCCGGGTTACGGCCAACCGACCCACACTAATGACCCGCGCACAGAGAAGCTTCTTGAAATTGTGAAGGAGACCCGAATAGGTGGACCACACGTCGAACTTGCTGAGGTCATGGAATCATTAACTGAGAAGTTCTTTCGAAAGCACCTGATCTTGAATGTAGATGGTTGTATAGCCGCGATAATTTCGGACATGGGCTTTGACTGGCGATTGGGGAAGGGATTCTTCATCGTCAGCCGAACTCCGGGCTTGGTAGCCCACGCTTACGAGCAGATGTACTTCGAGAAACCGTATAAAGCTGCGAACTGGAACGAGATTGTATACACTGGGCCTGCAGAGAAGCAAGTCCCAGAACCGTGAGCGTTCCGCGTACCTGAGGATTTAGACCCCTGCGGCACGTAGTTTGCGGGCAGCCCTAGCATTACTTGACCGTTCGTAGTACTTTGCGGCCCATTCGGTTGTTTCTCTGGCGAGTTTTGGCACCTTCTCCTTCTTGAACTGCTCCGCCGTATCTGCGAAAAACTGCGCGGCTCGAGTGAAATCTCGAATCTTGGCGCAGAGGTGTGCCGCGAAGAGCATCTCGTGGCTGTAGCCTTCCTTACCCGCCCTTAGGCAGACTCTCAACGCGTCTAGGTAACTCTTCGCCGCCCTACGCATCGCCAAGCTAGGTGCGTAGTCTTGTACGGCGCTGTGAAATTCAATCATACCATAATACGCCCGCTCCGACGCTCCCATGATCTTACTTGGGAGCTTCATGTAGCCCTGCCCAGCTTTCTCATGCCAAAGCGCAGCTTCGTTCAGTGACCCGAGTTTCTCATAGCACCTTGCTATGGCCTGATGGATTCCGACACGGTCTAGACTAGAACCCTCTTGGGCGAGTTTCTTGTAGTACGTAATGGCCCTTCGGTAATTTGCTCTAAGCTCGGCTTCGATTGCAAAGTTCAGAAGATCCACGGGATGGACCTTCCAAATGAGGATTTAGTTTTCCCTTTCTAAAATCTTGACTTCGCACTTTACGAGCTTTTGTAGAGCTTCCGCGTCCTTTTGATCGCCAACAATTGCGCCGTAATGCATGGGAATTACGACCTTCGGGTTAATTGCGTAAGTAGCCTCAGCTGCCTCCTGAGCCGTCATTACGTAAGTGCCAGACACTGGAAGAAGGGCAACCTCAGCCCGCGTTCCCTTCATTTCTGGAATATGATCAGTATCACCCGCATGGTAGATGCGGACCCCGTTCACGGTCAACACGAAACCCAACTTCCCATCTTCCTTCGGATGAAATACCTTACCCGGTTCCCTGAATTTGTTCACGTTGTACGCTGGAACCGCTTCAACTTCAAGCCCGCCAATTTTGATCTTGTCCCCAGGCTTCATTATCTTGACCTCCTTAGGTTTCAGTTTTGAGAGCTCATCTTTCGATTGGTGATGAGCGATAACGGTCGTATTTGGCCCTACGATCTTCTTCAAATCGTCAACGCTACAGTGGTCGAAATGTTCATGACTTATGAGAACAACGTCAGCCGTCCTACCACCGCTCTCGATCTTGAATGGGTCAATGTAGACCGTTTGGCCGTTTTGAATTCGGAACCCATCATGACCTAACCAGGTGATCTTAACCCCTTTGTACTCATACATACCCAATCAAATGGATACTAGCAGCGATTTTCGTTTAAAAACGATACCATTCCCACGCAACCGCGGCGAATTAAGCATGGAATCTTCTTTGTGAAACAGCAACTCCTCCAATCCTTTTGAATGCCATCCATTCATCCTATCTTGCAGTGTATGTTCGAGAGGCTACAAGATGTCTCCGCAAGTCTTCCAGAGCCTTTCAGAACCAATTCAACTTGCACTCGCCGAGTCCGGAATCCGAACACCAACCCCGCCTCAAACGATCGCCATTCCGAAGATAATGGCAGGGGGGAACATCTTGCTCATTGCGCCGACAGGATCTGGTAAGACGGAAGCAGTTCTGCTACCGATCCTCGATCAACTTACGAAATTGGAAAACCGTCAGGGAATCTCGATCATTTACATTACTCCCTTACGAGCGTTGAATCGTGACTTACTCAAGAGACTAGATTATTGGCATTCTAAGCTTGGGTTCACAGTCGAAATCCGGCATGGAGATACACCTCAGAAAGACAGACGAAGACAATCACTCAAACCGCCCGACTTCCTAGTCACTACACCAGAGACCCTACAAGCCATTTTACCCGGGAAAAGAATGCGATCACACCTACGCCACGTGCGCTGGGTGATAATCGATGAGGTTCATGAACTAGCCGGAGAAAGGCGCGGCGCACAGCTAACCGTTGGGCTTGAGAGACTTAGAAAGATCACAAAGAAGGATTTCCAAAGAATTGGGCTTTCAGCTACAATCGGAAACCCTGAACAAGTTGCGGGATTTATCTCCGGTGGAAGGCCGAGTGAGGTTATTCAGGTTCTGCCACCGAAGGAAGCGAAGTATTTCGTTGAGTTTCCTCACCCCACCGATGAGGACAACATCGTTGCACAGAGCCTGTACACAGCACCTGAAGCTGCGGCCCGCTTGAACAGGATCTGGGAACTGGCTGAGAATCACGACTCAACATTGATCTTTGTTAACAGCCGCACTAACGCAGAAACCCTCGGTTCGAAATTCCATCAATTGAAACGCAACGTAGGCGTACATCACGGATCGCTTCCAAGAGATGAACGAGTACGAGTGGAGAATGAGTTCAAGGACGGAAAAATCAAGGCATTGGTGTGTACCTCCACCCTGGAACTCGGTATCGACATCGGAAACGTAGATTTGACTATACAGTACATGTCGCCCAGGCAGGTCTCCGCCCTCATTCAACGCGTGGGCCGATCGGGCCACAGACTGGACCGTGTCTCCGAGGGCGAAATCATGGCTGTATCAACTGAAGATATTCTCGAGTCAGTCGCGGCCATTAAGAAGGCATTAGAAAATTCGGTTGAGCCCATTACGATTCATGAAAAAGCGTTGGATGTTCTTGCCCATCAAATCGCAGGAATAATTCTGGAATCAGACGACGAGATCACTGTAGACGAAGCGATCGGGTTAGTTCGGCGGGCCTACCCATACCGAGAACTAGCTAAGGAGGAATTTGAAAGGGTGGTCGCGTTCATGGAGAAGATGCGCTACCTACACCACGACGAAGGCACCTTGCGGCGGGGCAGTAGGATTCGCCAGTATTACTTCGAGAACCTCTCAATGATTCCCGACGAACGACGGTATCAGGTCATTGATGTTTCGACCCAGCAATCAGTAGGAATCCTCGGAGAAGAATTCATGATGACCAAGGCAAGGCTGGGGTTACATTTCATCGTGAAAGGTAAGGTCTGGCAAATCGAACAGATATCTGACGATGCGAAGGTCTACGTCACTCCAGTGGAGGATCCAACAGCAGCCGTTCCAGGATGGGACGGCGAGATGCTACCAATCCCATTCGAGTTAGCCCAAAGAGTTGGCAGGCTCAGATCAGAGATTTCAGGAATCATTGAAAAAAATGGGGTGAGCGGCGCAGTGGAATCTGTCGCAAGGAGTTGGCCTACTGAACGTTTCGCCGTACGCAAGGTCATCGAGGAGGTTCATGATCACCAAGAAACGGGCTCACCTGTCCCAACCGACAAGCGGATGGTGCTCGAAGCATTCGACCGATTCTTGATAGTTCACGCCGCTTTTGGGGAGACTGTGAATAACACCCTTGGCGAGCTGTATGAAGAGCTTCTCTCAAGGGAGGGGCTCGTTAGACAGTGGTGGGCTGACGGATATCGCATCCTTCTGGAACTAACCACTACTACAGAAGATATTTCCCTCGATGAGATACGGACGAAACTGTTCGACGTCGATTCAGGTGCGCTTGAAGGGATATTCAAAGGTGTGTTGCACAGACACTTTCCGTTTGGATACTACATGAAATTTATCGCGGAGCGTTTCGGCGCGCTTAGGCGAGGCCTAATGTTCTCCGGAGACAATTTGAGGGAACTTGGCCTTCGGTTCAGGATGACGCCCATTTACGACGAAACGATCCGCGAAGCCCTAATGCTCCATGTCGATTTTCCACGAGTGCGGGAAATATACGGGCAAATCCACCATGGAGATATGGAAGTTGCAGTCTTCAGATCTGAGGATAGGCCAACTCCCATCGCATTCCACCTTCTCAACAAGCACATCGACGTCCCAGAATTAATCGCGCCCGAGACTGTTCAGAGAGATTCCATCGAAAGGCTACGGTTCAGCCTCGACAATATGACTGTGGACTTGCTTTGCTTTGAGTGCGGAGAAGTTAGCCAGGCAGAGACCGTGAAGAAGCTCCCGCCAAAGCCACGCTGTAAATCATGCAACTCAGCGCTTCTGGCCGTGTCAACCTGGTCGTCAGACTACCTCTCAAGAATCCTCCAAAAGAAACACAAAGCCGAACCTCTCGAAGATGATGAGCGGGAGTCTCTTTCGAGGGCACGACGGTCAGCCGACCTCGTACTATCCTACGGGCGACGAGCAATTGTCGCACAGTGTGTCTATGGAATCGGTCCACAAACAGCTAGCAGGATTCTAGCCAGAATGCACGACGACGAGAAGTCGTTCTACAAGGACCTCTTGGAAGCCAAGCTGAAGTTCATTACCACTCGACAGTTCTGGGATAAACCTTAGGTGAATAAGTAGAATAGTTGCCTTTCTCTACCTAACCTCCAAGTCTTCCAAGTTAACTTAATTGGAAAATCAAGCCTAAGGGATGTTGTGGCTTGAGATGTACCATTTACATCAGCATGAACTTCATCACCACGAATTTCATCATGCAATGCCATTGGGCATTTCACGTTGCGTGTACTGCGGTGCTCGGAAGGAAACGTTAAACGGCCTGCGGCGAATTTGAACCTCAAAACCGCTTGAGAACCTCAACCAGCCAAGGGCATTGCAGATACGCAAGACTAGGCATCCAAGGCTAAACTGATGTGTGATTCCGTGAAGCGCTCCGTTTTTAAAGCCTAGCTGGCTCAGCCTCGACAAAATCGAGGCGTCACACGAGTGGTAGCTGACCTTCAACGGAGGCTGGTCGAACTAAGGTTCGTTGAAGGCATCGAAAAAGTCGAACATGTACCCTACCCTACTGGCGATCAGTTTTGGGTCAGATTCAACAGCAAGCTGGATTTCGGAAAATTCGAAGATATCGCGAAGAAGCACGGATGCGGCATGGTGAGGTTTGCAAGCTTACCTTCCAAGTTGCCGCGGCCGATTGCAGAGATGCTGTGGGACGGCGTCAGCCATGTCATAACCAAGAACATTAGTGGCTGGACAAAGTTCACCGCATTCTTTGGGTCTGAACCAGACGGAATTGCAAAGATCGCAACCGACCTACACGGCCCCTACGAGATATACATCGCAATGCAAGAAGAGGGGGTTCAAATCCTCTACGAATATCTTGGATTGAATTATGTCCCACCTGCCCTACCTCCAAAACCTGTAACCCCGGCTAAGCCAGCTGTACCTACGGCCGTCAAACCAGGCGCAACTGCGCCACGGCCGGTGCCACCTCCGACCCCGGTCACAGCCAAGCCCACTCCTCCAACGCAGCCTACTCATGCTAACCCACCACAAGCGGCGAAGGCGCCGGAACCACCAAAACCGACCGCGCCGGTTGTGGAGCAGAATAAAGACGCTAAGACTCAATCAACCGGTTGAGGTATTACGCTGATTCTGCCTTAAGTCCGCCCTCGAAGATTACAGACCCTTCCGTTTCCACACGCCCCTCTACTGTTATGAGCTTGTCTTCCTCGTAGACTATTGCCTTACATCGGGCGTAGTTCTATTCTCCTTACCGTTTAGTGAATTGTTTGCTGTACTCTTGGCGTGTACGCCATAGCCATTTCGCGCCTAAATTCAATTCTGCGAAGGGCTTCACGGTCCTTGCGTTCCAGCAGTTTTAGAGGTTTCGTCTTATGGGCGTATACAGTGTGTGTCTTGACTTCGTTCCATGCGTTTGAGACGTAGCACAGAGTTCTTGTCCAATCGAATATTTTGGTTCGGAACATTTCAATCACTGAGGGCGCCTATCCGATTTCGTCAATTAAAGGGCAGGGCACGTTGCGTAATGACAGAGTGTGGTCACAAATGTGAGTACTCAATGTGATTCTTACTCGACTCACTTCTTCTTCGACCTGCGCGTCTTCACATTTAGGAGCAGAAGAATCGTGAAGGCTAGTGCGGATAGAGTGAACCATGGATTTTGAAACGGAGCGTTAAATTCAGGTTGACCGCCTGTACTGTTCCACACCGCTTCAACTAGGTTCGGTGAAGTTACTGGAAGTAAGGTCCTCACTTGAGACGAGTTCATGCCGGCTGTCCAATGAGAGAAGAAGACGGGTGGTTCATTGAGCACGGGCGGTTGAACTAGCAGTGTGGCCAAGGAACCTGCATCATACCATCCTGAACCAACCGTTTGCCCGTATGGTGAACTGACTTGTACGAAATATTGCTGTGTAAAAATCGCGTGGAGAGTGGTGTTGTCGTTGAGGTCTAGTTGCCTCAAAGTGGCGTTAGTTGAGTCATCCCACCCCGTGAACCGCAACCTTGAGGTATTGCCAAAATAAACGAAAGGTTGCATCTGTAACGAGTGATGACCGTGGGCGGTTAGAATTTTGATTATTCCACTGGAATTTGTAGTAAATTGGTTGTTGTCGAATGAGAAAACCATGCCTGGAACAGAAGTGACTATGGTCAAGGTCACAAGGTTGTTGATGGTCACCCTCGTCTGGTATGTGTTGGACACCTGCACCCATCTTCCCGTAGAGTTCTGGAGGACGATAAGGGAGAGAGGCAGTTCGGTGCTGTTCGAGATCGGCGGTATAACCAGTCGGGCGATTGTTCGGTTGGTCGTTATCGCTGTCTCGCTTAGAATCCCTTCTTGACCCGGTTCGTAGGCGGCTAGGATTGTGGGTTGCTGTATGAGTGAGTTCAAACTCAGATTGCACTGGACAACATAGGGTTCGCCTTCTGCAACTTTCAGAGGTGATTGAACCGAAACTATCCGTGCCGTCATAATTTCAGTCGAATTGCTAACACGAGACTCCAAGCTGTTTTCTATTTGCAACGCCTTCGATCTTTCGATGAACCCTACAATCAAGTTGAGGGCTTGAGTATCATAGTCGCCCGTGGCACGGATAGTCCAAACCTCGTGTCCAACATCGGCAATAACATGGAATTCTTTGTGAAAGTACTGCGCTCCCAGTAAACCCTCAGGTTGCGTGCTGTTGAAGTATTGTAGACCTGTCGCCTCGTAATCTGGCAGGTTTCCTCCATAGATCATGAACAGGTTTGTTCGTAACTCGTTCGCGTTCTTGATTACGTCTTGGCCGAAGGGAACTGTGATCAGAATGAGCCCATCTTGAGTTGACCAGTCTACGGGCTGAGTCAGTGTAAGTTCCGCGGTGGCCGCTTCTCCTCCCACCGAGTAACCCACTACGAAAGTATGCTGATAGCCCTGCTCGCTAATCCATTTGTGAACTGCCTCAATCACACTCGTCTGCGGGGTGAAGAGTTCTTGGTAAATGGTCCGATTTGCAGCAGGATTGAAGGTTTCAGTCGATCCTTGCTGCAGAGCTAGGACGCAATAGTAACTCGCAAGGCCTTGGATGAAGCGGATTGTGCCGAATGACTCGTAATCAAACGGGTTAATCAGGTACCCATAGGAACCCGGTTCTGCCTCTTCCGGAATGCCACCGCCGAGCCAAAGAAGACAGGTATCGCTACCAGGTCGATTCCAGTAGTACCATTCGGCATCTCCAATCTTTACGGTGGAAGCTTTAGGCGAGGGCAATTGAGCGAAGGCTGTGGGAAACGTCGTAGAGACAACAAGCACGCACAACATCAGGCAGACTAACCCAGTCTCAAGTCCAGCACCTTTTTGATAACGGGGCCTTCCATCTCGTTGCCGATAGCGAACGAAGACTAGTCGGGCTCCCAATAGCATACAGCCTAAGATGAGAAGATCGAGAGGAATCCCCTGGCCAATTGTTGTACCGTTCTTGATCCAGGTGGCGTCGATTTGCTTTGGGCCATCCATTCTCAAGGTCAAGACGTAGCTAGTTGAACTGCTGTCCCCGGACCAACCATTGAATCGATACTCGTCAATCAAGCCAGGAAAAGATGCGACGGTGATTGTTGGGGTGATGACCACTGTAGCTTGTTCGCCCTTTTCGTACCATCCTTCGCCGACCACTTGCCCCCTAGCCGACTCGGCAGACAAGTAATATTCGGTACGATACAGAGCGGATACGGAGGTGGGTTGCGTCAGGGATATTTGACGCGGATCTGAGTTAACGTCGTCACTCCAACCCACAAAGACATAGCGTTCTCCAAGGTCTCCCTGCACAATCAGAGGTGCCTGCAACGAATGGGGCCCAAGTCTTAGCGTGAGTGGAATAGATGATCCGTTTTGAATCTGATAGGAAGCGTTGTCGACCACAATCTGCGTACTGGTTCCAACGGAACCCAATGTGAGTGTCACATTGTTTGACAGGCCCTCAACTGTCACCGTGAAGGACATAGCTCCTCCGTTAGGATCCTCATACCAAGCATCCTGCCACCAAACTCGGTTAATGGCTATGAGATGCCACTGGCCAACGGTCGGGGGGGCGGTTAAGGAAAGATTGAATGTTGCGTTACCTGGCCCTGTGAACTGGCTGATTAGCGTAAAACTCTGAACCATCAACCCCTCGTCTGCGTCCCATATGCCGATGTCGGCCAGAAATTTGTCAGAATATTCAGCTCTAATGGTTACCTGGAAAGTCGCACCTGAGGAAACAAGTGGAGGATAGCCAACGGAGGTTACCTTCGCAGTTGGGTAAGCCGTTGCTTCGGCGATTGGAAGTTGACGGTTAGCGTAGAATAGCACGGCCGCAAATGCCACAATTAGTAACAATTTTCTGAAGGTACGGCGCATGCAGAGTTCATCTGATACGTACAGAGAGATTTATTCAAAGCCATCGCCTTAGACCACGCCTAAACATTACCCTACTCATTTCGTCACACTGAACAGAACTCTATTTTATGAGAGAGGAGTGACTCTAGCAGTCGGTAGGCCGGGGTAGCCAAGAGATCATAACCATGATCTGGCAACCTGGTATGGCGTCGGATTGCTAATCCGATGATCGCAAGGTCTCGTGGGTTCGAATCCCACCCCCGGCGCTTTCAGCTTCCCTCATCGTGGATGCTGCAGCTGAACTACCGCCGAAAGAGAATCTGACTAAATTCATTAAAATGAAGGCTGATTTGGTTCTGTTCTCTGGCGGCAAGGACATTGGCGCACCGAATGACACTGGCATCATACTTGTCCAGCGGGACCTAATCGCGACCTGTATGCGGCTGGGACCGCTACGAGGTGGTAAGCTCGAAGCGAAGAGTATACCTCGGCAGGCCGATGAAAACAAGTAAAGAAGATATCCTAGGTCTGGTCGTGGCGCTTAAGATATATCTGAAAGAGGACCCTGCTGACAGATTCCGAGAATCTGAAAGAAAAGTACGGTACATGGTTTCTGAGCCTTCCAATTATAGCGTCGTTGGCGTGCGCAGATTTGAACCTGGTCCAAGCCATAATAGGCCACCTTGTTTTCCACGAGTGGAATTGGAATTAAAGAACACTCGATGGTCAGCTGAAAGCCTAGCGGCGGAACTAAAGAAGTGCGTTCCGCCAATCTACGCTTACGTGATGAACGAACGACTATACTTCAACCCCCAGTGCCTTCGAGACGGAGAAGAGAAAATCGTGGTGACAAGTATCAAGAAATTGCTGTCATAATGGCAGAGAAAATTGAACGCGGCCTTTAGTTTCTTTTGTTGACTCTGGTGAGCAGGTGGCTAGAGCAACGTGATCGCGACGCTCTCGAAGGAGTTTCCCAAACAGGTGCTGACTTCTGACGCCCCATTCGCGTTATATCCTGGGCTTTGAACATTGAATTGTGAGTGTCTGCGGCGTGGCTTTCATCGTGGGAGTTGATGGCGGGGCCAGCAAGACTGTCGCTTTGATTGCGACGGACTCCGGAAAGATTGTGGGACGCGGACAATCAGGATCATCAAACTATCAAAATGTTGGAGCTGCTGCGGCGCGTGAAGCCATGTCATCCGCGGTTGATATGGCACTTAAAATGGCTCACATGACACGAAAGCAGTTAACAATAGCTGTCGTTGCCCTCGCCGGCATGGATTCTAATAGTGATGTAACTGAAGTCCGTCGCTTTACCCGAGTCGCGAATTTAGCGGATCAGAGCTTCGTCACACATGATTCAATTTCGGCCCTCTATGCTGCCACTGGGGGAGGCCCAGGGATAATTGTGAACTCGGGAACAGGTAGCTTCGCGGCTGGGGTTAACGAGCGGGGTCAATATGCGCGAGCTGGGGGATGGGGCTATCTCATCGGCGACGAGGGAAGTGCGTTCGATATCGGCAGAAAAGTTCTCGCGCTGTCTTTCAGAATGTTGGACGGAAGAGCGAAGCCTACCAAGTTGCAGAACATTGTCCGAAGGCGCTTCAGGGTAACCTCCCTTGAAGATGCTATGGCTTTAATCTACCCACCAAAGGTCGATGATATTGCGCTGCTGTCACCTATCGTATCTCGACTGGCGTCAAGTGACAAGACATGTAGGAGAATTCTGGGATCTGCCGGATTCGAATTAGGTGAGCTGGGATGTGCCGTAGCGCGAAGATTGGAAATGACGCAAAATGCGTTTCCCATTGCAACTATGGGTGGCGGATTTAAATCAGGGAGATACCTCATGAGGCCATTTTTCAGGAGGATTAAGGCGGAGTGTCCGCGGGCGAGAATATCATTCCTCAGCACTGAACCAGTCAGGGGGGCGCTGATGATCGCACTCTGTATTCTCCAAGAGCAAAAACACGCAACTGTTAACAAACTGGTCAACTTGAACAGCGTGATCCATCACGTGTAGCCGCAATTTGCTATTGAATATTGTCTGATGTTTCGATGGTGAGATCATACTCGACTTTACAAGTATTCTTTCCAGTACCTCATTGTCCTAACCATATCGTCAATTACTTGATCATCGTGTTGCTCGAATGATGGAAATACTTCGGGATAGATATAGGTCATATCGGCTCCGCTCTTGTCAAGGGATGACAAGACCCTCTCTCCATCAATTATCCCAACCTTGTTGAATTCTTCCGTAAAGGGCCAGTGCCTATCTCTTTTCCCGTCTGTCTGCTGAACATGCACGCACGGGGAGTCTGCCCCTAACTCAGTTAGCCATGCGTAAGGATCTCTGTCACGCAAGTCCGTTGCATGCGGATTGCACGTGTGCCCCACGTCGATACATAACTTGACAGGGGTAGGTGAGCTTCTTAGTCGTTGCAAGAGATCTTGTGCCTCATGAATTGTCGATGGGGGTTCTCTAGATATGGACATGATTTCCCACAATAGTGTCTCTAGTCCTGCTTTGCTGCATAACCTAGACAATGATGTGACGTACTCCTCTTCACCAGAGAGCAGAGACCGTCGTCGGTGTGCATCACTGAAGTCCTTCACTGTAAGGGCGCCCATATAGCCACCTACATCCTCTACATGCAGCATTCTGCTGATGTCGATTGCTCTTGAATACCACTCGAAGGCATATTTCCTCATTTTCGAAGAAGGATGCAGCAGGAGATTGCTACTGTATGCAATGCCGCCCGTAAAGCAACTTTGCAGTTTAATTCCGTACTGTTTGCAGGAGTCTAATGTTCTCGATACTATTTCGTTCAAAATGTCTTCATCAACCATAGGGTCGAGTAGGTCAAATGAAAATTGTATAATGTTGGTGTCCAATTTTGTCGCTGCGATTTCTGCCCATACCTCAGGTTCAGGGAATCTTTTCACAACCCAACCGTTATTTACCCCCAGTAAGTATTTGCCCAATCCGAAACTTCCTCGGGATTGAATGTCTTTAATCTAAGCCGAAACATATTGAACTTTGCCAGAAGCTTGCAAGAAACGTAACTGGTCGCACGCCTAATCCAATCCAGTCAAGATGGTTACCTCGGATCTCAAGCTGTGAAACCTGTGAGTGAGGAGGTGAGGGTGGGTCCTGCGCAGCGAGCGTTTGTATTACAACGACAGAATGCGTGCATAACAGATCTACGTATTCGTAATAGAGTGGTGAGGTCGTTCTCCAAGAACTTAATGCGATTTGTGAGAGCGTTCTCGGGTTTCAGGGTCTAATCTTTTAAACTCACACAGCGTGTGCGAGTATTCTGTAGGCGACTTCTTGATGTCGCAAAAAGTGAACGTCGGCATCGTGGGAACGGGCTTCGTGCAGAACAGTTTCCATTTGCCCTCATACTCGGAACTCAAACTTGCTAATGTCGTTGCCGTTGCTGGCATAGAAAACACCGTAGAGTTCGCGAAGCGATGGAGCATAAACAAGGTCTATCACGGCGATGATGCCATAGAGAAGCTTTGCAGAGATCCAAATGTTGATGTTGTTGATATTGGGATTCCGAACAACCTTCATCTCCAAACGATCATTACTGCGGCTGAAAATCACAAGCACATCATATGTGAAAAGCCGCTCGCCCGCAATGCAGCAGAAGCCAAGAGAGCTTTGGACACTGTGGAAAGGTATGGTGTTCTTAACTTCTACGCGGAGAATCAGGTTTTCATCCCGCAGTTAACCCGTGCTTTCGATTTCATTAACGGCGGGGCGATAGGTAAGCTCACTTGGCTTCGGGCTAGGGAAGCACACTCGGGACCACATAGCAAGTGGTTCTGGGATACGCGTGTTGCCGGTGGTGGCGTTCTATCTGACATGGGCTGCCACACAATAGAGGCGGTGCGATATCTCACAAACAAGGAGAACCCCGTGGAAGTGGCAGCTTGGACAGCAACTCTCGTGCACAAAACACAGGGTGAGGATAATAGCCTTGTACTTTTGAAATTCGAAGACGGATCACTCGGACAGTGTGAAAACAGTTGGTCGGCCAAAGGAGGCTTTGACGTTCGATTTGAAATTTACGGAAGCGACGGCGCAATTTTCATCGACGTAACCCGGGAAACTGGAATCAAGCTCTTTACGGCAGCAGAGAGGAGCTCTGAGTACGTTGTAGAAAAGGCTGATGTTGAGAAGGGTTGGCTGTTCCCAACTTGGCGTGAGCACGAAACCTTCGGGTACATGTACGAATTGCAACACTTTCTCGAATGTGTTGTCAAAGGTCAGACACCCCGAGAAAAATTCGCAGACGGTTACGCTGTAAATCAAATCATGGACGCGGCTTACGAAGCGTCGCAGCAGAAGAAATGGATTACAATGAAGTATTAAACACGGTCATTCGGTTGACGCCTGCGCGAACTTCTTGGATTCATGGTCACATGAGCGACGAGCGAAACCGAGTGAAGAAAAGAAAGTGCATGCCAACAGGATTGTTCATAGGGTTCAGAAGTTCTGCTAGACCCCTTTACAACCGAGGCCAGGCCTTCAAAGAAGATTGACCTCTTTGCTAGCCCGACTCTCGGATTGAAACGACGCCGCCAAATTGAGAGGTTGTGATGTGGTTAGAGCTACTGTACTACCTGATAGATCTCTGAAAGCTTCTCTATTTCACGCAGAGGTTTAGGCCCAATCGTTTTCTCTGAGCGTGAGTCGCCTTTGCGGAGTCTCACTGCGACGACATGCGCCTCATTTGCGATAGAAATCTCTGTCTTCGGATTCGTGCCCACAAAGGTAGCCTCAGAACTGGCGACACCGAGCATCTTCAAAGTTTGATCAATAACTTCTTTGCTGAAAGTTTGCAATCCTAAGTCCTCTGAAATCACGACGGCGTGGAAGCAGTGCTGTAATCCTAGACTGATGAGCTTCTGCCATTGTTTTACCGACCTCCCGCCGGAGGCGCATCCAACTTTGAACCCTGATTCCCGAAGCCTCATGATCGTCGGCATAGTGTCCGGATATAGCTTAAGGTAGACCGGGTATGTTTCGCGGTAAGCAACGACTCCAGCAGCGATGACTGCCGGATTCCACTTTAGTCCGAGCCTCTCCATTAGTTTGTCGAAGTGCTTAGTACTGTCGGGTCCAAGTTCCCTGACAATCCCCTCGAGGTTCCTGTACCCCGTCTCCACGTCAACGGGCAGTCCGGCCTCTATCATTGCTCTTACGGCGCTTAACCGAGCATTGGTTGTCTGGTATGTGGCGTCGTAGAGAACGTCGTCGATCCCAAACACGACCGCTTTCATTTTCATCGTCATTTAACCACCTTAGTGAGCTTTACCGGGCTGTCTGGATTGAGCCCTCTTTTCAAAGCTGTATAGAATGCGTACAGTTGTAGAGGAATAACGTAGACCAGTGGAGAGAAGACATCCTCAAGGTCAGGAGCAACATCAATTGCATCAAGGCCGTTCGCCGTAATATCCGCGGTCTTGCGTTTTATTACTACCGTTGGGGCACCAAATCTGAGGAAACTCTTTGCTAGCTGAGCGACCTGTTCACTTTCTTGGAGGCCTTGAAGTAGGAAGACCGGTGTTCGTGCGTCAACCAGTTGCATAGGTCCATGTAGAAATTCTCGAGTGGCGAAGCCTTCTGCGTAGAGATTGCAGCTCTCTTTAAGCTTGAGAGCGCCTTCGAGAGCGCTTGGGAAATTCGGACCGCTTCCCAGAATAAAGTACAATTGTTTATCAGCAAATTTCGATGCAAGCTCTTTCGCTTGATCCTCACTGGACGCTAACGTGAGTTGCATTTGCTCAGATGCACTGCGTAAACTTCTTTCGAGCTCGTTGGTCGCAGACTCCGGGACAACGGCTTTAGCGAGCTCGCTAACGAATGCGTAAGCTGCGGCTAATGTCGAGGTGAAACTCTTCGTTGCTGTCACCGCCTTCTCTTCACCTGCTTTCGCGAAAAGCTGAAATTCGGTTTGGCTAGATAGACTACTGCCCGTCGAATTCGTCACTCCAATCGTACGCATCCCAGCACTACTTGCGGATTTAACGGCGGCCAGGACATCAACGCTTTCTCCCGATTGTGAGATTGCGACGGCGACCGTTCCGATCCGTCCTGTTCGGCTGATCCAAGACGAGAATTCCGAGGCAGGTAAGGTGGCGGAAGAAATTCTTGTCAGTGTAGATAGCGCGTAATTCGCCGCCAGGCACGCATGGTAACTCGTTCCACTTCCAGTGAAATAAACCATGGAAAGTTTGGACGCAGTCAGTTCTTGCACAATGTTTCTGGCTTTCTTGAAGCCTCCCAGCAGCGTCTCGGCTATGGCTTTAGGTTGTTCGTGAATCTCCTCTAGCATGTGATATTGCAATGAACAGCCTACCGAGTCTGCACTAAAGCTCCTTCAAACCTTAGTCGAACTTAGTTATCAAATCAACCCTTCTAGCTCAGCTCCGATCGCACTAAGTTAGCGGAATCTTGGTCAAGGTATAGGATGACATGAGGCTGGGTACGTAGGATTGACGCAGGACAGTTTGGAGTGATAGGCCCCTTTAGCGCCATCCGAATCGCTGTAGCTTTCCGTTTCTCTGGAACGACAGCTAGCACATGCTTCGCTGCTAATAGGGCGGGCACTGTCAGGGAAAGTGCCTGCTTGGGAACATCATTGAGCGTTGGAAAATGCTCCTCATTCACTTGTTGCGTCCTACACGCCAAGTCAAGATCCACCACGTGTATCAACTCCTTCGCGTGAAAGTCTGCAGGTGGGTCATTGAAGGCCAGGTGCCCGTTTTCGCCTATGCCCAGGATGCATACATCCGGAGGATACTTGTTCATTAGGTCGGTGTAACGTTTTAACTCAGACTTCACATCAGGCGTGTTACCGTCCAAAGGATAGAAACCTGCAGGGTGTACGACGTCCACCAGTTTCTCGCGGATGAAGCGGACGAAGCTAGCGGGGTGCTGATCGGACATTCCCAAGTATTCATCCATGTGAAATATGATTATCCTGTCCCAATCAATTTCTCGTATGGCTTTCAGGGCGCTGAGAAAAGTCAGTTGAGAATTTGCACATGCAAATATTACTGAAGCCGTATCCTGCTTGCCTAAAATCCGAGAAAGGATCATTGCCAAATCCTTAGCCGCTGCGCGTCCCAGCATCTCGTTCGATTCAAAAATGCGAACGGGCATACGATCGATCATCTTGGTCCCTACAGCAGACTCTTTCATCTCACGTTCTCCTCTGCAAGTAACCTACATCGAATCGACGTCAGCGAAGGGGACTATATTGTTCTGCTGTTTGTTTTTCACCCGTCGCTAGACTTCACTCAACGGGACTACGACATTGCTTCCCTTACATTCCGAGGATAGATATGCGCTGTAGAGCGCCGCGACGGTATCTCTTGCAAGTTCTGCACCGGAGAGAGGGGCGCGTCCGTCACTGATGCTTTCAATGAAATCTTGGAACTCGTGTGGGTAACCGTGTTGCCAGTCCTCGTCGGGAGAAGGATTACTCCACCCTTGTTTGGTACCGATTTTCTCTGTAACGAAAACATCTTTCAAAATTTCTTCTCGGGGATTGTAAGTCTCCACAGCATCAATTGGACTTATCTTACATCGAGTAGTGTGATTGTTGGCGTAAACATGAAGCCAATTGTGAACGCCGCCCAAAACTAATTCTGATGCGAAGACGTCGGCCACGGTTCCATCTTTAAACGTCACGTGGACTTGGCAGTAGTCCTCACTGTCCTCGTAGTTTGTGCGAAGGAAACCAGCATCACGATATGACTTCAAACGTGTGATCTCGTGCATGTGTGCGCTGACAGTTGCGGGTCGAATTGGTTTTCCATCTCGGGCCTCGCCTTCTACCCGTTTCAGATGTAAAACCGCGCTCAACGGATGGCACCCCTTTCCCATCAGTGAGCCTCCACCTGAGAATTTCCAGTTACCATAGAAAGGCGAGTGCGATCCGCTGTGCGACTCATCCCCGATCATCCAAAGGATTTGAGCGTCGCTCTTTGTTAGAATCTCTCTCTCTTTTTGCATCGCGGGTGCGTAGATCCAGTTCTCTGCGTAGCAAATCGTTTTCTTCGCGTTTCGAGCGGCGGCTAGCACCCGGTCGCAACTCGCGATTGCCTCACGCAACATAATCTCCTTCGGAAATGTATCGCCTCGGAAATCCTGCCCATCTCCATTTGCAGGGCCATAATAGCCCGTGAACGGTTTTTCAACGACTACATGCTTGCCAAGTTCAAGTGACTTGACGGCTAGCTGTGCATGGGTCGAAGCCGGCGTACATATGTCAATTACGTCGACAACGTCGCAGAGCTCTTCAAGCGTGGAAAAGGCTTGAATATGGTGATTACGCGCGAATGTTTCTCGCGCTTCAGGATGGATATCATTAATCCCTACGATTTCAACTGGAACCCCGTACACGCGGCTGTAACCTTGAAAATGAAATCTAGATGCGAATCCAGCTCCAACTAGACCAACTCGAATGCTCGCTACCACTTTGAACGCACCTACTTACGTGCAGCCTCGAGTATAGCTAGAGCCTCTTTGACGAGTTGTGATATCTGGGTGAAATTACCTGAGTCTACCAATTCTTTCTTGCAAATCCAGGTTCCCCCCACGGCCCAAGCTCCACCCTTGATATATTCAGTGGCGTTAGTCGCGTTGACTCCCCCTAGCGGCATGAAACGCACATCCGGGAACACGACTCGCATCGCAGTTATGTGGGACGGCCCACCGGTTGATGCAGGAAAGATCTTGACTACGAGTGGCAAATCCTTAACACGCTTTCGTCGTGATCCTTTCGTAGCCGCATTTATCGCCCTTTGAACTTCCGACGGAGTGAATGCTCCTGGAATGCACACGACGTCCTTCCGGGCGCAGAACGTAACAATTTGCTCGTCCAAGTGAGGCGAAACTATGAAACGCGCTCCAGAGGATAGAGCTTGTCTTGCAGCGGGAATAGAGAACACGGTGCCAGCACCGATCAGCAGTTCAGGTAGGGCTTTGCGAAGTGATCGTATTCCTTCTAGCGCCTTTTCGGTGCGTAGAGTTATTTCGATAAGATCTAAACCAGCATCCAGAAGAGTCCTGCCTAATTGTGCAGCCTTATTCGGGTCTTCAAGTACAACAACGGGAATCACACCTGCTTTACCTATTCTACTTAGAACCTTTTCTGATGGTGTGTCGCGGTTCCGAGTCATCGCTGAACCCTCCCGGCTCCACCCTCTTTTACGAGACTGTCTACTTCTTCCACGCTCACCAGGTTTAGGTCAAACGGTATTGTGTGCTTTAGCGCGCTCGCGGCCGTAGCAAAATCCAAAGCGCTTTGATTGTTCTTTCCTGAAAGTAGACTGTAGATTAACGCGCCCGTGAATGCATCGCCGCTCCCAATACGATCTACAATATTCTCAATATCGTACTGCCTTGCTGTGTACAGTTTTTCGCCCTCGTAGAGGGCGGCTGACCACTTGTTGTGAGTTGCGCTTAAACTTCCACGTAGGGTTATGGCAATCTTCTTGATGTTTGGAAAACGCTTCTTCATTTGTTCGGCAACATTAAGATAGGCCGTGGCGGAAACCTGTTCAGCGAATTTTACGTCTGCACCTTTTACGCCGAAAATCTTCTCGCAATCTTCTTCGTTTGCGATCATGACATCAACGTAAGGCATCAGAGCCGTCATGATCTCTGTTGCCGTTTTTCCATATTTCCATAACTTCGACCTATAGTTCAGATCGCAACTGACCGTCAACTTCATCTCTTTTGCAGATTTGAGAGCCTCAAGCGTGGCATCAGCAGCACTTTGTGAAATGGCGGGAGTAATTCCGGTGAAATGAAACCAATCTACTCCCGATAGTATGTCGCTCCACGCAAACTCCCCCGGTTGAATTTCGCACATTGCTGAACGCGCCCGATCGTAGATCACTTTGGATGGTCTCTGGTTGGAGCCAACTTCGACGAAGTAAATGCCAATTCTCTCTCCTTTTCTGATTATGCTTGAAGTGTCGATTCCGAAGCGTCTCAGGTAGTTTACAGCGGCTTGTCCTATTTCGTTGGGCGGTAAGCGAGTTACAAACGCTGACGGAATACCGTAGTTGACAAGGCTCGCTGCGACCGATGCTTCCGCACCGCCATAGCTCACTTCAAAACTGGATGCTTGCAGGAACCGTTCGAAGCCATGGGGATTAAGCCTTAACATTACTTCTCCGAAGGCGGTTGCTCTAGCCATATGTTACCACGGCTTGCGAGCCCTCGGATCATAGGCTCTTAGGAGTTTTGCGTGAGTATCCCTTTTGCAGTTCACACTCTAAGGAATGAGTGCGCGTTAGCTTGGCAGAAGGATACTTGTCGTTGGGAGTCGTCCGTCATAGATTTCAGGTTGCCGTCCATCCACCGTCGACGAAGAGTATTTGTCCAGTCATGTAGTCTGATGCGTGAGAAGCCAGAAAGAGAAACGCGCCTTTCAGGTCTTCAGGGACGCCCCATCTTCCCATTGGTATTCGCGACTCGATCATGGAAGAACGAGTTGGATCCTCATGGATTGTTCGAGTTAATTCTGTACTGATATATCCTGGTCCCACGGCGTTTACGTTTATCTTGTGCTTAGCCCATTCCATTGCGAGACTTCTTGTGAGGCCTCCGACTCCCGCCTTACTGCAGGCATATGGCACAATGCCGGCGATCGGGACACCAAATGCGCTTAGGAGGGATGCAATATTGATGATCTTGCCTCCGGTTTGTTGAATTATCATTTGTTTGCCTGCCTCTTGGCAACAGAAGAAGGTACCCCGCAGGTTCACGTTAACGACCCGGTCCCATTCCTGCTCGGTCCACTCTTCAGCAGGTTTGCGAAGGTTCGTGCCGGCAGCGTTAACAATTATGTCCAACTTTCCGAATAGACGCACTCCCTCGACAACTGCTTTCCGAATGCTCTCCTGACTCGAAACATCGACTTTCAGAGGTAACGCTCTTCTTCCCAATGACTGTATTCGTCTAGCCGCGTCATCCAATGCTGCTAAATCGCAAAGAACAAGGTCCGCGCCAGCCTCGGCCAAGGTAGTCGCGGCCACTAGTCCTATTCCACGCGAGGCACCAGTAACAACCGCAGTTTTCCCGCGTAGATCGAATAGAGAAGGTAAGTTCTGATTCGTAACCAATTTTCTTTCACATCAATTACGTATTTGGGTCAGTCACTTCCACGGGTCTAGGACAGATCTTCCGAGTACTCTACCATCCTTCAAGTCTTTCATGACTTGCACAACGTCTGACATCGGGTATACCTTGGAAGTGATCTTTATCTTTCCCATACGGTTGAGCTCCATCAATTCGCTCAGTTCGTTGTATGTTCCCACCAAACTACCGATGATATTGAGTTCCCTGACAATCATATCGATTGTCGGGTCACTTACAGTTCCACCCTCACCGATAATGCAGTAGGTTCCACCCTTCTTGATCATCTTAACACAACTGTCCGGAGTCCCCTGATCAGCGACAAAATCCAACACAGCGTCAGCACCGAGGCCATTAGTGAAACCGAGAACCTCCTTAAGCCCACCATCCTTACCAGCAGGAAATGCGGCGTCTGCTCCCAACTGTCTTGCGAATTCCACCTTCGCATTTGACCTAGCGATTCCTATTACAGAAGCCGGCGTCAACGCCTTGAGCAACTGAATCGCGAAGTGACCAAGACCCCCTATGCCGATCACAACGGCCGTTGTTCCTGGATAGAGTTGCGCAGCAACTCTCTTAACGGCATGGTAAGAGGTTATGCCTGCGTCCGCGTAAGGAGCTAAGGGAACGGGATCCGTTCCGGCTGCTAGTCGAATTACGCTCCTCACAGAGGTCTTCAGAAACTGGGCGTAGCCTCCGTCGGTGTTAAGTCCTGGAAAATGGCTTCTTACGCAGTGCATGTCGTTGCCCGCGCGGCATGCTTTGCATAATCCGCAGCTGATGAGAGGATGAAGGATTACCGGATCCCCTTTTTTCATACCAGCGGATGCAGCAACTGGGCCAACTTCTTCTATCCACCCAGCATTCTCGTGACCAAGCGTGTAGGGCAGCGTGGGGGATGGACTCGCTAGTCCCCTTTGGATATTATTGTCAGTTCCACATACTCCGGCCCCTCCGACTTTTACAATTACATCCATCGGGTCCTCGAGCTTTGGGTCCGGTACCTCCACAATCCTTACCGGTTCATTGAATTCGAACAGCCTTCCTGCCTTCAATCACTCACCTCTGCGATCCCGGATGGGTAATCTCAGTTTCGATGAAACTACACGATGAATGAGACATGGGCTTTTCACGAAAGGTCACCAAGAGATTCGAGCTTACTTAATCGGTTCGTATTTACTTTCATAGGTCAATCATAATGTATAATTTCTTGGATCTGTAAGCAACGGACTTTTCTTGGAGCTTTCGTAGTTACGAGTCAATGATACTGAACGGTCGAGTCTAATCTCTGATGTTCACTGCGTGGGTTCTTATCCCGCTGTCCATCCGCCGTCAACATAGATTGTTTGGCCTGTAATGTAGTCGGACGCCGGAGAGGCCAGGAAGACGAACGTCCCCTTCAGATCCTGTGGTGTTCCCCATCGTCCAATTGGAATTCTAGACACTATGTTGGATGATCTAGTCACATCTTCCTGCAGGGTACGTGTCAATTCTGTCCGGATATATCCTGGTCCTATAGCGTTAACGTTAATCCGATATTTCGCCCATTCGACTGCTAAGCTTCTGGTCAGGCTGGCAACGCCCCCTTTGCTGCTTGCGTACGGTACAATGTTGGGGACACCGATCGCGCTGAGCAAGGACGCTACGTTTATGATCTTTCCTCCTTCTTTGCGAAGAATCATATTTCTACCAACTTCCTGACAGCAAAGAAACGTACCTCGCAAATTCACATCGATTGATTCAGTCCATTCCTGGACGGACCATTCTGTGGCTGGTTTTCGAGAGATCTGCCCAGCATTGTTCACCAAGATATCCAATTTGCCGAATGCTCGGCATGCCTCGGAAATCATGTTTCGAACGCTGGTCGGGTCCGAAACATCGCTCTGAACCGCTAGCGTCTTTCGTCCTAGCAATTCAATCTCTTTGACAACTTCACCGAGTGCCAGAAGCTTTCTGGAGCAAACAATGATGTCAGCTCCGGCCACAGCCAAGGCTGTTGCTGCGGCGAATCCTATCCCTCGCGATGCGCCCGTTACTAGCGCTACTTTTCCGCTCAAATCAAAAAACTCTGAGAATCTTGCATGTGAACTAACCATGTCCTATCTTCTCCTTCCCATCAAGTTCAACCGAACAGTTAAAGCGCTATTGAAATAACTTAAGTCCATAATTGCACGAGAGCAGAGAATGTCTCATTGAGTTTGGGCTAATCTCAACGATGATCAGTGAAGAGTCGGTATCAGGCTCGGAATTCACCGAGGGAACATAAATACGACTTTACGTTGAGCTTGCGCGTAGGACTACTACACGAGTTCTCAAATGGCAAAAACACAGAGGGTCTTCATAAGAGACGCGACGGGGCTTGTCCGTCAGTTATCTGCCTCCGACGTAATCATGTTCAACCTGCTCAACATGGGGTTGGGTTGGCCGCTCCTCTACAGTTTCTTCGGCGCTTCAATCTATGCGGGAGTAAACTTGCCTCTTGCAGTGTTAGTTGGACTTATCCCTAACTTCTTCATAGCTCTCCTGTACTACTATCTATCTGTCGCCATGCCACGTAGCGGTGGCGATTACGTTTGGGTTAGCAGACTTGTGCACCCAGCGGTCGGTTTTATGGAAAGTTTCGCAATCTTCGTCTTTTATCTGGGCTTCATTGGTCCAGTCTCGGGTTTCGCGATGACTTTCGGACTCGGAACGATGTTCACAAATCTGAGCATCATTACCGGGAACCAAGCATATGCAGCTCTGGCTGGCGCTGTGGCAAGTCAGAACTCCATTCTGATAGGGAGTTTGCTGATTCTCGTAGTGCTAATTGGGACTGCAGTATTTGGTTTGAAAAACTCATTTAGACTTCAATGGGTAACTTTCGTGCTTATGGTGCTCGGCGTAGTAGTCTTTTTGGTCGCCTTAGCCACGTCATCACCCGCGACTTTCATAAACAATTTCAACCAACTATCAGGCGCCAATTATAACAACTTGCTTGACGCTGCCAATAAGGCCGGGCTCATCACGGGATTTACGATTTCGGGCACGATCATAGGATCTTTCTGGATGTTCGTGAATTACCTTGGCTATTTCACGTCGGTCTATGTTGGTGGAGAAGTCAAGCAGGCTTCAAGATCGCAGTTCATCGGGATAATCGGCGGAACATTCGTATTTGCAGCTATCGCATTGGTCATGTATGGGGCTCCCTACCTCGTCATGGGAGGCTCATTCTTCAGTGCAGTATCTCAGCTTTCGTTGTCCGGTAACCCGGCTTATACATTGCCCTCTCAACCGGTCTATAGCTTCCTAGTCATTTTTGCAAGCCCTAACTGGATCGTGGCAGTGTTCGTCCCCTTAGCGATAATTGCTACAGTTGTCGGGTCTCTCGAGACAATTGTCATAATGGCGGTCAGGATAGTTTTCGCGTGGAGCTTTGATGGGGTAACTCCAGCGAAGCTAGCCAAAGTTGATGAGAACAGGGGTTCTCCCAACTATGCTCTTGCCTTGGTTGCCATTGTGGGCCTAATCTATGTGCTGCTTTCGATATTCGCGGCGAACGTTCTCACGTTTAACGCCTATGCTACTTCAGGTCTATACTTGGCGTTCGCAATCGCTGGTGTAGCTGGAATTCTCTTCCCCTACAAACATAAGGCTCTGTTCGAAACCGCCCCTGCGAACGTTCGGCGTAAACTCGCTGGGATTCCGGTTGTAGCAATCCTTGGTGTCATCACACTCTTGACAGGCATCTTCGTAGCGTACATTGCTGCAAGTCCAATATTCACAAATGCACCCGTAAACCCCTTCTACCTAGCGGGGATGCTAGGTGTGTTCATAGTAGGCCTGGCGATCTACGAAGTGTCCGCACTATACCAGAAGAGCAAAGGAATCGACCTCTCGTTAAGATTCAGAGAGATTCCGCCCGAGTAAACCCCAACTGCGATGTTCAGAAGTGCCCCGTCGTTCTTAGCGGAGCAGCTCGGAGGGATGTTATTTGACAGCGAGAGTTTCGGTTAGAGCACTTACAGATTTTTGCCGTGAGGTTCTAGTTAGCGTAGACGTTCCAACCGCTGACGCTGAGGTCACAAGCGAGGTTATCATGCAGGCTGAACGGTTTGGTGTTTCTTCTCATGGTCTCGTAAGGCTGCCGCATTACGTTAGTAGAATTCTTCAGGGATCAATAAAACCACATCCACAAGTGCAAGTGGTGACACAAGGAAACGGCACAGCCCTTGTTGACGGCGACAACGGCCTAGGACACGTCGTATCATATTTCGCAATGAAGAAAGCGATTGAACTCGGCAAGCAAGGTCCAAGTTTCGTCGGGGTCAGGCGCAGCAGCCACTTCGGCATTGCAGGATATTACGCGTTGATGGCAGCTAGGGAAGGTATGATAGGGTTTTCGTTCACGCACACTGACGTAATTCTCGCTCCGTATGGGGGGAGGGAACCGCGTCTTGGTTCAAATCCGTTTGCTGTCGCTATCCCTTGTGACGGACCTCATCCTATTCTGCTCGACATCTCGACGAGCTACGTCGCCTGGGGGAAGATTATCGTTGCGAGAGAGCGCGGAGAGTCAATAGATCCGAAGTGGGCTATCGATTCGGAAGGTAACCCCACAAGCAACCCGCATGAAGCACGTGTTCTCATGCCATTCGGTGGCCACAAGGGTTATGGGCTCGCTCTATTTGTTGAACTACTCTGCAGTGTCTTGACAGGTTCTCCCTACGGTCAGCACATTCCAGCTATGTACGGAAACCTAACGGTTCCAAGGAACCTTGGCCATCTATTCGGAACTCTTCGCGCCGACTCATTCGTAAGTCTAGATGAATTCAAAACTCGTGCCAAGAATCTGGCTGACGATATGAGGCAAACAAATCCAGCCCCAGGATTCAAAGAAGTCCTAGTTCCAGGCGACATTGAATTCAGAACCCAAGCCAAGATAGACCGTGAAGGAGTAGATCTGGACATCTCGATGATTGAGCAGCTGAAGAAACTCGGCGATAAGATAGGTGTTGCGTTTCCCGTTTCCTAATCGTTAGGTCGACTCGGCGATTTCAACATACAGGGGTTCCCTGCGACCGGAGTTGTTCATACATTGAGTGTGGTAGTTCTTTCAATGCTCGAATCAAGACTGATGACCAGTCACGATGTTGACTTGACTCATAGGAACGGAATCGAGATGTACACCATGAGAACAGATCACAAACAACTCCAAATTGATGCGATGCCACATTAGACCAACATGGCAACAAGAAAAACCAAACTTGTTAGTGATTCAGTGACGCCTTGCCCAGTGTCGACTCGCTCCGTTGTCTAGGTTCGATCTGTGGTTTCAAGTTTGATTATGACTCGATCTCTTCCGTGAAGATGACTGACGAACCAAAATTGCACTCCGTATTTCCTCCTGATCAATTCAGTAGGACGCGTAGAATCGTTCGGGTTTAGGGTTTGGGCTTCTCCCTCAACCCACTCACCTTTCGGTTTGCCGCGGACTGATGACGATGCGAAGCGAACCCTTGGGTTATTGTGAATCCGCTTAGCCTTTCCAGAGGTAGCAGACGTCCAGACGTACAGCTTTCCGGCTTCCTCGACAAACCAGATAGGGGTTTTGACTCCTTCTCCATTTCGCTTGAATGTTTCGAGAGCAATGTACCGCTGTCTCCCGAATTGATTCAAGAGTTTCACTCGATGTTGAACCGTAACGTTGTTGTCTGATATTTAATGACTGATTCATTGAGGCAGCTTGTTGAGATAGTGCTATATCTGCAGCTACCGGATTGAATGCGTGTTTTGATTGGAACGAATCGGCGTCGGATTCAATCCCAACTTAAGCCCCGACATCATAGCTCGGTACGCTCACACAGCCGAAGAAAATAATTACGATTCACTCTGGGTTCACGAACATCCTTTCATCAGGGACGGAGTCACCGTCCTTTCAAGTTGCATTTCAGTTACGAGTAAGTTGAAAGTTGGCTCAGGATGCATCAGTGTTGTAACGAGACATCCGTTACTCGCTAGTACGACCTTCGCAGTCTTGAGCGAAATGTCCCATGGCAGAGCAATCATGGGCGTCGGCTTAGGTGGTTTTCCGTGGTTGCCGAAGATTGGAGTGAACGTCTTTCCAGTCAAGGAGACTAAGCCGATGAAGCGCGTTACCGAATTCTTGACCATTGTGAACGGTTTACTGAACGGTGAAACTGTCACGTTAGATGGTGATTTCTACAAAGTCGCAGACATTAAACTAGAAAACAAACCGGTCGCAAAACCGCCAATCTATCTTGCTACTTTCGGGCCACAATTACTTGCGTTATCGTCTAGGCTAGCGGATGGCGTCATAATCTCCCCTGCTCTCATGACTCCTGAGGTTACTGCTCAGAAAGTAGAAATTGTCAGACGAGGTGAGAAAACGGGCAAGGCCATAGATGTCGCTTGCTATGTACTAGCGAACGTTTCCAATGATGTGGCTAAGGCTGAGAGAGAGACAAAATCCTACTACTTTCTAGTCTACCAGGTCGCGGAAGTTTTCAGAGCAGAGGTCTTTGAACCATACGATTTGGATGAGAAGGATCTTGTAGGCGTAAAGGAAGCATGGCGCAAGAAGGACCTTGCTGCTGCGGCCAAAGCCATGCCTGACGGAGTCCTGGAGGCCCTCACCTTAACAGGGAGCCCTGATCGTTGCGTTGAGCGGTTGAAGGATTATCGCAAAGCGGGAGTTAACCTGCCAATCATTATGCCCATCGGTGATGTGAACACAGCGATCAAGACGTTCGCTCCCTAACTCTGGTAGAACGCCTTGCGCTCCGACTTTAGACTCGCATCGCTCTCGCTCGTCCTTGCCGCCGCTCTTTGGACTCTCGTGTTTCTAATTCGTCCTTTCGATTTCTGGACCATGCTTGCCTCAGCCACGTTCATTCTCTTGACTATCGCGGTCCTTGTGTCTCACGAGAAACTCGCACTGCACGCCTCGGTTGCATTGATTCTGTACGGCATCGTGACTGCGGTTCTGTTGTACGGCTTATTTTATTTCGGATTCGAAGTTACAAAATCCAATCCGATTTTCAGCCAAGGAATTAGCCAAGTCTACGGGCTGAGATCGAATGAACCGCGCTGGCTCATAGCCGTGCTTTTGATTTTCCCGATCGGCGTTGGTGAGGAATTGTATTGGCGAGGCCTAATTCAGCGCACATTCGCTGAGAGAAAGGGTTCGAACGCTGGACTGATCATCGCATCCCTCGCCTACGCTCTGGTTCACTTACCAACTCTTAATCCTCCCCTAATTTTGACGGCGCTAATTGGAGGTTTAGTGTGGGGGAGCCTCTACAAGTTCACTAATAGCCTCGTCCCTGGAATCGTGTCCCACGTATTGTGGGATCTTATGATATTCGTTCTCATTCCATTCGTCTAGCCGATGACCAGCCCTAGAGCTAGGAGGATGCCAAACAAAACTGACAAGACCATTGTGGCCTGCGTCAACTTGACGTAATGGAGGGGCGAAGAGGCGGGTGTCGAATACAGTCGCAATTGGAATAGGAAGAGCGGCAGCGTGAAAAAGACGAGGCCCGAAGTTACGGGAATCAGGCGTACCGCGATCTCTCCTAAGACGGTTAGATATGATAGTAGCGTGAGTAAGGCTGCAGTCACGATTGCGGTTTTTCTTCCGGCCGTTACGGCGAAGCTTCTCTTTCCAGCCTTCGAATATGGGTCGAAGAAGATTTGGTCATGGTTAATCAAAACACAGGCAGTGAGCAAGCCTGGCGGGATACCCATTAACAGCGACAAAGTCGAAACCGCGGTTGTTTGAACGTAGTAGCTACCGAGGACAGGAAGGAGCCCGAACGAAAGGAAAATTCCAAATTCACTTAGGCCTAGGCCGCGGTACCCCAGCCGAAGTGGCGGGGCTACGTGGAAGTACGCGAAGAATACGCCTACCAAACCCAGCAACAAGACGATCGGACCGGCAACGTAGGCTAGGTAGAGGCCAATGATGATTGCCGGTAGGAAGAAGGAATAAGCCAGATGCTTTGCCCGTTTGAAAGTCATTAACCCTCGGGGTAAAACCTTCCAACCTCCAAAATCGGCTGGAAACATGTTGTTCGATATCACATCGACACCGCTTTCGAAATCGTAAACGTCGTCAATTGCATTCGCACCGAGGTGAAGGAGAATGCTCGCCAACAGAACCAACGCGAATATCAGTGGAATGAAAACTCGTTGGGCGGACCATGCAAGTGCCGTCCCGATAAGAACGGGCGAGATCATTACAGGAAGAAACTGGGCTCGGGCTAGACGAAAGATACGTCCCGATGTCGAACTGGACATAGGTTGGTCAATATTTGCCAGATAGTGTGTCTCAGCTTAAGGTGGTTGGGTAGGAGGTTTTCGACCACTCATCCCCACGACGATCAGTACCAACCCAACGATTACAGCAAGCGCCCCTGCCGCCGCCCAGAAAGATGAGCCGGTCATGAAGCTGCCCGGCAGAACTCCAATCCCCTGAAGAAACCACACAGAGCCCATAAACAGGAGAATCAGCCCAACTGGAATGCCCAATAACCTCATTCGCATCCTGACACCCTCTCAAATTTTACCTGTTACCTTCCATGATTTTTATTCATTACGGAACAGTGTGCGAGTCGAATTCTCAGAAACCACGCAGATTGGCTGGCGAAACACGGATTTGAGTGCTGTATGATGCGGCGAAGCTCTCAGGCGTGAGGCCAATTTTGGGGATGTGCGCGCGATACTTCTCAATATATCTTGGGTCATGCGGTGGAGGCTTCTTGTCTATCGAGGCGTTACCCGTGATAACGACTACATCGCCACCTTCGTCGTCCGCTTGAAAATTTACGGACACTCTCGGGTTGCGGGAGATGTTCTTTAGTTTGTGAGAGGTAGGTTGAGCGTAAATGAGAATTGACTTCCCATCCCAGTAGAACCAGACAGGATTCGGTTGGGGCGTACCGTCCCGCGATACCGTCGTCAGCCAAATCACATCGTCTTGTTGAAGACGCTTAGCGGCCTGACCTCCTAGTTTCGTAGTTAGATCAATCATCTTCCATCTTCACAGACCATAGTCCTCTCTAGTATTATTGCTGAGATTGAGCTATGTGCGATCTAAATGCCTCCTTACCTAATTCTCTGCCAATAGCCTACCACAGAAAGCAAAACAAGCCGGCGTCTTCTAACATAGTTCGTTGGGGTTGAGCATTTGGAAGAGGAGTATGAGGGTTTCAAGTTTCGGGTGCTTTTCAATAGATATGGCTATACTCCGCATCACGCGGAACATTTTGTTGAGAATGGACACGAAAAGCTGCTCATGGCCGACCCGCACATGCGACGGTCTATCATCATCTACAACATAGACAAGGATGAGATAGAGTGGGAATATCCCGTGAAGGGGGATGCAATACCTGCCAACCCTCATGTCGTTAGAATTCTGCCTGAAGATGTGCCAGAGATTGGTGCCTCACGTGGGAGCGTCATGTTTGCGGACCGAAATAACGAATGGAACTTTGTTCAGATAGGTTCCGGTAATGTACAATCCAAACTCACTATTCCCGAAGTGAAATGGGCTCATGATATCCTTCTCTCGAAGAACAGGGACGGTTTCATAGTCACCGATTACTCAGCTCAATTCCTTAGCAAGATAGATTTCAAAGGGAATGTGATTTGGCGGCATGGCGACTTCGGGCCTATGGCCAAACTATCCCTCATAGAGGGAAAGACGCCGAGTGGCGTGCACTCAAACAGTTTCGGAGGAGACTACCTGGCCGTGAGGAACTCCACGCCTTACGGCGTATTTGAGATAAAGGATGAAGACGGTGCAGTTGTGGAAAGCATACCTCGTGGCCGAGGGACACTGAATAACTTCTGGTGCTACGCCCCCCATTCCGCATTTAGAAAAGGAATCGCAGAAGATGGCGGCAACTTGACGGTGATAGGTTTCGAAGCTGGAGGCGGCATTGTGGCGCTGGATCAATGGCAGAGGCCCCGCTGGGGGGTGATGAAAGGCTTCACTGATGTTGGAGGCCCGAGGTACATTCCCTCACGTTACGGCCTCGTGGAGACAACACACGTTTTCCCGACTCTAAGAGGCGGGGTTGGGGCTATAGACTGGTCAGGCACTTACTCTTCACGCGTAATGGAGATCGTAAAATGGCCAAAATCGACATTGACGTTCATGCTTGCTTGGGACTATGACCCTGGCGAAGGTTCGTTCCTCGACCCTCCGATAGACGTTATGGAATTCAACGAAGTCACGATTAGCGTGACCAATACTGGCGAGGCTGCGGTCACCGGGAATCTGTACGAAACGGCGTTACCCATTATTTTCACCAGTGACATGAGAGCGAGTGGATGGTCACCGATGTTGGCCTCACTGGACGTGGGCGCGCTAGAGACACGCAGACTTGAATTCCCTACGAGAGGCCGGAGTTTCCTAAGACTATTCCTGAAGCGGTCTGACCTGCAAAAACCAACCACTGTTAACATCGCCGTCTCGTATCAATAACCCGCCCTTGTTTCAAGCCAAGGAAAACGTACTCAGAAAACTTCAAGACTACTGGAAATTAGGGCATGAAAAAAATACTTTGGTATGAAGGACGAAATTCCGGCTCCGAATTGAGAAAGCTTGCGAAGTCAGAGTTCGAAGCCGCAGTCTGGGTTGGAACATTTCCAACTTCCACTTCCGACCGGGAGTAGGACACCCGATTCACATTTTTTGCACTGCGGGAATCCACCAACATTTATGCTCACTGCCAATCAGCTCACCTCTGACGTGTTTACTCGTATATCAGTAGGCAGTTGCCTGATCTGACTTCGCCGCGGAACCGCTGTGGGGATACGAAGACCAGTGGATGAGTTGATGGGGTTACTCTGCTAGGCCAGTAAGGGTCGTAGGTGAAAGTGTGAGTCGGATAGGGGACCAGAATTGGACTCGAAGCGTAGCATGGGTATGGGTTTTGCTCAGGGTAGTAGGGGTATGGGCTTTGCTGAGGGAAGTATGGGCTTTGTTCAGGGGGCGCGTACGGGTTGAACATAGGTTGCTGACATTGACACATCATCTATCGCCTAACGACCAATCTTTGAAATTGCCCAATTAAGCGTATGTGCAATATCGCGCCATCATTTAGTTTCATATGCTTAAGAGAAGACGAATGAGACGGGACATTGGCATATCGTGATACACTCAAGAACAATGCAATCGCTCTACACGGCGCGCTTCTCGTAAGAAAAAGAGAGTAGGGAGGCTCACCTCCCTTTCACCGTTTCACGTTCACTGACTGGTTTGAGGCTCTAGTATGGCCACACGTAGTAGCCGTACCATGGGTAGTAGTATGGGTAGGCAGGGGCGTAGTATGGAACTACCGCATACCCTGGATAGCAGTCAGGGACATTCATCTTCACAGTTTTCATCGCGGTATTCACCTCCTCCAATCTACACCTTACTCGTATCTCTGCCTCACCGAGGCGGAGGAAGGGTCAACCCCGGTTCCAATAATGATTAGTAGTAAAAGTAGAAATCCGGCCAACAAAGTTCCAAGTCTACATGAGACGGCAGTCCTGATTGACTGCCTCGCTCATTTGATTCGAGGCATACAACGATTCTTCAGAGTGAAGCAAGTTCATATGAGGTCTGAGGCACAAGGCTCGGGATATTCATGCTGATTGTTCAGGTCTCAGACATTCACGTCGGCCCCGAATTCCGCGAAGAAACCTTTCAGAAGGGAGTTGAGGAAATCAACGATCTAAAACCGGATATTCTCTTGGTTACTGGTGATTTGACTGAGAATGGGCTTCTTTCACAGTATGAGCTGGCATCGGAGCTAATGAAAGGCTTCACTTGCCGTTCGAAGATTTACACTAGTGGAAACCACGACTATCGAAATACCGGATACTTACTGTTCAAGCACTTCTTTCCTTCCACGCCTATAATTCGGAGGAAAGGTCTGACGATTACGGTAGTGGGCACTGCTAGGCCTGAACGAAATGATGGTGAAGCAGGATACCGGCAGATCGTCTGGCTTGAGAAAGCCTTGAGTCATGAGAAGGGGTTCAAGCTTGTGATGATGCACCACCACCTAGTCCCCGTGCCTGATACAGGGCCGAATACGATTCCGATCCTAGACGCAGGAGACGTTCTCCGCGCCTTAGGTCGCTCGAAACCAGACTTGGTTGTATGTGGGCACCGTCACAGGCCCTGGAAGTGGACCATAAACGGTATTCCGATAATCCACGCCGGCAGCTTCTCTTCTGAACGGTTGCGCGGCTTCTTCTCTAACTCCTACGATGTAATCAAGTTAGGCGCCGGAAGGTGCGATGCTTGGCTGAAGATAATCGACGGGCCACGTCTCGAGTTCGATAAAATAACCAAAGGCGAATCGGGCCTTTCAAACATACCTTGACGAAACCTTATGAAAGCTCTTAGCTAGATCAGAAATAGTGTTGTAAGACTTCACGGATGTTAGCTTCGTAATCGCCAAAAGGCGACGGTGCAATGAATACATCATCGACGCCGCTCTTATGATATTCCTCCACTCGCTCCCTCAAATCCTGGATCGTGCCCAAGACTGTGAGCTCCTTAACCATTTCATTGGTTACGGCTCTTCTCACTATGTCTCTATCTTTAGCCTTCCAAGCCGCCGTCATGGCTTTCGCTTCCGACTCGTAACCTAGGCTTGTGAATAGGGATGCGTATGCGGGAGCGCTTGCATAGAAAGCTACAAGATCCTTGCCAGCTTCAGTTCCTTTCTCGCTACTTCCCACGACGTACGAGTAGAGCATTACCGATAGATTGGGCCGTGGTTTCCCGCCTGCTCGAGTGCATGCTTCACCGATGATTGACAGGTCATGCTTGATTCGTTGAGGTGGATGCAGGTTAAGGATCACTCTATCGGCAACTTGCGCAGCCTTCGCAATCATCCGGTCGTTCAGGGCTGCAAGGGCGATCTTTGGAGAAGGCTCCGTCTTCAACCTAGCACCCTTGGGTGAAGAATACAAGCCCGCGTAGCTGACTTTCTCTCCTGAGAAATATTGGCGTAGGAGCTTGACAGTCTCGTCTAACCTATGATTTGGTTTCTGGAAGGCTTGTCCGTGCCAGTTCTCCACAATGGCACCTGTACTGACGCCTAAACCCAAAGTGAATCGCCCCCCGCTAAATTCGTTAAGAGTCGCAGCCAACAACGCGAGTTGGCTTGGTGTTCTCGTGAACACATTCAGGATTGACGTACCGATCTGGATCTTCTTAGTTGAACAGGCAGCGAACGCTGCAAGTACAGACGCGTCACGTAGGGTAGTTTCACCGAACCAGAGGCCATCGAAACCTCGCTCCTCTGCTTGTTGACTGATCGCAGGAATGAGTTGGGAGGAAAGTTCGCCGTTTCCGCTCAACATTAGGCTAGTTGACATTTCAACTGAGACGCCTTCCTGAGTATGAATAAAAGGCTAACGAACATAAGTGGCGAAGAAACACATCGTCAAAACCAAACTCTTATGTCGCAACAAACCGAGTACGAGGGCAGAGGGTAAGAAGCGTCACCCTTAACGCTCGTTAATAACAACTTCAGTGTTGAATTGAATACCCAGAAAACGCAACGAGATAACAGTGAAAAATATGAGCAAAAAAGGAATGAAGGAATCATTCTTCTCGGCAAAGCAAATCGTTGCAATGGCTGTTGGTACAGCCCTCTACGCAGCTCTCACTATCCCATTCAATGTCTTTCAAATACCTGGTGCCGGTGGCCTAATCGCGGTTAGACCGACGGTCGCGATTCCGATGCTGTTCGGTATTGTTTTCGGGCCCGTTGTAGGATTCGTAGTAGGATTACTCGGCAACATACTATCTGACTTTGCATCTTTTGGAGGGTTCTTCTGGAACTGGGACATCGGAAACGGATTACTCGGCGCGGTACCAGGAATCGCATACTTTGTGATCAAGAGAACAGATTGGACCAAAGCGAAGACTCTAGCCATAGCCGCCGTTCTAGCGGTAGTCGCCTCGATTATCGGTATCGGCTTTGCAGCAATGACCGATTATGCGTTCCAGGTTGGCCTCAACACACTTGACGCAGCATTTCTAGAATTCAATTCGGCGGCGTGGACGGACGCAATTAACGGCGCGATTCTCACGCCAATACTGTTGTATGCGTATGCGACGGCAACAGCCCGACGGCCGCGGCGAACTTAAGCTGAACTCAACATAGTCATGGTTAATTTGATCTAATATTCAGCGGTTCAGTAGCCGCATAGTTCCTTCCGGATAACGTTCACCGGAAAATGCTCCATGAGGCAACGCGTCGTTTATGCGACGGAGATCGTCTGATGTTAGCTTCACTTCCAGCGAACCTATGTTCTCTTCAAGATACTTTCTCCGTTTGGTGCCGACGATTGGAACGATATGATCTCCCTGGGACAAAACCCAAGCTAAAGCAAGCTGCGCGGGCGTGCAGCCTTTCTCTTCAGCAATCGCTTCAATGGAACGAAGAACGTCGAGGTTTTTCTGGAAATTCTCGCCCTGAAAGCGTGGAGCCCCATTTCGCCAGTCGCCTTGAGGCAATTCAGTCAAACTTTTGATTCGTCCTGTCAGAAAACCGCGGCCAAGCGGGCTGTATGCCACGAAACCAATACCTAGCTCCCGACAGGTGGCAAGAAGTTCGTCCTCAGGATCCCGACTCCAAAGTGAGTATTCGGTCTGCAAAGCTGTAATCGGATGGACAGCATTGGCACGACGCAATGTTTGAGGGGAAGCCTCTGAAAGGCCCAGGTATCTCACTTTACCCTCCTTGACAAGTTGAGCCATGGCCCCAACGGTCTCTTCGATAGGAGTATTCGGATCAACTCTATGCTGATAGTAGAGATCGATGGTGTCCACTCCAAGACGATGAAGGCTTGCCTCGCAACAGGAACGAACATACTCGGGTTTCCCGTTCACCCCGCGGAGGCTGGGGTTCGCATCGTTCCGCACGATTCCGAACTTAGTGGCCACGATAACTTCATCGCGTCGATCACGAATAGCGCGGCCGACAAGCACCTCATTCGTAAGCGGTCCGTAAATATCCGCCGTATCAAGAAAATTGACTCCCAAGTCGAGCGCTCGACGAATAGTGGCGATAGACTCCTCGTCATCACGTTTCCCATAAAATTCGGACATGCCCATACAACCCAAACCAATCGCCGAAACCTTCAATCCCGTCTTCCCTAGCTCTCGCATCATCATCTTTCCACGCCTTGTTGGAATGATCTAGCGCGGTAGATATTATGGCTTTGATAGCAGACCAAGACGTAGGCATCGACCAACCGGAGAGGAGAAAATCGTAAGGGTATGTCGTATCCACGGACGCTAAACTTCACTACCGCCGGTTTCGAGGAAGCATTTTTATGAGTCGTGCGTCACTCATCCCTCAGTAATCCATACGTAATAAAAGGCGGTAGGGAAATGGCCACTGTAATGGAACCCCAACTTGAGTTCACTGCGAAGGCTCTGGCGAGAGCTAAGGCCATCCTCGAAAAGCCTGAGAATTCCGGAAAAGCACTGCGGGTCTTCGTTTTCGGCGGTGGATGCGCAGGCCTCAATTACGGTATGGCGATGGGTTTTGTGAAGCCAGACGATTACGTGCTTGAGAGCGACGGGTTCAAGGTCGTGGTGGATCCGAAGAGTATGGAGCTCTTGAAGGGCATGAACGTAGATTACTACGAGAGCATCCAATCATCAGGGTTCAAATTCAACAATCCAAACGCAATAGCAAGCTGCGGCTGCGGCCTATCCTTTAAGACGGCTCAGAAGACGGATATGGCGCAGACTAAACCCTGCCATTAGTCAGAAAAGGTCTACCGCAACTCTACGGTGTGGGTAGTCTCTTGATCGCGAGCTGAATGTCTTGAGCTTTGACTGTTTTCCTGCCTGCATGGCGAGCTAGTCCCGTGGCTTCCTTTCCGACCTTAACGGCGAATTCTTCCAGTATTTTTCCAAGTTCGTCCACAGCATCGTCGCCGACTCTGTCGGCCCCTGCCATCTCGATTAGTCGTCGGACTGCTGCTGTAGAAAGCTCATCCGGAGGCATGAAAAAACACCGATTTTTAATCGCGTGCGCTTTGAAGCTATTAAAATTTCCCCAGTCAGCTGAACTGGGCTCGATAGAGAGATGTTTTGATTTGATTAGCCTACATTGGGCGAAGCGAACAGTTTTGTTGCAAAAAACGCCTCGCTGACCCGCATGGGCAGGCTAGAACGAGGTATTACTCACCATAAGGAGCCTGATTCCGCAGGTTCATACCTTGAGTTTTGTCGACGCCCACATCCACCTAGCCGACCCGGGCTATACGGGAAGGGTTGAGGAAGTGGTTGAAAACGCAGAACGGCACAATGTTTCGTGCATGTTCTCTAACGCCACAGACTACGAGACTTCCCTAGCAACAATAAGCCTAGCCAAACAATACCCAAGCAAAGTCCTTGCGGCTGTAGGCGTGCACCCATCCACAGCCACCAAAACCGAGTCGGCTCAGCTGGAGAAGTTCGCAGCTCTAATTGACGAGAATGCGGACTGGGTGAGAGCTATTGGCGAGATAGGGCTCGACGGAAAATACACTCAAGATACACAGATCAAGACCCGACAAAAGGAAATCTTCCGATTCTTCCTAGCCCTGGCAGAAGAACGAAATCTCCCTGCAGTCGTACACTCAAGACAAGCCGTAACAGAGATACTCCACACTCTGGCCGAATTTAAGGTCCCGAGGATTCTATTTCATTGGTACGACGGACCGATCGAAAACCTTCATCTCTTCAAGGAGCGAGGCTATTGGATTTCCATCGGGCCGGCCGTATTGTACTCGCGCCGAATCAGCGAAATCGCACGGGCGGCAGATCTCAGCTTAATTTTGAGCGAGACTGATGGACCTGTCAGTTACCATGGGCTCTTCGCGGACGAGCTTACGAAACCATCATTCGTAGTCGCAGTGGTTCGGAAAATAGCTGAGATCAAAGGATTAAGTCTTGATGTGGTGAGAAACCAAACCCTTTCGAACTTTCAGAAGTTTACATTACATTCACAAGCCTAATTCGGGTTCTGTCAAGTTCTATGGCAATTGAAAGCACTGTAAAGTTCGAGAGATGTACGAGTAATGTGAAATGAGAGCTAATCCACTCCAAGCATCACATTTGATGCTTTGATTATGGCGTAGACCTCTTTTCCTTCTTTCAGTTCTAGGTTCTCGATTGATGTCTTCGTTATGACTGAAACCATTTCAAGCCCAGCCGCGAGTTGTATCACAACTTCGGAGTTGACGGCGCCCTGCTTAATGCTCTTGACTTTTCCCTTCAACACGTTCCTAGCACTTACCTTCATGCGTTCACCTCCATCATATGATGACACCTCACACACCAGAGAATTTGAACATTTCAGGAGGAACCAAGTCGAGGGTCACGACAAGTGGCTTACGTTAACCCATAACGCAAAGCGCGATGAGGTTACGACCCCTGAGCGATAGATATATTTGAATCGACTAGTGGCCGTTTTAGGAATAAGGTGCTTTTGACCTGACTGGTTCAAAGTTCGTGACTTTTCTTTTTGCCGGAGCTAAGGGTTATGGCTCTTATGCGTTTTTTGCGTTGCGACTTGTCTTGGCTGCTTACTGGTTACAATCCGATATACCACGATGGGTAAAGTTGGCGGCTGGAAGCCCAGCAGCGAACGAGCTGGTTCGAAATCTATTTGGTGCAAGCATGGTGGTGCCTTTAACTTATATTTTCACTGTCCTTGAAACTCTTGCAGCGATCTTTTTCCTCTTGGGATTTGTGACGCGGCTAGCCGCTGTTTGGGCAGTAATAGAGTTCGCGATAATCGGCACCTCTGCCCTTTTGAGTGGAAACCCCGAAACGGCTTTGTTCCACTCTTTGCTCTTCAGTGCGTCATTGGTCTTGCTTCTAAACGGAAGTCTCGCGCTGAGCCTTGATGGGTTGATTGCGAAGCATCTGAAAACCAATCACAACTGATTGGTAAAATTCGCGGTTGACTTTACTTCAGAACGACAAGAAGTCAATGAGTTTATTCGATGGCGATCCGCTTCGCAATCCAATAGCCGGAGTAGGCAAGCAATCGCAGCCGCGACCAAAACCCAAATGACTCCTACCGGGGCGAGCGAAATATGGTTTCCTCTTCTAGAAACTTGGCAAAATGGCCTTGGTCGATTTCCGCCCTAGCACCTTAAGTGTGTTCAATGTAGACTGAGCTGCATGGAGGGATATGAGAATGAACGGAAAATCAAAAGGAATAGTTATCGCTCTTGCCGTAGCCGCAGCTGGAGCCGTTGCAAGTCTTTGGGCTTCAAACCCCAAGAATCGCAAGATGCTCGCTATACAAAGCAAGAACATAAGCGACCAAATTAAGAAAACAGTCAACCACAAGAAGCATAATAGAGTAGCTTAGAATTTTTCTGCTACGACGATAACCCGAAGCCTGACGTTCATATCCAGGCTTGCTGGCGGGTTACGCCCTAAGGACATGTTTTGCAATATGAAATTACACAGGTTCAATACGAACACATCTCCCGCCACTGGCAGCGAAAAAAATCTCTCGCACACTAGCTGGACAGCACAACAATAATACAAATGCGTCAAAGAAAACCCGAACCTAAATGCCTGAAAGAGTTCAGAACCAACAAGTTAGATGATAGCACGGTTCACATTCGCCAAATCACCCTAGCCGGTCAACACAACAATAACAAGTTGGAGCGCATGAACGGCGAAATCCGTGACCGTGAGAAGGTAACTCGCAACCTCAAGAAAGAAGATACCCCGATTCTAGCGGGGATGCAGATTTTTCACAACTATGTACGTCCACACATGGCCTTAGACGGTTCTGTCAAATCCTAGGGAGATGGGACCGACTGTCAAGTCTCGGGAGATGTGTTCGACGCAAATGTGAGTTTTCTGCGGTCTGTGGCATCGGTTTCTTCTAGCTTTTTGAGTTGGTTTACGGCTTCCAGATTTCTGGGATAGTCCAACTAGTCCAACGGTGAGAGAACAAAGCGAAATCAGGTCCAAGATTTATCGAAAGAAAAATGCTATCTCTCCTGTAGGAGCCACGTCAGCACTTCGATGACCAGATAACCAGTTTAGTAATTGGTTGAGAGACCTCTTGAACGTAAGCGGTGATGACGAATTCAACATTTACTATTTTCATTCCTCCATTTGGTATTTTGAAGTCTGCCCCAAGGTTGAATGTGTGCGTTGTGTTGAATGTTTGATTCTTGTCTATCCATTGGTGGTTGACAGTAACTACTGTGCCGTTTGCTAGAGTATAGTTAGCAAATATGATTGTGGCAGAAATATAGTGAAAAGGCAGGTTCAGATTATTCTGGATTGACGCTTGCAAAGACTCGATTTTGAAGCCGTTGCTCCCATTCAAGCAAATGGTGAATGGTACGGGTGAAATGTTGAAGTCGTTTATTGATAGCGGACTAGTTGTTGAGGAACTTGGACCGCTTGTACTAGAAGTAGTGTTTGTCGAGACCGGCTGATTGCCTAGTCTCAATGCCGAGGCTGTTATGCCAACTAGAATGATGACGATTACTAGAGTTATCAAAATCCACTTGCGATAGGAGATTTTACCTACGTTCCTGCTTACCTTAAAACTTTCAAGCCCTTTTTCTTCGGTAAGCTTCGTCTCAAATCCGTCCGGCCATTTCACATTTGAGTGAGCATCATGCCAATGACCGTTCAATGCTTCATACGATTTGAATTTCTTATGGCAACGCGGACATGAAACCAAAGCGGGCTAACCAGTTCTTCACGAACATGACCCACGGTAATAACCTGCCGCAACATGTAGAGTACCAGAAATGATTCTATAGCGAAGGGTCAACTAAGATAGAGAAAATAGCAAGGACACCAAGTAAACAATTAGCTGTAAGTCCAAAGATTGATACCATTTGATTGGAAAATATGTATAAAGCCAATAACTGCACACTAAGAATGACCACCATTATCAGTAGTGAAATAGGCCAAAGACCAGTAACCCAAGACGGAAGAACAACGGTTATTTGTATTCGACTATTTTTCGGATTAGCTTTTGTCTGCCACATGATTGCTCAAAGGAAAAATGCCATATACGTAACGTCAACTTGTCGGGTGTTCAGTTCTTAGGTTTCCCCTGTGAAAAGTCAGTTGACGTAGCTTAGGGTCCTGTCAAGTTACCGTGGCATTCTGTGACCTGTCAAGTTTCGAGGCATGATTAAGATTTGGACTGAGGCTTCTTTTTCAACCAGTCTTTGAGAGCCTCTTCTACTGCGGCACTAAGATCACCTTTCTTACCACCAAACCTCACCACAGCTTCCAATCGCAGTCGTCGCTCAGTCTCGTCTGAGATTACAATGTACATTTTTCCCAAGTGTGTAACAACCCTCCCATAAAACTAAGTATAGCCTACTGCGACGATGAATATATGTCTATGTATCTAGTTGTCATGTGGTAATCGCTTGTTCTTGCTCGCATTCTGAATGAGCGTCAGCCACTTGTTATCTCCTTCAACTTTGATTCCCGCGGCTTCGCTCGGAGTTTTTCCGTTCAAAGCCTCATGTGGCCGAACATAGTTGTGGAAGATTTGATAACCCGTTAAGATGGGCGTGTCCGATTTCTTTAACCCACGAAACACTTTCTCTCGGTCCCTGATTTCTCCGTTGAGCCGTTCCATCTTGTTGTTGTGGTGCGTTCCCGCTAGGGTAATGTGGCGTATGTGTTGTGTGCTTGTCTCTAGCTTGTTTGTTCGGAATTCTTTGAGCCATGCATTATGATACGACCTCAAGCCGTCTGTTATGAGAATCTTAGGGTTAATCTCCGTAACTTCCTTAGCCATTTGGAATAGGTGTTGTGCGTCATGTCTCTCCTTTGAATCAGCGACTTCTTGGGCGATTAGGAAGCGGGTTTGGTCGTCCATGATTGCGAATAGGTACTTCATGTCGCCTTTGATTTTCACGTATAGTTCGTCTGCTCTCCATGTGCCTGAGACTTGTGGCGTGATCTTGTCCAGATATTTCGCCATTAGAGCCGTGTATCGCTTGATCCAGTTGTAGATTGTTTGATGGCTGACATCTACGCCTTGGAGTTTGAGAAACTTCTTGGTGTTCCGTAGGCTTTCTCCCGTGAAGTAAAGCTGTAGTGCGCTTGTAACAATTTGCGGAGTTGCCTTTAGACGTTCAAAGCCTAGGTTCCGCACGAAGCGTTTGCCGCAGCTTCTACAGGTGAAGCGTTGAATGTCCCCGTTTATGTTGTGCCTTATTCCGTCTCTTACGATATTGGGAGATTCACAGTAGATACAATTTTCGAGATTGAGTGGTTTGATGACTACTTGGTTGCTGACTTCGGCTCGTAGTGCTTGCGAGAATTCGACAGCCCAAATATGCTTACACTTAATCTCTCGATAGATATGATCAGGGCAACTGCAACGCCAACCACGCCCACGCCTCACAACTGAATACACACCGTTGCCCGATTGTGAGCTTACCTGATACGTTTGGTCATCTAGACGTTGCACTTGATTGCCTAACTTCACTATGGCTTGAGCCTTCATCACGCGACTTTCGCTCAAAGACTGTTCAGTTCGCATCTCAATACCTGCCACAATATTGTGGCGTAACCTAAATATAAGCCTTGCCACTATATTGTGGCATGGTGATTCGTTACGGTACGAAAGGAAATTCTAGGTCAATCCGAGCGAAAAATACTGGAAGCCTACCTGAAAGGCGAACGACTGAAGGGGTACAACACACTACTCTGGCGTATCCGAACAATTGGCTTGAAAGCAATCATCGAAGGGTGTGAAAAGGACCTCACACTGCTTCGTAAATTAATGCACCTTGAAAACGTGAAGGAATAACCCCTTGTCCTAACTTAAGAACATAAGAACCATCCGTATTACGATGAAACTTGTGGGAACGGAACTAAGTAGCGAAAGAACACAATAAGCAATATCAGCGCACTAAGGCACAGTGTTATGATGAACACCAACACCGCTCGATAGGTTATGTCGAAGTCATGTATCTTGAACGACTGTTTCTTCACTAGAATGGCTACGAATGAGAGTAGGGCACCTACACTCGCGAGATAACCCTGATAGAGTTCGTAGGTCGCACGTACATACAGTTGCGTGACGAGAGTATCGTTGTTGGCTTTGGAGCCGTCTAGATCGGTAAGAATTGAATGTAATACCAGACTATTCGTCACATAAGAATCTCGGAGTTGAAAGAAATAGAAAGCAGTCACGGTGAAGAATGCAACACTCGCGGCCAGCACTGTTAAAGAAAAATTCTCTTTTTCTTTTTGCTTCTCTTCATCAGACTGTTCTTTCTGAGTGGGGGCCAACTCAGGACGGGCCTTCGTCTGCGTTTGTTCCTTTGTGGGTCGTTCTCTGTGTCTCTGGTTGTCCCGTGTTGACATAAACAATGGCGAGGCAGTCTAGACTATTTAAGACTAGAGACTAAGTAAGATATTCTTTTAGCAATGGATAGAGCATCGCCAAGATTCCGACCAAAATCAGAAACGTGGAAAGTTTCAACGTAACTTCTACCCACAAAGGCGAGTTAACAAATCCCAGATACACAAGTTCGCTTACGACGAACACTAGCAGAAAAACTCCCACTGTGGTCGATAATAGGCCAACTTCAGAGACTTTTTTGACTGAAATGGCCATGCTTCTTATTCACACTCCTAGGATTTAACTGTGTGACCATTCTCACAACCGAAAAATGAGTTTCATGTCACCCTCAATTGCCAAAAAGAGTGACAGGAAATGAAAAAAGCTATTTTGCATCGCTCGCAGTCCCATGATGGGATTGGATGACCTCAGTTTCATAAACCGGCATGTAGAGGAGAAGCCGCTCACGAAACATACGAAGAAATGACTATTTAACAACGAGAAATTGGAGCGGCATTAGAGAAAGGAAGAAACGTATGTTCGGCACAATACCCGAGACAGCTAGGATAATTTTAGGAGAATATCTTGGACAGATATCAGATGACAAAAGAGCTAGTCAATAAAGGAGTGCTCGCTCACGTAGCGTTAGTGACTTGAGATGCCACATAAGCTTCTGTTAACATGGGATTTCAAGGGTTATGTTGTCAGGGATGATGTCCTAGACTTCAAGATATCAGTGGATAACATAGGAGACACAGCCTTCTCAGGCAAGTTTGCTTCGATAGCCCTTAGGTATCCTGAAGTTTCGGGATCAATATCTTCTCAAGAGTTGCCGACCATTTCAAATCTTCTACCAATGGGTACATTCGTTACGCCTTCTCTCAAACTGTATGTCATGAACCATGGCTTGAGTTGGATTCAAAACCATGAACATGTCCACCACGCTGCGTACTCTCTAGTTCTTTTGCCCTTAGGCTGGCTGCTCTATGAGTACGGTTACATCATCTATGCTGAGATTCTTGCCGCTATCACATACGCGTTCATAATCAGCGAAGTGCATTTGCTGATAACGCCCACACTGATGAAGTATGTACGTCGAATATCTCATGGAACGGACGCACTAATCAAGCGCGAGTTAGCAGACTAGAACGTACATTCATGAGGCAGTAAGAGCCGCACTAGGAGAATACTTCAAGACTAAAGATTCCAAGGGTTAGGTACTCTTAACCAAAGCAAAAGAAGAATTCGTGTTGCAGTATCTACCCAGATTGGGAGACACATTATGGCAAGAGTAGCTGGGATTAGGTAAGGTCGTGTTCTATCTCCCTTCCAGTAGTACCTCAAACCAAGGTAGAGTACCAAATAGGGAGCAAAACCCACAAAGAAATATGTCCAAGAAATTGTGAGAGCTATGTTGTGTGGAAGCGTTGATCCGTTAAGGTGCGGATTCCAAGCATAGATGTTCGATAACGCAGCCAAAACGCAGAGAGCGAGGGTCACATCAAATGGAGCCAGTCTCAGATCACCGATGTCGCGTCCGAGCCGAGGAATGCTCGCGACGATTACGAACGGCACGGGAAGTACTAAGGTCGCTATCACAAAGCTAGTCAAAGTAACTGAAAACATCAGCGGCTTCGTCAGAAACCCATTAAGTGGATTCGACATGTGCCAGAATAGGTAGTCGGCAATGGCAGCGACACTGTAGAACAGGAACGAAATTAGGAACAGGTTTCCAAGAGCGTACAGATTAGTCCTAGCACGAGACTCTCTTTCTTCTTTGGCTTCCTTTATTTCATTCGGAACCTTTCTCAATTTCTTGATTTCTTCATCGTTCAATCTAGCAAAAGTCAACCAGCCGAATATGGCGGCAAATCCGAAAAACTCAATGAGATTGAATAGATCAATCAAGTACAACACATCGAGTGTAGATATAGAAAACGCACTTGCTCCTCGTGATAAGAACCACGCGGTATAAGCCCAAACCATCGCTTACTCCACTCCCTGCCAAGAACATGATTTTTGACAACAACCAGAATTCTTGCTTGCTGTCTGACCCGATAGAGACTTAGCAGTTCCCAGAAATGAGCCGCGAGTTAACACCCCAAAACCGACAAGCCATTTTTCGGGCGTGAGCCATGAAGTTAACAGAACCCGCCTAGACCATCTCCCGATTTTACAGAGTTTTCGTCTCCCGCTCGTTTGACAGAACCGGAATTAGCAAAGTTTATGTTGAATGCGACTTGCATGTCGATTTCTACATTAGGGCTGTTCGAGTTGGGTAAGGTTCGAATCGATACCGTAAAACGGACTTCCCGTGAGTTGATCAGGAGGTACCCTGAACGTTTTACAGGCGATTTCGAATCTGACAAGCAAGCGGTCAATGAGCTTGTGATAACCCAATCGAAGCGGTTGCGAAATCGAATCGCAGGCTATGTAACTCGCCTGAAGGTTGTTGAGGCGGAACGTGCCGCCGCTACCGAAGTGTCGGAAGTGGAGCCTGAGCCTACCGATCCTGGGATTGACGAGTAAAACCTGCACTTATCATTCATGCGTCCATCCTTTCCTACTTTAACACCGGTTTACGGCCGGAGTTCGTTGCGGGAAACGCTAAAAGGTCACATTGTAGACCACGCCTAAATCGAATTCAAGGTTACCCGCAAAGGGTCGAGAGTCATTGCATATTGTCGTGTGCGTCAAACATGTTCCTGATGCAACGGACATCCGTTTCGACCCTATAACCCTCAACCTAATCCGCGAAGGCGTACCGTCAATAGTCAACCCGTTCTGCCTAAACGCCATTGAAGAGGCGGTCAGGCTGAAAGAGAAGCTAGGGGCAACGATTACAGCCGTCGCGATGGGTCCTCTTCAGGCACAGGAAGGCCTTCGCGAAGCACTCGCGATGGGTGTCGACAAAGCGATTATGGTTTCTGACAGGGAGATGGCTGGCGCAGATACACTAGCCACATCATACACGCTGTGGAAAAGCATCGCGACCATCGCCAATGAAAACCCATTCGACTTGATCCTAACTGGAAAGGTCGCCATCGACGGCGAAACCGGCCAGGTCCCGCCCGGCTTAGCCGTCAGGTTCAACATACCCATAATCTCTAACGTAACGAAAATTGAAAAACTTGACCCACAATCCAAAACAATAGTCGTAAAGCATCGGTTCGACGACGGCATCGAGACCGTCCAAGCGAAACTGCCTGCAGTCCTCACTATAACCGAGGAAGCGAACAAGCCGAGAAAGTTCACGATAGAGGGTATGCTCAAAGCAGAGCGAACAAAAATTGAAGTTTGGAACAAAGACAAAATCCAGGCGGACCCAAACCTACTCGGCCTAAAGGGTTCTCCAACAATCGTGAAGAAAGTCTTTCCACCGCCCGGCAGGAAACAGGGAGAAATATTTGATGGAACAAACGACCCGCAAGGAGCTTCAAGATGGCTTACTCAGAGACTAATCGGAGCCCACGTCCTCGGAAAAGGTCGGCTAGACACCGCTACGTCCGTATCTCAAGCGTCGAACGGTAACAATGTCATCACGAAAGCAGCTGGTAACGGCAAGTATGGTGAAGTATGGATTTTCGTAGAGCATTTGCACGGCAGATCAATTCAGGTTCCTTGGGAACTTTTAGGGGAGGGAAGGCGTCTTGCAAACATTTACGGCACCAAACTGGGCGCTTTGGTGATCGGACATAACGTTGGACACCTAGCCAAGGAGGCTTTCGTGCATGGTGCAGATAAGGTCTACTTGGTCGAGGATGAAAGGCTTGAGGATTACCGCACGCAACCGTACGCAGTTGCAATGGAAGAGGTTGTTAGGAAGTTTAAGCCCGAGGCTCTATTGGTGGGCGGTACGGTGAGGGGGCGCGACCTTGCTGGTTCCGCCGCTACCTTTCTCGAAACTGGCCTAATCGCCGATTGTACTGGATTGGATATTGACCTTGAAACTGGGACGTTTATGGGTACAAGGCCGGACTATGGCGGGAACCTCATGTCGACCATAATATGTCCCAAACAGAGACCGACAATGGCAAGCGTTCGCCCCCGGGTGATGAAGAGTCTACCCGTTGACGAGCGACGGGATGGTGAAATAGTGAGGGTGGAGCCGAATCTGAAACCCGACGACCTCAACACCGAAGTGACTGAATTCGTTCCAATCGAGCGGGTCGGCATCCGCCTTGAAGACGCACAGATCATTGTGTCTGGCGGAAGGGGTTTGGGTTCCGCGAAAAACCTAGCTTTAGTCGAAGAACTCGCGAATGTTCTCCATGCTCAAGTTGGAGCGTCCAGGGCTGCCGTACGAGCAGGTTGGATTGGGTCGGATCACCAAGTAGGTCAGACTGGCCTCACGGTGAGACCACGTCTATACGTGGCGGTTGGAATCTCAGGCGCAATTCAACACATCGTTGGAATCATGAACGCAGACTATATAGTCGCCATAAACCGCGACCCCGAAGCACCAATCTTCAAGATGGCAAACTTCGGAGTCGTCGGCGACTTATTCAAGATTGTTCCGGCGTTGATGGATGAACTGAAAAAAGCTGGCTTAGCTGAGTTGGCACCATGACAGAAAAGTTCGACTCAATAGTTGTCGGGGCCGGGCCTGCCGGAATAGCCGCCGCCTACACCATGGCGAAAGGCGGCCTGAACGTTCTCGTTTTAGAAAAAGGCGAAAAACCCGGCGCAAAGAACATGTTCGGTGGAGTCATCTTCAGACACCACACCGAGAAGCTGGCGCCTGAATTTTGGAAGACAGCCCCCATCGAAAGGCATGTAGTCGAATATCAGTACTGGTTTCTTGCCAAAGACTCCCACGTCTTAGTAAACCATAGAAACCAGAAGTTCAACGGCCAATACAACGCCTTCACCGTTCACCGCGCAAAGTTCGACCCTTGGTTCGCAAAACTCGCAGAAGATGCAGGCGCCGTGCTCATCAACAGAACCACCGTAGACGACGTCCTGAAGGAAGATGGAAAAATCGTCGGAGTTGAAACTGAACGTGGAGACGTTAGGGCTGATGTGGTAATCGCAGCCGACGGCGTTAACTCGATGCTTGCAAAACAAGCGGGCCTCAGGCAGGAGATACCTGAAGATGCAGTCGTGCTTGCGGTAAAGGAAGTGATTGCTCTCCCTAAACAGAGAATTGAGGAACGCTTCAACCTCGGCCCTGAGGAGGGCATTGCTGCCTTGCTCGTTGGATGTGGACCGGGGATGCATGCGGGCTTCATGTATACAAACCGAGATACAATCTCGCTCGGGATAGGCATAAACATGCGAGACCTGGACAAGAGCAAGCAACGACCTAACGACCTGTTCGAACAATTCAAGAATCACCCCTCAATCGCGCCGATTGTAAAGGATGGAGAACTCAAGGAATATTCGGCGCATTTGATCCCCGAAGGAGGTTATGATTATGTCTCCAAAATTTGCATGGACGGCATGTTGGTTGCTGGGGACGCTGCGATGTTGGTGAACGCCATAAACTGGGAAGGCGCTAACTTAGCAATGACATCGGGAATGCTCGCCGGCCAGACAGTAATCGAAGCAAAAAAGAGAAACGACTTTTCAACACGATCCCTGTTCAAGTATCGTCAGCGACTAGAAGACAGCTTCGTCCTGAAGGATCTGAAGAAGTACCGTGATGTTCCAAAGTTCTTCTCTTCGAATCCACAATTCTTCACAACCTACCCACAGGCACTAAACGAACTAGCTTACACGTGGCACATCGTCGACGATGAATTGAAAGCGGACAGGATCAAACGGATGAAGACCATGCTCTTCAAGCGAAGATCGAAGCTACGCCTCATGCAAGACGCTTTCCACTTGTGGAGGCTCTTCTCATGAGCGCCCAACACACAATGGCTATCACGGACAAGCTTTATCGAAATAGGTACAAGGTCGACGAAGAATCACACTTGTGGATCAAGGATCCGAAAATGTGTGTCAAGTGCCCCTTCGAGTTCGCATGCATTCGAGTTTGTCCCACAGACGTATACAAGTGGGATGAGAATAAGATCACAATCACCTACGACGCCTGCGTGGAGTGTGGGGCGTGCCGAATCGCGTGCTACGATGTGGGTTGGAAGAATCCTAAAGGCGGGTTCGGAATTTCATACAAGTACGGCTGAAGACCCTACAACTTCTTGGATTCGTAACTTATCCGCAGGCCTCCGTTCGTACCACTCCAATGAAACTCAGGCACGTGCCGCCGGAATCGTTTGAACCGCTGGCTAAGGCCATGAGCGACGATCGGTAGGGCTATGGTTGCGTCGGTGAAGCACTGAACCATCTTGGATTGTCGGTTATACTTACCCCAGCTTTGGGCCTCCTCGAAGGTGGAACCACTCAATCCACCCCATTGCGGAACATCGGTCGTGAATTGTATGGCGAAGTCGTGAGTATGATCGTGACGGGTTTGATAGCTTGCGATTACGGCTGTTTGCTGTATGAAGTTCTTAGGAACTCCGCCGCCGACCACTATAACCGCCGTGTGCCGCGCTTTCTCAGTTATCTTCGAGCTTTCGTCGACGTCACGCATATGATCGACTATGAAACGCCGCTTCCTGCGACGGTTGGCGAACATTAGGGAAAAACCTAGGCCACTATCGCAGAATGCAGGCACGAAGACTGGGACACCCATTTCATACGCCGCTACACATATTCCATCTCTGTCTTTCCTCTTCTCTCTAATCCATTTACCAAATTCATACATTATCTCCCTTGAGGAATAGGGTCTGCCAGACTGGAGACGGTTAGAGAATTCCTTCTCAATCATTACATCTAGACGATAGAACTTGTTCTCGTCTGCATAGACGTCATAAACGCGGTCGATCCGGTGATGTCGTAACATCACGTTATCTATGACGTCGGTTCCCAGAAAGTGTTTTCCGCCGATGGTTTCGTAAGCATCGTGGTAGAGTGTGGCGCCGGTGGTTACAAGGACGTCGACCATTCTTCGCCTAACTAGATATGTGATTAGTTCTCGCATACCAGCGGGAACCATGGCGCCCGCCAAGCCCATCCAGATTACGATCTCACGTTTTTTCAGCATCGCCGTCCAAACGTCTGCCGCTTCGCCAAGCTTCCTGCCTTGAAAGCCAGTAAGCGCCATTTCGCTAAGTAATTGGCTGATGGTCTTCTCAGGTTGAACCTCGACAGGACGCGTTGGACGCCGTAATACCTGCTCTCTTGTCTGCAATGTCCCCGCCCAATAGTGTGTTTTTACTTCAAATAAAACCTGCGAAAGACGTGTTTTTCAACGAAAATTCATCGTAGCTAGGATTTTCCGAGAATTTCTTCAATCAAATTTCCTTCAGGTTTGCTCTTGGTTGTTAGATTGTTCTTCCAGTGTTTCTCGAATCGATTAATGATCGCTAATACATCGCTTATGGGAACCCAGTTGGAGGTGATTGGGTACATTTTTTCGGCGGCAGGTGAATTACCGAGATTCTCAATTTCTTTCTTCATTTGTTCAACGTTCATTATCAGAACGCCCTAGACCAAAATACAGCTACCGAATCGCGATTTAGACTATTCGAAACGAAATTCGTGTGGTTATCTCAGAGCTTTCAGAACGGTCCTAAGCGCGTGAGTATCAAAAGAATTCGTGTTTACTACATGAATTCTGATTTTTCCTTTGAACTTCCTCTTGATAGATTCGGCCACTTGTTCCTGCCATAGTTCATGCACGACTATGACGCAACGCGAGTAGTGGAATCTCTTGAGGTATTCTACCATTCGTTTGCGTGCATGATTAGTTGCCGTCGTTGTAGGTCTAAGTGCAGTTTCTGTTTGCGATAGCGGGTACACGTCTAGCAGTTCCTGTGGGACGATTGCGTAAGTGAGGCCGTATGAACAGACGTGAACGTCAGTTCGTCGTTCGAGTCTTTCAATTGGCCCTGCATCAGGTGGAATGTCGCGAAAGGGCCTGAGATGCTCTTCGGGTAGGAGGAGAAGTTTCTTCACATGCGGTGGAGGTTGGTATCTTTCCAGTAACCGCTGTTGGTGGCGAGTAACCTCGGGACGAAAGAGTGACTCTTCCGATAATATGAACGGCCCCTTCCGCTTACGAATAGGCGTCTCGGCTTCGAAGCTGTCAGCATACGCCAGCATACGTTGGAATGCTGCCTGCAGCGTAGGGTGGTTTCGAGATCTGGTCTCGACGAGTTCCCATAGCCTCCCATCCAGGATCGCCTGTTTGATCGTTTGAAGCTCTGAGTAACAGGCATACAGGTTGTGCGAGGCGAGGAAACGGTCACGTTCCATGAGCAGCAATCTTCTGACCTTCTCAGGCGTCTTCTTATCGCACGCTGGGCAGCTGCAAGGGAAGTACTCCAGTTCCTCTATCTTCGCGGTACCTTGCGAAGTCATGTACCGGCCATTTCTTGCGAATAGCGCGTACGAAGCCGAGTCAAATATGTCGCAACCAAGCGCCACTGCGAACGCGAACATCATCGGATGGCCCGCGCCAAAGAGGTGAAGTGGTTTATCGGGCGGGAGATGCAATTTTGCTGCCATTATCATATCTACGAGCGTTTCGAAGCGGTATTGTTGCATAACAGGTGTAGGGCTTCCGAGGGCATAGATCGAAAAATTCCGTTTCGCCATTTCCCGGGCAGAGTATGACACCAGGTCCGGATAGACACCACCTTGGACGGGCCCGACCCAGAGGATATCCTCTCTGCTAACGAGCTTTAACGATTGATCGGCTCTTCGTAAGGTTTCTTCGACAGTCCATTTTGCCCTTTCCTTCGATCCCTCCTCTCCCGTCGGTACATCTAGGATTACGGCGATGTCGCTGTTTAGTTGCTCTTGGAACCGAATGATCTCGCTCGGTTGAACCTCCACGTCTCCGTATTGGAGAATCTGGTAAGCTCCTGAATCTGTTTCAATTACTCCATTGAATCCCAGCAGTTCATGTATTTTTGGGACTTCCTTGTCTTCGCGATGCTTCCGCCATACCAAGTAGGAGTTTGTGATAAGCGCGTTAAAGGAGAAAGTGTCCCGTAATTGCTGAGGAGGAATCGTCTGAGAATTTGGGTTCACGACAGGTAGGAGAAGAGGAGTTTCTATGGAACCGCTCTTAGTTCGGAGGTATCCCACCCTTCCTAGAAGGTCTTTGTGGCGAATCTCAAAGGACAATTCGGAGTCAAGCTTCGACCGAACGCGCTCAGAAGCACACTTTTAGGCTACTTCGTTAGGGTTGCGCGGCTGCGCGAATGAATTCATCGTAAACTTTCTGAACCCTTTCCGCAGCGGGGCCCGTTCCTTCGAGTATTCCCTTCTCTGAAACCCGTATTCGGTCCATCACGACGATTACGCCCGCACCTTCACTCACTTTCACCATTCGTGGAAAGACCCGCTCAAGCCTATCCGCTAAAGCCTGTAGGTTGAAGGGTTTCTCGGAACTGTATATTTGAGCAACTCTGTTGCCGCTTATGAAGAGTTTGTGGACGAGACGCCCGGACTCATCCTTAACATCTGATAAGCAGACGCTTAGGGAGTGAGAGTCTAAGCCGGATAGCACTCCTGTGTAACTCTTCCCATCAGTGGTTGAGATAGTAACTACCTTCTGCAATAGCCCGCTGATCTCCTCCAGGAATCTACGATCTGGTAGTGAAGACATAGGATTCGTCCCACCCATACTCGCTGAGGTTAGTAACATTATCGGCTGCTTTACGGCTCGATGATTTCATCTGTTGATCTTGGGTTTTTGCCTCTTGAAGAACCCGCCTTGCTTCCCTCGGATTTTCTGATCGAGCGACAATCTTCGCATCCGAGGCTCTCACACGTTTACCACAGTAAGGGCACATGCGAGTTTCCTTATCCGACACACCCAGAAGAAAGCGACCGCAATTCGTGCAAGCCAACACCAGATACTGCTTCTTTGGTTTCTGCAATCCTCCATTACTCCAAGTATCTTTCCAAGCCGCGTTCTCGCTTTAGGGTGGCGATCCAATTGATCGTAACGCCGGCGCTGGTTGGCTGCAGCGCGATCTTCTTGGCTAGAGCCACGGACTTCTCAAGGCTACGACTCGAAGTATCTAGTTGACAGACCTTCTTCGCCCCATAATAGCTGACTGCAACCATGTAGCACGCATCAAGCATCTCAGCCAAGACATTCTCCCGCACCTTGTTGCCACTCCAACCTTTCTTGCGAAGCCTCGACTCGAGAACCGTAGGGTGGCAACGTAATACTATGACTTTTCGAGTGCGCTCTCTCGGAATACTATCGGCAACGTGCGTATCGACAAGTATCATGGTCCCTTTCGAAACTAAACTCCTCAAACTCCTCCTTGTTCTCTCTATGTCTACAATCTTCGTCTTTCTTTCGCGATCAATTGCAGTGTATAGTCCTTTAGCGGTGACGAATCGGGTTAGAGAAAGATAGTCCGCATGAATCCCTTTGGCAAGGGCCTTGGAGATTGTCGTTTTGCCTGTTCCAGGTGTTCCAGTGAGGATAATCATGTTGCGACGTGACAAAGGCCGGGTATGCGGTTTCATTTCTTCGGCCTTTCTTTCTTTTGGCGTAAGTATTCGCGTATTCCTTCTTTGATGAGCTTGTAAAGTTGCGAATAGGGGATGGTTTGTGGATCCTTCGATTCTTTCCTTGCAATGTAGCTCCTGATGAACTCTTGAAAAGTCTTATCGTCGGGATTTATGTTTGCAGAATAGAGCTCAAACATTCTGACGATACGTGCGCTCACTCGGTCGAGGTATAGATCTAACAATGAGATACGCGCCTGTCGGGTGATTTGTGTTAGCTGAAAGCCGCACTAAGCGCATCATGATCATCGCTGCTAAGGTTCCAGCCCACGGCTCCTGCGTTCTCTCTGACATGTTGTAGATTTGCGGCCTTGGGTATGGCGACTACTGGTTCTTTGGCGATTAGCCAGTTCAGCGCAACTTGTGCTCTAGTTTTGCCATATTTCCGAGCGATTTCGTCAAGCGTTCGCCAACGTTCGTCTCTGCCGCCGTGAGCAATGTTTCCTCTTGCGACGGGGCTGTAGGCAATTATCGTAATGTGCTCTTTTGTGCAGTACGGGAACAGGTCTTCTTCAATTGACCTCTCAACGAGGCTGTACTCGACTTGGTTGGAAGCTAAGCCTATCTTCGATAAGGCATCTTGAGCTTCGCGTGTCTGTTGCATAGAGAAGTTGCTTACCCCTACGTCCCGGACTTTTCCTTCCGCCACTAACTGCTCCATCGCCTTCATGGTTTCCTTTATTGGAACCTTTGGATTGGGCCAATGGACTTGGTAGAGATCTACATAGTCAGTTTTCAGACGTTTTAGGCTGAATTCGCAGGAACGTAATACGCGTTCGTGGGATAGGTTCTCGGGTGATACCTTGGTAGCGATGAAAACTCTCTCACGGGTTTCACTCACAGCCTGCGCCACAACTTCTTCTGAATGTCCGTTCGCGTAAACTTCGGCCGTGTCGATAAAGCTCATGCCCAACTCAATCCCTAACCGAAGGGCTCGGACAGCGTCACCATCTCCGCCCAAGTGTCTGGTACTAAACCCGCCCATTCCCCAAGTACCTAAACCCAGTACAGGAATCTCCGTTTTGCTCTTGCCAAGCTTCTTGAATTCCATACTCTTCAACTACCAATTCTCACGGTTCAGTCTAGTACGTTTTGGTCGCTCCTTTCCGTGATCTTATAAGAAAGACTTCGAATGCACTTACTAAGTAAATTGAAGTCGATATCATTCTCAAACCATGATCTCAAACTCACACCTCATATACCTTATACGAACATAGTAACGGGAAGTCGTAAATTACATGGACTGCTGAGGTATGGTTAGAGCAATAATTTTGATAACGGTGCTCGGAGGCACAGGAGAACGCTTGGATTGGACCAAGGAGACTACAAAACAACTGAAACAGATACAGGGAGTCAAGGAAGTGTTTGGTGTTTTAGGTCGATTCGACCTAGTAGCCATCGTAGAGGCTGGAAGCCTAGAGGAATTAACTTCCTTAGTTGCCGACAAAATGCGTTCGGTTCCAGGAATCCAGGCGAGTGAAACGCTGACCGTTGCCTTTTGAAAGCCGTCTTGCTCAGGATGACTCGTCGCCTCCCAGACGTAACTTAATCGAGTAACCGTGCGCTATTGTCAGGATCTAATATTGAATTCCGACTTCATTCTTGACCGTAGTACAAACTCTATCCGTCAGTGATCTTGCCGAGCTTCTCGGATTTCATTATTTCCAGGGTTCGCATTCTCGTTGTTTCATTTAGTATTTTTTGGGCGCGTCTATCTATCTGCTTGAGCGAACCGAAATTTGACGGACCAAAACCCTCCACGACGAATGATGCTACCGCTGAACCAACCGCGCAAGACCATAACAAATCACCCGTCCTGATCCATGAGATGAGGAACGCTCCAACGAGAGCGTCACCGGCACCAGTTGGGTCTCGCACATGGGTCGGGTATGCTGGGATTTTGTGAACTCCCTCGGTTTTGGACCAAACAACCGTGCCTTTGGTTCCCATTGTGAGTAGAATTATTCCAGGCCCCAACTTTGACAGGCGTCCAAGAGTAATGTCGTTTCCTTCGATCGCGCGAAGTTCACTCTCCGATGTCTTCATGACTTCGACATTCTTCAGTAGGCGAGCATTATTCCACTTTCTTGAATTTACCATCCCTTTGCTGTTTAGCCTACGAGTATAGCCCTGTGCTTCCAAGCTCACAACACAATCCCGCTTCGCCAGGCTTATGGCTAGTCTTTCCGGAACTTCATCTAAGACGGGGCCTATGTGAACTGCTAACGTCTCGGGCAATCCTTCCAAGTCTGAAAAACTCAGTGGGTCGCACCTGCGTGTTACGCGCATCGTTCTCTCAGCATCGCGATTGTCAATGCTAAAGCAAGTCGTTGGGGACTTGGCTATTCGAATGTTCTTGATGGATATTCCGCGTTTGGCGATCCACGCGAACTCCTTTCGCGTGAAGTCCTTGCCTACCTTGCTCACCGCAACGACCGATGCGTCAAGAGCGCGTGCGGCGAGGCTGGAATAGATGCATGGTCCACCAAGACTTACGGCGCGAGCTCTCTTTCCACGAGTTATGTGGTCTCGAACTATGTGGCCAACAACGGCCAGGTCATATTTCACGGAGGAAACCTCTAGAAATTTCACGCCTCGTTCAGATTGAGAAGAATTATGAAGAGTGGAATTGAGTTGTAGGGTTAAGAATGGTATCACGCTAGAACAAGGCTTCGCCGCCGTTGATGTGTATGGTCTGGCCAGTTATGAAACTCGCCTTGTCTGATGCAAGAAAGGCAGCAAGGTATCCAATTTCGTGTGGTTGCCCCATTCTGCCTAATGGAACTCTTTCCAACGACTTTTTCCTCTCTTCCCCCACTACTCCTGAGGTCATATCTGTCTCAAACCATCCGGGCGCGATCGTATTGACCGTGATGTTGTATGGAGCGAACTCTAATGCTAAAGCCCTCGTGAGACCGAGCAAGGCCGCCTTAGATGTTCCATAGTGAGCCTCATGGTCGGTTCCAGTAAATGCGTCGCTTGAGGAGATGTTGATTACCCTACCCCATTTTCTCATTCTCATCTGAGGCGTGAATGCATTCGTGCAAAGAAATGCGCCGTCGACGTTTACAGCCATAATACGCCTCCATTCATCCTCATCAATTTCCCACGATTTGAGATGGTGATGAATTCCAGCATTGTTGACCAGAATGTCGACTCCACTCTTGAACTCGGCCATGATGGTTTCCCGCATTGCGAGAACCTCTTTCTGATTCGAGACATCGGCTTTCACAACCAAGCTCCGTCGTCCTAGCGCCTCGATGCCACGTGCAACCTCGGCGGCTTTCTCTTTCTGGTTTTCGTAGTTCACTACCACATTAGCTCCCTCCCGGGCTAGCTCCAATGCGATCCCCCTTCCAATTCCCCTTGAAGATCCCGTGACGAGCGCCAGTTTCTCTGAGACCAGCAATCACATCAACTCAAGTCGAAGGTGCGAAATGTCTGGCAGCATCCTTGATCGCGTGAAGGAACATGCCAATTTCTTCGATCGTGTTGAAGTGAACTGGGCTGGCACGAACAGCAATTGATTTTCCATACGTGTTGAGCGTTCGGGAATAGAAACCACCATGGTCCTCCGCCAGTACGGCTATCGCATGTTTTTCCCAAAGATATTTCGCGACATCCAGCGGATTAGCGTCAGTGATATCGAATGTGAAGGTTGGGACGCGAGAATGAGCTTGTGCCAGGTCAGTTATTCCATAGACCTCGACGCCAGCAATTGTGGATAACCCTTCGACGTCTTGGGTACCTCCCAACATCGCAACCGACAAAGCATGCTCGTAACTCTCAATCCAAGTGAGTGCGGCCTTCAAGAGGCGACTACGGCCTGCGTAGGCACCGATCTTTTCTCTTACTTGCGGTTCGACTTTGCTCCCCAACCAGTCGAGGTATTGCATAACTGCGCTTATCGAGGCGAAGAGTGATTGATCACGGGTGCCCATCTCCCAGTTCGACGGTGGTTCTTCCGGAGCGGGCACAACCTTGTATGGCTTAAGAGACCTAAGAAGTTCCTCGCGACCGTACATGAAGCTGCCCCGTCTACTGAAGAGTTTGTACGCAGAGAAAACGACGAAATCGAAGGGGGTCTCTTGAACATCCAGTGGAGTGTGGGCAACGGTGTGCACTCCGTCTAGGACGGTGTAAGCGGATACTCCTTTCGCGATCCTTGAAACTTTATCCAATGGTGTCTTTGAGCCAAGAACATTGGAAACTCCAGAGACCGAAATTACTCTTGTATTCTCATCGACGAGGCTTTCGAGGTGAGACAAATCCAGCATTGCACTATTAGGGTTGAATCTTGTGAACCTTACCTCCTTAACGAGCCCTCTGCGTTTGAGTTCTAGCCATGGGCTTATGTTTGCATAATGCTCATAATCTGTCGTGACTATGTTCTCCTTTCCTGACAGTTCCTTCCCGATTGCGTAACTGAGTTGGAAGAGCAGGCTGGTCGCCGATTCTCCTGAAACGATGCAGTTGGAGTTAGGTGCGTTCAGAAGATCGCTGATCGCCTGTCTTCCTTCAGATATGACTTCTTCGTTTCTCTTGGATTCCCACGAAGGGCCGTCAACATTTGCCGAACAGTCTATTCGCGCCTTGGCCTCCGCATCCGCAGCACGTTGCAATACCAGCGAACCAGCAGCGTTCTCGAAAAAGACTCTGCGCCTTCCATTTGCATCAGTGTCGGCTCGAGGAAACTCCTTCCGTATTAGCCGTAGGAGTTCGTATTGGCTTTCAGTACTCTGCAGAATCAAAGGTATGTCACGTGAGGCATCCTTAGCTCATTATAATTATTTCCGGCAAATTCCTAACCCCCTGTAAGGAGGTTTGATGGCCCAGAGGCGGTCATGTTCCAGATGTTAATATGTTTTGAAAAACTACATCGTCTATGTTTCCGCCAGTGATTACCGCGACCGTTTGTTTTCCAGTGAAGCGCTTTGGTGTTTCAACAAGCGGCGCGATGGAGATTGCTCCCGAACCTTCGACCACTTGTCTCTCCTTCTCCCAGAGGAGGCGTATCATTTTTCTGATCGTGTCCTCATTGAAGAGCAATATTTCATCCACGTATCTTTGGATCAGTTCGAATGTTATGCATCCCTTCTCGATGTTTCCCGATATGCCATCCGCAATTGTGTCTTTCATCTCGACGTTTATGATCTTGCCCGCTTTCAAGGAATGGTACATGGTAGCGACCGTCTCAGGCTGCACCCCAAGAACCTCTATGTCGTGTCTAGTGTTCTTTGCTGCGACCGCGACTCCCGCCAGCACACCTCCCCCACCGACCGGCACGATGATTGAATTCACAGTCGGCAAATCTTCGAGAATCTCTAATCCGACGGTGCCTTGGCCCGCAACAACAATTGGGTCGTTATAAGCCGAGATAAATGTCAGGCCCTTCTCCTTAGCCAGCTTTCGGGCGTATTGCTCGGTATAGTCATAGATTTTTCCGTGCAAGATCAAGTTGACGTTGTGTTTTCTTATTTTCTGAATTTTTATGTTCGGTGTCGTTTCAGGAACAACGACTGTGGCCGCTAGTTTCAGTTTTTCTGCGCCAACCGCCACGGCTTGGGCGTGGTTTCCTGAGGAGGCAGCGATGATTCCGCGACGCATTTCTTCGGGTGTGAGATTCATCATTCTACTGAGGGCGCCCCTGATCTTGAAGGAGTTTGTCACTTGCTGGTTCTCGAGTTTGAGATAGACTTCTCCAACACAGAGATCAGAGAGATACTGCGAACGCACTAGGGGAGTTTTCCTCACCTCATCTCGTATCGATGCTCTTGCATCCTGAATTTCGCGTAGACCAATCATAGCGTAACCACTAACTGACGGATCTTGAACCGCACGATTCGAAGAACCACGCCATATACTAACCTGTTAGCCGAATAAACCACCTTTGGATTTCGATAAGTCTTTGCAGAAATTCGCGCGAGACAGAGCCCAGTGGGATGCTTACGTTTCTGTAGATGTTACCAGTAAATAGACTCCCTTCGATTCCTTCGCAAACTTGGTCCGAACATAGTCGCCGCTCGTCTAGTTCTAGGCAGAAATCCACTCTCTTACGCCATTCCCGCAGGACAAGAAGAAGTTGTTACCGTAGACCGAGCGCCACCATGTTCATATGAACTGTCAAAATAACGAAAGAATTGTATTCGCGGCTCCACAATGCGCGCAAAATGTGAATCTAAGCTGGCTTTGAATTTATGGATCTGGCAACATCTTAATGCTAGAAGACTATCGTTAGAGTTTCACTGGTCTGGATTCCCGGAACCCCTCTGATTTCATCTGCAACCAAGGAAGTGCGTTTCTCTAAAGTTTCGGCCTCCACGAGAGCCGCGAGGTCACATCGTCCCAATACTCCGTAGACCTCATTCACGCCCGCTATTTTTCTCAACCGATTCTTAGTTTCTTTCGACCAATCTAACTTTTCGCCTGTTCCTCCCAACATAGTAAGTAACACTATTGCTCTTATCATGCATCGTTACCTATGGCTGAAGGAATTCTGTGTAGATTTATCGCTTTCCGCCAAGAATCGATCGTAGCGCCATTATCGTCTTGAGCCGGATATTCGAACCTTTGTCCACACTGCAATATTTTTTTGCATTGTGACGCGTTCTTACGATCGAGAACGTTTCGCGGTTAATAGTTCTAAAGGTTGCAAAAAAGGGGGAAACGCAAGTTTAGCTTGCGTTGTCTTGCGTAGTTGAATTTGGTTATACTGGTGGGATTTCGTGGAATGCTAGTTCAATGTCGAGGCCGTGCTTCTTGTGGTAGTAGACACTTGCGTAGTAGACTATGAAGCAGCCGATGATGATTCCTAAGGCGATTCCTGCTCCCGCTGAAGTTGGCACAACGATCAATGGGTTGATCAGAGCCAAGTAGCCGATGTAGAAGAAGGCAATTGTCGTCAGTAACCCCAGTATGCTAATGACGGGTACGGTGGCTACTTTCTTTCTCATCCACCCTGGGGCAGAATCTAACAGGTCCTTCTTTGTGTAGGGGAAGATTGTTGTCGCTATTCCTGGCACTACGAAGCAGAATGCCCAGAGGAATGTGCCTATGGTTTCGGCGGTAGCCCATGAGGTGAACCAGTAAAGGGCGAAGATGAGCACTGACATCAGCGTTATGGTGAGTATGGAAATGTGTGGTGTTCTGAACCGTTTGCTCACATCAGCCATCTTGGTTGGAATTATTCGGTCGAAGGACCATGCGAAGAAGTACCTGCTTGGAATCCAGAAGTAGACGAACGGAGCTGTGAGGGAGCCCGCTAGCATTGTGAAGAGCACTAGGAAGACTAGGAACTGGTTCGGGTAGACAATTAGGGAGACCATCATGGGATAGGTCGGTGCGTATGGCAATACACCTGAGTAGGCGGAGGGAGCATTGTCCCAAAGATAACCCACTGAGTACATCCAGTTCGCGCCGAGGTTATTCAACGTCAATATGGCGGTGACTGACCAGATTACTATGCCGAGGATGAGGGAGAGCAGTAATGCAATTGGGATTGTGCGTTTAACATTCTTCACTTCACCCGCTACGACGTTAGCAAAGTTCCCTCCGAGGAGGAACAGGGCAGCGAACGGAGCGCTAGCCACCGAGGCTGCTAAAGTGATAGTTGGCGGGGTCCATCCCGATTGGGTTGCTAGTTTTGTTACCCCTGCATAGGTTGAGAATTGGCCCAGAACACTGTCCCATTTAGCGGCGAAGGCTGTTGGGTTCGTTGAACCTACGAAGGCCCACATCACAATAATTCCTATGACAGCTAGGGCCCATGCTACGTAGAGGAATCCTCTCACAGCTTTCGCTCCGACGATGGCAAGAACTGCGAAGCACGCGGTGATTAGAATTGAAAGTCCGAATCCTCCCACTGGACTACTTAGATACGTACCTAACGCGATTAGCCCTTGCGAATTGTAGAGGAAGCCCCAGATTGACAGCGCTGTCGATATGCCGGATGCGTAGGCGGCTGTCCCACCAACGTACGCTGTGGCAAATACTGAGAACATGTAGAGGAAGGACCAGGCGAACCCTACGGCCGGATGCAGAATCCGAGCAACCCAGACGTAGTCGTTGCCAGACCTAGGCATTATGACGCCCATAGCCCAGTAGATCAGCATCAACAGAACGAATGCGATGCCGGTTATGACCAAGGCCAATGGAAGGTTCGCGCCAGGGTTGAACCCGTAATACCACGGAAATTGAAGGATCGTGTAGGTGAGGGCGAAAACGGCGGCTGATGCGATTAATAGAGTGTCTAGTGTTCCGAATTCTCTGACTAAACCACTTGATGTTCTTGCGAAGTAGGTCTTTTGAGTCATTACATGATCACGTCTTGTTCGTAGATATTCAGGGCATAACGTGAACCCGTCAGGATATAAAACATTCCAAACAAGAACAAATTCTTGGAGAGGACTGCTTCGGTAGCAAAGAATAACTGCTACACGCCCAAACCCTTGGCTGTGTCCGTTCTTGGAAAAGCAAAATCGCGACTTAGCTTGGGGATGCTATGACAACTAAGATCTTTTTTGCAACCGACCTGCATGGGTCGGAGAAGTGCTTTCTGAAATTCGTTAACGCAGCTAAGTTCTACAAAGCCGATACGCTCATCATGGGCGGCGACATTACCGGCAAGATGATTATACCAATCATTAAGGAAAACAACGGCAAATGTCATGCGACGTTCTCTGGAAATAAGCGTTCAGCGGGGAACGAAGAGGAGCTTCAGGATTTGCAGAGAGCAATACGATTCGCCGGTTACTACCCATACATGACGAACCCCCAGGAGATGGAGAAACTTCAGAGTGACGACTCGAGAGTGCAAGTCATTTTCAAAGAACTCATGCTGAACAATGTTAAGCGATGGGTTCAGCTCGCGGAGGAGCGACTGAAGGCGTCTAACGTAAAGGTCTACATTACCGGAGGGAACGACGACATAGCTGAAATCGAAGACATAATCGGTAGTTCAAGTTACGTAATCGACCCCGAGGACAAAGTTGTAGATGTCGCGGGTGAGTTTGAGATGGTCAGCACAGGTTGGAGTAACCCAACTCCTTGGAAGACTGCACGCGAATGCTCCGAAGACCAGCTTTGGGCTAAGATAGAAAAGATGGCGGGCCAGGTCAAGAACGTAAAGAATAGCATATTCAACCTGCATGTGCCGCCCATTGACTCGGGCCTCGACACGTGTCCCAAGCTTGATGACAACCTCAAGCCTATAATCGCCGGAGGAGAAATCGTGATGACCGCTGGTGGGAGCACATCGGTTCGGAAGGCTATTGAAACATACCAGCCGCTCTTAGGCCTGCACGGTCACATCCATGAATCCAAAGGCTTCTTGAAAGTCGGACGGACTCTCTGCCTTAACCCTGGAAGCGAGTATAGCGAGGGAATTCTTCGAGGAGCCCTAGTCGAATTAGACGATGGCGAGGTTAAGAATTTCCTGCTCACACAAGGTTAACCAACTCGATTTCATCGGTTACGGCCTGGCGGTACCGAAGGTTCGATGGCCAAGGGAGCAAGGCTCGCGTTGAGCTAGCCCACCAGTAATCCGTCATGGAGCCCTCTAATAGAGGCAACAGTTTCTGTTTGGTCTACGATCGCGCATACGGTCATCTCTGAAGGGGTCTTGATAACAATAACCGGCTCTACGCCCATCTTCCGGAGGCTCTCATACACCTGTGATTGCCGAAATCGTCCCCCGACCACGGCAACTAATGATAGATCCCTACGAACATTCACGATCATCTCGGCTCCGATTTTTCTTACAACCTCCACCACCTTGTCACTGCGGTTTTCGTTGGTCACCAAAGCTATTTCGTTCTTGAACAGCGGGGCGACAGCTATCGGATCATCATCTGGGTAGACCTTGTCAAGTTCGCTTAGAATCAAAGCCACCGTGTTCAATCCATGGATTTCAGATACCTGCACCATGGCCATGCTTTTCATACATGAAATGGCTTCTCCCGCTCCTTCGCTTGAGATCAACGTACCACCGCCTTCCGCTTCAAAGGGTCTCACTTCAATCGGGGTCTTGGCGTTCATTGCGGGAACTACTGCCTTTTCGAAGACCACCTTGGATCCATAGCGACCCAGTTCGATCGCTGTCCGATAATTTAGGTTAGAAATTACTTTTGCATTTGGGACAAGCTTCGGATCAGCCGTCATCACTCCATCTACATCCTTGTAGAGGATCGTCCTACATCCGAAAGCAGCTGCGATGAAGGTAGCTATGTAGTCTGTAGCACCCCGACCGAGGGTTGCGATTCTACCATCGGTGTCCTTGCCGAAGAAACCTGCAACTAGAGGTATGTCGATCGAGCCTAGTTTCTCCCTTACGAGCTGTCGTGATTGCTCAAGAATTGTGGCGTTTCCGAAATTGCTATTCGTCAAGATGCCTGCTTGGCTGTCGGACAATGGCACGCCTTTGAGTCCACCTTCAGCAAGATATCCCACTGCGACATGAATTGCGAGCTTCTCCCCGTAGGTGGCTATTCTATCTAGGATTAGAGGAGTTAATTCACCGCGGTAGCTCACGCCTGTCAGCGTGTCCCTCAGTTCCTCCAGCAGGCTCTGGATTTGTGGTTGGACTTGAGTGCGTATCCCAGAGGGTAGGTCGTCGACGAGTTCTTGATGTTTAGCTTTGATTTTGCTTATGTCGAAGCTTCCGCCTTTGGCCGAGCTGGCTTCGTTGAGTAGTTGGTCAGTGGTTCCCTTGAAGGCTGACAGCACTGCCTTAGGTTGGAGTGAAACGGTTGACTTGAGTATCTTAACCATTCTTCTGATGTCGTCTGGCTTGTCTAGGCATGAGCCTCCAAACTTCATAACGATCAAATGTAGCCTTTCCCGTGGCACAGTTCGCCTACAAGAACGGCTCCGCCCGCTCCTCCACGTATAGTGTTGTGTCCTACAACCGTATAGGTCAGACCCATGACCTCGTCTTCTCTAAGTCTTCCTAGGACGACACTCATTCCATTACCGGCGTCCCTGTCTAACCTTGTTTGCGGTCGGTCGGGCTCATCTCGTACGATTATGGGTTGTCGAGGCGCACTTGGATAGTCTAGGCCTTTGAAGTCTAGGAATGCCTTCTTCGCCTCGGCAGGTTCTACCTTCTTCTTGGTCGCCACAAATACGTCTTCCATGTGGCCATCCAGTGTAGCAACCCTATTGCAACATGCGCTGACTTTGAGCTTCGCCGGTTCCTTTCCGTTGCCCAACAGCTTTTTCGTCTCGATCACCATCTTCTCTTCTTCCCCGCCGATGAATGGGACTACGTTGTCGAGGATGTCTAAGGACGGCACACCTGGATATCCTGCACCCGATAGCGATTGCATGGTGGAGACGACCACGCTCTCTATGCCGAAGTGGTCCCATAACGGTTTGAGGCTCATGGCCAATATCGTTGTGCTGCAGTTGGGGTCAGTAACTATTGCGCCCTTCCACCCACGCTTCTTTCTTTGCTCTTCTATAACACTCAGATGGTTTGCGTTTACTTCTGGTATGATTAACGGTACGTCTTCCTCCATTCGATGATCGCTGGCTTTACTTATGATGAAGAAACCCTTAGTCGCCAGACCTATCTCGATCTTTGCTGCGATTCCGCCGGGTAGGGCCGAGAAGACTAGGTCAACATCCTTGGGCGAAAGCGAGTCGCTGGACACAATCTTCATGTCTTCCACGTTCGACGGCATACGAGATCCCAGGCGCCATTTAGTAGCATCCTCGTACCTTTTGTCCACCATTATGTCTGCTAGTGCGGCTATCTCGAAGGTTGGATGATTCTCCAGCCTCTCTATGAATCGCTGCCCGAGGACGCCAGCGGCGCCGAGTATGGCGACATTAATTCTCTTCTTCATCAGGTATACACTTCATACCTCAAATTACGTTGCCTGCGGAACGCATATTCCTCTTTAACGTATCTCGTCAATTGTCGGCACTGAGAATATACCTCAGTTTCTTGAGAGACTCAGAATGAGCAGAATGGGACGTCTGTATGGGCTTCGAAAGCGGAGACCCTTCTGAATGCTGGCACGCCATTGAATGTCAGTTTTAGCTTTTTGTAAACAAAACTTCTTCCCCAGAATTCGCCCGTCGATCCTCACTAAGCGATTTGCTAGAATTGGGCGTTATTCTATTGGAGTCAAACGCGCATGTCAAACATTGGAACAGGGCAGAATCTTTATGAAAGGAGTCATAACTTCGCGGAGACTCACGCAAATTGATTGATACAAGGAATAGTTCTGATAAGGGTGCTGCGAAGATATGACTCTTAATTCGTTTGAGATGAATGAGGTTGAGGCCAGGCTGCAGCCATCTCCGACCCTGGCGGCAGCGGAAGCCGTCCGCAGATTAAAATTAGATGGAAAACCGGTGTTCAGGTTCGATGTTGGCGAACCGGACTTTGACACGCCCAGACACGTGAAAGAGGCAGCCATCGAGGCGATCAGAGACGGGTACACTCATTATACTTCAGCGAAGGGCCTACCGGAGCTTAGAGAAGCTATCGCAAACAAGTATGCCGCCAAAGGCGTTCCGGTCAAGCCTGAAAATGTAGCAGTTTTCCCGGGTTCAAAATTCGCTCTATACGCCGTCCTATCTCTATTGACTTCCCCAGGAGACGAGGTCATCGTTCAAGACCCAAGCTGGCCTTCCTACGCTTCAATGATCACATTTCTCCACGGCTCACCGATATTCGTTCCTGCAACACTAGAGCAGCATTTCGTACCGACGATTCAATCCTTCCAAGAGAAAGTAATTGACAGGACGAAGGCTATGATCATAAACTCACCAGGGAATCCGACGGGTGCAGTATATCCGCTGCGGCTTATGAGGGATTTGCGTGAACTTTGTGAAGAGCGGCGGACTGTTCTGATTTCCGATGAAATATACTCTGCACTAGTTTACAACGGCCAAGCGCCGTCTCCTCTCGAAGACCCTGAGGCAGGAAACACGATTGTAGTAAGCGGATTTTCAAAGGAGTTCGCTATGACTGGCTGGAGGCTAGGTTACACGCTGGCCTCCAAGCGAGTCACGGATTTACTGGTAAGGTTCTTGGAGAACACTGTAACCTGTCCAACATCATTTGTCCAAAAAGCGGCAGTTGCTGCGTTAACAGGACCAAGGGATTGGTTTAGCGAGATGCTTGCGGAGTATCGTACTCGGAGAGATACGATGATCGAGGGATTGTCGAAAATTCCAGGCTGGCAATGTGTCATCCCCGAGGGCGCGTTTTACTGCTTCGCTAGGACAAACTTCAAAGACAGTCGCGCTCTGGAGAGCATGTTGCTTCAGAAGGAGCGCGTCTCAGTTGTTGCGGGCGCTCATTTCGGCCCAAGCGGAGAACGACACATCCGTCTATCATTCACGTGTTCTCTGGACAACGTCCGTGAGGGCATGGACCGAATTAGGCGATTTGCTGAACACCAGGGTGGTGGTTAGTTCTAAACTCCACATTCGATCCAATCGGGACCTTGTTCGTGGCAATCTCAATTGCGCGTGTGGCCAATATTTGAGTTGCATCGATGATCGGAACGGGCAGGTCGCCAGTCTTGAGGATTAGCGGCATTTCTGTGCAGCCGGCGACGATTGCTTCGGCTCCTGCCTGAACCATTCTCCCCCCTATTTGAACTGCGTCAGCATGGGATGCCGAGAGATCGCCTGCTTTCACCGAGTAGATTGCGCGCATGATGCTTGCTTGATCGTCGTCTGTCGGTAAAATCGTCTTGATTAACATTTTGCGAAACTGTTTCTGATAGAGGCCAGCTCGTACGGTTCCCGTGGCAGCCATAATGCCGACGGTTCTCAAGGACGGAGACGTTCTTGCAGTTTCTCTTGCCGTCTCTTCGATCATGTCAATTACGGGAATCGTTACAGCTCTCCTAACCTCTTCAATCCAATAGTGGGCTGTGTTGCAAGGAATCACGATGAAATCCGCTCCAGCGGCCGCGAGGTTCTTAGCAGTTTCAATAAGCATAGGTGCAGGCGAAGGACCATTTTCGAGAATTGCCTTTTGTCGATCTGGTACACCAGGGTTATTGTCGATTATGAGTCGTAGATGATCTTGATCTCGTGCTGCTGGAGTTGATCGAACGATTTTCGTAAACAGATCTATTGTTGCTTCTGGACCCATGCCACCCAGGACACCAATGATCATTCCTTGACTCATGGAAATCAAATCGAAGCAGCAAAATCCGCTTGCGCAATATTGACTTCTTAGCAAAGAGGTTTATGTCGTCAGAGGAATATGTTCGGATCAGGCTAACTAGAATGCCTCACGGACTTTGTAACCGAACTTGTCGGTCTGATCAATGCCTCTAATCACTGCTTCAACCAGTTTTGGTAACCTATTCAAGTCCTCTATACTCAGAACTAATGCGGGACTGTGAAGATATCGGCACGGGGTTGAGAGAACGCAAGTGGGAACTCCTTCACCACTAAGGTGAACTGGACCAGCTTCGGTTGAAGCACCAAGACTCACGTGAAACTGATATGGAATACGATTCTTCTCCGCGACCTCGCTCACGTATCCCAACATTACCTTCTGTGTAATCATTGATGCGTCCATAACTCGCAAAGCAGGTCCCAGTCCGAGCGAGAGAAGTCGATCTCTTGGCTCGACATCAGGGCAGTCCAGGGCGGCCGTTGTCTCAAGAACCACAGCTGCTTGTGGATGAACATGTTCCGCGGCAACCTTTGCGCCTCTCATCCCTACCTCTTCTTGCACCGTGAAAGCAAAGACCGTTGTTGCCGAAGGAGGATTCTGCGATAGAAATTCCATTGCCATGAGCGCCGCAGTACATCCAGCCCTGTCGTCAAACGCTTTCCCCATGACTAGTGACTTAGAACCCGTGCGAGTGAAGTGCATGTCAAACGTTGCAACACTCCCAACACCTATACCGAGTTTGGTCACGTCAGCGCGAGAAGATGCGCCAATGTCTATGTAGAGATCGCGTAGTTCAAGTGATTTCTTGACCTCATCAGGCGTCAAAGCATGCGGAGGCTTGCTTCCGATGATGCCATGAAGCCCTTCACTCACCTGAAAAACGACTCGTTGGCCGGGCAGTACTCTCGTATCGATCCTGCCCAAAGTCGCGAACCTCAAGAACCCGGAATCTTCAACATACGTAATTATGAATCCCACTTCATCCATATGCGCTGAAACCAATACGCGCGGGCTTCCGTTGGTGCCTTGAATTTCAGCAAAAACATTGCCCATAGAGTCGGCGCTAATTCTCTTTGTGTGCTTCGTAGATTCCGTCAATACGAATTTTCTGACTTCATCCTCATGCCCAGAAGGGCCTGGTAGGTTGGATAAAGTTGCAAGTAACTCAATTGAATCATACATCACTATCAGCATCGAAGTTTTAGATTACCGCTTAATACGTTAGTCTACAGTGAATCATGACTGATTCCCTGCGGCGAACTCATGTTCCGCGGCAACCGATCCCAATAGCGCCGTTATCTTTTTTCCTGTGAAAATCTGTTCAAAGCATCGACTCGAGATGGCGGGCCTCTGTTGGAAAACTAAGGGGCATTAGCTACTTCCTCGTTTCTACAGCGGTTTTCTCCGCCACAGTTAATGCATATTCAATGTCCTCTTTTTCGATTCCCCGGTGTGTGACCATCCTCACTCGACCGGCTTCGACGGCTCCCGCTTTTACTCCATATTCATTCAGTCGAGCAACCCACCTCTCTCCGTCTATTCCTAGGCCTGAAACATCGTAGGCGACGATATTGGTTTGAACTTGCGTGGGGTCGATGGAAATCCCTTCAATCGACATTAGTCCTTTCGCTAGAATCTGGGCGTTTGAATGATCATCTTTCAGTCGATCAACCATTTTCTCGATTGCGATAATTCCCGCAGCAGCGATTACTCCCGCCTGCCGCATGCCTCCCCCAAGCATCTTCCTGTAACGCCTCGCACTATCTACGAATTCTCGGTCTCCTACCGCGAGAGATCCGATCGGTGCGCTCAAGCCTTTGGATAGGCAGAACATCATGCTATCAACGAACTGTGTCAGTTCTCTTACATCGATGTTCTGAGCTACGGCGGAGTTGAAGATCCTCGCGCCGTCCATGTGAACTTTCAAGTTCTTAGCGTGTGCGAAATCAAAAACAGCCTTAGTTTGAGAAGGGGTCCATACTGTTCCTCCTGCCCGGTTGTGTGTGTTCTCAATGCATACCAAACTGGTTGGCGGAAAGTGAATATTCGGAGGCCGAAGGGCGGACTCGACATCCTTCGGGGTCAAAACGCCACGTCGCCCTTTCACCAACCTCGGAATCAGCCCGCCAACAGTCGAAAATGCTCCTACCTCGTAGTAGTACATATGCGCCTCAGCTTCCAGAACTATCTCCTCGCCCCGCTTAGTTTGACTGAGTACGCTCACTAGGTTGGCTTGCGTTCCGCTAGTGGTTAAGAGGGCCGCTTCTTTTCCCATCCTCTTAGCGGCAAGTTCCTCTAGTCGATTAACGGTTGGATCCTCTCTGTACACATCGTCGCCCAAGGGTGCCGTTCTCATAGCTTCCAGCATTTCCGCAGTAGGCAGAGTCACCGTATCACTTCTAAGATCGACCACTCGCATCTGCGACACCACATCATGGAGCCAAGAATCAGGTAGATATAGACACTACGGATGTGTTTCCGCGAAATTCTGGACGGGCGTTCTTCTTGGATAAGATCAATTCAATCCGCAGACGGGTTAGATGGATAATGACAAAGCAAAACGGCAGCTATTCTACCGGCTATCTCCTGCGGCGCCTCGCCAATGCCAAGGCCGTCAAGCCTAGAATAAGTCCCGCAATGATAGATTGCCATGGGAAACCTGGGATTGGAGTCATTGTCAACTGTGAAGAGACTGTCGACGTTTGCGTTGCTTGAGTAGAGCTTGCCGTAGGTTGCAGCGTTGTGGTGACGGGGACCGTTGACGTCGCTGCTAGGATAGTTGACGTTGCTGCCGATGCATCCGACGTTGACGACATTGAGGTCGAGGTAACATTGGCTATTTGAGTTTGCAAATTCAAATCGATACTTCCCGGGCCATTAATGGTCAGGGTTGTGGGGTTAGCTGTACTTGAACAAGTCAGCCCGCCCGTACAGGTCCAGTTGAGGAAGCTGTACCCAGATGGTATGTTGCATGCAGTGACCGTAGTTGAACCGAATGTAGTACTGTAGAAGGAGACTCCGTTCCCTTCACCGCCCTCGGAGCAGGTACCTAAATTGACGGAGGCTGAAGACGCGGGGTTTGTCATGATGTTAATCTGCGCGGCGTAGACAGCTATCAAAACCCCGCCTGAATTGTATGCTGAGCATTCTACTGGATTTGCTGTGTCGCTTGAACAAGCTACTCCACCTGCCCAAGTCCAATGGTTGAATTGCCAACCCGTGGAAGGAACGGGCAGATTAGCCGTGACTCCAAAACTGATTCCGCAAGCTGCTGGTTGCGAATTCGCGTATGTGTTTCCGCAAGCGGCGATTGTGGCGGGTGAGGTTGCGTCTGGGAAGTTGGAGGGTGAGGATTGGAAGGTAATGGACTCGAGTAACGTCGGGGCTGTAGTAGAGGACGAGGTTTGGGTGATGTATTGAGTCGTCGACTGGAGTGAGGTTTGTGTTGTTGAGGCGGCCGCTGTTTGAGTCAGTGTTTGAGAAATTGTTTGGGTGAATATCTGGCTTGTTGCTTGTGTTTGGGTAATTGATTGCGAAGTAGCTTGCGTGGTGGACTGGGAGACCGTAGTCACGAGCGTTGAGCCTTGAGGGGTAAAATCTAGCTCAATGTTGAAGCCTGTGAGGGTAATTGTCTTGGTGATTGGACCAAACCCGTTTCCCGAGGCCGTAACCGTAATGGTTCCCGACGTTCCGATCGGGAAGGCGTAGCCGCCCGAGGACGATGAAATTGCGTAGTAGTTTCCGCTACTCGGCGTAACGGTAACGCCTGATACGCCCTCGCCAATATCGTAGAAATTGTTGCCGTTAGCATCGTCATAAACTACTCCCAACAGGAAAGGCCCGGCATTGGCAGCTGTGCCGAAATCTTCTGTGATGAAAGCGTTACCGTAACTGGTTGAGGCTGAGCCGCTGTAGTAGCCAACTCCTACTTCCTCGTAAGCGGGCGGGGGGAACGGGAAGATGTCAAGAAGGTTTACTCGATGGGGTCGCCCAGGAGTTCCCGAGTCGACCATCATGAAATCCTCTAGCTGGGTGGCGGTCATATCGGTGCCAGCCGCCATGTTCTCACCAGCGCTGACATAATTGTAGCCTGCATTCGTCATACGTTGAAACGCGGTCGTGCCGTTCGGATCTGTATGGCTGAAGTAATTATTGTTGTACATGTCCTCACTGTGACCGTTCGCGATCGCAAGGAGGGCCGGATTCATAGCTAACGGTGGGCGGGGATCCACTAACTCTGGTCCGTTCGGATCCACCAATCCCTCATGAATATCGATGCCTAACCTTTGCCCTTCAGCTATCGGGTTCGCGCGAGCCCGGTTAATGTATTCTAATACTAATTGTTCGTCTGGAGTGGGATTGCCAGAGTCATAGGGTGAAAGAGCCTTGGCCTGTGGAACAATAGTAAGCAGAGAAAGCCCAGAGGTGGTGAGAATGAGAATGATAAATGCGAAAGACGCACCTTGTCGAGTTTTCAACGCCTTCACCCCTATTCTGACTCCGTTTCAAATTCTGACTTCGCAGCTAGTTTCGTTCGTTTCGACGTGAATCGAATAAAGCTTCGTTGGGGATGACTTGATGAATGAAAATTGGTTTCAGGTGAGGCACGTTAAAATGACATTATTTTGTGGGGTTATTGAGTTGGACCTACGCGTGATCTTGACCTTCGCACGCTGCCTCGTCAAAAGATCCTGTATGGATTGCTGATTGTTACTAGGTTAGGGCTCCAGAAATCCTTGTCATTTGACTCTTCTTCCAAATAGGAACGCCGACCGAAAATGTGAAATCTCTGAGAGAGATCACTAGTTGGTTGGCTTCCAGCGATTCATCTCTACCATGCTTCACGCGTCTGCTGTGTTCGCTACTGCGGGACAAAGCGCCGAGGAGGGGCGCAATGACAAGAAATACCCAATCGGTGAACGAGAGTAAGGAGGGAGGTAAACGCATGGGCCAAAGTGAAAGCACGATACCGATGTTGAATGTAGCTGAGGCATTCAACACAGGGATTCTCCTTCAACTGACAGGGATGCGACGCACTAACGAATGCTCTACGTGCAGAATTTACTTAACCAACAGTTGCCAACGCTGTTCTCGATGCGGATCACCCAAGAACTCACCGTGTCTGCACTGTTACTTTGAGTTGGGTCGCCCAGATTACTCCGACCCACCTAGAGCAGTTTCGATAAAACGCCACCAAATAGTCCAAACTGGCAGCTAGCGCAGACTGCAGCTAACTCCTCTATCGGAAATGCGGTAGATTGGCAGTAGTTTCTGTAAGGCCGCATGAGGAAGTGGATTCGATTCTCCAATCCAGCCGGTCAGTTTTCTAAGCCGTCCGCAGAAGAAGGTTTGCGCCCTTCCGTGACCGTTTATTCTCGTCTTCCTAAGGCTTTGCAAAGCAACGGTGAACCAGATATGAACCACAATGGCCCAGACATTTTTCGTTGGAACATTTTCAAAGGTGCGTGGGCACCGGAGACATTATGGAAGGCGTCTCAGTAGTCATCTGAACTAGAAGGGCGACCAGCGAGGTATCTGTGTAAATGACGTTAGATTTTACTTTTACAGAAGAACAGAATCTTTTCCGAAAGTCTGTCCGCGAATTCGTGAGCAGAAATGTTGCCCCGAAGTCAAAGGAACTTCTTAGGGCTAGGCTCGTCACGCCTGAGATCCATAGAGGTTTCACAGATTTAGGCATATTCGGATTATTGGTGCCCCAGGAATATGGCGGCTCCGGCTCCGATTTTGTCACGTTCCTCATCGCGGTTGAGGAAATTACGAAGGGTGACCCTACAGGTTTTGCAGGACTCCCGATCTGGTACGGAGCCTCCTGCGCACGTATCCTCGCAGTGTACGGAAATGCAGAGTTGAAAGAGGAGATTCTACCGAAAGTCACGAAGGAAGGATGGATGACGCCCCTTCACTCTACCGAACCCACCTGCGGAACTGATTTCACAGCGATCACTTCCACCGCCAAGAAGATCGGTCGCGAGTTTGTGGTCAATGGGGAGAAGATGTGTCTAAGTTGCGTGCCAGAGGTAGTGAGGTATGGAGGAGGGTTCATCACATCAGTGAAAACTAAGCCTGAGTTAGGCAGCAAAGGAATGAGCCTTCTCTACATTCCATCAGACTCTAAGGGTATGAATACTTCAAACTACATGGGGATGGGTATAGACATTGGTGGGGTTCGATATGAGAACACACATGTGCCCGATCGTTACCTGATTGGGTCCGAGGGAACTGGATACCAGATGACCTACGAATCCTTCGTTCACGCACGCGTCCCGACAACGATGAGCATCGTAGCCGCCGCAGAGGCCTCAATCGAAAGAGGCATTGAATATCTGAAGCAGAGAAAATCATTCGGACGACCCCTCGGCGCACATGAAGGCATTCAATTTGAACTAGCGGAGAACTACGCGAACGTTCAAGCATCAAAGTTGCTATGTTACCGCGCCGCATGGCTTGTGGACCAATACCACAACGGCAAAGCCTCATTCCAAGAAACAATGACGGCTGCCTCTACAGCGAAGTTGGTCGCCTCAGAACTCTGCGTGAAAGCCCTCAGTGACGTTCTAGAATGGTATGGAGGACTTGGAACAACGACGGAATACGATATTCAACAGGTATACAGGACCGTTAGGCAGGCCGTGATCGCTGAAGGAACAAAGAACGCGCAGAAGATTGTGATAGCAATGCAGCTCCTCGGTAAGGACTTCGCTTCTTGGAAAGCAAATGAATAAAATCTGTTTGTCCGACCGATAGAACGTAGTCTGATCGAATTTTCCTCATTCGATTAGTGAGTGTCAGCGTATGGACCATTTCCCAGCAGAGCCTGCTTTATTTGGTCTTTCGTGAGCACAAGAGCGAACCCGCGTCTAAGTGTCTTCAGTTCTGCTTCTTGTAACTGTGGATCATCGGTTGAGTTGATGTCAGACCCAAAGACTACTTTGTATCCATGGCCATGAGCCTCACGTGCTGTCGTTCCGCAACAATAGTTCGTCATCGTCCCGCAGATTATCACTGTTTCAACTTTGCGATTCTTTAGAACGTAGTCAAGTGTTGTTCCGGTGAATGCGCCGTAGCTCGGCTTCGCTATGACAACATCCCTTGCATAGTCTGGCTTAATGGAAGGGTCTATACTTTCCTTCTGAAACAATAATGGCCCGTCGTAATCATCAAGCTTATCCAATGGTGTTAAGCCGTCTCGGAAAGCAGGGTTCATGTCGACATAGGTTGAGTGGAAAACATAGCAAGTGTAAATCACTTGCACTCCACTATTGCGGCTCGTTTCTATGATGTCCTTAATCTTTGGAAGTTGTTTTGTCGCGTCGGGAACCCAGGAGGGAGTCATGTTTGGTTTGGTGAATTCCTCAAGCATATCTACAACGATTAGGGCGGTTTTTTTCGGATTAATCTTAATGCTGGCTTGGCCCGTCTCATAGTCTCTCTTTGCTTTCGAAAGAATGTACTGTTGACTGAATTGGCCAGGCTTTCGCTTCTCCAAAGTTGCCCCGATCTCGGTACTTACCTAGAATCTTATATCGGTACCTCCTAAGTTGACGCCCTCTGCCCGACCCAATGCTGATAAATCGGATTGCGGAGAGTGCGGACAGTGAGTAGGGTGGGTTCACGATGGCGAACTCGTGTTCGCTACCAAAGCTTACGCTCATATTCGGTAAGAGGGATAATCCCCTTGTCCGTTACCTCCACCGTATCTTCGACAACTGCTGTTCCAAGTCCTAAGCGGACGATCATCGGTTCATATGCGAAAACCATGCCAGGTTCAAAAATGTCTCTGCTAGTCGGTGAGAACATTGGGATTTCAATGAACCCTGTCCCTAGACCATGCCCCGTCGCCCAAAAATCCTGACGCCACCCTTTCGATTCAGCTAACTCCTCACCGATCCGCGCAATCTCCCCTGCCCGTATTCCTGGACGGATTCGATCAATTAGGTCGCTGTAAATCTCAAGAATCGAATCCAACGCATTGCGCTGTCTCGCATCTCCCTTGCCCATCAGCATGGTTCGCGACATGTCGGATAGGTATCCGTTTGAGATCGCTCCCAAATCTAGGTATACCATATCGCCTTCTTTGATTCTCCTCTTAGATGGGTAATCATGCTTAGTTCCTGCTCGTGGCCCTCCGACGACTATTGGTTGAAAAGCCAGTCGGCTAGCACCTTCTTCAAACATTGCTTTGCAGGCTGCTGCTACAACCGCAGTCTCAGGTACACCCACCCGCGTGGCCTCAACTGCGGCGCTCATTCCGCAACTTGTGATGCGAGACGCTTCGTGCATCACCTTTAGCTCGTTGCGAGTCTTGCGACTCTTCATTTCAAGAAACAAACGTTCGACATTAACCACGTTCGCCACGAGTTCGCGCACCGGAAACACGTACAAGCCGACCGCGCCAATCTTTCCCTTAACCCCAACAAGAGCGGTCTGCACTTCCGAGACGAACGATTGAAAAGACCAGCCGGCGATCTTCACTTGGTCAATCCAGGTTCTCCAAACTAGCGAATGCATCGGCTCTCCATGAAATGCGGAATCGGTGACCAGAGTGACAGAATCAGAAGTCACTACAACAGCTCCACGGCCCATCATTGGCTCGAAATTGGCGAGGTACGTCAAGTAGCCTAGATCATTCTGGTCCCCAAAGGCCACCAGCGCCTCGAGACCTTGCTCCTCCATTAATCGACGAGTGCTATCGATTCTCTGCTGGTATTCAGCAATGGGAAAAGGCAAATCAATGAATCCCTTGCGGGTCTTACTGTCAAACGGTACTCTTGGGTTCGCGACGTGGAACATCCAGATTCACCTTGAATAAAGCCTCTACTCGCTTCTAATCCAGTTTAATACTTTCATTTTGGACCCTAGAAAGAAACTGCGAAACCAGCCTTAGGGCTTCTGAAAATTCGATACTCATTAATAGTGTACCAACACCGCAATGGTTCTGGTTGTCTAATTGAAACCGAAGTTTGGGATTGTTCTGCCCACTCGTGGGATGCTCTTCGCAAAGACCAGTGCGCGGAAGGACATCGTTGAACTCAGCAAGCTGGTTGAAGAGTACGGCTATGATGCCGTTTGGGCCGGAGATAGCATTCTCGCGAAACCGCGATTGGACTCAATTAGTGTCCTGTCCGCAGTAGCTGGAGCAACGGAAAGAGTCAAGCTTGGGACGGCTTGCTTCGCAAGTTTTCCACTGCGCAACCCCATCATACTTGCATACCAATGGGCAACGCTTGATGTTTTGTCGGAAGGGCGAAGCTTGCTCGTCGTATGCCAGGGCACACCGACCCAGCATGGCAAGATCTACCGCAACGAATTCAACGCCATTGGCGTACCACCGAAGGAAAAAGTGAAGAGAAGTGAAGAAGCCTTGGAGATTCTCAGGAAGCTCTGGGAATCGGACAACGTGAGCTACGACGGTGAGATTTTCAAATTCAAAGACGTCACAATGTTGCCTAAACCCGTGCAAAAACCGTGCCCGATCTGGATAGCGTCCAACCCACGTTCGACCGGAGAACTGGAAGGTCCACCTGGAGAGATCGAAAAGAACTTCGATCGAGTCGGCAAATTCGCCGATGGCTGGATGACGACGATGGTTGACCCTGAAGAGTTCAAGGAGGATGCTAGGAGAGTGGGAGAGGCTTTGCGAAAGCACCATCGAGAAAGTAACCGGTTTGGCATGTGCCTCTACTATAACGTAAACATGAGCAACGAGAAGCAGAAGGCAGCCGCGGAGTCAAGCGATTTTCTCATGAAATATTACCGCGAAGACCCGTCAGGGATTCTAGATAAGTGGGTCGCTTATGGCGATCAGAAGGATTGCGTTGAAAAATTGGAAAGGTTCGTGAAGGCAGGGGTGGACACGTTCTCAATCCGATTTGTTGCCTGGAACCAAATTGAGCAGTTAAAGAGGTTCAGTGAAGAAGTACTCCCGAGCTTCTGAACATTAGTTTCCGCTACACTCGAACTAGGCCCAGGAAGTCGACCGGCGCCTGCACGAATACTAGAGCATGGAATCAGTTTGCTGCGTGCAGCATTCTTGTGGCTCCGAGAACTCTGTTATGGATTTCTGATGCTAGATTTCGTATGACTACTCTGGCGGAATCTGTTTCTGTAATAGGTTTAAGTCGATTCCTTGGCGCCGGCGTACGGCCCAGGCTACGACGTAGATGACGATACCGAGTGCGAATGTGGGAAGTATGCCAGTGACTAGGACTGATCCAACGTTTCCGATCGCAGGCAGGAGTATTGCGTAGACCACTACGATAGAGACGATGAAGCTTATCATTCCCACGAGTGAGATCAGGGGCACGCCTGCAACCTTCTTCCGGCTTAGAGGGTGAGCGGATTCGAAGACGTCCTTTCTCATGTACGGGTAGGCGATTGCGGCCAAGGCTACTATCATGAAGACGATGAATGTGCCGGCTGTTCCATAGGTGAATAGCGTGGCGAGTAGGCCGTACTGGAAGATTGAGATGTAGGCGTACAGTAACCCGACGATCGTCATTGCTGCAATCGCGTAGACTGGCGTCCGGGTCCTGGGATTTACGTCGGCAAATACGCTTGGCGCAACTCGGTCGAACGACCAAGCGAAGAGGTTTCGGGCGAGGGTGAAGAAGATGGAGACGTTCATAACCTCAGCCGTCAGGCCGAAGCTGAGTGTGAAGATCGCGATAAGCACCTGGTTCTGGGTCCAGAACATTGCTAGGCCGGAGGAGAGGGGTGGGGTTCCGGCTAAGTATGGGTATGCTGAGGATCCTGAGACCCATAATGCGGCCATAGAGTTCACAAAGGCTGGACCCTCACCAAAGTACTCAACTACGAACATCGCGGTGGTGAATGCAACGAAGATGACGCTTCCGCCGAGAGTCGCTAGGATCTGTGTCTTCTCATTCCGTTTAGTTTCACCGGCGAAATATGCGGATGAATTGAAGCCCAAGTAGCCCAGTAGTCCTAGAGCCCCGGCGTAGAGGGTTGCGGACGAGATGAGTGGCGGTACTCCAGGGTACGCGCCATTTTGCGGCCCTAGTGCCACTATCTGATCGTAGGTCATGTTTGAGCCGGATAAGGCGTTGAAATTCGTTGCAAATGTGGAGGCGCCGGCTCCAAGCACGGTTGCTATGAAGATGACACCGATTATGATTGAGATAATCATCCAGTACTTGACAGTTCTCGCGGCCAACTTCGAACTCGCGATCACGACGAGGCCAGCTATTATGATGAAGACGGCTGCAATCCAGAATGCGGAACTAGGCGTCTGTAGGCCGTTGGCGATGGCAGTGTAACCCGGGTTTTTGTCGAGAATCCCCAAATCATAGTACAGCTGTGCTATTGACCACTGCCCAATCCAGGGGGCGACAGCGCCTACTACCGAGATACTTAGAATTGTGAAAGCAAAATTGGTCATGAATCCGATGCTCGGATGAAAAACCCTTCCAACCCAGACGTAGTCACCGCCACTTCGAGGTATGGCGATCGAGAATAGGATGTACATGACCGCAATGGGCAGTACCAAAAGGAAGCCGACGAAACCTCCAACAATTGGGTTTGCGTTTGGATAAAAGGCAGGGGTGAACGCGACCACGTTGTACACGTACAGGAGACCCATCTGGGTCACCGCCATCCCGAGCGCATCCATGCCCGAGATCTGTTTGACTAGCCCAGTTGCGTCTCTTACGAAAACGGTTTTGTGAGGTTTCGCGGACATTGTGTATTCTGGTTCGCCAGAAGATCAAACCATGTTAATATGCTTTGGCCACCACCATGCAAAACACCCTTTCTCCTAGGGTGAATAAGTGAAGGTGTGTTGTCCTGGGGATTTGTGACTGCCAGCTTTTTCTTTACGTAGCAACCGTACAGGAGTAGGTGGTAGTGGCGTGTCTTACGATGTACGGTTTGAGTTCGGCATAAAGCAGGAGATGCGCGATGGCGTAAAACTCTCTTCCGACGTCTATCTGCCTGACGCTAAAGGACAGTTTCCTGTTCTTGTTACCCGATCGCCATACATGACTGTGGAAGGGTTTCAAAAGCGCTTTTCCGAGGAGGCCAAATTCTTTGCGAAACAGGGTTACGTATTCGTCATACAGGACTGCCGGGGAAAGAACGACTCTGAAGGGACTTTCCACCCATTCTTCGATGACCCAACCGACGGATTCGACACTCTGAATTGGTGCGCCAAACAAGAGTGGTCCAATGGCGAATTAGGCACGATCGGAGCTTCATATCAAGCCTGGAATCAATGGGCCGCAGCAACGCAAAATCCTCCCAACCTCCGAGCCATGGTGTCGATAGTCGCGTTACCCGATCCCGTCTTGAATGTTCCATTTCAAAATGGGGCGTTAGTCTTGTGGATGGCTGAGTGGATGGCGATGGTTGATGGAAAGAAGAACACCGATCCTTCGATATATGATTCTTTGAAGCTGTTCAATCACTTGCCGCTCAGGACAACGGACGAAGTGTTTGGGCGAAGGCAATCGTCAATCTGGCAAAATTGGATACAGCATCCTTCCGCAGGCGACTATTGGAAGCACTCATTCTATCAGGACAAATTTAGCCAAATCGATGTCCCGGTGTTACATGTTTCGGGTTGGTACGACGACGATCTCATAGGCACACACATCAACTACACGAGCATGAGAAAATCTGCCAAGTCAGAACACGCTAGGAATAACCAGAAGCTGATAATTGGCCCCTGGCCACACCATGTTAACTTAACGAGGCAACTAGCGACGATCGATTTTGGGCAGTCAGCACTAATTGACTTGCGAAAGATAGAGCTAGAATGGTTTGACTACTGGCTCAAAGGCATCGAAAATGGAATAATGAAACAACCTAAAGTCGACATTTTCACGATGGGCAGCAATGAATGGAGAAAGATGGAATCGTGGCCTCTTGACAGAACTGAATACGTGAAATATTTCCTCCATAGCAATGGTAGGGCGAACACGTCAGCGGGGGATGGGAAACTTTCAGCGACGAAAGCAAACAAGGAAGAGCCCTGCGATTCCTATACGTACGACCCGGTTGACCCATGTCCGAACATTTGTGACATGTCCGCGATGGCTGCTGAAGGCCCTTTTGACCAGCGGTCCATCGAGAGACGTGATGATGTGCTCGTATACTCCACTTCCGTTCTCGACGCCAACTTGGAAGTAACCGGCCCGGTAAGAGTCAAGCTGTTTGCGTCTACTTCTGCACGTGATACTGATTTTTGGGCGCAGCTTGTTGACGTGTTTCCGAATGGGTATTCAATGCATTTGACTGAGGGGATAATCAGGGCGAGGTACCGGGATTCGCTTGAAAAACCAGAACTCATGGAGCCTGAGAAAGTGTATGAATTTGATATCGATTTATGGGTCACAAGCAACGTCTTTCGACGAGGTCACAGGGTCAGGCTGGATATTTCGAGCAGCTCTTTCCCAAAATACGACCGCAACCCCAATACAGGTAATCAATTTGGCACGGACACGGCACTAAACGTTGCCGACCAAAGAGTCTACCATAACGAGGGGCACCCTTCCCATATTCTCCTTCCCGTAATCAAATAGAATCGTAACGACTGCCATTAGTACGAATGGACGTGAACTATCTTGTCGCTCGATGTGGCGACTCGAAGATGCCGGTCTCGCTCTCACGGATGCTATGCGTCAGTCGATGTTTCGGCTCGCTTCACTTCGTTATAGAGATAAGCAAAGATAAGCACGGTAACATAGGCTCCCGGGTCGGGCTTTCCGAGTGTCTGCTCTCCGAGATACTTGGCCCTTCCCTGTTTTGCAGCAACGCTCTTGGTCAGTTCATACCCAGTTTCAGCGGTATTAGCTGCGTCTTCCAACGCTAACGGAAGGTCCCTCTTTTTCGCAACGGAAATCTTGAGAGATGCGACCACCGGATCAAGCACGTCAATGAGCGTCTTATCGCCGACATGTGCCCCTCCAAGGGCCTCCACCTTTCTTAAGGAGGCTTCAAACATCGCCGCTAACTCTGATACACTTAGTTCGGTTCTTGATTTTGTAGTCCGTCCTGCCTCCGCGAAGAGCGTGCCGAATATTGGGCCTGCCGCTCCGCCTGCTGAGGACAGTATTGCGTCCCCAACCTCTGAAAGAAGCGTGCCTATGTCTTCGCTTCTGGAAGACTCGAGGACTGTCAGAACCTTGTTAAAGGCGACGTACAGGGTCGTCCCGAGATCTCCGTCACCGCACGCCGCGTCCATTCTGTTCAATTCATCTCTCGATTGAAGAACTCGCCGCGTGAAGTTTAGAAGGAAGTCCCTAATCTGCAGGTAGGAGAGTACGTCTCCCAATAGAATCTCACTTCAGGATTCTGGAATCCCTGTGCACCATCTGTACGCTGGCGTGACCGCCGGTGCGTCGAAATACTTCTTCAAGTCTGCGTCGAGACGCATTAATGTCACTGAACAACCCGCCATTTCTTGAGAGGTTAAGAAGTTGCCGACCTCGGTTCGATGAATTCTCACCCCAAGATCATTAAGCAGCTGATGCGTTTTGCGGTTTACGATACAGAGTTCCATTAGCGTCGTTGAACCGTACCCATTAACGATGACGTTCACCTCATCCCCTTCCTTGAAGGGTAAATCTTTGATGACTTCATTCACGAGAACTCTAGCCGTTTCGTCCGCAGAAAGCATCCCGCTCCTTCTGGTCCCTTTCTCTCCGTGTGCCCCGATCCCAAAATACATCTCCTGATCCCCGATCGTAAAGGTTGGTTGGCCGTTAGTGGGAACTATTGCAGGGGATAGGGCGACTGCAAATGTGCGTGAGTTATCTCTAGCTTTCTCGGCCATCTTCCTCACTTCCGAAAGACTTGCTCCCTCTTCGGCTTTCGCTCCTGCTACTTTGATTACGAAAAGATCTGCCGCCAAGCCACGCCTTTCCTGAACCTTGTCCGGGGACGCCGAGGCCACATCATCCCAGACGCGCACCGTAGCGGTTTCAATTCCTTCCGGTTTCGCACTTTCCGCTGCGATATCGAAGTTCATTTTGTCTCCCGCATAGTTTCCGTAGACATACAACACTCCTTTTCCGCCACTTGCCGCTCTTGTGGCATCCAGAATCATTGGTGGCGATGGGGCTGAGAAAACCTCGCCAAGCACGGCTGCATCAGCCATTCCATACCCCACCCAACCAATAAAGAGCGGTTCATGCCCGCTGCCTCCTCCAACGACGACACCCACTTTTCCGGAAATGGGGGCGCGCTGCCGTGCAACGACATGTGGCTGGACAAGTTTCAGTAACTGATTGTATGCGCAAGTGAACCCCTCGATGCTCTCTACGGTTACCCTAAACGGATCGTTGATGAGCTTCTTCACTCCAACATCACTGAAAGGACTGGGTTCGTTACAGATCTGGTAGCGCAGAAATTTTCAGGAGAAGATACACTCGCAATGAGGCGTACATGTTCTCGTTAGGTGCTCATGCAGGAAATAGAGCTCAGTGCTGAAGTATCTTTCCGCTCTGTCCGGTAGCACTGTGACTGCAACCTTGTCTTGACCGAACTTTTCGAGAGCCTGCACAACTCCAAGAACATTTGCTCCTGACGAGATGCCGACCATCAACCCGTATTGTCTACATAGCCGCTTCGCCATGTCTACAGCGTCATCGCTTTTCACCTTTGCAATTAAATCGAGTTCATTCATTTTCACAATTTTGGGTACAAAGCCATCTCCTATACCAGCAATTTTGTGATCCCGAAGAACAGTATCACCGGACAATATAGCCGCCTCGGCTGGTTCAACGGCAACGAGTTTGACGTTTGGATTTCTCTCGCGAAGAGCTTTAGCTATACCGAACAAAGTTCCGCCTGTTCCTACTCCCGCCACTATAACATCTATTCTCTCGCCGACTTGACTGACAATCTCCCGGCCGGTTGATTCATAATGAGCTGTGATGTTCTCTTCGTTGCTGAACTGTTTCGTTAGATACACGTGACGCGACCGTTTTGCAATCTCCTCCGTTCTTCTGACCGCGCCCTCAAACCCCTCGTCCTTCGGGGTGAGACAGACTGACGCACCAAAGCTCTCGATCAATCGAACTCTTTCTTTGCTCATGTGTTCTGGCATGAAGACAACCATTTTGTATCCCTTGACCGCAGCGACCATAGCAAGTGCGATCCCTGTATTGCCGCTGGTTGCTTCCACGATTATCGAATCCGGTTTCAGAATACCTCGCTTTTCCGCAGATTCTATAATGTATTTTGCAATTCTATCTTTTACACTCCCACTTGGATTCATGAACTCAAGTTTTGTGTAGATTTGATAATCCTGACCATTCAACTCGATTCCTAGCTTCATGAGCGGAGTATTGCCTATGAAACCCAGTATCGAGGAACTAATGGCTTGTTGCAAGTCTTAACGAAGATTCAATCTGTTCGCTTTGCATTTCTCCCTTGTGCTTCTTCGTCGTTTGTGATAATCAGAATCTGACGAATCCTCTTTCAACATGCAGTCCCGTGTGGTCGATGTGAGCGGATTATCCTGGAAGGATTGGGAGTTTCGTAAGCACTTCAGGCTTGCCATCGGTCACTATGATTTCATTTTCTATAGATGCCCATCCGCCTTTCCACGTAACGTCCGGTTCGACACAGAATACCATGTTCTTTCGAACCTTTCCAGTGACGCCGGGGAAGAGGTACGGGTTCTCTACAATCTCCAAACCAATTCCATGCCCAAACGGCGATATGTGAAACCCCTCCTTCTCCAAATCCTTCAAGGCCGAAATTGAGGATTGGATTTCGCTTTGATTCGTCAGTCTCGCTGACATTACCTGGGTGGCTTCACCTGCGACTTCAACGAGCCTAAGCTGCTTTCTATTGGGCCGACCGGCGCACCCTATGCGGAGTATGTCGAAACCATAAGACTTGACCCATCCTACGAAATCGACTGAGACAAGCTCTCCTCTTCGGACCTTCTTTGAGGACGCAAACGGCCATCTTAGATGTCCCATCTCGCTGCCCGAGTGAACCCTGTCCCTTACAACGTAATCAGCTCCGGCGTCCATCGCGGCTTTGCGTGCCACGCTGCCGATCGCGCTCTCACTCATCCCGGGTTTGATTGATTTGATCGCCACAGCCATAGCTTTGTCCGCGATCTTCGAAGCCTGTCTTATGAGTCGTAGTTCATCTTCACTCTTGATTGCTCGCATGTTCGCGAAGATCTCGTCTCTATACTCAATCTTGAGTTCGGGAAATACACGCTTCACCTCGTCGATGTAGACTACGGGTAAGACATCTCCGCCTGCTACCGCCAATTTCGAAGTGTCTAGATTCGCTTCCTTTATTGCATCTATGAGTTCACGTGCGAAATTAGTTCCCGTTTTACTTCTATCGACTCCAACAACGGCGTTCGACTGGTAACCCAAAGGCGCAATGAGCGTCGTATTGCCCTCGATCGGCACTAGGAGAGCACTGTATCCAAGACCAGAAATCTGATCCGTTTTCATACTATATGGAAACGCATTCTTGTGGCCGCATAGGTAGCAGACGTTTCCATCTCTCTCCGCATAACCGGAAACGGCTAAGAGACCCATGTAACCCTTTTCGCGAATCCATTCCCGAATAGTATCTAACCTTGTCCGATACTCTCGCTCAGGCAGGGATTCTAATCTGGTTGGCAATCTTCTCCCCCTACCTAAAGCCCCTCAACCACTAAGTCTCGTACGACCTTGAAGCGCGGAAGTGGGTCTATGGTTATATCTCCAGTTACTTCGGTGTGGCATGATAGGCCTGGCTTACTGTTGATGGTGACGTTGCAACGTGTGCATACTCGCCTGTGGCATGAGGTGTGTGAGTGATATGCTATTGTAGGATCCAGGTTCTCATAGATGTAGTCGAGAACATCCATAACGGTCATTCTCGCCTCGAATGGAACCTCATAGGTTTGATAGCGGGGAGTACTGTCCACTGCGGGATCAAACCGTGAAACTCTCACTTTTATGGTGTTCATTCTCCCAGTTCCTTCACTGCTCTTATGATACCTTCTTCGAAACTGAATTTTCCTTTGGGAGGCTTCAGTTTCGTTACAATCACTGGCCGCGTAGTCAGAGTAAACTTCCCTTTTACGTTCTTTGTAATTATCTCGCGCAGCCATGTATTGTTATTCGTAAGTGGATAGTCTGAACGGTTATGGACTCCTCTGCTTTCGGTTCTGAAAAGAGCTGAGCGCGCTGAGGCAAGTAGCACTTGCGCAGTCTGTTCAATCTCGATGGCGTCAATCCATTCTTTATTGTACGTGCGTGGGACCGTTTGGATAGAGAGTTTTGGAATCTCTTTCGACAAGATTGACTCCAACTCTGAGATTGCCGACTTCAAGCCCTTCCCGTTTCTGAGTACCCATAGATGGTCGTCTGCAATCTTTCTAACCCTCTTCTTGAGGTCTGGGGCATGGACGCCTTCCGTCTTCGTGAGTGGGGAGAGGAGTCTGGAGCGGATTTTGTCGAGTTGCTTCTGGTCTGGTTCCTTTGGTTTTGAGGTTTCGGCGAATTCTGCTGCAGATCCGCCAGCTATGGCACCTTGAACTAGGATTTGCGTGATAGCTGAAGCGACGCGGTTGGCTCCGAACAATCCACCCGAGCACTCACCGGCAGCGTATAACCCCTTCAGGGTAGTCGCTGTGTGTTCATCAACTAGAATTCCGCCTTCCATGTAATGCGCAGCAGGAGCCACTTCAACAGCGTTTCCAGCTTCCAACCAATCCATTAGGGATGAGAAGTCTGTGCGTAACCACTTCCATCCCGGGTAAAGCTTCTCGGCTTCTTCGAGGATATTCAATGGAACGGTCTTTATCGAATAGTATGTTCCTCCTCGAGGAGACCCATCCCCTCTCAGCACTACCCTAGTGCTCGCTACAGAGAAAATCAGTTTATTCCATTCCGTTGTAGTGGCAATTCTGTAAATTGACGGATCATATTCATCGCGGAGGAACGGTCGACCGTGCTTCTCTAAGAGGTCACCGAACCTCTCGATTAGAATGTAAGGGAAAATGTCTCCCCTGAGGGCAGGAGGCCAGAGGATAACGTTGGGGCAGAAGGTCACCATTTCCATATTCACCAAGTCCGCACCTGCCCGAAGGGCCGCGACGTGCATGGCACCAGTCAGCCCACCAGGCGCGCTTGTGAACGTGTAAGATCTCTGCCATCCACCCGTAGCGATTACAACTGACTTCGCTGTGAAGGGTATGATTTCACCATGATTAACATCAACGCCGACTGCCCCGACGACCGTATTTCCCTGGGTTAAGAGATCGGTCATGTAGACGTCGTCGATGATCGTTATGTTTCGCTTTCTAGTTTGCTCAACGAGCGCGCGGTTCAGTTCAACGCCTTGTGTGAGTAAGGCACGTTTTCCGTCCCAGGCATATTTTACTCCCCAGTCGATCAACTCCTTTGTTCTCGACGGAGCGTCTCGGACATACACCTCAACCAGCTTCTGATTATTCAGATAATATCCTTGTACGATTATATCGTGGATGAACTTCTCTTTGCTATCCTCCTCATTTCCATGAAGCCCGATCTTGGCAGCGCCTGCTCCATCCAATGTTACGTCAGCGCCAGCAATCATTGTTGCGCCTGACTTACCTGCAGCACCATTCGAGATCAGTGTGGTCGATGCTCCATGATCGCTTGATTCAATGGCTGCACGAAGGCCCGCTCCTCCGCTCCCGATCACGAGAACATCTACTGAGTCAGCATCAGACATACGAGGCACTCGACTGCAAAGTCGCAAGACAGTTTATGTTCGTTTCGCTCACCGACTCGATGTGATAGTAAAGTCCAGTAGAGAAGGTGCTAAGCGTTGAATCTATCAGCAATCAAATCCCTGCATTCCTTAGTAGGGGATGGGTCGATGTTCTGAAGTTATACTCTACAGCAAGGTGTTTCAGACACAGGGTTCTTCGATAACAAATCCAGCCTGTGAAGGGTGTGGTCCACCCTCTTGGAGGGGGTGTGGCCCACCTTCTCGTACACCCATTCAGCCAAGACTTCAGAGTCAACCCTCAAAACATTTTCAATGGTGCGGGGGAGGGGATTCGAACCCCTGAACCCCTGCGGGACAGGAGCCTTTGGACACACTCGATGGAGTGTTCAGTCCTGCGCTCCCACGGGCGACTCTCGCCCTCTTTGACCTGGCTTGGCTTTAGGGAGATTTAGAGCGATCTTACCCCCGCGTCCAGGCCTTTCTAGTTAACCCGTAAGGGTTCGCGGCGATTCCGCGTTTGGCATGGGGTAAGCTCTTAAAGATTGTCACGTCAAGCTTCAAGAAGGCGTCAGGTATTCACAGTGGCAGGGTCGTGACCATAATTGAAGTTCATATATGGAAAGAAACAGACGGTTGACAGCGTGGAATTGGATAGCCTCTTCACGGACCTGAAGAGTGTTCTCCAGAAACACCCGTTAGTCCCAGCAGCGAATATTGACGTCCTCGTCTCTGAGTGGATTAATGACCTTCTCTTTCTCGCTGGCAAAATCACTGAGGATGAGCTTAAGGAGGCTATGCAGACTTTTGAAACTGCTGAAGCCGCGGTCCAAGAATCAGCTGGCGGAGAAAAACCTGTAGCGGCTGAGGATGAGGATGACTCAGACGATGATGATGAAGAGTAGGGCAGCCTTGTTAGGTTATTGAGTTTACGTCGATGTAGTTGTTAGGGCACGAGTCGCCGTCGGGGCTGGTATTGTAGCCCTGGTACATTTGTCCGCTCACAGTCACCCAGGTTCCGGTGGGGGGCGTATTTGTTGGTAGATTGTGTAGGGAATAGTATTCGTATACGTAGGTGGTCGCGTATGACGGGTAAGGGTTGTTGGTTGTCGAGATTGCGAGAAGCGTACATCCGTTTTGGGCTTGGTATAGGTAGCCAGAACAGGTAACGTTGCCTTCCGATCCGGTGCCCTGACAGGGCGGGTTATAATTACCGTAATATCCGTAGTAGTAGCCTGGGTTGTTGTAATAGTAGTTCGGCCCCTGGTAGCAGCCGTAGTAATAGCAGGACTGATAATTTCCATAAACGTATCCGTTACGCGCCTCGCTTGTGAAAGTAATGTAGCTGGTAGCGGTGCTTGCGCTGGTTACCGCTTGCGTTTGAACGAAGTATTGGCTTTGGGTATTCGTTAGCATTTGCTGTTGAGTGACCGTTACAGTGTGTGGGTTAAGTGCGGTGTAGCCTGCGAAAGCCAAACTGAGAAGAGCAACCAACACGAGCCCACCAACCGCTACTGAGCTTAGACCACTTCGTCTTGGTTTCTCGGCTTGAACAGGTGGGTTCGTTTGGCTCATTTTCCATCTTGACAAGAGCGGTGGTGTGAGCGGTTAAACATGTTTCCACCCGGTAGAAACAGACACGGCTGCTACCAGTGGGGGGTGGGGGGCATAGTTTTCTATGGCAGGTACGAACGCGGCGAGTTAACGGCCTGGTAGGGCGAGCCTTGGGTCGGAAGGAATCGGTGGGCTATTGTGGGTTGTTTTTGAAGCAGCTGCATTTCTTCGCCCTATGCGTGGAACAGCCGATCAATCTGTGATCCTTGCACCCGCAAATCACGCAATGTTTCTCTGAGGCCATATTCTTCACCTCCAAAATTATTGCTTACGTTCAGCTAGGGAGATGGGTAACCCGTCAGGGTCGAGGCATACGGCCAACTTGATCTTCTCCTCTGCGCGGTCGATAGGCGGCATAATGAACGAGACCCCCTTCCCCTTCAGCTCCTTGAACTTGTCGTCGAGGTTGTCGACATAGAAACCGATTGAAGCAGTCCCCGCCTGCGGTTCATGAGAGATCACTGCGGCCTTCCCTCCTCCATGAAGAGCGAGCACCGTCGTCCCCGTCTCGAACTCCGTCCAATCAGGCGACTCGGAACGGAGTCGTAGACCCAGCGTATCCCGGTAGAATTTCACCGACCGAGCCACGTCGGAGACCATGACCATCACGTAATCTATGTGATTGAACATGAGGCGTCACAACTAACCAGCACCTGCCGGCATTTTTCAGTTTCCTTCAACACTTGACCTTCAAGGTTTAATTACCGAACAGGTTCAGTAAGCTTTGATGAACATGGGCAAGGTAGTTCATTTCGAAATACCAGCCGACAACCTAGCGCGGGCAAAGAAGTTCTACAGCACCGTCTTCGGATGGACCTTGAACGATTTCCCGGAAATGGAATACACCATCGCCAAGACAGTGGAATCCGACCAGAACGGTATGCCAAAGGAACCGGGCGCCATCAACGGCGGAATGTTGCAACGCCAGGACCCCGTCAAGTCCCCAATCATAACAATCAGCGTCGATAACATGGATCAAGCCGCCGCAACCATCGAGAAGAATGGCGGCAAGATGATCCGCGCCAAGATGGCGGTTGGGGATATGGGGTTCGCGGCTTACTTCAAAGACACGGAAGGAAACGTAGTCGGACTCTGGCAAAACGCATAACCAACCTCACGATAGAGGCTATGCTCAAAGAAGAGCGAACCCTAACTGTAAATCAAACCCTCTTTTTTCGCATCACACGCAAGTCATTATGATACATTCAAGTGCCTTCATCACAAACCGCCCGCTACCGTGAAGCCTGAGTCTCCGCATACTGGGAGCCTCTGAGAGCATACTACAGGAAGACTCAGAAGTCGACAAAAGAATAACTCATACCCGGACCGCGTTAGTTTAGAGAAACCGGTACAATTGATTACTTAGATTCTCACTACGCTTAACGAAGCCTGTTGGACAGCGTTCTTGATTGGTTACTTCAAGAGGATCAACCACCCATCCGATACCTCGCACTTACAGAGTTGCTCGATAAACCGCGAAACGATCCAGACGTAAAGTCTGCAGCGGCGAGGGTAGGGAAAGTAGGATGGGGAGCGGAGATTCTGAGCAAACAGGATCCTGGTGGATGGTGGGTGTCGGGGCGTAGCCTCTATCGTCCCAAGTACGTTTCAACTAACTGGATGCTTCTCACCCTCTCAGATCTAGGCCTGACTCGAGCAGACTCACGCATCAATACGGCTTGCGAATTGTGGATTAAGCGATTCGCGAAATCCGACGGAGGCTTTGGTACTGATAATATGAAGAAGAGCGAATTGTGTTTGGTAGGGAACACGACCCGCGCTCTGGTCAAGTTCGGATATGAGGACCACCCAAAGGTCAGAAGCGCATTTCGATGGCTGGTGAGAGAACAGAAGGAGAACGGAGGATGGCACTGTTGGAGTATCAACCCCATCAACGGGACCATTGATTCATGGGAAGGAATGAGCGCATTCGCCGCATACCCAAAACAAAAGTGGACCCGAAGCATCAAACGCGCAGTCGAGAGAGGCGCAGAATTCTACCTGAACCGGGAGCTACACAGGCAAGGGCAACATTACGAACCTTGGTACCGTTTCCATTTCCCTGAACACTACTACTACGACTTACTGGTTGGGCTGGACTTTCTTACCGCCCTTGGCTATGGTTCGGACAAGAGACTCAGCTATGCGGTTAATCTGTTGAAGCAAAAGAGGAGGCCCGACGGCAAATGGAACTTGGATGCAGTACACCCAGATGGTCCACACTACACCCGCCCACCGACCCCTTTCTCCCTAGAACAAGTTGGCGAACCGAGCAAAATGATTACCCTCAAAGCCCTAAGAGTTCTCAAGCGAATCGATGGTTCACTCCCAAACCCCAACGGTCCTGGTTAGCTCCAGACCTTCGCCAGCTCTCTGCACCTGAGTTAACTTCCTACATTCAGCGAGCGCCTAGTAGGAAAACGGTAGATATGGCACGTCGCAGCTAACGGGTCAGGAAGCAGTAATGACCAAGGCGACGATCAAACCCGGCCAAGTATATTCGCAGGTTTCACTAGCAAATGGAGAAACTGCAATACTTCGAGGCCCTAACTGGGACGACCTAGATGACTTAATTGAGTACATCAACTGCCTCGTTGAAGAACACGCACACATCACGAAGACCGAGAAGGTGACACGAGAAACAGAGGCGGAATGGTTGGGACAAAGACTCGCAGAGATAGAGAACGGCCACGTGATACACCTAGTTGCAGAGGTGGCGGGAAAGGTCGTTGGTGCAGGGGAAGTGAGCCAACTGCCGGAGGAAAGAAGCCACACAGGATACTTGGGAATTGGTATATCCAAGAGCCACCGCAGCCACGGACTTGGCACCGCTCTCATGCAAGCACTCAAAGACCTCTCTAAGAATGCTGGATTGAAAATTCTAATCCTCGACGTCTTTGCCACGAACAACGTCGCAGCCAACCTCTACGAGAAGATTGGATTCAAGGAAACAGGTCGAATCCCAAAAGGGATCTACCGCGACGGAAACTACATCGACATAGTAAGAATGACCACCGAACTCTAACGATACTGCGCAAGGATGCACGTTGTGAAGCTCAGCGTAATTTACTTCCGAGTCACAGTCAGGAAAATCCATACTCTGATGATTGAATAAATGAACTTAGAACCGCGATAGGCTAGAACAGAATACGGACATGAGACCAGGCATCATATCAGCGGAGTGTCACAAAACGGTGGGAGCGCACGTGTTTTTCTGCCTCGTAGCGGGATAACGGCCTCGTGCGGTAAAACTCACAGTAGTTCAGCCTCCTGAATTAGAGTTCGGAAACTAGAGTTCGGAAAATTTCTACTAAGAAGTTGTAGATGCTTTGTATCTCGCTGGGAATTTGCATTGTTCTTTTCACCCCTAATTAACGCGCCATAGTCTTCCGTACGTAATAAGGATTGTATATCTCTACATCCACATATACGTACATCTAGACGTAAATGTACGGTGTCAAAGCAACCTAGGACCTTCTTCGGCTTGCGTCGGCCTAATGGTACGGACAGTAAATGACTCAACAGCAAACAACTAACAACCAACTGCAAACAAGTAGCAAACCTTCAGTCGTTCGGTCGCCCGTTCGTCTTCATTTGCCATTATTTTGGGGGCCCAACATTAGACCCATTTACGAACGCGTAGGGTAGAATTCAAATTTGACTACCGACCATTGTGCCACATGGCAAGAAAGAGAATCAAGCTTTATTATTCTGGGATTCAAGTTCGCGACTTGAGGCGTTCACTGAGTTTCTACCGATCCCTGGGTTTGAAGGTCAAACGTCGAGGTACCATGCCCCATGGAGGCAAATGGGTCCACCTAGTCGATCCCCGGACTGACCAGAGGCTGGAACTAAACTGGTACCCGAGAAGCAGTAGGTTCTACGAAGCATATAGGAGTGGAAGCGAACTGGACCACATAGGCTTCATAGTGGACGACGCTGTGAAATGGTTCAATTTACTGCTTAGACGCGGGGCCAAGCCTGCGGCTAAGCCATTTGGGGATAAAGCCGAAACCTTGGCTTACGTAAAAGACCCTAACGGAATCTGGATTGAATTAATAGGCCCAGGAATGAAGCGTCGAAAAAAGAACAAACAAGCAACATCATGATTCTCGCGTGTGCGCGAACCACTAGACCGGACTCAGTAGCTTCCTAACTGGGATGCGTAAAAGTAGTGATCGAACAAGGAAGGAAAGCGGTCCTCCTGCGTGCTTGATTTGAAAACATATTTGCCTTGCCGCATTTACAGGGGTGAAACGACGCAGGACCTCGAATTACATGGGGTATTTTTATGTGACCTTTAGAAGTACGTCCTTAGCTTAGGGGTGGAACTACGAAGGTCGTTGTTGTATCCGATCAACACTTGGGTTACGCAAACTCTGACAAGGCAGCGTTCAACGCATTCCTTGACAACCTTAGTCAACGAAGCGATGTTACGCACCTCGTTCTTCTTGGAGATGTGGTGGATATGTGGAGGAGGGATGCTTCGGGGGTATTCCTGGAACATCACGACACAGTCACTAAGCTTCTTACGCTAAAATCCAAAGGCGTCCAGATATTTTACGTGGCGGGAAATCATGATTACCATGTGGTGGATCTTACCAACCCAGCATACCCCTTCAAGTTCCTCAAGGAGTTGACTTTGACTGATGGGCCAGTCACTTATCGTCTCGTTCACGGATACGAGTTCGATCCAGAACAAAAAGAACCGTTCATGGCATTCTTGTGTCGAGTAATGTCCGACACAGGCGGGGCCCTAGAGAGTAACTTATGGGTAGATTTCCATAGTGCGAACACTATTCTCTCGAAGATGGAACCTTCTTTCGTAAAAGCAGACCTAGCAAAAGTAGCCGCCCGACTTAACCAGCGCCCTGAGGATAGACTAAAGGGATCAATCAACAAAATCAATTCGACGGCATGTAATTCCGTCAAGCCTGGGGAAGTTCTCGTATTTGGTCATACCCACGTTCCATTCATCAACAAAGCGGAAAACGTCGCGAACACCGGTTCCTGGGTTAAAGACGCCGCCGTCTACAACACCTACGTGGAGCTTAGCGGTGGAAAACCCAAACTCTTCGTATTCGGTGGACAAGAAATAACCGACCGCACACAACCTTGACAAAAACACAGCCAACTGTAGGCAACGAATGCCTAGCTCTCATACGGTACGAACACGGCACCGTGTGTGCGCTTCATTAGGCCCACACAAAGAAGTAGCATCTGGTTTATGATCAGTAGTCATTAGGCGATCTGATTCAAGATGGCAGCGTTCAAAGTCGCATCGGTTAAACCCACGATTACACTAGATACGCTTGAGAAGATTGACGTTCGTGTTGGCACAATTGAGCTCGTTGAAGACATGAGAGGATCAGACAAACTAGTGAAACTTACTGTAGACTTCGGTGACCACAAACGACACATTCTAGTTGGAATGAAGAAAGAACGTCAAAACCCGAATGAAGTTCAGGGAAAACAGGCGCTATTCGTCGTCAACCTTGAACCCCGGAAGATGATGGGCGAAATCTCTGAAGGCATGCTATTCGATATCGGATACTCGGACGGAATCAAACCAGTACTGGCTGTGCCTGAAATCGCCGTCCACAACGGGGCACGTGCTGGGTAATTACAGGCACCAACGAATTATTCGGTGACCGCCACCTTTTCACAAATTTACGCGTCGCCAGACGCACAACATAGAACATCCGCACACGCAAGGTCACTATGCTGACCATTGCGCTTAAACCTCCGGACCTACTAGAAAACATCAGAGGAAATCAATTGCCGAGGCGTAGTGGTCGGCAGAGAAGAAAGCGCACACGAAGAAGGCATGCACGAAGAGAAAAGCGCACACGCATGTCCGAAAGAGACCGAAAACGGAAAGCCAAGTTGGAGCCTATTCAGTCACATAGGTCATAGTTTCAGGCGCGATTCATTCGAGTCATTCTTCAAAAACAAACAAGAAAAGAGTAAGGGTTAGGATCAGTTCCTAACTAACTCTGCCTCCGGTTGCTTGCATTCTGAATTAGCGTTAGCGATTGGTTTTCTTTCGTCTAACTCCTGAAAGACCAGATTTCATGATTGAATTTGAACTAGTTTCGCTCGCTTTACACTATCGTTGACATCAGTTTCCCCGAACCCGTTTCAGCAATCTTTCCAATAAGGTCGGGGAGAATCTGGTAGCCGCATTTCACACATTTCCAAGTGCTGTCAGGATACTCATGTTGACAATGAATCCTATTGCTCGATTCTTTAATCGCAATAGTTGCCATGCTAGGGTCAACCTATAGGCTTCTTATTCAGCCAATCAACAACGGCCGATTCTATAGCACCGCTGAGGTTTCCTTTCTTACCACCGAGTCTCACAACAACTGCCAATCGGAGTCGCCGCTCAACAGGGTCTGAGAGTACAATGTAGAGTCTACCCAAATCTATCACCAAATATACATATAGGCTTCCGTATATATAGGTATATATGCTAATTGTGGATGTCTCTTGGATGCCTCTGCGAAGAGGAATTGATGCGAAAACCATGGTTCATGACATGTGATTTGGAAACTCGCGGTTGATTCGAGACTTCGGTAGCACATCATCCAATAATCGCGATCATGAGTAGGCCCGTGATCACGCAGACGAGAGCAGCCAGTTGAAGCCGATTCAACTTCTCACCAAGCAATAACAGGGCCACCGTCACGGTAACAAGCGGGTAGGCACTGGATATTGGAACCACAAGTGACGCTAACCCCATACTCAGCGCAAATGAGAAAACCAGCGTACCAGACACATTAAGCGCAAGCCCAGCCGCTCCGAAAACCCAAGAGACCCATGACGGCTTCTCAACATTCAAAAGCCCGGGTCTAATTCTTCGAAACAACATGTAAACCAAAGGCCCTGTGACTGATGAAATTACGTAGAAGCCGAAGACATTTCCTGGGCCGATCTTGCTGACCGCAATCTTGGCGGTTAGACCCCAGACACCCCAAAGCGCGAGCGCCAACAACGCGAAGAATAAGGATCTTCTTGGGATGGAATATCGTGAATGTGGGTTCTGCTCATACGATAAGGCTACGATGCCACAGATTATAGCGGCAATCCCGACTAACTGCATAGCTGTCAGAGACTCGGATAGGAATGCCAGTGCGCCGATAACGGTCAAGCTAGGATACGCGGCTGATATGGTTCCCACGATTGCGACTTGCCCGTCCACCACTGATTCGAAGAAGCAGAGATAAGCAACTACTCCGACGTATGCCGAAGCCGCAGCAAGCACGCCATATTCTAAGTCAATAGCTGCGTTGTTGTGCCAAAAGAAGAAGCCTGCAAAGTACATCATACTCTCAATGACTACCACGAGACCAGCTAACCGAGTCACTCCAAGCTTCGTTGCGCTTAGCTTGACAAAGATGTTGGCGAAACCCCATAGGAACGCGGTTAGTATAGCAAGAATGAACCAGAACTCCATGAACCCATACCGCCCGCGACTCGCTCCGAACTGCGCATTCACTCGGACTTCTTACATAGGCTTTCGTGGCATCCACACACCTGGAAATCACGTATTCAAATTTCACTGCTCGCATCGATACGATGACAACTGCAAATGATCTCTACCTACTGTTTGCTATACGCACACAAAAAATCAGGGTTCAAATCTGGTTGCTCACACCCTTAGTTTCACACATTTTCGAAGTTCTTTAAAGTCAGCATCAGTTCACAAGTTTGCATGATTACCAACAAAGGATCATCGAAAAAACCTACCATCTTCTATCTCGACGCGAGAAATCCAACAGGTATCAACTTAACGGGTTTAGCTCGGAAATTTAATTCTGAGAAAGGGGATACTGCTTCAACGGCTTTCGAGAAATTAAGAGAGTTATCCGAAAAGCTATGCGCTGAATTGAATTCGAAGTATCAAAGAGTTAACAAGGATGGAAGCCCCGCCTCGTCGACTTTTGAGAACCTCTGCTGGGCCGCTAGCTTGATAATCTCGAGTTCGCTCGGCCTGACATTAGAATCCAAGTCCATGATGCAAGACGGACAAGCGCATCCTGACGATGAACATCTCCTATACTTTGAGGTTATACCGAGTATGCTAAATGCATTCAAACAAGGAATAGAACAGGCAATAACTGACAAAGGAAATTGAGCCCCCTGTCACAAGGAGTTCACTTACGAGAAGCGATTTGCCTGCAGCAAAACCTTGGGAATCCTTTCCCGCCTCCTGAGAAGGCACCCAGCATTGATTGTGTGAACGCCTTTAACAGCAAAATTGTGACGGAGGAGGAACTTCTACGCTTCCTTGATGATGGCTGGGAGTTGGTTCAACAGTTAGCCAATGGAAAGCTACCGTGCACAAACAGGCTCCAGCTGGTGGTCATTGATTGCTGTCACGCTCATACCAGCCACCATCATACTGGAGTATCCGCTTGGACTAAAGTTCATTTGACGGCCAAAGGGTGTGCGCCCCCTCAAAAAAGGGCAGCTTTGCGTTCTTTCTTCTTCTCGCGTGCTTTCGCCACCTTCTTATCTCTACCAGCCGTCCACGCTTTCTTAGCTCCCTTACTTCTCTTTCCTGCCATTCACTAGTCACCTCTCAGATACAACATAGCACTGACACTCGAATAAGCAACTTCCGATGAGTAAGAGGAAGGGCGAAGATTCGACCGCGCCGGAATGGACCAAGGTTTTGCTTTACCTTATGGAAGTGCGCGACACGACGCTAAAGGAGTTGGTCACTCAGGAATGCCAGGACTGATTTCTGCTCGCTGCGAATTTTCACGCCCGGGTTTTGAACCGTCGTTTGTCCGTGCACCATGAGACCACCCACAAAGAAACTGGCTGACCGAAACGTAGTTAAAACGTAGTTCTCAATTGATTTCAGTTGGGCAACTTGAACGAGGAACAGGTTCTCCGCCTTCCCATCATCTCGGACATTCTAAAAGGACCTATACCAAGAGGCAATATCCTTGTTCTACTCATCCTGACGATCGCCTCAGAGCTTCTACGCCGGGGTCACATCGTTGGCATAACAACGATCACAACGCCACCCGCGCAAGTAAGACAACGGCTTGCCACCGTCCTGCCGAATCTGAGAGACCTAGAGACGGCGAAACACTTGACGTTGATAGACTGGTACACTTGGATGACTGGAAAGAAATCAACTGAACCTCGTTCCGTGGACTCACTTGGACTGGCGCAATTCAACATTCAAGATAGCAGGTATCAGAGAGACGACTCCCCCCTTTACGACTTCTTAGCCAGTGACAATCTCTCAGCCTTTCTCAAGTATAACGACGAACGTGCATTCATGCAATGGCTCGACAAGACCATGGCGCGTATGAGGGAATTTAGAGGCGTTAGGCTGTATTGCTTCCTGAAACACTTCCACAGCGACGCATTCTATGGCAATCTAGAAGCGATGGCCGACGGAGTGATCGAACTCGACATTCGAGAAAGACAGAAGCATCTAGAAAATGTCATCAGGCTGAAGAGTATGAAGAGTATTCAGCATCCCACGGATTGGCGAACCCTAAAGATCACAACTTCCGGCCTCCTGGAGTTGGTTTCCAGACACAGCTGACTTTTGTGTGTGCGCACCAATAGACTCATGCAGACTCACACACGAACCCGGCTACATTCGCGTTGGTGAGTTAATTCTAGGGGGTTGTAGCAAACCGTTGCTCTTTATGGAGATGGTTCTGTTTCCTTGATTTTGTCGAGTAGGTCGGTTAGCTCAATGTAGTTATCTGCCAAGGTGCGCAACCAACCGTTACACGAATGAGCAAAGGCGGCAATCCACACGGTTTTGCCTCGTCGTTTCAAAAGTTCGACCACCTGCACGTAGTCTCTATCTCCACCGCACAGCACGGCGATGTCATAGTCATCTTGAATGAGGCCAACAAGCATATCTGCAATTAGTCTGCCATCAACGCTTTTTCCTGCACTAACTCTAACTACGTGAATGCCCCTTCGCTCCAACTGCTGATAGAAACCCTCACGAGTGTTGTCTTCCTTTACATACGCATAACTGCCTACATTTCTTTGGTTTTGTGAAACAAGAAGAACTAGTGATTCGAGTTTGATTCTTGAACCACTCTTATCGTACGCGGCGGAGAAAATATTCGCACTGTCGATGAAAATCATCAGCCTCAAGGGAGCACTCATAACCATCCCAGTGGCTAGCATTCGGAGCAAGGGACTTATCGCCTTGCCGCCCGCAACCCAAGGTCCTACTAGACTACTCGAGTGATTGACTAACTTAGGCGTTAAGATGGACGGTTACCCTACTCAAGTAGCCAAAGTCACGAACGTAATTGGCATAATATTATGTTCACTCCTGCAACAGCAGAAAATCAAGTTTCCAAACGAAAAACGCTTGATTATTCCGTTTATTGGTCATTTCCGGCCGATTCGTATGTTATCAGAGTCTTCTCTTCAAGTGTCTCTTGCAGTATTGAGATAGCTCTGTGAACCTCCGTCTCTTTCTTGGCGCCCGTACAAACGAGCTTTCCGCTTCCGAAGATTAGTATGACTACTTTCGGGTCGTCCATTCTGTAGATAACGCCGGGGAACTGTTCGGGTTCATACATGGTGCGTTTCAGTGAGTATGTTACCTTTTCCAAATCAATATGACCGCCTAAACCTACCGACGCTACAATATTTTGAATCTGAATCTCAGGTTTACCCAAAATGACGATCCCGTTACGGTTGAGCTCGTCCACAACCTTCATGACGGCCTTGCGAGCCTGCCGCTCCGACTTCGCCCCAGTACAGACCATTTTACCTGAGCTGAAGATCAAAGTGGTGGTCTTCGGTTTCTGCAACCGATACACTAAGCCAGGAAATTGCTCGGGCCGATACTCGACGCCAGGGAATACGCGTACGATAGAGTTCAAATCAATATTCTGATGGAGAGCGCCTGTCGCGACCACGTTCTCGATATTGATGAACGTCCTCCTCACGACGCGAGATGCCACTCCAAGAACACTTCATAAACCCATGAAGGCTTACCACATATAAGCCCTCTATACAACCATCGACTCAGCGGCCACCCATAGAGTAATCGACCTCAAGGTTGAAGAGATGGAAGGCGAAATTCACATCATGAGATTGAACGAATCATCGGTGCGAGAGAAAGCGCTGCAAGCTTTCATCAAATACCATGAGAAGCAAGAGTTTGATAATGCCCACATTTTGAGGGCGGATACCGGAAAGTGGTCGGACCCTGCGCAAATGCTAAGCAAGTTCGACGAGTTCTCTCCGAACGATTTCATAACTGTTCCAACGCCCGAAGGATGGATCTGCACCCTTTCCCACCGGCATGAGCCAAGTGTGACTCCCCATGGGTCGACATACCGGCTGGAGCTAAAGGACGACTCCAGCATCATAAGAGAAAGCTGCGACTAGTCCCTAAAGACAGGAAAAGTCGGACTGTGTGAGCACCATTAGACCCGCACACGAGATTCCCTCACGGCACGAGCGTTATTCCGACGGGATTTTGATTAGGTTATTTACAATGGCAGGCAGTATGCCGATGACTCTCAAAGGAATCAGGGAACCGACAACTGTAGGAAAGTATTTTAGAGCTGGAATCGAAAGCGGTCGAAGTTACCACCTGAGATTGGTGTCTTGATTGGGCCATAGGAAAGTTCATGCACCGAAGCGCGGCTCCTTATCCTACCTACCTAGAGGGCGTGCTGCAGGATGGGTTGGTAGGATTAGGAATTGGCCTGAAGTTGAGGAGGGGCCGAGGTTACTTGCTTTTGCTGGATTCAAAGCGGGCATGACCTATGCTCTCGCCGTTGACACTCGTCAAGGGTCGCTCACTTTCGGAAAGGAAGTCGTCATTCCCCTAACCACCCTGGAAGCGCCGCCAATGTTGGCTTGCGCGCTGAGGGCCTACACCAGAGATTACAAGGGGTTGCAGACTTTCGGTGAGGCTTGGATGGAGAAATTATCCAAGGACTTTGAGAGGGTCATATCCGTTCCAGAAAAATTCTCAACCGAGGACGGGTTGAAGAAGATTGAAGGCGGCTTAGAGAAAATTGCGGATCTGCGTCTACTTATGGCGACTCAACCGCGCCTCGCGAAGCACGGAATCAAAGCGCCCGAAATAATAGAGGTGAGAATCGGGGGAGGGTCGATCAAGGATCGATTTGAGTATGGTAAGAAGATGGTCGGCCAAGAAATCAAAGTCGCCGATTTCATCAAGGAAGGGCAAGCTGTTGACGCGATTGGCATAACGAAGGGTAAGGGCATTCAGGGCCCCGTTAAGAGGTGGGGCATCCGAAGGAAGATTCACAAGGCTCGAAAAACCGTTCGCCAAGTCGGATCAATTGGTGGCTGGACTCCGCACTACGTCATGTACTCAGTGCCCCGCGCTGGGCAGATGGGTTTCCACCAGAGAACCGAATACAATAAGATTGTAATGAAAGTCGGTAACAACGGGAGCGAAATCACGCCGAAGGGTGGATTCCTTAGGTACGGAGTAGTTAATTCAGATTACGTTGCGCTTAAGGGAAGCGTGCCAGGAACGAGAAATAGGCTAATCTTGATACGTTTGGCAATGCGACCGCCACCTGAATCGAAGCCAACGAAACTTGATTACTTAAGTCTGGGATCAATTCAAGGCGACTAAGCGAACTCAACTCAACGCCACCGTCCCCAAGCCTCCCCAACGAACCTCCGACTCTCCTTGGGCAGGGAATAGACCGCAGTTGCACGCGCCAGAATCGCTGGCCCAGAGGCAGCTATCCTTTCCTTCAGTAAAGCCTCCCAGGGCTCAAGCTCGTTCGCCATCAACTCCAGAAGCTCGTCGGTGTCTGGTTTAGAGTCCAGAAAAGATTCTCGTTTCTTATGATCGAGGACAATGTCCGCGGCTTCCTCGGTTATGCCCAGATTCTTAACCAACCAATCCTTCAGCTCGGTTAGCGTTCCGAGGCCTATCTCCCGCGAGAACAATACGGCCAATTTGATTCTTGTCGGCAGTAGGTCCCAAGCATATTCTGCCTGATATTCCAAGTCCAGATCAAGTCCTTTCTCCAAACTCCCCTTCGAGAAGATTAGTGGTAGGGGAGGAAGCGGTTCCATATTACCTACCGGAAGGTCGACCTTTAGCCGATTGTGTATACATTTCTTCCGACACTCCGTCTCTGGCACTTGCCCGCTGAATCCAAGTTCCTTTGCCTTCCACACATCCTTGATGACGGACAGGGTTGGGATGTATTTCTCCTTCACAACCGAGAACGTGGCGAGTCTGGGGTATACGAGGATTGTCTCGGCGGCGCTTTTTATGAGGCGTGGAGAAAATTTAGGCGACTCACCTTCGAGTCTCTCTCTAAGAATGTAGACGCCGAATTGTTCGGCTATGCCGTTGTAAAACATTGCTTGGAATTTATAGGCTGGAGTTGTCTTCGTCGAATCTTTCGCTTCAACTATTATGGGCGTGCCGTTTGGTTCCGTGAGAGCGATGAAATCTGGCCGCGCCGTTCCAGCAAGGTCGGGGTGCCGACCCTCTCCTCTACCAACGATCGTCACGGCCTTGTATGCGCCCTTGAGGCTCTTGCGAATCTCATCCATCCCCTCAACCGACTGAGCTGCGATCTGCGCAAGATACTCGTTAACCCTAACCTCTGGGATCGAGTGGGCGATTTGTTTCATAACCTCGTGTTTCGGAATTCCTTGAAGGCTTAGCTTGACCGCAGCCTCACCGATCTTGCCTATGGTTGCAGGCTCCGCTATTCTCCGTTCTTGAATTTGCGCCGCCTCGCGGCTGATTCTGATTGTCCTGTAGGCTTTTATGGCCACTATCTTCGGGCATCTACGATAATCGTAGAGATCCTCTCGCGAAACAGTGAAGATTGAAGTCAACGACTAGTTTCTAACTTATCATGCAGCTGGTTAAGCTTTGGAGTTTCCGATCTGAGACTCGGGCACTCAGGGTTTATTCGGGCGGGTAGATTCGTTTCCCCGTCTTCCGGTCGATAATAGTAATCGCCTGTGTTGGGCAGGATTGTGCAGCCATTAGAAGATTATCGAAGTCTTTACCACCAGCTTGATCGAGAACATCAAGTTTGGCCCTGCTTTGGAACACACCCTTACCTGGGCGTTCGTCGAGTCGGAAGACGTCCGGGGATACGATCACGCAGCTTCCGAAACCGAGACATTTGTCGGCGTCAACGTCGACTCTCAACTCACCTTCCCCCTCCCCAGCGGACGCCTGCCTTTCTGACGGCATCTTTATCCCCAGCCCATCGAAGATTCGAGTTAACGCGTTGTTAATGCTGATCTTCGCGATCTTCCCATCCTTCGCATATGCTACCGTCACGTCCTCATCCAAAACCCTCGGGCTAGCGTCCTTATCGTCCTGAATGAGTAGCTGCAATTGGTCGGTTCGTTTGTCGTAAATCATCCTCATGATAATGGGCCTTAACTAATCGTAGTTTCCGAACTAGGTATGCCTTTCGCTACCATGTCAAGGTTGGAAGAAAACAACGTATAGGGTGATGTGGCAAATCATAAGGCAGATGGTGCCTCTGGTTGCGTGACCGCAAGAAGCTCGGAAGGGGATGATGTTATGGCGAATAGGCGGTGTGATGTCCTCGTCGTTGGAGCGGGAATCATTGGCTTATCCTCAGCTTATCACATCAAAGAGAATCATCCAGGGCTCTCAGTTCTAATCATCGACCGCGCCTCTGCGGCAGGACAAGGAGACACGGCAAAAAGCAACGCAGCACTTCGCGATACATTCACGTCGCACTCGAATCGAACACTCGCACGAAGCTCGATAGAATTCTACAAACACGTCCAGTCGGAAATCGGATTCAACCTGAACCTAGACCTAGTCGGGTACCTTTGGCTGCTGAGCAAGAATCAGGCTCGCGAGTATGCAGGGGTTGAGGTTGAGATGCGGAAACAAGGGACGCGGCTTCGAACCGTTGAATCAAATGAACTCGCGGACATGATTCCGGACCTTGTGTTGCAACCTTCCTCACAGCAGAGTAGACTAATGAATCTGGAGAGCGTCGAGAAAGGACTGTTCGGCATCGATTGCGGTACCGTCGCCCCCGAACTGATCGTGAAATTCTACGAAAACGAACTCAAGAAACTAGGCGCAGAATTCCAGTTCGGTACAGAAGCTAAAGCGATACGGTTGGGTGCGAAGAAGAGCCTAGGTTTGCCCGGAGAACCCTTCGTTTGGCAGGATAAGTTGTTCAAGGAAGTTGACACGAACCTTGGCACAGTCTCCGCAGATACAATCGTGCTCTCCGCGGGAACGAGAAATCCACAGCTACTCGACCCGGTCGGCATAGATTGTATGGCCAAACCCCGCAAAAACCAACTCTTCCAATTACGCGGGCCATCTCTTCAGCGGCTGTTGAATACGAAGGGTTTCAATGAACAGAACATAATCCCATTCACAATCCTACCAGAGGGACAGGTCTACCTACGGCCTGCGCCGAGGGAGAGCAGTCTTTGGATCGCTGCGGCCGTGGGACTCGGACAACCGTTCAGACTTGAAGAAGAACCCGCCGCGGATGAATCGTTCTACACTCGGAATATATACCCAGTTCTCAGCGAATACTTCCCATGCTTCACCAACCTTCGCCCTGCGAACATGTGGGCCGGTTTCTACGACGTCAACTCCTTAGACTCAACCCCCATCGTGACTAGGGTAGGGAACTGCATAATCACGGCGGGCTTGAGTGGGAGCGGAATAATGAAAGCCGACTCCGTCGGCCGAATCGCAGCCGCTCTCTTCGACGACAAAGACGAAGCTACACTGTTCGGAAATCACCGTATCTCAACCACGAAATTAGGACTGGTTAGCCGAGCGGTTGAACAAGAAAAATTCGTGATCTAAACCAAAAGATCAAGCGGAAATACAATTTAAGACAGGCCTGACTGAGCGTAAGGGCGGCGCCTCGGTGGCTCAGCCTGGCAGATCGATATGACCAGAGAGCGGCCGCCTCGTAACTCACGCAAGAAAGCGGCAGGTCGCGGGTTCAAACCCCGCCCGAGGCTCCACAAACCCGAACTTGGTTCTTAGCTTAGCCGCTTACGAGCGAGCGCGCCAGTAAGAATATGTTGCTTTTGTGTTCGCGCATTCTTCGTACCGAGTAGGGCCACCAACCCTTCCCGTATGGTATGTATTCGCTCATTCGGTATCCACGTTGGGCGAGTTCGATCTTCTTCTTGTCCCTTATTCCCATGAGCATTTCAAACTCGAAATCCACCTTCCGACTCTTGCTCAGTTCCGCAGCTTCCTCAATCAGTTTCTCATCATGAGTAGCGATCGCGAATCCTTGTCCTCGCTCAAAGACCAATCGCATTAGTTTCGAGTAATTCTCGTTAATCTCATTCTTCCGTTTGAAAGCGATCTGTGGACTCTCGTTGTAAGCACCTTTGACTAACCTTATCCTCCCTTTCGCGTCAAGGATCCGGTTCACATCCTCCTCGCTTCTCTTCAAGTATGCCTGGATCGCAACGCCAACATTGTCGAATTTCTTTCTGAATTCTAGGTATGAGTCGATCGTATCCGACGTGTATGGTGATCCTTCGATGTCGATCCATACGAAGTTCCCGAGTAATTTTGCGGCAGTTAGAATGCTATTCAAGTTGCTTTCGAAGAGTTTCTTGTCGATACTTAGGCCGAACTGGGTTGGCTTGATAGAAATGCAGCTTCGGATCTTGCGTGCGTCGACCGCTTTCAGGATCTCCAGATACTCTGTCGTTGCAGCAGTTGTTTCCTCCTTTGCGGCGACCTCTTCTCCAAGTAGGTTTATGATTGCAAGCAGTTTGTTACCGTTCGCTTGCTGAGCGCGCTCCAATGCCTCCTCGTATGTTTCGCCAGCTATCCAATGCTTCGCAATTTGGAACAGCAGGCCATTCCACAGACTGCCCGACCCAGTCACCCCTGACCCACACGGACAGTGTCGAATGAGTTCATAGGCATTCCTCACCCCCACGCAACTGCGATTCTGAATACATTCTACCGTAGCTGTCTACAAGCCGAGGCTCTCAGGATCGGCTGGCCGTCAGTCAAACCTGTACCTGAGAAGAATACTGTTGCAGCTGGGATAGGGATATTGAATCCAGCTAGAGGATTCACAGGTTTTGCACGCAATGAAATTGGAGGGCATGTACGTGGAACCGACTTACCTTAGCATCAGGAGGGACTCGAACTATTTCTGTAAATTTGGCGTCATCGGTGGTTCTGTTCGGTAATAGTCTCACGAACGGGAACCATCGGAAGCCATATAAACGCACGAACGTTCCTCCCAGGTTTGGAGTTAACTTTGAATAAGAAGCTACTTTCGGTTTTCGTTATTGTTGTTATAGTTGTAGCGGTTGGAGCGGTTGCCTTCTATTTGCAGTCGTCTCACGTACCAACTCAAATGACTACAACGTCACAGACAACTCAACAGATTCCGTATAATCAAACAATAGTTGAAGACGGAAATCAAGGAGAACCAAGCGGGCTCGATATAGCTTGGAGCACAGATGAACCTGCATGGGAGCTAACGCAAGGTAATCTTTACCAAGGCCTGATCTTCTATCAAGGCAATAGCACGACTGTTTTCCAAGGCATTCTTGCCACAAGCTGGTCGGCCAGCCCCGACTCGAGAGATTTCACATTTAACTTGAGACAAGGTGTTCGGTTCAGCAGTGGACAGCCGTTCAACGCCTACGACGTGTGGTTCAACTACTACCGAATAACTTTGAACAATGGCCCGCCAAGCTACTTGTTAGGAACCGCTGTCTTCAGCCCCGGTAACGTGACTCTTAACGATCTGAACACGTTCAACTTCACAAACCCATCACCGTCGCAATTAGCTGTGATGGAAAACCCTAGCCAGAACATTCAGGTTGTTGACCAGAATACCATCGCATTTCACTTTGCAACCCCCGTCACGTCATTTATTCCGAGGCTAGCCTCTCCAGCGGGTGGAATTGAGGATCCTAACTTCGTTCAAGTCCATGGTGGAGTGCAAGGAAACGGTACTGCGAACGATTACGTAGAGCAGCATTCGGCTCCTGGGACTGGGCCGTATGTTCTTCAGAGCTGGACTCGTGGGCAACGGATCGTGTTGACTTTGAATCCGAATTATTGGGGACCGACCCCACATGTGGGGACGGTAGTCTACCAGTTCAAGAGCAATACCGAGGACGCCCTGAATGACCTGAGAAGTGGTGCAGCCCAAATGATGTACACTGTTCCATTCAACCTGCTTCCTGCAATCCAAGGCGCGCCGGGAGTCTATTTGGAGAATACTGGGAACTCGTTGGACATATTCTGGATCAGCATGAATACCCAGGCAGCACCGCTGAACAATGTTCTCGTTAGACAAGCCATTAACTACGCCATCAACAAGCAAGCAATAATCGATAACATAATCCACGGATACGGAGTGACCGTCCAAGGGCCACTGCCACATGGAATGTTCGCCTACAACGAAAGCATTCTACCCTACGGGTATGATGTGAACATGTCAGAGCAACTTCTAGCCCAAGCGGGATATCCTGGAGGCAAAGGGATTCGACCCCTCTCACTGGTCTACTTCACCGGAGACCCAGTGCAACTTGCAATTGTTCAAGCAATTCAATCACAATTGGCCCAAGTTGGGATCACCGTAAATCTCCAAGTCGTAACGCAACCCACATACTTCAGCATCATGGCTACGCTTCCGCGTGTCTCGAACTATCCGGATATGGTATATTCGGTTTGGTTCCCAGACTACGCTTATCCCGACGATTATGCCTACGCTTTCGAGAACTCCCAGTCAGTCTTCGACAATGCGAACTATAACGACAGCCTTCTCAATAGTTGGACAACTCAAGCGCTCGACACTGGGAACACTACTCTCCAGCTACATCTGTACTCACAGGTCACACAACGTGAGAAAGACTTGGCAGGAAACGTATGGCTCTTTCAAGCCAAGATCGGCAATGGAGTTCCAGCATACCTCACCACAATCCAAAACGTTACGTGGAACCCAATCCAGTACGGCTTCAAGTTTGCCCCCATCTACATTGCGCCCGCCGGAACATCTATGTCATTGAGTAACTTCTGGGCAACACTCTTTCAAGCGATCACATCTACCACTACTCCGATCCGAAGAACGTAGAGAAATCCTAAACGCCGGATTTTCTTCTCCCGGCGACCGATCTTCTTTCTTTCGACACAGCTCTACTTAGTTAGGGTTGACGCTCAATTGACGCGTTTGAGTTATTCGCAATAGCCGGTTTAAGCGTCCAAGCTTGGAGACACGCCTGCTCAAAGATCTTGGGAGCAGCAAAACGCCGAGGAAGCACAACCCATCGGCAGTCTTTCTCAAAAGCAGCTCTCTTTAGGCACGATAGTTGAGGGCGTGACCCTTTCTTGAGAGTTACCCACTCTGGGATACTGCCAGAGCGAATCGCGATTACGACTTTACATGCTGTTGATAAGAAATCGTGTGGACTAAGTTCCGCGGAGTTTCCGACCTTTAGACTAGAGGGAATCATCTTTTCTGAAGTCATGTAGGCGATTGCTGTCTTTGAGGCGGTAAGAAGATCGCGTGTGCTCAACTTCAGTGCTCCCTTGCTCTTGAATGGTTCGGCTGGACCCAGAGGTTGCTTAACTTCGATTTGAATTGGCAACGTGCTAGAGTCAGCGTATACGTCAAGAGACTTTGTGATCAGATAGAATCCCTCGGCTGGAGATAAGCATGTGTGGGGGGTCTTCAGATATTTCGAAGACGACAGGAAATGCGTGGCGGTCCGTATCAGCTTCTCTGTGTCTAGGACGATAGGCCCTCGAGGGCGATAGATTTCGAGAGCATCTCTTGCGGTTATCCATTGAACGTTTTCAAAGGATGAGATGTATCGAATGAATTCGTCAAAATCCGTGTAGGCTCGTTTGGTTACAATTCCCGGTTGAGCCGGTGGGCGTTCGTAATCCTCCTTTACGCGGTTCTCGCCCCGAGCGAAGTTAACTACGTCCCAGACCGTTTTGTTAACGGCTGTATGAGGGTGAAGGCAGATGCTGACTGCTCCGCCGTCTCTACTTTCGCTCAATCTTTTGTAGATCCCTCTAAACTTGGACTTCAGTGCTACTATTCCGTCAGGTCGCTCGAATGAATAGTCAAAATAGATCAGGTTTCTTCCGGCACCGTTGAGATTTAGCATACCGCAGTACCAGTATGGTTCATCGTTGAGGTTGAGAATTTTTGTCTCATCCAAGTACATGGAGATACCCATCGCGGAGAGGGCCGGGTAGACATGTGGGGCCCACATTACGCCAGGATGACCATAACAAGTCGGCAGCCTGTGAAATACTTCCTGAATGAGCTGTACCCCTCGTTCTTCCCTGGATAGGAATTCATTCGCGCCGGCCGATAGGTCGCGTTCGGCTAGGTATTCCCAGACGGTGGGATGCTGGCTATGCGTATCTGAATGGTAACCGACGTCGCACTGGGAGATGGCGGACAGAACATCGGTGCGGCCGCGCTCCTTCAAGGCTCGTACTTCTTCGGCAACTAACTTGCAAGTTACGGGAACTTTCTGTTTTCTTAATATGTCAAGGAAAATGAGTATAGGATCATCTGCTTCCTTTGTGACGTAATCCTCGATATCAAACCAAAGATACACATAGACTCTAGACATGATACAGACTCCTCTTGATCTCTTCCACACATTGGCCGAGAGGGTTACAATATATTATGTCTCTGCAGCACTTCACGGGTCGGTTGTATTGGAAGTGCTTCGGCAACGTGGTTGTCGCGTCCACTCATAGTCGTCGCGCGTAAGAGCGAATTGTAGACTGCTTCCTCTGTAGCTTCTATGACTGCGTTGAATAACGGAGTCATATCTTCGTTCCTTACGTAATTGGCCATGCGAGAATCTCCGCTAAGAGAATTTCGTTTCAGCGTACTAAACGCTATGAAATAATCTCCACTCCGATTCTCGGACACATATCCAGTTCGTGCTAGCCCATGTTGAGATCTAGCAGCCAGACGGCGTAGGTTTCTGGAATCAAGACATGTATCGGTGGCGATAACGACTACGACTGAGCCGACCTCGTGAACGCCATCTGCTCCTTTGATGTGCGACCCATTGAGTTCAGTGCCGACAGGCGCTCCTTTGATGGTGAGACTTCCGCCGAAATTTGATTGTACTAGAACCCCAATCATCTTGCTTCCAAGTTCTGGGGGCAATCGGCGTGATGCTGAACCGATGCCTCCCTTGAATCCGAGAGCTATCGTGCCGGTCCCCGCGCCTACGCATCCCTCCTCGGGTGGATTGGTGGTGGCGGCACGCAAAGCTGCGTTCACTTCTTCGGAGCCCACATGCTTACCTCTAATGTCATTCAAGAAACCGTCGTTAGTCTCTCCAACTATCGGATTTACTGATCCTACGTCTTCGTTCCCATGAATGGCTAGGACATAGTCGATCAGTGCATCCGCTACTCGGCCTACACTTAGAGTGTTGGTCAGCAAGATTGGGGTCTCAATTTCTCCTAATTCGTTGACTTGGCTAAGCCCAACAAACTTCCCGAAACCATTCCCGACATAGACTGCAGCGGGAACTTTATCTCGAAAAATGTTACCAGTGTGAGGAAGAATGGCTGTAACGCCCGTTCTTACGCTCTGTCCTCGAATTACAGTCTCATGCCCGACTGCCAATCCCGGGACGTCAGTGATCGTGTTTGCTGGCCCAGTCGCTAATGGCCCAACGTTAATGCCGATGTCTCTTGCACGAGGCCGATCGTTTTGTTTTTGCATCCATTATACGCTCAGCATCATTTGCTATGCTAAATCGTAGTGCCCATTCAACTCTATTCAGGATGCCGATTCACACTTTTCACAGTTAGCCGGTAATGCGCCATTCAAACTAGGCACTAGGGCATTGCTATCTGATGTATTGAGAACGGAAACAGAGGTCTAGTGCTTCCAATTGCTGAACTGCGAAAACTAGGTGGTCTGATTAACCAGTCACCTTTTTCTTCCAGCTCTATTCCGAACCTACAACTCGGGTTTGGTTATGCAGAGAATGTGGTATAAGTGAAAATTCGCAAAATTGCTGCGACGGATTTACCGAAAGTCCGTGATCTTGATGCTATAGCATGGGCGGGGCTATTTCCGCCGTTCGAGAAGCATACGAAGTCGTATAGGACCTTGGCGAATCTGCATTCCAATTGGAGTGATGATCCTAGCGGTTGTCTGATTGCTGAGGATAACGGTGAGTACGTGGGGTACATATTCTCTCACCTTTGTGGCACGCTGGGATACATTGGAACCTTCGGCGTGCACCCCAAACACAGAGGGAAGGGCATAGGTAAGAAACTGCTCCAGACATCGATAGAACACCTTGTCTCGAGCAAGTGCACCACGATCGGACTCGAGACGCGACCAGATAATAGCTACAATATCGGAATGTACTTAGCGCATGGTTTCAGACCGACCTGCCTCACGATGGTCACTGAACATAAGCCACGCAAGAGCTCGGCCTCAGTCGAAGCTGTCGAATGGAGAGAGCTCGACGATTTGACGCAGAAGGTCATGGGCGAAAAGTTCCTGGCCACCTGTAACCAGGTCCAACCTGGCCTGGATTACCTGAAGATGGCAGAGTCGAGAACCCGTAACTCAGAAGGAGAGATCTGCGTGTTCAGAATCAAGAAGAAAAAACCTTTAGGGTTTGCGTTTGTGAGGACTTCTCCGAAGTTCGTTGGGGACATATTTACGGATGCTTTCGTTGAAGCTATGGTAGTTGCTCCTGGAAGTGAACACAACTTCGATGAAATGATTCATGCTTTGGAGGAGCTGGCACGCGACTGGGGCAAACGTAGTCTAGTAGTTCCTGTGAAATCATCTGACTGGAAGGTTCTGCAAGGACTCACGAGAAAAAGTTTTCGAGTTCGTCGGACGATGCTTCGCATGATGTACACTGAGAAGAAAGAGAATCGTAGCCGCATAAACCTGAATTATTGGGCTATGTAGTGTTTGGGCTAGGCATTGTTTGGTAGGCGGGACAAAGATGGCTGACTTCGTTGTGGCGTCGGACTGGCCTTGGGGAGTCCAAGCCGTCCTTAGAGGGAGAGCGATGTTAGAACATGGATCCACTGCACTTGATGCTGTAGAATCCGCGATAACTATCGTAGAGGACGATCCTAGTTGCAAGAGTGTCGGAACTGGAGGGCTACCTAATGCGGAGGGCGAGCTTGAACTAGACGCAAGCATCATGGACGGCATGACATTGAAGGCGGGGGCTGTCACTTGTTTGACCAACACTAAGAATCCGATCTCGGTTGCCAGAAAGGTCATGGAGCTCACGCCTCACGTAATGCTCGCCGGCAAGGGTGCGACTGATTTCGCCCGTCGATGCGGATTCGGCGAGTATAATCCAATAACTTCCCAATCGTGGCAAGAATGGAAAACACTTCGAGAGGAAGTCCTTGGAGCAAAGACCAACGAGGAAGCTCAACAGAGATATGTCAACTTGACGTCAGAACATTACGGTTACGGGACTATACTCCAATTAACCGGAGCGCTTCGATCAAGGTTTGACGCCTCACATGGAACCGTAGGAGTTCTGGCGAGAGATCAGGGTCGAAAAATTGCAGCCGGAACATCCACGAGCGGATGGCCTCTGCGATTCCCCGGACGAGTGGCCGACTCGTCAATAATCGGTGCAGGAAATTACGCCAACGAAAAGGCCGCTGCATCTGCAACCGGGGTTGGAGAGACTGCGATGAGGCACTGCTTGGCAAAGGAAGTTTGTGACCTGGTGGCGACAGGTAAAACCCCAACTGAAGCATGCGAAACTGCACTTCTCAGGATGCAATCGCGGGAACATTTCGACCATTTGGTTGCGGTATTTTGCATCGATTCCGATTGTAGAGTAGGTGGAGCCTCTACACAGGCAGGGTTTCAATTCGAGTATATGACGTCAGCGGACATGGAACCAGTGATCGCCGTTCCTAGTCCGGTTCTCCGAAAAGCGTAGAGCACCGACTCAAAGCCAGCTAAGATTGTTGCTTACTGGATATTTCTTCAGCAAAGTGGCATGCTGCGTAATGCCCTGTCTCGATTTCTCTAAGCGCTGGTTCTGTAGTGAAGCACATGTCTTTAGCGAACGGGCATCGAGTGTTGAACCTGCATCCCGCGGGTGGGTTAACAGGGCTTGGAATCTCTCCTTCGCCCTCCACATGTTTCAGGCGAGTATCAATGCTAGGCTCGAGGACTGAAGAAATCAATAGTTGTGTGTAGGGGTGTAGGGGATGCTCGATAATCTCTTCGGTACTTCCGACCTCGACAAGCTTGCCTACATACATCACGGAAATTCTATCCGACATGTAGCGCGCTACTGCCATGTTATGGGTGATGAGGAGGTATGAGAGGTTGAATTCAGACTGAAGTTGTTGAAGAAGTAGCAAAATTTGAGATTGGACTGAAGCGTCCAAAGAACTCGTGGGTTCGTCAAGGACTATGAATTTCGGTTTCTGTATGATCGCTCGTGCGATGCTAATTCTCTGCCGCTGGCCTCCACTGAACTGATGCGGCAGCTGATTCATCTGTAATTCACTCAATCCAACAGCCCGAAGGGCTTCGGCAACTTTCTCTCTACGGTCAGTTCGGCCTTCACTGCGATTGACGCTTAATGGTTCAGCAACAGAATCGAGAACCCTCTTCCGCGGATCCAGTGATGAGGATGGGTCTTGGAATACTATCTGCATGTCCTTGCGTAGCCTCCTCAACTGTTTCTCTGGAAGTGAGGCGATGTCGTGGTTTTCAAACAGAACCTTACCGGAGGTGGGTGGGATGAGTCTCAGGAGTGTAAGACCTAGCGTGCTCTTTCCCGAGCCGGATTCTCCGACTACTGCGAAGGTCTCTTTACTAGCGATATCGAAAGTCACGTCGTCAACAGCATGGACGTAACTCGCTTTCTTTCCAAGCAGCTTAGCCGAGATTCCCGCTCGCACAGGGAAATACTTGACCAACTGCTTAACTTGAATTAGCGATTCGCTTGGCATCTTCTTCATCCTCCATGCAAGAAACAGGCTACCTTATGCCCCGTGCTGACCTCGATCAAGGGTGGGATGTTGTCCGGACATCTTTCAAAGGCCTTCTCACATCTCGGATGGAAACGGCATCCCGATGGATACCGACCCAGTTGAGGGACGACGCCTGGTATCGTTTTTAGAGTTGTGTTCTCCTTTCTTCCTTTCGGAAATGATCCCATCAACCCAATAGTGTATGGGTGAAGAGGATTCTCGAAGAGCTCTCTAGTTGGAGCTTGCTCCGCGATTCTACCCGCGTACATAACGGAGATGTAATCTGCTACCGCCGCTACTACGCCCAAGTCGTGAGCGATGAGCAGAACGCTCATACCGTAATCCTTAGTCAGAGAACCTATGAGTTCAAGAATTCTGGTTTGGGTTGTGACATCGAGAGCTGTGGTTGGTTCATCCGCAACTAGAAGTGATGGCCTTTCAGAGATGGCCATGGCAATCATTACACGTTGTTTCATGCCGCCGCTCAGCTCATGTGGGTAAGTGTTCGCGACTCTTTCTGGGTTAGGTATCTTCACTTTCATCAAGAGTTCGTGAACTTCGTCAGCGAATTGTTTGTAAAGGCCTCGCCTTCGGAATCGCATAATCACACCCTCTTCATTTGCGCCAAAAAGACGGTTTGAAATCTGGGGTTTCGGAATAGAACTTGTGTCATAGGGGTGCCTGTGGCGCTTTACTGCAAGCGCTTCAGCTATCTGTTCCCCGATCTTGTAGACTGGATTGAGCGAAGTCATTGGCTCTTGGAACACTGTTGCAATCTCAGTGCCCCTGAACTTCTCGACATCTTTTTCATGCAATGAGAGTAAATCAGTGCCCTTGCACATGATTTTGCCTGAATAGGTCACACGCTTTTCCGGCAGGAGCCGAGATAAAGCTAGCCCTAACGTACTCTTGCCACAACCGCTCTCTCCTACGAGGGCGTGGATTTTCGCCTTCTCGAGAGTGAGCGATACGTTGTCTACGGCCTTCAAGTAGCCCCTCGAGGTTCGATAGCTTACGACTAAGTCGGTAACTGAAACCGTGTTGACTGTGCTTTCTGCCTGCAAAACACTTATCGCTCTCCCAAAGAAAGTCTTCTTAGTATTTTTCCCTTTGGACCGGCCTACCAGAGGTCATGTCAGAACCCCGGTGCACGGCTCTATTATAAGACTGATATTTCAGGATGTGATCGAATTTAAATTCTCTCGGTGCGGATGTGGGTACATATCGGAGTGGCGGAAATCAGCGTATCGTGAGAATGGTTACGTAGAGTTGAACAAATGGGCATCACCACTTTCATTGCGAAGAGACTCTTGCTGATCATCCCCACATTCCTGGGAGTCACCCTGCTGACATTCATCATTTCGCACGTGGTTGTGGCCAATCCTGTTCTCGCTTGGGCTGGTGAAAAGTCAAGCCCAGAGACTATTGCTGCGATCACTGCCCAATATCATCTGCATGATCCGATATACCTCCAGTACTACTATTACATGACTGGATTGTTCCAGGGCGACTGGGGGACGTCGGCCACTACTCATTTGCCTGTGCTTGCTCAAATAGGAAATTTCTTTCCTGCGACAGTTGAACTTGCGATTACCGCCCTGCTCATCTCAGTCTTGATCGGTATCCCAATGGGCGTCCTTTCGGCACTGTGGAATGGAAGGAAGTTAGATTATCCAATCAAAGCGTTATACTCGGCCGGTATTGCCTCTCCACCTTTCCTGCTTGCGCTGTTATTTCAGCTGGTCTTCGCGTACTACTTCAACCTCTTACCTAGCGCAGGACGTCTAAGCCCAAACCTACCCATTCCGCCACACATTACTGGGATGTACACCGTTGACAGTCTTCTCGAATTGAACGGGGTGGTCTTTGTTGACGCGGTTCGTCACCTGATTCTCCCAGCCATTACCCTTGCTTTTCTTACCTTTGCGATAATTACCAGGATTACGCGAGCTTCAATGCTCGAGACCATGGAGAAGGATTTCGTTCGAACTGCAAAAGCGAAAGGTTTGCCGAGTCGGACAGTGACTTACAAGTACGTTCTACGAAATGCACTCACCTCAACGGTAACTGTCATTGGTTTCGCTGTTCAGCTACTTCTTTCAGGCGCGATTGTTGTTGAAACGATATTTTTCTGGCCTGGAATCGGACTTTACACTACTACTGCCATACTTTCTCTTGACTTTCCTTCAATCATGGGGGTGACGATAGTGTTTACTCTCGTTGTCGTTTTCACGAACCTCATAACGGATTTGGCGTATGGATTTCTTGATCCCCGGGTGACTTATGATTGAAGAGAGAGACACCGGATCAAGCAGAGATGTCTGTTTTTCGCGAAGATGTACGAATTTTCAAGGATGTACTTCGGCGCAATATTCTCTATCCAATAGGTCTATTCGTTGTACTAGCATTTCTTATTTATTCGGCTGTTTTCGCCCTTATCCCAGACCTCATTAATTACAATCCCTCGTCTATCAATCTCAATGCGATTTTGCAGCCTCCTTCGGTCGCCTTTCCCTTCGGAACAGACGATTTAGGTAGAAACCTCTTCCTCAAAGTCCTCAATGGTATTCCGATCGACGCAGGCATATCTCTCGCGGTAGTATTGCTTGCACTGACGATTGGCCTCTTGACTGGGGCCATGGCTGGGTACTTCGGGGGCGTCATTAATCAGGCCATTATGGGCGTAACCGACATCTTTCTTGCTTTCCCAGGTCTCGTGCTCGCAGTAGCTTTCGCAGCTGCACTGGGAGCGGGCACGTTTAACGTCATAATCGCATTGGCCATCGTCTGGTGGCCGGTCTACACTAGGCTTGCACGAGGTGAAACCTTGACCGTGAAAGAACAACAGTACGTGATGGCCGCAAGAGCCTCTGGATTGAATGGGGTAAAGATAGTACTCTCACACATCATGCCAAACGTCCTCACTCCTATGATCGCCTATGCTACCGCAGATATCGGAAACGTAATCCTTCTGTCGGCAGTACTGGGTTATCTCGGTCTCGGAGCACAGCCACCTAATGTTGATCTCGGAAGAATTGTCTATGACGGACAAAATTTCGTGCGATTCGCGCCATGGTATTCAATTCTACCAGGAATCGTTCTTTTCATAATCGCGATCTCTTTCGCCTTCGTGGGAGACTTACTCCGCGATTTCTTAGACCCCAAAATGCGAGTCTAGTTCTTCGGCCTCACTCATCGTACATCCATTAACAACGAAATCTTCAGTGTGGTGTAAGATCGCCAGCAACACGGAACTCGATCAGGTAAGGCGACAATTCTTGTTGACATTCACATCCAACGTTGTCCCATGTTTACCAACCAATGGTTTTGGTGGGTTGAGATAACCGCGTCATCTAATCAAGTGCAGGTGCATATAGGAGGCGATCTAGCCCAGTAGTCGCAGTGGGTGTAGTCTGATGGACACGTAATACTTTGAATCCGAATTGGACCGCTGGTCCGATGGTGATTGCGGCGATCAAGGTTCCAAGCCACGCTGGTCCACCTAAAAGCCAACCTATTACGACAACTGTGATTTCTATGCAAGTGCGAGCGACGCGCACGCTGATCTTCCCTAGCCTCGACAAGGCGAGCATTAGAGTGTCTCGCGGCCCGGCTCCCGCATCGACTCCGATGTAAATGGCAGTTGCGAAACCCATGATCAGCGTTCCAAGTAGAAGATAGGCGATTTGAATCGGGAATATTTGAGGTACTGATGGAACGTATGGTTTGAGAGCGTCTACCCATACACCAATGAAGATCATATTTGCAATGGTTCCCCAACCTAACGGCTCTTTTAGAGCAATGTCGGCTAAGATGACTAGGAAAGCGACGACAATGCTTGACTCTCCAAGAGTAAGAGAAGAGTGGTAAGTTAATGCCATTTGAAGAACGTCCCAAGAGTCCAGACCTATATTCGCTTGAACAAGGACATCAATCGCCAACCCGAAGAGCAGAAAGCCAATCTGAATGATTAAGAAATCACGCACAAATCTTCTCCAACCCTTCCACTGAACCGTGATGAACTTCATGTTCAACCTCCTATACCATCGAAGCAAGACACTTCAGAATAACCCCTGAAGCAGGACTTATAGCAGATCAGCATGCTAGAACTTCCATGACATCAAACCTTCGTCATCTGTCTCTTAATGTTGGGAGTAGCGCAATCCCTATTTGGAAGTCGTAACTCGCGCTGCGAGACCGAACATGAAAGAAAAACATGCTCCCCTCATACGCAGAGCGCTTTCGTTTGAGGTTGGAGCATTAGCCATAATCGCTGTCATCATTCTCGCAGCAACAATCTCCCTTGCATATCGACCGCTCGCCCCGAGCATTTCACAAGCAACTACATCTTCATCTCAGTCGAGCGCCGGGCCGAGTCTACTTCCAGCCATGAACCAGCCGCCCACGACTCGTGAGATCTGGATACAATGGGAGGAAACTCAGTCGGGACAAGACCGATTCTACCCGGACTTCATTGTGGTTAATCAGGGGGACACGGTTAGGCTTACGTTCATCAACAATGACACCGTCATGCACAACTTCGTCATAGGGGCGCCCTACGACATTAATGTGAACGCCTCTATTCCGGGCCTATACAATGACCTTACAGGCGCGAAAGATACGGTCCCAGCAACCAATAATTCCCCTGGCGTAGTGGTAAGCGGCAGGCCGGGAAGTGTTACTGCACGGTACACTTTCGTTGCTCAGTACGCAGGCATATACGAGTTCGTCTGCACTTACCATGTCACTGTGGGAATGTTTGGCTACATAGTCGTACTGCCGAATGCTGCGTACCAACCGACAAACACGACCCTTCCGACAACAGCCAACAACACTAGCCCAGCTACTGCTCATGTGACCATCCTATCTGGCGCAGCGTACCCCAACTCGACTGGGTACTCACCCTCGACCATAACAGTAGTGATTGGGGTGAACAATACTGTAGAATGGGTAAACAACGACACCGCCCCTCATACGGTCACAGCCACCGACCATAGCTTCGACTCCGGCAACCTGAACCCTGGCGACACGTGGACCTATACGTTCACCAAACCTGGCACATACACTTACGCCTGCACCTATCATCCTTGGATGAAAGGAACGGTAATCGTGCTATCCGCCTAACAATCCTAAGAAATTCGAAGAAAAAATCAATAGCTAGTTTCGAATTTATCGAGTACGTCCAATTCGTCAAACCGCTTATATTTCCAGACCAAGACCGAGACTGCCCAAGAAAGCAGAAAAATCAGTACGATCGCGAACCCGACTGTTTCGAAGTCGAGTCCGTCAAGCCCACTCCAGAATGCACCGGTTAGATTTAGTTCGTTGGCTAGGACTTGGAGCAACTCAACCATACCAATAACAAGGGCGACTAGAACAGAGATTATGGTTACAGTTAGGTTGTAGTATATCTTACGGACAGGATTAAGAAATGCCCAGCCATAGGCTGCGCGCATGGTCACACCGTCTGTTGTATCTACCAGAACCATGCCGCAGGTGAACATGAACGGTAGCACCAAAATCATCCAGATCGGAACGGAAGAGGAGACACCAATTCCGACGCTAATCGCTATTAGCGCTACTTCCGTAGCGGTATCGAAACCTAACCCAAACAGCACCCCGATCGGGTATATCTGCCAAGGACGATTCACGATTTTAAAGAGGGGCCGAAAATACCGGTTCAGGAAGCCGCGCTTGTCGAGAAGCGCCTCGAGTTGAACCTTGTTGATCCTACCCTGCTTGATCTCTTTGAAGAGACGATAAATGTTAAGCACTATGACCATGTTCACAATTCCCATAAGCAATAGGAAGGTGCCTGAAACCGTCGTCCCGATAATTGCTCCACCGCTCTCTAGTCCCGGTATGTGTCCGATAACGGTTCGAGTTGCAATTATTAATGCGACGACGAGTGCAACAACGATTGTAGAGTGCCCAAGCGAGAACCACAACCCTACAGTAAACGGACGCTGATTATCCTGCATCAACTTTCGAGTCGTATTATCGATCGCCGCAATATGATCCGCATCAACGCCATGCCGTAGACCAAATACAAATGCGATTACGCCGAGGCCGGCGAGAAGCACCGACAATCTGCCAACGATCGCAGATGCTAGAAAGCCCAGGGTCGTTGCGAGTCCTATAATTATGTAAACAGTGATTATCTTCGCCTTCTCACTCCCCGAAAGCCCAATCGTCAACGCAACACCCCCTCCTGATCTCTTACTCTCCGTTTGGTAAGCTTAGACGAAGTTATTCTCGAACGCGTGGTAATAAGAAGCGTTCATCCAGTAACCTGTTTCAGGAAACGCCATCAAGGAACCTCTTGATTCATTCGGGTAAGCGGCCGGTCGATCGCGTTAGTAATCACAAGTGAAGGGACGGTAGCCGCGACGAAGGACGAACATGGCGCTGGCCAGCCTGACGTTTCTGATTTCCACTTGGCCTGCAGCGTTTCTACTTGGTAGAGTCGGGTTTATCAGTGCAAACACGGATTCGAATGGGGTGCTGAGTATGAGTCAACCAAGTAATCCGGTTGAAGCTTCGCCGAAGAATCGGAAAGGTACGCTCTTAGCAATAGTTGGGCTAATTGTGATAGTGGTTCTCAGTTTGGGTTTCGTAGCCTACGCCTCCCTGAACCCTCAGAGAGTAACGATCACTCAACAGCAATTCCTGACGAACACTCAGAATCAGTACGTTACTCAGACCGTGACTAGCGTCAATACAGTAACGAACCTCGCGACCGTGACAGCCGCCGCGAGCATGTTTACCGTGAGTACAGCGTATGGTTACATTGGCTCTGGATACTATAACTGTGGAACCTACGGGTGTACCCCTCCGAATCTTGGGGCGTATGGCAATCCCTGCCAATCAACGGGCGGAAATAATACGGTTCAATGTTCAGGCTACCTCTCTGAACCCACGAATGGCTGCACCGAACTCGCAATCCCGTACACGAACCCCGATCTCTTAGAATCTACCGCCTACCAATGGTACACGCTACGAAATGTCCCATCCACACTTCCATCCGCAGGAACATGGGTCACTGTGACCGGTCAACTATCCCAGGGCTACACCGCAGGGACAAACGGTGCTGCCTGCCCAGGCAACTACATCAACGTGAACTCAATATCGCCATGAACCTGACAGCCTCGGCTCAGCTATCGCGGTCGCCAACCTTGGCTTGACTAGCCTTCTCAGGTTGAGGTTCGACGGCGCTTCGTCACTTTCTCGACTGTTTCAGGAGAATGGCGCATAGAACGATCAATAGGCTTTGACCAAGTAGAACTTGAACAGTACCAAGCGGGAACCAGCCTGTAGACCAATGTATGATTCTTCCTAGGAATATGTTGGGCATAGTTCTCGTGTCGATCAAAAGCAAATTGTCTACGATAGCAAGTAAAATCAGCCCGACATTTGCCAACGTAAAGATTCTACCTGAAGCGACAAAAAGGCCTCCGAGAATGAAGATTATCGTTGCAATGAGGAAGTAGGCACCTATCGCGAAGAACGGGAAGACTGGATGAAAGACGACTTGGCTTGAAGGCGGAGGGGGCGGTGGTCGGCTACCGGGTGGCCTGAACAGGAAAGAGAGACCTAAGGCGAGAGTAACATGACCATACGCCATAAGCAAAGCATCAAGCGCAACAATAACTCGCAAAAGTCTAGAAGCAGCCACTCAATCCACACTGACTACAGCATGTAGTTAAATCGCGAATTAATAAGCCATTCCCAACTTTCACTGAAAAAAATGTGGCTTTCCCGGAGATTCTCTCTCCAGCCTCGACCAGAGGACGACACGATCTCTTCGAACATGTTGGTAACCATGTCCGACTGGTTTTCCAATCGGCACGGCCTTTCGTGAGCTACATCGAAAGCCGAATCATTCTTCTAGGTCTGCACGGTTATTCAACCTTAGTTAGGATTAGGGCAATTGTGGTTCTTCGTATGACAAGGAAACTGTTCTGGGAAGACATGTATGCGAAGGAGTTCACCGCGAAGGTAACTTCAGTCGAAGGTAATCGAGTTGTGCTGGATCAGACTGCGTTCTACCCTCACGGCGGCGGCTTACTTGGCGATACTGGGTCGTTGAATGGAGTGAAAGTTGTGGACACCGTAAAGGGTAATGATGATGCCATCGTACACGTGTTAGAGTCGCCTTCAAGTTTCACTGTTGGGGCAGAGGTGCAAGGGAAACTCGACTGGGATAGGCGGTATAGAATCATGAGAATGCATACATCCGCGCATCTCCTCAGCGCAATCTTCCATAAACAAACTCGCGCCCTCATCACGGGCAATCAAATACAACCCGACAAGTCAAGGCTTGATTTCAGCTTGGAAGACTTTGATAGAGATAGAATGCTCACTTACTGTAGCCAAGCGAATGAAGCCATCACTAAGAATCCACCTGTGAAGACCTACTTCATGAAACGAGACGAGGCACTCAAGATCCCGGGCATAACGAAACTCGCCACGGCCGCGCCCCCAGACGTACAGGAACTCCGGATCGTGGAGATAGAAGGGTACGATATTCAAGCGGATGGGGGCGTCCACGTCAAGAACTTGGGAGAGATCGTTAAGATAGATCCTCTGAAATTCGAGAACAAGGGCAAGAGTAATAGACGGTTGTATTTCACTATTCCATGATTACCTCGTCGAGATGATCGAGGCTCGAACATAGCCTCGCTATGAAAGTGCGGCTAAGGAAATAGAGCGCGCCTCAAGACACTCTCAAGCGTGTTGTGATTTGAGAGCGTTGAACCTGCAAGCGTAATTTTACCATTAATCTCGATAACAGGGATCACGTACTTGTAACGTTCGTACATCTCTGGACTCTCTGAGATGTCTTTCGTCGATATGTCAAGAGGGCGTTCGGATGCAAGTTTCTTTAGAGTATCAATTACATGCTCACAGAGGTAGCAGCCTTCTTTCGTGTAGACAACTACTGTAGTCATCTTGTTCACTAGAATTTGTGATCAAAGCATCTTTTGTCGAGTATCGTTCCGGAAAAATAAGGAACAGAAAAAAGGTTTCGTTGGTCCAAGCGTCAAGTGTCTTACTTGACGAGTTCGCCGGTTGCGAATCGTGGGCCAACGGTGTTGATCTTTACCTTCACCTTATCGCCAGGTTTGGTTTGTGGGACGAAGACTACGAAGCCTTCGATCCTTGCGACACCATCGCCGCGGCGACTGGTCTCCTTGATTTCAACTTCGTATTCCTTCCCTTCCTCGACTGGCTTATGGAAGGAGCGTTCATAGCTCATGCGTTTCACCTCGACTTTTCGTTCAGCTAGTTCGTCGGGAGAAAACTGGCGCGTCGGAACGTTTGATTACGTATAAGACGGTCGGCTTCAGCCCGTACACATAGCTTACTTGCGGAATGATTGCTGGAGCCTAATAATCCTAACTAATCGATGATTCATTGCGCCCGCACTGTTGATGTGTTCCACAACGTGTACATTTTTGGAGCAATAGTGCAATTTTCGAATCAGTCGATTTACGTAAGAAGGCTTTTATTGGCTGCGTAGCCTGTGGCGACGTTACCAACACTACCAGTATACTTTCTCACGGAGGTGAACAACGCTTGACAGAACAAAGAGCAGTACCAGAAAGGGCTCCTTCCACCCGAGGCAATATTCCCACCAACACAGTCCTCATTGGCCAAAAACCACTCATGGCCTATGCTACCGCTATCGTGATGCAAATCAACAGTGGCAGCAAGGAACTTTCCGTAAAGGCACGCGGCCGCGTCATTTCTAAGGCGGTCGATGTGGTTGAGGTCTGCCGCAGACGCTTCTTCGAGGGCAAACTCGAAATTAAGGACGTAAGCATCGGGACTGAGGTGCTAGGTGAAGAGGGCCAAACGAGAAACGTCTCCACGATTGAAATTAAACTCGCGAAGAAAGCTTAGACGGTTTAATCGTGGACGTCTAAACTCCTTTTTTCTTGACTTTATTTTTGAAGTTCGGATCGGATCGCTTCGAAATAGTCGAGGGATTCTGGGTTACTTAGCGCGTCCCGATTTAGGATAGGTTTACCGTTGATGATGTTCCTTACGGCGCTCTCCACTTTCTTCATGTTAAACGTGTAAGGGATTGCGGGGGCCTCGAGTATGACCGCCGGCACGTGCCGTGGTGAAGCGTTATCGCGCAGGGCTTTTCTGATCCTAGCCTTCAAGCCCTCGTTTAGGCGATAGCCCGGTGATAGTTGAATGAAGAGTATGACACGTTGATCGTCTTTCCAGTTTTGTCCAATTACTAGGCTGTCGGCAATTTCGGGGAATTTTTCGACGGTGCTGTAGATCTCCGCGGTGCCGATCCTGACGCCTGATGGCTTTAGTACGCTGTCTGAACGGCCGAGAAATGTTATTCCTCCCGTATCGCTGTGGATTACTATGTAATCGCCGTGTCTCCAAACACTCTTTCCTGAGGCCGTGTAGTAATTGAAGTAGGCTTCCTTGTACTTTTCATAGTTCTGGTCGTTCCAGAAGTAGAGTGGCATTGAAGGTGAGGGAGCTTCGCAAACGAGCTCACCCTCCATGTCGAATATTGGGTTACCACGGTCATCGTAGGCTTCGACTTTCATGCCCAGGCCTGGACCCTGAAGTTCACCAGCGTAGACTGGGAGTGTAGGGGTACCTCCGGCGAAGCAGCCGTTGATGTCGGTTCCGCCTGAAATCGAGTTGAAATGTAAGTCCTGTTTAATTTCGTTGTACACCCACTCAAACCCTTCGGGGGATAGAGGCGAGCCTGTCTGCGAGATTTCTCTCAACGAGGAGAGGTCGTATGTTCGTCCGGGTTTGGCGTTTATGCTTCGAAGATAGTTGATGTAGCTTGCACTGCAACCAAAGATGGTTATCCTTTCCTCTTGAGTTAACTGCCACATCCTTCCCCAGTCCGGATAATTCGGGTTGCCATCGTACAGGACTATGGTCGGCCCGATCGCTAAGGAACTCATGAGCCAGTTCCACATCATCCAGCTCGGGGACGATATGTACGTAATTCTATCGCTTTGGTTGAGGTCGGCGTGAAGTAGCAATTCCTTGAGATGGTTAAGCAAAACCCCAGCTCCTTGAACCATGCACTTTGGTTTTCCGGTGGTACCGGAAGAGAACATTATGTAGACGGGATGGTCGAAGGGCAGTTGTTCAAATTGAATCTCAGTCGGCTTGGTCGCGGAGAGGAAATGATCGAAAGGCACCGCTTGGGGTATTTGGTCGGCGCCTGATTCATTACCTACATAGGACGCGACCACTACTTTCTCGATTGACGGGATTCCGTCGGCAACTTTCCGTGCGTTCGAGAGAGTGTCGAAGACTTGGTTCTTGTAGAAGTACCCATCGGCGGTGAAGAGAACCTTTGGTTCGATTTGATCGAAACGGTCCAAAACCGCCGTGGGCCCCAGCTCTGCACCGCACGAAGTCCACAGTGCGCCTAGGCTCGTAGCTGCGAGCATGGCGATTGTGGTTTGAACAATATTCGGCATGTAAGCACATACCCGGTCCCCGGGCCGGACTCCCATCTCGCGTAGCGAGACCGCCAACCGCGCTACGCGATCATAGAGTTCTCCGTAAGTAACCCGGTCAGTCTTTCGATTCTCTCCCCAAAATACGAAAGCTGGCCGATCATCCCTATGCCGCAGCAAGTTCTCTGCGAAATTCAGACGTGCGCCAACAAACCATCTAACGCCGGGAAACTTAGCAAGGTCGTCAACGACTTGATCGTATCTCCGAGATGATCTAATGCCTGCATATTCCCACATTGCAGCCCAGAAATCTGGAATTGCCTGGACTGACCATTTGTGAAGTTCCCGATAAGATTCGAGCTTTACTCCGTATCTCTTGTTAACGAACTGGATGAACGCGACCATGTTTGACTGATTGACACGTTCTCGCGAAGGAGTCCAGAGTAATTGTCCCAAGAGACATCCCTCCAAAGCTTTGAGGATACTCCAACTAGAGAGCTAGGCTATTGCACCCCAGTGTCAATCTTCGTTATCACTCAACCAAGGTTTAAATGGTGGTGTGGCTCAGGCCTTACACGAACGGAAACCGTGCGGACGATAAAGAAGTTCTGCACAGCGAAACTAGAACGCGGTTATCCCCGAAACGTGGAAGCTTAGCTGTTCTGTTTTCTGAAAGCGGTTTGCGTAGGAAACAAGAAACTAGAATGCAAAAATTCGAAGAACTCCCGATAGCGGGAGAAATAATTGAGAGCCTGAAAGAATTTGGTTTTCGGGAAATGTTCCCAATTCAGGCTGCCGCAATCCTTCCCCTACTAAATGGCAGGGATGTGATTGGACAGGCAAAAACTGGTACAGGCAAGACCGCAGCCTTCGGGATACCCATGGTTCAGGGCATCGATAGGTCACTAGATGCGGTTCAAGGCCTTGTTCTGGTTCCCACAAGGGAACTGGCAGTTCAAGTTGCATCCGACCTCAATGGGTATGGAAAGCATCTTTCGGTAAGGTCGCTCGCCGTCTACGGCGGCCAACCGATTTACGGCCAGATGGAGGCACTCCAAAGAACGATTCACATCGTAGTTGGTACTCCGGGTAGGATAATCGACCATCTCCGAAGGGGAACTCTACTCCTTGACAAAGCGAGGTTCGTTGTTCTGGATGAAGCCGACCGCATGCTCGATATGGGCTTTATAGAAGATATCGAGTTCATCCTAGGGCGAACAGCCCCAGACAGACAGACTGCAATGTTCTCGGCAACTATGCCAGATGAGATCCTTTCCCTGGCCTCCAGGAACATGTACAACCCTGAGAAGATTTTGGTCAGCAGGGACGAAATTGCAGTTGAGGAGATCGAACAACTCTACCGACAGGTCGACCCAGAGCGTAAGTTTCAGGCCCTGTGCGACATTATGAACCAAAAGTCGGTCGATCGGGCTTTGATCTTCTGTTCAACGAAGATTGGGGCAGATCGCCTTGGGTACAAGCTTAGCAGATTACGAAGAGACGTAGCAATAATACATGGCGACCTCACCCAACCTCAACGTGAAAGGGCATTAGAGAACTTCCGTAGAGGCCGAGTTCGATTCTTAGTAGCCACTGATGTTGCATCACGCGGCCTGGATATCAAGGACATATCTCATGTTGTAAACTACGACGTGCCCAGTGATCCTTTGCTTTACTTCCATAGAATAGGCAGGACAGGACGCGCAGGGGCAAGTGGCGTCGCAGTAACCTTAGTCTCTCGCCGCGAAATGATGGACCTAAGACGCATCCAGAGCATGACGAATACTAGGATGCATGAGCTACCGGAACAATGGAACCGTGGACCAGTAGGAAACACATCGCCAGAGTTCCATCGAGTTCCATTTGCTCAATCAGCCCAGTAAAGCTAACATTGAATAGACACACTACCAACTTGAAACCCTGAGAGTGAAAAAATACGCCGAGACAGATCAGAAACAGAAACGTTCGCACAGAGATGAAAACCTTAGAGTGCTTACGCTGCCACAGAATGGTCAGACTGGACGAATACAAATCCCACTTGGCAACCTGTGGCGTCGCCCAGCCCACTCCGACCCCCCCTACACCCGAAGTGCCCCCAACAAAACAGGAAACCTAGAAACGCCTGTCCCTCTCTCAACGTAGATACTCTGTCTCAATCTCCTCATAGCCCAAGGCGGTCCAAAGCTCCTCTAATCGTTATGATTAGGGTCAGCCGGTCGTTGCAGCACGCAAGCTATCTTTCAATTTCCAACCTTTGAGTTGTGTTGCGAGAAAAGCCACTGCGAATTAGTCTCCTGCATCAGTCGAATCTTCTACGGAGGTGGGATCGCTGGTTGGTTGCAATCTCGGCTTGGACTCGCTTAGTACGCCTTTCTAAGCTTCACTTTCGTCTAAGGGAGAACTTTCTGAGGACAACCCACTACTCATAATATGTGTAATGAACAGAGGTTAGTAGGCGAATGCCAGGGGGGTTCGAGTCGGGTTCACTAAAAGAGTTAGGCGAACTTGAGATAATTCGAATAATAGAACGTTTTCTCGGTACGAACCCGCGAACCGTTGTTGGATTCGGGGATGACGTTTCTGCAGTTAGGCTTGCAAAGCATCAGGTCGCAGTGCTGAAGACTGACATGTTAGTTGGCAGCACGGACGTTCCACCTGGAATGAGTATGAGGCAGACCGCTCGCAAGGCGGTGGTGGCGAATGTTAGTGATCTGGCAGCAAAGGGAGCTCGGCCTATTGCGGGACTTGTTGCTCTCGGGTTACCCTCGACGCTTACGAAGAAGGATGTGATGGAGATCGCTGCGGGGTTGGGTGGGTGTGCTAAGGAATATGGATTCCCGCTCGTCGGCGGCGACACTAATGAATCGAACGATCTCGTGATATCGATCTCTTTGTTCGCTATTATGGATGAGCGACGGATGGTTCTGCGTTCTGGTGCGAGAGTTGGTGACATAGTCGCCGTCACAGGCGACTTCGGAGATGCGTCGGCCGGGTTGAAAGCGCTACTGGAGAGGAGAGTTCGGCCGGGCAATTTGCCCCATGCCTTGGCTCGGGCTGTTTACCGCCCCCGAGCCGAGTTAGAGTTAGGCCTAAGGCTTGCCTCTTCAGGAGTGCTCAGTGCGTCTATAGACTCAAGCGACGGCCTAGCTTGGAGCCTCCACGAATTATCGAAGATGAGTAAGGTAGGAATTCAGGTTCAATACGTACCAGTCAGCAAAGCCGCGAAGCACTTCGCGCTTAGTTACGGATACAACGCTGCTGATCTAGCACTATATGGGGGTGAAGAGTACAACCTCATTGTCACTGTTCGACCCAGCCAGTTTCGAGTTGCGCAAAGGGCGGTACGTGGCAGGTTGAAACCGATCGGCGTTGTAACTCCAAGACCTCGTGGTGTACGCCTCGCGAAGGACCAGCATGAAGTCAAGATAGCGATGAAAGGTTGGGAGCACTTTCGACGGTAGAAATAACTTAGAAAGTTCACAGAGGAAGATCGAGACAGCGCTATGACGAAGTTCAGAATACCGTATTACGAACAAAGCTCGGAGTTCAGTTGTGGACCCGCTTGCGTTGTAATGGTGATGAAGCATTTCGAACCTCGCTTGAAAATTGGGAGAGGTTTAGAGTTCGAGATCTGGCGACAGTGCAATATGATCGGCGTAAAGGGTGCCGACCCCTATGGACTGTCTGTTCCATTGATCGACGCGGGATACGAAGTAAGCCTGCTAACTCAGCGCAGGAAAGTAATCGATTCGGCACGCTGGAGGAGAAGATTACCTAGACACTTCTCCGCCGAGGACATCGAACTTAGCCTATTTGGAATGAGACAGAACCAGAAACGAGCTCTCCGTAGGCATCTCCAGGTGAAATTTAAACGCCCTGTAGTTGGCGATGTCGTGCGAGGCATTAGGGAGAACCTCGTTCCCATAGCCCTTGTACACATGGGCGTTGTGCATTCATTGAATGTCCCGCATTGGGTAGTCGTTACTGACGCTGACGCGAGCTCTGTCGTCTTCAATGATCCCTATCCACCAAAAGGACATAAAGGGTTAAGATTGTCCCACGCTAAATTCCAAAAAATACTTGATGACATCGGCACAAGGATAGGTTTTAGCCCATCAATTCTTTTCGTTAGCCGCAAATGACTCCCCGGAGATGATTTGAGTAGAATCACCTTCGGAAATCAACAGTGAGGCTAAAACCCCCCCAAAACCCCCGCAAGCTTAGTGGAAACACTTGGATTTGACCGTTCGACTTGCAGGCGAGTCAGGCGATGGAGTCATCCTTGCGGGGGAGGTTTTGACATACGCCATCTCTCGCATGGGGATGAAAGTCTTCACGTTCAGAGCATATCCTTCCTCCGTTCGCGGCGGTCAATGCACGTATCAGATTCGAGCGAGCGATTGGCATGCCTATTCTCAAGGAGATACATTGGATTTACTCGTGGCATTCGACACTGAGGCCGTTTCGTCTAACGTAAAGGACCTGAAACCTGAAGGAGAGGCGATATTCGACCAAGATCGAACCCCAACAAACTTCCCATCCCTACCAAAGCGCGCGTTCAGCGCGCCATTCACATCAATCGCAAGAAACGAGCTCAAATTCCCCAAAGCTAGAAACATGATTATCGTTGGATACACTGCCGGAACCATCGGAGTCTCCGAAACGATCCTGAACGAGGTCCTGAGGGGAAAATTAGGATCACGCGGAGACACCATTCTTGACAAGAACATTTCAGCAACCCGGATAGGGTTTAGCCTCGTCCCAAAGGAAACAATCCAAGCTATGCCGACTGGAGAGGCGAATAAGATCATATTATCCGGAAATCAAGCGATTGCACTCGGCGCGATTGCAGCTGGCTGTCGATTTTACGGTGGCTACCCAATTACGCCAGCTACTGACATCTTCGAATCGCTAGTAGAGCTTCTACCCGGAGTTGGTGGACGCGTTTTCCAGGGTGAAGATGAGATGGCGTCGATCGGCGCCGCAATAGGCGCCTCCTACGCTGGAATAAAATCCATGACAGCAACCTCCGGCCCTGGCTTCTCATTAATGACTGAGATGATAGGAATGGCGTCGATGGCAGAGATCCCCATCGTAATTGTCGACTCACAAAGAGGTGGCCCCTCAACCGGATTGCCAACAAAGACCGAGCAATCGGATCTTAACCATGCACTCTTCGGCGGACACGGCGATGTGCCTAGGATAGTTATTGCGCCTGGAACTGTCGAAGACTGCTTCTACCAAACAATCCGAGCATTTAACTTGGCAGAGCAGTACCAACTCCCAGTCATTCTATTAACGGACCAATCGCTCGCTCAATGCACAGAGGGTGTGCCCCTACCGAACATTGATAGCCTGCAAATTGTGAACCGCGAAAAGGCCAACCTGGGTGGTGACGAAAACAAGTTTCGGCGATATGCATTCACGGATAACGGAATATCTCCAATCTCAACCCCGGGTGAAGCCCGAGGCGAATACGTTGCCGAGAGCGCAGAACATGACGAACGGGGTCGAGTCAATTTCACAACCGATGCTCACTCTCAAATGACGGCGAAAAGATTCAGAAAATTAGAGACGGCTGAAAGGGAACTTGCAGACGACCCCCTCAACGTCACGGAAGTCGACGACCATGGCGCGAAGCTTGCCGTGATGGGGTGGGGTTCAACCCAGGGAGCAATCCATGAAGCGGTTCTGAAGGCGAAAAAGAAAGCTATTCGAGTCAAATGGTTGCAATGCAAAATGCTTAGCCCGCTTCCCAGAAAGATGATAAGCACCTTTCTCGAAGGAGTTGATCATGTCGTGGTGCCTGAACTGAATTATACTTCGCAATTCGCGAATTTATTGCGTATGAATTTCGCGATCGAACCAATTTCCTTAACAAAGACGGAAGGCATGCCCTTCATGCCAAGTGAGATATTGCGGAAAATAGAGGAGCGGGCATAGGTTGACGACGCCACTAGTCGGTGAATACAGGTCCGATTATGACCCTACCTGGTGTCCAGCCTGCGGAGACTATGGAGTTCTCAAATCAATCGACATGGCGTTCCAGGAACTTGCGTTGCTCCCCGAACAGGTAGTGGTTGTCTCAGGAATCGGATGCAACGGACGATTCCCACATGGCTTCACAACATACGGTTTTCACACTCTTCATGGAAGGGTGCTCCCTATAGCCCAGGGAATCAACATGGCAAAGCCTCGACTGAGCATAGTCGGCATATCTGGAGATGGAGACGCTTTCGCGATAGGTGGAGGTCACGTTCCGCATGCAGCAAGGAGAAACCCAGACCTAGCGTACATCGTACTCGATAATGGAATCTTTGCACAGACCAAAGGCCAACCATCCCCCACGACCGCTCTAGGCTTCAGAACGAAGGTGACCCCAACTGGAAACCAAGACGAACCATTAGACATTAGCCAACTCGCGCTCGCATATCATGTCTCCTTCCTTGCAAGAGGCTTCCCCGGCAAACCAAACCATCTAGCACATCTCATCGCAGAAGGCATCAAACACAAAGGTTTCGCTCTCATACACGTCTTGAACCCATGTCCCACATTTCACGACACTTGGAAAGAGTACTCTGCGAAATTATCTGAGATAGGCCCAGAATACGACCCTACAGACCTCGAAGCAGCCTGGAAATTGGTTGAAAGGCAAGACAAAATCCCCATAGGCGTCATCTTCAAACAAGACCGGCCCACGCAAGAAGACCGAGCAAGAATCCCACCCGGCTCGAACTCGGACATAAAGAGCATATTCGCCTCGTTCCGATAATCTGTACAGCTTCAACTAGGCAGCAGACATGACCTTAGTGTATGCCTGCATAGCCCCACACGGCAGTGAAGCGATTGAGCAACTTGCCTCTAAAACCGCGGCGAATAAGTTCCGAAAAACACGAGACGGACTACGTAGGCTTGCTTCAGATGTGGGAAAAGCAAGGCCAGACACGATTGTAATAGCGACTCCACACAACATTAGATTGTATGGTAAAATCGGCATCGTACTCTCCGAAAATTCCACAGGGACCCTGCAGGCATCCCCGAAAGACAAGAGAACGGTCAGCCTCAAAGCCAAATGTGATGTGAAATTCGCGAAGGAACTGCTTGAACGGTCGGCTAGAAGACGTCTGCCCGTTGTTGGCGCGCATTATGGAACCACTGAAGGGATCGCCTCGGACATGCCTATGGATTGGGGCACTTTGATTCCTCTATGGTTTATGATGCCCCGATGCAGAAAAAGACCCAGAATTGTCATAGTAACCCCATCGCGCGAGCTACCCTTATCGAGGAACTTTCAATTTGGCCAAATGATTGCGGAACAAGCTGAAGCCAAACGTGGAAAGAGAGTAGTGTTTGTTGCAAGCGCTGACCAAGCACACGCGCACAAACACGCTGGACCATACGGTTTCAGCAGACAGGCGAAGAACTACGACAGAATGGTCTTAAGTGCCTTGAATCGGAACCAAATCAGCTCGATCATGAGTTTCAAGCAGACTTTAGTTAAGGGAGCAAAGCCCGACAGCCTTTGGCAAATGGCCGTTCTCGCAGGAATCGCGGAGAGAATTAAGCTGAGAGCGGAAGTTGTATCTTATGATGTTCCGACTTATTTCGGCATGATCTGCGCAAGTCTCCAAAGAGTATATTGAATTCGCTAATGACTTAGGCCTCGCGAACCCAACCACCCTCTTCGTCCCGTCGCAGATGGCTGGCAACACTGTATGTCAACACTGGAAAGCAGCCACAAGCCATTTCCTCAATGCTCCCTTCCCGTTCACTAACGAAAAATCCATCTAGAGTAGATTGATGTTGCTAGAAAGACCCAAGCTCTTCGGTAATCTGACCACTCAAGTCATTAGAGCCGGCACGTGTACGTTCTGCGGAGCCTGCATGGCTGCCTGCCCAATGAATCTTCTTTGGCCCGCCGGAGAACAACCAACACTCGTCGGAGCCTGTGCACTCTGCGAGATCTGCTACTACCAATGCCCCAACGTCGAATTCTCGAAAGAAGACGTTGAAATGTTCCTACACAACCGGACCAGTCGCCCCGACGAACCCTTTGGAATCTCTCGTGGAACCTTCGTCGGCAAGGCAACCAGAAAAGAAATTCAAAGCCAAGCGCAAGATGGAGGCGTTGTTACGGCACTCCTCGCATACGCATTGGAGAGCAAGATGATCGATGCCGCAGTTGTAACGGGACGAGATTCGAAGTGGAAGTCGAAACCAGAGGTTGCGACGAAGTATAGTGACCTGGTAAAGAATGCTGGAACAAAGTACACCCCCAGCCCAACACTACTCGGTGTGCGATCAGCCATAGATGAGTACATGAAAACCAAAATCGGCCTCGTAGGGACACCATGCCAAATTAGAGCTGTGAGAAGAATTCAGACCTCACCCTTGGGCCATAGTCGACTAGCTCAAGCTATGACACTATCCATAGGCTTGTTCTGCATGGAAAGCTACGCCTACGACAAACTCATTGACGCCTATGTCACTAGCAAAGGAATCGACCCGACTACGGTCACTAGAATGGGAATCAAGAAAGGATCCTTCATAGCGTGGTCGGGAGAGAACGAGCTCTTACATGTACCCTTGAAAGAGGTAGATGCGTTCGTAAGAAATAGTTGCAAACAATGCGACGATTTCACCGCAGAATATGCAGACATCTCAGTTGGCGGTATAGGCTGTCCAACCGGCTACTCCACTGTCATCGCACGAACAGAAAAGGGATTCGAACTACTGAAGAACGCCGAGAAAGCCGGCTTCCTAGAGCTACGCGAACTGAAGCCCGAAGAGAAAGGATACATCAAGGTAACAAACATGTCCCAGGCTAAGCGCCTGAGAAAAGCAATCAAACCAATCTAACAGACATCCGCCAGAACGATCCACGTATTTTGATGAGTCTAGTTCCCGACTTAAATCAGAGCCTCGCGATGACATACCGGAGGCTGGGCAGTTGTCTCAACTAGATTTCAAACTCGACCCTGGCTTGAAGCTGGGTCCCGTATGCCTGCGAGTAAATGACTTGGAATTGATGCTCTCGTTCTACGAGAGGGAATGCGGACTCAAAGTAATCCAACGTGATGGAAGCTTCACGGCGCTCGTTTGCGGACAATCCAAAGAACCAATTCTCATTCTAGACCATGATGAGAAGGCGTTGAAACGTCCCGCAGACGCGGCTGGCCTATATCATTACGCCCTCCTTGTCCCCGACCGAAAGAGTCTAGCCGCCACGTACCTCTCGCTTGGAAACAATGGCGTAGTCTTCGATGGTTACGCGGATCACAATGTTAGCGAGGCGCTCTATCTGAGTGACCCCGAAGGCAACGGAATCGAGATCTACGCTGATAGGTCGAGAGGCAATTGGAAATTCGACGAGGGTGAAGTTCAGATGGCAACCCAACCCTTGGACTTAGAGTCACTGATCAAAGAACTCCCGAAGGGGGGCAATGATAAGTTGGCTGGAATCGTTGAGGGAACCCGCGTCGGCCACGTGCACCTGAAGGTCACTGACCTGCAGAGTTCGATAACATTCTACAGGAACATTTTGGGGCTTGAATTGATGAGCTATTTGGGGTCCGCAGCTTTCCTTTCAGTTGGAGGCTACCATCACCACATTGGCATGAACACGTGGGAGAGCCTCGGAGGACCAAGAGCGCAGAAATCTTGGCTAGGCTTAGAATACTTCGTTCTGAACATTCCTCAAGCAAACCTGAACGAACTCTCGTCTAGGCTCGGCGGAAATTTGAGTTCACAGAGCGACGGACCCGGTAAACTCTTCGTCTCAGATCCTGATTACATTAACTTAATTTTCAGCGCATTCTGATCTTTGAGCGCTCACTCTCTGACCACAAAGCATGATTCTCTGCACCCGAAGAGCGAGTACCGCCTGGCCGCAATGAAATCGTAGACTCTGTCTGCCAATGACGTGCTGAATAGACTGCATACGAGTTTGAAGGGTGTGAGGAGCTTGCATACTTCTGTGATTGCAGCCGGACCGCTAAGTAGCGAGCCGTCCCCTCGGACCAGGTGCATTCGACCTTGAAATTCCCGATCGCTCATTCCGTATTTTTTCCGTACTCCAAGATCGAGTTCTTGGAATGGCTTGTATTCGACCGTGCTGCTGCGATCAATTAGGTTGAGGAACCGAACGGCGCCGGTGCAGAGGTTGCAGATGCCATCGTAAACCACGCGTGGTTTTTGGACCAAATTGAACTCTTGACCTGGACCGTCTTTGAGATTCAGTGGCTCTTGTTTATGCTCGCGTAAAGCAAGTCACCAACGTTCATGGGTGGGGGTGTGTAGAGATGAACAAACTTGCATTCATCACAATAAGATCTTCGACACTCGGCGCAGAAGCCTGTTGGCCGTTTTCCACTTCCGCATGAACAGGTTTGCATACTCATGAAAACTCTACACTCCTGCTCCGAACTTGATTGGTTATCAGCGCTGTGCACCGAGACGACGAATTATTCTTTGCCTCACCTACCCTCCTTATTTGAGATTATTCGAACCGGTGAGCAATTTGACCAGCCTTCAAGTTCATGGGGGCAGGTGGTGGTTTTCGCAGTACAATTATATACCGTCCTGTGCCTGGTTTCAACTTCATGTCTCAGAATCCGGTTATAATGGAGATCGCTGAGAAGTATAAGCCGCTATGGGCGTTGGATAGTGTGAGCGCACTCCTTGAGTGGGACATGGAAACCTACATGCCACTCGGGTCTTCGGCTCAGAGAGGCTTTGCACTCGCTCAAACCCAGTTGATAAGGCAAGAGCGCATGACCCAGTTAGTTGATTTGGCTGCAAAAGCCGAAAAGTTAGTGGGCCTTAATGACTTCGAAAAGGGCTTTGTAAGAGTGCTGAAGCGTGACTTAGATTATTACATGAAGATCCCTCCAAAACTCTTGGAAGACATCATCAGAACAGCGACCGAAGGCACCGTTGTCTGGAGAGAGGCTAGAAAGAAGTCAGACTTTTCAATGTTCCAACCCTACCTCAAAAAAATGGTTGGATTGAAGAGACAGGAAGCAGAGAAACTTGGCTACACGGGACACCCGTATAATGCGTTAATGGATAGGTATGAAGAAGGAGTCACCACGAACGATGTGGACAAAATATTTTCTCCGATGGCTTCCTCGTTGAAGGGAATACTTGACAAGGTCCTGTCAGCCGGCAAATTCCCACGTACCCACCCCCTCGAGGAAATCGCTTATGACGAAAACGCGATGAAACGAGTGAACGAAAATGTGCTGAAGTTAATGCAAATGCCGGAGAAGACGTTCAGAATGGACGTTTCCACTCATCCATTCACGACGAGCATGTCCATAGAGGACGTGAGGATAACGACACGGTACGAGGGGAAGGACTTCAAGGCTTCCCTCTACTCGACCATTCATGAATCTGGACATGCGATTTACGACCTGCAGATTGACCCATCACTCGACTACACCCCCCTATCCAGGGCTGTTTCATTGGGCGTCCACGAGTCCCAGTCCAGGTTCTGGGAAAACTTCATCGGTAGAAGCAGGGATTTCATAAGTCTGGTTTACCCCGCCCTGAAAGCGAACCTCCCATTCGTCGCTCCGTACAGCGCGGACGAAGTTTACCGGTATGCGAACTCAGTGAAACCTAGCCTGATCCGGGTCGACGCTGACGAATTGACTTACAACTTTCACATAATGCTCAGGTACGAGTTGGAGAAGAAACTGATCGGCGGAGAAATCGAAGTTTCCGAAGCTCCCTCGATGTGGAATGATCTGATGGAAAAGTATCTCGGTGTGCGGCCTCAGAACGATGCTGAGGGGATACTTCAGGACGTGCATTGGAGCGGAGGAATGATCGGCTACTTCGCCACCTACTCGCTTGGCAACATCATAGCTGGAATGTTCTACAACCGCATTCGCAAGGATATGGATCTGAAGGCGACAATTGCGAAAGGTGAGTTTGGGAAAGTTAAGGACTGGTTGAAAGAGAAATTCCACAAGTACGGCGCAATATACCCACCCAAGGACCTGCAGAGAAGATTGTTTGGCGAGGAATACAACCCGCAATGGCTGATCAAATATCTGCAGGAAAAATACTTGGCATAAATCGGCTTATTCCAATGTAAGACCGGGGCTCGCTTCTCCATACCGATTACCTACCTCGCTTGCGTAGCAGGATAGAGCTTAGAGGAGATCGATGTGAGGGACGTTCCGAAAAGATGCGGCTGGGCGAGGAATGATCCTCTGCTTCAGGAGTATCATGACACGGAGTGGGGCGTTCCTGTGCATGATGATCTGAAACTGTTCGAGTTTCTCATACTCGAAGGTGCACAAGCGGGGCTCAGTTGGCTGACTATACTTAGGAAACGAGAGGCGTTCCGGTCTGCCTTCGACGGCTTCGATCCAAGGAAGATTGCTAGATATTCAGGCTCTGATGTAAGGCATCTGCTAACCAACAGGGCGATCATCCGTAACCGCCTCAAAGTAAATGCTGCAATAACTAACGCCCGCCAATTCCTTGCCGTAGAGAACGAATTTGGAAGCTTCGACAACTACGTTTGGAGCTTTGTTGGCGGCAGCGCGATTGAACACCGGTTCAGGTCGTTGTCTGCCGTCCCGACGAAGACTAGAGAGTCTGATGCAATGAGCTCCGATATGCGGCGCCGAGGATTCAAGTTCATTGGCTCGACAATTTGTTACTCGTTCATGCAAGCTGTTGGAATGGTGAACGACCACACTACCAACTGTTTCAGGCACAGTCAGTTGAAATAATCCGAAAAGCCTTGGTGTGTATCTTAATTTCAGTTTATCAAATGAAGTGCGCGAGGAAGCCCAGGACGTCAGGGTTGCGTTTCGTCATCTCAAGTGGCTAGTGCAAACCTGTTATGACACCCTCATCCGTCAAGTCGATGTTCTCTGCCGCAGGCCGTTTGGGCAGGCCCGGCATCATGACCACATCTCCCATGTATGCAATGTTGAATCCAGCTCCTGCGGCCACTTCTAACCGTCGAACTAACGCAGTGAAATCCCGTGGTCTGCCAATCTTTGTGGGGTCGTCTGATAGTGATAGAGGTGTCTTGGCAACACAAATCGGTTGGTTAACGGAGGATAATCGTGTTATTTGTTCTATGTCTTTCTTGGCATCGGAAGTATACTCCGCACCGATCCCACCGTACAGGTCCTTTACCACAGCTTCGATCTTATCCTCCACCGAGGCTTCGAGTGGGTATACTGGATGGTTTCGGGATCCTTTTCCTGTAGCTTCTACGACGCGTTCGGCGAGTTCGGTTGCGCCTTGGCCGCCATTCCCGAAAACGGTTGAAATTGCACAAGGAACGTTTAGGCTAGAGCAGAACTGCTCTATCACTTGAATCTCGCTCTGCTCGTCCGATTGGAATTTGTTAATTGTTACCACAGGGGCAAGGCCAAGGGTTCGAACATTCTCTATGTGTTTGCCCAAGTTCCCCAGCCCCCTCTTGACAGCCTCGGGGTCGGCTGAGTTTAGTTTCTCCGCTGGAACTCCACCATGATGTCTAATCGCTCTGACGGTGGCAACAACCACAGCCGCGCTTACATTCAAACCGCCTACTCTAGAAACTATGTCGACAAATTTCTCTGCTCCCAGCTCGCTTGCGAAACCGGCTTCGACGACACAATAATCTGCTACGGATAGACCCAACTGGATTGAGACTAGGCTCGACGTGCCGTGTGCGATATTTGCGAATGGCCCGCCGTGTATCAGGGCAGGTGTTCCTTCTGCGGTTTGGGCCAAATTTGGTTCTAGCGTTTCCTTGAGTATCGCCGCCATCGAACCTACGGCTTTAAGTTGAATCGCTCTGACGGGCCTGCCTTGGATATCATAACCAACAATGATCTGACCCAGTCGGTTCTTTAGGTCATGGTAGTCGCGTGAGAGGCACAGCACTGCCATAACTTCGGAAGCGGCGGTGATTATGAAGCCTTCCTCGCGGGGAATGCCATCCTTCTTCCCTCCAAGGCCTATGACGGTTCTGCGGAGCGCGCGGTCGTTCATGTCGACACAGCGACGCCAGCTGATGGTTCTCCAATCGATCTGCAATTCGTTCCCGTGGAAGAGGTGATTGTCGAGCATTGCGGCGAGTAGATTGTGGGCCGCGGAGATAGCGTCGATGTCTCCGGTAAACCGCATGTTGATGTCTTGCATCGGTTCGACAGTTGACTTTCCGCCTCCCGCAGCTCCACCTTTGATTCCGAAAACCGGCCCCAATGAAGGCTGCCTTACGCACAACACGGACTTGTAGCCCAGTTTTGCCAATCCCATCGCCACACCAATTGATGTCACGGTCTTTCCTTCGCCAAGTGGTGTAGGCGTCATCGCAGTTACAAGAACCAGTTTCCCCTTATCCTTCTTTGAGCTCGCGTTGCGAACGGCCTCGAAACTGATCTTGGCCTTCCACTTACCATAGGGCTTCACATCCTCATCCCGTATCCCTAACTCATCAGCCACTTCAAAGATGGGACGCATGCATCCTCACACTGAAAGTATTCTTTCGCCACTGTTAGGCTATTTGACTATGAGAGACAAGTGGAAGTTTAGAGGACAGGCTCATCATCCTGCCCCACTAGTTCTGAACGGCTTCAGAATATCGAACTTTTTTCCTATCCTTGAGTTTCGTCCTCAGAAGCATCTTAGTTGAAATAATCAGTGCAACCAAAAAGTTGCGTATATTGAATAAATTCTTATATACAGAGAAGAGTGTTCTTGATTAGAAAGTGATGCATGTGCCGTTCTTCATACCTATCCTCGGCGGTCTTTTGGCTGCAGGGTTAGTTGGCGGAGCTGTGGGACTTGGAGTCGGAGCTGCTGCTGGCTACTATTGGAGCAGACCGAACTACTACCAGATGCCGGGTGCGAATTACGCGCCCTACTCCTATGCGGCGCCTCAGTTCTACTCCTATGCGGCGCCTCAATTCTCTCCAGGACGCGTTTGTCCCCACTGCGGTGCAGCTATCTAGATACAACCGACCATAAACCGTAAATTTCCCTACTTTTTCCCGCAGGGACTACTCCATTATTTTCGCATACTAACGTTCGCATGCTAACACTCCCGTCTATGTCCATTTATGTCCCATTTCAGGGGGAGGGATGCGATTTATTGGAGTCCGCTGCCAAGGGGGGTATCCTTGTGGCCACCGGCAACGCACAAGTTGTCAGTCTACTTCTAGGAAGCGCTTCCGCTGCTCATCATGTGAGAAGTAGATGTTCAATTTCTCCAAGCGCTCCCTATTGTGCCTCCCTTTGACCAACGGCATATCCCTGGGCGTCGACCGGGTCTCCGGAAGCTTTCATGTCGGGTGCACCTTTTGGCAGGAGATCAGTGGTATTTGCTGCGGACTTAGCCAGGTCGACATTGTCGCTAGGCGGTGGATCCTCACTGGTGTGAGGTGTAGAATGGTCATTCTCGAGTGCGAGCTCAAGAAATTGAGCCCTCGTTGTCAGTCTTGAAGAGTGTGTGCACACCAGACGCTTCGAGCATCACGTTATGAATGAGAAGCGGATGTTCGGTACTTGATAGATGGTTCCGAAAGTTCCATGCCTTCCATTAAGGACACGAAACTACAAGAACCAACAAAAGCGTCCGGAAAGTAACCGTTTTCCAGCCTAGACTAACTGTATGTATTGGAACGTGGGACGATGGTTAAGCTAAATGACTTAGCCTGACGCGTATTTCAATCAATGTGCTGAATATTGGCGGGCCCGGGGGGATTCGAACCCCGGACCCCAGGATTAACTTACGTGTTACATTTATTCCACAATCAGAGCAGGAGGCAATTCGGCACATGAATTTTAGCGGAGACAATCTGGCCATGGCAATTTATACTCCTACGAACGTCGAGTTGCAGGTGTCTGCTATGCCAATTCTTGACAGTAAGACCGCTGAATACGAAGGACTGCTGCATGCTGCAAATCTGATGCTGATCTCCGCTCGAACTGCGCCCAAATCTGGTGGCGTCGACGATGTTCTCACATTAATAATTGTCGGCAAGGAAAAAGACAATTTGGCAGGAGAGATGGACAGGATAGCTGAGGAACGAAAAATCTCAGGGTTCAACCGAGATGCGGACAATCTTCGTAACTCTGAGGCAACAATACTGGTTGGAGTTCGTGGCACTACGAGTTACGGCCTGAACTGTGGAGCATGCGGATACGAAACTTGCAGCGAGTTCGATCAAGCAGAAAAGAAAGAAGGTATGGATTTCACAGGTCCTAATTGCATCTTCAAAAGCCTTGATCTTGGAATCGCGCTGGGATCCGCAGCAAAGACCGCTAGCATCCTCAACGTGGACAATAGGATCATGTACAGAATTGGAACTGCGGCGAAGCGATTGGGATTAATGCCCGAAGCGAGCGTAATAATGGGAATACCACTCTCCGTGAAGGGCAAGAGTATCTACTTTGATAGAACCCCAACAACTCCCGCACTGAACGTTCACAAGACTAGCTAATCGCGTTGACCTGAAGCTATCCAAAAAACCCTGAACATAGGGCGAAATAATGGGAAATAGCTCGTTACGGAGAGAATTTGCCTTCAGAGGTTTTTGCTTAAGCAATTCGTTCAACTGTGAGATCTGTTGTTAGCTTGGTGAAATTACGCGATTTACTGTCGGTAAAGCGTTCTTTTAAAGCACACATTTTCAGGTAACGTTACGTTGTCGGTTGATGAACGAAATTCTTGTGGTCATTACCAATCGGTTGATAACCGAAAATCTCGGAACCCAGCGAGATAGCGGCTCGTAAAAAAGAGAAGAAAAATAGAGGAAGCTAAGCTAAGTCCAGTCTGAGACTTAGCTAAGGGTACGGTGCCTGGGTGACCCACAGTACAAATTCAGACGCATCATTTCTTCTGAAGGTACGGAGACTCGAAGCTCATCGAGCAACAGTAGACTATAGCTATTTAGTGAGTATACATGACGCGGTAACAGTATCCGGTACAATTGTAGTTACTAGCTCGACGATTCCACCAGTTTCCGCACCAGCTCATCCAGTGGAGGAGATCCCAGGTGTTCTAGTCGTTGCTCATTTCAAAGATTATCCGCAAAAGCCGGTAGAGAATGTGATTGAAAATACCATTTTAATTCTAGATCAACTAGTTTCTGAAGCAAAAAGTAAATTCGGCGTTGCCTAAGCCGGCGAACAAGAACGCACCGTACGAAAACTAGAATGCATCCCCGAAGCCGTAAGAGCCGTACTAGGTGGGTATTTCAAAAACGAAAGCCACCTAGAACAAACCAACACTTTTCTTCGCTTTTGAAAGAAGAGAATCAATATCGGAGTCGATTTTGAGCCAAGTAACTTCACACCTAATTCGGGATTTTATAAAGACAATTTCTTACCTACAGTAACCAACATCTTCGCACGATAAACCAGGTCATAATCCCCGACAGTTACCTGTCACTTTCTTTTACGGAAATAGGCTAAACCGTCCTTTCAGGTTCGACCTTTTTCCGCTGGGGCAGATCGATACGGTCGGCGATAATCCATATCGTAGCCAGAAAAGTTATCGCCAGTAGTACGACCACAAAGACAACAGCTACATAGAGAACTAGACCAAACAGACAGCCGAACGAGAAGAATCGCACAGGGCAGGAAGGCGTGAAAGTACCGTAGAGATTGGCGGCTATAACACCCGCTATTGCTGAAAAGGCAATGCTCCATATCGGGTCTTTGGTTAGTCTTTCTCTGTATAGGTCAAGCAGTTTGTTGAATCTGTCGTTCCAATCAGATAGCCGCTTGCGCATATAATCCGTGATTACTTGCGCTTTCTAAATAGCTTGTATTCTTGAACGTCACACACGTAATCGAAGCCTGCTTGAACTAACTGTTCTGCTTCTTCAACGGTCCTAGCTGTCTTAGATGAGTACTGGTCACTTTCCCAGCTGACGAGCCTGGTATAGATTAGTGTGTTCTGGATGACCCTATGGCCCAAGTTCTCCTTCACCCTGAGTAGGTCCTTAGTTTGCGAATAAAGTAGAGTGGCGTAGAAATGGCGTAACGTGTGGAAAGTTATTGCGTTAATCCTTGGGTTCTGTAGTTTATCGGCCACTTTCTTTCTTTGTTCGATGTAATGCCGTCTAAAGACATGCAGCGAGTTTTCTTTCAATATCTTAGGGTTCCTGAATACGTAGGGCCATTTTCTCTGTAAATTGTTTAGCATGGCGATTAGTCTAGGGCTAACCTTCAATTGTCTAGCGTGGCTATGCTTCTCAGGCGTGACGCTGACTATTCCTTTCTCTAGGTCTAGGTCTACCCACTTCATATCGTAGGCTTCGCCGCATCTCATACCTGTTTCTTTGAGCAGTTGGAGAAAGCAACTTGTCTTTCTGCCTACTCCCGCTATGACGACGTTAACTTCCTGTTCCAGCGGAATGAACGGGAGCTTCTCGATTCTCGTGTATTTGGGCTTCTGAAATGAAATGCCTTTCCATTTGTAGAAGCGGTCTAAGTCCTCACAAATCTTGATTTTCCGGTTCTCCGATACCTCAGCTTTACCAAGAAATTCCTTGACGTTCTCAGGCTCTAGTAAGTTAGTTCGTCTAGCTACAGCCTTGAGCGTCCTTACGGTATGCTGGATTGTTGCAGGTCTATAGGCGTTTGATTGCATCCAGTAGGCAAAGGCTCCCACTTCGCTGAAGGTCCTGGGTTCATTGTTGGCGGGCCCGCGGGGATTCGAACCCCGGACCCCAGGCTTCTCCCGCTTCCTGAAAGCGTTTAGAGGGCCTGTGCTTTAGACGCTCAAACCAGAAGCACTATCCAGACTGAGCTACGGGCCCAAACCCGAAACCAGACACGCCAAACTAAAAGCGTTGAGGCCCAGGAAGTTCACGAGCCCAACAGTGCGGCATTTGCACCCATACCATAGCGTACACACACGATTCATCGTTGCCGAGAGGCTCGGTTTGGAGAACTCTTGATGGTTCTCTGGTTTGAAGTTGTACTGGCCGTTCGACGAATCATCGTAGACGAGCGCAAGCGTCGTCTTAATGTGCAAAATGGGGCGAGAAGTGCTAACGTGGCCATTTTCCGCCTCTTTTCGTTATTCAATCTTGAGCATCGAATTTTGGGATACAAAGTCCGGTGAGGTTTGACACTATCTTGTACCTAACTATCAAGTCAAACTATCCTCATCCCCAGGTTACCTTACAAACCTGTCAATGAGGGATGGTTGAAGAAATTGGCTTACATGTGCTATTATCACCAAAACCTACCAGCGACTCAGGTATGCAGCCGCTGCGGCCGAAGAATTTGCTTTTCATGCACGAAAGCTTACGGCGAACTCGCCCTATGCCCCAGTTGCTACCACATGACTGTAATGAATCAACCCGCCCCACAAATGGCACCACAAATGGCACCACCAGTGGGACCAACATTGTATGCGCAAGGCGGAGTGGCTCAAGGCGGAATGCCTCCAGGCGGAGTAATTTACGGTCCTTTCCCTAAGCAACACTTGTTCCGTCGATTCTCATGGCTCGTGGTCGCGCTACTGTTGACTTCGTCGACACTCATTTTCGCTAATGCGTGGGCGCTTCTTTGGCCAGCGTTCTTCGCGACCTGGGTAGGCTTCTTCCCGTGGATGATTCAGCTTGGAAATTTCAGTTTCATCCTTGGAGTAGTCCTAAGTACGGTAATCGTTGGAGCAGTAATTCTATACATGCTCGGCTTCAAAGTTCTATCAGCGTTCATGGTCTTTCCCACCGCAATACTGAGCCTCTTCATAGGCGGCGGCTTCTTAGTTGGGCTGGTACTCGCCGTCCTAACCGGCATCTACATGATAATGAGCCATAAGCCCTGGCACCCGTAAACGACGAAAACACGACTCGCTATTCGATGAAGATTGCAGGCCTGTAGGGTTCAGCCATCTTCGCTCTTCCCTTCGGATCGTAGAGGGAAGCATCATCCTCACTGTGAACCTCAACCTCAGTTTTCAACTCTTTAGCAAAGAATGTCTGTGCCTCCGCGAACACCCTCCGCTCATCTATATCACCAACCTCCAATCTTCTCGACCTTAATCCAGCGGGCATCGTCTTCGATTGCTGCACGATTTTCGCGGCGAATTTAGGCAGGTCCTTCACAGAGGCAACTTTCGCCGAAAGCATGTCACGGATAAGCCCATCCAGAGTTTCAGGATGTGAGTTAGCCCTCGTTAGGGCGTCAATGTATACTCGCCACTTCCATTTCGCAGCTGTATAGTAATGTACCTTCTTCGGACTGAGCTTCGTAGTCGCAATTATCTCCTGAGTATCCTCTAGAGTTTGCTTGATCAGAAGTTCTAATTCATCAGCCATCATATCCGTCCTCGTTGGCGGTACGTTCGGCCAATCTGCTGCAGCCACAAGCCCTGCTTGGCCCATCATACGCCAAGTTTCTTCGCTCATGTGTGGCGCGAATGGTGCCAGCAATCGGATCCAGTTCGAAATGAATATGCCAACCGCGTTTGAGTCAGGTTTCACAACCCGGCGCTCATACCATCGCAAGTCGTTCCACAAGTCGTAGAGAGTCAAAGACATCGCGGTGCGCGTCCTCAATTCCTCGATGGCCTCGGCGACCAGCAGCGCCTTCGCGCCCATCCTGCCCATTAGCCAATTTTCCAAATGACCGTTAGAAACCTGCTCCTTCGGCCTTTGAACAAAATCCTCAATTAAACGTAGAAAGGCTTCAAACCTGCCCTTCACGTCACGAGCGTTCTCAGCACGCCAGTCGGGGTCGTCCATCCCCTCTCCTCCGAGCAGAACGGTACATCGGACTGCGTCCGCTCCAAAGTCATTGCAAGCCTTCCAAAGGGGTACAAAGTTGCCCTTAGCTTTGTGAATGGTCCGCCCCTCCAATAGCATGAACCCGTTGACCCCAATAGCCTTCGGCCAAAACCGTTGCTCGAAAAGTGCTACGTGGTGCAGTATGAAGAAGCTCAGATGATTGCCAACCAAATCTTTTCCTGAGTTGCGCATGTCGACTGGATACCAGTAGAGAAATTCGTTCCGAATCTCCTCCATCAATTTCCGTTCGATACCTGCACTTTTGGCTAGTTCGTCGGGATTACCGGTGCCATAGAATATGAAGTCGAAAAACTCAGGGGTCAGTTGAGAAGCCTTGACTTTTCCCGCATTGACGAATTTGCTAACCATGTAGTAGGCCATGTAAATGGTTGAATCGCTCAGTGTTTCAACGATCCAGTCGGGGCTCCATGGAAGCGGTGTACCAAGGCCAGTTCTGCGCGCGCAGGGCCAATCCTGCAACCAGTCAATGATACCGTTGAACCACGCTCTCGCTTCCTCAGGGTAGAAGGACATCGCAGCTATGGCTTGATGCGCGAGCTTCTTCCAATCGGGGTCTGAATACTTGAGAAACCATTGATCTCGTATTATTTTAGCGACACATTCTGTCGTGCATCGGCATACAACACGTTGCGGCAGTTCATACATCACATCAGCGATTCCCTTGCGTCTGAAATCTGCCACCAAGGCTTCCTTAACGTCTGACACCTTTTGCTTCGAATATTGGCCGCAATTGTCTCTCAATATGCCACCGTGAAATTCGGCTTTGTAAATTTCCTTCGTGGCTTCTTCCGCCAAAGGATCCGTCTGGTCACGAATACGCATCCGATCAACGATCTCCGCCGCAGGAAATTGCCCGTATCCTTCAACGGAGATTACTGAGATTGGTTGGATTCGCGCCAACTCGTTCGGATCGATCGAGTATCCTTCCCCCGTGGTCGGATTCTTCTGAATGTCTCTTAGTGCTAGTAGGTCGAAGGGTGCATGTGCGGGGACGCTGTAAACCAATCCCGTAGCGTTATTGGTTTTGACAAAGGGTCCCGGTAAGATCAGTAGCGGTCTGTTTTGAATCGGATCTGCACACGTTTTTCCGATTAGTTCAGCGCCTTTCAGGCTTCTAATGACGTTCACTTGCTTGAGCTGATTCTGTAATTTCGGAGCAGCTGCCTTGCTTACGATCCATTTCTCTCCGTTGACGTCGGCTTCTACATATTCCCCATCTGGGTTGACCCATAGATTCGTGACGCCGTAGATTGTTTCGGGTCTGAAAGTGGCGCATGGTAGAAGTAGGTTTCCCATTTTGAATTTTACTAGAGTGAATTCCTCAGGCCGTACACCTTCCCCTTCCAGACGGTCGGCGTCACCTGTTGGGCTCTGATCCTTGGGACACCAGACTACCGGGTGCGTGCTCTTGGTCACGTAACCTTTCTCACGTAAACGCAAATATTGCCAGGTGACGAACTTGCTGAACTCTTCGTTCAGAGAGCTCGTGTGAAACTCACGCCGCCAGTCCACAGAGGTTCCGAATCGTTTTATGGCCTCTCGATTCACGGTTGTGTAGTAGCGCGCCATATACGCGGGGTCAACGAATTTTCTGAGCTCTTCTTCGGGAACCTCATCGACCTCTCTTATCGGACGAATGAATTCCTCGTCTCCGTTCTTGATACGTTCAGCTGCACCAGCTACTGTCTTCCCAGTCCAATGCCAAGCCCAGGGGAAGAGGACATTGAGTCCGCGCATCCGCATGTATCTGGCGTAGACATCGATTCTGGCAGCAGTAAAGCCATTACCGACGTGCAACGGCCCGCTCATGTATGGGAAAGGGTAAGTGACGAAGCACTTCTTACGTTTCGGGTCTGGATCGGCTTCAAATATTCTAGCCTTAGCCCACTCCTCTTGCCACTTTCTATCAAGCTGAACCCAGTCTACGGCCACAGAAATCACTTCGTTACCATTTCCTTGACGGCCTGCTCGGATTCCCTGACGACTACATCTACTGCGCTTAGTTTAGTGCCCCCGCCCTGGCCGAAGTTGTCTTTTCCGCCGCCACCGCCGCCTACTAGCGCAGCCAGTTTCGCAGCCAACTTCCCCGCATGTACGCCATGTGCGATGGCGCTCTTTCCTGCACCAACTAAGACTCTCACTGAATCCTTAGCCAAGACTAAGATTGCGACAGCATTCGCGTCGTTTTGGATGATTTTGTTGTTGAGCATCACTATGTCGTTTTCTTCACCCGTCTTGTATTTCGCTACAAATAGCTTGATAGCTCCGACCGTTTTTGCCGAGGCCGACAGGCGATGAGCCTCTTGCTGAGCCCACTCTCCTCCAAGTTCTTCCAACCTTTTTTCTAGCCGTGATTTTTCTTCGACGAGTGTCTGTACGTACTTGGCCAGTTTTTCGATAGGTGCTTCGATTATCGTTGATATTTCGTTCAGTTTCCTTTCCTGTTCTTCTACCGCGCGTAGAGCTTGAGTTCCGGCAGCGAATATTATTCGCTCTACTCCGTCCTGGATGCGCTCTGTGCGGAGAATCTTGATGGTCCCTACCTGCCCTGTTCTAGTGCAGTGGGTTCCACCGCAGGCTTCCACATCCCAGTCGTCTATCTTGATGATGCGTAGCTCTCGGCCAGGAACGACACCGCCCTGATACAGCCGGAACCCGTACTCTTGCTCAGCTTTCTCTCTGGGCATCCACTCTGATTCAACGGGGATGTCTTGCAAAGCGACTTCTGTAGCTCGTCGTTCTATCTGTCTCGCCTGATCATCAGTGATTTTCTCGTAGTGTGAGATATCGATGCGGCTTGATTCAACTCCCTTCTGTGCTCCAGCCTGCCAGACATGCTGTCCCAGAACTATCCTCGCGGCTCCTAGGAGTAAGTGTGTGCCAGTGTGGTGCCGCATGAGGCTGATACGTCTCTCCCACTCAATTTCGCCTCTAACGCTTTCGCCCACCTTCGGGACGTTGCCTTCAATTTGGTGAACAACGACACGTCCGACTTTCTGTGCCCCAACCACCTTCACAGCCCCACCCGCGGCTTGGATCACCCCAACGTCCCCAGGTTGGCCCCCACCCTCTGGGTAGAAGCAGGTTTGGTCTAATACGACGAACTTGTTTTGCAGCACAGCGATTACGTTGCCTTGAAACTCTCGTTGAAACGGATCCTTGTAGTATAGTCGAACCGTTTCCGGAAGCTGGCTTACCTGATCCTTCAGCGACGCCTCGACATTTGATTCCTCATCTTCCTCAGAGGCTCGCTTTACTGCGAGGTGTTTTTGCAGCACCATGGCGTAGAAGTTACCCGGCGCATTCACTGCAACCCCCAATGGTTCAGCTACCTCCCTAACGATATCAGGAACCATCCCGTGGGAATCATATAGTTCGACCAGAGAGTCGGAGGGGATTTCTTTCTGTCCTTTCGCTTTAAGGTCGATAGAGATTTTCTTTACTAAGTCGGCTCCGCGTTCCAGAGTTCTCTTGTATTTTGATTCCTCGGACTTGATTGCTTCCGCTATCTCACGCTTCATGCCTTTCAGTTGCTGGAAGTCGTCTCCCCAGTAGTCGACCTGCGCGTCCAATATCTCAGGCATTCTATATTCGATTCCCAATTGTCGAAGCATTCGGTAAGTTCGCCGGATCAGTAACCTTGTCAGATAACCCTCTTCGACGTTCGACGGTACGACACCTTCGGACAGTAGAAACGCAATTGCTTTTGTGTGGTCAGCTACAGCCATAGCAGATTCGATCGGGACTAATTCCTTTTCGAGTTCACGCCAATCCATTCCGACACTTTCAGCTTCCTTCTTGCGGGCATCGATTCGGTTGTCACCACGTTCAATATTCATGTAACTTGAGTATGGAACAACTTTCCCAACCAGTTTCTTGTCATACTTCACGCCAGCGAGGCTGAAGATTTTGTCTAAAACGGGGCCATAGAGAACTTCGAACGCGCTCGCTGTTCCTTGACTCAGCCACGCCCAGCGTTCGATCCCATAACCTGTATCCACGGTTCTGATCGGTAGCTTCTGTAATTGATCACCCTGGACCTTGTACTGCATGAAGACTAAGGTTGAAATTTCCAGGCCGGAGGCGAGACATTCCAAATCTGGCCCAGCATTTCCGCCGCCTGACCAAAAATGCTCTTTGTATGATATCGACTCAGATTTGAGGCCGAAGCCTTCCGTCGCTAGCTGATGGTGGTACCGAATAGTCTGATCCATCCAGTAAATCTCCTTTCCCGGATAATTGAACGCATGAGCTCCACCCATCTCAAAGATCAGCTCATGCCGTCCCAACGTGGGACCGACGTTGTCTATGTCAGTAAAGCGAATGGAGGGTTGGCTGACAACCAATGGGTTTGCTGGGGGCGGAATGATTCCTTCGGTAACGTATGGCTGAAAATCGTAGATCGAAGCACCTACCAAGAACACGTCGTCCCTCCAACGCGCTACGACAGGGTAAGGCTTGATTCTAGTGTGACTGTTTTTCTCAAAGAATGATAGGAATAGCTCCCGCATCTCATGAATTGAATACGGCTTCTTTGCTGGCGGCTTTCCAATGAACGAGTATTGTACGCACGGACTGTCTCCGCAAAACCTCTCATCACTCTGCTGAGTCCAGAAGTAGCCTTTGCAGCATTCACACTGCTTGCGTACGAATCCGTTCTCTTTGAAGAACGGCACCGCGAATTCCTTCTCACCAATCTCCAATAGCTACCACCTCCAGCGACAGAACAGAACGACGCAACTAGGTTAGTAAGTTATTTGCCTCGTCCTCTCACTCGGTGACCCGGGGGAGGCTGAAGCGGAGTAACTCTTCAGGAGGCTTGATTCTCCTGAAGAAGATTAGCACAGCTGCGGATGAAATGAGATAGCTGATGATTGCGGCGACGAATGGAAGACTAAGCAAGCAACCCCAAGAAATTCCCCACCTATCAAAACACCAAGTGAGACACCGACACCCCAGGCAGTATAAGCGAATCCAACCATCGTCCCTCTCTCACTCTCACTGACAACACCCATCATGTAAGATTGCAGAACAGCCCAAGATAGGCCAGAGACTATGCAACGAATTGCGAATATAGCAGCCGCCATCGCGAAGACGGCTGTGAAAGGCATAAACGCGAGAACTAAAGCCCCCATAATCCCCGTAGCCACGGCAGTCGATATAGTTCCCTTCCTGCTGACAAGCATCGGGATCATAGGTATCGAAACGATGGTTGCCAAGTTTGACACCGCTATCCAGATACCAATAATGCCCTCAGACGCTCCAAATCGCATGGCGTACCAAGTTGGAAGCAGCTGCACTAAAACACCTAAACCAAAACCCGTGAATGCGAAGATTATGGAAAACTTTGCGATCTTGGACCAGGAGCTCACTCCGGAGAAATATGACCTCTTCCATCGCGTGAGCTGTGGAGTAGCTACGTTACTTGCTGCCAATATCTTCAGCTGGCCGCCATTCCTCCGTTCCTTAACAAACAATACGGGGATTATCGATACAGCCGCAATCCCAAACATGATAAAGTATGACTCAAAATGCGCCGCCCTTTCACTCTGAGCGAAGCTGGAACTGAAGAGGCTTGGCAGAAAACTCAATGCTGCGCCAATAGTGAGGGCCACGGCCCACGCACTCTGCAATACGCCAAAGAGTGTTGACCTCTTGTTGTCTGAGGTGGAGTTAGCAAGCATTGGGATGAGTGTTGGATTTGTAATCGCACCTCCCAAACCTCCAGCGAAGCCAATTCCTCCAATAATACTAGCTATAATGAGCGGGAGCGGATCGAGGGTCAATCCGAAAATCGCGTAGGATACACACGGGAGGACGGTTCCGACTATCAAGAGCTTCTTCCTACCGTACCTGTCGGCGAGGAGCCCGAACGGTATCAGCCCAATCGTTAACGCAATCGCGCTAACTGAATAAATGATTCCAATCGTGGAGGGATCGTAGCCGATCTCCGCGAGGTAGACGAGAGGCACTACATTGATGTAGCCGACTGGGATGGAATTCAAGAATGTCGAAAAGAGCAAGAGCATACTGTCGTGAGTAAGGAGACGCTCCCCCATTGCTACCACGAATCTTTAGCTTTGATCAGTTCATGAATGAACTTTGTCGTTACAAGCGAATTCAGATTCTAACTCATTCTTGGCTTCGACTATTGGGGCGCGAATTTCGACGAGCCTCAGGTTCCCGTGCTGAGCTCCCTTGCTTTCCACACCAACGCTGGTGAAGCTCGTAGAGCCGCTTGCCTTCATCGTCGTTCGTAAACTTCGCACCGCATCTGCAGACCGTGTATTCCTCAGACATGAGGCAACTATCACCTGAGTTTGATATTAGAAGGAGGCTGAACGTAAAAACCTAGATTTCCGATCGAGCTCATGCTACTTAGAGAGCAGCCTCCACGATAGGATTATTCCAGTTGTGGAGAGGATGATCGCGAACGCGAGTAGGTATCCGAAATCCATTGCAAGGCTGTTTAAGCCAAGGGCGCCGAGTAGTAACTGTCTCGCAGCGTCATTGGCGTAGCTGACGGGGTTAATTTTCACCACGTATTGAAGCCAGGTTGGCATTAGCTTCGTGGGGAATAACGCGTTACTCGCAAATACCAGTGGAAGGTTTAGTAGGTTTATGATTGCCATCTGGGTTTGCCAATCAGTGGATCTTAGCGCGAGCATAACATAGAGCGATGATAGCCCGATAGCCATCAGGAACATTATGCTGAACGCGCCAAATACGCCTAGGATCGTAAAGTGCGAAGTATCCATTCCAAGCACAACCGCGATCAGAAGCACTATGGCTGCTTGGGTTAGTGCCCTGCCAACACTTTGGAGAACTTTAGCCATCACAATCGTCCCGCGGCTGACTGGGGTGCTCAGAACCTTGTTGAGGAAACCAAACCTACGGTCGAACACGACGGACATCCCGCTGAAAGCGGCGGTGAAGAGGATGACAAAGGCCAGCATCCCGCAGGCTAAGAACGAGAAGTAACTAGTTGTGCCGAACATGTTCAGCATGATTGCGTTCTGCTGAGCTTGTGTGCCACCTGCGCCGCTTACGAATGCGCCAAAATTCATGGCTTTACCGAACAGCCCTAGCCAAACTACTGGTTGAATCAACGAGATGAAGAGTTGGATTGGGTTCTTGTACCATTTTCTCAGATCTCTGTGCGTTAAGGCCCAAAGTCCGTGCAATGGACTCGTGTTCAACTTTGGTGACGTCGCCGGTGCTACTTCGTAGTCGATCGGAGACTCTTCGCTTTGTTTTTCATGCACGATTGGATTCTCGTTTTGATTCGAACCCATTGGAAGCGTTTTCATCGTTCATCTTCCTGCTAAGATCTTGCTCTCCTCATCGTGACCCGCTGGCTGAACATCTGCTGCCTGTTGGTTTCTTCTTCTCTCATGCTGCGTCCCGTGTATTCTAGATACGCTTCGTCCAGCGTCGGTTTTGTTAACGCGATCTTTGTAACGTGAAGCCCTCTCGATCGGAACAAGTCAATGATCTCGGGCGTTGCCTCTTCTCCGCGCTCCGCCTTGATTCTGTAAACGCCGTCGTTCTTCTTGACCTCTTTTACTAGCTTGATCCGGGCTACCGCTGATGAAATGTCAGGAGTCTTCTCCACAACGCCAATTACAATCACATCCCCGCCGATGCTTGCTTTCAACTCGTCAGGTGTGCCGATTCTTACGATGTGGCCGTGGTCGATGATGGCGATTCTGCCGCAAAGCGCGTCGGCTTCTTCCAGATAGTGGGTAGTCAGAAACAGCGTCATATGATACTGTTGCTTCACCATTCTGATATAATTCCAAACTGCCGTGCGGGTTTGAACATCGAGCCCCAGCGTAGGCTCGTCTAGGAAGAGGAGCTTAGGGTAATTTATCAGACCTGAAGCTAGTTCCAGTCTTCTCCGCATCCCACCCGAGTAGGTGCTTACCTTTCTGTTAGCGGCGTCCGTTAACTCGACCAGCTTGAGCAATTCTTCCGCATGTGGTTGTGAAATGCTTCTGGACAACCCGTAGAGATCCGCGCAGAGAATGATGTTATCGCGTCCCGTCATGTCTTCGTCGGCCGTGTATTCCTGCGGCACAACTCCGACGTTCCTGCGAACTTCGTTTGCATTCTTGTAGACGTCGTAGCCGCAGACTTGCGCGGTCCCTGAGGAGGGCTTCAGGAGAGTGGTAAGCATGTTGATGGTTGTGCTCTTTCCCGCTCCGTTCGGTCCCAAGAAACCGAATATCTCTCCCGTTTTGACTTCGAAACTCACGTTGTCGACTGCCTTTAGTTTGCCAAATGTTTTCGATATATTCCTAACTTCGACCACGTTCACTCCAGAATTCATTTCAGACATGAGTCCACGATCTCATTGTGTAAAGAGTGTCACTCGTATTTCAGGAGAAGTCGAAAATGTTGGTTACATCTAATGACCTAGGCGGTGGCTCGGGGCATGATGTCGCTACGTCCAGGAGGTCGCAGAATGGTTGCACGTCGAAAGCAGTGTGGCGGCGGCCAAGTATAGTTAGCTCACCCCTCTCTCCATATTACGCCGCCAATATCCTAGCGCAGCTTAAGCCAAAGCATAGACCGGCTTGGAATCAGAATTACAATTCTGAACTCTCGATTTCGACACATTAGCCCTAAGTAAGGGCCTAAATTGAGGCGTTTAAGCCGAAATAAGCTTGGATTTACCCGAATAAAGCTCCGAGGCCTGCTAGTGCTTCTTCGCTTTTCTTTTCTTCTTTCTTCTCTTCTTTCTTGCCTGCTGCTGGTGCTGCGGCTGCGGGTGCTGCTGCGACTTGCATTGTTTGTGCCGCTTTCAGGGCGTCTTCGATTTTAATTTCTGAAAGTGCGGCAATTAGGGCTTTGACTCTTGGTTCTTCGACTTTAACTCCTGCTGCGGTTAGGACTTTCTTGACGCCATCTTCTGTTACTTTATCGCCTGCTGAGTGTAGCAGGAGTGCTGCGTAGACGTATTCCATTTTTTACACCGAATTTTAGCGAGATTGCTGTGGTTAGCCGAAGTCCCTCTTTTCAACCTTTTCCTTCGGCGGCCGGCGCCTCACTGGTTTGTTGGGGGGCCAATGCTTCAGGCTTCACGGCTGAAATCGCAGAGGAAAGCGCGGTCATGTTGGCGTATGCCTTTTGAATTATGAGTTTAGTTGTTTCTTTCGTGAAGAACTCCGCTTCCACACTAACAGCGACCGCTTGCCGATACGCCTTGGAAATAATCATGGGCGCCGTCTCGGGCAGCATGATGTTCGCTTCAACCGCGACACCGAAAGCCATCCGCGCAGCCGACGTGATGTCGGCTTTCATTTTATCGAGGTCGAAAGCAAGATCGTTCGGTACGAGGAGTAGGCCGTTGTCGTATGCATACGAGAGGGAGAGCCCAGCTTCCATTGGTTTCATTCCGAGTTTCGAAAGCAGTGACGCGGTCTTAACGGGGATTACGTCCCCCTTGCTTACAACAATGGTATCTTCAGCGACGAAGATGCTGCCACCTTCAATCCGAGTTTTCACCTTCGCTTCGTTGAATTCGCTGATCACTGGTCCAGGTTGCAGGCCTGTGTTTCCGCCTGGAATCATTATATCGCTTGTAGCGATGTCTCCTCCTTTGGCTGGCACCCTAACTTTGTTTTTGTTAAGGAAGATGATTAGTTCGAACGGGTTCATCTGAGTAAAGATCAGGACTTTCGATCCCGTCAGGGAATCTGCAAATTGATTCACCTTCTCCTTCTGGCCCGCTGCTTTCTCGGCAGCCTTCCGTAGAATCGTATTCTTAGCCACTAGAAGTTCGGCTTTTCCACGTAGCTTCTTTCTGATTTCCTGAATCTGCGATGAACGTACTTTCTGCAAGTCGGCTACGGCGATGACTGGATATTTCTTGAGTAGCTCAAGCAGGTCGTCGTAGATTTCTTTCTTCCAAACTGCGACCTGTTGAGTGAGCATCCTTAATCACTTTGCGAGGCTGATCTTTACCGGTTTGCTCATTGTTCCCTTGACGAGGATTTCGCCGATATTCTTGAACCCTCTCTCAAGCTTCTGCTCGATTCTTGAAACAACTGCTTGAATGTTCTCCACGAGCTTCTCGTCAGGCATGGCCTCCGTTCCCACTCGACAACTTAGGACGGGTTGCTCTCGCATGCGTACGCGGACCATTTTGCGGTGGTTAAGGATTACTTGATCGATAGGTGCATTCGGTGGGACGGGTGTGGGCATCTTGCCTCGAGGGCCGAGGAACGACCCTAGAGCTCTTCCGACAAGCGGCATGAGAGGCGCCTCAGCGATGAAGAAGTCGTATTGCTGCGCCAACTTACGGGCGCCCTTCTTGTCTTTAGCCAAATTCTCAATCTCCTGCCTTCCGACGAGCATATCTGCCCCAGCCGATTTCGCTCGTGTCGCCAAGTCGCCAGAAGCGATTACACAAACTTTCAGAGCGTTCTCAGGAGGATTGGGGAGTGGGATGGCTTCGTTGATACGGTTCTCCGGTTTCTTCAGGTCAACTTCGCGGAGCCGTACAACTAGTTCGATGGATTGCGTGAATTTCTTCTTGGTTAGATTCTTACGTAACTCACCGAGTGCCCTAGATATGTCGTCCTTAGCAAGTGGCAACGATTAGACCATCTAGTCAATTTTCTAAGCCACGATTTCCGCTGCCCCATAAAAACGTTTCAGATTGAAAGAGCGACTAGTCAAGCTCCGGTGCTCTAACCGTCTCTACGACTTTTGGAGACATCTGAAGGCTTGTAGTTGTCAAGCCACCATTTCGCGACATCCACCCTTCGGGCAACCCACACTTTGGGCTTGCCCTTGACATATTTGAGGAACCTATCAACAGCCGCAGTTCTGCCTGGCCTGCCTGAGATCCTTACATGAAGACCGACGTTCATCAACTTAGGGTTTCGGAGCCCTTCACCGTACATAACGTCGAATGAGTCCTTAAGATATTGATAGAACTCCTCCGAGTTGCTGAATCTGTTCGAGAAGTAGTGAAAGTCATTCACGTCGGGTGTGTAAGGGATCAGCAGGAAACTTTTCCCTTTCACGTTTACATAATACGGCAGGTCATCGTTGTACACGTCTGAGCCGTACAGGAATCCGCCCTCTTCTGCGAGTAGTTCGATCGTATTCTCGCTAGGCTCTCGGCAATACCACCCAACGGGCCGCTGGCCGGTCATTCTCTCTATTACTCCCACCGCCTTTTGAATCACCTCTCGTTCTTCTTCCAGCTTGAGAGTGAAGTGCTCAATCCAACGATAACCATGGCTGCAAACCTCGTGACCCCGACCTACAATCTCCTTCGCGGCTTCGGGATTCGTCTCTAAAGTTTTTGCAGTCGCGAAGAAAGTGGTCTTGACCTTGTACTTGTCAAAGAGGTTCAACATCCGCCAAATTGCTACCCGGGTTTCGTACTCAAATATGGATTCGATTGTCAGATCACGTTGTGGCGGGGACCCGTAGGACGGAAATTCACCAAATGTCTCAGGACCCGGGTCTCCGAAACCAACGGAACGTTCACCTCCAGCCTCGTAATTCACTGCAAACGTCAGCGCTAGTCGGGCCCCATTTGGCCATTTCACCTTGGGGACGTTTCTTCCGTAACCTATGAAATCGCGGTCTAAGGGTGACATTTCAGTTTAACCACACGGTGACTATGATACGTTCATTGATCTAGGCGCTCACAATTATTTCATTCGGATTTGGGTAACGCGTCGTCTACGTCTGGTCGTTGAGGTTGTTTACTCTCGTTTGGCGGAAACTCAAAGCAGGTCTTGCATTTCTGCGTGAATTTTCATATCAGGCATTATTCCTGGCGCGTCTTAGGAATCTGACACCGTCTTTCAGAACGCGATCATAGCAGATTAAATAAGCCAAATTCCGAAACGAGATCCCCGTCATTTGGAGGTAGAAGCTATATCCGGCATACGAAACGCGGGCGTATCTTGAGGTCACCTTGCACCGGATGCACTCTAACGACATCTGCCATTCCTCGCGAACCTCCCGCGAGAGCCTTCATCATCCTCCCCAGACTGATGCTCTAACGTCAGCCGCAGGACTCATTTTCATTCTTGTCATGGCGGCAGGGGCGACTACTTACTTTCTCTCGAACGCGAGACCGTCTGCGCCTGTCTGCGATACTCAGCTCTCAAGTCAAATTGGCGCTCCCGCAGGACAGCTTTGCCTTACACCATTGAACATTGTAGTTTCAAACTCGAATTTTGTTCTCTCAGGCGGAGGTAGAGCAGGGACCATGAACTATGTGCCAGAATTTTATGTCCCCGTTTTAGTCATGAAGGCAGGGGGGTTGGTACACTAGATATTCTCTACCACCTATCGGCCAGTTCAATAGGCCATGTGGGACCGCTCCCCACAGTAGCACCAAACCTTGTGCCCTTCGCACTTTCAGTCCCTTCGGCGACCATAAACACGAGCCAAGTCGGATTTTCTGATGGCGTGGTTGTCTTTCAAAACAGTGGGTGGATAATATACCGATACACTGTAAACTCATCGGTCGATTCCATGGGCTACTACGCCATTATGCCACCGTATTACTTCGGAATATATCCTGCCCTAGCGATCGGAGCTGACTCAAACGATCTTAACATGACTGCCCTCAGCATTTGGGGCTTCACAGGAGTAAACATGTCTGCCGAAGACACAGTGCCTTCCACTATTGTGAGCACGAGCGGATTTAACATTGTGAACGCAACCATTCCGGGACTACCTGATTGTCCCAACCCTGCTTGTAGTCAGATATCCCGCAGCAGCGGATACTAACCGATCTAATTTTGAAACTGACACATCCAGCAGTACCACACCTTGGCTAGTGCAATCCAATGAAAACGCTTCGAGTAAGGATTCTTAAACCACTAGGACAGACTTCCCAACGATAAACAGTGTCAGCAGAACAGAAACCTACGGTTGCGTTCGTCCTCTCACTGATTGGAGGCGTCTTCATTCTGTTAGGGGGAGGCATGATGTCAATGTTCAATCCTTACGGACTAGGTGAGATGATGCGCGGGTACTCAGGGAACGGGGGATATGGAGGAATGATGAACGGTTACTCAGGTTATGGAGGAAACAATGGAAATGGGTGGTTTGGTGGAATGATGAATGGCTATTCAGGGTACGGAGGGTACAGTGGGAATGGATGGTATGGAGGGATGATGGGCCGATACTTGTCCAGTCCGGGGTTTGGAATGATGGGAGGATTCGGATACGGGTTCGGTGGAATATTCGGCCTTGCGGGCATAGTGTTCGGAATAGTGGTCATTGTCAGCAGCGCGATGCTCTTCAACAAGCCAATCGAACACTCGAAGTGGGGCCTGTTGATCCTAATCTTCTCAGTCCTAAGTATATTCGGGAGCGCGATGGCAGGCTTCGGAGTAGGCTTGATCCTCGGAGTTCTTGGCGGAATATTCGCTTTGACTTGGAAGCCACCAACCACATCGAAAACATAGCTCCAACTTCACAGTCGACCTTACTCGCTCTTTCTTCAATTCTATGTAGCAAACCAGTCTCTCTGTAAATTTCTGAGAAAATTTAGTCTCTATATACATTACTAAATGTCAGTAGAAAGCCGTTAAGTCTTGTCGGTTTGTACATACTTCTGGGTTTGGTATCATGGAAAGCTCGAAGTCGAAGCCATGTAGTTTGAAGGGGTTACAGTGTATCATTCTGATCCTCTCGGCGCTTGTAATTGGAGCCCTCGGAATGTATGTTGGATTTCCAGGTAACTATCACCCAAGTTTACCGCAAGCAAGTGCTTCCACTTCTTCGCAGCAGTCAGGTACGTTCAAACTGACGCTGCTTGAGGTCATGGACACTGGGTGGAATTCTTCAATGGCTCAGCCGCAGTTCCAAATACTTGGAGCTAATGGAACATATCCTGCGGCTCACATCTATCTTCCAGCTCACACACTGATTCAGCTGACCATTATTTCATACGATACCCCAACGGCGGGCAGCACAGACCAAGAAGGTAAAGTCACGGGAACGGTCGGAGACACGGTATACATGATCAATGGCACGAGTGCCTCTGGAATGGATGTTACTCAGCATTGGGGGAAGAATGTTACCTCAGTTCCTGGAGCTATGCTTGCGCACACGTTTTCGGTTCCGCAGTTGGGAATTAATATCCCGGTTGTTGGCGGTGACTTGGAGATAGCGTACCTAAACCTTAGCCAGACTGGGACGTTTCAATGGCTATGTTACACTCCCTGCGGCTTCGGCGTGACTGGAATGCAAGGAGCCATGTCACAGCCCGGCTGGATGGAAGGCCAAGTAACAGTATATTGAGACATAGGCCATTTAGCTCACAGAACCTAAGCAAACTTCGTTCTTGAATACGTGGTTCAGAATGAGTTTTAGTGGGAACTGGGCACCGCAACGGATTCAACAGGTTTGGGAGAAGGGCACCAAGGATCAAAATACCGAGCCCAGTAGGTGGAGAAAGGACGAATGTGGAGCGTGGATTTACCGTCCCGATCACGGCACGAGAGACTCAGACTATAGTTGGGAAATCGATCACATTGATGGGAATCCAGAAAATAATGACCTCTCAAATCTTCGACCATTACAATGGGAAAATAACCTCTCCAGACAGAAAGGGCCTCTGACTTGTCCCGTTACATCGGATGGAGTTCAAAATGTTAAGCGCAAGCTATCCTAGAGAGGGTACCTTAGATTCAACCAACCGATTTGTTACAGCCTAACCTACCAACCGTGAACGTTGCGTTACCGGAAACCTTCAGATTAATAGCGGGCGCCGCAGCCATAGAGCGAGGTAACTAGCCTTTGTCAGAAGTGAGAAAGTTCAGGATAACGGGTGAGATCAAGAAAGGCATGACAAAGATTCCTTTCTCAGTGGAATTCAACGCTCTGAAGAAGGAGCATGCCCTCCAACGGCTTTACGCGGAGATGGGGAGTAGGCATAGAGCGCGCCAGTTCGAGATTAAGATAAAAGATATTCAGGAATCGAAAGAAGCATCCGAAGCTAAGGCATAGAGAAATGTCATCGTCACAGGTAAAGGAAGAGGACATTGTCCGACAGCTCGCTTCAGAGATACGTATCCTTGAAGGATCCATCGGCGTCCTGCAATCCAGGCTCGATATAGTTCGCGGCGCAATTAGCGAAGTAACACTAGCTTTCAATACCCTCGAAGGAATGAAGAAACTTCAGAATGGAGACGCTACTCTTGTCCCGGTAGGGGCGGGCTCATACATTAGGATGCAAGTGGCTGATTCGAAGAAAATCGTTATGGGTATCGGAGCAGGCGTAGCGGTCGAAAAGGATGTTGAGGGCTCCGTAGAGGAATTGAAAGGTAGACTCCAAGATCTGGACAAGGCGAGGACATCGATCCAACAACAACTCGACCAGACAGCCACCCGGTATCAGCAGGATCGCGAAGCGATAGAAGAACTGCTAAGGCGACAGACCCCACCGTCACGAAGTGCTAACTGAAGTCACCACCGAATCAGACCTTAGCAAACAGAATTCGGGCATGTGCGGTGAGACTTGTTCGAGAAGTTAAGATCAGGCGTTAGCGGCCTGGTTCAAAAAATATCACAACGAGAATTATCAGACAAAGATATCGGACAGGTACTCGACGAGTTCCTTCTAGTCTTAGTTCAGAACGATGTCGCCTATGAGGTTGCACAGAAGATTTGTGACGGTTTGCGCCAGAAGCTCGGGACCACTCAGGTTCGTCGTTTCTCTGACGCCACTCTGCCAGCGAAAACCGTACTCCGTGACGTTCTGCTTGATCTCTTGAAAGGGAGTGGAGGAGAGGCATTCTTCAAGGTTCTGGATGAGGGTAGGGCTCAGCACAAACCCGTCATCATACTTTTCGTTGGAGTCAACGGGACCGGGAAGACAAGCACCGTCGCCAAGATAGGTTACTTACTCCAGCAGAAAGGATACTCGGTCCTGATAGCTGCAGCCGACACCTACCGCACTGGGTCGATAGAGCAGATCGAAGAACATGCACGAAGAATTGGAATCAAAACCATCAAACATGATTACGGCGGGGACGCAGCTGCAGTTGCGTTTGACGCATCAAACTACGCAAATGCACACGGCACGAACGCTGTCCTAATTGATACAGCAGGAAGAATGCAGACAAACAAGAACCTCCTCGAAGAAATGAAAAAGATAGCTCGTGTAGCCAAACCCAGCCTCACAATCTTAGTTGTGGACGCTTTGACTGGAAATGACGCCGTCGAGCAGGGCCGCAGCTTCTCGGAGGCCGTACCCATAGATGGCGTGATACTCACCAAACTTGACGCCGACGTCAAAGGGGGCAGCGCCATATCGATAGCGGCAATCATCAGTAAGCCGATTCTTTTCGCTACAGTCGGGCAAGATTACGAAGACCTAATTTCCTTTGAGCCGGAACAAATGGTAGAAAAAATTGTCGGCTAGGCGAACGCCGAGTGACTGTGCTTATTATCGCCTCTAAGCGTGACTCGGCAGCACAAAACATCGCACAGCAATTAACCCGCCTGAAGAACTTTCAAGAGACTCACATTAAGAATCTGTTTCAAGCGGGGGACGTTTTCCTCAAGCATGTCGAAACGGACGGAATATACACCGACAAACTGGACGTAGACTTCCTACCTGAGGCAGTGATCTTTGCCTCAAGGCATCGCAGTGAGAGTAACGAACCCGCCCTGACAACTCATTGGACCGGTAATACTACCGGGCGGGCTGATTTTGGCGGCAAACCCAAGAGCCTCTCACCAACAGACCCCCGACGTCTCCGTACGGCATTGTTGGCTCTGGATGCTGCTCGAGAGACAAGGAAGCTGAATTACGCCGTTACCCTAGAAGCCACGCACCATGGCCCGACTGAGCTCGGGATTCCAACCCTCTTCATAGAGCTAGGCAGTACAGAGAAGGAGTGGAGCGATCCGGAGGCTGGAGCAGCCGCGAGCGAAGCAATTTGGAAAGCGGCCACAGATCCCATCAGCGGGAAGTCCGCGGTTGGTTTTGGTGGAGGCCATTACTGTAACAAACACTGCAACGCCCTCAGGCAGGACGGGTATGCCTTGAGCCACATTTTCTCAAAGTACTTCTTTGAAGATTACGATCGAGCATTGGTTCGTATGGCATTCGACCAAACCTTGGGTGGATGCGGAACTGCCATCATAGATTGGAAAGGTATACGCGGTTCTGAGAGATCAGTACTTCTAGATGATCTGAAGCAAATGAACGTCGAAATTGTTCGCGTGTAATTCAAAGGTTAAAATATAGGGCGTTTCATTTCAACACCGAATCATTCAAGCGCAAGTGATGAAAATCCAGAGGGACAATGCTTGAACACACACGAGTTCATCGATTCAACTAAGCGTCTCATCCATGTCACCACGAAACCTTCCCGCGATGAAGTATCTTTGATGATAAAGATCAGCTTTCTAGGAGTGGCAATAGTGGGTTCACTTGGATTCGTCATACGCGTCCTCTTTCTATTCTTCAACTTGCTCCCGCAAACGTCAACGGGAGCTGCCAATCCCGGAGCCGCGCCTTGATGAGCACCGAGCGTAAGATGCTCATCTACGCTGTGAGAACGACCAGCGGCCAAGAAAGGACAGTTGTGGACCTTATTTCGTCTAGGGTAGGTTTGAAGAAGCTCCCAATCGCCAGCATCTTAGCACCTGACGTGGTTAAGGGGTACATATTCGTGGAAGCGGCTGGGCCTCACTACGTCGACGACCTTATCGCGGGTGTACGCCACGCTAGGGCGCGGACGAAAGGTGTGATTTCGGCTGAGGCGCTGGATCGGTTCATTGTTACAAAACCTGTCATTGAAGACTTGAAGAACGGAGACTCCGTGGAGGTCATAAGTGGACCGTTCAGGGGATTGAAGGCGCGAATTACGAACGTTGACAAGCTAAAGGAGGAAGTTACGATTGAACTCTTGGAAGAGGGATTCGCGACTCTTCCAATTACTGTGCATGCTGACTACGTGAAGTTGATCAGTAGAGGAGTTGCACCTGCGATTGGGCGAGAAGAAGCAAGTTGAAGCGCTGTTAAACGGAGGGGAGGCGACTGCGGGCCCACCCCTAGGGCCGGCATTGGGTCCATTAGGAGTGAATGTGCTCCAAATCGTTAACCGGATAAACGAACTAACTAAAGCCTACGCGGGTATGAAAGTACCCGTCCGCGTCGTGGTTGATGTCGACACCAAGGAATTCGAGGTCGATATTGGAACACCCACCACTTCAGCTCTGGTCGTAAAGGAGCTTGGTATCTCGAAAGGATCCGGTAACCCCAAGGTGGAAAAGGTTGGAAACCTCACGATGGAACAGGTTGCCAAGATAGGTGCAATGAAAATGCCAAGTAGCTACGCGAAATCAACAAAGGCTGCTGCGAAGGAAGTTATGGGCACGTGTGTCAGCTTAGGCATAACGATTGAAGGCAAGGATCCGCGTGAGGTCCAGAAAGAACTGGACCAAGGAAAATGGGATCAGCTGTTTCAGAAAACAAGCTAGGAACCGGTTTTTTAGAGTCCCAGCGTTCGGCTGATTTGCATCAGTTCCGCGCCGCGGGTCAACGGCCCCACGACGGCGCCTTTTGAGTTAGCGAGGATTCCGGACTTAACGAAAGGCACGCCGCCATTTGTTGAACTGAGATCAGTTTCAACATGCAGAGCCATCTTGACTACGCCAAGTTCTTCCTGTGACGTGTTTGGGCTTAGCATTGCTCCTTTGTTTGTGGCGACCCCGAGGGCACCTACGAAAGACAACGTTCCTAACTTGCCGAACGCGGACTCAACTTTCAATTCGTCATTCACAGCCCTCACGACATTTGATGAGGCTTCTGGATGAATGACGGCGCCGTTATCATTGGTTAGAATGACGTTGCCTAGAGCAGTCCATCGAGAATCGACTACTACAACTCTTGTGAACTCTTGTATTCGTTCCAACTCATAGTCGCGTATAGTGTGTGGAACCAGGATAGCGTTGGAGTTGCCGGTCACCAGCGCCCCTACGAGAGTGGAACCGGCTATGGTGGTATTGCAAACTTCGACGCCTAGCGTTTCAGCGAACTGTCCGATCTTGCGCTTGGTCAATCCTGGTGGAACTATGGCAATATTCTCGTTTGCGAAGCAGTAAACACCAATGTTCGGGCTGCCGAAGACATCCGCGAGAATTATGGGCATTCCGAATTTACCAGCGCACGAACCAGCGAGTCAGTGACTTAGGTGGTCTTCGCCGGGTAAACTATCACTTTGCCTTCCTTGTCTTTGACGGCGCGGACCGTGATCTTTCTTGGGGGCTTGTTGATGCTTCGCGCCCACAGCTCTGAATTAACCTCGTTACTGATTGCAACCTCCTCGGCTTTCATATGCCGAGCGACGTAAGCTCTCACATCCCTCACTGCCCGAGGGGCTCTTTTTCCGCGTGGAGTAACGACCCAGACATGGCGTAGGGAGATTGTGTAGATTTTTTCTTCGACGACCTCAATTTCCTCTTCGCCTTCGGGAGCTTCAGCCTCAGCAGCAGCGGGGACAGTTTCCGGGGCCGACGCTTCTTCCTCTTCCGGAGCGACTGTTTCCTCCGTTGAGACCTCTTCGGTCGGTGCCTGTTCGATTTCCTCTTCCTCAGCCTCGACGATGTTCTCTTCTTTAGACTCAGTCTCGCTCATTCAATTTCTTCCTCCTCTATGCTTTCAGTTTCGTTCGACGCCATTGCCTTTTCTTGGGATGAGTTCTGGTATGACCGTCAGTTTTCGCCATGACCCAAGTCGGAACGGGTTTACGAGTCTTAAGGGCTGCAGCAAGTCTCCGTTTTCTCGCAGTTGGTTTGTTTCTTGCCATAACCTAAGCCCTCCGAATCCGAATCTCCTTTCGCGATGACTGCAATCGCGCTAATGCTTCCTTAAGTTGATCGTCGGAGATCGGAACCTTGATCCTGCCTGTTTGTGCAAGTTGTATGAGTTGCATTTCTATCTGTTCCGCGAATTCCGGTTTCACCATTCGTATGTTTGTCAACCTTTGTCTTGCCTCAGGTGTCATGATTTGTTTTAGGGCGGATTGCTTTTGGGCCTCAAATTGTTTTCGCGATTCTACCTGCCTTTGCTCATCCAACGCAGCACGCTGTAGATCAGAGTATCTCCTTCGCCTTATTTCCGTGAGTTCTTCGTCGGAATAATCCCCATCATCGCTCATCATGACTGGCCTTCCGTCTTCCTGGCACCCTTGAGAATGTCGGCGGCCATTCGGTTGAGAAGACTAATTCCTTCAGCGGTCAGCTTTCTACCTTGCTTCGCCTCGATGGCGATGAAACCAGCTTTTTGGAGTTGCTGTAACGGTTCCCGGATGGCGGAGCCACCTGCAACGCGGGAATGTTCGATATGAGTCCCCTTGCGGAGACGACCTCCGTATTCGACTCGTAGACGAGCTATTCCGACTGGGCCGTGAATGTACAATTTTCGTAAGAGCGAGGCGCAACGGGTATACCACCAATCTGGGTTCGATGGTGGACGTTCTCGGTGAGATCCCGTTTTCGCGTTTGCTGCCCAAACTGGTGGGGCAACTTCACCCACATTCTCCTTCAGGAATTTTGACAGTTTATCGATTAGTGCGTCTGAAGGAACATCTAGTGGTGTTGGCATGGAATTTTCCGGCTGATAGCGAAGAGGTTAGATTCGGAGAGCGCCATATAAGTTTAGTTTACCACTTGAATCGCTTTCTGAACGGAACTTCATTGCTCTTTGCAACTTTCTTAAGTTCCATTCGTTTGTAGACCGTAAAGGTGTGTCCCAATACCTCGACCAACGTCGATCCAGTGGACGCGACAACTTTTTCGGCAAAATCAGTCGTCCCAGCCTCAGAAAGCGCCGACTTCTGAATCTTCACTTTGACTAGTTCGTGAGTTTTCAACTGATTCTCCACTTGTTTCATCAAGGCCTCAGACGCGCCCTCCTTCCCTAACCAGACCGTCGGGTCCATCTTTCTCGATCTAGACTGCATCCTTCTCAAACGCTTTGTTTCGAAAGTCGTTCCCTCACTGTTGGGTATCTCTTCTTTGTTCCGCAATCAAGGCACGTAATTAAGACAGTTGTCCCAAATTCCGACCTTGTCCTGACTCGACAATTTACTCCCGGAACTAGAAGGCTTCTGCAGCCTTTGCAGAGCCTGAGTTTTTGCTCCCTCGTTAGTCGAACGCCGGCCTTCATCCCAATTCTGCGTGCAAGCTCGATGTACCGGTTCGCGAGGGTTCGATTCTTCGGAAAAGTTCTTTGGGCGTGATTGAACAGGATCTCGATCCTCTCTCGAGCAATTTCTCTAGTATTTCCGCCCTTTCTCCAAGCCAAAGAACCGACCAGATTCCACCCTCTCGAAATGGTCTTGTAACCTTTTTGTGGGCAGGTTGAGAGACCTAGTTCGATGCAATGTTGGCGTTGACCCTAGTTCTAGTCGAATCGGCTCTCCAAATTGTTCCGCCGGAGATTCAGTCCCATGCACAAATCAAGCGGTATGCAGATCGGCGGGAGAAAAAACCGGACGAGGTTCTGCTCGACAGAGCGTTCCATCATGCGGCAATGCAGAAACTTGCGCGGAAGGGATATCGTGTACCGGTGGAAAAGACGGGGAGGCCGGATATAGTTCACAACGTTCTGCTTCAGATTATTGAGACCCCCCTCAACTGGGAGGGAGGACTACGCGTTTTCGTTCACACGCAGGACGATTATGTGATTTCAATAAATCCAAAGATACGCTTGCCAAAGAATTACGTCCGATTCGTGGGACTTATCGAGCAGCTGTTCGCTCAGAAGCGAGTTCCCGAGACGGGAGAACTGTTGATGCAGCTCGAGAAAGGCACCTTGCAGCAGCTCGTTCGCAACACGCATGCGAGCAACGTGCTTGGTTTCAGCATCCTAGGGAAACCGACCCTCATGCGTGTTGCCGCCGAACATGCAAGCAAACTCGAGAACCCATTAGTGTTCATCGGCGGCTTCCCCCGCGGGCATTTCGGAAGTGGGACGCGAAGTCTGTTAAACGAGATATGCTCGGTGGATCGCGTATCGCTGGACGCATGGGTTGTCGCGGGCCGTTTTGTTTATGACTTCGAATGGTCCATAGGCGTGGCCCAGAACCGAATCAAGAGCAAAACTGATCGAATATGACCGACGACTCGGAACTCGAAAGGCTGAAACGTCAACGCTTAGCCGAAATGCAGAAGCGAATGGCAGCGAAGCAACAGAGCCACACTGCGCCTGGAAAGATGGATCCGAGTAAGGTGTTCGAAAAAGTCTTCGTGGGGCGTGCCTGGGAAGTCTATCACGCGACGAGGGCACAGTACCCGGTAATCGCGGATCAGATTTTCCAAGAACTGGCCGGACTCGTTCAATTTGGTCAAGTGAAGGGGCAGATAACGGGGGAGCAGTTGTTTGGGTTGCTTCGCCAAATCGGCCTCGACGTTCGCTTGGACACTAAGATTCAGGTTCTGGAACACGGCGAATTGAAATCCATCGCTGACAAATTCAAAGAGGGTTAGGGAAGAGTATCTCTAGGCAGCCTATCGGTTTCGTGTGGTTTCCCGTCCCCAGGGTCAACGAACAGTTTACTGCATTTCTCGCAACGCCAAGCTTCAAAATCCTTAACATGTCCCGGAGCTGCGCTCTCTATCCGCACATCCATTAGGTATCTTCCGACAAAATCCATTGGCAGACCGCAGTATGGGCATTTCATAATTTTTCAGACCCATATTGTTGGGCGGGCTTCACCATCAACATTCCATTCATTGTATGAACTCTCACGATATGGAGGCATGGAAGCCTTTTGCATGAGACGGAACTCCATATATAATATGACCATGACAAGTCGGCTGGAAGTCAGGAGGTGACCGGTGGCGTCATCATCTAATCGGGAGAAAATCAGGACAGCGGTCACGTGGCCCGCGGTCGTTTGGATCATAACGATTGTACTATTCCGAATAGCCGCTCTCGTATACCCAGTTGCCGGTGAGGAGCTCTCAGCCAATATCTACTCAATCGCAACGACTCTTGGCTTGGTGCTTGCTGTATGGGCGGGCTTCGGAGTGAAGATGGCTAAGGGGTCGGTTCAAGAAGCAATTCTTGCGGGCATAGTTGTCGGCCTTGCGTTCGCGGTTCCTAGTGTCATCATCTTTGGCCTAAGTTTCGTTGGAGCCGCAATAAACGTAACAATCTTCTCGCTCGCAGCTGCATGGGCAGCCTGGGGACTAAAGTGAGTTAAACCCTAGGCCCAACCTCCCCACTCTTCTCAGTCTTCACCCAAGATACTCGTAGAGAACAGGCTGTGCAATCAGGGGACCGTGAAAGTGTCACCAGTGCCACGATCTGTGTTTCCTTGGGCCGCTAACTGTTTTTCGTTTAAGAGTACATGTCCGAGAAGTAGAATGTGCCACAAGAGCTGAAGATAGCCCATTGCAAGAGAGTGGGAGGAGTGGGCGTGATTGAGCAGGCTAATTGTTCGACGAGGGAACGTCAACCAGGCCGCTGAGCTAGAAGCGCTTGAGACCTGCCAACATAGCAGGGTACACGAGATAGGGCAAGACTTTGACAAGGATGGAATGCTCCTAAGACTCATTCGATGCCAAAAATGTGGGCTCCTGATGCGTCAGTACCTACCAACCGTATGAGACAATAGAAGCCGCGAATCTGCGCAAACCGAGTAGGTTTGAGTTTCTCAGCGGTGAGAGACGACTGTTCAATGAAGTTAGTGAATGACAGATCGTCGAGATCGAATTTTCCATAGGTCCGGCAGAATTCTCTTCCCGATTATGTATTGTCTTGCGAAATCAAGCCGGCGAGAATGTAAAAAATCTCTGCCACATCAGCAGTCTCCTTTTGTTCATCGATCAACATGCTGGTGGCGGTTGTGTTGGGATTGAATGCTGAACGCTAACGTAAAATTGGACATACCCTTATCCGCACGAGGAAGATTGGAATTTGTCTACAAGCACGCCTAAGCATTCATCTTCAAGATCCCGCTACATTGGCCTTGTAGCTACAGTTGTTCTTCTCTTCTCCATTATTGTTCCACCCTTCGTAGGACCCACACAACTGCTTGTGGCAACTAGGACGCCCCTCTCGCGGTTGATAGTCGCCCTAAACTCGTCTTACTTTCCAGATTTGATTACGGTTCTAAGCCTGATTGGGGTGCTCTTACTCGTCGTCGGATTATTGATCGGCTTGGTGTTCTTCGGTTTCCGCTATCGGCCGAGGAGGGCTCGTGTTGGGATTGCTCTCTCCGCTGTTGGCTTACTGATAATCACGGCCACTTTTTTTGATTATAGTGCCGACGCGCTCTCAAGAATCTTCAAGGTGGTTCAAGTTGGAGTGTGGCCTAGTCTGGAGTTTTTTGGAACGGGATATTTGCTCGCGTGGATCGCGATTATTGTAGGTCTGATCGTTACGCGGCGGCTTGCGGCCGAAAGCAGGTCGTCACGACCCGCTTCTGTGGTGCGCGCCCAACAATCACAGGTCCTAGAATACGTGCTACCAACGGGCTACAAAGGCCTTGATGAATTGCTCTATGGAGGTTTGCCTGTTGGATCGAGCATAGTTCTGACTGGTCCGCCGTGCGATGAAAAGAACATGATCCTCAGACGCTTCATCGAAACTAGCCTTCTGTCTAATCGCTCGTGCATTTTCATTTCCACTTCACTGGACCGCGTCCAACACCTGCTTTCTAGGTACGATAGATCCCTGCATGTGATACTGTGTAATCCACAGGCAGAAACAACCGCGGCTGCGTTTCCTCATGTCTCCAAGCTCAAAACCCTTGACAGCCTCACTCAGTTGAATCTGGAATATGACAACGCTGTAAAGATGAGCGCTGGCAAACCGGCGGTCCTCTGCTTGGAGGTATTGGATGATGTGCTTTTGGAACATCATTTCTCAACAAGGAGATGGCTCATGGACATTCTGGGGAGAAGCAAGGCAAATCAGATCACTTGCCTGGCAGCACTTAACCCAGCAATGCATCCAGCGGGCGAGTCTCAAGCCGTTCTTGAGACATTTGACGGTCACCTCGACTTATATGAGGCTGAAATCCAGGTGCGGCCGAAACTGATCCGGGTAAGAAAACTGGGAGGACGCAGGTTCATAGACAACGAATTGCGTGTGGAAAAGGAGAACATCTGAGCGTCTGACTTCTCCCCGATGATCTCGCGCTCTAGGACCTCGGATAGGTGCGAGATATGTGCCGTCACATTCGACACTTCGCAGAATAAGCTCTGTTCCTACCGTCGTCGTTCGCCGTCAAAGTGCGTGTGCCTATAGTGGAGCGGGCGACTGAATTTGAACCGCCGTTCGTCGTCGTTCAAAATGTGTGTGTTAATAGTGGTCGCCAGTACTTAAGAACCAGTGACCCGCTGACCTGGACTTGAGAGCTGATGAGAGGTATATGCATGGAAGAGAAAAAAGACAGCATGACTGCGGCCAGGGCCTTTATGAGGAGTAGGATTATCCTCACCGCCGCCGAGTTGGATCTCTTTAGCATCATTCAGGACTCTCCAACGACCGCGGAAAAGATTGCCGATAGATTCGGCTTCAACCCCCGAGCGCTCGAACGTGTCCTCGACTGCCTTGTAACATTCGGCCTGCTCCAAAAGAACGGAGGGGCTTATTCGTTAACCCATGAAGGCGCTCCATGTTCGTCAAAACACTCGGCCTCCGAGCTTCCTATGCTGCTCCACATGAGCCATCTGTGGGACAGTTGGAGTGATTTAACCGAGGTCGTAAAAAACGGTCCGGGCTCCGAACGGAAACATCCAAAGCAAATGGACAGCAGGCGGGCTTTCATCGGGGCGATGCACGTCACCGGCAGGAGTCTGTCAGAGGAGATAGCCGGTTCTTTGGACTTGAGAGGCTACAGGAAGCTGCTCGATATTGGCGGAGGGTCGGGAACATACACCATCGCACTTCTAAACCACAATCCCCAGTTACAAGCGATTCTGTTTGACTTGAAAGAGGTTATTCCAATGGCGAGGGAGCGACTTTCTTCTGAAGGTTTACTCGACCGCGTCGAACTGATCATCGTGGATTTCTACTCGGACGATCTGCCCGGAGGATGCGATCTGGCACTGCTTTCTGCGATAATTCACCAGAACAGCCGCGAACAGAATCTGGAACTATTCGTAAAGGCCTGTCGATCCCTAGAGCCCGGCGGCATGCTCCTGATACGCGACCACATAATGGATGAACGACGAACCTACCCTCCGGCAGGGGCGTTGTTCGCCATAAATATGCTAGTCAATACCCAGGGAGGAGATACTTACACCTTTCACGAAGTAGCACAGGACCTCAAAGAAGCCGGTTTCACCGATGTCAGACTCCTTCGCTCCGGTGAGAGGATGGATTGCGTTGTGGGAGCAGTTAAGCCCAAATGAATCCGCAGAACAAACAGGCGAGAACAGCTCTGCATAGAGAACATCAGCGATTCAGCCAATTCCAAAACAACGAACCGCTATCTCAAACTTAACGCGAATTGCGCCATCAGTATTCCTTACGATGTCGAATCATTAGGAGCAAACGATGTCGTCGTTGGGACAGGTGTTGAGACGGTATCGAATCGCCAACTTTTATGGACTGCGCAGTACGGCTTGACGCTAGTGTCGCCTCTTTCTGTTTCGGGTGCTGGATCGTATGATGTCGGTTCGACTGCATACTTTTCCATAAATAACTATTGATGTTCAGCCAATCGGACGCAAGGCTGAAGTTTAACAATTGATGATTAGCCGCTCAAAGGAAAAATCGGCGGGTGGAGCATGCAGTACAAATGGACCGTTCTAATGAACACTACGATGGGTGTCGTTCTTGCATCCGCCGACATTAACATCTTAATCATCGCACTACCTGCAATCTTTCGCGGGATCAATGTCGACCCGATGGCGCCGAGTGCCTTTGAGTATCTACTTTGGATAATTTTTGGGTACGATGTTGTTACGGCAACGTTGCTCGTCACGTTTGGTCGCATCTCCGACATACTTGGCCGAGTTCGAATGTACAATCTGGGCTTCGCGGTATACACTGTGGGCTCGATCATGCTGTACTTGGTTCCGGACACGGGGTTGAGGGGGGCGTCGGAAATTCTGATCTTCAGGCTTGTTCAAGGGGTTGGCGGCGCCCTAATATTCTCAAACAGCGCGGCCATCATTGTCGACGCGTTTCCGACATCCGAGCGCGGCAAGGCTCTCGGCGCCAACCAGGCAGCGATACTGGTAGGCAGCCTTCTGGGTTTAGTCTTGGGAGGAGTCTTGGCGGTTTATGATTGGCGTTTCGTGTTTCTGATCAGCGTGCCTTTCGGACTTTTTGGGACCGCATGGTCTTACTGGAAGCTGCGAGAACTCGCCGTGATAAGGAAGGGACAAAAGCTGGATGTGTTGGGTAACGTCACGTTTGCTCTTGGGCTGACAATCTTCCTAGTCGGAATGACATACAGCCTCATTCCCTTCGGGAGCTCAGCGATGGGATGGGGAAACCCGTTGGTTATTGGCTGTCTAGCCGTAGGGCTTGGATTACTCATTGCATTTCCGATCATCGAAGCACGCACGAAAGATCCAATGTTCAGCATGGACCTATTCAAGAACCGAGGGTTCTCAGCGGGAAATCTCGCCGCTTTCGTCGCGGCTCTTTCACGTGGTGGCGTCATGCTGATGCTGGTGATCCTACTCCAAGCGATTTGGCTTCCACTCCACGGTTTCAGCTATCACGATACTCCGTTCTGGGCGGGCATCTACATAATTCCCATGAGCTTGGGCTTCGTTTCGGCCGGCCCCGTTAGTGGGTGGCTTTCGGACAAGAAAGGCTCACGGGGCCTGGCGACGGGCGGCATGTGCCTGCTATGCGTAATCTTCCTCATACTATCTACCCTACCCTACGACTTCCAGTACCCGGAGTTCGCGATCTCACTCTTCTTGATGGGCATAGGCTTCGGAATGTTCTCTTCGCCCAATGTGTCCTCCATAATGGGCACGGTTCCACCTGAACGACGAAGCACCGCCACAGGCATGCTCCTTACCCTACAAAACACTGGTAGCACGGTAGGGCTGACACTTCTCTTCACCGAAGTAATCGGTGTCCTCACCGGTAGCCTACCAAACGCCTTGACGTCAGCGATGACCAACGCTGGCGCGCCTCACATCGCATCCTCCCTGTCGCAAATTCCTCCAACATTGGCATTATTCGCGGCTTTTCTTGGATACAATCCAATGGTGACGATGATCTCGGAACTACCGAAAGCCGTGAGCGGACAAATAAGCCCACAGACCTTCTCAACCATCACCTCAACCACTTGGTTCCCTAGAACCATCGCCCCTCCATTCATGGATGCGATTCATCTCGCATTCTACTTCAACGCCGGCCTTGCCGTAGTTGCCGCCTTAGCCTCCCTCATGAGAGGCAAGAAACAGCAGTACGAATACCAACCCACAAAACGCGAAATAACGGTACCGATTCCAAACCAGAGAATTACAAGAGCTAAACCTCCCCGTCCGCGAAATTCTAGGGCAGCACGTGGCTCGAACCAACTCAGAAAGGCGCGGAATCATTCCACTCCTCACACGAAAAAAATTGCTTCAACCGAAGCTCATCGAAAAGCAAACCAGCGTATCATTCATCATTTAACGGAGGATTAACGATTATCTACCCCGCAAACAGGTAATCTGCCATGGTCCTCGTAGCGAAAGATATCCTAGAGAAAGATTTCCTCTCAATGCCTGAGGACACCACCCTCTATCAGGCAACCCAACAGATGAAAACTAGTCGGCACGGCTTCGTGATCGTCACGAACAATGAAGGAAAACCAGTAGGCATAGTCACCGAATGGGACATCGTTTCGAAAGTTGTGGCGGAGGGAAAAGACCCGAAGAAGGTTAGACTCGAAGAACTGATGACAAGGGATCTCATCACGGTCGACCCTGAAGATGGAATAGATGATCTCTCGCAGTTCATGGCAACAAAAGGAATAAGGAGAGTACTTGTGGTCGCCGACGGAACCGTGTTGGGCATCATAACCTCTCGAACCGTACTCGCAAGGTTGAAGGATTATGTTAACAAAGTCTCAACCCAAATCGCAAGGCTCAACCTAGTCAAATAGAGACGGACAAACATCCCAGGACGCGTTCGAATCTGTGTTCGCTAGCCGTGCGACTATTTTTGAATCGTGGTACGTCGTTAGAAATGTGTGGATCTGATGGTGCGGCCGCCGGGATTTGAACCCGGGCATCTTCTCGCCCTTTTCTATACGGGCGATCAGAAGCGTGGCAGGCTTACGCCAGCAGATATTCCCTGCTGTTCCCGTCCTAGACCAGGTTGTCCAAACCGAATTGTTGTCGGCTTTCTAGACTACGGCCGCAACCAAATCAAAACTAGCAATAGGAACTACATAAAGTGCTTTCTGAGGCCCACTACCTTGAGGTTCGAAACTTCCGTGACTATCTCTTAGGTTGTTATCGTTCTTTTGGTTTCGGTATTTGGGCTATGGTTGGTGCAGGCTGCTCTTCGATGAAGAAGCGTTTCCTTGCCCAGAGCGCCACGTTAACCAAACCTATGAGTACGGGTACTTCGAAGAGCGGTCCAATCACTGCGGCGAATGCTTCCCCGGAATTGATGCCAAAAACGCCGACTGCAACTGCTATGGCGAGTTCAAAGTTGTTACTGGCTGCGGTGAAAGAGAGGGTCGCGGTTTCTGGGTAATTGAATTTCCAAGCCTTAGATATAATGAAGGACATTGTGAACATTATGAGGAAATAACTTACGAGAGGTATTGCGATTCTCACAACATCCCATGGTAAGGCTAGGATGTATCCTCCTTTCAGAGAAAACATGACAACGATTGTGAAGAGTAAACCGACCAAGGCGGTTGGGCTCAACTTTTCAACAAATGTTCCATCGTACCAATCCTTCCCTTTCTTCCGCACTAGTACGAATCTAGTTGCGATTCCGGCAATGAATGGAATGCCGAGATAGATGAAAACGGTTCGTGCAATGTCCCAAACGGAAATTACCACCGTTACTCCGGAACCATGGGATATCCATGAGGATAGGACTGTGATGAAGAACCATGCATAGACGGAATAAAGTGCGACTTGAAAGATTGAGTTGAGAGCTACGAGAACGGCTGCATACTCATTGTCACCCTCCGCGAGCATATTCCATACTAGAACCATAGCGATACACCTCGCCAGCCCTACGATGATGATTCCGATTCGGTATTCGGGCATGTCGGGCAAGAACAGCCATGCCAGACCGAACATCAGGAACGGTCCAACTAACCAGTTCTGGAACAGAGAGACCCCGAACATTTTCCAGGCCTTTCTCACCTTCGAGAGCTCATCATACTTCACCCGAGCTAAAGGTGGGTACATCATCCACAGTAGGCCGACTGCGATTGGAAGCGAAATCGTGCCAACACTTAACGTGTTGAGAATTTTCGGAAGTTGTGGAAAGAGGCTCCCCGCACCCACTCCGATAGCCATCGCTAGGAAAATCCACAAGGTAAGGAAACGGTCTAAAAGCGAAAGCCGTTGCTTCATTTCGGGTTGCCCCGTTTATCGTTCCGTGCGGGAGTAGTCTAGTGCGGCCGGTTAGCTAGGCTTAGTAGCTTTCCATGCCACGCTCTTCACTTGGAACCCTTTCGAAGTCACTTCCTCGTTGATAGGGTGCGATTCATCAGACCCTTCGATGTCTGTGAAGCCTGACTTCTCAAGCATACTTCTATACTCGCTGAAGGTGACGGCGCCGACAATGCAATCCGCCCACTCCTCAGCTTTAACCTCCTTTCGACCTTCTCGAGTTGCAACCATATCCGAAACCGATATTCTTCCCCCGGGTTTGAGGACACGGTAAATCTCACCGAATGCCAACTGCTTATCGGGGACCAAGTTCAGCACGCAGTTGCTTATGACGAGATCTACCGAATTGCCTTCGATTGGCATGTGCTCGATCTCGCCCAATCGAAACTCAACGTTCTGGTAAGCATACTTCTTGGCGGTCTCACGTGCTCTGAAAATCATTTCTGGGGTCGCGTCAAGGCCGATTACCTTTCCCGTCATTCCGACAAGTTTCGAAGCACGAAACACGTCAATGCCTCCCCCGCTACCCAAATCCAAAACTGTCTCGCCCTCGCGAACCTTTACGTGCGTTAGGGGGCTCCCACAGCTAGCAACAACGTCAACCGCCTCTTTGGGTAGGTCACTTTCAGTTGACGGTGAACTGCAACAGGTCCCACTGCCGTCTCCGCAACATGATTCATTTAGAACCGCTAATTGACCGTACCGTTGCCTAACCGCATTCTTGATTTGTTCCTCGTTTAGTTTCATGCTTCTTCAGCTCGTAGAATACGAAGTAACGTATTTAAGAATGTTAATATAATCTTTACTCTCGATCAACTTGAGTTCTGTCATCGCCCAAGCTCGAGTGAAACGCCTCGTCACACTAGGGTTGGTAGATTCTACCTGTACCCCAACTGAACGCATCAACGAACTGAAGGCGAAACTTGACTTTGATGATCGCAAATTCCGAGAGAACGAGACATTCTTCTCATCGCTAGGTGACGTGACTAGGTTGAAAATGCTGAAACTCATCGGCGATGAGGAACTGTGTTCATGTGAAGTTATGGCGGCACTTGACTTAACCCAACCGACCACTTCGCACCATCTCGGGATATTGGAGAGAGCGGGAGTTCTAAGTTCTAGGCGCGACGGGAAATGGGTCTTCTACCGAATATCCACCTCAAAAATCAGGATATGGCTCGCTAAGGCGTTCAATATGACAGGGGACCTAACTTGACGAAACGTGTTCTCTTCGTCTGCGTCGAGAATGCTGGTCGAAGCCAGATGGCTGAAAGCTTCGCAAGAGCCTACGGGTTAGATGCGACGAGCGCCGGTACTGTGCCCGCAGAGAAAGTGAATCCACTGGTAGTTCAAGCGATGAACGAGAGGGGCATACCTATCCTAGGAAAACCGAAGGTTCTAACCGAACAAATGATTACCGATGCTGATCTGGTTGTGACGATGGGGTGTTCTGTGCAAGAGGTCTGTCCAGCACCTTTAGTTCGGCAAAAGCAGAAGAAGCTTGTCGATTGGCAAATCGAAGACCCGAAAGGGAAGAGAATCGACGAGGTTAGAAAGATCTCGTCAGGAATCGAAAGTAAAGTCGTGGAACTGTTGAAGCGCTAAACAGGCCACTATCATGATAGGAAAACATGTGTCACACCTTCCAGTTATAGTGGGGCAGTTAAGAAATATCACGAGACGCTTACTCAATTCTGGCTGCGGCTCGCATTCCACGCAGTCGAAACCAAACCCGACATATCCGACTTCGTGGATTTTCTAAATTACTTCCCATTTCTTCTTAACAAAGACCTTCCGATACAACATTGGCGGTTCGATACCTTGCAAAGTGAAAATTCTCGCCAAGGTTGGGTTGGGCCTGATCTGGTTCCACTACCTGCGATCCGTGCCCATTGTGACTAGACTCTCATTGAGAGAGAACCGACAAGCCGGGCAAGTGCGCGAACTAACCGAGTGTGATAGTAATATTCGAAGGAGTCCGAGGGGTCTAATAGTATTACTTCAACACCCTGAAATATGGTACAGGCATAGTTCGAATATTTTAGTTCTGAAATTCGAAACTCTGGTGTCTCTTAATGATAGAATCAGTAGCGAAGCGACTCCAACATGAAACGGAATCAAATCAGCGAACCAACGACGTGGATTCGTATGTCCTGCCATTCGAACGGATTGGCATGCGCGACTTACCGAGTGTTGGTGGAAAAAACGCCTCCCTAGGCGAACTGACTAGTATGGGCATTCCAGTTCCGCCTGGATTCGCACTGAGCGTCGCGTTCTACAGGAAATTTATCGAAGTAAACGGACTTAAGGAATACATTAGCGACCAGTTGACCAACTTAGACATTGGCGATATCGAGCAGCTGCAAGAGGTCGGCGCAAAGATTCGTTCCAAAATATTGCATTCTGAGTTCCCACCCAAGTTAAGAGACGCCGTCACCACCGGGTACGCAATACTTGGAGATGGAGAGGAAGTTCAGGTTGCAATAAGAAGCAGTGCAACCGCTGAGGATCTCGCCGATGCCTCATTCGCTGGCCAGCAAGATACTTACCTGAATGTTGTCGGGGAGGATAAGGTTCTAGATTGCACAAGGCTTTGCATTGCATCACTATTTTCGGACCGTGTCATTAGCTACAGGGCGAAGAGAGGATTCGATCACATGGACGTTGGGTTAAGCGTGGGAATCCAACGAATGGTGGAAAGTGACTCATCTGGTGTGATATTCACCATCGACCCAGACTCCGGAAACGACAACGTCATGGCCATAGACTCCAGTTGGGGCTTAGGTGAGGCAGTTGTGGGCGGGAAGGTGGTCCCGGACAAGTTCTTCGTTTGCAAGAGAAACGGCGCTATAGTCGGGAGAAGGCTTGGACGGAAGGAAGTATACGCAAAATACGGCGGCAACGGAACCACGTTCGTTAACACGCCAACAGATCGACGTGCAAAATTCTCGTTGACAGAGGGCCAAATCAATGAACTTGTTGAGTTTGCAAGAAAGATAGAGGGCCATTACAAGAAACCCATGGACATCGAATGGGCCCTGGAGGGCAGAAACGTATACATTCTTCAAGCTAGGCCAGAAACCGTTCAATCATCAAAGGGAACACTAGAAGAGGTTTACCACCTCAAAGGCGATGGAAAGCTTTTGGTGGAAGGAATTGCGGTTGGAGGAAAAATAGGGCAAGGCAAACCCAACGTAATGGCTAGCGCAAATGAAATGAAAAATTTCGAGAGAGGACAGATCCTTGTCACGAAGGAGACGACGCCCGCATGGGAACCGGTCATGGAGAAATCTGCCGCCATCGTTACTGAACAAGGAGGGACAACCTCTCACGCGGCCATCGTCTCACGGGAGCTAGGAAAACCATGCGTCGTGGGAGCGAGAAGAGTGACGCAACTCCTAAGCAACCACAAAGACGCTATTACAGTAGATTGCAGCACGGGAATTGGAAGGATCTACGAAGGTCTCGTCCCCTTCGAAGTTGAAACTTTCGATCTCACCACGGTCCCCCCAACCAAGACCAAGATAATGATGAACATGGCCGTACCCGAGGGCGCGTTAGTCCACGCAAAGAAAGCTGACGGCGTCGGACTTCTAAGATTAGAATTTGTTTACGGAAACAATGTCGGCATCCACCCCGCCGCGCTGTTACAATACGAGACGCTTAGACACGACCCACAAGAAATCCTGCGTGCTCCTCCGAAAACGGAAGACGTTCAGTACTTGAAACGCACTATTGCAGAAATTGAATCTCGAACTCAAGGATATGACGACAAACCTGGATTCCTAGTTGAGAAACTGAGGGAGGGCATTGCGATCGTTGCAGCAGCTATGGACCCGAAATCCGTCATAGTCAGATTTTCAGACTTCAAATCTAACGAATACGAAGCTCTCGTTGGTGGAAAGATCTTCGAAAAGGAAGAAAACAACCCGATGCTTGGCTGGCGGGGCGCCTCACGTTATCCCCATACCGAATTTGCTGAGGCCTTCAAGCTGGAGTGTAGAGCGTTAAGGGAGGCCAGAGAACTTGGGTTTGACAACATCATACCAATGATACCGTTCGTGCGCACCGTGGAGGAAGCGAAGGCGGTGCTTGAACTGATGAAAGAGGAAGGGCTAGAGCGCGGCAAGAACGGCTTGCAAGTGTACATGATGGCCGAGATCCCTTCGAACGTCTTTCTAGCAGAAGAATTCGGGAAACTCTTCGATGGGTTCAGCATAGGCTCAAACGACTTGGCCTCGCTCGTTTTGGGAGTAGATAGGGACAATGCAAAACTGGCAAAGAGCGTATTCGACGAAAGAAACCCAGCCGTCAAAATGGCCATGGAACACCTGATCAAGACAGCCCATAAGTTGGGAATCAAGATTGGTATATGCGGGCAGGCGCCAAGCGACTATCCCGAGATCGTTGAATTCTTAGTAGAAAATGGCATCGACAGCATCTCACTAAACGCCGATGTCATCGGCAGGATGAAACAAGTCGTCGCGAAAGTTGAAGAGAAGTATATGTCGGCCTAACGAACTCGTATGTTCTACTAGGCCATACCCATCTTAGCCAATTTCTGGAAATCCGTCATACTCTGAACAAGATCTGTTTGGCTAACTATTCCAATTATCTTGTCATGTTCAGTGACGACCAGTCGTTTTACCTGCTTTTCCACCATCCTGCGAGCCGCGTCAATAAGCGGAGCCGAAGCGTCAATCGTAACTAAGGGCGCAGTCATCATCTCTGCAACGGTGACTTTTGATGGATCGGCCGCGCCGGCCACTATTTTATCAACCAAGTCCCTTTCGGTAACTATTCCGAAAGGTAAACCGTCCCTATTGGCGATCAGTGAACCTATCCGCTTTCCCACCATTAATCTCGCGGCGTCGCGTGCCTTGGCTTTGGAATCTATCGAAATAATCGTTCGCATGATCTGGCGTACGGTAGGTTCGGATGTCAACTTCGTGCCCTTACGATTAACTGGCTGAATCCAATTAAAGCATTCTTGTGGTACTCACAAGTAGGCGGCGGAAGGCCTTTTCCGAAGTCAGCAACCCGTCAAAATGCCCAAGATAGTTGATCTAGAATAAGGTTGGAGAGTTCTGTTAGGCTTGTGGTCCGCCGGGAGGTTTAGCGGTTGCCGATTTCTGCTTCCTCCGCCTCACCAGAATTATCAGGAAGAACAACAAGGCCAACGCGACGACCAGCCCAAGAGTATCGACGACTCCGAGGTTGGAAAAGGTTGAGGAAATTGTGCTGCTCTGAATTAGTTCAGTTGATGTCGTCGGCGTTGCTGGTGGTTTAACTACTTGAACCTGTATGAGCTGGCTAACGTTCGCTGTGACGTTTTGGCCAGTAAAGACCCAAGCGTGTATTTGCAGTTTCCAGTTGCCAACTTCCGATGGTGCCTTGACGGTATTGAAGACTGTAACGTTTACAGTCTTGGTGTAGGGTGGGTTGCTAACCTGAATAACGCCTATTCCAGTACTATTCGAGGTGATGATCTCGCTCGTCTCGTTTGATATGACGTCAACTCTAGCAACGACATACTTGTTGACAGGACTGCAGGTTATCGTGAGGTGCGTCGAGATCGGAAGGGTTTGATTCACTTGCACAGTTACAGGATCATCAATTTCCGTAATCTGAACTTGACAAACCGGAGCGGCGCTAGCGTACCAAGTCCACACTTGCCCGGCCGCGCCGAAGGCTACTAAAGCAAGCAATAGAAAAACCGAAAGCCGTCTTGCCCGCAGCTTGGACATTTGCATACGCCAAACTGTACAAGATAATTCGGACTATGTGAATATGTGTCTTTTCAAGCTCCACAGAACCCGCCGACTTGATTGAATCATCGGGTCCAACTATCAAATCGTGGGTCTTGGTGCCGAGGGCGGGATTTGAATCCGCGACTGGGCCCAACCATCAAATGGTGTGGTCAACCCGGTCTTCAGCTTCACCCTTGTTCGAAGTCGGGTGCTCTCCCAGGCTGAGCTACCTCGGCGTTTCCTCAGCAAAGCGCGTTGTGCTGGTCAGCGTGAATTAAGTCTTTTTCCTTCAGAACATTTGCTTGGACATCTACTGTCGGAAACCGTTCAGCGGATTTTAGATCTACTGCAGGGCAGCTACCGATTGGAGTTTGATAGACATCATCGTAGTTGCGCGGTTAGTAGTTCCATGGAGAGAACCTTGGTGGCCATGTATCTCGATGCTAATCTCGTCGTTATATTTGCTTTCGTACTAAGGCTTATAAGGGCGTGTGTCTACTCTGTCGAGACGTATATCGACATAGGAGACGCGTATAATGGAACGAATGAAATCATTGACCTTGAGAACAGCTAAACAACAATTATTCACCGTGGCCGCGCTGGGAGTAGAAACGGCGTTAACCTATGGAGCCATGCCTGTATTTGTTAGGGCACTCTCCCCAGACGTTTACACCACGATCGTCTTTGTCATAGGCGGCGGCGTCGGATTCATTGCAACACACCTCACCAAAGTCCTAGTGAAACCACAAAGCGTTTCCTATCTGAACTCAATCAAGGAGGAGAAGGTTCGTGGCGCCATATACCTAAGCATCCTTACCGTAATAGCCACAGTAGCCATGTTCCTCCACCTATGATGAGTTATGTTTGCCGGCCGGGTTCATCCATCCATACGGCCCCTCCTACTCTAGCCACATTTGTACATCGTCCCGACTATATCCGGGCCGATGACTCCGCTATGTGGGGTGTCTTACTCTGCCTGACAGCCCCTTCTTCTTCAGATCAAACTCAGTGAGCTTAGTCACGTGAGTGCTCAGGGATGGAAGTATGGCCGCAACCCGATCCCTAGAGGGGAGGTAGGCAACCTTCAGAGATCAAAAAATTTCGAGAGCCTGAACCCCGAAAGCATTACATTTCCGTTGGGGACGGCTGTATGCAACTCTCATCATTGACCAGGCGTTACAGCATGGACCAACAGGACTTGCAGAAATGTCCACAATGTGGTACCCGCATCCGACAAAAGCAGGCGTTTTGCGGAGGATGCGGCCAGCGCCTCAGCCTGTGTCCGAGTTGTAGCGCAATAAACCTAGCCTGGTCAGACTACTGCCACAATTGCGGCAAGCCCCTCAAACCCCCAGAACTATCTCAGGAGGCTGCGTCCTATGTACCGCTATCCCCTACCGAAGGCGTTCAGAGCAGGCAATCCACGCAACCCGCCAAACCTGTTCCTATAATAGACGTCCGCACTGTCGAGACGACAAAATCGTCAGACATGGATAGCCGCGTACTGAAGTATCTGGAGAATCACCACGGTGGAATATCGATACGGCGAAGCTCACTTGAGCTCAGCATAACGGCCGATCAGCTTGTCGAGTCACTGACCCGCTTACAGAAGAGTGGGCTCATTCAGAAAGACGAAACAACCTTCGTCGAACGTATGAGGAATTGCCACAACTGCGAAAAGACGATCGGTGCTGATGAAACTTACTGTCGATATTGCGGTGCCAAGCAGGTTTTCGTTGAGGAGAAAGAGCCGCGGGCGATTCTTGATCCGCGCACGATGAAGGTGGCGTTGATGATGCTAAGCAGAGTCGTCGAAGCGAAAGACCATCCTGAATACTCAACGGTGGACGAGTTGACGACTACCATTGGTGCTGTTGCGCTTGGAGGTGAGAAACCACAGGACGCGCAGGAGCTCTCATTCCAAGACCAGCTCAGACTCCTCACGCTCGTCTTCGAGTATTCCCGCGACAAAATCATCTACAAAGGAGAGTCATTTGGTGAATATGTCAGATGGCCATGGGAAACCATGAAGACCGGTGGCGACTGCGACTGTAAAGTGGTTCTCTTGGCCTCCATGTTAGCTAGCTTAGCGTTTCGAAGAATGCACATACTCATCCTCCCACCTGGTACATACGTTGATGCAAACACACACGATAAGCGGAAGCTTCCAGGTCACGCCTTACTTGAGGTTGAGCTGGCCGACGGAAAGAAGACGATTCCCTTGATTTTGGATCCCTCTTGCATAGACTGCGACGTGGACGAAATCTCACAATCAATCAAACCATTTCTCGCCAGCTTCTATCGCATCCCAATCGTTCCATGAACACGGAATTAGTCCTCTCGTGCAATTAGACAAAACATTGGCTCTTTGTCTCTACCTGAAGTGGCTGGCGAAAGGCACGGCATGCAAAATAACTCCGCTCTTCAACTAACTTGGATCAGGTTACTTCGAGAGTCCAGCGAAAATCGAAGGCTCACTATGCAACTTAGCCCCGTGGCCCTCGTTCATTTTTTTCTGAGTCGTGACGCTATTTCAGGCGGTAAGGATTCCCAGTCGATTTGCCATATGTACCGCGCCGTCTCCCTTGTGTCTTCGTTGAAATCGCGTTTAACGATGCCTTCCTCTTCCATTCGGTTCAGGTATTCGCTGATTACGCTCCTGCTTATACCTAAGTGGTCCGCGAGTTTTTCCGTTCCGGCCTTTCCGCCCAGCTCAGTCATGCCTAGTAAGGTTCTGTACCATGCAATGCGGATTTTGGGTTGTTTACTTTGGGCGATCGCTTGTTCTAGTTTGCCGATCCGTTGATCGATCTTTGTGAACCTTGTTTCGAGCCATTTCTTTAGCTCGTCGTCAGCTACCATTAATCCTGACCTCCTTCGAGAAGATGGTCTTCTAGATCTCCGACGCGTTCGTCTATTTGCGCCATTCTTTTTCTCAGCCAGTTTGCTAGGTCTCGGCTCATTGATCGTCGTAACTGTTATGTCTAGGCGTGTTTAAAAATGTATCGTCATTTCCGGAAGTCATATAAGCCAACGTGTATAATAGTGTAGATATACGTATCGACAGGTGCCTGAAACAAATGAACCCCGTTATCATCGTGTTTGTCATAGCGACAGGCTACGTCGCTGTAAACGTTGTTTTACCCATAATCTTCTGGTTCACACAAACCTCTGCCTCGAGCTATGCTCCGTTACGCCCAGTCGAATCACAAAATGATTCTCGCGTCCAAATCAATAGGAGGATAGAATTAGCTTCCTAAGCTCTGCTAATGAAACTGGCTTCCCACCTGTTTGAGTAAATTTACTCTTGCCGTAGTGAGTGGCCGCACTTACCGCAGAAAGACCGGGCGAACGGTGGGTTTCGATAACCGCATTCACTGCAAACTAATCCTCTAGGACGGGCTGAAAACAGTCTTGGAACGATAAAGCTTGCAACCGCACCAAGAAGCAAGACCAGAGCCAAGGATACTCCCCAAATGTTCCCAAGTAGTGAGGTTGTCTGGGTCGAAACTGTGGTCACTGAATACGTGATAGTTTGCGTAACAGTACCGCTGATGGTCGTCGTGTAGCTCGATGTGACGGAGGTGACTGAAGTCTGGCCTACAGTTTGAGTCTCTTGAACAGTCTTATTCACAACCTCTGTCGACGTCGTATAGACCATAGCTGGCATCGTCATGGTCGTCAGAATCGTGTTTGTCGAGAAGACTGTGGTGGGCTGTGTCATGCTAGAAATGGAGGTTAATTGAGCCATCGAGATCGTAAGTGGGGAATATGTTAGTACAATGGATAGGAACAGGATGAATATTATCGTCCTCATGCGAACTGATGATAGTCTACGCATCTAGTTCAGGGCCTCTTCAGCAGTTCTCCGCAGCTCACACAATACTTTCCAGGAGTGGAATTCTTGAAACCGCAGTTTGCACACGTAACAACTCCGCGCCGCGGAGACTGTTTGATTACATTGATTCCGATAATTAATGATGAGATGAGAATTATTGCAGCGAGCCCGAGCTCAAGTAGTGGATCGGGTACGCTCATGATAGTCGAAGCAGTAGTTGTTGTGAGTGTCAGGAATTGCGTCGTCGCGTAGTTCTGTGTCTGAGTGTTTGTTGCGCTACCTGTAGAATAGAGCACGGTTGTTATTTGCGTTCCACTTAGTTGGGTGGTGGATTGCGTAGTTATCGTGATTGTTGATGTACCAGTACTTTCGACTGAGGATATGCTAGTTACGGAGGTTGTTGCCGAGTAAGTACTGGTGACGGTTGTTTTTGTGGTAATCGTGGTTTCCGCGAATGTTACTTGGAAAGATGCCGGGTAACTGGGCATTGTGAAAGTGCAGGTGTATCCAATTTGAGGGGTACAGGAGATTCCTGGTGTCAGCCGGTAACCTGAGATTACCCATCCTGGGGCTGGGGTAGCTGTGATTGAGATAGTCGAACCAACAGCCACTTGACATCCAGATGGACAATAGGGAGAGATGGTCCCCTGTCCAGTGTATGTTGTAGTTAGAGACTGATATTGAAGGTAATTCGCGTTGGCAGAAACTGGGTTGTTTGGCATCGTGAATATGCAGGGGTTGGAATTGAGTCCGCCTAAACAGTTGGCCCCTGTCATATTCCAGCTATAGAACGTCCAGCCAGCGGCTGGAGTTGCGGTAACATCCACAGTCTGTCCAACCGATTCCGGGCAGCCCGATGGGCATGAGGGGGAAACGGAGCCTTGTCCAGAAAATGTTGTAGTGAGAAGCGGGGACGCCTGGAGAATAGTAAGTGCTACTTTATCGGATTGTTGGTCGTTTGTAAGATCCTCAAGGTAGAACTGTTGTTGGCCGGTCGGTATCTTCGAGGTTACCTGCATTGAACCTGAAACGTCTCCTTGAGCGTTGGCCGCCGTTTGGTTCTGGCATATGGATGTGGCGTCGTTGTCAGTTGTCAGGCATGATGCTGCTGCGTCGCCCGTGTAGAATCCTGACCCTCTGAACTGGATCGATTCTCCTTGGGAGTAAGACGTTTCGTCTGTCCAGTCAACGTGCGGTTTCGGGCACGACCCTTGTGGGCAACTAATTATCACCGAAAGGGGGGGCGCTTGACGCGTCAGTCCCGGGGCAGTGCCCGTAACGGTAATCGTATAGGTCTTGCCTGGAGGAGCAGCCATGGCGTTGACGATAAGAGTAGTCACGAAGGGTGGACTCCCTGAGGGTTGAGCGAAAGATCCGGAGACATCACCATCCTGGGGTGCAACTCCCGCTGCCAATGTTACGTTCTGAGGCGTTCCAGAAACTAACGAAATCGTTACCTGAACGTATCCTTCATGGTTCGGCGCCACCGAAAGAGAGTACCCATTGAGAGTCAGGCTGAAATTGAAAGCCGCTTGAGCCTCGGCCGATTCGAAAACGTTGAGCGCGGCCGTTACGAGGTTGAGCATGAGGAAAGCCATCAATAAAATTCGGGTCGCGCGATTGATCAATGACATTTTCCACGGACGATGGATACATGTGATAGATAGCTCTTTGTCGCGTGGTCCATACGCTTATACCCCGCCGCCAAAGTTCGCGGCTTTCGGTAGATGGATTTTCCAGTGAAGTTTTTCGCCTGCCTCGAAAACATATCTCTCTTTTTGTCGGTCGTCGTTCCGGTTTTGGACTTGCACGAAGGTTTTTAGCCGTACGTGGAAAGTTCTCGGATTAGTGGGCCGGTAGATCAGCCTGGTATGAGCATCGTAGACTAAGAAACGATGCGATCACATCGTCCGCTTGGCATGCGGGAGGTCGCGGGTTCAAATCCCGCCCGGTCCACCAACATTAAGATAGGCTGGCAAATAATTCGCCGAAACCTAGCTGATTAGATGACCCGTTAAGCGCTTAAATTCACGTCGGTTTAAGCGTTTGGCTCTGTGGTAACGGCATAAGTCTGCTTCTACTGAAGTCTTCACATCGAAGATTATGAGGCCAATGCTGTTTAGTCAAACTTGGTGCGCGGTGTAGTGCTCCCACGGAGCTGTTCTTGTATCCTCGATGGGTTCGTCAGAATCAGGCCAGTGCCATAAATGCAATCGCGATGTCAATCTTGGTCTCAGGTGCAAACTCGCTAGCATTTTGCAAATAACATCATAGGAGTAATATGGAGTAGATCGCCTATCGAGCCCATCAATGAGCACCATGTGCGCCTCATTTGTCTGATGACCTCCGAGGCAGCTTGCAAGCTTCCTCAAGTCCGCACGAATCCACGAATACGTACTGGATAGACCCCATCCGCTCCACAGAAGCTTAAGTTCTATCATGGCTTCATATTCTGGTTCCCTACTTGTCCCTCCCATGAACCATTTCTTGAAACGATAATGATCGATCATTACTATGTCAGCTCTTCTTCTGGCACCCCATCTTGCATACGCAGGTCTCTCAACAGTACCCTCGGCGTGGAACCACCACTCAGAGCCTATCCCATGGGACACGGCACGTTCCCGCAGGTGTCTGAACAGCTCCCACTGAACTTCTCTTTCGTTCCAGTAATAGGCACCTTCGTCACGAGATCCAAGCTTGGAGGATTTGCGGTAGGTTCTCAGGAACGCTTCAATACATGCATCGACCTCAAGCATTTTCTTACCGCGACGTGCCATCGAATACGTCCTCTTTAGCTAGGGTTGTGCCTTGGGTACGAAAATTTCCTCGCAAAGTAGTAATGTGTCATGTACGTCTCCTTCGACGTATTGCTTAAACAGTTTCGGATGATTCTTCCACAAATCATAGATCACATCCCATTTTGTAAGACCGTGCGCTTTCATTCTACTTGAAACAATATTTTTTGTGTTCCTAAACTTGAGGTGCCTGAACCCTGGATGAGCAATGGCAGTTTCCAGCTGAACGAACTTGGGACTTGACTTGTCAAACTTGGCGACCTCAAACCTGATAGGGTCCATCATGTCCAATACGTAGCTCCCTCCAAAGGCATCTCTTAGAGCCCAGTACCATGGTTCGTACTTTCTTTGCTTGAGCATGTTTTCTAGTCGATGCAACTTCACGCCAAGAATAAGCGAGTCAAAACGACGGATGTTGAATCCTATCAACATCAAGGGTTTGATTTGTTGGAATTCAGTTCCCAGTTCGCTAAATGTTCTGACTTCATCGGCGTTTGTCTCTTCGTTTAGAACGAAATTTTTGATTTCAATTCGTCCATCGGTTCGCCTTGCTATGGACAAGCTCAGAAGTGGCTTAGTAGGCTTATCTAGCATTGCCAGATCGCCTTCGATGTCGATGGAAACTGCTCGGTTCCACTGACCATTCTTCAGGAGCCAGTCGACAACGCATCTGCTCAAGTCTGTGTGGTTCACATTAGTTTGCCTTTACCTTGTCTTCGCTCATTGCATCTAGATACGATGGTGGTCGCGGTCTACGCAATCTTGGTGTAACTGTAGTGGTCTTTGATATTCTGGTGATGATACGATCCCTTTGAGCTTGCACTCATTAGTCCTTGATATTCTGTCTCTGGGACATCGTGGTATTCGTAAACGCCTCCATTTCTGAACTCAATGCGTAATGTTCGATTCGGTGGATCGTATCCAACGCTTGCAAGATTAGAGGATGTGACAGGTGTCATTTTCATTTCTCACCACCTCCAAGCGATTAGATTTGAGCTAGCTTTCCGTCATTTCGATTTTTCCGTCTATGGAAACTCTTGCAACCTTCCAGTTGTACTTCTTTTCCTCCACGGTCTTTTGTATTGAGTTGCGCAATCCGTTTAGTTGTTCATTGTTCACAGCTTTCGAAAGAAATACAATGTTCCGAAGGTCTTCCTTGCTTTCTAAGCCGTCGAATACTACGAAGTCCACAGGGTGAAGCAAGGCTTTGATGTCGTAAGGATTGTAATTCAACTTGGCGAACTGTGCGTCTACTGATTTTCTGATCATTACTGGAACCCTGCGCCTTGCTCTTTCATGGGCCTGATCTCTGAGCTTTTTCTCCTTCTCGTCGAAAAGCGCTTCCTTCTCTTCAGCAGAAGAGAGCTTTGTCTCAAAGGTGTCAAGCCATGTCTTCGGGGCTGTACCTCTATACTTGAGTTGTAGATCACTCAACCTGAGAAGCGCATTGCAATGAGGGCAGAGGCATAGTACTCTTCGGAAGGCTTGGAAGGTAGAGAGAATGTCGTTCATTCATACCACCTGAAAGTCCACCTTCCCATCAGAAACAGCCTCTTTGACGAGTCGCTGATGCTCGTTCAACCTACTGTTTCCCGTCTTGACTTCCATGAAAGTGATGGATTGAATGCTTGACGTGCTTAGACCGTTGAAGAGTATCATGTCAATCGGTTCGAACAGAGGCCGACAATCAGAAGCTGGCATGCCAAAACTCTGGAAAGCGGGCATCAATTTTTCAATGATTTTCCCAATACCGACTTCGATGGATTTCTTTTCCGCTCCCAGTCCAGCGGAAACCTTGCGCTTCTTCAACTCCTCAAGCTTCGCTTGAAGTTCTGAAAGCATTTCATTTCTTCGGAGTTCCGCAGGTTCTGGAAACTTACCCAGACCATCAAACAGAACAGCTTTCGATAACGGAAATTCTTCGCCACATTGCGTGCATTCTGCGGAAAGTCTTGATGCTTTCAACTGGTCGATGAACTTGAGAATATTCATATTTTACCAGTCTAAAGACTGGAAGATGATGAAGTTTTACTAAACACTTGCGTAGCCATCCTCGTTTTTTGAGAGGTGAAAAACCTGTTTTTCATTGGAATAGGGCATTCCTATTGTCGACTCAGAATGATTCCAAAGAGGGCATCTGTACGTTATTGTGAAATTGCCTGAACAGTTCTTTATGTTCCGTGTGTATGGGCATGAGTACTTTGGGTTTCACTTGTTCTACGAGTCGTCTAATGTCCGTGCCGCTGGCGTGACCTGAAGCGTGATAATGATACTTCTTCACGTGGAAATAGTCGAGCCAATTGTTTAGTCGCTGTTCGTCAGTCGCCTGCTCTTCATTGTGAGGCTCTGAGGCAGAGTGAATGTAGGCAACATTTGGCGATGGGTCAATGTCTACGAGTTCATTAATGTCGAAGAAGGTGAGATGAATTATGAGATGTTTCTCTTCTTTGTGGACCTGCTCAGCACGAATTGCATTTGAGGCCTCAAGATACGGTCGCTCCCACTTATCGTAGTCCCTATCGTTGTATGTGCCAGTGCTTTTGCGGTCAATGTAAATCATGATGTTCTTGTCTTGAGGTGAAGGGAGAGGGAACGGTATGTCAGCAACCTTGCTCAGTGCTTCTATCAAGTAGGCGTCTCTTTTGCTGATCACGAGCTTTCGATCGGTCTCCTTAGCAATCTCATAAAAAGTGGTCAACCTAGTCAAGTCGCGAAAGGCGAAGTCGGCTATGATCAGTCCCTTGGACTCCTTGGTTGTTTTGACCGCGTGTGTTCGAACATAATCCTCTGAAGCGTTTTCGGTTTCATCTATTCTAGTACCCTCGCAGAGCATGATGTTGGGTTCAGCTTTGGCGGCACTTTCAGCGAATTTCTCGCTCAGCTTTGCCAGTTTACCGTGGAAGCGTAGGTCTCCTGTGTAGACGATTGTACCACCGCTTGTTCTTAGTATGTAGGCTGTGGCTCCTAGAACAGAATGATCCACGGCACAAGGAGTTATCGAAATTTTACCAATCTTCATCTCCTTACCTGATTCGTGAAAGATGAATTGTCGGTCAACGGGTTCGTCCCGTGTGTTGTAGAGAGGTCGGCGTTTGAAATTGTAAATTTCAGTTTCGAGACTTCTTGTTCCAACTTCTAGAAGTGCTTTTGCGTATGCTTGCGTTGTCTTTGAGCATACGATTGGAATACGCTCATCCAGTAAGGAGATTAGAGCAGAATGGTCAAGGTGTATGTGGGACAGAATTACTGCGTTAAATGATGGTTTACTGTGCGGTTCTTTTCGCATTAATTTGAGAAGGTCACTCCGGTAGATGCCTGGAAGGTAGTGAACTAAATTCAAACGAAGAAGGTCTTTGAGTCCAGCTGATGCATATCTAGGTTTCAGATACTCTTCGAAGAACTTCTGATGTCTACTGAAACTCATTCCGTAATCCAAGAAAATTCTAGAAGAAGCATCTTCAACTAGGATTCTGTTTCCGCCAATTTCGTCAACGCCGCCATAGAACTTGATATTCATTGAGGTCACCCGATCTCACACAGAACGTGTAGCGTGTTGCCTTGAGTATTGTCTCTTCGAACTCAATATCTCTTTCTAGAGCGGGTAACGGATAGTAGACACATGGCAGCAACGATTCTAGGTGAGGCGTCATTCGACGTGAACCTTGTCTTAGACTGGCGATTCGGCCCTACACGCGAAACCTTACGCAGCGCACTCATAAACGCAGCCACCGAAAATGGCACAGTCAAAATTCCCGACCAATACCGCGACAAGTGGATGGGCGAAGTGGAACTCCGCGATAACCGATTCCACGTAACAATCGTTGGAATCATTTAACCGTGAGAACTTTTGGTATACGTGGTAATGGAAAAGACAACCTCGTTCACGGCGTATCGTCACCTAGACGGTTCTGGACTTAGGTCTTTGTGAGGGTGGCGTTTACTTGAGGAAGGAGTTTCCTCATCCAATGCCATGTGTGGACCCAATGTATTACTTCTCCATGTCCACCAACCTTTACTGTGGCGATAGTTACGAATCGTAAAGGCAACGATCTTGACTCTTGTTGAGATGTGGACGAACAATAAAGAAGGAATCAGAAACAAGACACTGGCTCAGATCCTAGCATTCGCCGGAGAAGGAAAACTGGCTGACGGCAATGATTGTTCTAGAGAATTTCGTGATCTTGTCAGTAGTCTGTCCCTAGATATTTTGAAGGGGTTTGCGAATCAAGCTCTCGCATCCAAAGAATCAGATTTCCCAGATCGAAGTTACGCGTTGCAAGACTTGGTCAATGAATTGGGAAAACGTCTAGGATTCTCCGTACAATATGGACTATATCGAGGACGCCAAGGCGAGTCTGGGCATGACGGTTTATGGATTGACCCCGATGACAAGCACCCGATAATCATCGAATCAAAATCGTCCACAAACTACCCTATCAAACTTGACACGCTTGCCCGCTTCAAAACGATCCTTCAGAAACAGGGTTCAATTGAGAGCAAATACTCTGCATTGATAGTCATCGGCGGCAATGAGGATACGGGAGATCTGGAGGCCCAAATCCGCGGATCTAGGCAAGCATGGGACACTAGAGTAATATCGCTTGGTGCTCTCTTCAGCCTAGCTTCCCTGAAGATCGAAACAGACGAACCTGACTCAGCTAGATTGATTCGTAACGTGCTTATTCCCAGAGAATACACCAAACTCGATGGGTTAGTCGAGATTGTTAGCTTCATAGCAGACGACGTATCGGAAGACGAGCTTGAACTGGAACCAACGAAACAGGTGAAAGAAGCGGAGGAGAGACCATATGTTTCCAAACTCAACTCAACTGAATTGCGCGATGATGCCAAAGCGATCCTCGCAAAGATGCTCGACCACAGCCTGAAGGACATCAGTCGTACATTACTTGAGTCTGACGATGGTTCCATTGGTATCTGTTATGCTCAGTCCCGGCAGTATGAAAGAGGGAATCTTATCTTCTACTGGTTCGCTTTGCATGACCGTCAGATTGATTTTCTCAAGAAACATGCTGAGATGTACCTTGCATATCATTGCGTTGGTACTGGCTTGATTTTCATTCCGTGGCGAGACTTCGAAAGCAATCTGAAGTACTTGGGTGAATCATCAGTCAAGGGTAGACATTGGTATCATATCCACCTACAAGAGGCCGAGGGCAAGATTCACCTAAAACCTAGTTCCCATGATCCTGTCGATGTCACCAAGTGGCTTCTGCCAAGCTAACCACTCAAGGGGATGCCTCTAACCAAATTCTTGCCGTCCTTGATCCAGACTTGACGGCAGTACGCACCTGAATAGCTTGACCTAGTAATCATTTGTCATGCCAGCATTATTTGAGAGAATCGAGTTCAAGCGTGCAAGTACAGTTTGGTTGTTGGAATAGGATTCTATGTCACTCGTCCGAGTTACTTAGATTCAAAGAACGGACTGTCACCCTTTCCTTCTTCCGTTTTGAGAACCGAGCTCTGGAGACATCTTCAGTCCAATCAACTCGTGAGAACGAAAGCAACAAATCGCAGAACGCCTGAATGACACCAGCCCAAAGTACGTACATTTTTCTGTCGTGATCGCAATGCGCTACGCGCATCTCGTTATTATCGCGTTGGTTTTCGTCCTTGCTATACTCCCGTTGAACTTTCAGGCGGCAGGTGGGCAGGTTTGTGGTCTGAATTACCAAGTCCTGTCCGACAATGGTACAATGTACGGGCTAGCTGACATGTACGGATTCCAAGGGTTGCCTAATCAGACGAGAGTGACAGTGATTGGTAGGTTGCTTCCATCTAATGGCTCTAATTTGCCTCATCCAAGTTACAGTTATGGTGGAACGATTATTGTTCTGGTTCTTCAGTCATCAGTCACGACTCAATCGTGGTACAGCATAACTGTAGTGCAAGTGTTAGGAACAGTGACCTCGACGATAACTGAAGAGAACAACCCAGCTCCCGCGTATCAGCTTGTCACTGTTAGCGGAACCATAATCACGGCTAATGGCGTTTGCGTTCAGCCAGCAAATCCCAGCTTGGTTCTTCACGTACTGAGTTCCTTGCCTAGCGCTGTGACTACGGTTGCTGTGTTTGCAGTAGCCCTGTTTATCATCTGGTTTGTGATGAAAAAACGAAAGACGTAGATGCGATAAGCAACCTATTTGACGACAAATGTTAAGTCGGTTCAATGATGGACTGAATCAGCAAAAAGCGTCTGGACTTGAGATTACACTTCACGAAAACATTCCTCCTAATTCTGGTTCTTGGCACGCTATCGTTAGGGTCCGTGCCAAGTTCGACTGGAAGTGCGTTAGTCCAAATCGATAGTGCTCGCGTTAATCAGTCGAATTCGACTCCGTGTTTAGCTGTAACACCAGCGGACACAGCTACGAATCAGTCCGCACCCGTGCAAGCTAACATGACGATTCCCGGAACCGTGATACCTGAGGTCATGTCAGGAAAAGCGGCCTATGTCAGGCATCTCTCCGAATCTGCGACCATTCGTCTTGAAGTTGTGTTTAAGATAAGAAATCTTAACGGATTTAATGCCTGCCTACAATCAATCAATAATCCAAGCTCTCCAAACTACGAAAGGTTCCTGAATGCAAGCACGATCCTACCCTACACGCCCACACCTGGACAGAAAGAGTCAGTCAAATCCTTCCTGACACAGAGAGGATTCATCGTATCTGATGGGCCTTCTCCATTGGTCCTAATTGCATCTGCCGACATCAAGACCGTAGAAGCAACTTTAGGCGTTAGAATGAATTCTTATCGGAGCACAAACGGCGTAGCTTTCTTTTCTCCTGATTCTGATCCCAAAATGCCAACGAATTTAGCGAGTTTTGTTAACGGGGTGACCGGTCTGGACAACTACACGAAGCCGATACCAAGCGAGACCCCATGCAGCAGTAACTATTGTCCGCAAGGGATCCAAATTGGATATTCCATATCGAATTTGATTAATGCCGGGTACGGTGGAACAGGGCAGACCGTTGCTATCGTGGGCTTCGCGGGTGAACCAAACCTTCAGACCGCTATCAACACGTACGTCTCCACGTACACATACTTGCCCTCAGTTACTTTGAACATTCAGTACCCTGACGGTACCCCCATATTGGGAATCTATGATACGAGCTGGGCATCCGAAAATGCAATGGACGTGGAGGCGGTTCACACCAGTGCTCCTAACGCAGGAATAGTAGTCGTCTATATCCCAGGGCCAAATCTCCTTGTCACATATGATCTCATGGATGGCGTAGACTATGTGCTCTCGCAGCATCTCGCCTCAATTGTATCGAACAGTTGGGCTGATGGATGTGCGTCTGGTCCATGCAGTGATACGCAGTTGCCCGACAACACCGTGTCAAACGATGATTCAAGACTCGAATATGATGCGGCGCAAGGCCTAACGATTCTATTCGCGTCGGGAGACGAAGGTGCGAAGCCTGACGGAACTAATTTGGGGACAGAATTTCCAGCTTCCGATCCCAACGTGCTCGCAGTTGGAGCCACAAACCTACTGCTTGCGGGATGCGGAACTAGCACCTGCACAGGATACGGGAGCGAGACTGGAGGGCTAATAAGCGGAGGCGGATACAGTGGGTATTTCTCAGAGCCTTCTTGGCAGGTTTCCAATATTGGGCTAAAGTCAGGAAGTTGTCCATCTGGCTATTGCAGGGCAGTACCCGATGTTTCGATGCTTGGATACGCCCACGGAATTTGGGTCTACTCAACGGTCTCAACAGCCACTAACACGAACCCGAACGCTTGCGGGACATCTACAGGTGCCGCAGGTTGGTATGGGTGCACTGGCACAAGCCTCGCGACACCACTCTGGGCAGGATTTCTAGCCGATGCTCTGCAAAAACGTGGGAGTAGCGAATTTGGAATCATCGACCCTACCCTCTACCAGATTGGGAATAACCCCTCATATTCCGCGAATTTTCATGACATAACATCGGGTTCAAACGGTTACTACAACGCAGGTGCGGGATGGGATGCCGTAACAGGATGGGGCAGCCCAATTGCAAACAACCTAGCAGCTGCGCTGTCTCAAGAAACTTTGACGACTGGCGTGGATTCTGGGTCTGGTTCGGTTTCACCGAATTGTCCTAGCGGCTGCTCCGAGACGGTTGGCTCATCAGTCACCGTTGCAGCCACACCCTCCTCTGGATGGCAATTCTCATCTTGGTCGACTCAAACTGGTGTTTCATGCTCAATCAATCCTTGCACGTTTTCTATGCCCTATAACGCGGTAACGTTGAAGGCTACATTCACTCCTCTTGTAACTGTAACACAGACGACGACTACTATAGCCACGTCCATCACGAGCACCCTAACCTCATCAACCTCCACATCGGGGACGACTACTACGACCACTACGACATCAACTAGCACAACTGTCTCTGGCTTCACGTGCGTTGCCACAACGACGACCACGACTTCAACTAGCATTACTCCAGCGGTCGCCACAACCACGACTTCAACCACCTCCACAAGCACAACGACGAGTTCAACAACAAGCACCTACCCTACGACTACTTTCTTCACATCAACATCGACTTCAACAACGGTTACAACTACGACTACTAGTGCGTGCACACTTTCCTTAACCTCTACCTCGACGACGGCCACGACGAGTACGATTCCGCCTCAGACATTGGCCACAAATGTTGGTTCTGGGTCGGGTTCTGTCAGTCCGAACTGTCCAAGTGGTTGTAGTGAGCGGGTTGGATCATCGATTTCCGTTATGGCAACGCCTTCTGCTACTTGGCAGTTTTCCAGTTGGAGTATCAGCGGAGCGTCTTGTTCTGGAGGTTCTTCGAGTAATCCATGTACTTTCACTATGCCAAATAACGCGGTCACGGTTTCTGCAAGTTTCGCTCCAACATTAATTACGGACGTCGATGTGGGGTCAGGTTCTGTTAGTCCAAGTTGTCCTGGGCCTGGCGGTTGTTCTGAAGCGGTTGGCTCATCGGTTACGGTTACCGCTACGCCTAGTTCTGGTTGGGAGTTTTCTAGCTGGACTACTCAGACCGGAGTCTCCTGTTCTGGTGGCGCTGCAAGTAATCCGTGCATGTTCACCATGCCCGATAGTGGCGTTACATTAGGAGCTACGTTCGTTCAGGTTCAGACTCTAACGACTGTTGTTGCAGGGTCAGGTTCGATCAGTCCGGATTGTTCTAGCGGTTGCTTGACTCCGGTGGGTTCATCGGTTAGTGAAACTGCGATTCCTGCTTCTGGGTGGGTCTTCAGTGGATGGTCTACTACGAACGGGGCTTCACCGAACATTGGCTGCGATTCACCTAATGCTTGTGGCACTGTTACTTCTACCCATACATCTACTCATACATCTACTAGTACTTCGACTACTGCAAGTGTGGTGTCTTGTTCTGGTGGTCCCACGAGTAACCCGTGCACGTTCACCATGCCCAGCAACGATGTTACATTAGGCGCAACTTTCACTCAGCCCACTCAGACGCAGTCCACAACTAGTACGTCGATTACCAGCACGATAACCAGCTCAACTTCAACATCTGGAACAACAACTACGACAACAACAACGTCTACAAGTACAACTGTTTCTGGATTTACTTGCGTTGTCACAACGACGACCGCGACCTCAACTAGCATTACCCCAGCCGTTATTACAACCATTTCCACCAGCACAACGACGAGTTCAACGACAAGCACCTATGCTACGACGACATCGTACACATCGACTTCAACATCAACAAGCGTGACGACTACGACGAGTAGTGCTTGCACGCTTTCGCAAACCTCAACTTCGGCAACAACCACTACGAGTACGACCTATCCTCCACGCACAGTAGTCTTCCACACAACTCCCTCGACTTTTGTCGGTGCTACGTCGCCCGGATCGATCAGTGCCTGCGGTGATTCCTTCACTGATGGTCAGTCGTCGCTTTGCGGAGCGACTTTTTCTGCAACCGCCAACTCTCCTTCGCCATCTAGTAGTTGGCAGTTTGATCATTGGAGTTGGAGCGGTGGAGTAAGCTGCACAATTAATGTGAACACGGCAAGTTGCTCTTCCTCATTGGCAGGCGGGTCTCTGACGGCTGTCTACGGAGCCGAAGTGAGTTTTCACACAAACCCGAGTTCCTCAGCACTGATTAGTTGGGGAGCATGTGGCGCTTCGGATGAGGGAGATGGGCAATCGGCTTTTGAGACCAATTATGGTTCGGTTACAGTCTGCTATGTGCCGTCGGGTTACACGCTTTCCAGTTGGAGTTGCTCCTACGGCCTTACCTGTTCTGGTTCGAATGATCCGACGCCGGTTACGTTCAACGGGCCAGGGAATATCACGCTGAACCTGAAAGCGGGTTCACTAAGCAATCCCGTTTCAACTTCACTGACGGCCTCCGTGTCGTATCCGTCGCCCGGAACATTCACCGTGTCAGGAACGTTGACGGCGAATGGGGTCGGCGTTGGTGGTGAGACTATTGTGTTAGTGTTTGGATGGAGTAGAAGCATCGTTACCGTCACTACTAATTCCACTGGATCAATTGGATCATACACGTACACTGCGACCGCGCCCGCTTCAGCTGGTTCATACAATGTTGACGCATTCTTTCTAGGCGACTACACTAGCAACCCAACTGTGCAGTATCTCCCCAGCAAGGCAACCGCCACGATTACAGTAACCTGACCGGATGCTAATCAGATCAAACTAAGCGCAGTAGGTGCCGGTTTTATCCACCCACAAGAAACATGGATAGGTGCCGAGAACTATCCGTTACCCGACATGGAAAGACACTTGGGTGACCGACCTAGACTACCGGTAGATTGAAACACGGAAGTAGGTAGGAAAGGATATATGGAATCCTTACGTCCTTACAGTAAGAACGCAGTTGGGAAAGATTCTGGGGGAAGCCAAGATAACAAGCAAAGGGCAATTAACGGTTCCAGCCGGAGCGCGAAGCTACCTGAAGCTCAGACGTGGCGACTACGTGATTTTCAAAGAGGAAAGTGGAAGCGTCATTCTTGCAAAAGCTATTCTGAAGGAGGTTTGACGCATGGCAGAACACTCACCTCACTCAGGAGAAAGAACGACTTTTAGTACCCATAAGCTCGCTACAAGATTAGGGGTAGTGACTTAAATACCCGAACGTAGGTAGACTAGATGTCTGAGGCTCTTACGATGGTGCTACCCGAACTCCTCAGCGAGGAAGCGTTGGAGAAGGTTCCAAGACGCGAAAGAGAGGAGTATCTAAAACAGATAATTCTCGATACGGTCAAAAGGAATCCAGAGGGGGTAACCCTCCAAATGTTGAAGGAACGCCTCAAGATGATAGGCGTCCGCACCCTAGCCAAGTACTTGCAGATTCTTAGCTATACCAACCAGATATACACCAGAAACTATGGGCCGACCATCGTGTACCTACCGAATAGCCAACTGATGCATCCTGCCTTCGAGAGAAGTTTCCCACTAACGGGCAAGGAGCTTAAGGTTTCCCTACTCAAGAACAGGTTAGGCGAACAAGTATTCATTCAGGAAGAACGCAAGGACAAGTACAATCGAAAGATTGGTGCGGGCATACTGATTCCTAAGGAAGCGTTTCCAGCATTTGTGAGGTTTCTTCGGGACGCCTGCAATGCGATGGATATGAGATAGATGCCCGACTGGCCTTATCTGCTTCGAAGCCGTAAACGCCTTCCTTGCCCTTCGTTGTTTCTGAGTCCGTCAACCCAAGGAGAAGCTGAAATTCTATACAGAGCTTTCTCCGAACACCCTAACGAAACAGGCGGAATCGCCGGTTTCGTTTGTTCCATGAAAAATTGGAGTCTACTAGCGCCGTTTCTGTCGAGCAAAGTGACAAGGATAACTCCTGACACAGCTTACTTCAAGCAGAAGACGCTCATTATTGACCCAGAAACGCACACCCTTTTCACGGGAATGCAATCCGCCAAAATGGAAATGATGCATATCCCATTGGACGGTTCGACATTAGGTGACATAACCATTCCCGGAGTCATGGGGCCTGTACCATTTAGGAGAATGGTTGATGCTGCGATAAATGAGGTTCAATCAAACAAAGCAGAAAACTATGCAAAGAGATTCTATTCTCACATTAATCGAACGATCTACGGCGTAGAAAAATTCCAAATCGATAATGACGCAGACATCATCATTGGAAGTTACGTTCCCATTACTTCGCCTGCTGTAGCAGACAGACAAATCGAGGAGCAAAGCAGACTCATTCGTGATTCGGCCCGCATGTTTAGACGTGTTTTCAGCGCCGCGAGCAGTACGAAGGAACTAATGAGCATGATAGCACTCAATGTAAACATCTTGGAATCAGAATACTTAGATCCAATTCTTGACCTCGCCGCGACTGGAACGGCGGAGCATGTCGGGTTGAAGTTTCTTAATTTTGATGATAAGGATAACGCTCGTGCTTCAACTGTCCTAAGGTTTATCGAACGTTTGAGATCAAGACTTGACGAACAAGACAGACTCACCCCCATTCACCTATTTGATGTCTGGAGCGAGTTTGCGTACGCTGCGTATTGTCACGGCGCAATATCCGCCGTTTCACGAATCGCTGCCCCTCCAGGGTTACATTTCGATCCAAACAATCCGACTAGCCCCGAACTCAAAGGCAGATATTATCATCGAATCGACATGACATACGATACGTTCACAGAGTTGTGCGCTAAGACAGAAGCGAACGATTTCAAACTGCCATGCGACTGTCCAAGCTGCCGAATCTCTCTGACGGTGAAAAAGGCTGAACTTCGATGGCCTACCAGTCGCAAGTTCCATTTCATCTATGTCAAAAGTGACGAAAATAGTGAGATACGCAAGGTTCCCGCTGAGACCTTGAACACTCAACTCAAGGATAAGTTCGCTAGATCCCAAGCCACATCGTACTTACCACACTTGGATTACATGTATCACTACGCAAGACTTGGCGTGTAAGAAATACCTCGTGTTCAACATCAGTTCCAACTCCGACCGTTAAGTCAAGACAAAGAGTTCAAGATGAGGTAAACGGTGACCCTACGGAAGGAGCTACATCGAGAGTTCTACCTTACCCTAGCAGCTCCTCCCAAACGCTTAATTAATACCGTTTACGGTATAGCGGTATTAGTGAGAAGGAGTTGAACCAGCACGGAATCTTCATTCGCAGCATCACCGCCGAGTCCCTCCATGGAAGATTTCATGACCACAATTGAGCTTCTAAGACCATCAATCGACCCTATCCTATCAGATGTGTACCCTCGAAAACGCGGACGACCACCATTAGATTCTCTCTCCAAGCTAAAGGCCGTGTTCTACCGCACAAGAACCGATTCGCTTCGACAACTTTGCAGGGAATTGGAGTCTAACGACCGACTGCTTTACAGGACGGGTCTTCCTCGCGCCCTGACTCACCAGTCATTCTCGATTTTCACTAATCGCGTGGGGGAGGCGAGGCTTCGCAGAATCAGTGAAGTAGTTGTGGGTGAACTCAAAAGATATTGGTCGGATTTTGGACGGATAATGTCGGTTGATGGCACGGTCGTGAGAGCATATGCAAAAAGGAACCGCGGATTTCTATCGACAACTGACCCTGATGCGAGATTGGGATACAAACAGCACACTCTCAGCGGCAAGCCTGATTTCGAGTTTGGTTACAGATTTACGATTGCATCTTGTGCTCAGCACGAAATTCCGATTACAGCCTCTATCACGCCTGCAAACGCCAATGAAAGTCGACTATATCCTTCGATTCTCAAGAAAGTAAAGAGTTTAGGAATTGAATTCGAGGTAGTCATCGCAGATGCTCAATATGATTCACGCCTAAACATCTGGACGACCATCGGGCTAGGAGCCAAGCCAATCATTGCCCTGAACCCACGCTCCTCAAAGTCGGCAAAACGAACAGGCACGCGCCGAAGCGACGGACTTCTACCAATAGGAAGACACTCCGAGGAATGGAAACAATATACGGCAATGCGAAGTTCTTCCGAACGAGTAAACTCATCCCTCAAAGAACTCGTCGGGTTACAAACGCTCAAGGTTCGAAGACTTCACCGCGTAGCCGCATTCTTTTGGATCTGCACAATCGCCAAACAGCTGTTCGCCCTTACAGCACTTCGACTTCAAAGAGACGAGCTCGCCCGCAGCGTCCTAGTGTGGTGCTACTAAATGAAACAGCCTAAGACGGATTATTACGTGCAAGTCCAGCGTCACAAGACTATCAAGTACGCAGAAAGGCAGCATTACCAGGACTACATCGTAATCCCATCGCAACTATCTGAGACGCTTAGACTTCAACCAGGCCAAGTCATGAAATGTGTCCTTAATGGCAATGGAAACGCCTTGACCTACACGACAACCGCCGAGAAAGTCAATCACGGAAAAATGAAGTACGAGCAATGGCTAGAGAAAATCAAACCATACATACCGACGAACGCTCTAGGCAAAACCTACCGCCAAATATGCGTAGAAGCAGGTATCGAAATGAAATCCGCCCCACCTGAATGGGTTCACAAAGCAAAGAACGAAATCGCCCTCAACAACAGCATCCGAGATAAGAAGACCCATCGCATCCTTTGGTCCAGAGTGGAACAGGTAAAGCAAACAATCCAGCGGAAACTGCCTAACTACGCAGAAGTGACGGTGAGAACTTCCTAGCGAGCTACGAGTGATAGATGCTTGTCACATGCGGACGAACGTGATCGCAGAGTTAACGTCTTTGGTCACAACTCGGTTAGTAACGCTTTAAACGTCATCGAGGGGATTGGAGATAATCGACCCAGATTGCCTGTTCCATCAGAGTACAAGATGATGATAGTGGACAAGATGTGGCGACCACATTGGAACAGGCTATCGGAAGCTCAACAAAAACTCGTCGACGATAAAATTATGCATATTATAAGATTCAAACCCTACGAGAGTGAAGGATTAGGTGGTGAATTAGCAGGTCTCCGCAGTTACAACAAGTTAGAGTCAGATCTCCGAATATATTTCGCAATCTGCTACGAATGCCGAAAAGGCGGGTTCGTCAAAGTTAACAATTGTCCTGATTGTCAAGAAATAGAAAATGATGTAGTCAAATTGTTCGCTGCTGGACCTCATTCGCTCCTAGACACTCTAGGTAGAGAACGGCGGAAGCGTATAGACAAAAGAAAGAAGTGAATGACTAGGCAGTGAGTGGCACATAGGGGCTGCTAGTGCTGCCTTCGCTTCTTACTCTTCGGAAATCTCTAATCAACTCAGGAGTCAACATCACTATCAGCGACTCTAAAGTTGATGAATCTATCTTGAGATGTACATCCTCTTGTTGAGGCAGGATGGTGGAATGCTTCGGTATTTCTCTTAACTTACACACTTTACTATTCCAAGTGACAGTCATTTGATGTGTATCTTCGACCAATTCAAAACCTGACATCCGATTCAGACCACTAATCATCTCTTTCATTTCTGAAAGGAGCAGCCCATTTTGCTTGAAGACCGAATCGAACTCTGAAAGTATCCTCTCTCCTTCTTTGTTTATTTCACTGGTAATTCCACTTTCCGAGATCAATGATAGTTCTTTGAGAGCGTCGTGATCATCGTAAACCTCAATGGAAAACGGACCATAGTTATATTGGAAAAACTCGTAGTGAAAACATCGTTTGTTGCGAGTATTCATGTCGAATTCTGTTCTAAATGGTAGCTTCTGTAGTTTGTATTTGTCCAACGGAGAAGCTTGTTTGATTATCCACAGCAGAAGTAGTCTGTCAGTAGCTTTCTGCTCTACGGTTCTTAAGTCCAAGACTACTCCATCTTGAGTTGTCGGTACGCACTCTTAACGCTTATGCGCTGTACCGCAGCATTTTGGATAATGGTTGGCCACATATCTTGACCTTCAACTCTGATGGCAGCGGCTTCGAGTTGAGTCTTACCCTCAAGCCCTTCATGTGGTAGAATGTAGTTATGGTAAGTCTTATAACCCGATAAAATGGGCGTGTCGGTTTTCTTTCGACCACGAAAGACCTTCTTGGGGTCACGGATTTATCCGTTGAGGCGTTCCATCTTGTTGTTGTGCTGGGTTCTAGTTAATGTAAAGCAAAAGATGCAACCAAAGCATCAACCTTTCCTCTAACTCAAGGGAGCTCGCAGGTCACTAACCGACTTGTTACAGCACCTTAGCCAAACATCGATCGATGACTGCGTAGGTTCCTAGAGTGAATAAAAGCTAAAATATGAACGCAAATGATTTTTCTGATTGACCCACGATGCAAGCAGAACTTCTGTCGCTCTTGGCCTCCATGCTTGCTATCACGTATTATTCGTTAGGTCTGAAAAAGGAAGTCACGAACGCGATTTTAAACTATATAAAAAAATAACTTCATGCCGTAGGCACAGCGTTCTTATACCTCAAACTAATTAGATGATCGTTTCTCGACTCGCTTGCCACAGCTTTCATTGCCGATTTCTCGTGTCTCTGAGGTTGTACCGTAATACCTTTAGGTATTTTTACCGTAAGCCTAGCCTATGACAAAACAGAAGACGTCTATCGCAATCGAGAAGGATCTCTGGACTGAGTGGATTCAGTTCGTTGTAGCTAGAACTGGTTCTGCGCGTAAGCTCAGTGAGGAGATGGAGCAGGCATTGCGTTATTATATGGCTCATGCGAAAAAGAAAGGCTAACGGTATTACGGTATAACGGTAATGTTTATGTGCGACCTCTAACATAGCTTAGGCTTGGAGGTCTTGAAATCAAATGGCAGTTGTAATCGTGGAAGAGAAAGATAGCGAACTGGCTTGGCAATTGGCTGAGGAAATTCGAGTGATTCTGGGACGCAGAGCAAAAGTGGTAGGGCTCTAAAGAGGTTATGAACTCTCACAAGTTCACTCATTTGCACTCACAAACGACCCGTTGCAACATGCGCTACTTGCAATGAGCTTCTACCGCCCACACTTTGGGCTAGAATGGCGTGGAAACGGTTTGAGCCAGAACCAGACACATACCATGTCACATCACTGACCAGCTGTTTGGCCAGGTCATATTTCGAAAGAACATGCACCGTAGAGGAATCCGTAGAATCCGCCTGGGCCAAACTACGTGGTTCATTACTCCACTACGCTGGTCGGTCCCTTGGCTGGAACGAACTTAGAGTGAAGATGGAATTTGAACTAGACGACCGTACAATTACCATAGTCGGATACGTAGATGCCTACGACCCTGAAACAGCCACGATATACGACCTCAAAACGTCTCGGTTTGTTAAATGGCAGGCTGAGAAGGGGTTCATTCCGCGCGAGAATCACATTGCGCAACTTCAGTGCTACTACACTCTGCTTGACCAGTACGGGATACCTGTCAATCGACTCGTTCTCGTCTACGTGGATGACCAAACTATCGTACCGAAACTAGTCCCACTCGGCAGTCGGAAACAGTGGATGATTGAACGCGCCACAGCGCTACACCTTGGCCTAGAAACCTCCGAGATACCTGAACCAGAAGTTGGGCCAGGATGCGTCTACTGTCCATTCATCAAAACGTGCCCAAGAAGCGATGAAGCAGTCAGAATAAAGGAGGGCAAGAATGTTCGAAGACAAAGTGCGTGAGGAGGGTTTCGAGATCTTCAAAACGGGCCTGGTCCGCAGGCTTTCCTCAACCCATTATGTTGCTAAAACAGCATCCGCAGAAGCTTGGCAGTTAGTGGAACTCAAGAATGGAAAGTGGATCTGCGATTGCAAAACGGATGGATGCGTTCATCTTTACGCCGCACAACTACATCGTTCAACATCAAGGCTACAACCTGAACAAACGGATGAAAGCAGTCTGAAATGTAGATACTGTGGCTCTTCAGATGTGGCTAGATGCGGATTCAGGTACAACGCTCGCGGAATCGCAAGACGCTACAGATGCAATGAATGTCAGAGAAAATTCTCTATCATACACATTGTCACCACCCCTGACGCGCGGCCTTCAGATCTTCTTTGGTTACTTAATGAAATTGGGATGCTGACATCAAAGCTTACTGAACTCTTGGCTGAGTTAAACAACAGAATCGAGTCCGCCTCACAACTTCGAGAACTCACATCCTAACTCTTGGGTAAAGAGACTCGTTTTCCGATCAGCATAAGAATAGTTCTCACTACCTCTCCTAGTACTGTGTTTAGTAATGACCAGTTCAGCACCACCTCATTTTGAAGAACGGTTACTGAAGTACCGTCAGGAAATTGAGGGCCAAGGAACTGAAGCGGGAATCGCCTATCTTTTCCTAGAGTTGATTCGCTCAGTATTCTCACAGGTTAACGCTGATTATCTCTCGAAGCTGTACCCAGAGATTGAGAAAACAATTCGATTTGAATCCAAGACCCTTGCGATTCGCGGCAGAATGGACGCATTCTTGGGAAATGTCATAATAGAATTCAAGATAAAACTAGACGACTCTTCTCTGAAAGAAGCAATCGGAGAACTGAAGAAGTATATTGCCGCGTTATGGTCCCAGCAAGGAATTGGCAGAGTAAAATACATAGTCATGGTGACAGACGGCACTTACTTCGTCGCTTATAGACCGCGTGCGATAATTGACCCCGGTCAAGAGGTCCCACCTGACAAGGTTGAACTCGACCCAATTGATCGTCTGTCTCTGAAAGCCGCCAATCCAGGGCAGGTATTCGTTTGGCTAGATCGATACGCCATCTTCCGGACTAGGCGACCTGCGACCTCGGTCGCTATCTCTGAAGAATTCGGACTAGGAAAATCGGCGTACAGAGACACTATCGCACTGCTAGAATCAGGCTGGCACGATCTTCCTCAACAAACACTATACGAACAATGGGCTTCGTATCTGAGAATCGTCTACGGATCGAAAGTCGAAAGCGAAGATCTGTTTCTACGGCACGCATATCTTGCAACGCTAGCAAAACTCATGGCTTACGCGACTATGACTGGTGGAGCATTACCAGTAACAGATGAAGAAATAACGAGAATCTTGGAGGGTAAAGTCTTTGCAAAGGACTTAGGTATACGGAATTTCTTGGAAGAGGACTTCTTCTCTTGGGTAGGACGGATAAAGGGCGGAATAGAAGCAACTCGAATAATCCTAGAAAGAATAGATACCTATGATCTAACTCAGATCAACGAAGACATTCTGAAGGGGTTATACCAAGAGCTAGTTGATGCAAGAGAAAGACATGAGCTCGGAGAATACTATACCCCAGATTGGTTGGCGGAGCTTATCGTTGCTGAAACGTTAACTGATCCAAAGACCGCTGTGTTAGATCCTGCTTGTGGCTCTGGAACATTCTTGGCCGCGGCCATACGGGCTAAAAGAAACAAACTATCTCAAATGCCGCCTTCTGTTCTTCTAGAGTACATATTTGCCACAGTCAGAGGAATAGATGTTCATCCACTAGCTGTTCTGATGGCTCGCACGACTTACCTTCTGTCGATTGGTACTGAGTTGCTAAGCAAACGTCTAGGGCCAGTCAGTGTCCCAGTGTATATGGCAGATTCAATCAGGCTTCCCGAAGAAACTCAAGAAAATTTCCATGGCATAGACTGCGTTAAGATCTCTGCAAAACAAACGAGTCTAATGATCCCGACCGCATTTACTCGTGATCCACTAATCAGTGATCCTGCTATCGACATAGCTAACGAATATGGAGAAATGATGGCCGGGGGTAAAGAACCAGGCTTGCGAGCATTTCTCAATGAGATGCTGCGCAATCCTCAACTAGAGAGAGCACTCAAAGACAATGGAACCTATGCACAGGTTTTCTACGAACTCGCAGAGACCATCTCGTCTCTAATTAAACGCAAGGAGGACACCATCTGGGCGTTCATCCTGAAGAACAAGTACAAACCACTTTCTCTAAGCGAGCGAAAAGTTGGACTGCTTGTAGGTAACCCGCCATGGTTATCCTATCGATACGTACAGAGCGCAGATTACCAGAGCTTTCTCAAATCCGCAATCGTAACGGAGCACAGGCTATTGCCAAGTGCCGACGTTGAACTAATGACTCAAATGGAACTTGGAACTCTCTTCTTTGTAAGAGCAGCTGGACTGTACCTTGAGAAGGGTGGGACAATAGCCTTTGTTTTGCCAAGAAGCATATTCAGTGCCGGGCAACACGAGAATTTTCGAAGAGAAGCATTTGTACCTCACCTACGCATTAAGAAGGTAGTCGATTTGCGTCAAGTTAGACCCCTGTTTAAGGTTCCAGCTTGTGTTGTATTTGCAACTAAGGAGGAATAATGAAAGTGTCGGTGTTTGAGGCCGAAATCATCTCTGGTACGTTAACTGGGAAAAATGTCCGGCTAGATGATGCGAAAAAACAGTTGAAGATTGATCAAGACAAAAAGTTCAGAGTGTATCACATAGGGAGCAGATCGTTCATCGAAACCAACGAGTTCGTGAATATTTTTGAAATGGTTGAAAATAACCAACGGAGCGGCTACTACGAGTCATTCAGCGATGGCGCTACAATATACCCAAGACAGTTCTGGTTTATCGACATAGTACTGCCGACGACGAAGTTGGGTCTAGACCCACAGAAGCCCAACATTAAGACTTCGGCCAGAGCCCATAAACTAGCCAAGAAAGGCTACGAAGACGTAGAGATTTCAGGTCAAGTCGAAAGTCAATTTCTCTTTCATGTTGCCACAGGTTCTGAACTTGTACCTTTCACTAATCTCGAACTACCCATTTGCGTCCTTCCCATCGAGGAAAACTTAGAGGAGTACAGGATCACGAAGAGCGATGAGGCTTTGATGCAAGGAAACCGTGGACTCAGAGATTGGCTTATTGAAGTTGAGAAAATATGGAAAACAAAACGCGGAGAAAAAGGGGAAGCAATCGATGTGTATGAATGGCTGAACTATTCCAACAAGCTTACCAATCAGAATCCGAAAACAAAATACAAGGTCTTGTACAATTCCTCAGGCACTTATTTGGTAGCGAGCGTTATCAAAAATGCGCCAAGAGAGATCATCAAAGGTGGCGTAAAGATTCGAACCCAAGGATTGATCGCTGACCATAAGGCGTTCTATTCTGACACCGACAATGAAGATGAAGCTCATTACATTTCAGCGTTCTTGAACGCGCCGATAATTGATCGACTGATCAAGCCGCTGCAGTCGGTGGGAGATTTCGGAGAGCGTGATATCCATAAGAAAGTACTAGAACTTCCTATTCCAAGATTTGAGCCAGGAAACAAGGTACACGAAGAGCTAAGCGATATTGCGCAGAGATGTCAAGCGGCGGCTGCCGAATTTGTTGCTCCACTGTCTGCCAAGTATGGTAGTGTGGGTAAGATTCGACGGGAAATCAAGGACAGATTGAGGGATGATTTGAGTAAGATTGATGGCTTGGCAATCAACGCTCTTAACGCGAGTAGACCTCAACGGGCTGCTTTCACGTCATTGGACAGCACCTTGAGCACTGAACATGAGTGATGTCACCGTTCTCTAGGGTAAGAGAATAGCGATCTAGATGTCTGAGAAAGAAAACAATGAGATAGTAGGCGTAATCTATCCACTCACGCAGGATCATATTGAGCGATTCTTTAGGGGAAAAACCGTTTTTGTCAAGTTCCTCAGTCGTGGCATAGTTCCGCCTGGACTGCGCCGTGGGTCCAAGTTGCTATTTTACATGACTGGTGGAAGCAAGGAGGTCTTGGGCGAAGCTAGAATCATGGATATAGCCAGCGCAACATCACAAGATGTTCTGGAAAATTACCGAGACCGGCTTTTTCTCACAGCAACTGAATTGGAGGATTACGTTGGTGAACGACGACATAAACCAATGCTGGTCCTAACTATTTCCGATGTGAAGAGATATCGGCCGCCACGAATACTCAGTAAGTATATCACAATGGCTGGTCAAAATGTCACGAAGCAATGGTACGAGAATTTGATGAAGAACGCCACATAGTTACTAGATGTGCGTCAAATCAGATAACTGGCGGACTTTGCAATTCTCCAGCAATCGCTAGACGGGTACGAATTGGCGTCATCGATTTAAGCGCTTAAACCGTCGTCGAGTTAAGCGCAACACCCAAAAGACGGCTTACGGGTAACCTGGGAATTATTTGCCAGCCTATTAAGAGTTAAGAGTTCATCTTCCTTTTCGCTTCTGACTCTGAAGCTACAGGGGGAAGGACAAGTGACTTCTTTTGCCAATGTTCATCAAGTTCATAGATTGCAGAATGTTTACTTGAGCAATCGAGGATTGATTCATTGTTAACGAGATAGATGCATAACCTTATAAACGCAATATAATTGATTATTTGGAAAGGCGAAACGTTAATGGATCTATTAGTTGCTATAATCGTGATTCTCGTTATTCTCTGGCTGTTTGGATTCATTGCCGGTATCGGCGGAGCTCTAATTCACATCCTGCTTGTGATCGTCGTCATCATAGTAATAGTTAGACTACTTCAAGGCCGATTGTGATAGAAGTCGTAGGCTAGCTTACATCTTTCTCGCTCATCTTAGCCTACTGAACGGCCACAATTCAATCGATGAGTCGCGCGCAACTGCTGTAATCAAATAATCCAACCTGCAAGTGAACACAGTGGCCGAAGAAATCAGTCTCCATGATAGGCTTGTGGTTAGAATTGCAGAACAAAGTTTTCGTTTCCCGGATCCGAATCACCCCAATTGGGTGACTTACACTAATACTAGCTCACAAAGAATGATGGGCGTTGAAACCGAGAATGAACCTGTATATCCCGATATTGTAGTTCTAGAGAATCGAAGAGTTGCCGTGATTGCAGAGGTCGAGATTGAGACAGGCATTAATCAAGATGAAGCACTCCAATGGCTGAGATACTCAAGACTTTGCGAAACTTTCTGCCTCTATGTTCCTGATGGTTATGAGGATGTCACTGTGGAACTCCTTCGTGAGAACGAAATACGAATCAATCTGAGAACTTACGGATTTGAAGATTCAAACCTTGTAATTACGGATCGTTAGTTCGGGCATCGACGCGAGTTAACTGGGGATTCGGATTTGCGAGTTAGCTGCGACTAGTCCTCCCTGCCTTCCCCATCCTCGTCTCCCTCTCTCCCCTGCTCTCGTCCATTCGGCCTCTCCCTATCTTCTCTCTCCTTCTCTCGACTTTAGCTCTCTTCTTCCTCAGAACCTCAGGTTGCACAAAATACAAGTCAAACAGCGATTCAAGCACATCTAGGTTCCATTCCGCCTCTCCGCTTTCAACCGGCAATATTTCGCCGCTCTTCTCGCTCTTGATAGGATGAGTTCTAAACTTACCAATGTTCCTTACTGCGTCAACCGCTTCAGCTATGTGAGCGGGTAATGTCTTGTTGTCGATAACTTGTTGAATCTCGTCTGCGAGATTCCCCGGTTTGACTTTCGCTACCTCGCGCAGAAGATTCTGTAAACACCGTCTGCTTAGAGCAGCCGAGGCTTTCGGGCTTTCAGGAAGCACTAGACATGCTTCGACGTAATCTTCTGCGAGCTTTTCAGGTACCTGGACAGGTGGAGGCGGACGCATGTTCGCTTCGGGTTTCACCATGCGTTCCTCTACAACCTTACTAACGTTCACAAGAACACCTCGCGCCCAAATCGGAGTGCAATTTGCCAGGTGCAAGACGATGCGCTTGCACGCCGCACATTCTCTGCGTACAAGCACCCAGTCACCGTCAACGTCTTCTCCGACATCCACGTATTGCGGGTCGTCGGGAAATTCAACTCTACAATGAGGGCACTTCATTCTTTCTCACGAGGAATATTTACTCGGGAGATGAGGGTTTAAGCTTTGCCAGCCCAACAAGCTAACTCATAAGCTACAAATATTTCCGGAAGCAAAAGAGATTCTGTGGCCGCGCACCCTCGATGAGCGAATCTCCTGTTCCGACCTCTGCTAACCCTGCTGCGCAAAGCACAAACAGTTGGGTGAAGAAGCTGAGCATTATGATCCCTGACACGCGACTTTCACGCTTCACCATTAGCGTTCTCCGAAGGATAGTGGCATGTCGTACAAAGAAAGATAGTTACTGGGATTTCATTCTTTTCTGGCTTGAATCTGGAAGTGCGCGTGTGAAAGACTTACGTCGTGGGTTCGTTAGCGCGAATGGGTTGGTTAGGTTTCACTATTGTCTCTTGAGCGATAGTTCTTTGCGTCGAGAGTGCGGATCTGTAAACGTCACCATATTGGTCGGCGGCTCTTGCCCATCCCACTTCTTGTCCGTACTTGGACGCGTTCGTTTCCAATTCCTGTCGAAGACCTGATTCATGAAGTATGCGTTTGACACAGTTAGCGATTGAACGTGCATCGTCAAACTTGCAGAGCAGCCCCCGTTTGTGGCTGAGAATTTCTTTTGCGAAGATTGTGGGGCTTGCGACAACTGCTTTCCCATAAGCCAGCGCAAGCGTTATCGTTCCACTTGAAACTTGATCTCTACCCCGGTAAGGTGCTACGTATATGTCAGTTGCCTGAAGGTACAATGAGAGTTCGTCTTCTCGCATATAGCGGTTGATGAAACGAACATTCCGGTTCACTCCTAGTCGGTTGGCCATCGAGATCAGTCTGTCGCGATAGGCTTCTCCTTCATTCTTTCGAACTTCAGGATGCGTCTCTCCTATCACCAAGTAGAGTATGCCCGGTGTTTTCTTAACTAGGTACGGTAGCGATTTGATTGCGAATTCTATGCCTTTCCCGGAGCCGATCAAACCATGGGTAGCCAGGACAATGCGTTTCGAGATTCCAAGCTTGCGTTTAGCGGACCCCTTGCGTACACGGTCAGGGAGTGCTACTCCATGGTGTATTACAACGATCTTCTCAGGGTCAACCCCAAACTGCTTTTCAAGAATATTTGCGGCAGCAGCGATTGTGACAACTACGGTCCGGCTTATTTTGGAGATTTCGCGAACGATTTCGCGCATTCTTTCCGAAGGATTTTGAAGTACAGTGTGAAACGTCGTTACAAGTGGCCTATCGATATTCCTGCAGAGGTCGAGCACGTATTCGCCTGATTCTCCACCAAAAATACCGAATTCATGTTGCAGGCTTACAAGGTCGATGTTAGATTGGTTGAGGAAACTGGCTGCTGAGAGGTAACTTCTGCGATTATGTTGGTCGATTGTGTGAGTGATGTTAGCGGGATATTGGATTCCATTATTTTCTACGGGAACTACGACGCCGTGATCTGTCTGTCCGTGGATCAACATCGCCCGTGTCAGATCCCGCGTGAAAGTTGCTAATCCGCAAGCCCGCGGAGGGTAAGTGCTGATGTACCCAATTCGGGGTTGAGCAGTCATGATAGTTCGCTCGTCTCCGAATTAACGATATAAATATATAAATTTATAAGCGTATGTCGACTACGCTAGGCGGTAAGGCGAAGAGTTCATGGATCTGTTAGTTGCCATAATTGTGATTCTGGTTATTCTCTGGCTGTTTGGAGTCATTGGTGGTATCGGCGGAAGTCTAATTTACCTCCTGCTTGTGATCGTCGTCATCGTAGTAATAATTAGACTACTTCAAGGCCGCAGTGTATTGTGAGAGAAGTTGTTGCCATGAGTTATTTGAAATTAATGGAAGATTAGGCGCGTTGGGCTGTATGGTTTTGGTGTGGAGGTGAGTTCTTAATGGCCATGTACAAGTGTGCGTCATGCGGAAAAGAGTCTAGTTCTCCGGGTATGTGTTGTGGGGCGCAGATGAAGGAAAAAAAGTAACTTAGGAGGGCTTAACGTAAAGAGCCTTCTTAAGCCTCTCATATTTTATGGGATCGGGAAGTTCGTGAAAGGCCGCCCTTCATAGTATAATAAGGGAGAATAGAAGTGAAAATTTGAGTGGTGATCGAATTTGTCACCATCTCCCATACTGGATGCTATTGATGAGAATATTCAGGCTCTAGAGAACTCAGTCAAGGTCAGAATATGACTGGCAGAATAAGCAGGATTCACGTGATAATGCCTCTGCTGTTTCTCGTTCTATCGCTTCTAGTTTCAGTACTGGTGTGGCTTTTCCCTTCAGTAGTGGTGTGGGTTACGGGTGTCCTTGCTTTGATCCTAGTCACTATTTGGACCTATTATGATTCACAGAGGGTTCAAAGAGCCTATCCTGTCTTATGGAAGGAGCTGCATCTGGGTCGTGAGATTAGTCCGTTTTGGATGGCTTTTGCAACATTATTTCTCTCCGTGGTTAGTTTGCCCCTATACGCCCTTGAGTTGCATCGTATCCGGAAGATGCAATCAATTCCTTCTTGAGTCTATCCTCGTGGAGAGACTTACATTTTTTGGGTCAGAATTTAGGGACAAAAATGTACGATTAAGCAATTCGCTTAATCGTCAGATAGAAATTTAAGTTAAATCGATGCCTTCGCCTTTTCCAATTTTTCGCGAACCTTTCCTACACGCTGTTCAGCCTTGCCTGTCATCTCTTGGCCCAAATTCAATGTCGCTCTGCCTTCTAGTTCACGAAGCTTGCCCTTTATCTGCTGATTTTTACCTCTCATAACTTCTTCTCACCTTCCTTCCTGATTTATAGATATCAGTACACCTATGTAAGCATTTGTTCTGCATAACCGGGGCATGAATTCCGCAGAAAATCTTAGAGTTTGTAAAGTAAACTCTTTGCCCGAGAGGCTCGAGAACCGTTTGATTGGCAGTCAACCCTGAGAAACTGAGGGAGGATGGGGTAGGGGATTCTGACCCCAATTTCATATTGATGAGCATTAGACGAAATCTGAGAGAGTTGCTGGATTTAATTTGAGTCTAATATTCATCGGATCCAGGACTTGATAGTGAAGCGAATAGGCTGAGGATGTAGTCCTCTACGTCGACCTCCTTCGAGGTTGCTTGTGGGGTGGGTTTGACGGTGAACTGTCTTCCCTGCAATCTGAAGGGAGGCACTTTCACAAACCCGACCATAGGCTTGCGGCAGCCTCTTCTCCATCACCGATAGCAAACTGACTCGGCTGCACGGTGGGTAAAGTGAAGCCGTTCAGCGACTTCTCTGCTGCTTCGGCTTTCCGTCACTCATCAATTCAAGGAGCTTATCTCTAGAACTGTAGGAACGACTCATACTTCGAGTCTCATCGCTGAGGCTCTTAACCGCTAACCCGACTCAGGCCCGATTCAGTCACCGAATTCTGGGATGCGGGCTTAGACGCCACACTAGATATAGCCCGGTCCACCACCGCTGAATTGGGCTCAAACTGTTAATGTCCCTGTAGATCTCAACATTGGATGATTAATCTTCGATGTTTGAGGGCCAAGTTGTAAACTCATTTCGACCGATAACGCATCATCCTTATCTAAAATAGGCGAACGCCTGTTCGCCCCTTGTCGAGGTGAACCGCCTTGCCCTCTCAAGTGATTCAAGCTAGCAACTTGGTCAAGTACTATCGGAAAAAGAAGGAACCGGCTCTCGAGAACTTGAATCTAGCCATAGATGAGGGCAAGATATTCACGCTCCTTGGGAGAAATGGAGCTGGAAAAACCACATTCCTGAGAATCGCCACAACTCAGCTTCTACCCACCTCTGGCTCTGTGACCGTTTTCGGACTTGACGTAACGAAAAATGCCAAGGCGATACGGCGTAGGGTGGCTATAACCCCACAGGAGGCCAAGCCTCTCTGGACGCTGAACGCTTACGACCATGTTTTGCTCGCACTCATGATGCGGGGTGAAAGCCGCGGGGAGGCTTCAGTGAAAGCCAAACGAGTGCTCGAGACTGTAGAGCTTGCTGAGTTCGAGAGGGTACATTCGGAAGAGCTGTCGGGTGGGCTGAGGCAAAGAATACTCATCGCAATGACAATCGCTTGCGACGTCGACTTGATGTTCCTTGACGAGCCTACAATAGGCCTTGATCCTGTGGGAAGAAGACGTGTGTGGAACGAATTGATTCGACTAAAACGGGAGGAGGGAAAGACGATAGTCCTCTCGACGCATTATATGGATGAAGCCGAAGCGCTGTCTGATGAATTGGCAATAATGGATCATGGCCATGTTCTCGCGCAAGGCACTCCGACTGAGGTGTGCTCGAAGTATCTGAGTTCGAGGTTAAGGATCGACGTGGCAGCTGGTTTCACAGATGATGAGTTGAGATCTTATGGAAAGACAACTAAGGTCGGCAACCTCTCCAGACTTTTCGTTGACGAGAAAATGGCTGAAGAGGTAAGCAGAGAGGCACTGAAACGAAAAGCCACAATTTCAATCGCGCCCGTTACATTGGATGATGTTTTCGTGGAAATCGTAGGTTCAGACATCGACGAAGAACAAGTCGAAGAGCCAGAGAGTCATATGAGAGGAGCCTACGAGAGATGAATGAGACGATATCTCAAAACGTGATGAAAGAACTCAGAACCATAGGCGCGCTAAGTTACTATATCGGCATACTTCCCATGATTAGGATCCCAACATTACTTCCTTTTGTGTTCTCAACACCATTCACAATACTCTTCATACTTTTCGTAACTGGCCATGGAGCAACATTCCTATACGGAATCGCAGGCGCAATAACAATGACCGTGTCCCAGCAAGGCCTCTTCCTAGGAGCAGACTTAACGAATTTGAGGATTGAACATAAGTTTCAGTCAATGGTAGTAGCATCCCCGGTCTCTCCTCTCACATACATGTTCTCCGTCGCTATGTCAGAGCTAGCCTTCGCTGCACCCGCGCTCGTTATTCTGTTGGCAATAGTCCCTTCATTCACCGTCGCAATCTCACCCTTCATGATTCCCGAGATACTTGGAGTGATCTTTCTTACATGGATAACGACGAGTGCGATTGGTTTCTTCCTCTCAACCTACGTCCTTAACACTCGTACTGCATTTCTAACAGTTGCCTTCATCTCCATCGTACTATCAGTTCTACCACCCGTCTTCTATCCACTTCAGATAGTGCCCGATCAGCTCAGATGGCTCGCTGAGCTCGTTCCAACCACACATTCCTCTGTCCTGATAGAGAACGCGGTAGGGTTACCGTCCACGTCCTCGCAAGTGCTAATCAGTTGGTTCGTGCTACCGGTATTCACAATAATCTTCCTCTCCTTGGCACTATTCAAAGCGAAATGGACAGAGAACTGAAACCAAAGTCTGAAGAATCGACGTTGAGTTCAAATCCTAAAGGGTATAAAGCCTTGATCAACGCAACAGGAAACAATCCCGTTCGAGAACTGTTGAGTGTTGAGAGATTTGTTTGACGATGGTAAAGAAGTGAAGCTTCTCGAGTCCTTGGGCTTGGCGGCTGGTGAATCTAACGTGTATTTGAAATTGCTCTTACAGCCGGGGGGCGAGATGGTGGAAAAGGTGGTGACCGCGTTTGGGATCCCTGCGGCGATTGCTGAAAACGCCTTGAAGTCTCTTTCAGACAAGGGCCTTGTCAAGATCTCCAGTAATAGAGTTGAGGTGGTCCAGCCGCGTCTAGTCCTTCGAAAGATACTTGATCAAAGGAAGAAAGCTATAGACGATCAGGTGTCCCGGGAGACATCAATCGCACTGGATCTTGAAAAACTGCTAGAACCAATATACTGGGAAAACAGGCTCGGAATAAGGCCGGAAGAGATTATCGAACCTCTACGAGACCTACCAGATATGGAACTCCGAACCGCACAAATCCTTGGGAACGCAACTCGGGACGTTTCTATCTTCGCTGAAACCTTCGGATGGTACGAAAAGGTTCGAGAATCCATTTTCCAAGCCCACGACCGTCAAGTCAGCATGAAGGTTTTGATGATGGTGAAAGATTCCTCCACCCAGCTACGAGCGAAAGAACTCGGAGGACTCGGCATACAGGTGCGCCACTGTACCGAAGAATGGTACCCCGTAAGGGGAACACTTGTGGACGATCAGGAGCTCGTCTTCGTAGTTTGGGCAACCAAGAAGAGCGACGTCCCACGCCCCATCTACTTCCGCCCAAACTACACAAAAAACCAAGGTCTCATCAGAATTTTCCGAGACGCCTTTCAAAAGAGATGGGAAGAAGCACAGTCAATCTGAATTACACCTTGACGACGTACGATCGCGGCACGCCGAACTGGGCGTAGACAGACTCCAACCGCCTCATCAAGTCGCGTTCATTCAAACGACGCGCTGGTCCAAGTAGGTGTCCGTTACATTTACAGTCACTTGCTCCGATTTTCAACAGAACCGGCGGAGCATCTAGTTCCTTTGATAATGAGCTATTGGCCTTACACTCCAGTCGGACATCAGAGACAACATACACAGCACCCGTGACATAGCAATCGGGGCGCGAGGTGATGTAATCGACATGTCACCTCAGCCTCTTTTGACGCCTCATGTGCCTTTCAAGCCTCCCCTCTAGCGAAACAGCGCCGCGTCCCAACGCGGAACCCGTATAGAGATAGTAGCCTTTTCTCAATCTGGCCCTTCCCAACTTGCCAAACGTTGAGTAGCCTGGATCTTTGCACCGCACAACTATAGTGTATGTTCCCTTCAATTGCGAACGCTTCTCCGAAGTACAAATAGGGAGAGATATGCTTCTGTTCGGAAGAAGTGGCGTGTACTGATTTGAAGGCAATAGTGCTTGCGGGAGGGTTCGCGACCAGGCTTCGACCGATTAGTTACGCCTTACCTAAGTTGCTCTTTCCTGTTTTTGGCAAGTCGATGATCTACTGGGATTTGGATCTTCTCAGGAGTCTTGGAACAGACGAAGTGATACTCGGCGTGAATTATTTGGCGGAGACCTTACAGCGCTACGTCGGGTCGGAATACAGAGGAATGAGCATAAAGTATTCCCTTGAAACCGAACCACTTGGGACAGCGGGGCCGATAAAGCTAGCCTCGACTAACACGAGAATCGATGAAACATTCATCGCGATGAACGGCGACGTAATCGCCCAGATCAATCTTCGAGAGATGTTGAAACAACACAAGGAAACAAAAGCGCTGATCACAGATGCGCTCCACGAAGTGAAAAACCCGGCCAGCTTCGGCGTTGTTCAACTGGACGCCGAGAACAGAATCCGCCGCTTCGTCGAGAAGCCAAAGCCAAGAGAGGCACCTAGCCGTCTTGTTAACGCCGGAATCTATCTCATCGAACCAGACGTGCTTCAAATGATACCCCCTAATCAGAAGGTTTCGCTTGAAAGGGAGATATTCCCGCCTCTTGCCAAGGAAGGAAGGCTCGGCGGATTCACATTTTCAGCCCACTGGTTTGACATAGGAAACCTCATTGACTTCCGAAAAGCCAACTTTGCAATGCTCCTAGACTCAGCGCATACTTCCGAAGAGGAGAAGGGAGCGAAGGCCAAAGACGCTTCAATGCGAAAATCGGTCTTCATTGGAGAAAACTCAAGAGTGAGTGGCGAGGCATCCGTCGGTCCCAATGTTTTGCTCGGGAAGAACGGTTCGATCGCAAAGGGTGCAAAAGTCTCGGAGTCAATATTGTTTGACAGAGTGAACATCGGGGAACGCTCAGTGGTATCTGGAGCAATCTTAGCAAATGACGTTAACGTGGGTGAACGAGTTAGGATCGAGATGGGATGCGTAATTTCCTCGAACGTAAAGATTGCGGATGGCGTGAAAATTGGGTCGGGGGCGATAATTCATCCTTACAAGGAGATTAACAGTAACGTCAGAGCATCGGCCCATGTGATGTGATCCCAAATGTCAGAGGGAAGGAAGCTCTTCGGGACAAATGGCGTTCGGGGTATTGTGAACAAGGAGATGACCAGTGAACTTGCCCTGAAATTGGCCCAGTCCACGGGGACCTACTTCCAAGGTGCAGATTTGACAGTGGGTTGTGATGGCCGCGTTTCAAGTCCTCTTTTCTTGGAAATTGTTTGCTCTGGACTAGCGAGCGTCGGATGCCAGGTTTGGAACCTAGGCATGATAACTACACCCGGCTTGCAGTTCTTGACGAAAGATTGGGGCTTGAAGGGAGGCATCATGATTACCGCTAGCCACAATCCACCTGAATACAATGGCATGAAAGTTATGGGAAATCGCGGAGTGGAACTCCCTCACCAAGATGAGTTGAAGATAGAACAGATCTTTTTCCAATCAAAACTGAATTTGGCGGCTTGGGACAAGATCAAACCACCTCTTCCAGTCTCCGAGAAATTCACAGGCTATATCAAATCAATCCTCGAGAATATCGGTGAAGTGCCGCGTCACCCAAGCCTGAAGGTAGTCGTTGACACAGCAAACGCAGTCAGTGTACTCTCGACGCCAACTATAATCGAGAAACTAGGCGGTCAGGTTTCAATTGTCAACGGCACGATCGACGGAAGATTCCCAGGCAGGTTACCCGAACCGACCCCCGACCACCTCCGCGAGACGTCACGAATCGTGCCGAGCCTTCACGCAGATTTTGGCGTGGCACACGACGGAGACGGGGACAGGGCCGTGTTTCTGGATGAACATGGATCTGTATGCTGGGGAGACCATACTTTCGCATTGATAGTCGAAGATTTCCTGCAAAATTACCCCGGCCAAAAAATTGTCACCCCGATTAGCTCCTCTCAGATAATCGAAGAAATAGCCGAGAAGCACGGTGGGGAGGTAGTCTATACCCCCGTTGGGAGCGTGTATGTCTCAAACTTGATGTTGAAGATTAACGCGAAGCTCGGAGGAGAAGAAAACGGGGGCATCTTCTACGCTCCACATGTCGCAGCACGCGACGGTGGAATAACTACAGCTTGGACATACAGAATACTTGCCGACACAAGAAAACCGCTATCAAAACTGATTTCCAAGCTGCCAAAATCATACATCGTCAAGGACAAGATCCCATGCCCCAATACAATAAAGGAAGAAGTAACAGAAGCAATTCGAAACCTACCCCGAAAAGGCAAAGTCTTGGACATCGACGGAATCAAAGTCTGGATACCACCACGATCTTGGATACTAATTCGGCCCAGCGGGACTGAACCGATCTTTAGAATCCTAGCCGAAGCCCCAACGAAAGGTAAAGCGCTTCGAATCGTGAAGGATTACAAAATCAAACTGTCAGCCATCATCAAGAGTTGCAGAAGACATGCTTGACATTCTGCAAGCGATGGTCGTCAGTTTCGTATCTATTGTCACATTCGTCGCGACTTTCGCGGCGACGCCGATTGTAGCCAAAACCATGAGAACCCGCGGAATCACGGGTAAGGATGTTCACAAGCTGGCCCAGAATGAAGTACCCGAAATGTGCGGCCTAGCGATAATAATAGGTTTAGTTGTGGGCGTAGTAGTTTGCATTGTCGCATTTCCTTCAGCGATCCGAACGATGACTGCATTCATAGGAACTGTTTTGATAGCGGGAGCAATTGGCGTTATTGACGACATACACCCATTAGGGGCGAAATCCAAGCCGGTACTCACGGCCCTAGCCAGCATACCAATCATCGCCCTTCGAGCCTACGTTCCATTTCCTGAGATACCACTCGTTGGAATGGTCAGGTTTACTATCGTATACCCGTTTCTCATACCAATCGCCATCGCCGTCACCTCCAATTCGATCAACATGATGGACGTAATGAATGGAGCAATGCCAGGTACAGTCGCCATAATTGCAATAACAGCTACAGCGATTCTTCTCGTCTCAGGCAATGTGCAAATCGGATCTCTGGCAGCCATCCTATTCGCGGCAATGCTTGCATTCTACTACTTCAACCGATTCCCCTCTAAGGTATTCGGCGGGGATACGGGAAGCCTGTCCGTTGGAGCCGCAGTCGGGGCTTTGGCGATTCTCGGAAGGTTGGAGGCTGTACTCTTGGTAGCATTGATTCCCCACATCATGAACGCCTTCTATGGGCTCGCCTCCGTACGTGGTCTGCGTGAGAGGCGAGAGATTCTTCAAAGACCCACAAAGCTCCTGGACAATGGATTGTTGAAGGCAAGCAACGAGAAAGGCGCGCCCGTTACCCTCACACGTCTAATCTTAGCTTCTGGGCCGTTAAGCGAAAAGCAAATTGTCCGAGCGATGATGATCCTAACTGCGGTCTCCTCTATGCTCGCGATAGTGACCTACTGGATAATGGTGAATGTCAAGTGAAGCGGCTACTTCCTTTAGCGGCAATAGAGGTCTTCGTCTGGCTCTTCCTACTGGGGGCTACATACGTCATTTCAAAAGGAGCATTTGCGATTAGCTTTGGAACAGCTACTTGGGCTGAGAGAGTAGCGACACAAACAGCTAGAGTTGCGGCGTCAGGTGGCCTTATCCTCATCTGGTTACTGGGCTGGAAGAAAGTGACTGATTCTTATCTCACGAGAATGTTGTCACGAAGACGGGCTAATGTTTGAAGATTTTTTGAACTATTATTTGCAAAGGATCTTCCATGCTTCGAAGCAGTTTCGATGATTTTTTCTGATAAAATTCACGGAAATCCACGCTTTTGCAGATTGCACTCGCTCGTTGAGCAATACGTCCTGGGTCAAGAATCCTCTCAACTAATCCACGACTGATCAGGAACCTCTCAACGAAAGTGGCATCCCCGGGATAGTATGAAATCACCGGGACACCGAGTAAGGCGGCTTCGGCGGTCATCGTCCCCCCTCCGCCGAGGAAAACTGAAGAGACTCGCATAAGCGAGATCGCGTCGATAACGTGGTCCGGAACAATCAATCGGTTCCCGAATGTCTTTGTGAACCGTTCGCCTTGTACATCATATCGAGGTAGGATTACCACTTGTGAGTCGTCACCGTTCACTTCAATGATCTTTGCAACAGTCTCAGTTACCTTACCGGCGATAGATGAATGCCGATCTGAAAGATACGAGGCATATTCTTCAGGGGGCCTAATGACGATGATTGGCTTCGAAAAATCGAGCTTCAGCTCATCTAGGGCTCTCATATTCGTCTTGTATTTAGATAACCACACCACGGGATCTAAGGCTCGATACCTAACTACGTCTCTAGGTCTGATTCCATAACGCGTCCATGCATGAACAGGGATTATCCATGGCGTGAACAACTTTTCCGATAGCGGGATTGTAAGTCGGCTGACAGCGTCAGCATGTGGAGAGTCGCTAATACAATAGTGCGGGATCCCGAGTCCAAACGCAACCCGGGCTGCTTCAGGAGATGAAAATGATATCGCTACATCGATACTCTCTTGCTCCAGAGTTTTAGCGAGTTCCGATACGCGGTTCGAACTTTCTATGAGTTTGTTTCTCAGTTTTTCCCCACCATGACGCCCGACCAGGGTCGCCTTCAAACTCCTAAGTTGCAGGAGTTCGGTGACCTCTCGATACTCACGTGTAGTCAAGAAAGTCTTGAAACCCTTGGCTTCAAGCCTGTTTTGAAGCTCCCCGAGAAAATTTGCCTGTTTAGGTGTGAGTACGTCGAGCCAGATTTTCACTTAGCGTTCAACCTCCCTTGCGAAATCTTAGACGAACTAGCCCATCTTAGAAGGAAAGACTCACGAAAGATTCGAATCAATCCAGGGTTCTTCGTATGGTTGGGTGTATAAACGATAGGATTCCAATGGCGTTCTACTTCCTCAGCAGCCCATATCAGAAAGACAAGATCGCTGTTATCGACCAAGGTTCCTCTTACCGGATGCCATGGATCAGGAGAGTCTCTGAATTGCACTCCAATCGCGGACAACTCGCCTACTTGCTTCTTCACTGAGCTATCTTCAGACTGCATCAGGATCTTAATCTTCACTCCTCTTTTCACAGCCCGTCTCAATTGAACCTTAATTTTTGGAAGCCACGAGAACAACGCCGTCGAGATCAACACCTCATTAGCTGCTTTGTCAATGTAGTTGTTCGTTCTATCTTCCATAGCTCGCAGGTCTGCCAGTGGTTCAAGCAACTCTTCTGCTTTCACTTGTAGGTGGCTCTCTACGTAGATCGGCTCCACTTGTCTTTGCAAATGCCTAAGCGTTTCATCGATCGCCACCAGTTCCCTTTCGAAGTTTTCGCGCAAGTGAGTTACGTATTCGCGCTTTGCCTGTTCGGGCGAAAGAGCGTGATATCTTTTAGGCCTACCCTGAACAATCTTCGCGAATCCTTTCTGCATCAGCTGTTCAAGAGTACCGTACACACGCGTGATTGGAACCGAAGTGTTTCTTGAAATCTCTTCCGCGGTCATCATTCTCTTAGAGAGCAGGGCGATGTATGCTTCTGATTCATAAGTGGTCAGCCCTACCTGCTGAAGATACTCCATAATGCGAGTTGACGACATAATTAACTCTTGTAGAGTTAAAAACAGTTAAATATTTCCCTCGACGTCGTACGCGAGATATTTCAATGTCCTCAACGAGTTCAGGACCACTCTCTCTGGAACCCGGCGAGATTGCAGTCAGAATCCGCGATGGTCGGCTTACAATCGGCGTGGTAGGCTTGGGTTGGATGGGGTTACCTACGGCATGCCTCTATGCCGATGCCGGGGCACGTGTCATTGCGGCTGACATGAATCCGAGGGTTGTCGAAAGGGTCACCAGGGGAGACCCACCGATTGATGAAACGGGTCTCCCAGCTATGCTGAAGAGAGCAATTAGGTCCAACAAGTTTTCGGCTACCACGAATACCGAGGAAGCAACTGCAAGTGCCGACATAATCTTCATTGTAGTTCCAACCATGATTGATAGGCAGAAGAGGGCGGACTATTCTGCCGTTGAAGACGCCTGCATAAGTATCGGTAAGGGGTTGAAGAGCGGTAGCCTAGTCATCTTCCAAAGTACATGTGGACCCGGTGTTACCGAGCGCGTCGTAAAAGGAACGCTCGAAAAATATTCCGGCCTTACCGCAGGGCAAGGGTTTGGACTAGTTTACAGCCCAATTAGAGCAATGGGGGGTAGAGCCCTTCAGGATATTCAAGCCTACAGCAAAATCGTAGGGGCTGTAGATATGAGAAGCCTCGAGGCGGGATGCGCAGCGATTTCAGTGATCGTGAAGGGTGAACTTTTGCGTGTCCGGGACATTAGGACGGCTGAACTCTCGAAGCTCTTCGAAACAATATACCGAGACGTGAATATTGCGCTCGCCAACGAATTTGCATTGCTCTGCGAAGAAGTGGGCGTCGATTACCTGGAGACGATGAAAGCGGCCAATAGCCAACCATACTCTCACCTTCACTCAACCGGCGTGGGCGTTGGCGGCCATTGTCTACCCGTCTACCCGTACCTATTACAAAGTGAAACTTACACACTAGATTCGAAACTTCGACTTGTTCTCGACGGGCGGAAGATCAACGATCTAATGCCTCGGCACGTTGTCAAGTTAGCTTCAGATGGACTACGCGTCTGCGGCAGGTCACTCAAGAGGGCCAAAGTTGTAGTACTGGGCATCAGCTATCGCCCTAACGTGAAAGAGACACGCTTCTCCCCTTCGCTTGACCTAATTGGTACATTGAAGAAACGCGGGGCTCGAGTGATTGCATTCGACCCCTTGTTTAACGCGTCGGAGATGGATTCGTATGGTGTGGCCTCCGAACCGACACTGCGGAAGGCGGTTGAGAAAGCAGACTGCGTGATCGTCACCGTGGCTCATGACGAATTCAAGAAAATGGATACCATCGAACTTGCAGCACATATGTCGAAGAAAGGATTGGTCGTAGACTGCACCGGGCTTCTTGACCCGACGAGCGTAGAGAAGAGCGGACTTGTGTACCGAGGAGTTGGCAGGGGATTATGGACTCGATGAAGAAACTCAGGAGCGCAGTGATCGGTACTGGTTTTTGGGGAAAAAATCAGGCTAGAGTGCTATCACAACTCGATCAAACGCAACTCATGTGCATCTGCGATGTCGATGAACGGAGAGCCAAGGCAGTCGCCTCAGAATTTCATGTACCTTATTCTACGAATATCGATGAGATGCTCTCACGCACTGATATTGACGCAGTGACCGTCTGCACCCCCACAACCACCCATAAGAAAATCGCTACCCAAGCGTTGCTCGCGGGAAAACACACAATGGTTGAAAAGCCAATGACTAACACAGTATCTGAAGCTCGCGAGTTAATTACACTTGCTTCCCAGACCGGACTCAGATTGATGCCGGGTCACATTGAGCGATTCAATCCACCCGTTGTCTACCTCAAATCACTTCTCGATGAACACAAACTGGGAACAGTGACGCTCTTTCATGCAAGACGCGTTGGTAGGTGGCCTGAAAGAATAGGAGATGTCGGTGTCGTTCGGGACACCGCGATTCATGATATCGATTTGGCTCGCTACATATTCGGAGACGAAGCGAGATCTGTCCACGCTAAAACTGGCAGCATACGCCACACGAAAGAAGACTACGCTGAGATCATGCTCGAATTTAGAAACGGGGGGACGGCTTTCATCGACGCAAACTGGTTAACGCCAAGAAAGACGCGGACACTAATCGTAACAGGAAGCGATGCCACAGTTGAGCTCGATTATCTTTCCCAAGAGATCTCTATTGAAGACGCGGAGAGATCAATTAAGCCCAACCTGGAGAAACAGGAGCCTTTACGAATAGAACTCGCACATTTCGCTGACTCGATCCTCAACAACAAGCCGTTCGTAGTTAATGGTGAAGATGGCCTAAGAGCAGTAGAGATATGCGAAGTTGTTCTGAAAGCCGGAGAATCCGGACAAACAGTTCCGATGATAATATCTCCAGTCACCTAGGTTCGCCCGTAGCACCTTTAAAATCGCGGATGAAACTCCAGGCGAACAAATCGGCCCGTTTTTCGACCTGCCTGTTCTTCCCTTGCCCAGAGGATCTCAGGTGATGATAGAATTCATGCAAGATAACGAATGGGTTCGTCATGAAACTACTGTTGGATAGGTAAATTCTACGTTCCTTCTCAACATAGCAAGCCAAAACCTTCCGATGACGCTTGACGGTCCCCACACGAAGGGCGGGTTCACTTACTCCGTAATATTCGGCGAGTAACTGAAAGGCACGTTCCGGACTACCGTCGATGATCAGGTGAACGATCTTCGCTCTAAATCCTCGCATGTCATCAGATGCATCAAGCGGCTGCATTCCTTTCGACCTCTGATCTTGAGGTCATGTCATAAAAATGAACAGTAAAACCCATCTCTCTCCCCAACATGCTAGTCAAACATCAGCCTGATCTCTTGAATAGATGTCTACGTTGGGTTAAGGATCTCGTCGCCAATCTGTCCCAAAAATATTCGCAATTGGCTCTGCCCGCGTACTAACCGCCCACTTGGTTCAACCTACGAGTTCCCTTTGGTACATAGTCGAAGAAATTTTCCATTGCGTTGCTTGCTCCATTCTGCGCGGATTCTGGTTCTTTTCTCCGTTCTGCGCAATTCTGACAATAGTGTGCGATTGAGGTCTCGCGCGCTTTCTCCTTCGAGATCGGCCTCAATCTCGGACCTCTCTTTAATCGATTTGATTGTTCCCTTACCACTAATGAACTTCTCAAGAATTGGTTTGATGGCAGATGGATTATCACTGCTTACGCGCGCCGATAGTCTGAGTTTCTTAGCGATTTATGGTGCTCTCCGTTTCATTGCTTTCGAATGCATGATATTCGTCTCATGGCTATGAAGCAAGTTTGCCCACCGCATTTTGACCGCGGTTTTACCCATTCTAGTAATTGCGAAAATTGGAAGGATCATGGGGTTAAACCTCAGAGGATGCACAACGAGATAGAACGCTCAAATGACGTCTGCAGGCACGATATAGAAGAGCGTTTCCTGATATGAGGTGTCTCCCTGATTCTTGCTTTCTGCACTTCCTAACCACTAGAATTGATATGCCCATGATCAGGCCTAAGATTATGGTGAGACCAGTGAATCCTGGCACTGATACGGAGTTTCCGTTTGCAGAAGCTGATGTAGTCGTCGTCTGCTGTGCGGCGATGCAGTATGGTACATAGTCAAGCCAGCCCGTCACGGTGATCGGTGTTAGCTTCGCTACGCTGGTCCCTATCGTCATTGTTGTCGGTGAGATTTGATTGGTGTTAGTCGACACTAGGGTTACTGTGCCTGACACGGCGACAACTGTCCTTGCATAACTGAATGTAACGCCATTGATGACATATTGGGTTACGTAGATCAATCCGCGATAGCTTTGGGCTGGATAGCTGGTGAAGTTCACTGGATAATATGTTCCATTAACCGATATTCGCGTTGTATGATTAGCGTATTGTGAGCTCAAATTCGGCGGCAGGCCAACAAGTCCGTAGTAGCCACCGCTGTCGGCCTCGACAAGGTATGTGAAGCCGCCCTGACATTCCGCGAATCCGAGACGGATGGGTCCGCTATTCAGTAATGCAGCGGCTACAATCATTACCAAGAGTGACAAACTTACAGCCCTAGCAATTTTCGCTTTTTTCTGATGATTTTGTTTGACCATGGACAATCCGAGACCGCGATAACCTAATTCGAAAAGCCCCTGCAGATAAAGTGAAATCATTCGCGACTTCAGCCGCATTTGGGAATGTAAAGCATACGAGATGCGTAGCCGAGAGCATGGAACCATGAAAGAGACAAAGCCTCAGCCTTAACGCCGCACTTCTAAACATGAACCCGCATATAGTCGTAAAAAGTCAACCCGAAGGCCCTGTGTTTGAGAATAGTGTCGGAAAGTGGAAAATCGCCTGAAGACGCTTGTTTCATTGTTTCTCATCCTATCAATTCTGCTCTCTACTTCAGTAATTCATTCCACAGAACAAAACGCTACCGCCACGTTGACCACGAATACGGAATCGATCGTCACGCAGACTGCATCGGCGTCTACACCCTGTCTTACGCCTACCTCCGCAGATACTTCGTCAGCCCAAATACAGCCCACAACAGTGAACAGGACGATTTCTGGACATGTTGTCTCCCCAATCTCCAAGAAAAAGGCGCACGTAAGAGGTCAGATGCCAAGCAACTTCAAAATGCAAATGGAGTTAGTCTTCGCCTTAAGAAACGCGGACAACTTCTACGCCTGTCTTGCATCAATCAACGATCCTGGTTCTCAGAATTACAGGCAATACTTGAACCTTACAACCTTACAACCCTACCTCCCAACTCCAGGCGATAAGTCATCCATCATTTCCCACCTAACCCACAGGGGATTCACAGTAACCGATGGTGGGTCTCCGCTCGTTCTGAGAATCTCGGCTAATGTCCGAACTGTCGAGGCGACCTTCGGAGTTAACGTCAATCAATACTCCGTAGGAAATTTCAGTTTCTACGGCGTAGACACCGATCCCTCATTACCTCAAAACCTTGCCTCTATGGTTGATGGAATCACTGGTCTCACGAATTATACTGCCATTGCACCGGTCGAGTCCCCTTGCTCTGGACCATACTGCCCGCAGGGAATCCAGGTCGGATATTCGCTCACTAGCCTATACTCAAGCGGGGACAATGGGGGCGGACAGAAGGTAGCAATCGTCGACGTACCCGGCGATCCCAACATTCAAACGGCCATCAACACTTTTGACTCCCAATACGGTTTACCCTCGACGACACTAGACATTCTCTACCCTGATGGTGCTCCTTCTTCGTACGATCCCGCTTGGGCTTCCGAGACAGCCATGGATGTAGAGGCTGTGCACAGCGTAGCTCCGGGAGCTGGCATCGTGCTCCTGTACGATACGTCTGACTTAATTAACGCCGTCGATTATGTTGCCACCAACCATCTTGCTACAATTGTGACCAACAGTTGGGGGTATGTGTGCGGGTCCGGGTATCCTTGTGGTGACGCCGAACTTCCTTCCTCTACGGTGTCGTCCGTGGACTCAAGACTTGCCTTGGACGCCGCGCAGGGTCTAACAATCCTATTCGCATCCGGAGACGAAGGAGCGACGCCTGACGGAACCAACCTCGGAACCGAGTTCCCCGCCTCGGATCCGAACGTTCTTGCCGTGGGAGCAACAGATCTACGCCTATCAGGATGTTCAGCCACAACTTGCTCGGGTTATGGTAGTGAGAGTGGGGCAACGATTAGCGGGGGAGGATATAGTGGCTATTTCGCTGAACCAAACTGGCAAACCTCGAATATTGGGGTTAGATCCGGTCGAGCAGTGCCGGACGTCTCAATGGTAGGGGGCGTCGATCCTGTCGGAGGAGTTGGATTTTGGGTTTATTCAACCGCTTCAAACAAGTGTAGCCCCGACGATACAAATTATGGAGCAGGATGGTTCGGTTGCGCTGGCACAAGCCTCTCCACCCCTCTGTGGGCAGGTTTTCTTGCGTTAGCGTCGCAGGTTAGAGGAGGAAGCTTCGGTAACATAGACCCGCTCCTATATCAAATAGCAAACAGCGCTTCATATTCTTCTGACTTTCACGACATTACTTCGGGCTCAAATGGATACGCCGCAGGGAAGGGATGGGACCCTGTCACTGGTTGGGGGAGCCCAGTAGCGAACAGTCTTGCAACTGCACTCGCGCAGAAGCAGCAAAGTATTCTACAGGTTACAACGGACAAAACCACCTACACCCAGGGCGGTACAATACACTATACTGGATCGGGGTTCACAGCACTCGGATCGATTCAGGCATGTTTGTCAACTGATAATGACGGATCCCTATTGTGCGTCGGCCCCGAACCGAATGCTGATCAGTATGGAAATGTGGCTGGAACTATGGTTGTGGGGACGAACATTCCCGCCGGTCCACAGAAATTCTACGTGGAAGACGTGCCAACAGGCAGGTTTTCCAGCAGGGTCCAACTGACAATCCTCACTCTATCAGCTATTACATTCTACACAAACCCTTCAACGTTTGCGGCCGCTTCGCCTGGATCAATCACCGCATGCGGAACCACATTCATGAATGGTCAATCCCCTGCATCCTGCGGCACCAGTTTCTCAGCGACCGCTAATCTACCTTCACCATCGACTGGTTGGCAATTTTCGAACTGGGTCTGGACTGGGGGCATCTCTTGCGCATCTAGTAGCGCAAACCCAACGAGCTGTACAAACTCCGGTGTAGGCTCACTTCAAGCGGTCTTCCTCGCGCAGATCACCTTCAATACTAATCCAGCTCCAGTTGGAGCCATTAGTTGGGATTCCTGCTCCAATCCAGGTTATACGAACGGCTTGACCATGCTCAGCAACAATTTTGGCCCGAATTCAATTTGTTACGTACCGTCCGGTTACACATTCTCCAGTTGGACTTGTTCTGGGGGATTGACGTGTTCTGGGACAAATGACCCTACGGTTGCCACATTCAACGGCCCAGGAGCCGTAACGTTGAATCTCAAATCTGGACTTCTGTCGAATCCAGCTTCAACAATGCTAACTGCTTCAGTGACGCCATCGAATCCAACTCATGGATCGTCGTTTACCGTTTCAGGAACCCTGACTGCTAATGGAGGCGGTGTTAGTGGTGAGACTATTGTTTTGGTGTTTGGATGGAACACGAACACGGTTACAGTGACTACTCAGTCTGGCGGATCATACACCTACACGACGACGGCGCCCGCGTCAACCGGGTCATACAACATTGAGGTATTCTTTGTCGGCGACTACTCCAGCAACCCACAGTATCTACCCAGTAAGGCGACGGCCACGATTTCAGTAACCTGACTGTAGCCAAATTGGCTCTGAATTACCTCCTATGGCGAAGGGTTTACTGTATTGTAACCTGAAAGGTGATGGTTATGCGTGACTCTAATGGTGCGGGCATTTGAATACGGGTTGTTACCAAATAATGAAGCATAGACCCGTTCGATACTTGATCAAAATCCGAGACCAAAATGGTATATTTCAGTGGATTGTTGAATTTAGAAGCAGAGTGATAAAGAATTGAAAAGGAAGTTAATGGACATACTGGCTTGCCCAATAGACAAATTCTACCCGCTAGAATTACTTGTGTTCGAAGAAAAGGAAGAGGTCAGTTCCGGAATGATTACCTGCCCGAAATGTAACCGCTGGTACCCAATCATTGACGAGATCCCACATATGCTGCCTGATGAATTGAGAGAGCAGAACGAAGATGTGCCATTCCTACAGAAATGGAAAGACCAAATTCCACAGAAAACGCTCCAAGAAGGTAGGCCTTTTAATCTCAAATCAACCAGCTAAGCGATTCATCGGGGACGAACAATGGAGAAGCAGATCATCAGGACTCAAAATGCCCCTCAGCCGATAGGACCATACTCTCAAGCAACCATGGTCGATGGCTTCCTCTTTGTCTCCGGACAAGGCGCGATCGACCCAAGATCTGGACAACTAATTGGATCAGACATCGAAGCTCAAACGAGGCAGACATTGACAAATGTGCAGAATATCGTGGCGGCATCAGGCCTATCTTTGCTCGAGGTAGTAAAAGTATCTATCTTCCTAAGAAATATGAACGACTTCAAGAAGATGAACGAGGTTTACAAATCCTTCTTCACTCAAAACCCACCTAGCAGAACAACGGTAGAAGCTAATTTGCCCCTCCCAAACATGCTCATCGAGATTGACGCTATCGCACACCGAACCTAGCTACGAAATTCTTGAATTTACGGCTCGCACCACTCACTTTTGAAAAACCTGCACACAAGAGATTTGTTGTTCGACAACTACTTAGGTTTCGGATAACCGTACCCTTGACATCAATCACGTTGATCGACGCGCAGACTGCAGGCATATCTGGAGATATGTTGTTGGGCGCCTTGATCGACGCAGGCGCAGAACTCACATCGATTCAGCGGGTACTGGATTTGGTACCGCACCACTTTCCGCGGTGTAAATCAATCCTGCTCGATGCGAAAGAAGTCAAGGAACACGGCTTCCGAGCTTGCCGTGCAGAGTTAACGATTGCTGAGACGCCCGACGAAACAACAGCTATTGAGCTTGTGCGTGCAACTGATGCTATAGCGAATTCTTCAAAACTCAGTAAGAACGCGACGTCGTTCGCGAAGAATTCCATTAGAATCTTAACCGAGGTTGAGAGCACACTTCACGGCACTGAAATTTCTAACGTACACCTACACGAAGCAGGCTCGGCTGATACGCTTGCCGACATATTCGGTACGGCGGCAGCGTGTGAGTCACTGAAGGTTTTCGAAGGAATGGTTTACTCATGTCCTGTTGCTGTCGGCGGCGGCTCTGTAACATTCTCACACGGCACAGTTTCAGTACCTGCGCCCGCAGTTCTCGAAGTTGCCCGTAGATATCACGTCCCGATCCTAGGTGGACCTGCAAATGAGGAATTAGCGACTCCAACCGGGATTTCGATGCTCGCTAGCTTGGCAGGTGCCTTCCTTGAGCGATCTCCCCCGATGGTTCCAGAAAAAGTTGGGTACGGTGCAGGCAAGAAGGCTTTGGCATCAACCCCAAACGTACTCCGCGTTGTAATCGGCCAATATGAGGAGCAGAAGTTTGAATCCGACGTGGTAGAAGTGCTTGAGACCAATCTCGACGACATCCCGGGAGAAATAGTCGGGGGTGCACTGCAACGGATTCTTGAATGCGGAGCAAAGGATGCTTGGGTCACTTCAGCCCAATTCAAAAAGAACCGCCCGGGCTTTGTCTTACATGCGATCTGTTACCCAAACGATTTACAGAGAATTACCGAGATTATTATGAAAGAAACAGGCACGCTCGGAGTTAGGCACCAGGAATGGAATCGATTCATCCTTGAGAGAGAAGTAGTATCCATCAAAGTACCGTTCGGGGATAGAATGTTCAGTGTTAGAATAAAAATCGCAAGAGACAAATCCGGAGAGCTCCTTCGGATGAAGCCTGAATTCGAGGATTTGGATTCAATCGCCCGAACACTTTCGATTCCTATACGCGAAGTATCGGCTCAAGTGCTTCAAGAGGCACGAAAGGCGCTTCATACTAGTGTTGCGAACTAGATTCTTTGTCTAATGTGTTCTATTGCAACTAGAGCGGGCAAGATACTTGCTGCTACAATGGCAGCAAGTACCAGACCTGCGCCGGAAATCATCATCGAAGCAGGTAATGCAAAGACCTCGGAAATGAGGAAAGCGAAAAGCAGTATTGCAAACCCTATCGTCATTACTCTCGTAACTCTACCCTTCGCTTGAGCGCTGAGTCTACGCTTCAGGAACCAAAGTGCGCAGAAAGCGGGAAATGCCAAGTACACGAGCCCTATGAGAGAACCCGCTAACAACCCTGTCACCAAAGCCGCGAATTCCGGCGCGAAACTAAACAGGCTGAAGGTTGACGAAGAAATATGGAGTATTCCAATCAAGGGATAGAGCACCGTTTTGGCGAGAACTCGTGTAGTAGGGCTTGTAGATTCATACCGAGCTACGGCCGGGCTGAAGGAATAGTACCAGGCGTTGAAAGCGGTCATGAAGTTGAATCCTGCGAACGTGTTCATGATTTGCTGGTCTCGGAAATCTCTAAGGAACTGTACTTGCGGTGCAAGTTCCGACCCATAAGTAGCAGTCGCGATGAGGCAAGGGGAGACCTGGACGCTTATCACGAATTGATGAGTACGCGATGGAGTTGCACTGGATCCTATCACTGTAAGCTGGTAGGTCCCTACGGTATTCTTCGGCGCGGTTATTACCATGGAATCCTGAGCAATACCACCATTCGGCTGCAGCATGATGCTGGGTGGGGTGAAGGTCACCGTAAGCCCAGAAGAGGGTGAGAAGGTGCCACTCAAGGTAACGTTACCGTTGAAGTAACCAACTGACTGGAGAGTTATCGTCGTGGAGGTTCTCGAACTCTGGACGAGAACAAGTTGAGTTACAGGCGCGGAGAGGTTGAAGTCGCGGGGTAGTTCGATTATTGTTAACGCGGGTGCCGGGGTCGCGGTGTGTGTCAGACCGGCGCTGGTTGTCCCAGTGATAGTGATCGGGTAAGTTCCTCCGGGCGTATTGACAGTTGTGAACATGTTGATAGTTGAGGTAAAGGATGGGGTTCCTCCAGGGCTTGTGAAGGAGTAACTGACGCCAGACGGAAATCCTGATGCAGTAAGATTTACGATCTGAGGGCTCCCGCTAAGGAGCGTTATCGCGAGATCGAATGAGGCTGACCCCCCTTGCGTAACCGTCGCGCTTGTGGGCCCGAGGACGCCAATACTAAAGTCGAACGCAACGGGCTGAGGTGTCTGTATCCTGAGCGTGATTAAAGCAGTCCGATTTTGACCTCCGCTGCTTGCTTGAACAGTCATCGGAAAAGTTCCCGTAGGAGTTGAGTTTGTCGTTGTGAATGTGAGGGTTGAGGTGAATGGTGGGTTCTGTGACTGGGGGGTGAATACGGCTGTAACACCGGTCGGGGTGTTGAGGAGGCTGAGTTGAAGCGGCTGCGTGTAGCCGCTCGAGAGGGTAACGTTCAATGCGAATGTGGTTGATTGTCCGGGGTTTATGGTTTGCAAGCTTGGAGACGCTGCGAGTTGAAAGATGTATGGGATACTGAAGCGTCCGATTTCGTTAACGGTAACGTTGCTCTCGGTAAACCAAACATTTCCTGAGGAATCCACAGCGACATAGGTTGGCCTCGAAGCGTTAGAGGGAAGGCTGTACTCAGTTACTCCCGCTACTGGACCCTGATGAATGCCGACTGTAGATGAGGGGGCAGGGGTCCGTATTTGCGATACTCCAGCGACTGTACTTACGGTGCTGGTTATGTTGCTCGATGCCATTATCGAAGGCGTGGAACAGGTTGGAGATCCTGTCATCGGAGTGATCGTGCAATAAGTCGGTGTGAAAAGTTGTCCGGCTAGTACGTTGGTTGTGTTCAGGTTGGCGATGATTCCGGCATTATTCTCCGCAAACCAAGCGGCGTTCCTTGGGGAGTCATAAGTTACACCCATCGGGCCTGAACTAGGAGTTGATAGTATGGATTCTTGGTAGAGCGAGCCGCCCCCGGTATCATTACCGAGGACGGAAATTCTGTCGTTCATGTTCGTGATGATCGCTACTGGTAGAGTTTGGAATACACCTATAGTGAGGTCGGTGGGCTGATACGATCCAAAACCTAGGGAGCTCAGATCCCAGATGGTGAGGCGATTACTAGTGACTTCTAGTCGTCCTATTTTGTTGCCCAATGTTTCTGTAAACCAGACAAATCGGTTGCTATAGTATGGTGTGGTGACGACTTGAACGTAGATACCCCAAGGCTTCAATAATGGAGTTCCAGGTGTTGAGGTGGCTCCTGGAAGCGTCCATTCCGTCAACGTATTCGTACTAGTAACCAGACGGGCGATAATGTCCCTGCCAGATTCTGCAAACCAAATGTCGTTGTTCTCGTCTACGTAAATGCCAGCAGGGTTGCTGCCGGCTGGAAGAGTCCATTCCGTGAGATTGTTCGTAGAGGAGTCGAACCTGGCAATCTTGCTCGAGGCAAACTCGGTGAAGAAGATCTGAGTTACTGATGCGTTCGATGCCGTAACTAGTTTTACGAATACGTTATGTGGTTGGCTATTCGGAGTCGTCACGTTCCATTCGGTGAAGTTGTTGTTTGAGGGATCGAACCTAGCGAACTTGTTCGTAGCGTTTTCCGTAAACCAAACGCGGCCATTTGTGTCAACTCCAATCCCATATGGTTGAGATGCGGCCGTCGGTACTGGCCATTCACTAAGAGCGAAATTAGGAATGGGACTGACTGCTTCAGGCTGGAGGTTTGAGGGAGTTGTAACCGCTGCGGAAGCGATTGGCATGGAGCTAATTATTGAGAGGATTATCAGACTTGTGAGTACGGCGACTAGACTGAGAGTGTTAATGGTAAGTGTCGTTGACTTGGATAGTGACATCTGCCGCACCAGATGGCCATCATACGGTCGGAATAAAAGCGATTTTAGCTAATTATACAGCAAACTATGTCAGCCATCGAGCTTGAAGCATACTATCCTGACACAAACGATGGCAAACCTCATGTTTTCCTCTGTCCATTCAAAAGTGTCAGAATCTAAGCCGCTTGCGTCTGCGAACGCTTCTTTTCCTTACCTTCTAAAGTTCGTCCGCATTTCGCGCAAAACTTCGCTTCTACCAAGTTCTTGTGCTTGCATACGGGGCAAGTGATCGATGGGGCCGCGGTCAAAGCTGACTTCGCCTTGACAAACACAACATCACCGATCCTTTCGATCTCATTGAATGAGAGGAAGAATTCGTCTTCATCGCCAAATTCTATGACCAAAGCCATTTTCCCGTCATCTGACCAAGCGAGGTCTTTCGTAACGCCCAATTTCTTGGCATCGGCATCAATTACCTCTTTACCAACCACTTCCTCCCTACGCTTCCATTGCACCAAACCTAAAATCCCATCCACACTTTTGATTAGAACACCATTTGAGTATTTAGGATTGTTTCAGCCATTCAAGGCCTAACGTTACAAAAGGATGGATGGATGAGGTTGAAGGAACTTCTCGGATTCATTCTACCCATGCAAAAAACCCAGAAAGCCCTTGGAGTCTTGAGGAACATGGAACTTAGCCTTGAGAGATACGAGTTTCGAAAAGTTCAGGGGATGATTATGATACCGATAGTTCGCGAACCATCGGCTCAACAAGATTCTATTCTAAGGAAGGAGTTAGGTAGTTTTCAGATTCAGCAGGTTGCCTTCGCAGACTCAGTTTCACGGCCGAAAAACCTTCAGGAGACAGTTGCTGGCCAAATTCCTAGCCACTTGATCTCCATGCTGCCGCACTCCTTCGACGTTATTGGCGACATAGCCATTATCGATCTACGCTCCGAGCTCGCACCATACGCAGTGGAAATTGGCAACGGCATACGTCGAGTCAACCCAAATGTACGCTTAGTCGTAAGGAAATCTGGAGAAGTCTCTGGGAAGTTCCGAACACGTGAGTTACAAATTCTAGCTGGATCGGGAGGAATGGAAACAGTCCACCGCGAATTCTCTTGTAGCTACCACCTAGACATATCTTCGGTTTACTTCAACCCGCGACTCGCCCACGAAAGATTACGAGTGGCTAAGCAGGTCAGAGAAAACGAAGTTGTGGTAGACATGTTCGCTGGGGTTGGTCCCTACTCCGTTCTGATCGCCAAACTGCAACCAACCTCAAGAGTATATTCCATCGACATTAACCCTTCAGCCATCAGATATCTCGAAGCGAACACATTCGGTAACCGCGTCGCCGACTGTGTAGCACCGCTACTAGGGGACGCAAGAAAATTGTCAAAACTCAAAGTGCGTGGAATTGCAGATAGAGTAATCATGAACCTGCCCTCCGAGGCAGGAAACTACATCGATGCCGCCCTCCGAACACTGAAAACGGAAGGCGGAATCGTACACTTCTACCAGTTTACGCAGAGAGACACGATCGTAGACTCGGTCAAGGATTCATTCAAATCGTCTGTCGTAGGCATGAACAGAGAAGTAAAATCGTTTAACTTCTGTAAAGCCATCAGAGAAATCGCACCAGGTAAAGTTCAGGTAGCAATAGATGCCGCCGTTACATAGAAACTAAATTTCCACGCAAATGCGCACGGCAAGTTTGGTCTCTGGAGATCTCAGGGCCTGCACCAGTCGTCTATCAAGATCGTAAGCAGCCTTGTTTGCTCTGATCATTATGGTTCTATCCGAGGCGTACGAAGACTTCCTTCCAACCATTTCATTTGGATGAGCAAAGCTCAGGTTCGGACTTCCTACTCCTTGAATGATCTCAATTATTCCTAATGCCTCAAGTCTCATCGTTATCCTCGACGACTCCTGCATGCAAGCCCTTTTGAATTCGGCCAACATTTCCACCGGTCCCTTGGTCGCGTTTACAGCGATGATGCAGTCGCCGCGTCTTGACAGCTCGTGTTCTTTTGTTATCTCAAAGGTCATTCTGTGTGTTCCTAGTATGTTCGGATGGCCCTGGGCGAATAGTTCTTCGACGAGTTTCACAGCGACAACCGACTGTCTTGAATGAGATAGGCTTTTGAACGTTTATTGGCCCAGTTCCAGCTAAGGATTCATGGAAATTGAAGAACTTCGCCGATTTAAGAAAGCAAGCGGTCGCAGAACTCAAGGCTGAAGGGCTGCTCAAGGACCCGAACATAATTAGGGCAATGGAGAAAGTCCCCCGCGAAGAATTCCTACCCCAAGAAGCCAGGTCATACGCGTACATCGACTCACCGATACCGATTGGTTATGGACAGACTACAAGCGCGCTCCACATGACAGCGCTATTCTGTGAATACGGCGAAATGAAACTTGGCCAGCGAATACTCGAAGTCGGAGGCGGTTGCGGGTACATGAGCTGCGTGTATGCGGAGGTCGTGGCGCCTCTTGACCAACCAAAGAGCGCCTGGGGACACGTATGGTCGGCTGAGATAATAGAGCAATTGGCGGCGTTTGGCAGAATGAACGTGGAACGGTTGGGATACTCTGAAAGGGTTACTTTCGTCGCTGCAGACGCGTCTGAAGGCCTTAATGATGAAAAAGGAGCATTCGATTTGATCATTGTTACAAGTGCCGCTCCGGCGATCCCAGTCGAATTAACGCTCCAACTCAATCCAGGTGGAGCCCTGATCATTCCAATCGGCGGAGCACAATTCTACCAAGAACTCTTCCGAGTCCGAAAGAAACCTGACGGCGACTTGTCGCAGGAGAATCTTGGAGGCGTGGCCTTCGTACCCATGAGAGGAAAACGCGGATACCATTAATCAAAACACAAATTGAAAACCGAACCCCTCACCAACCCCCTAACGAAGACCAAATTAAACGGAAAGGCTTGAATTAGAAGTAAGATTCGAGAGTACTCTTTCTAGCAGATGAGTGGTCTGAAACAATCATCTTTGAAACGGCCTTGCGCACGCGGTCTTCAGAAAAGTCACGTTCTCTGCACAAAAAGTCGACGACTTTCTGTTCATCAGGTTGTGACCACTTAAGCGAATAGCTGGTGGTCACTGCTGGGTCAAGGAAAATTCGTCTGATACTGTCAGTATCGGTTGGAGTTGCTAGGTCGGGGTCATTTGCCTTCAGACTCTCAAGGTTACCGTATTCACGAATCAGTTTTACGGCTGTCTTTGGACCTATGCCCTTGACACCCTCCGGGTTGAAGTCCGTCCCGATCAGTACCCCAACATCAATTAGCTGCTCCCTAGTCAATGATAACGAATCAAGAACTCGGGCCAATTCGATGACCTTTGGTTCAACTTCTACATAGGCATCTCGTCGCGGCAGTTTCCTACGCCCCGTAATTGCGAGGTTCTTCACCATCTTTGGCGCGCCGAACAACAATGAGTCATGGTCTTGAGAAGCTACACCCCAAACTTCTCCACGTGCCGCGATGAATGCGGCTTGAGCTTCGCCTTCCGATGGTGCCTGGACCCATGCAACGCCGAGAGCGTCCAGAAGTTTCTTGGCATCTTCCACCATTAAATCCTTCAACGATGAAGTAGCTTGCGCGTATGTGCGAGCTTCCTCAATCTTTCCCTCCTTTAGAGCCCTCTCGTAGTGAGTCATCGCCTCTTCCTTGACTCGGCGTCGTCTGCGAATTTCCATTTCCTTCATTTCAGGTGGTTTACCGTCGAAAACAAATGCAAGTTTGATTCCCTTCTCCGCAAGATTCGTTGTTCTATACAGTAATCCACTCAGATGACTAGTTATTCTTCCGTGTCTATCCTTAAGTGGCGTTCCGTCTGGTTGTCTAATTATCGCCAGGAACTGGTACAGCGCGTTGTAAGCGTCCACTGCCAAAGTCTTATTCGAGAGGCTGTCGAGCGTGATTACTTGTTCCGGTATGATATCAGCCAGGTCAACGCCCAAGCTCGCTCTTAACTCCGAGTTCAGGTTGGTTAGCCGTCATTACAAAACTTGTCTCACTTAGGCGGCTAACTGTTAACTATGCTTAGTTAGAGTTGTACTCTTCCCTGTGGTTGACAATTATCTCGCGAAGCTCGCCTTTTACGTAAATTTTTATTATTCTCCACTTGCCGTGCGTGTAGCGTTGTTCCAACAAGCTTTCCTTGCGGGCTTCCGATTCAAGACGCATATTGCCATCTACGCCGATTCAACATGCGTCGCCTGTTCTAGATTACAACTTTAGACTCTCACGACGCAAACCCCGGAGAATGACCGAATGATGTGGAACAGCGGTATGGCATGATACTAGGTGTCAGCGAAGGCCTCATTTATCGAATCGGAGGACCGCTCCTCTGGTGCAATAGCCTCAGATACAGATTCACGGTCGGCGATGGCGTAGGATTCCGGCAGTGCTTGTGACGCAAATAGATTGACCAGTGTGTTCGGACTAGCTTCACCGCTTAGTCTCCCTACCCTACCTTTCAGGTGACGCCACTTCAGTTGAGTACGACCACTTTTCGAGTTGTATATTATTCCAAGAACATTTGAAACCCTCGCGAACCTAATATCACGTATTTGATGGACGGTCTCTTTATCCTCAGCCTCAACATACATTGTGCCATTGTCTGAGGACCGTTCGGGGTAGATAGTCTCATCTTCATCGAGTTCGAGTGGGATATAGGATTGACAGGTACTCATTATCATGAATCGTCTGAACCTGTCTAGATCACAAACGGAATCTATCTTCACCAAGGCTACTTTCCCACCCCTCAAGAGAGCAGTTCGCTATGGGGAGGAGTTGCAATCCACTGTTTGAATTTGTCGGTCGATGTTGATCGGCCTAAACAAACCCTCTACTCCCGATGACCAGCAATCAATTTATAACCTCCAGTGACGTGGCTGTGAGAACCCGCGAGGAGCATACGCATGAGTGCGACGACTACTACTGAGAAAATCATCCGTATGCCTACCTGTACTTGGTGCGCGCGAACGATTCTCCCCGGGGAAGGGGCAGTGAAATTTCCATGCCCAAGCTGCGGCGAAGTAACGATTTGGCGCTGTGAGAAGTGTAGAATGTTCGGCCGGCCTTATCGATGCTTGAAGTGTGGATACACGGGACCTTGAGAAATCGCAAGTGGTTGGAAGATTTTGGCGAGAGTCCTAGCGTCGATCAAAATATTTCCGAGTGACGCCAACATAGATCTGAACGCCCTGAAATCTAAGATACAATCTTCCCTTCCAGCCGGTTCTACAGTACAACGATTTGATGAAGAACCAGTGGCATTTGGCCTAGTTGCCCTGATAGCACATGTGGTTCTGCCCGAGGATGCAGCCGGCCAAATGGACAGCGTTGAGGATGCAATTCGCGCCGTCGATCAGGTAAGTGAGATTGAGGTTTTGAGGGTTGGCCGAGTTTAGTTACGTTCGGTAACATTTATATGCATTAATGTTACCTCCAGTAACAAAACCCGAGCTGACATAAGCATGGCGCTACTTGCCGTCGACGTTCCGGACACCAACGGCATGAGAACTGAATACACGGAGTCCGAAAGGAACTTTAATAGCACCATAGACGGTCAAAACATCTCAAGACGAAATTACTAATCGAGAGAGTTTGACCATGAGTAGTCGCGAATCTTCCCTCAGAGTTGCAGATGCTAGGCAACGAGACGTTGGACACGGAAAGGTCAGAATAGATAACGACACAATGCAGAAACTTGGAATAACGGCAGGAGACTTCGTCGAGATACACGGCAAAAAAATGACTGTTGCCGTGGCTTGGCCCGCCTACGCCGAAGACCAAGGCCAAGAAATCATAAGAATGGACGGACTAATCCGTAGAAACGCAGGAGTCGCGCTTAACGAGTACGTCAGCGTAAGAAAGGCAGAAGTAAAAGACGCTCAGGCGATAGTTTTCGCGCCCACAGATGTGCGACTCAGTGTGGACGAGGAATTCGTCAGCTTCGTTAAACGAAGATTCATGGACATGCCCTTCATCGAAGGAGATATGACACTACTCTCGATTTTTGGAAGCGCTGTCCCATTGATCGTTACGCGCACGAGACCGCATGGCGCTGTCAAAATAAACGAAACGGCACACGTGCAAGTGCTTAGCGAGCCGACGCCCGAAAAGAAAGGCATCCCAATCGTAACTTACGAAGATATTGGAGGGCTTCACGAGGAGATTCAACGAATCCGTGAAATGGTTGAGTTGCCATTAAGGCACCCTGAACTCTTTCAAAGGTTAGGCATCGAGCCTCCGAGAGGGGTATTCCTGTATGGACCCCCTGGATGCGGTAAAACTCTGCTCGCCAAGGCTGTCGCCAATGAATCTGACGCAAACTTCTATGTGATCTCTGGACCAGAGATAATGAGCAAATTCTACGGAGAATCAGAGGCTAGGTTGCGTGAGATATTTCAAAAAGCCCAAGAAACTTCTCCCAGCATCATCTTCATCGACGAAATGGACGCGATCGCGCCCAAACGCGAAGAGGTCACCGGTGAAGTCGAACGCCGCGTCGTAGCTCAACTCCTTTCGCTTATGGACGGAATGGGTTCACGAGGAAACATCATAGTCATCGGAGCAACAAACCGACCAAACGCAATCGACCCTGCTCTTCGAAGGCCTGGAAGATTTGATAGGGAAGTAGAGATTGGGGTCCCAGACAAAGCAGGACGATTTGAAGTCCTACAGATCCATACCAGAAACATGCCGCTCGCTGAAGACGTGGAACTGAAACGATTGTCCGAGGTAACTCACGGTTACACGGGCGCCGATATCGCCTCCCTCTGCCGAGAAGCGGCTATGAAAGCACTGAGAAGGTACATTCCTGAAATCAACCTCGAGGAAGAAAGAGTCCCACCCGAGATCTTAGAGAAGATGGTCGTCAAGATGGATGACTTCCTCTCTGCCTACCGTGAGATCACTCCGACCGCAATGCGAGAGGTCTACGTTGAAGTTCCACAAGTGCGCTGGGATGAAGTCGGTGGACTGAAACAGGTAAAGCAGGAACTAATGGAGTCAGTCGAATGGCCCCTCAAGAAACCAGAAGTCTTCAAGAAGATGGGCATTAAACCACCGCGAGGAGTACTCCTCTACGGACCACCGGGATGCGGAAAGACACTGCTTGCCAGAGCAGTAGCCACCGAGAGCGAAGCAAACTTCATTTCGATAAAGGGACCCGAAATATTCTCCAAATGGGTTGGAGAATCCGAGAAGGCCATTCGCGAGGTATTCAGAAAAGGAAGAACTGCTGCTCCCGCAATAATATTCTTCGATGAACTTGATGCAATAGTACCACGACGAGGCCTGGGATACGCTGACTCAGGAGCCAGCGAACGCGTGATCAGCCAGCTCTTGACAGAGATAGATGGAATCGAAAGCCTTCAGAACGTTCTCGTGATTGCCGCAACGAATCGCCCCGATATGCTCGACCCAGCCGTTCTGAGACCAGGCAGATTTGATAGGCTAATCTACGTACCATCACCAGACTTGGACTCATTGAAAGAAATCTTGAAAATACACTCAACTGGAATGCCTCTCTCGGCAGACGTTGACATGGAGGATTTAGCCCGAAAATCCCAGGGATATTCCGGCGCCGACATGGAAGCCGTCTGCAGGGAAGCTGCAATAACAGCCCTGCGCGAAGATATCAACTCAACCGAAGTCTCAAGACGCGACTTCAACATGGCCATGGAAAGAGTAGGCCCAAGCATAGCCCCAGAGGATGACGCGTTTTATCAAAAATTCTCAAAACGACTCAGAAGAGAACGTGCAGCTCCCCCAACCCCAGTAGCATAGTCGCCTGTTCGAGGAGTTAACTCAGTTGGAGAAAGTATGGGGGCCGCGTCCCCTCCACCTTTTCGTCCTGGATGTTATAGGAAGAAAGGGACCGCTAACAGATGACGAGCTACTCCGTGAGATTAAGAACGGCAAGGAGGACCTCAGCTTTCGCGAATTGAACAGGATCCTCTTGAAGTTGGAGGTCAACGGCTTAGTTAGAGTTTCACGCCAGATGAAAGGCAAGCGCCGCGTCGAAATCGCTGAACAACGAAACATTAGATAGAAACACTGTACCCTATTTAGCGTCACGAAGGGCCTGCTTGTTCCAAACTAGGCAGTCGAGAAAACAAAACCTTGCCCCATAGCTCAACCGACGTTGCCGTCGTTGGATGCGGAGTGAGCGGTGCCACTGCCGCCGTAGCAGTTGCCAAGAGAAATATATCTGTCTCGATATTCGAGGAACATTCCCAGGTTGGAACACCTTCCCACTGCTCAGGGCACGTTGGGATTCCGGCCTTCAAGCAATTTAGCCCAGAGGTGCCAAAGCGAATCATCGAGAATGAGATCAAAGGAGCCGTCCTGCACTCTCCCGGAGGTAAACCGCTTACACTGCATCGTTCGAAACCAGTAACATGGGTTCTCAATAGGGCAGAATACGATCAATACCTCTCCGATTTAGCGAAAAAAAGCGGAGCTGCACTGCATTTGAATTCTCGTGTTGAAAGCTACAAACGTTTAGAAAATGGAGAAATTCTGCTGAAAGTCAATGGCGACAAAGAGCATAACCTAGTTTGCAAAGTGTTAATCGACGCTAGCGGGTGTGGAGCCTCCGTTTCGAGATATGCTGGGTTAACGAGACTTGGGAGGGGAATCGTTGTGAATTCTGCGCAATTTAGCGTGGAAAATCTAGTGGACATTGATGAAGACTTCGTTGAAGTCTACTTCGGTCAAGGATTCGCTCCGGGCTTCTTTGGTTGGATAATACCTCGCCATGACGGAACAGCAAAGGTTGGCATCGCCGCAGGTGCTCGAGCTAACGTTCGGCAATGTTTTGAGCGTTTCATAGGTAAACACCCTGCCGTCTCAGCTAAGCTAAGGCATTCGAAACAAATCACTCCACCAAGTTATCACCCAATTCCCGTTGGAGGAGCAGTAAACCGTACCTACACAGACAATATCCTCGCCGTTGGTGACGCAGCATCACAGGTCAAACCAACAACTGGCGGCGGAATAGTCTTTGGCTTGGCATGCGGTCGAATCGCAGGCGAAATTGCTGCGAAAGCTGTACTTGAACAAGAGTATTCAGCGTCTCGGCTAGAAGAATATGAAATCCTATGGCGCAGATTGTTCGGATTCGACTTGTGGGCGATGTCTTGGCTTAGACGACTTCTCTACAGGTTGCCTGATCGCAATCTTGACCGAATTTTCGACATAGCCCAAGAATTAGGCGCCGATGACATTCTGAATACGACGGCCGACATCGACTTCCAAGGCCGGACATTGCTGGCGCTAGCACGTGACCCGCGATTGTTCATTACGCTACTATCCGCATCCATTCTGTCAGTTCCATCGTTGATACGGACTTAGGGCTTAGTCCAATTCACAACGACATGTTGAAGGACTTGCAGGTAATGTTAATAATTTGTAGTTTCTGAAGTTATCCCGAGACATCTCGCCTCGCACAACAGGGCGATTATCTGGGGAGTAGTGACAGAGATTACTTGCAAGCTTTGCAAGCATAAGTCGCGAAAGCAACTTGACAGGATGATTACGAACGGCATACCCTATAGAGAAATTCAAAGAAAGTTCAGAATTCACAGCGTTTCAATGATTTCCTACCATAAGGGGACATGCCTCGGGTTGATTCCGCCGCGAAGGAAAAGCGCCTATCCAGTTGAGAGACCCTGGTAATACCACGATCTTACTCAGGCTTTCCCTAACTGCTTCACAGCATCTATCAAAGCCGGAATGAATTCATACAGATCGGCTACAACATTGTAATCGCTATACTCAAAAATTGGTGCCTTCGGGTCGTTGTTTACGGCGACGATAATCCTGCTGTTCCTAATTCCCGTTAAGTGCTGAATTTGGCCAGATATTCCTAACGCGAGATACAACTTCGGACTTACCTTCTGACCTGAAAGACCTACGTATTGGTCCTCTGGCAACCAACGCAGGTCTTCCGCTATAGGCCTGGAGCAGGAAACTACACCACCTACAATTCGAGCAAGTTGCTCGACTAACCCCATATCCTCCTTCTTCCGTACGCCGCGTCCGAACGAAACAATTATGGGTGCGTCACTCAACCTCACACCTTTCGCAGGCTTTGGCTTCGTCTCAACTAACCGCGTGCTTGGTGGTTTGAACTTTGGTTCAACCTTGACCACATCGCCTTTTCGAGTCGGATCAGCAGGGTTGGGGGTGAAGAGCCCTTTGGCGACAGTTGCCATCTGGGGTTTTGATTTTGATATGTGGGTCTCGACTAGGTTACCGCCCCACGTGACCCTGTCTATAAGTAGATACTTCTTCTCGGCGTCCAGTTCGAGTCGGGTTGCCTCGGTTACGCACCCGGTCTTGAGTCGTTCGGCAAGACGAGGCGCAAACTCTACCCCATTACGCGTTGCCCCGATAAGTAGGATGTCCGGTTTGTGTTCGGTTATGAGGTTCGCGAAAGCATCGGTGTATGTGTCGACTTGAAACGACCTCAATCCCTGATCCGATATTACTAGAACCTTGTCAGCGCCGTGTTGAATCAAATTCTGCACCTCTCCCTCATCCACTGCGATAGCGGCTGCTTCGGTGCCAAGGCCATCGGCTAAACTTCTAGCCTTGCCCAGTAACTCAAGCGTTAGTTGGGGCGATTCAGAGAACACCCAGACGCCCTTGCTATCTTCAGACAAAATCAGGCCGCCTTCAAGACCCCTTCTTGAACAAGGGTTTTGGCAACTTTCGGCGCTATTTCTTTCGCGTCACCTTGGAACAAAATCCGTTTTCTTTCGCCGACCGTAACGGTGCTTCTTAAGACTTCGATCAACGATCCGTTAAATCCAAGCTCTTCCGGTCCGAGAGCAAGGTCAGCCGCGTTCCAAATGTTTGTGGGTTTTTTCGACGCGGCCATAATTGCCATCAGCGTTGGAAGGCGCGGTTCGTTGATCTCTCTAACTACACTTACAAGGCACGGTAGTTTAGCTTCCACGACTTGCCGTTCGTTCTCTAGGTCTCTCTCCACGATGACCCGACCGGCCTCCAGGGATAGTTTGGCCGCGTATGTTATCTGCGGCAAGTTGCACATCTCCGCGAGTCGTGGTCCGACTTGGAAGGCAAAAAGGTCCTCTGAGTATGCGCCGCAGATGACTAAGTCATATTCAAGGATCTTTGTAACGGCTGCTGCTAAGACATTTGCGGTTGCGTGCGCATCTGACCCTTCAAAGAGTGGGTCTGTGAGCAAGCAGGCTTCGTCCGCTCCCATTGCTAACGCCTCTCTTAGCGCCTCTTTTGCCTCGGGTGGACCCAAGGTGATCGCAGTGATTTTGCCTCCATGTTTCTCCTTGATTCTAACGGCCTCTTCCAAGGCATTTTTGTCAGCCTCGCTAATGACTCGGGGCACGCCTTGGGTTACGATGGTCTTGGAACTACGGTCGACTCTCAGGTCAGCCGTTTGAAAGACTTGTTTCATGAGAACTAGGATGTTTACCATCGCCGATCACAAGAAGGTGGGTGCCTCAAGGCATCATTGAATTAATACGTTATGTAGCTGAGATTTGCTCAGCTACGAGTTCGGCTATGTCACGCACGGTAAGGGATTCCTTGGCGCCTGCCGCAACTGATGCGTCCTCAAGCATAGACGTGCAGAAGGGGCAGGCGGTGGCTAGGATGTTTGCCTGCGTTTCCTGTGCTTCCTCGAAACGGATCGCTCCTACTTTCTTCTTCTGCTCAACCTTATACCAGAAGTTTGCTCCTCCTGCCCCACAGCAGAAACTACCCTCCTTAGATCGTTTCATCTCCACCGTCGCTTTGGGACCCAATGAGGAGATTATCTCCCTCGGAGAATCAAATACTCCATTGTAGCGGCCTAAGTAGCAGGGATCATGGAAGGTGATTGTACCTTTGGCTGCAGGTTTGATTTTCAATTTCCCGGTCTTGATGAGGTGTTCGATGAATTGTGAGTGGTGCAGGACGGTGAAGTCTGTTCCGAATTCGGGATATTCGTTCTTGAAGGTATTGAAGCAGTGTGGGCACTGCGTTAGAACCGTTTTTACATTGTACTTCTTGAAGAGCTCCACCAACTCTATCGCACTCTGCTGGAAACGTCCCTCTTCCCCCAACCGTCTGGCAGATTCACAGTTGCATTTCTCTTCGGCTCCGAGAATAACGAAACGAATATTCGCGGCTTGAAGGATCTTCACGATCGCCCGCGAGACGGCTTGATTTCTTGGGTCGTATGATCCTGAGCATCCAACCCAGTAGAGGATTTCAAACTCAGGCTGTTCCCTCGCTGTCTGTACCCCCAAACCTTCTGCCCACTTCATGCGATCTGATTGGGGTAGCCCGTAGGGATTTGCGGAATTACCTAGATTCGTTAACAGGTCCCTTTTTGGACGATCGAGCTTGCCCTCACCTACTATGTGCCTTCTCATGTCGACTATCGCATCCACGTGGTCGATGAGGACTGGGCATTCGTTGACGCATGCACGACAGGTTGTGCATGCCCATAGTTCCTCCGGGTTAACAATGTTCGGCATGATGGGGCTCCCTCCATCAAGCGTGCTTTGAGTAAGCATCACGTTTCTGAGTTTGAGTATCAGGTGCATTGGGGAGAGGAGTGTTCCGGCGGCGGTTGCGGGACATGCGTTCGTGCATCGGCCGCATTGGGTGCAGGAATCAAAGGATAGCCTCTGTTGCCATGAGAAATCCCTGATCGTTGAAGCCCCAACCTTCACGTCGAAACTTCCCGAGGCCAAGACCTGCCTGAGATCGAAGGGCGAACTAAGTTGTCCTTTTGGGCGAAGGTGGATGAAGAGTGCGTTTAGGGGGGAGGTGAAGATGTGAAAGAGTTTCGTATAGGGAATGCTGGCGACCGCCGTGAATGCTAGCAGAGCGTGGAACCACCACAAGTACTGATAGAAGCCAACTATCCATGGCCCAGCTAAGCCACGGTTGGTTAGAAAGAGTGCAACCTGATTTCCCACGAAAGACCAAGGAGCCCAAGGGGGACGGTCGACTGCTAACCGTATGCCTTCAAGCAAATAGCCCGTAGAGAGTATGACGATGAGGATTGAGAAGATGAATATGTCATCCCGCGAAGTGGGAAGGTTAGAGGGTCTGGAAAAAACGCGTCTGAAGATGGCTATTATGAGACCGGATATTGCGACCAGGCCAAAAGCATCTAGGAAAGATTCGAATGTGAGGTAAAAGTAGCCCACTAGGATTTGATGGTGGAAAAGGGGAACCCAGAGGTCACTATCTATCATGACAAGGGTGGTTCCGATGAATAGAACAATTATGCCACTGTAAATCAATAAATGCATTAGTCCAGGATACGGTTTCTTTGCGACTTTCCTCTGAGCAAAGACGTTAGTGAGAGTTCTCCAGAGCCTCTCGCGAAGGTGGTTGAATTTCGGCGCAGGTGAACCTTTGAAATAAAGTCGTAGGCGTCGATAGAAACCATACAGGAATACTAGAGCGAACCCCGAGAGAACCATGTACATGATTAGGGAGGTGAGTGGCGGCAGGAGGTCGTAGGTTATGCGGTGTGGTTCAGTCAAACCGAGGCCCTGACTTGGTGCGGGTCACAATGTGCTAAAAGAAGTTTCGCGCCTACTGCATTCACAGCAATCACTGAACATCTTTAACTTAGCTTCGCAGGCACTCGCGCGCCAAGGAATATTGTGGTAGATTAATGGTGGAAAAAATCAAGGTAGTCCAGTATGGATTGGGCCCGATAGGAGTAGGGATAATTGAAGTTCTTTTGTCAAGACCTTGGGTACAACTCGTTGGTGCGGTGGATATTGACCGAGCTAAAGTTGGGAATGATGTTGGCCAACTACTTCCGAACCCTCGAAACACAGGCGTCCTTGTAACCGATAAAGTATCGAGCGTCTTGAGAAGTGTTCGGCCGGATGTCGTCACACACGCAACTTCCTCCTACATGAAAACTATTCATCCTCAAGTGGTTGAGATTCTTGACCATGGGTCGAGTGTCGTGTCTACCGCTGAAGAACTCAGCTACCCGTTCGCTAAGTATCCCGAGCTGGCGAAAGATTTGGATGAACGCGCAAAAAGGAGAAACGTCGTAGTGCTCGGGACGGGTGTGAATCCAGGCTTTCTATTAGATACATTAGTTGTGGCGTTGAGCGGTGTTTGCCAGAAGGTAAACTCTATTCGAGCGGAGAGGGTGGTGGACGCGTCACGGCGTAGGTTGCCTCTTCAGAAAAAGATTGGAGCGGGCATGTCTCCCGCTGAATTTGAGAAGAAAGCCGCGGATGGATCGATCAAACATGTTGGCTTACCTGAGTCGGTGGGCCTCGTCTCCTTGGCGATGGGTTGGAAGGTGGGTGAGATTCAAGAAAGAATTACGCCTGTAATCGCTGAGAAGGAAGTGCAGGGTGACTTCATTAAGGTTCAAGCAGGGGCAGTCGCCGGTGTTCGGCAGGTCGCCAAGGGAATTCTAGCTGGCCAAGAATTGGTGGTGCTCGACCTACGTATGTACTTGGGCGCCCCAAACCCGCACGACTCAGTTCTCATCGACGGCATACCGCCCGTAGACATGACGATTCGCGGCGGAGTTCAAGGGGATAGCGCAACACCAGCAATCATAGTCAACTCAATACCGCGCCTCAAGAAACTGGAACCTGGACTGAGAACAATGCTTGACCTACCACCAATCACACCACGCCTTGATCTCTCGGGAGAAGATCGATCAGTTACCCTCAAGACGCTCTAACAACAAGCCAAACCTACGAGTTACTCGTCACGAATTCTGTTACGGACGCTATTAAGCTGTTAACGTCTGACTCCGTGTGTGCATAACTAATCGCGCCGTGCAACCTATCCGGCACAAGCATCACTATTCCATCATCAAGCAAGTGCTCGAAGAGCCTCCTTGACTTTCCGCGATCAACACCAGCGTAGGCTTTCGTATCTCTGATTGGTCCTTTGGCGGTGGCGTGAATGCTTACGAGTGAACCGATTCCAGTTGTTTGAGCAGGGAACTCGTTCTCCTTGAAAATTGTGTTGAGTGACTCCCTCGCCTTTTTTCCGAGCTTATCGATATGCTCGTAGACGGGGGTGTGTTCGAGTACGTCGATCGTAGCGAGTCCTGCAGATAGGGTTAGCGCGTTGCCGGCGAATGTACCACCGTGATAAGCCAATTCTAAGCCCGAGTATTTTCTATGGTCCATTCTCTCCATTATCTCGCGTGACCCACAGACCGCGCCGATGGGTAGGCCACCGCCTATTATCTTCCCCAGTACCGTAATATCGGGTTTCACGTTGAAGTAACCCTGCGCACCGCTCAAGCCAACCCTAAACCCTGTAATCACTTCATCAAAAATCAGCAGCGCGTCCGTATCGTCGCAGTATTCCCTTACCCCCTTGAGAAACTCCTCTTCTGCTGGAATCATTCCTCCCGCCCCTAGGACCGGTTCAATGATGACGCATGCTAGCTCTTCCCGTTTAGCCTGTTCCAAAAATCCCTCAAGATCGTTGTAGGGAACCACGACTGTGTCGGCCTGGGAACTCCTTGTGATGCCACCCGAGATGGGTTTGTCGAAGGGTGGCCTCAGCGCAATATGGAGCGGATCATAGGCGCCGTGCCAGCCTCCCTCAAACTTGGCGATTCGGTCCCTCTTCGTGACTGTCCTGGCCAAACGAATCGCGAAGAAATTGGCCTCGCTTCCTGAACTGGTGTAGCGGACCATTTCCGCGCTTGGCATGTGCTTGCTTATTATTTCCGCAAGTGTTACCTCTAGTTCGTGTTCAAATCCGAAATGCCAACCAAGTTCCGCCTGACTCTTGATTGCTTGCATGACGATTGGATGCGCATGCCCAAGGACCATGGCGAAATGTGTGCACCAGTAGTCGGTGTATTCGTTTCCGTCAAGATCGATGAGTTTGGCGCCGCGAGCTTCCCTGACGAAGAACGGATACGGTTCAAAGTACCGGTAGCTGTATGAGACCCCTGCAGGTTGAATTCGTTTTGCGCGGGCGAAGAGCGCACGAGAGAGTGGAGTCCGCTTAGTATAAGCAGTTTCTTTAGAATTGACTTCTTCCATTGTTAGAGCACGGGAATCCTTTACAATCAGGATATGATTTCAGGTTTTCCAACGAGCCAGTTTACCTTGCTTGGACCTTGTAATAATGCGCTTGGTAGCTCGAAGCAAGTTTGCAAGTATACGGATTAAATATCAAAAAGAAAATTCACCCACCATACGGCTTGATGAAAGTTGCAGGTTGCCTCAGCATACATTAGATGTGGTTATTGCAGCCAAACTATACCCCGCGAAAGCCCGAGCTGCCCCTACTGCCAAAAGAAGTTCCTGTTCCGAGGTCTAGGCCTCTAATTTCCCTAGGAATTATGGCGGCACGCCGGACAGCGAGTATCCGCCTGTCACTTCAGAGTATCGTAACAAACTCTTGCGTGTCAAGCGATTCAATGCCTCCTCAATTTCTTGCAGTTTGAAGCCTTCCTTGAACACTCGGGCAACAAGCTCGGCTTTTTCATAAGTGAAGCCCTGGACCTGAATGACTTTCAGAAGGAAAGCCTCGCAAGCCCCCACTCTTTCCTCATCAAGTGCTGTTTCAGTGGGCTTGGCGCGTTGTATGTCAGCGACAAGCGCTCGTCCTACCATACCGAACCGCTTGGAGACAAGTTCTGCAAGAAGTTTGCTTCCTCCTCGAAAGGTGAAAACTGTTCTCGGACGAGCTTCCTTCACGAACCGAAGCAACTGGTTTAAGTCAGCTTGTTCGCTTAGGGTGAATACTTTTCCTGCGGCCCTCTCAGCTACCGTTGGCCAACCCGTTACATGGGCAATCCTGAATTCCCCGTATCGAGTAACATCGAATCGCTTCGGAATTATCACCACGCATCTAGCGTCTCCTATCAGCGACTGCGCTTCCTCAGTTGCAGCGTCCACAAAGCGCAACCCAACCCCATTATTTGCATAAATTTGGGTGATACGGGCAATTCGCGGGTGGACGATCACGGGCAGTTCCGTCCACGTATTGAAAACTTTGATCAGCTCCTGCGCGTTCCCGATGGGATCTGTTGCAAATGTTGGAACCCTACGCTCACCAACGCACTCAAGTGCCCATCTGACGATGTCAGCGATGATTGATTCACGAGGCGGAAGGGTTTGGGAGGCTGCGGGAAATGTTGCTTCGAGGATTAGGGTATCGCATGGCGCTACTTCCGCCGCCTTAGTGATCAACGTGTCGGTGAAATTGATGTGGCTTGCATAGACTACAATTTCATTTTGGGTTATGATTTCATATTGAACTGACCCAAGCACGTGCCCCGCATCGTGTGCCTCGACCTCAACCTCTCCTAACTTAACACGCCGGCCAACCCGGATTGGTTCCCAATTACCCGCCCTCCGACCGGTGTCAGCCTCGTAGAGTTCGTTCGTTTCCTTGGTCGAGTACTTCTTGGGGAGGGGAATCTGGAAACCTTTTGAATGGTCGAAGTGCGCATGAGTAATGAACAGGTTCGGGATTACGGGATCGCTGTCCAGCGGATCTAGGAGTAAGCTAGTTTCGCCGTATCGAATTGCTACGCCGTTCGACCATCGAATTAGAGGGTTCAGTTCGAAGGCCCAGGTTAATTCTGGGACGCGGGTTGAAAACCGCACCGGTCCCTATCGGAATTATTTTTCTAGCGCAGCTACCGTGACTTCTTTCTGTTCTTCCAGATATGCGAGCGCATCCAGAGCGGCTTTGCATCCTTCACCAGCAGCTGTCACGGCCTGCCGATACTTGTAATCATGTACGTCCCCTGCAACGAATACGCCATCTACGGACGTTTTCGTTCCGTGCTCGGAGAGAATGTACCCCTTCTCGTCCATTTTGATTTGCCGTCCGAATATTTTCGTGTTTGGTTCGAACCCGATTGCTACGAATACGCCGTCACACGCTAGAATAGACAGTGCACCAGTCTTTATGTTCCTTACTTTCACACCTTCGACCTTCTGCTCCCCCAGGATCTCGTCTACCACTGAGTCCCAAACAGGTTTGATCTTCTCGTTTGACAGGGCCCTGCGTTGCATTATCTTGCTAGCCCGTAACTCCTCCCGTCTATGAACAACAACAACCTCAGTTGCGTACTTCGTCAGGAAGAGAGCCTCTTCCGTCGCGGTGTCCCCACCCCCGACGACGACAACGCGCTTTCCACGAAAGAAATAACCGTCACAAGTTGCGCAGCTTGAAACGCCACGGCCGCGTAACCTAGTTTCGGATGGTAAACCTAGCCATTTTGCGGAAGACCCAGTTGCTATTATGACCGCTTTCGAAGTGTGAACGTTCTTGCCTACCGTGACTTTGAACAGAGTGTGTGAAAAATCGACTGATTCAACGTCATCGTCGATAATTTGAGTGCAAAATCGCTCGGCCTGCTTTCTCATCTCCTGCATAAGTTGAGGGCCTTGTACCGCCTCTGAGAACCCTGGAAAATTCTCTACGCCACTTGTTAGCATGAGCTGCCCGCCAGATAACCGACCCCCCACCACGAGAGTCTTCACAAGCGCACGGCCAGCATAGATTGCGGCAGTGAGGCCTGCGGGACCTGAACCAATTACGATAACATCGTACTCTGCCATACTGCTTCAACCTCCAAATTCCGTTGATGAATTATAAGTTGAACCTTTAATCTATCGAACAAATTTCTTGTTTGATTTTCCGGTGGTTTGTAACTAGGCTTCCTTCGTGTAATCGCCTTGGTTGACTGTGCGCATGGGTTTGCCGAGGTATATGACAATAGTATTAGACAGTTTGTTGAAGACCCTCTGCCTAGCCTTTCGGGTCGGTTGGTAGGCCCAACCAATTAGACAGTCCAACGGGAGCACTGGGAAGGAAATGGATTTTCCGACGCTTTGAATTGCGGAGGCAACGAGACTTACGTTTCCTCCCTTAGTATCCGTCAGGCGAATATTGAGTAATAGTTGTCCAATTGATCTGCCAAAATACCATTCCGAGAATGTCCAGTACAGAAAGAGAATGAGTATCGATAACGGGGACCAAAGCTGCGGCAGTAGGTACGGGGGTAAGAGTTTGGTTTCTAGATCCTCAAGGCGAAAGTATGCGAGCATGACGTTGATGATTATGTAGTCTATCATCCAAGCGATAAAGCGTCTTCCCCAATTCGCTAGTATGATGGGTTCTGCGTGCGGTTTCACGATGCAGAACCCTGTTTCAGGCTAAGTCTTCATTTTCGCCGCTTGGACGGGCGTCCGCCCATCACCATGCACATGACTGCTTTCTGGACATGTAAACGGTCCTCGGCTTCTTCGAAGTACAGTGAATAGTCCTTGTTATCAATTACGTCATCGGTGACTTCTTGTCCCCGGTCTGCTGGTCCGCAGTGCATGTACTTCCCCTTATTCGTGAGATCCATCATCTCTTGGGTACATATCCAGTCCTTGAATTTGTCTTGGTAGGCTGTGGCACCATTCTTGTCCAGTGACCCGTTGTGGGGTGGGAAATAGTTCTTTGGAGACCAAGCTTTGGGATAGACAACATCTGCCCCTTCGAAAGCCTCCTTCATATCGTTCACCACGCGGAAGCCGCCGCCATAGCGATCGGCATTCGCCTTGCAAGCCTGAGTTACTACATCTTCAAGTTCGAACCCTGGAGGATGCGCCAGAACAACATCCATTCCCATCTGAGTTCCGATAAGCGCTTCATTTTGGGGAACAGCGAGAGGTTTGAGACCTCCCGAGTATGCGTAGGATACGACTAGTTTCTTCCCCTTTAGCTTGGGAATCGCACTTCTCATAGCCTGCACGTCCGCGAGGGCCTGAAACGGATGATACATGTCGTCCTCCATGTTCAACACCGGGATCGTAGCATGTTTGGCGAATTCTTGAACAACCTTGTGGCCTCTGCCAATAACCCACTTCGCAGCGTCGCCGTAGATTCGGATAGCGATAGCGTCACCGTACCTGCTCAGCACCCTAGCGACATCGGAGACCGCTTCGGTTTGGTAGGCTACCATGTCTTCCGGTAATGCAGGTGTGTAAACGTCTTGTGGGCTGAGGAAGTGAGCGTTCCCACCGAGTTGATACATCCCTGCCTCGAATGAGTTTCTCGTTCTGAGAGATCGATTGTAAAACATCATGAAAAGCGTCTTACCGGGCAGATACTCATGTTTCTTGTGTGTCCGGAAAAGTTTTCTTAGCACGTCGGCTGCGTCAAGGATCTTCTTGACCTCTTCTTGTGAGAAATCGTTCGTGTTCAGGAAGCTTTTGCCACTCCATAACCCTACGAATGAAACCAAACTTGCTACCTCGATCCCACTCGATTCTGTGATTCGAATTAAACCTTTGGCACAGTTATCTGCGTTCCCGCTTTGCCGTCTAAAGCTTCGATCAGCTCTCCAAGGGCTGCGATTACCGCACGTTCGCCTCCACTTTCAACAAAGCGGATTGCAGCCTCGATCTTAGGTGCCATGCTTCCCTCTTTGAATTGTCCTTCTCTCGAATAGTTCCTCAGTTTGCCTGTTGTGATTTCTTTGATTATTTCTTGATTGGGTTTTCCATAGTTAACGTAGGCACCATTGACATCTGTCAAGACTATGAATATGTTAGCGCCGATAAGTGTCGCGAGTCTTTGACCTGCTAGGTCTTTGTCGATGACGGCTTCAACTCCAACCGCGTTTCCGTTCTCCTCGATTATGGGGATCCCGCCTCCTCCGCATGCAACAACGACGAAGCCGGCGTCAACCAGTGCTCTTATCGCGAGGCGTTCGGCTATAATCTTGGGATCAGGCGAAGGCACTACGCGTCTGAAGCCGCGGCCAGCGTCTTCCTTGATAACTAAATCAGGTTTCTGTTCTCGCACTTTGTCGGCTTCTTCTTTCGTGTAGAATGGCCCGATTGGTTTCGTTGGGTTCTGAAAGGCTGAGTCGTGTTTATCGACGATAACCCTAGTTATCATTGTCACGACGAACTTGTCGATTCCGCGTGACTTTAGTTCATTTCTTAGTGCCTGTTGTATCATGTACCCGATGAAGCCTTGCGTTTCGGCGCCGCATGCGTCCAGTGGAAATGGCGGAACTATGTTCTTCGCCGCCTCATGCCTCAGTAGGGTTGCTCCGACTTGTGGCCCGTTGCCATGCGTTAATACTATCTTGTGCCCGCGCTCAAGTAGGTCAGCGACCTTCGCCACAGTCCCCTTGATATTCTGATATTGATCATCGAAGGAACCTTTCTGGCCTCGTTGGAGCAGAGCGTTTCCCCCAAGGGCAATCACAATAAGTTTCTCAGACAAACTTGAAACACTTCGCACTGATCGAAGACCATCCTATCCCCCATTATATCTTTATGAAGCTTCACCGTATTTCCCGCGAAGGAACTTCTATTTAGTTGGCTATTTAGGAGACACAGAACGTATTCAGAACGAAGGCGAGGAAGTTGGGCAAGGTGGATCTGGCAGGTAAAGATCTGATCACTACTCAAGATTGGTCGCTTGAAGAACTAGATGCTACGCTTAAGCTAGCAAGAGACCTCAAAGTAAAATACCATCGTGGCCGAGTCCCGCATCTTCTTGCAGACAAAACTTTTTTCATGCTGTTCTACGCGCCATCAACGAGAACGAGGGCTGCGTTTGAGGCTGGGATGACTTACCTTGGAGGCCACGGGCAATACATTGACGTTTCTACGACGCGGTTGGGGTCGGGGGAGTCGGCGAAGGATGTTGCTAAGATGTATGAGAGGTACGGCCAGGGCCTCGGTGTTCGTATTCTGGATTCAGCGATCGATTACGTGTATGGTGCGGGGGTGTCTGTGGTGCGAGAGTATGCGCGATATGCGGAGATTCCCGTCATTAACATGGCCTGTTGCACATACCATCCAACCCAGGGCTTAGCAGATTTGATGACGGTTCAGGAAGGGCTTGGGAAGGTTCGGAAGAAGAAGTATGTGATAATGTGGGCTTACGCGAAAAGCTTCCGAGGCAGATGCAGTATACAGGAGGAGGCTTTGCTCATGCCAAGGTATGGGATGGATGTTGTCCTCGCTTATCCGCCTGGGTTTGAGATTGACCCGAAGATTGTTGAGCAAGCGAAATCGAACGCCCAAGCTTCAGGTGGCGAGTTCAAGGTTACCAACGACCTCAACTCGGCGGTGGAAGGAGCACAGGGTGTGTTTCCACGAAACTGGGCATCCTATGAACTGCTTTCGATGGGAGCGACCAAGTTCGGGAAGGAGCGTGAGACTGAATTGCATGAGAGGCATAGGGATTGGACTCTAACTCAAGCGCTTCTTGATCGAATGGATAGGAAAGCCATCGTGACCCATGTGTTGCCTGTGCTGAGGGGAGAAGAGGCTACGGACGAGGTTATGGATGGACCTCATTCGGTGATTTACCCGCAGGCGGAGAATGGAATGTATACGAAGATGGCTGTTCTCGCTTTGACTATGGCTGGGAAGAGGAAGCGAACGCGGTAGCGCTGATTGGGAAGTTACGCACGGGCTCCGTAAGTCTATGTTGAACGTTTAGAGTTCTCACATGCCGTTTGTCAGGTTGGGCCGGTTAGTTTCGGTTTTCTGGCCCGAATTAAGCCATATCCGATTATCATTAGGACGGCGAGTACGGGTAACGCTAACACGTATCCTGGTGTTGGGGCTACAGTCGAAGTTGCGGTTGTAACTGCGGGATTAATTGTAAAATCTACACAACCGGGACTGTCTCCGAAAACTTCTGCGCTATATTGACCCGCTGGTTGGCCGGGGACGGTAACACTATACGGGCCGTAGGCAAGTAAAGTGGAGAAGACTGAGTTTCCTATTCCTGTTCCACATTCTCCGCTATCATAAACGGCTAAGGATCCCCCTGTAGCAAGCTCCTCGTTCCCGCTGATATTGAAGGGAACTCCAGCCGTGGGTGTGGAGGGAGTAACAGTATTGCCCCAGGCAGGTTTCACGCTAACGAAGAACAGCCCCAAGGATAGGAGAATAAACAAGCCCAGAAGCCTCACACTCTGCACCATACATTCCACCCAGCCAATTCGTCTAATGCGAGAATTCAAGAGTAATCAACTTTCCCGCTTAGATGTTATGCTGAACTGGCCTTTTTTCCGTAATCTGTGAATCTCAATCGCATTAGCTAATTCTTTTTTATCCAATGTGTATCGACCTTGTCCTGCTGAGTAATCTTGGTAGTGGAGATTGGCCAAACCGTTGTTGAACGTTTTCTAAGATATGTGAAATATGACACCCAGTCTGTGGAAAATTCTGAGACATACCCGAGCACCGAGAAGCAAAAGGAGCTTGGCAGGCAGATTGTGAAAGAGCTGAAGGAGCTTGGTCTAAAGGATGCGTCGATCGATGAACACGGTTACGTTATAGCAACCTTGCCTGCGAATATTCAGCGGACTGTTCCTGTAATTGGCTTAATCGCCCACATGGATACTTCGCCTGCGGTATCTGGGAAAGACGTTAAGCCTCAAATTCACGAGAATTACGCAGGGGATGACATAGTTCTCCCCGGCGACAAGACACAGATCATTCGACCTTCAGAAAATCCGGAATTATCGAAGAAGATTGGAAACGGAATAATAACGTCGGACGGAACGACCCTCCTGGGGACAGATGATAAGGCAGGCGTAGCCGAGATTGTGGATGCGGTACATTACCTCGTGAATAACCCCGAGATTCAACATGGAACAATCAAAGTTGCCTTTACACCCGACGAAGAAGTAGGTAGTGGAGTGGCACATTTCGACGTGCGAAAGTTCGGCGCCCAATACGCTTACACCATGGACGGAGGGACCATTGGTGAAGTGAAAAACGAAACGTTCTCCGCAGATTCCGTGAATGTAACCTTTCACGGAATATCATTCCACCCAGGATACGCAAAGGGTCGATTAGTTAACTCAATCAAAATAGCATCAGCATTTGTGAACAAGCTTCCTAAAGACAGGCTTTCTCCAGAAACAACGGAGAATAAGGAAGGATTTGTTCACCCTTACGTCATCGAAGGCGGAGTTGAAAGTACATCCGTCAAATTCATCATCAGAGATTTCAATGACGACGAACTCAAGAAAAAAGAAGAAACGCTAAGGGCCCTAGCGGATGAGACAGTGCGAAGCTACCCGAAGTCGAATTTCACTTTTCAAGTCGAAGAATCCTATAGAAACATGAAACGCGTACTTGACAAGCATCCACAAGTCGTAGAGAAAGCTATGGAAGCCACCAAGATGGCGGGATTGCAACCTAGACCCGATATTGTCCGTGGAGGAACAGATGGAGCGAGGCTATGTTACATGGGACTTCCAACGCCTAACTTAGGATGCGGCCAACACAACTTCCACTCGAAGCTTGAATGGATTTCAATTCAAGATATGAAGAAAGCATCAGAAATAATTGTGAACCTTGTCAAGGTTTGGGCAACAACTCCCGAATGAACATCAATCAACTACCAGAAGAAACGCAGCGTTGCTCCAGAGTTCAAAGAAGATTTAGCTGCTTTATTCTGTTGACCGCCGCATACACTTCTGTGCACGCAGTCATGACTCTCTTCTCAGTGACTACCCCTGCGTCGGGATCGTCATCAGCTATGTTCAGATTGCCTCGCATGTGAGCGAATCTACGAAGCAGTTCGATCTTGGAATCAAACTTCGGGTACCTTTCAGCAAGAATCTTTTTCATCCAACTTTCCATCACGAGCACATGATCAGCCCACTCCAAATCCGCCCGCTCTACCTTGCGACATAGGCCGGTTGGAGGTTTGACTCCGTGAGCACGCAGAATTTTAGGTGTTTCAGGCTCCTCCAAGTCTTCTGCTCGCGCGCCAGCGGGTGGACGCAAAATCCCTGCTGACCGAACAATTACTCGGCCGCGATATGAATCACGCATAGCTTGCTCCGCCAACTTGCTCCTGAAAACATTGGCAGCACAGATGAAAAGCACATGTGGTTTCTGCTTAACCATTACCATCTTTCCTACCAAAGTCCTGGGCGAATCGCAAAAGAAAGCTTCAGGCCTCCAAGTTGGCTGTTTCTCTAGTACAAGATTAATTTGTGGGTGTTTTCTTGTTGCTCAGCATGATACCGACGACAGTTCAATTTACTTTGCTCGCACTCAGTAGCCTCATACTGGCTGAATGCGACTTCACTGTGAACGCAAAGGATCGAGAAATCATCATAACACGGATCTTTGATGCCCCTCGTGGTTTAGTTTGGAAGCTGTGGACTGACCCGAAACTTATACCGCAATGGTGGGGACCGAGAAGGCTTACGACCAAAGTTGATAAGATGGACCTCAGGCCGGCCGGCGTTTGGCGTTTTGTCCAGCGTGATTCCTCGGGCAATGAGTACGCGTTCAACGGTGTGTATCGCGAGATCGTTGCTCCCGAGCGCTTTGTCTACACGTTCGAATTCGAAGGAATGCCTGGTCACGTTGCGGTTGAAACAGTAACCTTCGAAGCGGATGACGGGAGAACGAAACTTACGAATAAAGTTCTCTACAAGGCGGTTGAAGATCTCGAAGGCATGGTTAAGTCAGGTATGCAAGAGGGAGTCATCGAAACCGTGGCCCGTTTTGCGGAACTCCTCGCGAAGAAGTCGGGTTAGGAGATATTGAAGATGAAAAAGCATGGTGTACTAGTGGAGGATACTGAATAGTGCTACCAGTTAAGTCAGTGAGACGGATAGGTGCGGTATGCCTGATTCTGCCAGCCTTGGACCACCTGATCTCACCTACCATGACAATGTTGTTCGCACCAACAATAATGGAGACCATGTTTGGTCAAGGTTTCATGGCTGCCACTGTGTTCTTCATCGTGCTCGGCGTGTTTCAACTCATTTGGATTCGAGTTCTCCTCAAATCCAACAATCCGTCCTTACTGACCATCGGAGTACTTGGCAACGTAGTCTCGATTCTCATCTACTTCATATCGACCAGTGGTGTGACGATTTTCGGCGTTCCGCCACAGCCGCTGATACCGTTTGGTCTCCTCATCAAGGCGTTGGAAACCGTATTCGTCCTGGCCTCCCTTTACGTACTAAAGCACTGAAGGCCGAGCGACCCCGAACTTAGAAAGTTGCTAGCCCCACACTCGAAAACTATGAATCCTGATTTTACGGCCTTGGTAAGAAGGGTTGATAGGTTCGCTGTGGTTCTTTGCAAACGAAATTGCCCTCTTCGAGGGGTGATCATCAATGTGCAGAATGACAGCGATTGTGGGAGAGTACTCAGGTCTGCGAGAGTTCTTGCTTACGTTCCGAAAACTGGCTGTTTCAGGCAAAGTTAGTGTGAATTCTAAGCCGAATAGCGGGCATAGAGATGGTTGGGGTTTGGTCTGCTATGACGGCTCGCCGAGATATCTGGGTAGGTCGCCAGAGGATGCCTCCTCGGACGAGGAGTACCTCACGGCTTGCGATTCATTTACAGGAGATCACGCTAGAGTAGTAATTGGACACTTGAGGAAGGCTTCTGTCGGAGCTAAGTCCCTAGAGAATACGCAACCGTTTCTGCGCGGTAAGTGGAGTTTCGCTCACAATGGTACCATCTACTCGCCAAGATTCAGAGAAGGCGATGCCGTCTCTGATACTGCAGTTCTCTTTGACAGACTCAGAGTAGCCATTGAGGACAAAGTTCCAAGTGCTAGCCCCGAGGCCGCGATCGTTGAAACGGTCCGAAATATCCGGAACGAGATAATGAGCAACCCGGACGATTCAGGTAGAACTTATTCCTCTCTGACTTTCCTCATGTCGGATGGAGTGTCGCTATACGCACTGAGAGACTTCGCTAACCAATCGGACAGGGATTTCTACACTCTTCACTACCTTCACCTGGATCATGCCATGATACTCTGCCAGGAACAGATCATACCGGGGGAGTGGAAATCAATTCCCAATAAGAGCCTGGCGACGGTGGATCTTCAAGGCAATATTCAGGTACGATCATGTGATAGTTAGACGACGCCTCAAGTTGAATTCAACGAGCCAGGCGGTAGCCAACAAGAACAAGGCGTTTCCAATTCCTGAAGTCTCGGTGAATCAGCATGTTCGTCACGGGAGTGCGCGTCTAAGCAATCTGACCCAGTTGCCGCCAAGGATGTTGTCGATGTCGGTCCGAGAGAAGCCGGAGTCGCTGAGTGCTTCACCAACCTTCGGCAGGTCTGCCGCCGTGTCTAATTCAGCGGGAATGCTTTCAGCCCCAAACCCACCGTCAAAATCAGAACCAATTCCCACGTGGAGCTTATCGCCGGCGAGGTCGCACATATGGCGAATGTGTTTCACGACGTCTGACAAGGTGACTTTGGATTTTATTGCGCCCGTTGCCTTCCAGTCGGGTTGTAGGAATTTGTTGTATGGCACCGTCCCAATGACACCTTCGCGTGCTACGAGGGCGGAGATCATTTCGTCGCTTAGCTGCCTGTCAGTTGGGACGAAGGTGCGGCAATTGGAGTGGCTGGCTATCACTGACCCATGAAATAGGTTGAGAGCTTCGAAGAAGCTAGCCTCAGCCATATGCGATAAATCCAGGATTAGGCCAGTTCTCTCCATCTCTCCCATCAATTCGCGACCGAGTTGGGTTAGGGGCCCAGGCGTTTGTGTGCCACCCGAGTAACGGGTCCCGTGCCAAGCCGGGCCGACGATTCGCACCCCCGCCTCAAACCATTCCCGAGCCTGTTGCGGGTTTACAATTGGGTCCGCTCCTTCCATAAGTAGAACCACGCCAAGACGTGAACTGTTTGGGCTGAGTACGGAGTCGATGTCGCTTCTTGAGCGAATTAGTGTGATGCATGTGTCTTTGGCGAGATCGTTGTAGTATTCGAGTTGCTTTTTCGCCAACTCATACGCCTGCTGGGGGGTTTCGTAGCATGGTTTGGCCTTGGGTTCGGGCACGTTGCAGGGAGCGGCCCACAGAGTTGCAAAAACTATACGAACATTCGCTTGCACGAGCTCGGGCAAACCGACGGTCGCGATTCCCTTGCCGCTGTCGGTCGGGATTTCCAGTTTCCGCTTCTCGAGAGCTGAAAGCTTGAAATCACGTCCTTGCATAGCGTTGAATGCGATGTCTTCGTGTGCGTCAACGATAAACCTGAACGGCTTCTCAGGATGAGAATCAGATGTGGTTGGCATAAGCCTAGCAACGGGATTCGAAACTACTTAGTATGTTGGTCCAGAAGCGCCCTCAACCATTCATCGAACATGTATTTGCCCATTTGCCGGTAACCCTTCGTGTTTAGGTGAAGCCCGTCGGAGGAGTAAACCTCTGAGAGCCTATTGGTCTGTGGGTCGGCGGTTGCCGTGAAAAAGTCCACGAACCGTATGCTTCTCTGCTCCGCCTCCGCACGGATCATTCTGTTAAGTTGGAGTCTGGGCGGAATCAACGGGTCGGATCCAAGAATCGATGGCACCGAGCAAGCCACGGGCACAATGCCCTTCTCCAGAGCGGCATCGTACATCGCAGTCAAGTTGTGGGCGATCATTAAGGGATCGAAGCCCCAACCTATGTCATTCGCCCCTCCCAGTATAATCACGTAATCCGCTTTCTCATCAACCACGTCCCCCGAGAACCTTTCGAGCATACCTGAGGTCAGGTCACCGTTAATTCCCCTGTTCAACACGTTCACCTCCACACCTGATCGGCGGCGGTTCAGATGTTGTTTAGCAAGGGCCTCAAGATATTTCGGGTACGAGATGGGGTCATCAGGAGCAGGGAACCCGGTTTCTCCAACCGTTAGACTGTCCCCGAGGGCTACAATCTTCATGGTGTTCAGACCTCAAGCGCAGACTTTGTCTCACGAGTCCTAGAGCGTGTCGAGGGACTTCAAGGCTAACGGGCGAATATACAAGTTATCATAAATCATTCACGGAAATCTGTCATCGCGCCCAAGAGTTCAGTTGAGTTGGTGCTCTATGAGTATGAAGCAGAAGTGTAGAAAGAAGGCGTCAAGCTGATCGCTATAGTTGTCTGAGAAGTTTCCAAAGTGTGCTTTTTTCTACCTCCGACCCCCCTGGGGGGCATAGTTTTCTATGGCGCGGTGTTCGTAGGGTCGGTAGCTGGGGAGCGGGGTTGTGCGATTTCGTTTTTTCTCAAGGAATTTTCTGGTAAATGAAAATATGACGCCGCGTTCCTTACGTAGTCGCATGTTTTCCCGGCGTTTTTCTGCAATAAATCCGGTGAGGTTTTTTGAACACAAAGGATAAAAAGGCTTGAGGATGATCCGCCTCGAATTCGAGGAGAACTAAATGCGAAAGTCTCTGGTCCTTACTGCCTTATTCTTGTTGACGATTTCAGTTTCTGCGCTTACGCCTGCTCGGGTTGGAGCGCAGGCAACCCCCGTCACCTTCACGGTAGGGTGGGGCGCCGCGCCGATGGACACTTTGAACCCGACCGCTATTACGCTCTATGACGGCGGTGCATACGTAATCATGCACCTCATCTATGATACACTAGTAAGAGCGGATGTGAACGGCGACCCGATTCCTGACCTGGCGCAAAGTTGGACATACACTAATTCCACGACTGTAGTCTTCAACCTCGTACACAACGCAACATGGCATGACGGTGAACCCTTCACCGCGACTGATGTTGTGTACACGGTGAACACGTACTTGGCTCACCCCGAGTTCCCAATTATGAGATTGTACGTTCAGAACGTGAAATCAATCTCAGCCCCCGATAATTACACGGTCCAGATCAACCTGAACACTCCAGATGCAACATTCGTTAGTGAGCTACTGCCTGCAATGTTCATTATACCCAAACACATATGGCAGAACGTTTCGAACTTCACATCCTACGCAAACTCGAACCCCATAGGGACCGGCCCGTTCAAATTCACAAGTTGGGGCGGCGTGAACTCATACGTACAGCTCGCCGCGAACACCAACTACTTCCTCGGAGCACCACACATTGACCAACTCGTCATCAGGTATTTCACCTCATACAGCGCAATGGCCCTAGCGCTACAGTCAGGCGAAATAGACTACGCTGGCCCACTCTTTCCGCCAGCCCTCGTCCCAACCCTGACATCTACTTCAGGTATCCAAGTAGTCACCAGACCCGATCAACGATACTACTACTTCTGTTTCAACGAATACCCGAATGGAACTGGCAACCCAACCCTACGTGACGTAAGAGTAAGAATCGCACTCTCCCACGCAGTCAACATCACGGAACTTAACCAGGTTGTATGGAACGGAACCTTCGCTACACCACAGAACACTGTGATTCCACTCACGTTCGCTAAGTGGGTGAACCCGAACATTCAAGCATATGACTTCAACTTAACCGAAGCCGCTCAGATCTTGGACAACGCAGGATACAAGGTTGGAAGTGACGGAATTCGAGTAAGCCCTAGTGGTGTAAGACTTTCCTTCAAGATTGAAGTTCCATCAGACTACACTGAGGAATACCGTGCTGCCCAAGTGATAGCGAGCTGGTGGAAACAGATCGGCGTGGAAGCCAAGCCGGAAATAACAGACACGGGTACGCTCGGCAACGAGGTTGCAGCATGGCAACACGATACCTTCATCTGGGTTTGGTCAGTAGGCGAAGTCGTCGGACCAGACTACTTCCTTAGCATGTTCAAGAGCACCGAAGCGCAACCGAACCCGAACGGCGGCCTCAGTGATTCAGGATTCATGAATTCAACATACGACCAACTCTACACGCAACAACAAGAAACAACCAACACCACGCAACGCCAACAGATAATCTGGCAGATGCAACAAATACTGCACGACAACGCCGTCTACATCCCCCTCTACGACCCCTCAGCCGTTCAAGGATACAGGAGCGACAAGTTCACAGGTATTCCGGGAGGATCACTGCCCCCACTAAACCAATACGCCGCAAACAACCTATTCCTCAGCGTCACACCGATCTCAGCATCCGCAACCGTCCAAACAAGCCAACCAATGTCGCAGTCGAACTCAACCGTTGCCCCCCCATCGAACTCAACCGCTGCCACCTCAACCGGGATTAGCAGCGAGGCTTTGACGGCGATAGCTGCGGTAGTAATCGTAATAATTGCTGCAGCGCTAGTAGTACTCTCAAGGCGGAAGAAAAGCGGAGCCACGAAAACCCAATAAATCCCTAACATTTCCATCTATTTTTTAGTCGCCTAATATCTGGAAATGGCCGCACACTATGGTGAGTATTGCATACGCGACTAGGAAAATCACAGGCTTACTTGTAACCATCTTCCTAGTTCTAACTTTCAATTTCTACTTGTTTAGAATAGTCCCTGGAAACCCATTCGCCCTCCTATTCAGAGGGGCTGGGCTCTCAGCAAACGCTGTCCGAAGCTTGAACGCCCAGTTCGGCCTCGACCAACCTCTCTGGATCCAATACGTAGTATACTTACGTAACACGCTCACCGGAAACCTGGGGCTATCCTTCCAAACCAGAACCCCAGTAACTGACATGATTCTGCCAGCCTTAATCAACACCGTAATCTTGCTAAGCGCCGCCTCAATAATCTCAATCATACTGGGAATATTAATCGGCATATTGACAGCCTGGCGCCGCGGATCGAAGATTGATGTGGGCGCCTCCGCAACCACCCTAGTCCTATACTCGATGCCAACGTTCTGGCTAGGCCTCGTCCTATTGGTGATGGGCGTAATCTACTTCAAATTACCCGTGGCGGGAATGAGATCATTTTCAGGAGTTGCCCCAGGAACAATCGGACAACTCATCGATCTCGGCCGTCACATGATCCTTCCACTCCTAACCTTAGTCCTAGGCCTTGTCGGACAATATGTCCTAGTAATGAAAGGAGCTCTGCTCGATGTCTTCACAGAAGACTTCATGGTCACAGCAAAAGCCAAAGGAATTTCGAATAGAAAACTACTATGGGACCACGGATTCCGAAACGCCGTACTCCCCATGGTAGCCCTTGTCGCGCTGAACCTTGGATTAAGCATAGGAGGCGCTGTTCAAACGGAAACAGTCTTCTCGTGGCCAGGTATGGGGCTGCTTATTTACCAGGCAATTCTCTCCCGCGACTACCCCGTACTGCAAGGGTCATTTCTCGTCGTTACCGTCGCCGTCATTATCGCAAACTTCGTCGCAGACATGCTCTACCCAATACTGGACCCAAGAGTGAGTGAAACTTGAGCGAACCTGCAAGGGTCCAGGATTATGTATACTCAGAACGGACCACCTATTTGCGTTCCTTGAAGGGTTTTTGGAAAATTTACAAAGGCAACAGGATGGGGATGATCGGACTAACCATCCTGAGCGGCTTCATTTTCGTCGCTATTTTTGCGCCATACATAGCTCCCTATGACCCATCCCAGGTGTTCCTAGCGCAGTTTCTTAGGCCACCAAGCTGGCAACATTTCTTCGGAACAAACGAAGCAGGTCAAGACTTATTCAGCCAAGTAATCTACGGGACGAGGGCCTCACTGACCGTCGGCTTCGCAGCATCTTTAATCGCAACTGCGGTTGGCACGCTCGTAGGCATCTTCGCTGGATACTATAGTGGCCTCATCCGCGAGTTCCTCATGAGACTGACTGATTTCTTCATAGTCATCCCATCCCTCGTCCTAATGATCGTTCTCGCAGCAATCATCGGAGGCGGCCTCACGAGCATAATTCTAGCAATCGGACTCGTGGGCTGGACGGGCACAGCACGAATAGTGATGTCCCAAACACTTTCTGTCCGGCAACACGCCTTCATCGAAGCCAGCCGAACATCCGGAGCCGGCGACTTCTACATCCTCCGCTCTCATATCCTACCCAACGTAATGCCAGTCGCATTCGCGCAAACAGTGCTAGTCGTAGCAAACTCCATCCTATACGAATCAGTACTTACCTTCTTAGGCTTAGGAAACCCAAACCAGGTAACTTGGGGACAAATACTACAATTCGCGTTCACTTCCGGCGCCGTAACGGTAGCGTGGTGGTACGTCGTTCCACCAGGCCTAAGCATCATGCTAGTGGTACTGGCGTTCTCCCTCACCGGATACTCACTCGACGAGATATTCAACCCCAGGGTGAGGAAGATCTGAGATGGCCGAAGCACTGCTTGAAGTCGACAACCTGAGAACCTACTACAGAACACAGCACGGCCCATTGAAGGCAGTTGACGGGGTCTCGTTCTCCTTGAAGAGAGGCGAAATTCTCGGCCTCGTCGGAGAATCAGGATGCGGAAAGACCACTCTAGCATTATCAGTAGTCCGGCTACTGCCCCCTTCCGCCCAAATCATGTCCGGCGAAGTCACCCTTGAAGGGCAAGAGATCGTAGGGCTAAGCGAGAAACAGATGAAAGATATCCGCTGGAAGAAAGTCTCCATAATCTTCCAGGGAGCCCTCAACTCACTCAACCCAGTTATGCCAGTGAAAGAGCAGATCGCTGAAGCCATACTTGCACATGAGAACGCATCCAAGAGCGATGTTGAAGACAGAATCGACCGGTTGTTCAACGCAGTAGGGTTGGAACCGTCAAGGAAAGGAAACTTCCCACACGAATTCAGCGGCGGAATGAAACAACGCGTAATGATCGCGATGGCCTTAGCATGCAACCCCGGGCTAGTGATAGCAGACGAACCAACCACCGCACTAGACCTCATAGTCCAATATCAAATACTGGACCTCATGCGTAACCTACGAGACAAATTACGGATCTCCATGATTCTCATAACTCACGACCTTTCAGTGATAGCTGAACTCTGTGACAAAGTCGCCGTTATGTACGCGGGGAAGATGGTTGAGTTCGGCGACATCTTCGAAATATTCGAGAAACCAAAGCACCCGTACACTCAAGCCTTGCTGAACTCCATTCCGAAACTACAGGGCGCGAAAACACGATTGACATACATACCAGGCTCCGTCCCAGACCTAACCGGCCCAGTCCCAGCCTGCCGGTTTCATGGCAGATGCCCATACGGACAGAAGTTATGCACAGAAGTTGAACCCAAAATCGAACCTGTGACCGGAGACCATTTGGTGGCATGCCACTTCTGGAGGGACATTGAAAAACGCTGACAACGAACACAACGAACACTCAACAAGAGCCACTCATATACATCAAAAACCTCAAGAAACTATTCCCGGTCAGGCGCGCATTTCTTAGACGATCCACCCACAAAGGAGAGCATGTTCATGCAGTGGATGGCGTAACCCTCAAGATTCGAAGGGGTGAGGCACTATCATTAGTGGGCGAGTCAGGCTGCGGAAAGACTACCCTGGCACGCCTGATGCTGCGCCTGCTCGACCCCACCGAGGGCACCATCCACTTCGATGGCCAAGACCTATTCGCTGCTAGCAAAAGCGAGATGCACAAGCTGAGACTTCAGATGCAAGCCGTATTCCAAGACCCCTACGCTTCCCTCGACCCAAAGAAGACAATCATGCAAGTCGTATCAGAACCCCTAGTGGTAAACCACATCCGCGGACATGTGCTAGAACGAGTACGTGAATCACTTATCGCTGTTGAAATGGCTCCACCCGAACAATATCTAGGAAAATTTCCGTATGAGTTAAGCGGCGGCCAAAGGCAGAGAGTTGCGATCGCACGCGCAATTGTCATAAACCCACGGCTCATCATAGCCGACGAACCCGTCTCAATGCTCGACGTCTCAATCAGAGCTGAGATTCTAACGCTGATGCTAGACCTCAAAAAGAAATTCGATTTGACTTACGTATTCATAACCCATGACTTGGCCGTTGCACGGTACATGTCTGATAGAATGGCCGTCATGTATCTTGGCAGGATTGCTGAGATAGGACCTGCGGAAGAAGTCTGCGCCCATCCCGTACACCCCTACACCAAAGCGTTACTGTCAGCGCTACCGACCGCTGACCCGAGAACCCGGCATCAGGGGGTTCACCTGAAAGGAGAGGTCCCAAACGCAGTCGATATTCCAACCGGCTGCAGATTCAGGCCAAGATGCCCATACGCCTTCGACCGCTGCATGGCAGAACCTGAACTCATAGAAGTTGGCCCAGACCACTTTGCAGCTTGCTACCTCGTCGAGAAACCCGCTTAACTGCCGACTAACCCCTCAGCCATGTCAAGTATTCGTTGAAGGTTCTCCAACTCCAAAGGCTGCCTGGCCTTGTCGATGTGCATGCCTAGGTTTTCGACGGCTTCGACTATTGAGGGATTTGACCAGTTTACGGACATTAAGCGTTCTCCACGAAACGAAATGACTCTGATACTTTGACCGTTCGGGTCGGCACGCAGAACACAATTTTCGCAAACGCCATCCACCCACAATCCAGCATGGTTGGCGTTTTCACCTACGGAATATATGTTCAGCATAGCCTTGACCCCGTTGTCAAAAGAAGCAAGGACCACCAAGGCAGACACGGAGGAGCGAATAACGGATTTCTCACAATATACCTCCGTAAATTTGGCGTCTACAAGCCATTCTATCCCATCAAGAAGCTGAGCAACTAGCATCAGGAATTCAGGACTGTTGCGCTTTGCTTCGAACCCACACGTGACAGTAAGAGAAAGCAACCTGCCAGTAGAATCGTTGATTCTCCGCTTAAGCTCTTTCAGGCTCGGTTCGGCTTTGAGAAGGTTCGGGGAATAAAGCAACGTATTATTGCGAATTGCTTCGTCGCTCAGCAGGCGTGCCTTCTCCACAGTTCCCGCGGCAGGGAAGTCTACGAGCAGATGTTTCCTTTTCATCAGAGCTTTCCGTGCAAGACGAAACTTCTCAGGACCGTGCCCAAGTATAGCTATCACTTCCAGGTCAGGATCAGAAAACACATTGTCCGACATCTTCCCATGTTTTGTCTTGCGGGTCAGCCTAACGAATCTCCAGCCGTCTGAAGTAAGCGGGACGTAGTCAAGTCGTTTACCCAGCTCTACGAGCCCTACTTTTAACATCTCAACTTGCATCCCTTAGAGGAAGTTTGACGAGTTCAGCGCGCTGAATCGATTGGTGAACAGCTAGGATAATTTCGAGTGCGGCTCTCGCGTCAGCGCCGGTGACGGGAGGCTCCACTCCGCTAAGCACGGAATCTATGAACGCAATTATTTCAGTCTCATAAGCGCTGTTTACGCTCAGTAAATCAGAGTAAGCTAACGGGTAGATGACTCCATTCTCTGTTCCCTGAGTGACAACGTTCATGTGATTGTCAGACGCGGAAATTAGGCCCGTGGATCCTAGAACCTCCAGAGAAGTGTAATGGGTGTACGCCTTTGGAAGCACATAACCGACCTCGAACGAGGCTACCATGCCTTTGCTGAATTTCAAAGCGGCAAAAATCTGATCGTACACTCGCCTATCGCTGTTTGTTACTCGTGCGATTCCTCGAACTTGGACTACATCATCGCTGAGCATCCAACGGAGCAAGTCGGCGTCGTGGATGCCGATCTCTGCTATGGGGCCGTAGGTCATTTTGGGGTCGAAGTACCATGACCCCGGCTCCATTTTTGTCCGTCTTGAGATTTGAGTGGTCCATACCGGTTCTCCTATCAGTCCCTCTCGGATTATTCTTCGCACGGTGGAGTAGCGTGGAATAAACCTACGGGAGTGCGCGACCATAAATTTCACTTTGTTCTTGGAGCATGCGCTAATCATTCTGTCAGTTTCTGCGAGTGACAAGGCGACTGGCTTTTCGCACAGCACGTGTTTTCCAGCTTGGGCAGCCGCAACTGTGATCTCAGGGTGGTATTTCGTTGGGGTGCAAATGTCGACAGCATCGACTTTCTCGTTCTCAAGTAATTCCTTATAGTCCCCATACCATCGTTCGGCTCTGAATTTCTCTGAGACGAGCCGGGCCTTGGACTCGTCGCTATCGGCTACTGCCACAAGCCTTGCCGATGGTATCCTACCAATTGCGGGAAGATGAGATTCCTCCGCGATTGAACCACATCCTATCACGCCTATTCCAAGAATCCTATCACTAGTCACCCGTGGATTCAGAATTGAAGCGCTCCTAGCCGCTGAAGGAGGGTATGATTTCTTTTGCGAAGAGACTTGCTTGCGATGCAATTGCGTCATATGGTTCGTTTCCGAAATAACAGACCAAGTGTTCGAGCCCAGCCTCTTTGAAGGCCTCAATTTCCTTAGTGACAGCCTCCCGTGCACCCCCTATCATGTAGGCTTGTTCGCCTGAGCTGAGGGAGTACGAGGTTGTAGCTGAAGCTGAGATTTTTACGGGTACTCGGACTGTAATCGTGATCTTGCGATCCTGCTTCACGATTGAGTCAAGCTTCTTCTTCCCTTGACGCAACTCCTCCGGGGATAAGCCAACTGGATGCCAGCCGTCCCCTAACGATGCAACCTTTCTAAGCGCCGCGTCAGAGCTGCCGCCAATCCAAACATCAGGCCCATTCTTCTGAACTGGCATAGGCTCGAAGGCTATGTCGTTGAACCTGAAGAAGTGCCCTTCGAACTTTGCGGATTCACCACTCCATAATGCTCTAAGCAACCGGATCTGCTCGTCCATTATCCTGCCACGCTTCTGGAAATTGACCCCGAGCGTAGCGAATTCATCATCCATCCAGCCTGCTCCTAGACCGAGCACAAGCCTGCCACCGCTTAGCTGGTCAAGTGTGGCGGTTTCTTTTGCGAACAGGAATGGGTTACGCATAGGAAGGACAATTATGGACGTGCCCAGCTTCACCCTCTCAGTTATGGCGGCAACGTAGCCGAGAGTCAGGAGGCTCTCGTAGATCTTTCCGTATGGAACCGTGAACTGCTTATTGACTGCGATATGATCCGTTGTCCAGACTGAATCAAAGTTTACTTCTTCGGCAAGTTGGCAGAAATTCGTGATACTTCTCGCGGATGCTGCAGTTCCGTAATGTGGGATACATGCTCCAAACTGCATCTTCGATCACCTGTTAGGCGCCAATACTCCATAATTCTCGTATTTGGCTTGCCCTATTTAGCCCAGACATCGCGAGCGATTGCGATCAAGGCCCTGTCGCGCCAAGCGATGAGTGCCCTGTGGCTTTGACCGCGTTTTGCGATCATTTGGTGAACGCTGGTTTCGACGTTTGCTTTGACTGCCGGCGGGACCCGCGTCCACTTTGAGAGACTCCGCCAAGTTTCAGGCAGGATCCTAGCGTAATAATCCATACATGCACTTATACCGTCTGACCCGTGTGGCCCGCCGTGAAGTTCTGCTTGGACGAATGGGCCTAACCCAATGCAGAACGTCGCCTTTGCAAATTCACAGAGTGCAGCGTCGATTTCCTCGGCCGTTGCAATACCCTTCCCGACCATATCCACAGCTTCTCGGAATAGGGTGAATTGAAGACGGTTGGTGATGTAGTCCTGCACCTCACGCTTCATAATGAGCGGTTGCTTTCCGACCCTTCTCATGAGTCCTGCAGCAAATTCAATCGTTCCCCGGTTTGTCAAACTACCTGGGACGATCTCCACGAGCCTTGTGAGGTGGACCGGAATCTGGCATGGATGAACGACCACGCATCTTTCAGGCCTCTTCGCCGCGGATTGTATCTTCGACATAAGTAACCCACCTGTACTGCTTGCGATGACCGCCTCGGGAGAAGCGATCGAGCTGATCGTTGAGAAGATTTGGCGCTTCAACGATAACGATTCCGGAACTGACTCGTGTATGAAATCAGCGTTGGTTACGGCCTCAGGCAAAGAGGTCGTGTACATAACTCTGGCGAGCGCTCTTTTGACTTCAATCTTGCTTAACAAGCCATAGCCTGCAAGGTTCCGCATGTTTAACGCAATTGTCCGTTTTGCATTATCAAGCGCCCCTTGATCGGAATCATGCAGTACAACATTGTATCCCTTGCCCGAGTAGAGTGTTGCCCAGCCACTCCCAATCGTCCCAGCACCAACACACGATACCTGTTTCGTTACATTGTGCATGTTGGAATGACCCGAGCCGTATTGGCGGGGTGCGCATATATCGGCGTTCTGTGAGAAAATTAGGAAAGCAGTTATAATCTATCCCAAGAGACCATGGGAGTAGTTGAGATGGTGCTCATGAAAGGCCAATTTTCTGTTCAGGAAAAACGAATTATCGAAGAAGTTTCCGAGGACAAATTGATGAGCCATGTCCATGAGATTTCGAAGTACGTGAGGATGTCGGGAAGCGAAGATGAGGCTAAGTCTCTGGAGTATGTGAAGAAGACACTCGCAAGCTATGGTTTCAAGGTAAGGGAATACAGATTTGACGCCTACATCGGTGAACCCAAACATACGGAGTTAGTTGTACTGTCGCCTGAGGCTAAGACGATTAATGGAGTCACGGCGGCACTAGCTCCATCAACACCCGCGGATGGGGTTGAGGCCGAGATAGTATACGTAGGTGCTGGGACAGAATCCGAGATTGGTAGGCAGGATGTTCGCGGAAAGCTAGTTCTTGTGAAGGAGCTTGCGGAACCGGAGATCGCGAAACGAGCCGATAAGGCAGGAGCGGTCGGGGAGATATTCATCAACGATTACTATGCTCATGAAGGAATAGTGTCAGTCGTTTGGGGTACACCGAGACTTGAAACAACCTCCCTGCTCCCATCTACGCCGTGCATATCCATAACCGAAAAGGACGGAGACTATCTCCTACAGCTCCTTGGCAAAGGAAGAGTAACTGCGAAACTTAAGGCGGAGTCCTGGCGAGGATGGAAAAAAATCCCCGTAGTCACAGCCGATCTTCCTGGCACGATTGAACGTGACAGATTCGCATTATTCGCTGGCCATATTGATTCATGGCATTACGGAGCCATGGATAACGGAAGCGCGAACGCGGTAATGCTCGAAGTGGCACGAATCATCTCCAAACACCGAAAGGAAATTCGGCGCGGGCTAAGAGTTGCATTTTGGTCCGGGCATTCGCACGGAAGATATGCCGGATCCACTTGGTATGCAGATAACTTCTGGCTTGATTTAGAGAAGAACTGTGTAGCTCACGTCTACACTGATTCAGCAGGCGCCAAAGGTGCAACCATCCTGACCGAGACAGACGTAATGCCTGAAACAATGGACCTAGCCTCCTCTGCTGTGACACGAGTTACGGGGCAAAAGGTCTCTGGGCGAGGATTCTCTAGAGCGGGTGACCAGTCATTCTGGGGAATAGGCATACCATCCCTTTTCATGCTGCTCTCCCAGATTCCAGTGGAAGCGGGCAGGAAAAACCCTGACCTTAGGACAGTCGCCCTCTTCGGCCCCTCACCAACAGGGTTGGGATGGTGGTGGCATACTCCCGAAGACACTGAAGACAAAATCGACCCCCACAACCTGAAGCGCGACGCAACGGTCTACGCTCTCACCACTTTTGCACTCTGCTTCAACCCCATAATTCCTCTAAATTATGAAAGAGCAGCAGACCAACTGAAACAGCATCTTACCGAACTACAGCAAGCCAGCAAAGAAACATTCGACTTGAAACCGCTAATTGCACAGGCTACAAAACTCTCAATTCTGATGAGGAAGTTCAAGGCTCGAGCTAGAAGAGTAAAGCCAAACGAGAAAGCGAAGATTGCCGTCTACAATGAAACGCTCATGCGGTTGAGCCGAACGCTAGTCCCCATAACCCAGACCAGGGCCGGAAGATACGACCATGACCCAGCAGTTCCCGTTCCAACGCTCCCAATTCTCGACGCAATACCTAGGCTGGTGAAGCTCGATCGGGCCTCCGATGAATTCAAGTTCCTTCGAAATGGATTGAGACGAGACGCAAACCAGGTTGCCGATGCATTGGACAAGGCGATTGAGACAGTTGATTGTGCCATGAGGCGCACTGGTAAACAATAACCGGACATGGTATCGAAGACTAAATCGAAAATGGAGACGAGCACTGGTTCAACTCGTGCCCTGATAACCCAGAGCATACATTAGCGTTAACGCATAGATCTTTGCGAAATTAACTAACTCGGTTATACTCACGTTCTCATCTGCTCCATGTTGCTTGCCCGTCTTATGATCTCCGGGGCCGAACCCGCATATGACAGGGATTCCTGCGTCGTGAATTAGATACGCCCCGTCAGTTGTTCCATAACCCGCTGTCAGTTTCGGCTCATAACCGACCACAGTCTCAGTGGCCTTCTTGGCAGCGGCGAGTGCGGGGCTTGATTCATCGATCTCAGCTGCTGGAGCATAGGCAAATGGTTCGACTGATGCAGAGAATTTCGGGTCGTCCATTTTCAGGGATTTTATGATCTCGTTGAATTTGTTTACAACCGACTCGCTCGTCATGCCAGGAACTAATCGAACATCAACCTCCGCCTCGCATCGCTCAGGAATGACATTCGTCTTGGAGCCGCCCCGGATTACTGTTCCCGGTGAGATCGTGGGCGGTGGTAAGAGTTTGTGCGGCGTAAACTCAAATTGCACTTTCTCCAAAGCTAGGAGAAGCCTACTCATCTCCAGTACCGCATTTACTCCGTTTGATGGGTTGCTCGCGTGAGCTGCTCGGCCGTGAGTTGTTAGTTTGAGCCAGCAGTTTCCACGCACAGCGGGCCTCAGAGCTATAGTTCCTCCAAAGACTGAGCCTTCCGCAACGATTCCCATATCCGCTGTCGCGAGCCCTTTCTTGATCATGTACTTTGTTCCATAGATAGAATCGGCTTCTTCGTCAGCCACAGCGTGAAAAACAACTTCACCATTCAACTTCACACCCGATTCGACAAGCCCACGAAGGCATGAGGCAATCGCGGCTAACCCTCCCTTCATGTCTGCAGCCCCTCTTCCAAGAATCAAGTCGCCCTTCACAGTGCCATCGAACGGTGCAACTGTCCAAGCAGCAGGATCGCCTTCAGTTACAACATCGGTGTGACCGCTGAACAGGAAACGAGGTTTTACCTTCGCACCTTTCAAAACGGCTTGGAGGTTGACCATTCCTGCGGCTGAGGTGTGAAGCGTAACATCCATTCCGATAGACGACAGGTCGTCTTGCAGGACCTGTGCAACCGCAGAAACATCGCCAGGAGGATTAACGCTTTTCTGACGTATCAGCTCCTGCGTCAATAAAAGCAGTTTAGGGGCTGATTTTTCAATTGATTGAAGGACTTCACGTTCAAGAGACATGATCGCTTACGGGCTCATACACGATAATAAGAATCACCTAGCGAGAACAGTAACAAGCCACTAGCAAAAATGAATTTCTAGGTACGAACTGGAAAAAACCGGAATTCATATTCTTCTTGATTCTCTTTCAAACACTCTTTGCCCTGTGTTATCCAGCGGTGGATCCTGGCCCTTCTTTGGGTCAGTCATCCGAGTAACCATTGTGGGAACGTAAGTAGCGATCATCAAACGTCAACTCACATTTTACGCATTGGTAGTTGGTTTTTACACTGAAACTCGTCCCGTTCCAAATCTGCTCTTGACTTTCAGGTTCTAATTGGCCTGCACAACGAGGGCAATTCATTGGTAAGCACCCGACCCAATCAGTTTGAGTGGACCCTGGAACGGCCACTGCAAGAATAGCAGTAGAAAGTTACTCGCCACTCCAAACTCCCCTTATTCCGTACCTGCTCATAGCATTCGATCGCTGATCCTACCCCGCACGATGGACACTGCATCAAAATTCACAGTTCGTAGTTAGACCGTGTTTAGTTAATCACGGTTAGAATGCGCAATGTCCCGAGGCTGAGAGACCAACGAAAGTACCCCACTGAGCTCAGCCTAGATTGCCCATGTTTGTGAGAAATCGTGAAAGGTTTTGAGCCCTCTCGAAAATCCTAGCTAACTCTCGCCGCGAAGAGACTGTACACCGTGGCGATATCTTCACTGTAAGAGTCATCGATCACCGCAATCCAGCGTTGCGGATGATCTTGTCTTTCTCCCTAGTATCGAGTGGCAAGGAGCCAAGCTCGGATTTCTCTTCTCTTCTTCTCTGTTTCTGGGCTTTCTTGGCGTTGTTTATTGCTTTCCGTATGCGACCCGCCTGTCCGCCTTTATCAGCCTGTTCGGGTTTCGTAGTATAGGAGAAGAAACAATAGCCGTCCTGTCGTTACCCAGGCTACATCGAGACCGAGTTTTTGTAATCGCTCAACCTGACGTTCCCTTCGAGATCGTGACCCCTCGATCCTTAGAGGTTGCCGACATTCCTCGAGAGACCTAGGTTTGTAGACTTTCGTCTTGCGAATGATCGTGAAGTGCAATGAACCATTCTTGACTAGTTCGGGTAGTAATGTTACTACTGTTCGTCTTGAGATCCGAGTGATTTCGACAAAATCAGTCGTCGTCAGTGACGGGTTTCTGGAGGCTAGTTCATCTTTCAGAAAATCTGGGTTGGCCCAAACCTCAGGCGGCAACGGGAAACCCCATTTCTGTCTAAGTTCAGAGAGAAGCATTTCGGACTTACGGATGAAAGCTCGCAGAAGGAGCCGCTTTGATACCTCCGCACCCTCGGGTCTCCCCCGGCGTTTCTGCTTCGTTGTCCTCTCAAGGGTTGAAGCATGATCGAGGAGGTGTAGAGCATGGTCGTTCCTAGTGCTTGTCATATGTGCAATTAATTGGCGATTTTCCACTTGTAATTGTTGCTATTAGTAGGGATAGAAGATTAGAGTTGAATGGTTTCAAGACGGTTTCTGAGATTCAGCCGGCACCATACAACCCGCGCAAAATAACCGACGAACAGTCGCAGATCTTGAAACGGTCGATGGAGAAGTACGGAGATCTCTCCGGCATAGTCGTCAACCTACGCACATCGCACCTCGTAGGCGGCCACCAGCGGATCAAACAACTGGACCCTTCCTGGAAGATCACGAAACATCCACTGTCAGACAAGGTGGGCACTGTCGCGACCGGCTACGTTGAGACTCCATTCCCGTTTTGATCCATAACTGCTCTAAGCAGCAGAGGAAGGCGCTAAGCCCTTCTTAACGGTTCTGAACATACCAACATTCAAAACCGGCCGCAGGTAGTCTTCTCTTCGTTCCTCCCGGACCTTTTCGGTCAACCGCCCTCCGTTGGGAATGGCCTTTGTCAGGGCTTCATCCCAAGTTTGTGATCTCAAATGTGGGACTATCAAAGAAGTGGACAGCAAACAATCACCATTCCTACGCAACACTCTGAACCCCAGAAGACAGATCATCGCAGCCCAGCCAAGATCAAACGAGACGCAGAACGAGCAGACCAGAAGCGTATCAACGAAAATCTTGACCAAATGCTCAATGCGAAACATGAAGAGATCAACGAGCTCGCAGACGAATTAGATGGTGATCGCTTCGTCGAGCGCAAACTCGTCAACGCAAACACTTGGACTGACATGAGCTATCCACAAGACCCCGACAGCCGAGGCGTGGTGCCTTGGCCTGGGGAAGTTCTTCAACGGAAGCGGGGCCGACGGATAATCTACGTCCATGCAAGTATGATTCCGCGATAGCCGTTCCTTCTAACCCCTTACCTTTCACTGGCCGAACACCCATTCGAGAGAATGGATTGCTCTGGATGGTCAAGCCTGCTGATTGATTATCGATGTTCCGTCCGCTTTGCGCACTCTGAAAACGTGATCGGCGAATCCCTCAAGCTCTTTCTCGTGTGATACCATTATGACTTGAGGGCATCGTAATTCTGACAATATGTCTCTGATTTTGAGGACCTGTTCTCTGCTGAAGCCGTCGGTTGGCTCATCCAGGATTAGCAGGTTCGAGCCGCCGGTTATGGCCACCTCTTGCACGATTGTGTTTAGAGCGAGTCGGTAGGCGAGAGCTACGCTGGTCTTCTCTCCCCCGCTCAGCCCAATGAATTCTTGTTCGTACCCTTCATGTTCGACTAACGGAGAGAAGTCCTCGTTAACGCGCACCTGCATATCCGGATCATCGATCAGTATTTGGAACCATCTCTGGAATTCGTCGTTGAATCTTTGGTTAAGCGAAGTCATAACATGCTTCTCGATATTTCCGATAGTTGGGGCGAGATATTCACTCAACCATACCTTATGGTCGCGTAGCTGAGCTAGAGTTTGCAGCTCTTTCTCTTTCTGGGAAAGTTGGTTTTGCAGGTCGTTCAGGTTCTTTTTTGAAGCGTCTGTTGTTGCTTCCTTTGCGGCTATCTCTCTTCCAGTGCTAGTCAGTTCGGTGTTGAGTGATTCTTTTTCCTTCTCGAAATTGTCAATTGCTTCCAGTACTCCCTGGAGGGGTTCGATCTCCCTTTTGGCTGCGTTAAGTTTCCTGTTAAGTTCCTCGATTCGCTCGTTCAGTTTAGTTATCTTTTCTTCGTTGTTCCTGATCCGCATGTTGGTTTCGTCGCGTTGAGGGATTAGTAATTTTAGCTGGTTTTGAGCATCCGAGTACCTTCCGAGTTCTTCGATTGTTGTCTCGGTGCGTTTGAGTGCCCCTGCGTTCTCTTCGAATTGTCGGTTAAGGTTTTTGCGTTCTTCTTCGAGGTGTTTGGATCTGTTCTTGAACTCGTCAGGGTCGGCTGGCCTTTCGCATATTGGGCATGTTTTTGTTTCAGTTATGGACGCGAAGTTTCCGATTCTCTCGTCGAATCGTCCTTTGAGTTTCTGTGTGTCTTGAATCTTGGTTCGGAGTAGCGTTTGCTCCCGTTTCAGTTCCTCTGCTGTCCTATCAGTTGGGTTCTTTACTGATTGGAATTTGTTGATTTTGGGTTGAATTTCTTCGTCGATCTGCTTCCTTAGGGTCGCCTTTTGAGTTATGGTTTCTTTGAGTTGGTTTGTATTGTCTCCCAGTTGATTCTGGAGTAGGGGGAGCGTTCCCTCTGCTTGTTTGATTTTCTCACGTTCGGCTTGAAGTTGTTTGATCTGTTCGTCTTTCTGTTTGATTTGTTTGTTGAGTTCTTCTTCATTTGTTCTTAGCGGGGTGATTTCGCTGTTCAGTTTCTCAATGACTGTGCTTTCGCCCTTGATTTTTGTCCTAACGCTATCGATATCTCGTGTTGCTCCTTCAAGGTTTGACATCTTCTCCTGCAATTTTGTGGTAAGCTTGGCTGAGTTGTCAGCCGCGATTTTGTAATCCTCGATTCTGAAAGCCTTGCGGAGTGTTTGGAGTCTATCGTCTGGTTCTTTGGTAATGACTTCTTTCATTTCTTCTTGTGGTGTGAATATTGCGTAACGGTAGATCACGCTTTGGGCTCGCGGGTTTGAAGGTTCGTTGAAGTTCAAGACCTGCAGGACTTTTTCTTTCAACTCGGTGGTTGAGAGTATGGATTTTCCTTCTGGTCCGGTTAGGTAGCAGTTTTCTTGATTGACCGTCTTTCCCTTCCTGACCAGACGACGGTGAACCTCATACGCTGTTCCATTGACTTCGAATTGTAGTGTTACGCTTCCTTCTCTGGCGCCGTTCCTTAGGAGGAAGGATGATCCGGTTGAGCCTAGGCCGAAAAAGGCGAATTCAATTGCGTATAGGATTGTGGATTTGCCGCAGGCTATGTCGCCCTCAAATAGGATGGTGCCCAGAGGGAATTGAATTGGCTGTTCGTGTTTGTAGCTGCGTATGTTCTCGAGTGTGAGTGATCTGAGGATCATTTGAAAGCCTCTTGGAGCCCTAGGGTGCTGGTGGCGTTGGCTATTACGCGGCCCTCGTAGCTTCCTTTAGTCTCATTCTCTTTCTTAGCCTGTTTGAGTATGGAGAGGATTTCTTTTGAGAGCGCTATGCCTGCATCGCTTTGGAGTTTTAGATCTTCGACTTTTACCGTTCCGATGTGTTCTTTGAATAGTCTCTCTTCGATTTTTTGTGCTTCTTCTCCGGCGCTTGCGATATGGATTGCCGCATACTCTTTCGAGGTCAGTTTTTGGTAGTTGAGTTGAATCTCGATGGCTCCCTCGTCTTTGAGGAGCTTTTTGATTTGTTGGAAGTCTACGTCGGCAGTCTTACCTCCAGACATCTGACCTGAGACCTTCAACAGGACGACCTTGCCTTCCAGACTTTTCTGTTGCCGAGCCATCTGCAAGAGGTCTTCCTGCACTTTACTCGCATTTTTGTCGGTGGCGTCGTACTCCATTAATTCGTACCCGCAAACAGAGACGGGGACGAGGTCTATTCTCTCGACTTTGGTTGAGAATTGGACTATGTAGAAGCCTCTCTCTTCGCCTTTGGCGCTTGTTTCTAGGTCGCGGTAGTCTGCCCCGAAGAGTGTTCCTGGATAGGCTATGTTGTAGCCATGTGTGTCGTCATGCATTTTCTCGTGGATGTGGCCTCCTGCGTAGTAGTCGAATGATTTGGGTAGGGTTGAGATTGGGGTCGAGTCGGCTTCAGCAATGTATCTTGGTTTGTACTCACTCAATGCGCCGTGGAACGCGAATATTTTGAATCCTTCTTCAGTCTCCAAAGCTTGTCTATCCAGGATCGTATAGTATTCCTTGTCGATGCCTAGGCGTCTTCCTGAAATGCCGCAGATCTTCGCCCCTGTTTGCTGGTCGACTTCAAATTCCAATTGCAGTTTTCCTTGAATCATCTTGCCCCTAGTGACCTTCTTGAATAGGCCGGAGCTTTCGAGTAGGTCGACGATTGACGTCTGGGTGGGGCTGAAATCGTGACTCCCATAGACGGCGTATAGTGGTATTCCTTGGTTGCGTACTTCCCTGAGTTTTCTTACTGCCGCATTGGCGAGCGCCATGTCTGGCATGGGCGAATCGAAAAGGTCGCCACTAATGATAATGAAGTCCACTTTGCGTTTGACACAGGCGTCCATGGCTTCGTTAAATGCCTTGATGACTAGGTCTTGGAGAGCCGGCTGTCTGAAGGCGCCTATGTGTGCGTCTGCGAAGTGGGCGAAGCTATGCAATGATTTTACCCAGTGTATTGCAGTGGAGGTTGTTTCGCCGGAGTCTTCTGTTCCTTGACGAGTTCATCGAATAGTGGTATCTGTATTGGAACGGCAAACTTTTGGAAGATGCTGGTGACGATGGCCTCACCTTTGTCGAGGCTCGCTATCAATCGGTCATCGTCGGAGAGGTCTTGTGCGGCGCTTTCTATGAGGGCGTGTCTTTCCGTGGCCATTTCGTTTCCTAGGATTATTTTCGTGTTGATGTTCGTGAGAATGTCGCGGGGGATTACGCTTGTGAGTTGAGTTATGGCGAGAAGGCCGATCTTGAATTTTCTGCCTTCTCTCGCTATTCTGCCGTAAATGTTGTCTCCCTTTTGGAGTTGTTCGCTTCCAAGGACTCTCGGAGCTTCCTCGATGACGATGCTAATTGGAACTTTCTCGGTGAGTGTTCCTTCCGCTTTACAGTTTTCGTATGTTGTGAATACTTCTGTTGCGATCATGCTCCCGATGAGCAGTTCGGCTTCATCACCTAGCTTCGACGTGTCGATGATTACCGTTTTGCCAGCCTGGAGGGCGGCAACGATTTCCTTGATGGTTGAGTCTCCGCCCGTTGAACTGAACACGCGATTTCTGCAGACTATTTCGTTATCTTCAACGTAGATGGAGAGTTTCGTTTTGATTATTCGTTGGAGGACACCAAGCGTTACCGGCTGCACTCCGCCTCCTTCGATATTCGTTCCGCGGAGGATTTGTTCGATCCAGTTCTCTTGGAATTCGTGGCGGTACCTTCTCACGGCTTGCTCTTGGGCGTCGGTTAGGGGGATTATGCCGTTGAGATGGTCGGGTAGAATGGCTTTCAGGTTGATTATGAGTGTGCTTGTTCCGGGAACTGGGTTGATTGAGTAGTAGAGGAGACCCTCTTTCGCTCTATTATGATCTTTTAGTCCTTTCCCGGTTCTCCCATAGTATTCGTCGTGGGCATCGAGCACGAGAATTCCGAACTTGTTTTGGCCGATTATGCTCCACAGCATCACCTTGACCAGATTGCTTTTTCCTCTGCCGGTCGTCGAAGGGATGAGTATGTGATGTGTTAACGCTTCTTGGCCGTTCAGGTAGACAGGTACGTCGATTATCTTCGATCCGCTTCTGACTTTACCAATGTAAATGGGATCGTCGGGTTTGCTGAGGAACGGAAGGTCTTTCTGTTCGACATGCCTCACCATGCCGAAGAAATCTGGAAGAACTTTAGCGGAGTGAGGCTGGTCAGTCATTCTAAGTACGGCCTTTGCCTCTGCGAGAACGTAGTTTCTCAATTGTGGTTCAAAGAATTCTAACCCTACCCCGAATCCTTCCAGTTTCAGACCCGCTAGTTGCTCTCTTGCCAGTTGTGAGATTTGGCTGCCGTAAAGCAAGTTGTACACTTGCATAATCGTGTAACCTTTTGGATCTTCCACAACCAGAAGGTCGCCCAGCTCAATTTTCTCCCCGCCTTTCTCCCTAATCAGGATCTTACCTACTTCACCTGCAACTATTTGGCCGCAGACTGTCATGGGTATGATGCCGCCTTGAGAAGATTCATAATTCCATGAGCGTCCGTGGACTCCATATGGCGCTGAAACTTTGCAGCTGCCCCTAGCTTCGAGATTTCCGATAGCAGCATGACCCGATACATCTCCAACTCCTGAGTCCTGACACGTGCGTTATCGTCAGCATCAATAAGTCCGTAAGGGTATCCTGGAAAGGTGAGATCATTTGAATTCTGAGACAGCGCACTGAAGATATCGTTCAAATTGTCAGAGCTTAACGATTTCGCCTGTTCAGCGTTTATTTCATACCTGAAAACTCGCTGCGACATATCACTGAGCTTTACAAGGAAAATCGAAGCCTCATGCTCAGGGCTAAGGGATTCCGCAATTGGATAATAGTACCACATTGGAGGCGACTTATTGTCTAAAGCAAGTCTTCGGACAGCTCCCAGAAGCGAAAGCCCAGTTGTAGTGAAAAGTCGACTGGTCTTTGATAGTCCAGTATAGACTACTCCCCTTTCCCGAGCAGTCCTATACGCTGTCTTAGCGTATTTGGATTCGTTGGCGAATGCCGTCCGAAGAGTACCGTCCATGACTAGGATATCATCGTGGTCCAGTTCCCTCTCAACGATCTGAAATGCACTCTGCCATTCAGCAAACCTTCGCGCGATTGATCCAACCCTACTTATGTCGGCACGAGCGTTTCCAGTCATAATCGTTGGATCCCTTGAATTGATAGAGAGATCTGAATGATTTGGAAGAAAATCTGCAAAGCTCTCTGAGTTAGGGAAAAGGGCTGTATCGTAATGGATCTCTTCGTTTCTGAATGTGGCAGACGTTACGGAGAAGAACTCAATCCGATTTGGAGTTGACTCCGGGGAGACTAATCTTCTACCTTCAAAGATGTTGAAGTAAACTCGATTGAGCTGAACCGAGAAATTCGGAGCGCTAATTAGTTCTTGATTTCCTCCGTCGACAAACGCAAGTCTTCTGCCACTTGAAGCTAAACTAATTTTGGTAAAGTTTTCGACTTTCAAAGGATGTGCTCGATAATTGTGGCTGCTTAGAAATGGATCTCCAAGCGATGTCTCGGCGATATGGCCGTCTAGGTCTTCGATAACTCTTCTCACAACGTCTGCTAACAGAATAACCGCCCAAGTATGCATTCACGTTTGCTTGGATAAATGCACTCGAGGTCGTTTGAGGTCCAGCACTCTCGTGAGCGGAAATACCGCAGATGCGGTAACTGTGCTCGAATCCAGAAGCTAAGCGTCGATGCTGGCCATTCGAATGTCAAACATTGAGTATGTGTCCATGACATACGTAATGGCAAAAGTTAGCTTAGAATCAAAAGAAAACAGGCGAGATTAGTTTCGATTGCCTGCTGCAAGGTCGCTTTACGTCTCACTTTCTCCCTTCTCGCCAACCTGCTTGATCTTCTTCTGAATCGCGGCCGGGAGCTTGTAGCCGCAGATTCTGCACACCCACGCCTCGTCGTAGTCGTGGCAGCAGCCCTCCTCTTCCTTCTTCCCCTGCCCCATGACGCCACAATGTGACAGTGGGTGTTATTTGACCACCTGCTCCGGAACAAACCTGACCCCCTGCCCAAAAACACCGTGCAGCTGCATCATCTCAACCATTAGATGCAGGGCTTCCTGTGGTCGGGTCTAGCTAATCCGTACTGGTAAATTGTGGTCAGAATCCTCTACCCGATCTCTGATCTAGGCATCTAGTTCTTTGAGTGGGTCTACTGGTGCGCACACACACTTGTGACAACGAACGACGGTGAGCCTGCTTTGCTAACCGATTACAAGCTTCTCGCTGATTTGTTTTCCTTCCTCAAACCTCGATGGGCGGAAGGGTTCCATGAGAGGTGTTATTCTGTTCTCGAGCAGCAGGTCAGCCATTGCTTCTCCTGCGAATGGTGCCATCAGTAGTCCGTGGCCGCTGAAGCCTGCTGCGATGTACAAGTTTTCGGGCCATTCTGGGCTTCTGCCCAGTATGTGGCTGTGGTCAGGTGTGACTTCGTAGAATCCCGACCAAACCCTGAGTACTCTTGCTTTCCTTAAGGCCGGGATGGTGTGCATAGCCGCTCGGGAGTATTCCTTCAGGAATTCAAGTGTGTTGCCGTACTCGAAGGTGTCTTTCATAATTGGATGGTCTATTGAGCCTATGGCTTCTCCTCTCGCGGTCTGAATTATATAGAATGACTTGAGTTTGGTGTTGATCAAAACCGGTTTTATGAAATGTTTCATAGGTTCCATAACGCAAATCTCTTTTCTTTCCGGCGTTATCGGAACTTTTACGCCTGCAGTCTCAAGAATTTGATTGCTCCATGCCCCTCCCGCTACCACTACCTTGTCTGCTTCTATCGACGTGTCTGACGTTTCGACCCCTTTGATTCTCCTTCCATTCGTGAGCAATTTCTTGGCATCGACGTACTCTAAGATTTTTCCTCCTCTCTTCAGGATTGCGTCGCGGTAGCCGTACAATAGGAAATCGTGGTGCAACTCGCCGTCCTGAGGGCCGTAATATGCGGCTATCATGCCGTCTGTGTTAATGTAAGGGTGCGTTTCATTGACATCTTCGGGCGTCATTGGGGTCGCTGGAACGCCCAGCTGGCCCCATCTTACGTTGGTTTTGCGATACGCGTCGAGTATTGCGTCATCGTACAGCAGCCACATGTAGCCGATTGGTTCCACTAGCGGGTTGAAGTTCAACTCATCCCCTGCTTTCATTAGCCTCTTTCTGGATTCTATGGCGAACAATGTGTTTTCATCGCTGAAGAAGTGAACTCTAAACCCTGAGGCGCACCTTGTAGTCGATCCGCTGCCTACGTATTTTCGATCGATGACGACTACGTCTTTCTCGCCTTTCTTCACGAGGTTGTAAGCTATTGATAGGCCGATAATTCCTCCGCCAACTACTAGCACGTTGGTCTTCATGGTTCGATTGCCTCCAGAGATTCCACGGACGTAGTTATGACCATGGGTCTCTGTCTGTATGTGCCCGTTATGCTAGGGGGTTTTCCTGTGAGGCTTGATATCGCATAAATGCCACTCATGTGGCATCTCTTTCCTTGGCACTTTCCAGTGCAGATCCCCGTGTATCTCTTTACCAACTCTATGTCCGCAAATCCGTGCTCTTTTACGGCTCGATGAATATCGTGGAGAGTTACATCTTCACATGGACAAATGAAAACCGTGTAGGGGTCTGCCGTGTAGACCGTCCTTCGACTTGTTTCGTTCAGTATCTCGCTTCGTTCGTAACAGCTAACAATATTGGAATATGCTCTATAGTTATCGGGGTACCTGTCGTTTAGTGCTGCTTTGGCGACGTCCAGCTTGCCTTCAGCTTCATTCTTGGCTGGAAGGTTCAGTATGCTCGCTATATGGTAGGCAGTAGCCTCGGCGAAGGCCGAGCACGCAGGCTCGTCAAGGATTCCAGAGGATCTGCCTATCACAAAGACAGATGGGTTAGCGGTCTCACCGTACCATCCATGCATGGGGAGCATGGAGCCTACCCAATCGCAGTATCCCACCAGCACATTTGATTGACCAAATATCTCTAGTGCGGGGAACCAAGATTCGGCCGATGCTATGAAGTCCGCATCGAGTCTTCTCTCATCTGCCATTAGAGACCGAATCTCCCCTCTTCCTTCCGCTCTCATCTGTCTGACACCTGTGATTATGTCGACTTCCTCTTCCTGCAATCCAGTCAGGTATGGCTCCCTAACTCCACTCAGGCTTTCACAGCCCGTAACCAAGGTGGCGAGGCATCCGGCTCTCTTGAGTTGAATGGCCGTTCTTGCCGCGTATTCATTGTTGCCTATGACAACTCCTCTGCCGAGTTTGACATGGTAGTAGTTCGTTAGCTTCAGAGCCGATGACGCCACTATATGCCCTGGAAGGTCATTGTTTCCGAAAAGCGAGGGCTGGTCCCTCAGTCCCGTCGCGAAGACGAAATACTTCGCTTTGAACAAGATTGGAGCGTCTGCTCGCAGCCCTCCTAACTCGACTCCGAGCGCGCCATCGTCAAAAAATCCGTCGAAAACTACGTTCTGAAGTAAATGGGCAGATTCATTCTTTGCGGTTCTCACTAGATTCTCTACATAGCTTCTTGTGCTATTCGTGAGACCATAGATTATTGATTCATCATAACTCGCACGTCCCCCCAAAACATAGTCCCCTTCTACAACGGCCACTTTGCCTCCGAGTTGCTTCAACTTTAAAGCGAAACTAAGGCCGCTTATCCCAGAACCTACAACCAAAACATCCGTTTCGACAACGGTCTGCTTGGCCTTCTCTCCGGAGACGTTGATTGGTGAAGGATTTGGTAGATTTTTCCGCAGATACTTGCTCGTCGGGTTCCAGAAGGGTCGCTTTCTTACTATCGGCCTGTGTGGGAACTCGGAATCTATGAAGCGGCCAATCATTCTTGTGATCAATTGGTAACTAAGACTTGTTTTATGGCTTCGGATTGTAAGGTTGTCTTGATCCACACGGCTGTAGGGATTTAAGAAAGCGTCTTCTTCAGATTGGAGTCTCTCCGGCATCCACCATTCTAGATTTGTGAAGCCTCTTGGTCTCTGAGACTTGTAACCGGAGTTGAAGCTCTTAACGCCGTTTCTATACAGGCAGACGGCCAAGGGTTCATTGCGCGTACATTGGAGCTCTTTTCCGTTTAGCGTGACCCTGAGAAGTTTCTCCGTCATTAATGGTCGGTATTTTGGTACGAATCTGTCGCGCATTTAACAGTTCGCGCTTGCAGGGCATACAGTAATTCGGGAGCATACCTCCCCGGGCATCACATACAGGCTGCAAGTGTCATCGTAGAAAACGACTAATGGTACGCCGGAGTTCATCTGCGCCTTCACGTACAGCGTCGTCGGCTGGGTTCAAGAAGCCTAGAAATCATCTGATTGGTCAACTACCGGTTTTATGTCGACAACCGGCGTTCCATCGATCGCCTCGATCGGACCGACATATAGACCGTTTGCGCTTATTTCTAAGACCTTTGCGCGATGAAGGCCCAACGGGTTTGGGCGGTCCGGTGATCGCGTCGAGAAGACTCCTGTCAGCGGGCGAGACGCATCTCCTCTAGGATGGACTTTTAGAACGTCTCTATGAGCGCGATGAAGCCAAGTGATGACGATGATGTCTTTACCGACTTTCATTTGATCCAAACCATCTCTGTATTTTGAATTTAGCTCCAAGAAGGCATTGGGAGCTCCTTCAGTGTAAAATAAGGGTGCGTCTTCTCTCCGCTTTATCTCGGATCGAATAAACCCAATGGGTTCAATCAAATAGTCTATCATGCTTTTACCTCGATGAAGAATTCCTCTACCTGAACCTCGCTGTAACTGGCAACCGGCTTATATGTACCGGTAAATTGGGGTCAGAATTCCTAGATCCATCCCTTTCGAATCAAATCCCTCCAAATGCACCAATTGACGTAGGAGATTATCCGAAAAAAATTCGAGTGTGTCAGCCAATTGTAAAGAATAGATTGTTCAGTGGGAAGGCAGCGTCAAAGGTCCCGCTGTTTACTGGCTTTGATTTTTGAATTCGACAAGTCCGTCTGTGAACTTGATGCTTGCGTGGCTGCCGTTGCAAAAGGGCATGTTGTTCGAGGCTCCACAGCGGCAGAGGGTTACGCGATTTCTCACTTCGTAGGGTGTGCCGTTCTCAGATTCGATCCTAACGCCTCCACGAACCCACAACGGGCCACTGCAGCCAAGAGCCGGATCTTCAACCACCCCGATGGAAGGCGGAAGCTTATGTTCAATCTCCTTTCCAGTCTTCTTGTCGTGCAAGACCAGTCGGCCTGCCGGGCAATGGTTAGCCTCTCGTATAGCCAGCTCACGAGCCTCTGGGTTGTCCGTCTCTCCGATTAGGCCCCAAATCTTGCCTCCAGGATCGCAGAATCGCGCGAAAGCACAGAGCTGTTCAGCGTCGCTAAGAGTCATCGTCGACCCTTCAAATGTTTCTGATTGCCTTGCAATCGGCGTGCGACTCGCCGTCTCTTTGCCATCGAATCTAATCATCTTATGAGTACCATCACAGAACGGCTTAGTATTTGAACGCCCGCAACGACAAAGCGCGTAGTCTCCTTTTGTATCGAAGGTCTTACCCTGCGTCCAATCCCAGGAAAAGCCCTCATTGTTGGGGGTAATTATTTGCATGGTGAGGGGAATGTTCCCGGAGACAATGTAGGGTCCGTCCTTAGATACGACGATTCCTTTTCCCTTCTGAGGGGTTGTCATATCGGGTCAATTTCAGTTATTGGGAACGCGGCCTCTGGATGAAGCTTGTTCAGAGTTATGCCGTAAGTCATTTAAAGAGCATGGTGAAGATTTTCCAGTAATTGGGGCAATCGACATCAGATGATCACAACCAAAGACGGCACGCAAATCTATTACAAAGACTGGGGCAGCGGACAGCCCGTAGTCTTCAGCCATGGCTGGCCGCTGAACGCGGACGCATGGGAAGACCAGATGGTGTTCCTGGCCGCTCACGGATACCGGTGCATCGCCCATGACCGCCGGGGGCATGGCCGATCGAGCCAGCCCTGGAATGGCAACGAGATGGACACGTACGCCGACGATCTCGCGACGCTCGTCGAAACACTCGACCTGAAGAACGCGATTCATGTTGGCCACTCCACCGGGGGCGGCGAAGTAGCCCGCTATATCGGGCGCCACGGGACGAAACGTGTAGCCAAGGCCGTGCTGATCGGCGCGGTGCCGCCGCTGATGCTGAAAACAGCCGCCAACCCCGGCGGTTTGCCGATCGAGGTCTTCGACGGCATCCGCGCCAACGTCCTCGCGGACCGATCGCAATTCTTCAAGGATCTCACCACGCCATTCTACGGAGCCAACAGGCCAGGCGCCAAGGTCTCGCAAGGCCTGCGCGACTCGTTCTGGCTGCAAGGGATGCAAGTCGGTTTCAAAGCCGTCATAGACTGCATCAAAGCCTTCTCCGAAACCGATTTCACCGAAGACCTCAAAAAGTTCAACGTGCCAACGCTCATACTCCACGGCGACGACGACCAGATCGTGCCGATCGGGGCCTCGGCCCTGCTTTCCTCCAAGATAATCAAGAATTCCACGCTGAAAATATATCCGGGCGCACCTCATGGTATGTGCTCAACCCTCAAGGACAAGGTCAACGCTGACCTGCTCGCGTTCATCAAGGCGTAAGCGATCAACACTCTTTGTACATGATATATTATGGTGAAGAAATCGATCAAACCCTTGAAAACAGACGGTTGCGAACGGTCTCGCGATGGTGCGCACACGAATCAGAGAAGGCACTTGATTTCTGCGCAAAGCCTAAATGCGGAATTCTTATCGAAATCTTCTCCGTATCTTGAGCCATGCCAATTCCTGTTGCTGAGGCAAGGAAGTTTCGGGTTGCTACATTATCTCAGAAGAAATTCGAGTCGCCCGATTTCATGATTAAACCTCGTATAATTGATTTTCTGGCAAGGAATAAGGGGAAAGCGTTCTCTTCGGATGAGATCTATCAAGCACTCCTTCCTACACCACCCTATTCAGAGCCAGTTGATTTACCAAGTGACCTCGACGCGAAAGAAACCGATCAGCTTAGAATTAGTGTTGCACGTGAGACTTTCTTCATTGTCAAACTGCGAGAGTTAGCTGATAGAGGCGATATAATCGCCAGCGAGAAGGACGGGGAAACCTACTTCTATGTAGCCTAGGCACAAACACTCCGACGGCTCTTATGTACCGGTAAATTAGGGTCAGAATCCCCTGCCCTATCTCTGAGGTTAGTTGAATGAATCGTTTAGAGCGCTGAATAATTCCAGACGCGTAACCTGCGCTAAGCTGAAAGAAAGTCGGAAGATAGTCGGGTGAGTCCGTTAAATGATGGCGGTTAGTCTCGCGGGTTTGCGTCTACCACAGTCCAGTAGGCTAAGATGAGCGAGAAAGATGTAACTTAGCCTACGAGTTGGGTTATCTTCTTTGCAATCGTGTTTTCGACGTGAACCGTCCATAGCATTTCCGGCACATCAACCGCCAAGAACAGCACCGACAATAGAAGCGCTTCGGCTGCTGCGACAGCGATGTTCTGGACCCACTTACCTATGCCAATTTTGATTGTGAAATCGTTGGAGGTTCCTGTGATCGCGATTGTGAAGCATCGCTCCGCTGTTATTATGTCTCTAAGAATTCCTGCCTTTTGAGCTTGAATAACCGGCCCGGAGGTCGCTGTTGTAGATTGCACCTTATACCCGTCACTCTTCAAAGAGTCAGAAATCTGTTGAGCGAGTTGGCTTAGATCCTTATTCTTTCCCTGAAACCGCATTTCCTTAAACGTAACCAATAACTATTCACTTCATCTCTATCCATGTTTATCGTTACATATCAATCTATCCATATCCACCGTTTAATGGATGATCCTGGTCGGTATCATCGTCAATCAATCACCATCTACTATTCATCCCGTTTAGAGTGGAAAAACCACCTATAATTCTATCAAACTGGGTAGCCGTGTTTATGACTTGGCTCATTTGCCATCTATTCGGCCGTCATTGATCTGCGCCCATAATGAGTTTCTCTGTTCAGGCTACCGCACGAGGCGTCTTTGGATATGGGCGTAGTTCAAGGCCAAATTTACGGGGTCTAAAGTTTTGCAAAGCCTAACAATGTTCAGAACGCAAGCGTCAGTTCAATTCGTTATTTAGCGGGCTATGAGAACTGAGCATTTGGCGTGTTGGCATACGTGGTGACTTACGCTTCCAAGCAGCGCTTCTTTTATGGCGCTATTTCCCCGGCTTCCAATTACAATGAGGTCGTATCCGTTTTCGCTCGCGACTTTCACTATACGATCTGCCGGATGGCCTGATTCTTTGATCTTTTCCACTTTTAATCCAGCGCCTTTGGCTTTCGCCTCTGCCTTTGCTAGTATATCATTTCCATTAGCTTCAATCACCTCAATCATCCTGCGATATGTTTGACGGTCGTCGCCTATGAGATCGGTAGAATGGGAATAGATCGTGGGAAGAGGCCAATTCGTAGGAACCTGAGCCACGTGAATTGTTCCCAGTGATGCTCCACAGTTTTTTGCGAGGAGTATAGCCTAGTCCAAAGCTCTGTCGGCTTGGGTTGATCCGTCAACAGGAACCAAGATCTTCGAGAGCATATCATAACCTCACGATAACAACACGTCTACGTGTATTTTACCTTACTTTCATCAGCGCCTCGATGATGTCGAAGAACCCTCTAGCTTTGCAGTCTATTCTTTTTGATTAACACTCCCCTCACGACGGCAAAACTCAATCTACTCAGGCTCAAGTTGGAAATCGTGAATGGGCTGGACCCGGTCCAATTCTTGCAGAGCCATGTTAGTCGTGAACCGAATCTGAGAAGAACGGCTCTACGACCAACACACGACTCGCATGGTGCACAAGAACCGTTCAGTCCCTTAGGGATTCTTACCGTGAATCTGGGAAGAGGATAAGGTTGGACGGAAGTATTGAACGCAAAAATGTGATTTTGTTTCGTGGCTTTTTTCGAGAAACGGTAACCACTTTCTGAAGCGCCGCACAAATCCTCTTCTAATCGCGGGACGCGGTTATGCCGCTCTCCTACGCTTAATACGGCTATTGCCTGTAAACCCCACGCAGCAGAAATGCCCAGAAGAGCTAACTTTGTTACGGCTTTGATGTTAGGGATTCTTCACGGTGACAGAACGGAAAGTCACGAAAAGGAAGTTCATTGATGAGTATCAAATCATTACTTGTGGAAGCATTGAAGTTTGGTGCTAGTGGAATCACGGGTGCTTTGATTAGTGGCTCTATCTACTACACCTATCTATCACGGTATGGGTATGGGTATCTGATCTTATCTACACACATGTATCACGGTATCTTACCAGTTCTGATTAGAGTCGTTAGAGGACATTCGATAAACGTCATCGACACATCGTTCTATGTTCTTACAAGTATCATTGGTGGATCAGTTCATTTTGCATTAAGTAAAGTCTGGGTATTTCATCAACAAAGGCAGAAGGAGAAATAGTAGTGTTACCGAATAATAAAACAGAAAACAGGCGTAGCAGTCGAAGACTTTACGTTACCAGAATTGAGATACCGTCAAGATCTCGGTTGCTGTCACTTGGAATGGTAACTGTCAAACTTCGGTTGCCATTTGAAGTTGTAGTGATTGCGCGAACTCGTGCCATACGAAAGAGCGGGTTGGAATCACACGCTAACGATCCGAGTTCTGTTACGGCTATTTGGATTGCGGCGGTGAGCGCGGTCGCAACAAATGCGCTCGCTAAAAGAGACGCATCAAATTTGACGATTCTTGGCTCGAGGACGCAAGCGTCAATGCACCTTGATGGGCTGGTAAGTTGAGGTCAGAGTTCCATCTTTGAAGTTGCAGGTACTTTTCGAGAGATGGTGCAAAGCCTTGAAATCCGATACCGCACTGAACCCAGCTGGGTAGATTTGAGTGGAGACTCCCTCAGACGATTTTGACGTTGAGCAGGCAGAGATCATAAAGATAATCGAGGGTAAAGAGAGGAGGACTCCTGAGTCTTCCGCAGGGAAATTCGTCTGGAACAAGTTCAACGGAGACCTTGTTTGCCGAGTAGTGAAAGAATTCTTGAGAAAGCACCTGTCAAAACAGGTGAGAGTAGTTGGTCCGAATGCGTATATTGATGGATATCCGGCCGAATTTGATTTGCTCTTAGTAACAGGAAGCGCGATACCGGCGGCTTTTACAAACGCCTACCGTGACGGGGATGTACGATTCGTAATTGAAGTAAAGAGGCATAGCTACATGGCGCCCGAATTCCCAGAGCGACTTCTCTCGCAGTTCAACACCCTGCGTAAGCAGTACCCAAACGTCGACTGCACCTATTTGACCATCCGTGAAACCTGGAATCCAAAGAAAACTGATCCCATAAGTTATGTAGGAAACTTGAGGCGAGTTCTTGAACCACAATACCGGGTGTTCTGTCTCGCGGAGTCTAGAACGCAGGAAATCGTCTCTGGGCAATGGCGAGAATTCGTGAATCATTTGGTGAGCGGTTGATAGGATTCCACGTACGGCGTCAGATACGTGAACAGTTCAAGGTCGCCTTGCAGTCTGATCTCGCTGAGCTGAACTCCAAGGCGGCCTGAGGCGAAAGTGAGATGAGAACCTGAAAAGCATCGTTCGGGAGAACCCTATCGTCCATGCCGTAGGTAATAGCGAAGAATTAACTCAAACGAGACCACTCATATACCCACGAGTCAAATGCGTTTTTGGATAGCGATCTGTTTTCCCTTACTTCTCTTGACTTCAATTCCATTTCACACGCCGGCCGACGAAGAGTGAAGTGAGTTGTCAAGTTCCTCCCAAAGCGACGATAAGAATTCGCAGGAATGGGACGCGGCGAGAGACGTTCTCAATAACTTCGATGAGAGGTTACACGACTTAAGGAAATACGGATTCAGCTTTATCACAGGCCTGCTAAGTGTTGATGCCATCTTTGCCGGTCCATCCACTATTCCACTTAGCTGGAAGTTAGCGGCGCTGATCGCAACTCTCTGCCTGATAGTTTCGTTGAATTTGGTAGATAGAAACTATCGTGTTATTCAGTTAGCAGCCACAATTGACGCACAGTTTCTTGAGAGACGGAGTGATGTGAACCTCACTCAAACAATAAGTCGAATATACAACGACGCCCACGTCAAATTCTTTTTCCAGACGGTGTACATCATGTTTACTTTGGCAGCTCTTCTTCTGGGATGGTTCATTCTTGCGGACTCGTCATATTATCTGCTTCTGTTGGTCGCATTTGGGGTTGCAATGTATGGTCTTGCATGGTGTACCCTCTATCCTAGGCAGGACCGGTCGTCACGATGGTTGGGTACGTTCGCTCTTGGATTCATTTCAGTATGTGCGATACTCGCGACCATCTACTACACACCCAACGACATAACTAAAATCAAGTCTGGGTTTTATCCGCATATCACGTTTGGCCTACATTATCACTTGACACTCTTAGTCATGGTGGCTGTCGCTATCGTATGCATCGTGATCATGGAGAACGCAGTAGACATTCGTCCCTGGGTCAACCTTGTGATAGACGCATACGAGTATGAACAAGGAGAACGCGTCCTGGTAACGATCAGCAATGTCGGCCGTGAGGATTTGCATTTGCAGCGCGGAGTTCACGTGTTAACCGTTCATAGGGAAAACGACACAACGATGAAAAAACCACGGAAGATTAGTGGACTCGGAGTGCCTGAAGGGATCAAACTCTTAGGGGGAAAGAAGCATGACTGGCAATTGAGCTGGGCAGATCATCGCTGGCAGTTTTCCACTAAAGATTTGCGTCCGGGTCTCTACAGAGTCGTATACCGTGGGCCAATCTACAGCGATGTACCTTACATTACACACATCGGTTTCACCCGTCGCAAACTTGTCTATCCAACCAAGAAGAGGCAAAAACCCGTAAAATTCGATCCCCGGAAAGTTGTACCTTACATTATCGATTCCATCCGTCGCAAACTTGTTCCAACCAAAGGGACCGAAAAAGACGACCCCTGGAAAGTTGCCCAAAGATTCTCTGTAACCGAAAGAATAAGGTCAAAACGAATTTGATTTGACCGGCTCAGCAGATCTTAGCCATGCGACAAACTCTTTGCAGTTAATATCAGGCATGAACAACTGTAATTTCAAGTCATTAAGCCGGTTGGAAGCCGAGTCCGAAGTCGACTGTCGTGGACTCGATGTGGAATAACTCGTTGACGTGAAGCTGTTAAGCTAGTGCGTGTTCGCTCGGGAGAAAGAAGATAATCCAACCCTAGCGCTGAAGCTCCAAAAACAGCCGCGGTAGCACCAGCCTACTTCAGGAACCGACCACGATCCAGCGGCACCATTCAAGTGTTCGATTGCGTACCCTTATCACACATTCCGAAGGCAGCTTATGTGTACGGGTGAATTGGGGTCAGAACCCCCCTCTCTCGCACTAATGAAAATCTTCTGAGGGCCGATTCTGATTTTTCTTGAGGTTGCTTTGTTTTCAGTGCCTCTGCAGGCGGGCAAAGTATCGGAGTGTTCCACGATGAAGGATTTTATGGAGCTTAAGGCGATGGTCGTGAGCGCTTAGCGCGCGGATGATCGCGGTATGTGCTCCTGTGGCCTCGCCGATCTTCTCGTCTGAAACGTTTCTCTTTCGCCTTTGAACCGAAGATCTGAGTCCATTTACCTCTCCGGAAGACAGGCATGTATCCACCTGGTAGAATTTCGAACGGCCTACCAATCTTCTTCAAATAATCGAATTGTGTTGACCCAGGGCGGTGGAAACTTTCAAACCAGGATGGGTAGACGAAATCGCACATGGGAATGCCGTCAACCTCGAACTCTTCCTCCTCCACCGCATCGCAGATTTCATACGCGTAGAATGTTTTGGTCGGTCGGTTAGTTGACGCGGTTGACACAAGGTTAGTGGCCGGGTCGATAAGCATCTCGGCAAGCTCATGGCAGGCCGTAACGCTTACCTTCTGTGCCACCTTGAGCGTTGACTCAACAAAGATTTTCGAGAGTGGCAAGCCATCGGGAGTCAAGTCATGGTAGCCTAGTGTGTTCTGATTATTCGCATTGTCTAGGAATACCATCGCCCAAGCACCAGGAACGAATCTTTCAGACTTGAACACCTGAGCCGAGGCTCCCCAGACGGGAAACAGAATCGTCTCAGCGAACTTTTGCAGCGTAGCGACAAGTCCGTCGAAATCGACTTCAAGCGGGACGCTGGCGCTGTTGATACAAGCGACGTTTGGAACTATCCCGGGGCTTAGCGCAGTCATTTTAGGTGCATACGCTGTCAACCTAATTCCCCATGGTCTATGTTCAACAAATATGTCCTCAGGCGATTGATATCAGATTTTCGCAGCAGATCGAATGTTTTGAGAAAAACGTTCCGAGTCTACTTCTACTGACGAATGCCTGGTCAGAATCCTCTCTCCATCTCTGAAAGATTCTTTTCCTTCAAAGCAATTGAGAATTCGTACAGTAAGATTGACTCGATAGACCGGAAACCTATTCTGTGCAACCGGCCGGATATGTTTAGGAACTCCGCAATTGACTGATGGCTCGGCTTCGATCAGTCCCTTACGGGCCAAGGTTTCGACGGGTTACGGTAGGCTGGACGAGGCGCTTCAGGGCGGATTCCTTGAGGGTTCTGCAGTGGTCTTAAGTGCCCCTGCAAGTGACGAAGTCCCTCTTCTTCTAAGAAACTTCCTAACGCCAACTCAGGGGCAGGGTTTGCTGATCTGTAGAAGTCTTTCCGCGGCGCAGGCGATCTCGCAAACAGAATCGGATAATCTGATGGTTCTAATTTGCAGTGAGGCGGTTCCACCGTCCAAGAATATTATTCCAGGGAGGAGTGTTGATAACCTTACAGAGGTGAATCTGCAGATCAGTGAGGGCCTGAAGGCGTGTGAGCCGAAACGTGTTGCTTTAGATATTCTATCTGAGGTTTTGCTGCGCCACAAAGTGCTTCAAACCCGGAAGTGGCTTTCCGAGTTCCTGTCTAGGCTTAGGTCGAGGGGGATCACAACTCTTGCGGTCATAAACCCCTACATGCATGCTAAGGAAGATGTGGAAGCCATCGTCGACCTCTTCGACGGGAATTTGGAATTATTCGAACAAAATGTTGAAGGTTCACTTAGAAAGTTTCTGCGCGTAAAATGGATGCACGGCGTAGACATAACCGAGAAAGAGTTCCAGTTAATCGACTTGACCGCAAAACCCCAAACACAGACTACACGTCAAGTTGCGGTTCCCGTCACCGCATTCAAGGAACCACGCTGGACCACGCCACTGATCAGTCGTACTGAGGAACTATCTAAACTCCGAAACCTATTCGACAGCGCCCTCACAAAAAGGTCGAACCTAGTCGCTCTGCGTGGGGAGGCTGGCGTTGGGAAGAGTCGTCTGATGCATGAGTTTGGAAGTTACGCTCAGACCAATGGCGCCTCAGTCCTGTCTGGGAGAGCAACCGAGAACGGGCTTCCGTATGCGCCTTGGGTTGATGTAACGAGGCAGTACACATCAGCAGCTCCTGGTGAAAACCTGCGGCCTATGTTAGGCGGTAATGCGTCCGAACTTGTGAAGCTGGTCCCGGATATTGCTGCCAAGCTGGGAACGATTCCGCCGCCAAGGCCCCTAGGCGAGGCTCAGGATAAGATCCGTTTCTACGAAACCGTAACCCAGTTCTTCAAAGCCGTCAGCAATCAGGCTCCGCTTTTGTTGCTGTTCGAGGATATGCAGTACGCTGACCAGCCATCATTGGATCTGTTGCAGTATTTCGTCAGGAGCACGAACAATCTTCGTGTTCTAACCATTTGCTCTGCTCCTCCGCAGCAGGGGGCTGAGTCGGGTCCGCTTGAGCAGGTCTTCTTTGAGTTGAACAGGGAACGCATGCTGGAGAACATCAACGTGAAGAACCTGGGTGAACCGGAGACAGTGGAGCTTATCGAGGCAGCTTTCGGGGAACAGGCGGTTTCGCCTGAATTCGCGGACCTGGTCTACCAGCACACGAGTGGGAATCCGTTCTTCGTTGAGGAGGTCCTCCACTCCCTTGTCGAGAATGGAACAATCTTCCGAACGGAGAAAGGTTGGGATAGGAAACCCATACAGGACATAGCCATACCTCAAACTGTGAAGACGGCGCTTAGAAGTAGGTTGACGAAACTTGACAAGGAGACTCTTTCTATGCTTCAGTGGGCAGCTGTCGTTGGCGTCGAATTTGACTTCGACGTACTAAAGGAGGCAACACAACTTAGTGACGATACGTTACTGGAGAAGCTTGAATCGACGGTCAAGCAGGGATTAGTTGTTGAGGTTCCGCGTCAGGCTAACACTTTTGCGTTCGCGGATGAACGCATTAGGGAACTACTCCTGGACGAACTTATTCAACTCAAGAAGAAGAGGTGCCACGCCAAGATAGCTGAAGCCATGGAGAAGACGTACGCGAAGAATCTGGAAGGCCGGGCTGAAGCCATTGCCGCGCATTATTCAGACGCAGATAACAAAGTGCTAGCCCTCAGATATTCAATTATTGCTGGGGACCGGAACAGGACAATCTTTGCGCATGAGCAGGCTGCAAGGGATTATTCGCGTGCGTTAACACTCATTGATGAAGGGAAGGATGCGGAGAGAGCTGGAGTCCTCGATAAGTTAGCCCAGAGCCAAGCGTCGGGTGGAATGTTTCAAGAAAGCATTCAAACTTACCGGCAGGCCATAGCTACTTACGAGAGGCTACACGACGCGGAGTCATGCGCCCGCATAATCCCACAACTGTCCTGGGTGGTGTATCGTGTAGAGGGAGCACAGGAAGCGCTGTCGGTGGCGAAACAGGCTCTCAAATACGTTGAAGATGCCAAGGAGAGCGCGGCAGCTGCGGGAATCTACTCCAATCTGGCAAATTTGCTTGGTACCATCGACGAAGTTGAGGAAGCAAAAGAATGGGCACGAAAGGCGCAAGGGGTGGGTGAGAAGAGCGGGAACTTCACCGCCGTCGCTGAATCACTTTTCGTTAATGGGGTGAACTTGGTTGATACGGGCCGCGTAGACGAAGGGCTTCCACTCCTAGAGAAGTGCCTAGCGGTCGCCAGTCAGCATGAAATATACGATCAAACCACGCTGGCCCTTCTTAATTTAGCTGTTTACACTTATCCACGCGACCTGAGTAGGGCTCGAAACTTCGCCGCGCATTGGTTGGAGTTGAGTAAACGGGAAAATAATCCCAATGAACAGGCTAATGCCTTGTGTTTGCTCTCGTTCTTGGACTGGTTAGGTGGCAGTTGGGCGGCGGCTTTGGAGGAGGTTAACGCGACGTTTGAGATTCAAAAGCGATTGGAATTCAACATTAGAAGTTTTGTTGCTGAGGTTTGGGGTGGAATGCTGCGCCTGAGCCTTGGGGATATGGAGCAGGCGGAGAGATATTTTGAGGCTGCGGCCGCGAGGAACGAGGAGCAGATACACAGAATTGTCCAAACTAATCTGGGGATTGGGAAGGTTAGGTTTGAGCAGGACAGACTTGAGGAGGCGCGGGCGTCTCTTGAGAAATGCATTGACGCCTTCAAGAAAGCCGAATTTTCCACGATGCCCTTACTGCATATTGAGACGTTACTTCTGCTAACCTCAATTTACTCCAAGCAGGGACGAGTGGAGGAGGCAAGCAAGATGGGTGATTGGGCTCTGCGTCTTGCTGGGACGTTGAAGAGTGATGCGGGGTTAGCGATGGCTGAGGAAGCTAGAGCGAACGTTCTCTTGTCCAAAGAGAACAGAAACGGTGCCCTGGAAACCTATCGGGAAGCACTGGGTTTCTGGGAGAAGGCTCACTGGCCGTACTACAAGGCGAAGACACTCATAGCCTATTCCGAAGCACTCGCTCAATCGAAGCCTGAAGAATCCCACCGGCGACTGCTTGAAGCCGCGGAGATCTTCAGAAAACTCGGCGCAAGACGCGACCTAGAAAGAATAGAACCGAGACTGTCGAGCAAGGCCTAGTTTCTGCGTGTGTCTGGTAGTGCGGACAACCAAATTTGAACCGGGTTATATGTACCGGTAATTGGGGTCACAATCTCCCCCGAGCCATATTCAGATGACACCTTTCTTAACCAAAGCAATCATTTTTGATTCTACGATTCTGCTCAGTGATTATGATCATCCCGATTAGCAACCTAAGCAATCGCTTTTTGTGATGGGCAGAACTCTCTGACGGCCGTCGGGGAATATAACGTCGTGAATTCACAAATCGTGAGATTACGGCCTTGAAGCTCCCGCGTTCATCAGCGTTAGCTCTGGGTCACGGCGTCAACGATCTTTTCTCGAACAGCCTCTCTGGCTTATTACCGCTAATCACGAGCCTATTCGGTCTTTCGTATCTGCTCGCAGGGGTTATCGCCATGGTCCTCAACGTTACTTCGTCGGTTATGCAACCGGTGTTTGGTCATTGGTTCGACCGCACTCAAGTCTCGTGGCTTCTGGAGACAGGGTTGGCGTTGAACTGCGTTGGTATGAGTTTACTTGGTTTTTCCTCGAGCTATGTTTTGGTCTTATTCTTCGTGGGGACGGCAGGGTTGGGGTCAGCATGTTTCCATCCGCCAGCATTTTCCGCAGTTGTGAAGTCAAGCAGCTCTTCGAGAGGGAAGGATATGGGCATCTTTCTCTCGGCTGGAAACACAGGCTTCTTTCTGGGGCCGTTCGTGGCGGGTGCACTGGGCACAGCTCTGGGTCTGCATGGGATGGTGATGTTGCTTCCGCTTGGATTGTTGGTTGTCGTAATTCTCCTCAAAACAAACGTAAGATCAAAAGAAAGCGAACCCGCGACAGTACAGCATCATTACCCTGCGAACAAGCGCCTCTTGAGTATACTAGCTAGCATTACAGCCCTCAGCTCCATAACCGTACAAAGCATAGTCACTTTCCTACCCTTGTACTTCGTCGCACGAGGTGAATCACTCTTGATTGCAACGTTAATCGCGTCCATATGGCTTGGAGTAGGTGTCCTGGGCCAGCTTGGAGGCGGGTACTTTTCGGACCGTGTTGGCCGACGGCCAATAATCGTGACCTCACTTCTACTCGGTGCCGTCTTGTTCTACGGCTTTCTTCTCACAACTGGATTTATTTCACTAATTTTACTGGCCCTGTCCGGCGCCGCGTTGTATGCTAGCTGGTCGGTGATTGTGGTGATGTCTTCAGAAGCAGCCCCAAGTAATGTTGGGGCAGTTTCGGGATTGATGCTGGGTTTCTATATTGGAATCGGAGGCGTGGCAGCTTTAGGGTTTGGGGCTTTGGCAGACATTCTCGGCTTAAGTGCCGCGTTCAGCATCTTCACCGGATTTGCGCTTGCCGCAGGATTTCTAGCCCTATTTCTACCCAGAACGAATCCAAAGGATTCCGGCTTCCTAAGACTTCACGACCAAATCGGTGTTCAACATTCTTCAGAACGACATGATAATGTAGGAAATGCCCATTGAAAATTACAGGCATTATGTTTCGCGGGAGAAAACTGGACAGGCCTTAAGCCTAACGACTGCAGTAGGACCTATAACGACGCACGATCTTTGGATGTGCGGTAGATTTGTCAGCGCATGATGGTGAGAGGACACTATTGATGCCCTCGCTAAGGACGGATAGGATCATCGAGGATCCCAAAGTGATAGAGGAAATCCTGAATCGAGTCCCCGTAGGCCATTTGGGCCTTTCCTGGAAGAATCATCCGTATGTGGTTCCACTGCTATTCGCAGCCAGGGACGGGAACATCTACCTTCACTGCTCAGATTCTGGGATGATAATGAAGTTTCTGCGTAACAACCCCTCTGTATGCTTCGAGGTTGAAGAGTTTCTGAATGTCGTACCTGGCTTGGTACCCTGTAAGTACACCAACACATACCGTAGCGTAATCGCCTTCGGCACTGCCCAGATTCTCACAGACCCTGACGAAAAAACAGCCGGTTTACACCTAATAGTCGCAAAATATGCGGGAGAGGAGGTAGCCCGGACCCTGACTAAGGATATGGTCGAGGAGTACAGGAGTACGCTCCTAAACCGTAGCACTGTGGTTTTCAAAATCCGGATCGATCAAATCACAGGAAAAAGGTTTGAGAACGAGAAAACGGATGCGAGCACTGCTGCTTCCCGTGAATGAGAATCTTCGATTTTGTGATTAAAGAGAGAACTCAGTACCTCTAGTGGTGCGTACACACACTTTTTGCGGCGAACACGATAGTTCAAATTACGACGCAAAAATGCTTTATGCATTTAGCAACCCGATATTCATGCTTGCCTTGATCATGGTTCAGAAAAGACGCGTACTCCTAGCCTTTCTGATAGTTGATTTGACACTGCTGATGTTGGTTCAGTTTCAAGCTGTTCACGCAAGCACGCCAATCGCATTCGACTCATCCTATACAAGCAATTGTTTCTCTCCCTCCAACTGCTCAACACTCACATGGTCGCATACGGTGGGCTCCGGCAGCAATCGCATCCTCATCGTGGCACTCTCTCACCTAGGAGACGATCTCACCGCTACCAGTGTCACCTTCGGCGCAACAGCACTATCGTTTCTCGGAGTGCAAGGTTTCTTCAACCTCCATGTCGAGTTGTGGTCTCTCCTGAACCCGCCTAGTGGCACCTCAAGAATTACAGCAAACTTTGGCATTAATGAGGACGAGTTAGTTGGCGGATCGGTTTCATACTTCAACGTTGCTGGTACGAGAGCACCAATTGGCGCGAACGGGACAAGCGGCATGACTCTATCGGTCACGGTTGCAAGCAACCCTAATGACCTCGTGGTTGACTCACTTTGCCTCTGTGTGGGAGGAGTTGACCCTCAACCGGTTTCTCCTAGTGCCCCCCAGACGGAATGGTTTGATTCAGGGACTATTTCTGATGGTTATTGGGATTTTGTAGGTGCTGGAAGCGATAAGCCTACATCATCTCCAGCAACCATGACATGGGGATGGTCCCCGTCGGCCTCCTCGGCCTCCTCAGCGTTAATCGCGGTTCCACTTATCCCAGCTACCATAATTCCCGAATACCCAATCGGCCTGCACTTGCTTACAGCCCTAATGATCGTAGCTTACGGAGTGATCAAACATAGAATCAGAACCCCGAAACCGCGCTATCCCAATCTGCGTATGTATTTTCTAGTGCGATCATTAGAATTTGAACCGTCAGGTTGCCAGTTGTAAAAGTGTGTGTCGTCTAGTGGTGGGCACACACACTTAGAACAATGACCGAAGTCGCTTCAATCATGACTCAGCGCGTGATGCTCAGAACTCTCTTTGCAAGGGTACTTTTAACCTTAGACTCTTGGCCAGACGCCTTACCTCCTCGTCATCCAGCCATGTCACTTTCAAGTAGTCAAACATCTCCTCGTCACTCATCCCTAGCCTACGCGCTTCCTTTATCGTGTGCATATACGCTTCAAGTTCAGTAGGCCTTTCAACATATTCAAACCTCTTACCTAACTTTAAGGTAATTTCTCTACCATCTCGGAACTGCTTCACGTGGACTAGCTCGTGAATCAAGTCTAGGTAAACTGCTCGCCTCTCACCTTGCTTCAAGTAATTTGCATTCGCGATCAAATGTCCGTCTTTGTCACTTACCCAAATATAGTCAGATCGAGCATTAAGAAACTCCACTCGAAGGTTTGCCAACACTTCATCCGTTTCTTCGCCAAAGATCTCACGAACCGCGGGCACCGCCTGAAATCCTTTGAAATAGTCGTTGAAACTGTGTCTCTTGTTAGAACCACGTTTTGCCGCAGGAACTCGCCGTGGAATGCGGACGCTGCGCACACCCGGTGTCCGACTCACTGTGGCTGGCTTCAAGTCTGCTCACGACTATCCGAGATGCCAACCACCGACATTTTCAACTTCAGGAGGCTTTGAAAGTCTTTCAGTAAGATCCCTGCGCGGTGGTCACTGATCGAGTGTAACATCTAAGTTCTGACCGATCCTAAGCCGATGCCATTTGCGGTCAAAGGCGACGTTCCGCATGCTTCTAATCCTGCACACATCTCTTGTTTCCTTTTCTTCTTCATCAATCTTGAAGTCGATCACGCCGTCTGCTACGTCCTCTAATTGCCTATAGACCCAATCGGGGTGGATTCCCCGGGTCAATCCGATTATCAGAGTTGACTTTGAATGGAATGCGCTGGGAAACACTCTGGTCACTACAAACTCGACCCAGGCTTTGTCAGCATTGAATCTGGCCATTACCGAGCAGTTGTCCCAGATTCTCAAATATTCAGGGTAGGTTTCTCCAGCTATTGCAGGCTTCAGTTCCTCCTCTGCTATGGCTATGCTCATGTCTGCTGCTTTGAGCGTATTACTGCCGACGAATTTTTCCTTCGATTTCTGTCCTAGGGTAGCGGTGTACCAGTCCCAGATCTCAAGTTTCCCACTAGCCTCTAGTTCAACCACGTTGAGCCCTAGCTTCACGAGTTGAGAGCGTAGATTGTCTGGAAACTGTGCCGCCACGTTATAGCCTACCGCGCCACCCTCCTTGAGCCATTCTCGCGCGATGTTGAGGGAGGCCCGGTACCACTGGGATACGGGGTCATACTCCACTAGAAGATTAGATCCGGCCGGCAGCGGTTCGCTCACGAGGTCCTCGATCAATGCCAGACGCATGTCTAATTCTCCTCTGTCGTCGTTGTCTCTCCCGTGTTGTTGGCTAGTGCTTTGAAGTGTGGTCCTTCTCCAGGGCGGCCACGTACCTATCCCACATTTGGGCAGTATTGGCTCTGTCTTCCTCCTTGGTCGGGGCATCCCGTGTCTTGTACTTCTCGGTAAACGTCATGTCGAGCCTAGTCTTTCCCGGTCCTACTCGCGTAAGTCTGTAGGTACCAATTGCATCCTCATCTTCTCCAACTTGATCTAGGTACCAAGCCCTAGGCGGGGATAAAGTGACCATCTTAACGGCGATCACGCTTTTTCCATCTTGCTCCTTTGTTCTGACGTAAATTACTCGGTGATTCGTTTTCTGTAGGATTGTAAACCGCGCCTTTGAGTTCGTTATCTGATTGTCATCCTCTCTATAATCGGTACACCAAGCATAGGTAAATTTGAGCGGCGCGTTAATGGTCTTGATTACACGGTATGTGTGACGCTTAGCGTAGCGACTCATGAGTAATTATCCAAAGATTTCTGATTATATGGGTTGCCATTCCGCTTTGAGTAAATTCGTGCGTGCGATGTCCATAAGTCTGCTGAAGGAGAGAAGCGCCCCTTGTTCCCTTGAGAGGGGGCGGAGTTCTCTTGTTCGATTCATGGATTCGTAGTATTGACGAGGTTCGCCGTCTACGTTTACCGTGTGTGTGGTGGTCTGGTGGTGCAGGCAAGTAAATTTGAGCTGAGCGCCTATAGAGTCACCCTAATTGGAATGGGTGCCTTGCAAAGACGTTTTCTGTGACCCTTTCAGTTCGAGTTCTCAGCATCTAAAAAAAGCTCCGACGAGAATACGTGCACCTAGAGTCACCAACGAAGGCAATGAAATCTATGATGAAGAAGGAATTCATCTCTCTTGTCGTACCACCAAAGGAAAAAGTGGATCCGGCCTGGTGGTTCGCAATCCAAGGGGATAAAGTGCTCATTCAGCAAGAGCCATCTGCAATTCCGCGAGTTGTCGACTTTGCCGAGTTCGGAATAGAGGTCTTGCGCCAGCATTACCTTGGCCGATTGGATGGATGTAACTGTTATGCGGTTGAGGTGGCTGAAGAAGTTGCGGCTCCTGATGGTATGACGTTTGAGCGTTTGCGTCAGATCTATGGACGAATAGATGAGTACCTTTTCGCGTTAGCCGGCCGAGCGCTACAGATCATCGATTGGGACAGGACAAACCAGTTCTGTGGCAGGTGTGGATCTGAAACGAGAACGCACGCTACAGAACGCGCTAAGGAATGCCAGAATTGTGGTCTTCTTCATTTCCCCCGTCTCGCCCCTGCGATCATTGTCCTCGTCCGACGCGGCCGGGAAATGTTGTTGGCGAGAGGTCGGCGTTTTACAACAGCAATGTACAGTACGCTGGCTGGCTTCGTAGAACCTGGCGAAACATTGGAAGAAGCGCTCGTGCGTGAGGTGAAAGAAGAGAGCGGGATCACTGTCAAAGATATCCGCTACTTCGGAAGCCAGCCTTGGCCCTTTCCCCATTCGCTCATGATCGGTTTCACCGCTAACTATGCCAGCGGCCAAGTCACGTTGAATGATTCGGAAAACATTGATGTGGGCTGGTTCACGGCCGAGAACCTACCTTCTCAGCTGCCCAGTGAAATGAGCATTGCACGCAAGCTGATAGACTCATTCCTAGCAGGGTCTAATTCTCCAACGGCATGAGCGAGCACACGGAACGAGCCTTCGAGCCTTCTCGTTGAAGAACCAGAAGATTATACAAACCCTTCGAATGGACCCTCATCATTCCTAGCGTTGATCATTTAGACGGAGAGAGATGTCGTGGGTTCAGTTGACCATGATGTCACGTAAATGTCGCCGCCGGGGGCCCAAACGGGTCCGTAAGTGGAGGGGGTAACAACTGTCCCGGTTACCTGAATGCTCTGTCCATCAGTCAAAGCGGGTATCATTGGACAATTGCACACACCAGTTCCGATACATTGACAAAAGACCAAATGGTACTGGACCGAGCCAACATCAAAGAAATACGCACCTGCCCCCGCTCCAGGAATAATCTTCACAGTTCCAACCAATGTTTGGCTCGCTTGAGTTGAACTCAAATAGCTAGAGATCGTCGTTGTTACAATCCCACCACCACAAAGTCCTCCAGGACAAGCGACAGGAATGCAGCCATCAAGGAAACAAGTCATCGTCGCCGTATACCCACAGCCCGGTAACCCTGAGCATGAATGTGGTTGATCAGTGCTCGACGAGCTAAACCACGCAGAGTAGACTGTTAGTACGGTCGCGATCACAACGATTAACACGATTAGTTTCGGTAGATTTTTCATAATTGAAAAATGCCTCTTTGGCACCTAGTCTTGTTTCTTCGACGCCCTGCCTGTTTCTAACTTTATTTGTCTTGTTATCTTAATTATTTTTTCAACTCTCGGAGCTTCTTGAAATGGGCTCACTGTCGCTGGCATGTCTCTTACGAAACCCAATTGGGAATCAAACTTTACGATCAGTTTTCGTTGCGATGCTGCGTTTAGGTGATCGAGGCTTTTTACAATTTCAATAGTTTGATCGCGTTTTCTCCCAGAATCTTCTCTTTATCCTCTTCGCTAATCTTCAGACTCTTAATGCGTTCTACGGCGTGGTACAAGTCATGGATTTCGTGTGGAAAGTCTGTTCCCAGCACTAATTTGTCGGCGCCGGAAAAGGCGAAGGTGGACATGAAGATGTCCGAATTATAACAAACTGAGTCTGCCCAGATTTTCTTCAGATAGACCGATGGGGGTTCGGAAATGTTGACCTTGCATTCAGGATAAGCCGTGTATGCGATCTCGATTCTGCCGCGAAGGTATGGAAAGACGCCGCCTAGGTGAGAAGCTACCAATTTCAAGTTCGGAAGCCGCTTTAGGACCCCACCAAATACCAATCTAAACACAGCTAGAGCAGTATCTACTGTGAACCCCATTATGGGAACGAGTCTGTAGTCCTCCATTGAAGCGTAAGTGATCGGGGTGGTGGGGTGGATGAAGAGGGGTATGTCTAGCTTGACAGCCTTTTCGTATAATGGCATGTACTCTTTTGAGTCGAGGGGACGGCCATTGGCGTTGGAGAAAAGGAGAGCTCCAGGTAATCCACATTCCTTAACGGCCCTCTCAAGCTCCGTTACTGCAGCCTCCGGTTCCTGTACGGGCAGCGCAGCAAGTGCCGTGAACCTGTCTGAATACTTCTCCTTAATTTGTCCGAACTCATCGTTCGTTAATCTTGATAACTTGACGCCTCGCTCAGCCGTCTCACGCTCAACCCCTGGAGTAGTGAGGCTTAGAACTTGCATGTCGACGCCGGCTTTGTCCATGGCTTTCAACCTAGCTGCTAGATTGACGTGGGAATCAGCTACAACATTGTAATCTCCAGTATACTGGATCAGAAGTCTACCCTTACTGTCCGTGCTTGACCTAGCGTAACCTTCCTGTTTCTTGAGTTCGTTCATATAGGATTGAGGATAGAAATGGTTATGAAAATCTACGATCAACCCAAAATTCTCCCATCGTGGGCAACCGCCTCATGGGATGCGTAGATTTAAAGAAAAACTCTGTGAGATCAAACCGTTAGTGTGGCGGCCCGTCCATGGGAAGATGGTCAGCGACCCGGATTAGCGTCTAGCTTCGTTCCTAGAAAATGTCACGTAAGAGTTTTGACTTGTGAAATTCAATGGGCTGGACAAACTCTCTGGGCGCAAATCTTATCAAGAGAGTCAGGGTTGCGACAAACGTTTTTCCTTGAACAAATTGAAAGTTCTGTTGTTGGTCGTCCTTTTTGCGTTGCCAGCGCTATGGTCTGCACCGCAAACTGAAAGTCAAAGCGTTACAACGGCCACTAGCATGACGACTGTCACAACGCCATACACGAGTACGTTTTCGAATGTCTCTGCTGAAATGACGACGGTAAACGCCACAGAAACGAGCGCGAGCACAGAATTTAACGTATCAGATACACTGCTGCCAGTGTCGCCATGCTTCTACAGTTCGTGGACGTTCGCTGCGAACAGTAGCCAGCTCATTTCGGCGACGGCTAATTCAACGGAGGGACTTGACGTATATTTGACTTCACTCAACGAGTCTTTGGTATGGCTCCAGTCGGGTCCATGTGCAGCTCCTCCGAAGTCCGTGCAACTATTGGCTGTGGCGAGAAATGTTACATCAGTCACGGTGAATTACCGCGTCCCGCAGAACGTAGCGCCCAATACCAGCTACAATCTACTCTTCCTTTACTTTCCACAAGGTAGGACTCAAGCGGCTCGACTTACGGTTACTATTATGACGGCTTCAAGTGAAGTTTACACTGCGACAACGATACTCTACTCCACCCGATTTCAGCAATCCGTCTATAACACCATGACGCCATTTACAGTTAGCGCAGAACAGAGCTTCCTCAGCCCGTACAGTATGCTGATAATTGCATTGGTCGCCTTAGTCGCAGTTATCGCATACGCTTACGTGAAAACCAGAAGAAAATAGATTTCCGATCTTGATCCTGCTCTAATCCTCTCCAACGGTGGGGTCTACCGCGAATGTTTTTATCTCGAAAATCGGGCGCGTGCCGTTATGCGATCGAATAACCCGACAGTGTTAGCATGCTGTATTGGAGTTGCGTGAAGTGGCTCAGCAACAATCTACGCCGCTTCCGTCCAGTGCTGGAACTGCGTATACGATACGGGCGGGTCGGTTGATTGATCCGGAAACCGGATCTGCCAAGACGGATCAGTTTGTTTCCGTGAAGGATGGTAGGATTGTGGAGGTTGGGTCCAGTGCCCCTTCTCTTGGAGGAGCTGAGATGATTGACCTTTCAAACTTCTCTGTGCTGCCGGGTTTGGTTGATGCGCATGACCACTTAGCGATTACGTACAAGAAATTCCCCGAAAACAACGTCTACTATTATACTTACGTTCAGGATTCGACGGCGATTCGTGCGATACAGGCGGTTTCTAATGGGTTGCAGATCCTCTCCTGCGGTTTTACGGTTGAACGTGATTGTGGTAATTGTGGGTTGTACGCGGATACTGCGTTGCGGGTTGCGATTGAGCAGGGTTGGATTCCGGGGCCGACGATCATAAATTCTGGGATTATTATCGGTGGAATGGGCGGACAGTTTAACCCTACACCAGAAATGGTGAAACAGCATGACATCGTGTATCCTGAGTACTTAGATGCTGACACGCCTGACGAGATCATTAAGGCGGTTAGACAGAACGTACTTTTCGGTGCGAAGTTCATCAAAATCATGGTTGACTCCAAACCCTACCCATACACAGTTGAGGATATGCGGTTGTTCGTTAAAGAGGCTGCAAACGCAGGCGGGTTAAAAGTAGCCGGCCACGTCCAGACAGAGGAAGGGGCGCGACGCGCGATTGAGGCAGGCATCTGGTCCATCGAACACGACATCGCCCTCA